>Ga0208297_1000015_pt1 | contig 485326 bp, 446 predicted proteins | sample LMS_cellobiose_e_FD_187367 | JGI IMG/M metagenome (GOLD analysis project Ga0208297, IMG submission 187367) | Rumen-fistulated moose microbial communities from Alaska, USA - LMS_cellobiose_enrichment (SPAdes) (version 2) | ecosystem: Host-associated > Mammals > Digestive system > Stomach >...
TGTTCCTCCTCTGCTATGATAAAAGCTGTTTAATTTCCAGCTCTATCATAGCTATATTGGAGGATTGTGGTAAATACTGTTCAATCTTATTTGTTGTTATCTGTCCATTTTAGTTTAGCGGTTACAGGTCCCTGGATCTTATCAATGACTGGGCCAATTTCTTCAACTATTTAACATACTTTGCATATGGATTTCTGCTGTCCTCGAATCCAGTATTCAAACGCATGATTCACCGGGATGGCCCGGTTTTTATAATTTTGGCTCTATTGGGTGCTTCGGTTTTCCTGATTTTAGCCGTAACTGGTTTGCTGCCCGCTTTCGGGTATACTCCGGCTTTTATGCTGTCTATGGTTCTAAATGGATTCAACAGTTGGTTCTGGGTGCTGTCAATTCTATATCTTGGGCAAAGATATCTTAATCGCCGGTCGGAAGCTCTGAATTACGCAAACCGGGCCGCATTTCCTTTCTATGTTCTGCATCAGACGGTTATCGTTATGCTGGCTTATTACATAATTAAATGGCCGGTGGTTATTCCCGTGCAGTTTGCCGCGATTTGTGCGGCTTCTTTCATTGGAACTCTGCTTATTTATGATCTTTTGGTTAAAAGGATGGGTATTACCCGGTTTTTGTTCGGAATGAAATGATAGTGGTTCCAAATGCTTTTATTGGCTTGAGTTTGGATTTATACTGTACTTTACAGAACATTACAGCCGTTTGCTCTGACGCTTGGTAACGATATTCAATCACTAAGAAAAAGGATGACGTTTATGGCTGCCAATATCTTGGTTGTTGATGATGAACAGGCTATTGCAGATTTGGTAGAGGTTTATCTGAATAATGAGAACTACAATGTATTCAAGTTCTATAATGGTAAGGCTGCTTTGAATTGCATTGAGAAGGAGATTTTAGACCTTGCTATTCTGGATGTAATGCTTCCCGATATAAATGGCTTTGAAATCTGCCAGATCATCCGAAAAAAACACAACTTTCCGGTCATCATGCTTACGGCCAGGGAAGAAGAAATCGATAAAATTACCGGACTTACATTGGGTGCCGACGATTATGTTACTAAACCTTTTCGGCCGCTCGAATTGGTGGCTCGTGTGAAGGCACAGATTCGAAGATTTACCAGGTACAATTCGGCGGAGTCGGTTCAAGAGGAGCGAGTGATCGCATTTTCCGGCCTGGTCTTGGATATGGATAGCCATGAATGTACGCTTAATGAGAAGAAACTCTCCCTGACTCCTACCGAATTTTCAATCCTTCGGGTACTATGTTTAAATCGAGGGCGAGTCGTCAGTTCCGAGGAATTGTTTCGAGAAGTATGGGGTGATAAGTACTTTACCAACAGTAACAATACGGTAATGGTTCATATCCGGCATCTGCGCGAAAAAATGCATGATTCTGCTGACCATCCGAAATATATCAAAACAGTATGGGGGGTGGGCTACAAAATTGACAAAAACTAAAAATGAATTTGGGCGCGAATTAACCGCCAGCATGCTGACACAATTTACTACAACCATTGTGATATTTACTGTCGCTTTAATCGCAACGGTATTAATTGTGTTTTTTATCGGACACAGCATCGTTTGGCATGAAGGTTCGCTGTACCGATTTCTGCATTTTTTTGATGAAAACAAAACTGCTGTAGTTTTTATCGTCTGGTTTGTGGGATTTCTGTTAATTCTGTATGATTACTGGCGAAAAACCATTAGATACATCGAAGACGTAGTAGAGGGGAGCAAAGCTCTCTTGCTGCCGGGTGAAGATCTTATCCGCCTTCCTGCCGTTTTAAAGGAGGTTGAGGATAGGATGAACCAGATAAAGTATGATGTTTTACGGAGTGAGCGGGTGGCCAAGGAGGCGGAACAAAGAAAGAATGATCTTATTGTGTACCTGGCCCATGATCTTAAAACACCGTTGACTTCCGTGATTGGCTATCTGAGCCTATTGGATGAAGCACCGGATATGCCGCAGGAGCAGAAAGCAAAATACATCGGGATCACGCTGGAAAAGGCATACCGGTTGGAGCATCTTATCAACGAATTCTTTGAAATCACAAGATTTAATCTCCAGGCAATAACCTTGAACAGGAAAAAAATCAATTTGCCATTAATGTTCGAGCAGATGGCCGACGAGTTCTATCCAATGCTGGCGCCACAAGGAAAGCAGATAGTTGTCAATGTTCCGGATGGCCTCACCCTCTGGGGAGATGGCGATAAACTGGCTCGTGTATTTAATAACATCATTAAGAACGCCATCGCCTACAGCTATGATGACAGTATTATTGAAATTTCTGCTGTTGAGCAGGAAGAAAAGGTAGTCATTACTTTTGTCAATCGAGGTAATCCCATATCTCCTCAAAAGCTGGACACAATATTTGAGAAATTCTATCGCTTGGATGCCTCCAGGTCCAGCAAAACAGGCGGCGCCGGATTGGGACTCGCAATAGCGAAAGAAATTGTAACCGCCCATGACGGCGAAATTTCAGTACAGAGCAGCGACGAGCAGACTGTTTTTACAGTTATCCTGCCCGCATTAAGAAAACCTTAAGGTTTTGATAAGCCAGAGTTAAAATACAGCTCCTTGCTTTTTGGTTCAATAGAACCATAAAAAAGGAGTTGTTTTTTGATGCGCCCTAAAAGAAAGCTCAAATTCAGCAGAATCTGCATCTTGACACTAATGGCAGTGTTATTAATTACTGGTGCACATAGAACTGCGAGTAAAATCTTACCACCTATTATGGACCGGCTATCTGAGGACATTTCCGCCCATTTATCGAGTTCAGACTTACCCTCTAGATCAGGTGCCGAGGAACCGGTTATTCTAAACCCCGCAGGCAGGAAACTATATAGTCCCTATGCAATACTGGTACGTCTGCAGGATCGGCAGGTAGTTTTTGAAACCAGGAGTGAGGAACAGATCTCTCCAGCATCACTTACCAAAATCATGACAGCGATAGTAGCAATCGAGAAAATCCCTGACCTGCAAGAGCCTGTTATTCTGCCCAACGAGGTCTTCAATGACTTATATTTGGCCAATGCCTCAATGGCCGGTTTTTTACCTGGTGAGGAAGTCCCGGCTATTGATTTACTGTACGGAACGCTATTGCCTTCCGGTGCTGATGCTTCATTAGGACTTGCCCTTAAGGTTGCGGGATCTGAAAGTGAATTTGTAAAGCTGATGAACAGGAAGGCCAGGCAAATTGGCATGAAGGATACTCATTTTACTAATGCATGCGGGTTTTATGATGAAAATCACTATAGCACGGTAAATGATATCGCTGTACTACTGGAGTACGCTCTGCAAAACGAAACCTTTCGCGAGGTTTTCACCTCCGCACGCCATTCGACAGCCAGCACCAATCGGCATCCCGGGGGGATCACTTTTTATAGCACCATGTTTGCGAAGACAGATACCTATGAATTTGACGGGGGAAGAATTCTCGGTGCTAAAACCGGCTATACCGCTGAATCTGGACAATGTCTGGCCAGCTTGGCCGTAAAAAATGGAACAGAATACATTCTGGTTACCGCTGGCGCGGCCGGTGATAACACAACCAAACCGTATCATATTATGGATGCATTCACGGTTTATGGAACATATCTAAGCCAGTAATAAGCTCCCTAGACAAACTCAAATTAATCAATTATCATGGCATCAAGAAACGACAAATATCGAAGAATTTCTGCAGCAGGGGAGGGATCATGTGAATGGGTTCTTATCTTAATGAATACCGTGAAAAGCTCGTTTCTGATGCCCAGGCAGCCTCGCTGGTAAAATCAGGGGACACCGTTGTCTACGGTTCTTTTCTGGCCCGGCCGGTAGACTTTGACCGGGCTCTGGCCCGGCGCCGGGACGAACTCCTTGATGTCAACATCTATTGGGCAGGGGGAATGACCCCAACCGAAAGCGTTATGTCGGATCCCGGCCAAGAACACTTCGTCGGCAATGTTTGGTTCTACGGGGGAGCTGACCGGTATCTGGGTGATAAGGGGTTGGTCTACTTTACTCCCATGACCATGGGAGAGATACAGGAGGCGGTCGCCAACCCCGAGTTTAATGTCGACATTCATGTGCAGCAGGTAAGTCCTATGGACGATCATGGGTTCTTTTCATTTGGATTGACCAATGTCTACAGTCTGGAGGCCTGTCTGAAAGCGCGAACAGTTATCCTGGAAGTAAACCAGAATATGCCTCGCCTTTTCGGCGGAGCTGAGGACAGCATTCACATTTCCATGGTGGACCACATTATTGAAGGAAGTAATTCCCCGATCTTTGAGCTGCCCCCCGCCAAAAACCCGACGGCTGAGGATCAGAAGATTGCCGAACTGCTGCTGCCGGAGATCCCTGACCGGGCCTGCTTGCAGTTAGGAATTGGGGCTCTGCCGAACCTGCTGGGGGAGCTGATCTGCAAAGCCGGACTCCGTGACCTGGGAATTCATACCGAGATGTTTACCGACTCCATGAGGACCATGTTTGAGGCCGGTATCGCCACTGGCCGCTACAAGAGTATCGATCGCTGCAAGATGGTCCTGTCCTTTGCGATCGGAACCAGGGATACCTACGACTTCTTACGGGAGAATCCATTGATTGCCACCTACCCGTGCCGTTACACCAATGATCCCTACATCATCAGCCGGAATGAGCGGGTAATATCCATCAATAACGCCCTGGCCGTAGATCTCTTTGGACAAATAAATGCAGAAAGCTCCGGGCCCCGCCACATTTCAGGCCCTGGCGGACAGTTGGAGTTTGTGCAGGGAGCACGGCTCTCTCCGGGCGGTAAGAGTTTCCTGTGTCTTAACAGCACATACACTGACAAATCCGGGAAGATGCAGTCACGGATCGTTCCTGCACTGGCCGTTGGGAGTGCGGTGACCACCCCCCGCGCCTCGGTGGACTATATAGTCACCGAGTTCGGTATGGCGCGGCTAAAGGGTCTCCCAAACTGGCAGCGAGCGGAAAGCCTGATCAATCTGGCCCACCCCGATTTTCGGCCAGACCTCATCAAACAGGCCCAGCAAATGAACATCTGGCGCCGCAGCAACCGAATCGACTAATGGAAAAGGGATGCCACCGGCTGTTAATCCGAAGGCAATCAAATCGGAGTATAGTCAGGCGGGATGTCCAACACAGCAAAGGGACAACCTTGAAATCTCAAGGCGGTCCCTTTGTTAGCATTTACCATATTAAGCCCTTACTTAACTTCTACACTGGCTGCAGGATTAAACGGGTTGGTTCGAACTGCCAGGGAAAAGAGGTACGGACTGGTTTCCTTAAGGTGAAACAGGTAATCAATCCATTGCTCGTTCAGCAGCAAATACACTCTTCGGACGTCATCGCTCAGGTGCTCAAAGTCACCAGGAGCCAGATTATGTAAATCCTGACGCAGATGCAGTTCTTCAAACAGGTGAAAAATGGCCAGCAACAACTGGGCAAAATGCTCTCTTTCCATAAGATTGTCACTTTCCATCAGGCGAAGTAGGTATTCTCGCTTGGAGTAAAGTAAGTTTCTGAATTCAAGGAGATTATCTGCACTGATTTGTAACTGGGAGACGGTTTGGGTCAGATTATTTTTGAAACGCGTGAAGTCGGCTTTTGACCAGGTTTCGTCCAGGTCATAATCCTGATGCGTTGCTATCGTCTGTAAATTATTACTGGCAAAGGTTCGAACCAGATCTGTTCCCACCTCGTGGAAAAACGCCCCGATACTCATGTGCATCCTTTCCAACCGTGCTTTTTCTTCTCTACGCCCCATCAACTTTTCAAAGACAGTAGCCACCAGGAACACTTCGATTGGCAAAAAGGCGATATCGTTCAAGAGGTGGTGGGAAATAAACTCGGCATCATGAAACAGGACGTAAAACAAAAAATACAGGCCACAGGATATAGCCGCAAACACCAATCCCATCTTAACCAGCCATTTTGAATTCCTGTTAGTTTCCATTAGCTTCCTTTCTGGTGCAAGACACCACGCTGCTTTTTACCAATGGTAACAGTACCTGAATCCAGTGTACCCGAACCATGATCAGACCGTCCAAAACAAAATTGTTGCAGGAATGTTTTCCACACCCGTTAAAGGTTTCCTTTCAGCTCAACCCAGGTTGCCCTTGCCTTGGCGTAAAGCTGGCCGGTTTCCGAAAATATCGCCGTTCCAGCGTACAGTTTACGGCCTTCCTCGGCAATCTTCCAGCCAACCACAATACAGGGCTCATTCTCTTTCATCCGCTGCATAATATCAACCGCCAGCTTACCCAGGACAATCACCCGCGTTCTTTCCGCGAATACCGCCCAGGCTCCCGGGCAATCCAATGCTGCGCATATTATCTCGTTCCTGACCAGGCCTTTATTATCGGTCAAAGAGGAATCGGGAATCCACGGGGCAGCCACATAGCTACAGCCTTCTACCGGACCCGGAAAGAGTCTCAGTCCATCGCATTTTGCCCGGTTAGGGCCGCATACAAAACAACCGGGGAAGGCGTGCTTTTGAAATATCTCTGAACCAGGGACAGTACCTTTGGCCTGATCCATGGTTGGCGGTTCCGGAACCGTAATATTAACTGTACTGGTCACCCCTCTGGCTACTACAACATCACCGTCTGATAATATATATTGCCCTTGCTCCTTTTTTATTGTTAAGGGTACTTCCAGCGGGGGAGGGATGAGCAGGGTCACTTCGGCGGGATACCCCACATAATTGGCCAGTATACCGCAGGTATAACCGCCATTGCCGGAAGTGGGCGGGCCGCAGAATCGGCGATCTATGATGATGTGTTCGTTCATATTTCCTCCAGATACTTCATTTGCATTAAGAGTGATATTCTACTAATTATTATTTGGTCCTGCTGCTAACCAGAAAGAACGCCTCCCGGTGGTCTCAATATACCAATCAATGCCTGTATTGATGACAAAGACAGAGGTTAAGGCGCCCGTTGCCCCTGTTGTACATCCTTTCTTTAATAAGTCATAGTTCATTGTGGATTAAGCAGCCTTGAATCATTCAAATCTGATAAAATCAAAAGGAAGACTATATACATTCTAAACAAGTGTTAGGAGGCCTACCAATGTCATTTTTACTCAATCCCAAGAAATATGATCAGGAATGGCCTGATCAGAAAACCAAAGACATCATGTTAAAGACAATTGAGTTCTTTGAAAGAAAGGGCTTGAAAAGCATCAAGGAAGACGACCAGACCCTCCGTTGGTACGATGATTTCGTCCGCTTCATAAAGGAAAACGAAGTTTTTGCCACCCTCTTGACCCCTTCCGGTTACGGCGACCCCGATTCCCGCTTTGATCTCTCCCGGGTATGTCAGTACAATGAGATCTTGGGTTTCTACGGCAATCAATACCAATATGCCTATCAGGTGAGCATCCTGGGCGTCGGTCCGGTATGGATGGGTGACAACGAAGGACTCAAGCATAAGCTAGCCAAATTGTTGAAAGACGGTGGACTGTTTGCCTTCGGTCTTTCCGAAAAAGAACACGGAGCCGACCTGTATTCTAACGAGATGAAGCTCTACCCGCAGGGTGATGGAACCTATAAGGCGGATGGCAGCAAGTATTACATCGGAAATGGCAACGTAGCAGCCCTGGTATCTGTTCATGGCCGCTATGCAGACACCAATGAACATGTTTTCTTTGCGGTGGACAGCCAGCATCACAATTATAAACTGGTAAAGAAAATCAATACACCGGGAGTTCGCAATGCTTACGTGGCTGAATTCGAACTGGTTGACTATCCTATTACCAAAGAAGATATCATATCCAGCGGCCAACTGGCGTGGGATTCTTCACTGTCTTCAGTTAACATTGGCAAGTTCCAACTGGGATTCGATACAGTAGGCATTTGCACTCATGCGCTCTATGAAGCGATAACCCATGCTTCTAACCGCATCCTCTACGGTAAGCCGGTGACCAACTTCCCCCATATCAAGTCCTTCTTTGTTGAATCTTTTGCCCGGCTTCATGCGATGAAGCTCTACGCATTGCGGAGTCTGGACTACTTCCGCGCTGCCTCCAACGAGGACCGGCGTTACCTGCTGTTTAACCCCATTCAGAAGATGAAGGTCACCAGGGAAGGAATGAAGGTGATCGATATGCTGCTTGATGCCATAACCGCCAAGGGATTTGAGCAGGACACCTACTTCGAAGCAGCTACCCGCGAAGTCGGCATGATTCCGCGTCTGGAAGGAACAGTCCATGTAAACATCAATCTGGTAGTCAAATTCTTGCAGAACTACTTCTTTAACCCGGTTGACTATCCGGTCATTCCCAAACGGGATGAACCGGGCAATGATACCTATGTATTCAAGCAGTATACCGGAGGTCTGGCCAAGGTGCGCTTCCCTGACTACCGCCTGGCCTATGAAGGTGTGGACCTGCCCAACGTCAACATCTTCAGGAGCCAGATTGAGCTGTTTAAAGATCTGATGAGCAAAGCCAGCCCCACCCCTGAACAGGCCAAACGGGTTGACTACATGCTGGCCCTGGGGGAAATGTTCACTCTAATCGTATATGCACAATTGATTCTGGAGAACTGCAAGATCTACAAGATTAATGATGACCTGGTCGACCACATATTTTACGTTTTGGTCCGTGACTTTTCAGGGTTTGCATTGAACCAACTGACCAACTTCGAAAATTCCGCCGAACAGAAGGAGTATTTGCGGAAGATAGTATTAACCGAACCTGATATTAATCCAGCCCGGGAAATGAGACTGTGGAACGAGCAGGTAGCTGTTCTTGACGGGGCTTACGAAATGAATCCATAGTTGCTGACTTTTTAATAATTTCAGGATTCCAGATCGGTTAATGGGATCTGATTTCTAACGCGCAAATGACTGGCCGTAGTCTGGAAATCGATATCGGTTATAGAAACAGAGCCATCGGAATGCCCGGTGGCTCTGTTTTGTGGGCAAGTCGGGTAAAAGGAGGATGTTCGCAATGACTCTTCTTTGTGCATATTATTCGGATTGGTCATGCTCGTACAAAGTTTGTTCTTACGCCAGTAGTTTTCCATTTTCTAATCGAACAGGTTATTAGCCAAGTGGTGTACAATTAGGTTGTTATCAAAACTGAAACATATTTGGTCGGAGGGTGATAAAGATGTGGAAAGAATTTCGCGACTTTGCCATGAGGGGTAATGTGATTGATCTTGCAATAGGTATTATAATCGGAACTGCATTCGGTAAAATAATTACCTCGTTTGTGAACGATGTACTAATGCCACCAATCGGAATGTTGCTGGGGAAAGTTGATTTTTCCAATCTGTATATAGACCTGTCAGGACAGCATTACGCATCTTTGGAGAAGGCTGCTGAAGCAGGCGCACCATTGGTAAAATACGGTTTGTTCCTTAATAACATTATCGATTTCTTAATAGTAGCTTTCGTTATATTTATCGTTGTTAAGCAGATAAACAGATTTAAGAAGAAAGAACCGGCTGCTGAACCTGCCACCAAAGATTGCCCGTTTTGCATGTCACAAGTGCCGATTAAAGCTACCCGTTGCCCCTATTGCACATCTGAACTGTAGTTTTATTTAATTTCTCCCCAAATGCGCCGTTAAGCACCTGGCATTAGGCGCGGGGGTGTCAATTTCATTTTGTACCATACGAGAGGGATGTTCATTTTGCTTGGCTGCAGGCCGTCAAAAAGAACGTCCCTCTGCTTGCCTTGGATAATTGCATCATTCCTTTCCCCGCAGGGAATTCTAATCTCATCACAGTGGAAAGGAAGATGATTGTGCTTCAATATCCGTTGGGGTTGCTGACCCTGCTGGCAGTCTCCATACTTATATACTTTGGGGTTGGACACCGGGTTCTCGACCGCCTGAGACTTAGTGACCGCGCTGCGTTGGGGGTAATTGCCGCCATAATAGTAGGGAGCTTCATTGATATACCTGTGACCAGCCGGCTTACCATTAACCTGGGGGGAGTTATCCCCATTATTCTTGCCATCTACGTCCTGGTTGGAGCGGGGAAGGCCTATGAATGGATAAGAGCTATTGTTGCCGCAGGTGTAACCGCTGCCGCTCTCTTTTTGGTGAGCAGGGTCTTAGGAGCTGAACCGGAGCAGATATTCATTGATCCCATATACATCTATCCACTGGTGGCCGGGACCGCCGGTTACATCGCCGGCCGATCCCGCCGGGGTGCCTTTTTTGCGGCAGTGATGGGGGTGTTTGCTCTTGACATAGGTCATTTTATTTGGCTGTTGCGCACCGGCAATCCGGGGATGGTAAACCTGGGTGGAGCCGGGGCCTTTGATTCCTTGGTCCTCTCCGGTATCCTGGCAGTACTGCTGGCAGAAGCCGTTGGGGAGATCCTGGAACGGGTCCAGGGTGGTCCGACTGTAGAAGGACGATCTGAAGAACTGGTCAAAAACCTGCGAGAACCGCAGCCAGAACCAGCCCGTAAGCCCGTGCCGGAGAAAGATACAGAAAGGAATGAGGAAGATGCTTAGAAAACTCGCTATTCTTTCTGTACTGCTGGTGGCGATGTGGAATATGGGGACCGGTGCCGCGATAGGGGCTTTCGAACATGAAAGAACAGATGGGGGCTATTATACCCTGGTGGATGAGGACGGGAAGGTCTTGACCAAAACTGCCCTGCCGGTGTATGAGGATGATGAGTTTATCACTCCTGACAACCGGCGGTTTAAGGTAGCGAAGATTGAGGGAGACACCTGCCGCTGTACCCTGATAGGAAATGAAAAAATGCCGGAGGTAAAGGTGACTACTCCCAAGGCTTCGGGGATTCTGGGTTTGACTCCCGTGGTGGCCAAAAACCGGGGCACAATTGGCATCTACTCAACCCATAGTGATGAATCCTACGTTCCATCTGATGGTACGGACAGCGCAAGCGGCCGGGGAGGAATCTACCAGGTGGGAGACACACTGCGTAAATGCTTGTCTGACATGGGGGTAAACGCGATCCTGGATAAGACCTCTCATAATCCTCACGATGTTAATGCATATAACCGCTCCCGCCGCACTGCCACCAAACTCCTGAAGCAAGGAGCAGTGGGATTGATAGACGTTCACCGGGATGCAGTACCGGCGGACGTATATGGTACGAAGGTTAATAACGAAAAAGTAACCAAAGTCAAGCTGGTGGTGGGGAAACAGAATCCTCACATGTCATCCAATTTGGAGTTTGCGAAGAAAATCAAAGCTCACCTGGATAAGGAACACCCAGGACTCTCCGCCGGGATATTTATGGGCAAGGGCAGCTACAATCAGGACCTGTCTCCCCGGGCGATACTGGTAGAGGTGGGCTCACACACCAACAGCAAAGAGCAGGCGAAAAACGGGGTTAAATTGTTCGCCGAAGCAGTCCCCGATGTTTTCGGGGTTGAGGGTGAGGGGAAAGGTGATGCTACTCCCCTGGTTAATGTTTCTGCTACTGGAAACCAGCGCAGCGACTGGACCGCAGTCATCTGGATCTTGCTAGGGGCAGCGGTCATCTACGGTGCCTACATCGCCATCAATCGTAAGAAAACCAAGTAGAGCCGTTGTCGGATTTACAGAACCTTGACCAGCCGGTTTCAATCATATGGTTGGAGCCGGCTGTCCGGTGTTAAAGCAGGGAAGCAAGGGGACTGTCCCCTTGCTTCCCACTCAAGCGAGGCGGAATCATGAAAATCATCTATCACTGTTTCGGAGGCTCACACTCTTCAGTCACGGCCGCCGCTATTCACCTGGGCCTTTTACCAACCAACCGTACCCCGTCTTACCGGGAATTCATGGCATTGCCGTATTTTGACAAAACCCCGGGCGAAGTTTACGGGATCATCCGGTTCATGGGGCAGACCAGCGAGGGTGACGAGGTTTATGCCCTGGGTAAAAAGAACCTGGGGGGAAGGTTAAACCACGTGTTTCTGGGACTTGCTGAACTGCTGGGAGTGGAGAATCAGGTGATTGTAGTGAACACCATGCCTTATGTGAACATCATCATGATGGTGGGAGGGTTCCTCTCACGGCGCTTGGGCATAGTAATCTTGGGCCGGCCGATCCTTATCTGGGGTACGCGCCTGGCATTTCCTGATCTGGTTGGGTTGGTAAAGACCATTAAGACCAAAATGATATAGGGGGTTGGGGGTTGATAATCGTACTGGCCGGGACTACAGCTGTACACCATACCCTGGTGGCTGCTCACCTGTATCTTAATACCATAGATGCTCCCGATTTCAGCAGGCTGGATGGCTACTGTGATATGTCTTTCGACTACAGCGGGTATCCGTTTTATGTAGGTAATGATCAACATGAAAACCGGGTTTATACCCTGGGGCTGGGGCGTCTGGTGGATGTGGGATGCCGGGCAATCAATGATTTTATGCAGATTATGAAGATTAATTCCTCGCAGTTGCTGGTGAAAGAGATACGGATACCGAGTGAACTTGATATCTGGGCAGCTTCCAAAGCCAGCCGGCTTCCGCTGGGGTTGGGCAGCATAATTAACCGGCTGGTCTCTGATCATGTAATAACCCGGGAATTCGAATTAATTAAGTCCGACATATGCAGGCTGCACCAGCAGGTGTCATCCCTCCAGGGTGTCGGATATTCTCCGGCCAGATCCCGGCTTACTGCTGGTGCATACGGTTAATGGGTTTTAGCAACCCATCAAGTAGAAGTGGCAGCATTTCCAAAGCTTGACCCACCCGCGGTTTTGCAGGATAATGGTGGATATCCTGATTGACGGGGGGGTGGACCTTGGCAGGAAAAGGAGCTATGGTTACCGGGGTGGCACCGGGCAGTATTGGAGAGGAAATGGACATTGAACCGGGAGACCGGATCTTAACTATAAATGGTCATCCTGTTGACGATATTCTGGATTACCGCTACCTGGCCGATGATCAATGCCTGGAGGTTGAAATCGCCAAGAACAGTGGGGAAGTCTGGGTTCTGGAAATTGAAAAAGACTATGAAGAGAGCCTGGGCCTGGAATTTGAGACGGTAGTATTCGATCGTATCCGCCCCTGTGTTAACAAATGCCTGTTCTGTTTTGTGGATCAACTGCCCCCGGGCATGAGGAAGTCCCTTTATGTTAAGGATGATGACTACCGGCTATCCTTTTTATATGGGAACTTCATCAGTATGACCAACCTTACCCGGCGCGATTGGGACAAGATTCTGGGGATGAGGCTGAGTCCCCTGTATATATCGGTACATGCCACCGATCCTGATATTCGGGCTCGGATCTTTGGCTCGGATAGAGCCCGAAGTGTGATGCGTGACTTGAAGCGCTTGAAAGAGCATGGCATTGAGGTGCATGCGCAGGTAGTTCTATGTTCGGGTATTAATGATGGAGAGGTCCTCGAACAGACGATTAATGATCTTGCCTCCCTGTGGCCGTCAGTAAAAAGCGTTGGGATTGTACCAGTGGGGATAACCGGTTTTCGCGAATCGCTGCCGCGGCTGACACCGGTGACCGAGGAAGATGCGCGTAAACTGATTCGCCAGGTGGAGAAATGGCAAGCCAGATTCCGGGATGAAATGGTGATCGGTTTTGTATACCTGGCGGACGAATTTTATGTCAAAGCAGGGGAGTCTTTCCCGGAGCCACGGTATTATGACGGCTACCCGCAGCTAGAAAACGGCATTGGGCTTACTGTTGATTTCCTGGATGAGCTGCAGGGTCTGCTGCCTGAGATCATAGTATCCGAAACCCCGGATGAACCCACCTATGTTATTTGCGGTCGTTCAGCCGAGCCCATGTTTAACACGGTTTCCCGGTTGTTGGAGCCGAAGGGTATTGACCTGCGGGTTATCCCGGTGACCAACCAGTATTTCGGGGGACAGGTGACGGTGACCGGTCTTTTGACCGGACATGATATAGTTATGGCACTGGGAAAGCATTTCGAAGGGCAAAGGATTTTGCTGCCCAGAACCGTACTTCGAGATGATGGTGCCTTGATGCTTGATAATATGACTGTGTCAGAACTTGCCGCATCGTCAGGAGCCCGGATTGAGGTAGTGGAACCAAACCCGGAAGCACTGCTGGATGCGATATTAAGCCGTACTTCACGAAGGTTGCCCAAAGGAGAGTAAAAATGTCAAAACCGGTTGTGGCCATAGTTGGCCGCCCAAATGTTGGCAAGTCCACCCTTTTTAACAGGCTGGCAGGAATGAGAAAAGCGATTGTCGAAGATATCCCCGGTATAACCCGGGACCGTATTTATGAACAGTCCGAATGGGAAGGGCGGGAATTCATAGTTATTGATACCGGCGGCCTCCGCACAGGGGACCAGGATGTGCTGGCCAGCGAGGTGCGCCGCCAGGCAGAACTGGCTATCGACGAGGCTGATGTTATTATTATGGTGGTTGACGCCCGGGAAGGGTTGGTTCAGGAGGATGAGGTTATTGCCGGAATACTGAGGAAGAGCGGTAAACCTGTGGTCCTGGCCGCCAACAAGGTGGAAGATTTCCGCAACCAGGCGCAGTTTTATGAGTTCTTCGCTCTGGGATTATCGGAACCGGTACCCATATCCGCAGCCCATGGTCTGAACATCAATGATCTGCTGGATGAGGTGGCCGCCAATTTTCCGGAACCAGAGGATGAGGCCATGGGGGAAGGGCTGAGTACCCGGATTGCGGTGGTTGGCCGTCCTAATGTGGGCAAATCTTCATTGGTCAATTCCTTACTGGGTGAAGAACGGGTCATAGTAAGTGATATTCCAGGTACTACCCGTGACGCCATTGATACTCCGTTTGAATACGGGGGAAACCAGTATATCCTGGTAGACACGGCTGGAATCCGTAAGAAGACCAGGATTTCAGTTTCCACCGAGAGGTATAGCGTTATACGCGCCTTCAAGGCGGCCGAGCGCGCGGATGTGGTACTTATAGTGATCGATGCCACCGAAGGGGTCACGGAGCAGGATCAGAGGATTGCAGGGTTTGTACATGAGCAGGGCCGGGCATCAGTAATTGTAGTTAACAAATGGGATTTGGTCACTAAAGATGCCAAGAGCATGGCGGCCTACGATAAAGATGTAAGAGAAGAACTCAAGTTCCTGGCTTACGCTCCCATCCTGTATGTGTCAGCCTTAACGGGGAAACGGGTTCCCAAGATCCTGGAACTGGTCGATTTTGTTGCCGAACAGCACTACCGCAAGGTACAGACTTCAGAACTAAACCGCCTGATAAATGAAGCATTACTGCTTAATCCCCCGCCGGGGGCAGGCAAGAAAAAACTAAAGGTTTATTACGCCACGCAGGTCAAGACCGGACCTCCAACCTTCGTTTTATTCGTAAATGATGTTGAACTGATGCATTTTTCGTACTTACGGTACCTGGAGAATACATTAAGGCAGGCCTTTGGATTCGAAGGGTCGCCCATCAGGTTTGTACTGCGCCGGCGGGAGGGCAAGGAGTGATACAATGCGAGAGTTCTTGCTGGTGACCATCTGTTACCTGATTGGGTCAATACCCTTTTCTTACATAGTAAGTCGGCACTTTGGCAAGGTAGATATCCGAAAACGCGGCAGTGGAAATGTGGGCGCCACCAATGTCCTGCGATCGGTGGGACTGCCATCGGCCATAGCTTCTGTTGCGGGTGATATCCTGAAAGGTGTGTTTGCCGCATGGTTAGCCACAGTAATGGGTGGAGGAATCCTCTTAATCCTTTGTCCCCTGGCGGCTGTGGTTGGACACTGCTATCCTGTTTACCTGAAATTCCATGGTGGCAAGGGTGTGGCCACCTCAACCGGAGCCCTGATTTTTCTCGCCCCTTACTCTATACTGTATCTCCTCTTTGCGTTTATCGGAGTTATTGTAATCACACGCATGGTATCCCTCGGTTCACTTACGGCCGCTCTATTAATTCCCTTTGTAACCATGTACCTTTATCCCCAGGAACGATTGGTAATCATCCTCACCTTCCTCCTTGCGATCCTGGTGATTTACCGTCACAAGGACAATATAAAACGAGTGATAAACGGGACCGAACCCCGGATAGGGGAGAAGGCTTAGGATGAAAAGGGTAACTGTCCTGGGGGCAGGCAGCTGGGGAACTGCTCTGGCGGCCCTGTTGCAGAAGAGGGGGCATGAGGTTACACTCTGGGGACGAATTGAGGATGGAATACTTGAGGTGGCCCGTCAACGGGTTAACTCCCGTTTCCTGCCTGGGGTTACCATCGCGGACCAGATTCAGGTCACGCCTGATCTTGATTATGCCTTACATCGGCCAGAGATACTGGTCTTGTCGGTGCCTTCTCAGGCCCTGCGTTCGGTCCTGCAGCAGATTGAGAACCGGGTTGGGAGCGATGTAGTAATTGTAAACACCGCGAAGGGGATTGAAAATGGGTCTCACCTGCGGATGAGCGAAGTGGTCTGTGAGACCTGGGGAGATGGTATCCTCAAGCGGTATGCGGTTCTTTCCGGTCCCAGTCATGCTGAGGAGGTAGGACGTGAAATCCCTACCGCCGTGGTCGCTGCTTCCATACACCTGCCAACTGCCCAGCTGGTACAGGATGTGTTCATGTCCCGCTGTTTCCGGGTGTACACCAGCCAGGACGTTATCGGGGTGGAGATGGGTGGCTCATTGAAGAACATAATAGCGCTGGCTACCGGGATCAGTGAGGGGCTTTGTTTTGGCGATAACACCAAGGCCGCACTCCTGACCAGAGGTTTGGTAGAAATAATCCGCATGGGGGTGCAGGTCGGTGCCGAGGCCAGAACCTTCGCCGGCCTCAGCGGGCTTGGTGATCTGGTGGTAACCTGCAACAGCCGTCACTCGCGCAACAGTCGCGCCGGGGTTCTGATTGGCCAGGGATGCACCCGGGAGCAGGCTATAGAAAGTGTGGGCATGGTAGTGGAGGGAATAATGACCACTAAAGCAGCTTACGAGATGTCCCATGAATTGGGTGTGGAAATGCCCATCACCAATACCGTCTACGAGGTGCTCTTTGAGAACCAGCCTCCAGGTCCCGCAGTCTGGAAGCTAATGGAGAGAGACAAGAAGGATGAAACCCTGCCTTCATAATTCTCCTGGCCCTGAACTCACGATTCTGAAATCATCCGAGACAAGTGGTTGGTGCTGCAAATGAGAATTGGGGTAGCAAACCAATTTCACCGCCTACCGAGGACTAGTCCAACAAAAGCTGGTAAAAGTGGACATCATGCCACCTGCCGAACTTGAAGCCAACCTCTCGAAAACAGCCGACAAATTCAAATCCAAACTTCCTATGCAGCCCGATGCTGACCTCGTTGTCGCCGGTAATGCCAGCAACTATTACGTGATGCCCGAGTTTCTTGGCCCGTGACAGCAATTCCTGCATCAAGGCCGTGCCAATTCCCGCACCCCAGTGACCAGGTTCGATATAGATTGACAACTCGGAGGTTTGGGAATATGCCGCCTTATCCCGGAACCTGCTCAGACAGCAGTACCCCACCACCTTGCCGTTAAGTTCCGCGACAATAAGCGGGTACTTACCGTGGTGTTCATTAAACCAGGCTTCCCGTTCGGCGAGGTTTTTTTCCTCTAAGTCAAATGAAGCCGCGAGATTCTTTACCGCATAATTATAGATATTTAGTATTGAAGGCAAATCGCCGGGCACCGCGTCTCGGATATACATCATGTAGTCCACTCCTTGAAAAACTCCGCATACTGATCTGATTAATAACAATGCCATTATCTCATTCTGGAATGAGTGCTTCATTTATATAATTTAAACTAATCAGAGTACAGTATAAACGATAAATTTGCAGTGCGAAAAAAAGGAATTTACCCTTGAGGGTGATTTGTTGGTCGAGCTCTAGATCGGAAAAACCTTCGCTGAACTGCATTGTCCCGGTAATGCTTGTATGCAGCAGGATTCGTAAAAAGGAAGATAGTGATAAGGTGGAAACGTCCACACTTTTTTTCATTCTTGGTTATATTCATCCAAGCTGCTCCATATATTTGTACTGTTAACGAGGGTAAGTGCATAAAAATAGGAAAGGTCGCCTGCAGGGGAGGGAAGCTTCTTTGAAAGTTTTAACCGAGGAGGGAATTAGAGTGGAGGGAAACAACATCTTGAGAGATATTGCCGAAAGGACTGGCGGCGATATTTATCTGGGGGTTGTTGGACCGGTTCGTACAGGGAAATCCACTTTCATTAAACGGTTCATGGAACTTATGGTCATTCCCAATATCCAAGATATTTATGAGCGGGAAAGGGCCAAGGATGAGCTACCCCTTAGTGGAGCCGGGCGAACCATAACGACAACCGAACCGAAATTCGTGCCCAACGAGGCCGTCGAGATCAATATTAAAAACGGCTTGAATGCTAGATTCCGGGTTATTGATTGTGTAGGCTATGCGGTCCCGGGAGCACTCGGGTATGAAGAGGACGATGAGCCCCGTATGGTACACACTCCGTGGTTTGAATACGAGATCCCGTTTGAGGAAGCAGCCGAAATCGGTACCCGAAAGGTTATTGAGGATCATTCCACCATAGGCCTGGTAGTAGTTACTGATGGTTCTATCAGCGATATCCCCAGATCGAATTATCTGGAGGCCGAGGAAAGGGTTATTAGAGAGCTTCAGGAACTGGAGAAGCCCTTTATCATTATCCTTAACTCCACCCGGCCTTATGATGAGGAAGTACACGAGCTAGCCCAGGAGTTGTACGCCAGATACGGGGTGGCGGTGGTTCCTCTTGACTGTCAGCAGATGGCACGGGAAGATGTCGACCATGTCCTGGAGGAAGCCCTCTATGAATTCCCGGTACAGGAGGTAAACATTCGTCTGCCCAAGTGGGTTGACGAGGTTGAAGAGGATTTCTGGCTCCGCAGCAGGGTTGAAGGCTCTATCCGTGGAATCCTGGAGGATGTAAAAAAGGTAAGAGACATTGATACGGCTATGGAGAAGCTGGCTGACATCGAGTACATCAGCCTGGTTACCATGGAGGATATGAATCTGGGTACCGGGATAGCCTCGATCGACCTGGCAGTGCCGGAAGAAATGTATTACCAGGTGCTGAGTGAGGTCAGCGGATTTGACGTACAGGGCGACTATGACGTCATGCGTCTCATGAGGGAGCTGGCGGTAGCAAAGAAGGAATACGACAAGGTAGCGACCGCTCTGGAAGAGGTCAAAGCAACCGGGTACGGGATGGTAACTCCCACTCTGGAAGAGATGTTCCTGGAGGAACCAGAATTGATCCGCCAGGGCAGCCGTTTTGGTGTACGCCTGAAGGCCAAAGCCCCTTCGCTTCATATCATCCGTGCTGACATCTCCACAGAGATAACCCCGATAATCGGGACCGAGAAGCAGACGCAGGAACTGGTCCGCTATATGCTGGACGAATTCGAGGAAAACCCGCAGAAAATATGGCAGTCAAACATCTTCGGCAAATCGCTGCATGATCTGGTGAGAGAGGGTATTCAGAACAAGCTCCACGGAATGCCGGAGAACGCACAGCACAAACTGGCAGAGACGGTTAGCCGCATTGTGAACGATGGCAGCGGGGCCCTGATCTGTATCATCATCTAGCTGCAACCATAATCACACCAGGGTAACTGCTTCACATATTAAAAGCACAGCCGGCTTAGGCCGGCTTTAGTAAAACAGTATTTGATGAAGTGTGGCGTAGCCTAAAAAGCTACGCCATTTCTTCATGTGGTGGTGTGTTCAGTTCGGGCAGGCCCACCAAATCATCACTGATGTGCAGTAGCAGAGTTTGGTACCGTCCATAAGCTTTGTTATTCCCTCAATACCTACCAATAGAAGTGGCTGCATAAACCATTACTATCTTATATCTTTTTCCCAATATAAAATACATATCCATAATACTGTTTGTATTTTGAATATAGGTCTGCCTCACGCCTCAAAAGTGCAATCATATCCTCAACGTTTTTGTTTCCCGCATGTTTTTTCAAAAATTCCTCTTGCCTTGCTTTTTGCGGAATAAGATAATTATCTATCCAACAATTCTCTGGCAGGGTAAATGCGGCAACCGGAATATAACCTGTTTTTTGCATGATGGAAATATTATGCCCTATGGTGCTAATTTCAGGAACTGCGTCTACCCACCACTTCTCAATTTCGGCGGGGCGCTCATCAGTAAACCATGACTCATATGTTACGGCAACATAACCATTTTTTTTGAGGAACCCCCTCCAGTGATTCAAGCCTTTCTCAAAACCTATATTGGCAATAGCCCCCTCAGACCATATAAGATCAAATTCGTCATTCTGAAACGGCAAATTATCCATTGAACCGACGATACCTTTTACCCTGTTCTGCAAACCAAGTTTTTTGGCTGTCGCATTAAGTTTATCAATCGAGCCGGCGTAAAGGTCTAGAGCGGTGATGGTTGCTTCTGTATTTTGTGCGAGAACCATTGTTTGAGCGCCTGTGCCGCAACCTAAATCGGCAATTTTTGTTTTGTTTGAAAGATTGTCGATAAAACCTAATGCCCTGATGGTTTGTTCGGGGCTGCCGGGTCCCTGCCGTTCAAGCTCTGTGAAAAATTCATTGATGAGGGCAAAATCAAATTCGTGGATTGTTATTTCTTCCATTGTTCATTCTCCTTATCTTCGAATTATGACTTTGGTTTTACTCCTTTTTGTTTCCGTGGGGAGGTGTTTTTTTCAATAAAGCGCTCAATGTGCGCCGCCAATAGATTAGCAGCCTCTTTCTTGTCAGGCGCTGCGTCTGAAATGCTTACCAACAAATAAAACGGTGCATAAAACTCGAGCGCAAGCTGTTTTGGGTTGCTTTTGTTCAAAATGCCTTGTTCCATCATTTCGCGGAATAAATCTTCCATATAGCTAACCGGCCCGCTTACAATGCATTTTTGATACAGATCCATTATTTCCGGGTTTCTATATTGCTCTAAAGTCAACATTTTTCGGAAATTACTAAAAAATTCGTCCTCCGTCAAAAAATAAAACTGCGCCTCAATGAAAGCCTTGATTTTATCCACAGCAGTATTGCGGTAGGCCGATGGTGATTTATCAAATGTTTCCTCCGGTACTTCATACTTTTTCGCCGTTTCAACATCCATCTGATATATACGATCCACAATGCTATCGAATATATCCCGCTTATTCTTATAGTGCTTGTATAAGGCCCCTTTTGTCATGCCAAGCTCTCCGGCAATGTCGCTGACCGAAGTAGCCTCATATCCATTCTGCGCAAACAAACGAAGCGCAGTGTGCAAAATGTTTTCTTTTGTGGCGGCCATCAAAAAATCCTCCCCATGCAAGTAAACCATCGTTCACCGTCATTGTAGTTAACGAGCGTTTACTTGTCAATAGGTTCATAAAAAAGGCATAGCAAATTAAACGGAAATTTTGAGCCTTCCGCTAACCGGCAAGGTGCACACACTTGCCCATTTTTAGGATTTTTCCGTAAGGGAAAGTCATAAAAATTGCTTGTTGGGGTAGCCACCCCAAACCCGGATGATGTTGCGTCATGTCGCTGTCGCTCATTCCTTATTAACTATGGTCAAATTGTTTGGCCGGCTTTTATTTTTCCTACTCGATTCCTATGGAGGAATTATTTGCTGGTAAGAAGAAGAGTAAAATAGAACATAGTAAGAGTATGTGGGTGATAAGCATGACCCCGAAGAGACGGCTGGTTTTCCTTAAGAACAAGGAAGTTCAGTTCGAGAAGCAGATCAACACTTACATAATGGATGAGCAAGTCAAGGTTATTGATGTAACCATGCTGGAATGGGACCGCGTGGAGCGACAGTATTATTTGGGATTGTTTGTAGAAGAACAACTCAAGTTTTTCCGGCAAAACTGCCTGCTGCTGGAACAGAGGCGGCCGGATGATTTGACCAAGGATCTCGATGATTTTTCCGGCGTTATGGCCCAGGCCAAGAATGTAGAATACAAGATTAACTTTGTCAGGACATTTGCCTTGCTCACCCCCAAAGGCGCCCGGTACTTTGCTTTTGTTCTGTATGAGGACTAACACCTGCTACGATCAACGTTACGGAAAACCTCAGGCTGTTTCCGTGGCGGCTTTTGCGCAGGGGTAGGGTCCCCACTGACATGATATGGTGAGTATATGAGAGATAAGCAATCAAAATCGTTATTGAAGGAAGCCATCATACTGATACCCAAAATGCTTCGACTGCTCTTCAGAACCATGCGTGACCGCAGGGTAGGTTTTAACCAAAAACTCCTGCTGCTCGGGACCATCCTGTACGTCATATCCCCTCTGGATTTTGTGCCTGACTTCATCCCGTTCACCGGTCAGGTCGACGATATACTCCTCCTGGCCGTCATTATCCTGAAAATCATGCAGCAGGCTGGCCATTCCGTATTCCAAGACAACTGGAATGACCAGCAGGGACTCTCCGAACTGGCAAAAAGGATTCGTAAACTAGCCTCCTCCTTCCTCCCAACATCCATCTACAACCGGATTGTGAAGGACCCTGACCCTCCGGACGACATCATCGACGTCAAATACCGCATCCACAAAGACTAGACTGGGACAGGGTTTTATGTTCAGCTTTTTATATCTCGAATAACTGTGGCGGGGGAGTTTTATGGTGCCGCCTGCGCGGCCTGCGGTAAATTCCGTTCGCTACCTGGGTCCTGCATTGGCAGCACCATCTGCTCAGGTTCCGGTGGAAAGCAGCACCCCGTCAATTCGACGTCCATGTCTCAGAGACGGGCTCGCGACCTCCTGTCGCTCGGCTGCTTTCCACCTTCACCTTCGCAGGGTGCTGCACAATTCGGACCCAACGTCCGCTCACTGGAATTTACCGCAGGCCTCCGATTCAGCACTGACAAAAACCTGCTACTGAGTAGAAAAAACTGCTTATCTGCGGCAGATTACGGAATTTACCGCAGGCCCGCGCGCGGTACAGGAAAACTCCCTTGCACCATTTTTTAAGCGGGGACCGCAAAACCTGTTCCTGGGTCCAAAAAACTGCTTACCTGCGACAGATTTCTGTGTTATAATGTCCACCAGGCATAGAATAAAATCCACGTTGGATAGACAGTGGGGATAGGTTTTGAAAAGGGAAAAGAAATTCTATCTGGTAAGAGAGGATATACTTCCGGAAGCCATTCTCAAGACGGCGAGAGCCAAGGAGCTGATGGTGCAGCGGGGTAATATACCGGTTGCCGAGGCCCTGGAACAGGTAGGGCTGCCGCGCAGCACCTTCTACAAGTACCGGGATGGGGTTTATTCCTTTTTGGATACCGGGACGATGCGGATAATCAACCTCTCACTGGAGCTGCGGCACGAGTCGGGGATCCTATCAAGGGTCCTGAATTATGTGGCTTCCCAGTCGGGAAATATCCTGACCATCAATCAAAACCTGCCACTGCGGGGTATGGCCAATGTCACCATATCCGTGGATATCGAGGATTTACGGGTTGGAGTGGAGGAGTTGTTAGCAGGTTTAGAAGGTATTGACGGGGTATTACATTCTGAACTTATTGGCAGAAGCTAGGAGGAAAGAGCATGATTAAGGTTGGTTTACTGGGATGCGGCACCGTTGGCAGCGGTGTAGTCAAACTGCTGGAGCAGAATCAGGAGGTCATTGCCCAGCGAGTTGGGCAGGAGGTCGTGATCAAAAAAATTTTGGAGTTAGATCGTTCCAAGGTTTATGATCTGGGTCTGGGAGAGGAGATTATTGCTGGCAGCATCGACGAGGTACTGAACGAAGATGTAGACATAGTTGTCGAATTGATCGGAGGAATCGAACCGGCGAAAACATATATACTGCAGGCGCTTAAGCAGGGCAAAGGCGTGGTTTCGGCCAACAAGGACCTGATCGCCAGTCATGGCAAGGAAATCTTTGATACCGCCGCTGAATGCGGGGTGGATTTCTACTTTGAAGCCAGCGTCGGCGGGGGGATTCCCATTATATTTCCTCTGAAGCAGTCTCTGGGCGGAAACAGGATAAAAGAGGTCATCGGTATTCTTAACGGTACCACCAACTACATCCTAACCAAGATGTCCCAGGAAGGGCAGTCCTATGAAGATGTGCTGCGGGAGGCCCAGGCATTGGGCTATGCCGAAGCTGACCCGACATCCGATGTGGAGGGTTTTGATGCTGCCCGGAAAATTGCCATACTGGCTTCAATCGCATTCAACAGCCGGGTTACCTTTGAGGAGGTTTACGTCGAGGGCATCACAAAAATTACGCCCCTTGACATCAAATACGGGCAGGAACTGGGATACGATATTAAGCTGCTGGCAATTGCCAAGGAAGAGGAAGACGGTATACTGGTCCGGGTCCACCCGTCTTTTATCCCCCACCATCATCCCCTGGCAGCAGTCAGCGGGGTTTATAATGCAGTTTTTATTCGGGGAGACGCGGTGGATGACCTGATGTTCTACGGGCGCGGTGCCGGGCAGATGCCCACCGCCAGCGCAGTGGTCGGGGATTTGATGGAGATCGTTCGCAATATTGGGCGGAAAGACACCGGGCGCATATCCTGCACCTGTTATGAAAACAAGGAGGTCATCCCTACCAGCAGCCAGCGGGCCAAGTTCTATATCCGAATGCTGGCCAAGGACCGTCCAGGAGTTCTGGCTGGCATTGCCGCTGTTATGGGTAATCATGAAGTCAGCCTGGCGACGGTGCTCCAAAAGGATACTTACGATGGCTTTGCCCATCTGATCTTTATTACCCATGAGGTGGAGGAATCAAATCTGCGTGATGCCTTGACTGTTTTGAACGGAATGAGTATCGTTGGGGCTGTGGAAAACGTTATCAGACTTGAAGGAGTGGAAGACTATGGAGCGTAAAGCCAGCTGGCGAGGAATTGTTGAGGAATACCGGGATTTCCTTCCGGTAAGTGAAAAAACCCCGGTGGTTTCCCTGCAGGAAGGAAATACCCCTCTGATATTTGCCCCCAATCTATCTGACATGGTAGGGGCCGAGGTATATCTCAAGTTCGAAGGTGCCAACCCTACCGGTTCCTTTAAAGACCGGGGTATGGCCATGGCCATGAGCAAGGCCAAGGAAGAAGGGGCAGAAGTGGTTATGTGCGCCTCAACCGGTAATACCTCGGCATCCGCAGCGGCATATGCCGCCCGCTGTGGGATGCGATGCGTGGTCCTGATACCCGAAGGCAAAATTGCCCTGGGCAAACTGGCACAAGCCCTGATATACGGAGCCCAGGTTCTGGCGGTACAGGGGAACTTTGACCAGGCTCTGAACATCGTGAAGGACATTACATCCCGTTACCCGGTAACCCTGGTGAATTCCATCAACCCCTTCCGCATCGAAGGACAGAAGTCAGGAGCATTTGAGATCTGTGACCGGCTGGGGCAGGCGCCTGATTACCTGGCGATTCCGGTGGGCAACGCCGGCAACATAACCGCCTACTGGAAGGGTTTTTGTGAATATCATGCCCGGGGTATCGTCAAGAACCGGCCGCGCATGATTGGATTCCAGGCGGAGGGTGCGGCTCCCATAGTCCGGGGGGAAGTCGTGCCCAATCCGGAGACCGTGGCGACGGCAATCCGGATCGGTAATCCGGCCAGTTGGAAACAGGCCGTAAACGCTTACCAGGAATCAGGCGGATCAATATCGATAGTCACTGATGAGGAGATTCTGAATGCCTACCAGATGGTAGCCCGGAAAGAAGGACTCTTTGTGGAGCCAGCTTCGGCTGCTTCCATCGCCGGGGTGTTGAAGCTCAGCAAGACCGGACAGTTCAAGCCGGAGCAGAAGATTGTCTGCATCAATACCGGACATGGCTTGAAGGACCCTGACAATGCGATAAAAACCGCAGCCATTACCCCTAATGTAGTGCCCGCAGATGAAGCTGCAGTGCTCAAAGTCATATTTGGCAGTTAACGATACAGTTATTTATACGGAATTGCTGTTCAAAAAGAAGGAGTGAAGTTGTAGGATGGGGCTGGTTGTTCAGAAGTTCGGAGGTAGCTCCGTGGCGACTATTGAGCGGATAAAAAATGTGGCCGCTCGGGTTATGCGCGAGCGGGACCAGGGAAACCAGGTAGTGGTGGTAGTCTCAGCGATGGGAGATTTGACCGATGACCTTATATCATTGGCGGACCAGACTGGCAAAGTAAAGCCGGATCGCGAAATGGATATGCTCCTGACCACCGGGGAGCAGCAGTCCGCAGCTTTGCTGAGCATGACGCTTCATAATTTAGGATGTCCGGCTATATCCCTGACCGGATGGCAGAGCGGGATTATGACCGACCCCGTTCATGCCAAAGCCAAAATAGCTGGGATTAAACCGGACCGTATAATCGAGGAACTGGCGCAGGGCAAGGTGGTGGTGGTAGCCGGATTCCAGGGGATCTCTCCCGGCGGGGACCTGACCACACTGGGACGAGGCGGCTCGGATACCACAGCGGTGGCCCTGGCGGCTGTGCTGAAGGCTGATGTCTGCGATATATATACTGATGTCGACGGGGTATTTACCGCCGACCCCAGGATTGTGAAAGAGGCCCGCAAACTGGACATAATCTCCTATGACGAGATGCTGGAACTGGCCAGCCTGGGAGCCGGGGTTCTGCAGCCGCGGGCGGTGGAGTTTGCCATGCATTACAATGTTACGGTTCAGGTGAGATCGAGCTTTAACCTGGAACCAGGCACGCAAGTAGTGGAGGTTGGAAAGATGGAAAGTGATCGAGTTGTTAGCGGAGTAGCCCATGATTTAAATGTGGCCAAGGTGGCCTTGTTTGACGTGCCTGACCGGCCGGGGGTCGCTCAGGCCATATTTAAGGCACTGGCTGAGGTAAACATAAATGTGGATATGATCGTTCAGGCGGCCATGCGTGATGAGCGAAACGATATAGCGTTTACGATCAGCAAAGATGATTTGCCAAAAGCTCTGCCGGTGGTGGAGAGGGTCTGCCGCGAAATCGGGGCCTCAGGTACGGCTTATGGTGAGGATCTGGCCAAGGTTTCCATAGTAGGTGCCGGGATGATGAGCAACCCCGGGGTGGCGGCGGCCATGTTTGAGACACTGGCAGAGGAGGGCATTAATATCCATATGATCAGCACCTCCGAGATCAAGGTTTCCTGCATTGTAAATGCCAGCGAGATTGAAAAAGCCGTCAAAGCCATCCACTCCCGCTTTAACCTGTAACAAACAAGGGGACGGTTCTCTATTTGCGGCTTGGTGGATTGCCTAGGATGATTGAAGATATATTTGCCGCGCGGAGGGCGGTGATTAATTCCGCTCACTGGAATTAACCACCGCCCTCTAGTATCCGTTAAGAAAATCAAGGGGTGTCAAGACTGAATAACGAGTTAGGACTGGTTATCGTTATAACCGGGGAGGGAAAAGGCAAGACGACTGCAGCCTTTGGTCAGGCTATGCGGGCGGTTGGTCACGGGCTGAATGTTATCGTAATTCAGTTCCTGAAGCGGTTCGATTCGGGAGAGGTCAGGGCCGCAGGGCAGCTAGACGGGTTGACAGTAAAGCAGTTTGGTACCGGGGATTACGGGGACCTTGATCACCCGGAGCCCCGGGAATTTGAAATGGCCCGGTTGGGATTGCACGCCGCCAAGGATGCGCTGAATGACAGCCAGTATGACATGGTGATTCTCGACGAGATAAACCTGGCCTTGCATTATAAGCTGATACCTCTTGATGAGGTCCTGCTAATGATAAGGAACCGGAGACCGGGTGTGGATCTGATTCTGACTGGCCGCTATGCTCCCCCGGAGCTTGTAGAACTGGCAGACACAGTCAGTGAGATTACCGAAGTTAAGCACCATCAAAATGCTGGCCGAGACGCCCGCCGGGGAATCGAGTATTAGTAATGTAAAATTACGCGGAAGCTGCCACAAGCGGTAAAGAGTGGGTGTTCACCCTACTCTTTTAACTGGTTAGGTTTTTTTGCTGCAGTTAAATGGCAAAAAAAATCCCCAATTTCCTGTCTGCAGCCTGTACGACAGGTCATTCTCCTCAAGACAGTACTATTGCAACTTAAAAACCATTGGCAGTTGCCCAATAGTATTTAAAATGTAAAGGGTGCCAATAAGAGGGAAATTGCCAGGCAGTATGGAATTAATAACCAGGTATTATTCATCCGGAGGTTACTCTTGGGATGGGTGCTTATATTTGGTTGGCTTTACAAGTTATTATTCCAGTGATGCTGTTCCTGGTTGGCCAATCGGATATACTCTCGCTCATTCAAAACGAAGCAATATTTGGCCGTTGGTATGACTATGAAGTAGTATGCGCGATAAAGAACTGGTGTCTGTGGATTGGCGGCTTGTGGATTGTCATTATTCTGGGAACAGATTTACTCAGGAAGAATGCTGCATATAATAAAATAGCAAGGCAGCGGAATTCACTTCTTAAAGTCAACAAGGATATGCTTCTTAAAACCTGGAAATCGTTTGATTGTCCAGATCTTCCATCCAACGTAAATGTTAGGGTATACGTCCCGCAGAACAAAATTCTCGGTTTTTTCGCTAATATCAGGAGAGGGCGTCCCATCAATGCTGTCAGGTTTTGCATAAGAAATGAGAATGGTCTGGCAGAAGCCGGACTTACCAACCACTTGAGTTTTGAGGTCTCGCCTGATCCCCAATGGTTAATTGGCCAGTGTTATCAAAAAAATAATACTATAGTAGAATGTAATGTAAGAAATGGTCAGTTTTCATTGGAACAATGGCAAAAAAGCAAAATATCGTCGTTAAAATGGTGTATATGTGTACCGATTAACAACGAGCATGATCATGTAATTGCTATTGTCCAATTTGACAGCGATACACCGGCTGATGTCAATCAATGGCCGGAAGAGATCTACGAGGAATTAATCGTTCCGTTCTGTTTGATCCTGTATGAGGCGGTTCCTGAACTATTTCGGAAAGGGTGAGGTGTATTGAAAGAGATTAAAACCAGGGCGATCACTACGAAAAACGAGCAGAAGAAGTACGACTACCTGACTCGTGTAGGGAAGTCCGTACTTGGATCCAAGTCCAGCAAAAACAATTCCGGAAGTATTGTTGCCAAGGTAAGGTCAAAAACCGAAGATAGTTAACGATACGGCTAAAATATGAGCAATACTTTGGTTTAACATAACTAATGGATGGTTTCAGGCTTTGTTAAACCTATCATTTATCAGTTCAACATAAACACGAATAACAATGTAAATTTAACTCACCCCAGTAATTGCGGCTTATGAGCCCAGGTAAACTATTATAGTGACAATAGTTTACCTGGGCTTTATAATGGAGAAAAGAGCGAAGTTGGGGAGTGATTCGATGTCAAAGGCCAGGAGGGCCTTGATCCTGGTAGTGGTTCTATGTTTTGGGATCGGCTCCTACTATGTTTACCAGGCTTACTTCTCCCGGGGAACGCAGGACATTCAGGCCTCGGGGACCATTGAAGCAACCACAGTCGAGTTGAAGGCGCCGGTAGCTGGAGTTATAAAGAGCATCGCTGCCAGGGAAGGTGATACTCTGCAAAGCGGCCAGAATGTGGTTGAGATCTCGCGCAGCGACCTGCTGGCGCAGAGGGAGCGGGACGCCATGGCTCTCATGAAAGCAGAGGCCCAGCTGGCAGATCTGGTGTCGGGATTCCGCGAGCAGGAGATTGCCGAGGCTGAAGCCAATGTGGCAGTAGCTCAAGCCACTGCCAGGAAATCCGCCGATGATCTTGTGAGCCGGGAGGCCCTGTTTGCGGAAGGGGGCATCTCCCGGGAAGAGCTGGAACGATACCGTTTGATTGCCGAGGTTGACCAGAACAAGCTCAAAGCCGCAGAGGCAAAGCTCAGCATGTTGCAGTCCGGTAACAGGCCGGAGATTATTTCCGCTGCCCGGGCCGAGGTGGAACGAAGCCGTGCGGTGCTGAAGGCAACCGAGTCTATGATCGCAGACTTGCAGATAAAGTGCCCGCTTACCGGCACAGTTATCCAGAAGAATTACGAGCCGGGGGAATACGTCTTGCCGGGCGCTTCAGTGCTGACGGTCGCAGATTTGAACAATCTGTGGATCAAGGTATATATCCCCACGGATGATTTGCCTGCGGTGAAGATTAACCAGAAAGTTCAGTTTACCGTCAGTGGGGAATCCCGGACCTTTACCGGAACGGTGAGTGAGATAGCGTCCAAAGGTGAGTTCACTCCAAAGACCATACAGACAAAAAAGGAACGGACCAATGTAGTCTTTGGGGTGAAGATCCGCATTGATAACATGGATGGGCTTTTGAAACCCGGGATGCCGGCTGATGTAACTATTGCCAGGGAAGGGTAAAGATGATTAAGGTCCAGGGAGTTACAAAATCATTCGGAAAAATCATCGCTGTTAGCCAGGCAGAACTGGCGGTTGACAGGCATGAGATATTTGGGTTAGTCGGTCCGGACGGAGCAGGCAAAACCACCCTGATGCGCATGGTGTGCGGCCTCATGGAACCGGACCGGGGTCGAGTAGTCCTTTTTGGAGAAGAAAACTACCCTGAGCGGAATAAATCGCGTCTGGGTTATATGCCCCAGCGTTTCAGCCTGTACGGCGACCTTACTGTGATGGAGAACATCAATTTCTTTGGAGGGCTGTACAGTCTGAATAAAGCCACCATTCGTAAGCGCGCCAGAGAAATTCTGCAGATCACCAACCTGCAGGACTTCACCGAGCGCCTGGCTGATAACCTGTCAGGAGGAATGAAGCAGAAGCTGGCCCTGACATGTGCCCTGATTACCAGGCCTGAACTCCTGATCCTGGACGAGCCCACTTATGGAGTAGATCCCGAGTCCCGCAAGGAATTCTGGAAGATACTCTACCGCCTGAATAAGGAAGGGGTTACCGTCATGGTTTCTACTCCATACATGGATGAGGCCGAACTCTGCCACCGGGTAGGGATTATGAATGAGGGAAGGATTGCAGCCATCGATACCCCAGTACAGCTTAAGCGGAGATTAAATCACCACTTACTAGAGGTTAGAGCCGACACCCGGGATCCGTATGTGTTCGAGGGATTAAGTGAGATAAAAGACTGCTCTTTTTTTGGTGATCGCTTTCACGTTGCGGTCGCAGATGTCAATACAGCTGCCTGCAGGATCAGGGAATACCTGGCCCAGCAGCAGATCCGGCTGGAGAAACTCCAGGAAGTTCCTCCTTCAATGGAGGATGTGTTCGTGGCATTGACCGATAATGGGGTGAGATCATGAGTCCAGCAATTGAAACTCAAGAACTGACCCGGGTGTTTGGCGAATTTGTAGCGGTCAACCGGGTCAGCCTGACCATTGAGCCTGGTGAGGTATGCGGGTTTTTAGGGCCCAATGGGGCAGGGAAGTCAACCCTGGTGAGGATGCTCTGCGGGATACTTACACCCACTTCAGGCAGCGGAACGGTTTTAGGCTTTGACCTGCTTAAACAGAGTGAACAGATAAAAGGCCACATTGGCTACATGTCGCAGAAATTCAGCCTCTACGAGGACTTGACCGCCCGGGAAAACCTGGAGTTTTACGCGGGTCTCTACGGGATATCCCGTTCGGAGAGAAAGAGCCGCCTCAACGAGATGCTGGCCCTGTCTGGTCTGGAAGGAAATGAAAACCGGCTGGTGGCCAGCCTCAGCAGTGGCTGGCGGCAGAGGCTTGCTTTGGGTTGCGCTCTGATCAGCCGTCCGGCGGTGGTTTTCCTGGATGAACCGACCAGCGGAGTGAGTCCCACCAGCAGACGTTCGTTTTTCAATATCATCCAGCAGTTGGCTAATGAAGGGACTACAGTTATTGTAACCACCCATTTTATGGACGAGGCGGAGCGCTGCAGCCGGATAGCCTTTATTTCGCAGGGATGTCTGATGGCACTTGATACCCCCCGCAATCTCAAATCCTCAATCCTGCAGGGACACCTGGTGGAACTGGAGATTCCGGGAGCCATTGAGAGGATCGCCTCCATTGAGAATCTTCCTTACGTTAAAGAGTGCAGTCTCCATGGCCCCCTGTTGCACGTCCTTTTGCAGAGTGAGAAGGATACCGGAGAACTGGCCGGGTTTGTGGGGGCCGAGCCTCGGGCCATCAACCCCAGCCTGGAGGACGTATTTATCGCCCTGGCAAAGAATAGATGAAAGAAGGTGCGGTAAAATTAACCGGATACTGGCAGTACTAACTAAAGAATTCATCCAGATGCGCCGTGATAGGATGACCCTGGCCTTAATCTTCATGATGCCGCTGGTGCAGCTGCTCCTGTTCGGGTATGCGATTCAAACTGATGTCAAGCATATCCAGACCGTGGTCTTCGACCAGTCACTATCCTATGAAAGCCGGGATCTCCAGCAGGCCTTCTCCGCTTCCGGGTATTTTGATGTGGTTGCCTCAGCCGGGAGTTATGATGAGGTCACGAAGATGATTGACAGCGGCCAGGCTAAGGTTGGGATAATCTTTCCCCCCGACTTCGCCCAGAACCTGAAAAGAGGGGTGTCCTCCCCGGTGCAGGTAATTGTTGATGCCAGTGACAGCATGGTGTCAAACCAGGCAATTGCCATCGCCAACTCAATTGGGCTGTTGAAATCTCAGGATGTGTTGTTTCAAAAGGTTCAAATATCGGGAGCGCCGTATGATATTCGGGTTCGACCCTGGTATAATCCCGACGGGATTACTGCTTACTATATGGTCCCCGCCATCCTGGGCATAATTGTGACCATGACTATGGTGATCCTGACATCGGTGGCCATCGTGCGTGAGCGGGAAAGGGGCACCCTGGAACAGCTGATAGTCACTCCAATCAAGTCTCTGGAGTTGATGATTGGCAAGATCGTTCCCTATGTAGTTCTGGGCTACCTGCAGATAACCGTAGCTTTGCTGGTTGCGGTCCTGGTTTTTCAAGTGCCTATCAAAGGCAGCCTGGCACAGCTTTACATTCTGACTCTGTTTTTTATCACCGCGTCCCTGGGACTCGGCCTCATGATCTCAAACATCGCCCGTACCCAGATGCAGGCTTTTCAGATGTCGTTTTTTGTGATGCTGCCCAGTATACTTCTTTCCGGCTTCATGTTTCCCCGGGCGGCAATGCCCAAGATAATATATTACATCAGCGATGTCATCCCCTTAACTTACTACCTGGATATCATCAGAGGCATAATCCTTAAGGGTATCGGAGTGGAATACCTCACAGGGCAAGTGGCTTCATTGCTAGTGTTCTCAGTAATCTTTACCACCATAGCCACCCTGAGATTCACGAAGAAAATCGCCTAAAGGGCAACAGGGAAGGAGAAACAAATGGGAATACGTGAAAGGATAATCCGTGCCTGCCGGGAGCTGTCAGTGAACAAAGGGTTTTCTGGGGTAACCATTGACGAACTGGCGGCTCAGGCCGGAGTCAGCAAGAGAACCATCTACCGCTACTTTAACAGTAAAGATGAGATAATCGAGGCTGCCCTGGATAACTTTATGGCGAGCATGGAAAAGGAACTGCGGGCAATAGTCGGCACCGAGATGAAACCAGCCGAGATGCTCACTGCCTTATTGACGCGCCTGACTGAGGAAGGCAGATTCCTGCTTGGCGTCCCTGGCCTGACTGACCTCCAGCAGCGCTATCCCCATCTGTGGAGAAAAATTGATGAATTCAGGCTCAGCAAGCTTCAATACATGTTGGATGTAATCCGTCAGCGGAGCGATTCACATATTATTCGAGAAACAGACCCTCGAATTATGTCGGCCATCATCATTGCAGTAATTAAAGAAGTGGTAAACCCTGAATTCATCCTGAGAAACGGATTGACGTTTGAGGAGACCATTCGCCAGGTTAGCCGGTTCATGATGGCAATAGTCGAACCTAACATCAATGACAATTAGACTCAACAACTACCAGCTTTCTTATGAACTCGCACAAATCAGAGATCCTGCTAATCAAGTTCATATCACAGGCTACAATCAATAGGCCGGACAGACCATTTGATTTTGCCAACAAATTTCATCTTTCACTTTTTGTCAGAATACGGCAGGGATATTAATAATTATACAGAATTCTAAATATGCAGATAAGTATTATCCTTTCTCAATTCTGGTTTAAAACCAGTGTAACCTTGAGGTTGTTCCTCACACCAGAAAGACTCTGTTGAGAGTCGAAGTGTTTTATGTATTGCATAAAACTTGTTAAATTATAGTGAGGGTTACAATGACAATGCAACATCATTTGAGTGTTAGTTAACAAGACGGGTTAGCTGGAGATTCACGTATGATTAAGAAAAACCTTCACGATCTGCCCATATGGGCTGTCTTAGCTCACAATTTATATACTCATCAGGGTCAATTACTTGTTGCCAAAGGAACAGTCTTGAAGCCAACAATGGTTGAGAAATTGATGGCATCGGGGGTTACAGAGGTGTTCCTTGAAGGTGATGAACTGGAATCGCATTCCTTCCGGAAGCAAGAGAATTCAAAACTTGATGGGGCTTTTCTTGTTGGGCAGGTCATAGTAAGCGATATATTGGACAGCGTGCGATCCGGTCGGCCAATTGACTGCAATGACCTTAAAGAAGCAGTCAATATCTTCTATCCTGAGGTTATCAGTGCAAGTAATATGTTTAGTCAGTTGTTAATGCTCCGAAACAAGGATGAATATACGGCACAGCACTCCATCGCCGTTGGAGCCTTCGGTGTCAAGATATGCCAGTTACTTGGCCTTCCGGAAAAGGCCGCCAAACAGGTAGGTACGGCTGGTGTGATGCATGATATAGGTAAGGTTAGAATTCCTGACGAAGTTCTCAACAAACCGAGCCCTTTGGACAATGATGAGTGGGAGCAGATGAAGAAACACCCGCAATACGGGTATGAGATTCTGAAATCTGCCGGGGATGTTGAGCATGAGGTACAACTGGCAGTGCTGCAGCACCATGAAAGGCTGGACCGCGGAGGTTATCCTCTCAGCCTCGCATCAAATACGATACATATCTTCTCGCGGATATTAGCCGTATCAGATTCATTTGACGCCATGACATCAGAACGGGTGTACCGCAAGCCGTTGTCGATATTCAGGGCTTCGGAAGAACTGATGGCGGAGGCTTATAGCGGTAAGCTCGATGTTAGAATAGTGGTTCTTTTTGTAAACTATATCCTGGATATGTCTCCCGGGCAGCAGGTTCTATTAAGTACGGGTGATATAGCCGATGTGATCATGCCCAACAAAGCTGAACCTGCTCGTCCTCTGGTTCAGACCGGGGGTAAATATATTAATCTCGAAAAGAACCGGGAGATTTGGATTGAAGATTTTGTTAAGAACTGAAGTCATGGGTATTCAATTAGTGAGGTTATGGAACGACCAGGAATTTCTCTTTTGTAAAACAGCAGCAGGAAAATAAATTCATCGATATAAAGCCAATCTCCTTCAAAAGCCGTTGGACACCAATCGATTATACCGCTGTATACTCACTCCGATAAACTGGGCAATAAAATTCAATGGTGTTGACAACAAGTTGCACCCGAGCACCGATCGTCGAATGCAAATACCATGACTCGATGGTGATGCCTTATCTACCCCAGACTTGTACTGAACAGAGCCATTATTTATCCTGAACCATGCTGACTGCGGCAGGAATCATTATATATTTATGGAATGTCTACTATGGACATTCGAGTACAACTATTTCTGAGATTTTAAAGGTTGCAACATAGGCCAGGGCATGTTCGCACCTGGAGGGATAGGAGAGCGAAAATCATTATGGAATCAGAGACAAAAACCATTTCTTTCCCTCTTTCTCTGGCGGCTGTAGACGAAATCAGCAGTCTTACAGAAAGGACGCTGGAAAATGGCAAGGTGGACAGAACTGACGCTATCCGCATGCGTCTATTTATTGAGGAGATCCTGCTCACGTGGCTTGACAGATTGGGGGAGGGAGCAGAAAGCACCTTCCGGTGCGGCAAGCGCCTGGGGCGTCAGTACATAACCATTTCCGTTGCAGGTGCGAGGATTGACCCCTTTAAGCAAGAGAAAAAGGAGGAATTCGATACAGAGACCGACATCAACATACTGGCCAATCTGGGATTGGCACCTGACTACCAGTATGTTAACGGTGAAAATCGAGTAACCCTGATGCCGCATCGAAAAAAGCGGAATCCGATGGCCACGCTGCTTGTAGCCATTGTGCTTGGCGTCGTGTGCGGTCTCTTGGGCTGTCTGCTGCCGGGAGAGATTCGGATTACGTTTGCTGACAGCTTTTTAACTCCATTGTTTGATGCTTTTATGGGTTTACTCACCGCTCTGGCGGGGCCGATGATGTTTCTTTCGGTTATCTGGGCTATATACAATATCGGAGATGTAGCAACCCTGGGACAGATTGGCAAAAGAATGGTGGGACATTATGTTGGTTTTGTTTACCTAAGCCTGATTTTCTGTGTGGGGATCAGCCTGCCTTTCTACAGTGTTTCAACCGCCGGTGCATCAGGTAGTGCTGAACTGTCAGGACTGTTTGAGATGCTCTTAGGTATCATTCCCTCCAATGTGCTGACGCCATTTACGGAAGGGAATTCGATGCAGATTATGTTCTTGGCCGTTATAATTGGACTGGCGATGCTGATTCTCCGGCAAAAGACTGTTGTGGCCGCTCAGTTCGTTGAACAGTCCAATTATATCGTGCAGCTAATTATGAGCGTCATCACCTCCCTGATTCCGGCATACATTTTCGCCAGCATACTGCAGATGATTCTGATTGGTGGGCTGGAAGAATTGACCGGTGCGGTTAAGGTAGTAGTCTTGTTCCTCTTCTGTATCGCGGTGATTTTTGCAGTGGCTTTAACCATAATCGTGGTACAGAAAAACGTTTCTCCGGGACTGTTGCTCCAGAAGCTGACTCCTTCGTTTCTCATCGCGGTAACCACTGCCTCTTCAGCAGCGACATTTGCCATCAGCGTAGAGACATGCGAAAAGAAATTTGGTATCGAAAGCAAGCTAGCCAATTTCGGGATACCGCTGGGAATCGTTGTGTTTGCCCCGGGACACGCTATCGAGTTTCTTTCGATAGGCTTATTCATGGCGGAGTTTTATGGTGTTCCTATTACCATACCGTGGCTGCTTACTGCAATATTGATTGCCGGAATACTGGTTATGGCTGCACCACCCATCCCTGGAGGTGCCCTGGCCTGCTACACCATCTTCTTTATGCAGTTGGGAATACCCCTGGAAGGACTGGCCCTGGCCATCGCCATGAATGTTGTGTTTGATTTTATTGCCACCGCTTTCAATATGACGTGCCTGCAGCTTCAGCTCACCGCGCTGGCCGACCGCCTGGGAATGCTTGATGTCAAAGGCTTGAGAACATAATCAACCGCAATTTGACGACGATATATAATACTTGAGGGGAGCATCTTGGCTGTGCTCCCTTTTGGCTTACACAGCCTATTGCCCCTAAGGTAAATGTTGGAGTCAGGGTACGAACCTCCTGTTCAGGCAATCCTGCCGGTTAGTCCATTTCTGTCTCATCCCTCACTGATTTATGTTCACCTGAATAGCATATTAGAAATAGAGTTACTTGAGGGTGAATATGTGCAACCAGTAGTGGAAGTGCGTAATGTCAGTATGACCTATCAGTCCCCGGACGGAGAAATACATGCCCTGAGGAACATTGATTTTACGGTTCGTGATGGTGAGTTTGTATGCATTGTTGGTCCCAGCGGCTGCGGCAAGTCAACCCTGTTGTCGTTATTATCCGGTTTGCTTGTTCCCACCTCCGGCCAGATTATTATTTACGGGGAACAGATCACCGGGCCTTCTAGAAAAGCCGGTTACATGTTGCAGAAAGACCACCTTTTTGAGTGGAGAACAATCTTACAAAATGTTTTGCTGGGGGTAGAGATTCAGAGATCCCTAACTCCTCAGATTAAAGAAAAGGCCCAAGCATTTCTTGAAACCTACGGCCTTTATGAGTTTCGCGACAAATACCCGAGTCAGCTATCGGGTGGCATGAGGCAAAGAGCCGCCCTGATTCGAACTCTGATGACCGATCCGGAAATCCTTCTTCTCGATGAGGCATTTTCCGCCCTGGATTACCAAACCCGGTTGGCGGTTACTGATGATATTTACGGCATCATTAAAAAAGAAAAGAAGACTGCTATTCTAGTTACTCACGACATCTCCGAAGCCATCAGTATGGCGGACCGGGTGATTGTCTTATCCCACCGGCCGGGAATTATCAAGAAAATCTACAACATATCACTGTCCTGCCCCAAGCGTACTCCATTGATTTCCCGGGAGGCACCAGAGTTCAGACACTACTTTCAAGAAATATGGAAGGAGCTGGATATTCATGTATGAGTACCTGTCTCAAGCTGTGGCTGCCCGTACTCCAGAAACCCCAGTTTCCGCGGACCATGCCAGGTACTTGAAGAAGCTCAAACGCAGAAAGACCGTGGTCAGTTTCACTCAGATCATGTTACTGGCAGTGATGTTTGCCCTCTGGGAGATCCTGGCCCGCGTGGGGGTTATCGATCCCTTTATTACCAGCCAGCCTTCCCGGATTTATGACACCATCCTGAATCTATATAACGAGGGAGTACTGTTTACGCATATTGGAGTAACCTGCTTGGAAACCATCATTGGCTTCCTCCTGGGTACCATTTTGGGGGTCCTCATCGCCATTGCTTTATGGTGGTCTAAATTTCTTTCCCAGGTATCCGAGCCGTACCTGGTGGTGCTGAACAGCTTGCCCAAAATCGCTTTGGGTCCGGTTTTTATTGTCTGGATTGGAGCAGGTCCGGTAGCCATCATTGTGATGACTCTGGCGATTTCTCTCATAGTTACCATCCTGGAGGTATTAAATGGCTTTGTTAATACCGATCCGGAGAAGATCAAGCTGGTCCGGAGTTTTGGGGGTACCAAGCAACAGATTCTAACGAAAGTGCTGCTGCCAGCCTCATTCCCGAATATAATCAACGCCCTCAAAGTCAATGTCGGCTTATCGTGGGTGGGGGTAATTGTCGGTGAGTTTTTGGTTTCCAAAGCCGGTCTTGGTTACCTTATTGTTTATGGCGGGCAGGTCTTCAAACTTGATCTGGTCATGACCAGCGTTGTAATACTGGCTGTGGCTGCGACGATTATGTACCAGGGGGTGATATATTTCGAGCAGTATGTCCTGAGAAAGAGCAGGTTGATTTAATAAAGGGGGGAGGAATTGTTTAATGAAAAAGTTAATACTGATTTTATCGGTCCTGCTGGGATTGTCCCTGATTATAGCAGGCTGTGGTAAATCCGGTGGTGAACTAACCAAGGTTAAGCTTTCCGAAGTAACACACTCAATCTTCTATGCGCCGCAGTATGTGGCGTTAACGCAGGGCTTCTTCGAGGAAGAGGGGCTAACGATTGAACTGTCCAATGGTCAGGGGGCAGATAAGGTAATGACCGCCGTATTGTCCGGTCAGGTGGACATCGGCTTTGCCGGGCCGGAAGCAAGTGTTTACGTCTATAACGAGGGAAGAGAAGATTACGCGGTGGTTTTTGCCCAGTTGACCAATGGAGATGGAACCTTCCTGTTAGGCCGGGAGCCGGATCCAGACTTCCAGTGGAGTGATTTGAAAGGGAAAACCGTTATCGGAGGCCGTAAGGGCGGCATGCCGGCCATTATTCTGCAGTATGTTTTGGAGAAGAATGGCCTGAAAGTCGGGGAAGATGTGTTTATCGATACCACGATGCAGTTTGCCGCTATGCCTGGCGCCTTTATGGGCGGACAGGGGGATTATGTGATCATATTTGAGCCCACCGCTTCAACTATGGAGAAAGAGGGGAAAGGCTACATCGTGGCATCTCTCGGCGCAGAGAGCGGGGCGGTTCCCTATACGGCTTACTTTGCCCGGAAGAGCACGATTGAAAACAACCCTGAGCTAATCGCCAAGTTTACCCGGGCCATCTACAAGGGACAGCAGTGGGTAGACACCCATTCCCCGGAAGAGATTGCTGAGGCCATTAAGCCCCACTTCCCGGACGAATCTGATGATATTCTGGTAAGTGCTGTTAAGCGATATAAGGAGCAGAACACCTGGAAGAAGGACCCGCTGCTGCTTGAGTCGGATTTCTATCTCCTGCAGGATATTATTAAGGCCGCCGGAGAACTGGATAAGGTAGCTCCTTACGATAAGGTGGTTACGACCGAGTTTGTTCCGAAATAAGGCTGATACCCGGTAAAACCGGGATCTAGTATACCGGGAGACGGCTCGGCGTGTTGTTCTGACACGTGGAACCGTCTTTCTTTTTTGTTTGCGTTGGACAATGTATTCCCTGGGGTGTCAGGTCACACGGACAGCATATTCACGGGGGCGACAGGTGACACTAATGATGAGTGGTCAAACTGTAAAAAGCAGAAAGCCTGGTGAATGATGCTTGGCGGCAAGAAAACGGCGAGCCCCGGTACCGGGGATAACAAACGATCCGATCAACCCGCAGGACAACGATAAACCGCAAAAACAGTTGTCCATTTTGCTAAACGAGAATGAAAAGCTGATCAGGGATTCATTCGGCGATAGTATCGATCTTTCAATACGCAGGTTGCGGGTAGGTGAGTTGGCAGAATATGAATTGCTGATTGTCCATTTGCAGGGTCTGGTGGACGATTGGTTAGTCTCTAACTCGATAATCCAAAAAGCAACTGAGTTAAGCCGGAAAATAAACAGTTCGGGGGAGATATTCCAGATACTACGTGACAACCTGCTAGCTGTATCCGAGCTGGAAACAGTGGCTGGGGTGGATGAGCTTATTGCCAAAATTTCTGAAGGATCTTGCGGGATTCTCGTCAATGGAGTTGCCGATGGATTAGTCTGTTCTGTGCCCGGGGGAGAGCGGAGGAGTATCGAGGATCCGATAAGCGAGCCGGTAGTCCGGGGACCTCGGGAAGGATTTACTGAATCTGTTCAGGTTAATATAAGCCTCTTGCGCCGCCGCATCAAGGATCCGAATCTTTGGTTCGAAAAACGGGTTGTTGGTACCATCAGTAAGACAGAAGTAGTTGTCGCCTACATATCAGGTATAGTTAATGAAAAGACAGTCCAGGAAGTAAGAGAACGGCTGAAGCGAATTGATATCGATTTTATACAGGAAAGCGGACAAATTGAAGAACTGATCGAGGATTCCCCTTTAAGCATTTTTCCCAGTATATTTCGAACTGAGAGGGCAGATGGGGTTGCCCAGGCTTTAGCCGACGGAAGGGTTGCTATTCTTACTGACGGCACCCCTTTTGTGCTGGTGGTGCCCTCGGATCTAAGCATGTTTTTAACCTCTACCGAAGATTCATACGAGCGATTTTATATCGCGTCATTTTTTAGACTTCTGCGTATACTCTCCTTTTTTATATCCTTAACCCTCCCGTCGTTCTATGTTGCCATATTAACTTTTCATCACGAGATGCTGCCCACCGAGCTGCTATTTAGCATTGCTGCGCAGCGAGAAGGGATTCCGTTTCCGGCGATTGTTGAAGCGATTATGATGGAACTGGTATTTGAGGTTCTGCGGGAAGCCGGTTTGCGACTGCCCCGAATGATTGGTCCCGCAGTCAGCATTGTGGGAGGTCTGGTACTGGGAGAAGCAGCTATTCGAGCAGGTCTGGTATCCCCGGCCATGGTTATGGTAGTGGCCTTGACGGCCGTTGCCTCATTTGCCACACCGGCATTCAATATTGCTATTGCCGCCCGGTTATTGCGGTTTCCATTAATTCTCCTGGCGGCATCCCTGGGGATGTTCGGGATAATGGTTGGACTGTTCACCATTTTTGTTAAGCTTACCGCCCAACGTTCATTTGGAGTACCATACTTGGCACCGTTCGCTCCGCTGGTTCCAGAGCAATGGAAAGATAGTGTGGTGCGGGCACCTCTGTGGACGCTCAACCGAAGAACAAATTTGGTTGCCAATCGAAAGAATCTGGTCAGGCAGGGACCTGGCAACGAGCCGCTGCCGCCGGACAGTAAAAACAGACAGAGTGGTGAATCATGAGCATGCGAGCCGAAAGAATAACTGGCGCACAACTGATGAGTCTGTTGTATATAACGCGTACTGTGCCGATAACGATAGTATTTCCAACCCTGCAAGCCGTTGAAATGACTCAGGACCTGTGGATTGTCAGTCTGATTGGTGCGGTTTTAACCGTGCTTATATTGTTGCCGCTGTTGTTTCTGGGATTGAGGCTTCCGGGGCAGACAATTGTTCAGTACAGCCAGAGTATTCTGGGAAATATCCCGGGTAAGGTTTTAGGTCTTATTCTTGTCATTTACTGGTTAAAGATTGCGGCTGATGTCATGTACGCCATTGGAGATGCCTATACCATAGCGGTTATGCCTGAAACCCCGATCTGGGTATTTATCATCCTGATTGCCTTCATGGGGGCTTATGCCGCCCGGCATGGATTGGAAGTCGTGGGGCGGATAAGCTTGAGTATTATGGCGGTAATCGTGTTAACGGGACTGCTGGTTATTGTGATGCCTTTCGAAACAGCGAAACTGGGAAACCTGCTCCCGATTATGGAAAACGGGATTCAGCCGCTGATTAAACCCGTAACGGTAAGCCTGTCTTTCTATGCACAATTTGTGATTATTGGCATGATAATACCACATCTGAACCAAATCAGGGACAGTGTAAGATTTTCTGGTTATGCACTTATCGTTACCGGGTTGCTGATAATTCTGTTTTCAGTTACCTTGACCATCGTCTTTGGGATTACAGCCAAGGATTTGTCTTTGCCCGCCTACAGCCTGACTCGAATGATCAGGGTAGCTCGTTTCGTTGAGAGGATTGAGGTAATCGTCTTGATTGCCTACACTCTGGGCGCCGCAGTCAAGCTGGCTTTGATGCTATGGGCCAGTTCACTGGGTCTGGCGCAGTTGTTCGGCACATCCAACTATCCCGTATTGGTATATCCCCTGGGAATTGTATCGGTAATAGCTGCGCACCTGTTTCACGATAATCATATGGAGCTTATGTCTAGGCTGATTCGGAGTGCTCCTTGGGTAGTTTTAGTTATTGCAGCCCTGCTTTTCATTCTGGTTGCCGGTGCGTTATTGCGGCATAGCAGTAAATCACCCGGAGGTGTTTGACTTATTCAGAGGAAAGCCTTGCTGAAGAATATGGTTGTTTACCTTTTGGTTCTGGGTCTGATACTGTCATGTGCCGGCTGTTGGAACCGGCGCGAGATACAGGACCTCGCCTTTGTAACCGCTCTGGGTGTTGATAAAGGTGCCGAGGAGGGTACCATCAAATTAACCGTCCATATTGCAAAACCTTTTGCAATCGGAAGTGCTGAAGGTGGGCGAGAAGTCGAAAAACCCTTCCTGGTAGCCACCAGCACCGGTTCAACGACATTTGAAGCCGTCAGGAATTTCCTCAAACGCTCTCCCCGTCGTTTGAACTGGACCCATAACAAGTTTATTCTTTTTGGAGAGTCTTTTGCACGAGAAGGGATTATTGAACCGTTGGACCTGGTGGGCAGGGATGCCGAGACGCGGAGAAGTACCCTGGTGGTGGTTGCTTATAACACAACCGCCGAAGAACTGCTGCAGGCCGAGTTTGAACAGGAACGTATGCCGGCGGCGGGTTTGGAAGGCATAGTAAACGCGACTCGGAAAGGACTGTCCACGGTTACTGCGTGCACCGTAAATGATTTTTTACAGAACCTAAAGGCGGAAGGAATTGAACCGATCAGTATCAGGGCACAGGTAGTTCCACTGGCTCCGGATAAGACTAACAGGGATCGGACCGATATTGAGGGTGAATTGAAAAGAAACGAAATCAGCCTATCAGCAATGATCGCCGGGTCCGCAATATTCAAAGGTGATAAGCTGGTTGGTTTCATGGACGAGAAGGAAACCAGGGGGTACAGCTGGATTACGGGAAAGGTACGAAGCACGATACTATCTGTTAGTCTTCCCGAACAGGAGAAACAAAAGATAAGTGTTGAAGTAACCGGGATGAAGAGCTCAATAACCCCGCAAATAAGCCGTGGAAATGCTACTTTTCAGGTGCGAATCGACGTCAGGGCCAATATTGGAGAAACCAGTTGGCTGCCAGGAGCACATGGAAACGCAAACACCATTTCGATGGTGGAAGAAAGAGCGAGTGCATTAATAAAAGAGGAAGCTGAGAATGCATTAGCCAAAGCCCAGGAGATGAAGGTGGATGTATTTGGTTTCGGCAGGGAAATATACCGGCACAATCCGCACGAATGGGCCGGTATCAAAGAGCGCTGGGAGGAATTATTCCCCTGGCTGAATGTACAAATCGAAGTCAACACCCAAATTCGGAATTCCGGCATGCTAAGATTCTAATACCCCATATCCCTTAATATCCGGGACAGAGTACGCAATCGTTCGCTCAGCAGTTCGTCATCCTTGCTGAGTGCCTGACTGAATAATTTGATATCCTCATCAATCATCTCGTTATCCGTACATACCGCTACGGTCATGGCATCCCCCTGCAATCCCACCCGGTCCAGTACCGGTTTGGCAGGGTCGTATAGCTTCTTATACCGATAGGCATCCTGAAAATGAAGCTTACCCCGGCACACCAGAATGGCCAGATCCAGCACCCGGTGCAGGGGCATCTCCTCTGACTGCCGGGACCACTTCTCTCCGGTATACCTCCAAACCTTGGCGGAGATGTCCACCTTGCCCCGGTCATTCCATTGGGCCAGCCCCAACGAGAGCCCCTTGGCATCCGAATTGTAGGCATACCGGCCATCAATGCTCTCATAGTTTTCACAGACAATCACCGGTTTGTGTTTCAGAGTAGTTGGTATTTTCAATCTGATTAGCCTCCTAAGTGTATAATATCATTAGTAAATTACTAGACTAGTAAATTATATTCGTTTTGCACGACAACCGTCAACCACTTAAGGGATGTTATCCTAACAAAATGCAAACAGCCCTCCACGAACTTTCACTGAAATAAATAAACTCTGCGTAGAGGGGGGCGTGTATGTCGAATACGTGGTGGGAACCATGATGCCTGACGCCTGGTTTGAGACAGCGTTGAGATGCTGATTGTAAATCCAGAAAACTGTAAGCAGACATCAAGTAATGTATATAGCAGTCAGGTTTCATGTGATAAACTAAAAAAGCCGTGACTCTATCAATGGACAGCAATATGAGGAAAAAAGATGATTGATATACTCTGGGGGCTTAAGACCCAGGCATTTTTTGATGTATGGTCGGTGGAGCATGTTTTGAGCGGCTTTTCTGTCGGATTGGCGGCTTACGAATATAACCGGGGAAAATTCGGAGAACTGCTAAACGGGATTGAGGCCCGGATACCAACCGAGAAGATGAGAAAGGTACTGGGTAATTATGATGTTATCGTGGTACTTATGCTGGCCTACTGGTGGGAGACCCTGGAGCATTACCTGGAAGCAGGCCTGGCTGGATCGGCGGTGGCATACTGGTTTCAGGGTGTAGAGTTCTGGGGTAACCGGCTGATAACTGATCCCGTAATGATGATACTTGGATACCTGATTGCCCGGAGCTTTCCCCGTACCGTGTGGCCAGCCCGTTTCCTGTCCCTTATATGGCTGGTCGTTCATATACTGGTGTTCCCGCACAGCATGTACCTGCAGCACCTGTTCTGGCCGAACAGCTAACAATTAGTAAGCGATGATCACAGTCCAAAACTGCACACATAATTTGTTGCATGATGTTTACTGTGCAGGATCATTATTCGACCATTATAATTTATATTGTTTCCTTTGATCCCTAGTACACGAATCGGGAGGTTGGCTGTGAACGTACTGTATGTAGTTGTAGGGGCAGGGATCTTTTTTGCCATAGCTTATTTCACTTATGGGACTTTCCTGGACAGAAAGGTATTTCAACTGAACGATGAACGGGAAACACCGGCCGTCAGCATGGAAGATGGAGTGGATTATGTACCAGCCAAAAAAGGAATGCTGATGGGGCAGCACTTTTCAGCGGTGGCAGCGGCCGGACCGATTAATGGGCCCATCCTCGCCGGGGCCCTGTTTGGTTGGGTTCCGGCACTCCTGTGGGTGGTGATCGGTTCGGTATTTATCGGCGGCATTCATGATATGGGTTCTCTAGTGGTCTCGATTCGCCACAAGGCCAAGTCCATAACCGAGGTAATCAGGATCAATGTTTCTAAACGGGCCTGGATTCTGTTCATGCTGTTTGTCTGGCTGGCCCTGGATTATGTAATCATCGCCCTGACCGATATAACAGCCAGCTCATTTGTCGGCATCGTGACCCTGGAATCGGGGGAAAAGGTGGCCGGTGGTGCTATAGCCTCCTCCTCCATACTATATCTGATTCTTCCAATCATTATGGGACTTTGTATGAGGTTTTTAAAGCTTAAGGAAGGACTGGCCGTATTGATTTTTCTGCCTCTGGTCGGTCTGTCCATCTGGGCGGGGCAGTACATACCTATCAACCTGCCGGTCAGCGATCTGTATACGGCGCAGAAGATATGGGGCATTCTAATTATTGCCTACTGCCTGATTGCCTCGATTGTTCCGGTATGGCTGCTGTTACAGCCCCGGGGCGCTTTGGGGGGTTATTTCATGTATGCTTCCCTGTTCTTTGCCGCCATCGGTTTGATTTTCGGCAATTACTCCATTCAGTATCCCGCTTTCACCAATCTGGGGCCGGATTCCGGAATTACTTCAGACTTCTGGTTTCCCATGTTTCCGGTTCTGTTCATAACGGTGGCCTGCGGAGCGTGCTCCGGCTTCCATGCGTTTATTGCCTCCGGAACTACCAGCAAGCAACTGGCCCGGGAAAGTGATGCGAAACCTGTGGGATATGGTGTCATGCTGCTGGAAGGCATGTTTGCGGTGGTTTCAATCGCTTGCCTCATGATCTTGAGCCAGGATTCTGAGATGGCGGCAAAAGCTCCCAACTTCATTTACGCTTCCGCGATGGGCAGCTTTATGGAACTTATCGGGATTCCCGCGGCTTTTGGGATCAGTTTCGGGCTCTTGGCGTTTACCACCTTTGTCTATGACACCCTGGACATAATGACCCGATTAGGGCGATATATTTTCGAGGAACTGACGGGACGAAGGACCTGGACGGTGAAACTGCTTGCTACCCTGTTTACTGTAGGGGTTCCGATTTATTTCCTCCTCCAGACGATGACCGACTCGGCCGGCAATGTTGTTCCTGCCTGGAGGATCTTCTGGAATACCTTCGGTGCCTCCAACCAGCTACTGGGAGCTCTCGCCCTGCTGGGTATTGCCGTATGGCTGATGAGTACCCGGAAAAACTCAAAGATATGGCTGATTGCCTTTATCCCGGCGGTAGTGATGTTTGTACTATCCAACTGGGCACTGCTCCTGGGGATTTACGACGGGTGGGTCCTGGGAGTTGGGCACCCCGCAATCCCCGTAGTTTCCATGGTCTTGATTATACTTTCGGCCCTGGTGGCGGTTGAGGGCGTTAGTACCTTCTTTAAAATGAAAAGACCGACCCCGTTGTCCCAGGATGCCGGACAGTAAAAGTCTCTCATATTATCAGGCGGTTCTAATTGATGCAAGGGGTCTGACCCCTTGCATCAATTTGTATCATATGGTTATCTCCGCATGGTATTCCTGCAGGGATTTCAGCTTGGTTTCCGGGTGGTTATTCTCCAGGTAGGCGGCGATTCCCATGGCACTGGCATGAGCAGCGGCTACGGTGGTGATATAGGGTACTTTGTACTTAATGGCCGCTTTGCGGATATAAGAATCGTCATACTGGCTGCGTTTGCCGGACGGGGTATTGATGACCAGATTAATCTCACCATTAGTAATGCCGTCAACTATGTTGGGACGACCTTCGTAAATTTTATTTATCTTTTCGGCAATAACCCCATGCTGCTGCAGATAATAGAAGGTTCCAGCGGTGGCTTTGATCTTGAAGCCCAGTTTGGCAAATTCGCGGGCGGTTTCCAGAACTGCAGTCTTATCCTGATTGTTGACACTGATCAAAACCGTCCCGGAAGTGGGCAGGGGCGACTGGGTGGCCTCCTGGGCTTTGAAGTAGGCCAGGCCAAATGAATCGGCAATCCCCAGGACCTCCCCGGTAGAGCGCATCTCCGGCCCCAGAACGGGATCGACCTCCTGGAACATGTTGAAGGGGAAGACTGCTTCCTTGACTCCAAAATGCGGTATGTTCTTGACTGTTAGGCTGTCGGCGGGGAAGTCTCTGCCTTCAAAATCAGCCATCATTATCTCAGTAGCAATCCTGGCCATGCGGATATTGCAGACCTTTGAAACCAGGGGAACTGTACGCGAGGCCCGCGGGTTGGCTTCTAAAACGTAGACCTTGTCATCAGCGATGGCATACTGCATATTCATGAGCCCCACGACGTTCAAGGCCTTGGCAATCTTCTTGGTGTAGTCCACTATGGTAGCAATATGTTTTTCCGGGATGCTGACCGGCGGAATCGCACAGGCCGAGTCACCGGAATGGATACCGGCAAATTCAATGTGCTCCATTACAGTTGGTACAAAGGCATCCCTTCCATCGGCGATAGCATCTGCCTCGGCCTCGATAGCATTGCTGAGGAATCTGTCAATCAGAATCGGCATTTCAGGCGTGACTTCCACTGCAGTTGCCAGGTATTGGCGCAGCATCTCCTCATCGTGGACCACTTCCATACCCCGGCCACCCAATACATAGGATGGCCGGACCATAAGAGGATAGCCAATCCGGTCAGCAATAGCCAGGGCTTCCTCAAGGTTCACTGCCATGCCGGACTCCGGCATGGGAATACCCAGTTCATCCATCATGTGGCGGAAATGGTCACGGTCTTCGGCCAGATCAATGGTCTCTGGACTGGTGCCGAGAATCTTCACCCCGGCTTTAGCCAGTTCTCCGGCAATATTCAGGGGCGTCTGGCCGCCGAATTGAACGATTACCCCCAGAGGCTTTTCTTTCTGATAGATGCTCAGCACATCTTCAACCGTTAGGGGCTCGAAATAGAGCTTATCCGAGGTATCGTAATCGGTTGATACCGTCTCTGGATTGCAGTTAACCATTACCGTCTCGTAGCCCAGGTCGCGCAGGGCAAAGGCGGTGTGTACGCAGCAGTAATCAAACTCAATTCCTTGACCGATGCGGTTGGGTCCTCCGCCCAGGATCATTACCTTCGGCCGGTCACTGGCGGTCGTCTGGTCAGGGGCATTGTAGGTAGAGAAGTAATAAGATGCGTTTTCCACCCCGCTTACCGGGACGGCTTCCCATCCTTCCACCACACCGAGAGCGGTACGCCGCTCGCGGATCTCGGTTTCCGGCAAGCCTAAAAGCATAGCCAAGTAACGATCGGAAAACCCGTCTTTCTTGGCTTGAATCAGGAGTTCATCCGGAAGAACCTTTTCCTTGTACTTTAAGATCTCTTCCTCCAACTCCACCAGTTCTTGCATCTGCTGGACAAACCAGGGCTTAATATGGGTGAGGCGGCTTATCTGTTGAACATCAGCACCTTTTCGCAGGGCCTCGTACATAATAAACTGACGTTCGCTGGTAGGCTCAGCCAGCATGGCCAGCAGTTCCTCGCAGGAGCACTGGTGAAAATTCTTGGCAAAGCCTAAACCGGAGCGGTTGATTTCCAGGGACCGCACAGCTTTTTGCATCGCTTCCTTATATGATTTGCCGATGCTCATCACTTCTCCGACCGCCCGCATCTGTGTCCCCAGTTTATCCTGGGAACCTGGGAATTTTTCAAACGCCCAACGGGCAAATTTAATTACCACATAATCTCCGGAAGGGGTGTACTTGTCCAGGGTTCCATCTCGCCAGTAAGGGATTTCATCGAGCGTAAGGCCTGCCGCCAGCATGGCTGAAATCAGGGCAATGGGGAACCCGGTAGCTTTCGATGCCAGTGCGGAGGAACGTGAGGTGCGGGGGTTAATCTCAATAATAACCACCCGGTCAGTTTTTGGGTCGTGGGCGAACTGGACATTGGTTCCTCCTACCACCTCAATGGCCTCAACGATAGAATAAGCATATTTCTGCAGCCGTTCCTGCAGTTCCTGACTGATGGTCAGCATGGGCGCGGAGCAGAAGGAATCGCCGGTGTGAACGCCCATGGCATCAATATTTTCAATGAAACAAACCGTGATCATCTGGTTTTTAGCGTCACGGACCACCTCCAACTCCAGTTCCTCCCAGCCCAGGACTGATTCCTCCACCAGAATCTGTCCTACCAGACTGGCCGAGATGCCGCGACTGGCAACCGTCCTCAATTCTTCCACGTTATATACCAATCCACCACCGGTACCGCCCAGGGTATATGCAGGACGGATAACGACGGGATAACTAAGCTCAGATGCGATGGCTTCCGCTTCCTCCACGCTGTAGGCAGGCTTGCTCCGGGGCATTTCAATTCCCAGCCGCTCCATGGTTTCCTTGAAGGCGATCCTGTCTTCACCCCGTTCGATAGCATCGATCTGTACACCAATCACCTGGACCCCAAATTTCTTCAAGACACCCGCACGGTTCAACTCCGAACACAGGTTCAACGCTGACTGACCGCCCAAATTGGGTAACAGGGCATCAGGCCGCTCTCTGGCGATTATTTCGGAAAGGCTTCTCAGGTTTAAAGGTTCGATGTAGGTGATATCGGCAATTTCAGGGTCGGTCATGATGGTGGCAGGGTTGGAATTGACCAGGATGATCTTGTAACCTAGCTTTTTCAAGGCCTTGCAGGCCTGGGTTCCCGAATAATCAAATTCACACGCCTGCCCGATCACTATAGGTCCTGATCCAATGATAAGTATAGTGTTGATGTCGGTCCGTTTTGGCATATAATTCCTCCGGCTTTACATAATAGTCTCATTCTGTGTTATTGGAAAACAATTCTGCCATATGAAATGACTATGTCACATTATCTCTGTTATATTACCGCAAAATTACGAGAAAAACTACTGCCGGATCTCATTAATCCAACCTCACTCAACCATTACCAGCGGGGGGTGTCACCATGCAATAATTGAAGGTTCCCAGGAGAGAGCATACAGGTAAGAGGTCGGCTAGCCTATCGAATTCCATATTCCTTCAACCGGTTGTAGAGAGTCCGGCGTTGTATGCCCAGGGCTCGGGCGGTTTCGGATTTGTTGTAGTGGTGATGCTCCAGGCATTCAAGAATCCACTGCTTTTCTTTTTCCATCAGGGACCAGTCTCTCGGCGTATTATTGCCAGCACCCTTGAGTTCATCAGGCTCCTTGTAAGTATCCTCCGGTGTTTTCAAGTTGGCCTGTACCAGATTAAGATCCAACTCGTTGGCTGGGCTGAGCTCTACAGCACTTTCCAGGATGTTTTGCATCTCTCTCACGTTTCCGGGCCAGTCATAGGAAATAAAGGCCCTGATCAACTCTGGGCTGGGGTCAATCTGTGGCTTATTGAGCTGTCTGCAGGCCCGGGCCAGAAAATACTCGGCCAAAACCGGAATGTCTTCTTTTCGTTCCCGCAGTGGCGGCATATTAAGACGTATCACACCCAAACGGTAATAGAGATCGGGGCGAAATGCTTTTCGGCTTATGGCCGTGTTAAGGTCCTTATTGGTTGCCGCAATGATTCTAACATTAATCGGGATTAACTTGTTACCACCCAGGCGCATAACACTCTTCTCTTCAATTACTCGCAGCAGGGCGGATTGAAGGTCCAGCGGCATATCACCAATCTCATCAAGAAAGATCGTGCCCTGGTCGGCGAGCTCGAATTTTCCGATGTTTCCGCCTTTTCGTGCGCCGGTAAAGGCTCCATCCTCGTAGCCGAACAGCTCACTCGCGATCAGGTCCCGGGGTAATGCAGCACAGTTGATGGCTACAAAAGGGTTGTTTCTCCGGGGGCTGGCATTATGCATGGCCTGGGCGAGCAGGTCCTTGCCGGTGCCGCTTTCACCGGTTATCAGAACATTGGAGTCAGAAGACGAAGCAATACGGGCATTATTCAGCACTTGGCGGAGATTTGATGCCTCACCGATTATGTCATCAAAAACAACCCTGGCATTGGCACCTATCCAGTTGCGCACCAGGTGGTTAACCTTATGGCTTTCCCGGAGGATAACTACTGCGCGGTCCTGGTCCCCCATCGGGCTGCAGGTTATGTTGCACTGAACCTGTTCTTTGCCAAAGTTAAAGGTTACCCGCTCGTCGGTTATCGTTCTTCCCCGGGTAATCATCCTGACAAAATGCTGGTTCCCCTCGTTGCTGCCAATGAGCTGATAAAGGTTGCGCCCAATTAAAGGCTGGCCAGAGAACCGCAGGATCTTGGCGCAAATCTGATTAATTCCCAGGATCTCGCCATCTCCCTTGACTACTAAAAGCCCTTCCGAGATTGAATCAATGGTCTCTTGATGGAATTCACCGGCTCGTTCAAGTACAATGTTTGATTCAATATGTTTCACGGCGCTCACGACCATCCCCAGGGTATGATTGCTTACCCGGTCAAAAGGTCCATTCATAGCCAGGGCGCCGATTATCCTGTCCCCGTCAAAAATGGGAGCTGAGGAAGCAGCTCCGGCATGAGCAAACAGACAGAAGTGTTCATAGCCAAATACGGAAATGGGCTTGGCCAGAGCTATCGCTAGGGCGGTGCAGTTGGTTCCCACCAGATCTTCCGACCATAGTCCGCCTTCTATCAGATGGGCAGATTTTCGCCATTCCTGGGCTTCCTGATCGGCAAAAATGCAGTCCAGGGCCTGTAAATTGGTATCAACCAGGCCTACGATAAAACCGGTTCCGGCCACAAACTTGTACAGATGCTCCATGATTGGCCGGGCTACCTGGATCAGATAACCGGATTTTTCACGAGCCTCCTTCATCTCGGCTGCTGTTGCTACATACGGGTTCTCGCGCATCCAGGGGTTAATTCCATACTGGTAGCTGCGTTCCCACGAATCCGCAATCTCCGGGCGCAATGTTTGCCGTGCCTGTACATCACTATGCAGCTCTTCCCATTTACGGCGCAGTTCTTTTCTATCCATGTTCTTCATTGCCTTCCTATCATACCGTCAGTATATACCGTTATTGCTGGTAGTGCAATTTTTGCACATAATTCGACATATTGCGAATTAATAACCCTGTAAATTTAATGGAGACGGTTTAAGGGTCACTAATGTAGAGTTGACCCAGTACACTATGGGACATCAAAGACGAAACAATCTGTCTGCAATAACAGAGGAGGCCGGTGGTCGGCACTTTCCGTGTCAAGCAGGTAGATCATTGTGAAAAAATTATACATTGGTAAACATCAATTGTAGATATCAGGATTGCTAAATGCCCACTGCATGGGGTTCACCGGCATAGAGACAGCCTGGCATCGTTTTTGCATACGTAATTTAACAACATCATTCACCGGGAGGGATACACATTGATTACCTGGGAACAGTACGTTGAGCGAATAGCAAAAATGAAGAAGAATATCTACATCAATGGTGAGGTCATTGGGCGCGATGACCCCCGGGTGGTGAAGGGGACTCACACTTTTAAAGTCACCTTCGATAAGGCGCAGGATCCGGAATACCAGGACCTGGTGGTGGTCAAATCTCATATTACCGGGAAGCCGATCAACCGGTGGACCCACATTCATCAGAGTGTTGAGGACCTGATGAACAAGCAGTTGATAACCAGGAAACTCTGCAATCTTACCGGGGGATGCATTCAGAGGTGTATGGGGACCGATTCCATGAATGCACTGTCAGTGGTTACCAAGGATTGCGATCTCAAGTATGGCACCAACTATTATGAGAGGTGGATTAAGTACCTGGAATACTTCCAGGAGAACGACATCGTGGCCTCCTGTGGGCAGACTGATGCCAAGGGCGATCGGAGCAAACGCCCGGGTGAACAGCATGATCCGGACCAGTATGTGCATGTGGTCGAAAGGCGCCCTGACGGGGTTGTGGTACGCGGCGCCAAACTCCACAACACCTCGGCCATGGTTGACGAAATCATCGTTATCCCCACCCGCGCATTAAAAGAGAATGAGAAAGATTGGGCAATTGCCTTTGCGATTCCTGCTGATACCGAAGGGGTATACCTGATAAGCAAGTACTCGGAGTTCAGCACCCGGGCGCCCGGTTTGGAATCACCGTTGTCAGAGGTAGGCGATGTTGAATGCATGGTAGTCCTGGATGACGTTTTTGTTCCCAACGAACGCATCTTCATAAACGGCGAGACCGAGTTCGGCGGCCAGCTGGCATTATTATTCGCGCTCTTCCACCGCCACAGCTATTCAGGGTGTAAGCCGGGCATGGCGGATGTTATGATGGGGACCGCAGCTCTGGTAACCGACTACCTGGGAATTGCCAAGGCACCTCACATCAGGGAGAGGTTGGCGGATATGGTGAGTGTGGCGGAAATCGTCTTTGCCTGCGGCATCGCCGCCGGTTATAAGGCCAGGAAAGCAGCCTCCGGCACCTATGTTCCGGATATCGTCTTTGCCAATATCGGGCGGCGGCACGCCGGACACAATATTTATCACGAATATGGCCTGCTGAGTGAAATGGCCGGTGGCTTGGCAGCCACTCTGCCGCATTCCAAGGATTACAACAGCCCGGTGGTCGGCGACTTTGTACGTAAGTATGTTTCCAGGAGGGCCGGTGTCTCAGCGGAAAACCACTATCGTGCCTGGCACCTGGCAGAGGATCTGCTGGTATCCCATACTGCCAGTGTTGCCCATGTGGCGGGCCTGCACGGCGGTGGATCCCCTATAATGGAAGACATTGCAGTTATGAGTGCTTATGACCTGGAATCCAAGAAAAACCTGGCCAAATACCTGGCCGGTATCAAGGAATAATGGTACTGCGGGACAGGTCTCCTGTCCCGCTTTTTCAAAACATGGCCCTCTGTAAACCTTCGTGGAACGGTGGCATCAACCAAGCCACCGTCCCGATTTGAGGAAATGAGGTGATATTATGATAAGGACTGCTGAACAGTACCTGGAAACCATAAATGATGGCCGGGAGATATGGGTCCTGGGGGAGAAGGTTAAGGACGTACGGACCCATCCTACCCTGAGCGGCATCATCCAAACAACAGCTATGGACTTTGTCCTGCCCAACCATCCGGACTACCGGCATCTCTTTGTGACCCAGGATGAGGATGGCGAGGACATAAACTTCCTCCTGACCTCACCGAAATCGGCGGAAGATTTGCTGCGCAGGAGGGAGTGCTATATCGCCGGCGTCCGCGCCGGTGGGGGAGTGGTGGTCCACTGCATGGGTTCCGATGCCCTGGCGGCTTTTGCGGTAGTGGCTCAGTTGATGGATAGCAAGCTGAAGACCAACTATGTAGATCGGGTAACGAACTACCAGCGGATGCTGCAGAAGCAGGACCTGGCGATTACCGGCGCAATTACGGATGTGAAGGGTGATCGCAGTCTGAAGCCCTCGCAGCAGAAACAGCACCAGGACTACTACCTGAGAATAGTTGATAAAAATAAGGATGGCATCGTGGTGCGGGGGGCGAAAGTCCATATCAGCTGTACCCCCGGTGCTAACGAAGTTCTGTGCCTGCCATGCCGCACCCATGGGGAGGCGGACAAGGATTATGCCCTGGCCTTTGCCACTCCTGTAAATGCGCCTGGCATTAAACTCCTCGGGGTGGAACCGATAACCCGGACTTACGGGGAGGAAGGAAACTTCGATTTCCCAAAATCAAGTCACTTCCAGCCGCCTGAGTGCCTGATTATTTTCGATGATGTATTTGTACCCTGGGAGAGGGTCTTTATGTGCGGGGAGTGGCAGTTCTCGCGCAGTCTGGCATACGCCTTTGCCAGCTATCACCGGCTTTTTGGTTCCTGCAAGATGATCGGCAAGTTGGAGATCCTGACTGGTGCCGCAGCCCTGATGGCCGAATACAACGGGGTTGACAAAGAGGATCATATCCGCAAGAAACTGGCATGGATGGCCATGATCACTGAAACGGTAGCCCTGTTGGGGAAAGCCGCCTGTCTCGACCCGGAAACCGAATTCGGTTCCGACGTGGTTATGCCCAACCGGATGGCCATCAACGCCTCCAAGTATACCTTTGCCAGCAACTTCCACCAGATGTGTCAGCACTTGCAGGATATCTCGGGAGGATTGGCGGCCACAGTGCCATCTTACCGGGATTGGACCAACCAGGAGATAAGACCGTATATCGAAAAATACCTTAGTGCCCGTGACGGTATCCCGACAGAAAACCGCCTGCGGATGCTCCGCCTGGCCAAGGATTATACCGGCAACTTTTATCAGATTGACACCATCCATGGTGAGGGCTCCATGGCTGCCCAGCAGATGTTCCTTTACGGCAGTGCCGACTGGAGCAAGATGAAAGCTGCCGCCCAGCGGGCTGCTCACATCGATGGCTGGCAGGAACATCCGATTTATGGCAAGCTGCCGATTACCGAGGAAGAAGTAAAGATGCCGCCAGTGGACGATTCCTACGAGGCCATTCCGAAAACCGCAAAATAGGAAAACCATTCTGGGAACAGTCCCATGATGCAAAAAGGATAAATAGTGTACACATCCCCTATAAATATCCCGTATCACCATCTGAGTGATGCGGGATCTTTTTATTCTTTGCGGTCAAGGCGTGCAGGGAAAACTCCTTCCGTATTGACTGCGCAGTTTTTAAATATCCAACGACCTTCTGCGAGCAGGTATGCCTGTCAATGCCGAGTCTATCGTACTGAATTCCCGGGCAAGTTAGACGGCTATTTCGATGTGGTACCAGAAAACTGCTGATCCTCGGTTGGTGTATGTTTGCCGGTTAAACTGGTCAGAATTAGAAACTGAGGTGATCTGCATGGGTAAGATAGCTTCTTTATTGTTAATAGTCCTTATCTCTGCGGTAATGATTTCGACCAACCCGACCAAAGAACAGTACATTGAGTGGGCAGTCAGCCAGCTAAGCCAGACAACCCGCGATGAGCAGGGCAGTATTGAGGATCTGCTCAAAGGCTGGGGGATAAGGACTTTCGCTCCCGCTGTGATCCGGGAGACAACAAGCGAGCGCAACTATTATCTTTTTTCGCTCTATACCACCCGAATAGGAGAAGACAGGGTAACTGCCATTGGTGCCCTAAACCACTTTGCTTTTATCGAATCCACGATAAAGGGTTCCTCTCTGCACTCTATTGTCAGCATATCGAACTATGTCCACTTGAAGTAAGGACAACTACAATCATCGAGTGATTCAAGACAACAGTCCAACAGGAGACAGGTATTCACAGGATTTTAGTTTAACGGCATTGAATTCTATCTTATTCACCAGATCTGTTGGCCATCAACAATTTCAAGGGAACATGGGGTAGAGTCAAATAAAAAACAAGAGTCGGCTCTATTATTCCTCATACTTAAAGGGGGAGGTTTATTGAATTCAGTAATCTCGTGGAGCGGGGGCAAAGATTCAGCCCTGGCATTTTATAAGGCATTGCAGGAAACCAGGATATCACTTCTTTTTACCATGTTTTCTCCGGAAGGATACACGATGTCACACCGGATACCCCGCCGGATTCTCGAGAAGCAGGCTGAGGATATTGGGGTTGCAATGGCAGGAAGAAGTGCCGTCTGGATGACTTATGAAGATGAGTTTAGAAAGGCCCTTATATCACTAAGAGAGCAGGGGGTTGAAAACTGTATCTTCGGCGATATTGATTTGGAGGAGCATATAGACTGGGGCCGCCGGATCTGTAAGGAAGTAGGTATTCAGGCCAAACACCCGTTATATGGAATGGACGAAAGCCAGGTTTTACGAGAGTTTATTGAGGCTGGTTTCCAGGCGCAAATAGTTGTGGTCAAGCTTGACAGGCTGGGAACCGAGTATCTGGGACGTACTCTTGATACTGTACTGATTCAGGAATTCACCCGCCAGGGTATTTCTCCAGCCGGAGAATTCGGGGAGTATCATACACTGGTTACCGGAGGTCCTATATTCAAGGGACATAGCTTGAAAAACGAATTAGACAGAAAGCAGCCCCGGGTGCTGTTCAATCAGGGTTATGCCTTCTGGGATTTGGAATAGCAGGAACAGGATCATCTCAAGCATGATACCGGGCAAACGTAAAACGGTTCCAGGCTCGACACCGGCAGATAGGTATTCATAAAGCAAGATGTCCAGTTCGGCAGTGAGTAAAGAATGGATAGGTTTCCGGTCCATTTTTATTGAGAATAAAACACCTGCCTGAACACCCGGGTCGAAGCCACTAAGCATTGTATAGTATATCTAAAGCGTCATCATTGGGAGCACGAGCATGCCCGAGTATGTATTTGTTTATGGTACCCTTATGAGGGGCCAAAGGAATTACCGGTGGCTGCTGAAAGACAATCCGGATGCTGAATTTGTAGGTGAAGGTTTGGCGGAGGGGTTAGCTCTTTATAACGTAACCCCCGGCTATCCGGGGGTGATCCGCGAGAATGGTGCGTTCACAATCGGCGAAGTCTTCCGAATCAACCGTAAAGTGTTGGAGAAAATCGACCGATTGGAGGATGAAGGGGATCTGTATCTCCGGGAAAAGACGCTGGTGACGTTGAAGGCGGGTCCTGCTATCGAAGCATGGGTTTATCTCTGGAACCGGCCCCCAGTTCCAGCAACCAGGGTTCCTGAGGAGCAACAGCCCTGGCATTCACCAGGCCGAAGAAGACGAAAGCGGTAAAACCAACTTGCTATAACGCCCCGGTAACAGTTTAGTAACGAGAACTCGGATGAAAGAGTGAAGGAATTTACAATAAAAAAACCCGGTTTGCAGCCGGGTTTTTGCTTAATCCCCAATGGGATCGTCTATGAGGGTGGCAACCCGATAGCGGTGCCGGTGGCCATCTGCCAGGGTTACAAGTCCGTTCCTAACGAAATGAACGTGTCTTCCGCCACCAACATCAATTGCCCGGCCGGTCAAACGATTTAGACGGTGAACGTGATCCTCATAGAAGTCGGTCCTGACGGCAATCCGGTGGACATGAGAACTGTTGGTCCGAATAGCCGGGCCGCTTACGCCTGCGAACCGGTGGTTGTGACCATCGTTGATCTGAGTACTTCCCACGAATTCATGGACGTGCCTGACATCCATTCTCACCCTAAACACCTCCGTTCCCGCAAGATGTTACCATGATATTCCAGAAAAACGATTGCGGTGACAGAGGAGAGAAAGAAGAATGGTGCCCTGGAGTACAAAAAAGGATTCCTGATTTCAGGAATCCTTCGTAATTTTCAAATGGTCGGAGCGACTAGATTTGAACTAGCGGCCTCTTGCACCCCAAGCAAGCGCTCTATCCAAGCTGAGCTACGCCCCGAACGAAACTAATTATAACATGCCTAAACCCGGCTTTCAACCACCTGATGGCTGAATGTTCTGCAGCTTCCCCGGCAAAATCCAGCATAAAATCATTTCCGCCGCATTAACCGCCGCACTCTTGCTCCCCAAGCAAACGCTCTATCTTAGCTGAACAGCGTGTAGCCCTTACGAATGAAACTGCTTTCATTTTCAGGCACTTATTGCCGGTTTAAGAAATCGTTTATCCCGCAGGATAAGAGAGCAGACCGAAAACAACGAGAGTTGGCTAAAGACGCAATCGCAGGTAACGCTGACTGTCGCCGAATTTTGAGGGCGGTTTTTTGGGATACTACTTTTAAAACCCCTAAGGAGGCAGGATTGTGAAGCCAAGGAAGAAGATATCCCCTAAGAGAAATGAAATCATTCGTCGTATGGGTGAAGCCATTAGAGGGGGAGAAGCCCAGATGGACCGGTTTGCAGTCCGGCTTAAGGAGAGCACCAAGTGCGGGGTGTGCAGCCGGGATGGAAGAACCATGGTGAAATTATCTTATAATGACGGGCAGGAAGCGTATCTGGGCAAGACCTGTGCCCGGTATGTTATGGACTACGTCAACGCTGACACTCTTTCCTAGTCGTCCAGCTGACTGGTCTAGTTTGGCATACCCGGACCCACGAAACTATTCTGAAGGTTGACAGAGTATTGGTTAACCAGTGCTTGCATGGAGAAGGAGATTTTAGGTAAAGTGGATATTAGTATTGAACAATCGAATGGGGGTTTGATTATGGATTGCCTGGAAGCCATAAAGACGAGGAGAAGTGTTAGGAGATACCGACCGGACATGATTCCGGAGCATGATCTCCTGGAGATTATGAACGCTGGAAGGCTTGCTCCAACCGCTGGGAATTTTCAACCCTGGGAATTCATAATTGCCCGCGACAGTCAGACTATTGCCGATTTGCGGGAGGCGACTTATAACCGGCAGGAATTATTGGCCACTGCACCGGTGGTCATTGTCGTGTGTGCGGATCCGAAGCGCTCCGAATACTACGGCGAAAGAGGAATGAATTATTTCTGCATACTGGATTGTGCTATTGCCACCCAGAATATGCTGCTGGCTGCTCATGCCCTGGGTTATGGAGGATGCTGGGTTGGGGGGTTCTCGGAGAAGAAAGTGCGCAACGTTATGGGAATTCCCGATAACATAAGAGTCGTATCCTTGATGCCTTTGGGCAGGCTTGCTGAAGGCGAACCGTGGGATCCTCCCAAACGCGAATTGCAGGATATCATGCACTGGGACAGATGGTGAGGTAAACCACATACCGATGGAGTGATGGCCTTGTCTAGTTATTGCGGTCGGATACTCATCCATTGAATTGTGAAGGCTGTCAACAAAGTATCATTATTTAAACGAATACTAAACCCGTTATCCTGGCTGTAACACCAGGATGACGGGTTGTTATTTGTTACGATACAGTTTGAAGGCTGGATTGGGTAAAATAATCGGAGCGGGGCAGTTAATCCTTTTTTAGAAAGTAGTCCATCAAGAGATGGCCTTGCGGTAAATAATTCCCGCTCTGCCGGGCGGTCTCTTCATTATAGACTAAGGGTCCATTGATTTTATGATTACTGCGATATATCAGATAAGGCACCTCTTCCGCCGTATGGGTACGGATGCTCAATGGAGTAGGGTGATCGGGCATAAGCAGTATGCTGTAATCACCTAGAGCGGGGAGGCCTTGCATCAACTCACCCACCACTTTTTCATCAATCTCTTCAATGGCCTTAATCTTGGTTTCCAGCTCGCCCCGGTGACCAGCCTCATCGGGAGCCTCGATGTGAACGTAGACAAAATCCTGCCCATTTCTGAGTTCCTCCAAAGCCGCCTTGGCCTTCCCCGTGAAGTCGGTGGTTATGTTGCCGGTTGCACCAGGTACATTAACCACCTTTAGCCCGGCACAGATGCCCAGGCCTTTGGTAAGGTCGACAGCGGAGATAACCGATCCCTTAAGGCCGTACTTGTCAAAAAACGGCGGCAGGGATGGCTTTTTCCCCTGACCCCAGAACCAGAGGTGGGTAGCGGGACGCAAACCCCGCTGCACCCGGGCCTTATTGACTTGATGATCAGCCAGCAACGGCCCGCTGGCTTCCATCAGCCTGGCAAGATGCTCAGCCCCATCACCCTTGGGAAGGTGGTTTCTTATCACCAAACCATGAATATCATGCGGTGGTGTCAGGTCCGCCGCTTGGGGTCCGCCATGCCATACTGCCAGGTGACGGTAACTGATGCCAGGATAAAACTTGAAAGCATCGCTATTAAACCTTTCGGCAATCTCCTTCATAAGCACTGATGATTCCGCAGTAGGTATCTCATCCGAGCTGTAATCAACCATTGACTTGTCAGCAAACACTGGGTCGGGTGAGAGGGTCACCAGGTTGCAGCGGAAAGCAACATCTTCCGGAGCCAGGTCAATGCCCATGCTCAGTGCCTCGAACGGCGAACGGCCTGTATAAAAAAGAGCCGGATCATAGCCCATCACCGACAGGTTAGCCACATCACTGCCGGGTGGGAATCCATCCGGTACGGTTTTGACCATACCGGTCTCGGAACTCTGGGCCAGGAGATTCATATTGGGAGTTTTCGCATACTGCAGGGGAGTCAGATTCCCCAGTTCACTGATTGGGTAATCTGCCATGCCATCCCCTAAAATCACTATATATTTCATTTTCTAACTCCTCGCATTGTGGTCTGATTCAGAGCAGTTTACAACCCTGTTACCTTAAGTTAGCAGAGGAAGTCCAGACAATCAAGGCCATTGAGGAATCTTAATTAATGGGTAACGCCTTCAACAGCTCGGTGATGGTAACCACTGAATACCCCATCTCCTTTAGACCGCTTAGAATGGCGGGCAGGGCAGTGGTGGTCGAACTGGTGACCTCGTGCAAAATTACAATCGACCCGGGTCTTACCGCAGAGAGGACTCTGCTCGTGATCTGGTTGGCAGAAGCGTTATAATCCCGGGGATCAACTGACCATAGGACATTGTAAAGGAATCCTGACAAATCGGCAACCGCGAGCACCATGTCATTGTAGGCTCCGTAGGTTGGCCGGAAATAAGACCAGAACATGCCGGTCTGGCTCTCGATAAGCTCTTTGGTACGGCTCAGCTGGCTGTATACCTGTGACCGGTTGAGTCTGGTAAGGTCCACATGGTCGTAACTGTGGGTGCCAATTTCGTGACCTGCTGAGGCGATATGAGTTACCAAATCAGGATAGTTCTGCGCCAGGGAACCCAAAACAAACCAGGTTCCAAAAGAATCGTAACTGGCTAAAATCTTCAGGGCTCTCGGAGTGAAGTCCGGGTGCGGTCCATCATCAAAAGTAAGAGCTACCAGCCTCTCAAGGGTCGGCACCCGGGTGACCGTCGTGATGCTCATTAACGCACCTCCATAGGGTAATTTATGCACTGGTCATGCAAAGGTGCGCACAAAAAAATGATGCAAGGGGTCTGACCCCTTGCATCATTTTTAGAAGTAGTTGATTTGCATGGCTTCCCGGACTTCTTCCAGGGTTTGAGAGGTGACCTCTTTTGCTTTGGCTGTACCGTCATGAAGAATGTCCCAGATGATGTCGGGGCGGCTCTCAAGTCCTGCTCTCCGGGCCCGCATCGGTTCGAGCAGAGTATTGATGGTTTCCGTCAGCTTCATCTTACAGGCTACACAACCGATCTTTCCGCCTTCACACTCCTCGCGGATCAAGGGGACCTGTTCTTTGGAGAACACTTGATGATAACTGTACACCGAACAGATGTCGGGATGTCCAAGATCAGTCTTTCTGATGCGTTCGGGGTCGGTTACGGCGTTCTTCACCCGTTGCTGGACCTCTTCGGGAGAATCCGAAAGAAATACTGCGTTATTCAGGCTCTTGCTCATTTTGTTGGTACCGTCCAGCCCGGTGAGGCGGGGGACTTCCCCGATTAGGGCTTCGGGTTCCACCAGTACCGGTGCATACAGGGAGTTGAAGCGTCTTACAATCTTGCGGGTCAGCTCGATATGAGGTATCTGGTCCTCACCAACCGGGACCAGGTGCGCCTTGAAAGCACATATATCGGCCGTCTGGCTGACGGGATAACCCAGGAAACCATAGGGCATATCCTTAAAGCCGTGCTGAGCGGCCTCTGATTTAATGGTCGGGTTGTGACGGAGGACATTAACCGGCACAATCAGCCCCAGATACATCGCCAATTCGTGAATAGCCGGTACGTGTGATTGAATAAAGATGGTGCAGATATTGGGGTCCAGCCCGGCTGCGAGGTAATCCAGCGTGATGTTTAGGATATCCTGCTTCAGGTTTTCCGGCCGTTCAAAGTTGGTGGTCAAGGCCTGGACATCGGCAATAATAATGTAGGTATCGTATTCACGCTGCAGTTTTACCCGGTTCAAGAGGCTGCCAACATAATGGCCCAGATGGAGCTTGCCGGTAGGCCGGTCTCCGGTAAGGATTATCTTTTTTGTCATGCCAGTAGACTCCTTTCTAAAAAACTCCCGTCTGGGATGAGGACGGGAGGATGCGGCGCAATAATTCGAACTGCATAATCCGCAAGTATTATACCACAATATCCCGGAACTAAGGACAGATTCCATCGGGATAAAACTCGCTGTTTCCCGCCCGGATCCTGGATTCGCTTAAGGACAGTTTCGGCCCGTTTGGGTGTCAGCATAATATAATAATAAGCAGCTGGAAATGCACCATATTCCATGGTGTTCATGACGGGGCAATAAAACGATTAGAAGTCACCAACTGGCTTCCCTGCTTGGCTGACTAACTCGGATGAACGGGATTCTTGACTAATATTGACAGGTGGGATAGGGTATTTAAGAGACACACTAGGGGGGTGCCCGGCTTTAGCGTTCAGATTTACTGGTTATTGGGTCTGGCAGTGCTGTTCAACGCACTGGCCAATATCGTAATTAAATGGGCCATGCGGGGAGAATCCTCGCTGTTTGCGGAAGGGTTGAGTACCGCTGTAAAAAGCCTGGCCGCCAACTACTGGCTGTGGGGCGGCATCGCCTTGTTTGGCCTGGCCTTTGTTCTATACAGCCTGGTCCTGTCCAGGGTTAATTTAAGTGTTGCCTACCCGGTGATGACCAGCCTGGGATTAGTGATCATCAGCCTGGTATCAATCCTGGTTTTCAAGGAGGTTATAACCGGGGTTCAGGCAGGGGGGCTCTTGTTGATAATAATCGGGGTATGGATGGTCTCATTCGGTAATTGAGGAGGACTATCATGAACGGCAAGGTGGCGGTCGTAAAGACCAGACCGGAGACAGTTCTTGAAGACATAGAAAAGGCCATGAAGTTGGCTGGTTTTGAGGATGTATTGGACAAGAAGGCCACCACCATCCTCAAGGATAATATTTCCTGGCATTTTCCGATGCCAGGAGCCAATACCACCCCCTGGCAGCTGGAGGGGGTTACCCGGGCCCTCCTGGAAAACGGTTACCACGATGTGGTGGCGGTTGAGAACAAGACGGTAGTAACCCGTCCGGAGAAGGGGCGATACCTGAACAAGTTTGATCGGGTGTATAAAAAGTATGGTACCCCAATCCTGCTGAACTTTGAAGACGATGATATGAAATGGATCAGATATGAACCCAAGGCCCGCATGCGGGTTTTAAATCACATATATCCAGAAGGAATCTATATTCCTGATTATTTTGTGGGGAAGAATATTATTCAACTGCCAACAATGAAATGCCATATCTACACCACCACTACCGGAGCCATGAAGAATGCCTTCGGGGGACTGCTAAATACCCGGCGCCACTATACACACAGCTGGATACATGAGACCCTGGTTGACCTTCTGAAGATTCAGCATGAGATACACACAGGAATCTTCGCGGTGATGGATGCAACCACAGCTGGCAACGGCCCGGGACCACGCACCCTGAAACCGGTTACCGCCAACTACCTCCTGGCCAGTGCTGATCAGGTGGCTATTGATGCGGTTTCTGCCAAAATGATGGGATTTGAACCTATGAGCCTCCCTTATATAAGGTTGGCCCATGAAGAAGGCCTGGGGATTGGCCGACCGGAAGAGATCACGGTAATAGGTGAGGACATCTCAGGGGTTAATATGCACTTTACGGTGGGTGACAACCTGGCCAGCACCGCCGGGGATATCCTGTGGTTTGGCCCCTTGAAGAGGTTCCAGAAGTTTTTCTTCCACACCCCGCTGGTGGGGCTGTTCGTTTGGGCCTCTGACACCTACCACGATAAGATTTGGTGGAATGCCAAGGGTATCAAAATCTACCGTCACTGGCTGAAAAACTCACCATGGGGACAGCTTTTTGACCGGTATTGAAGTTAGGGGGGCTTTAGTGATTGAACCGCATTCTTGAAAGGTTAAACCATCTGCTGAAGACCCAGCACCGGGTGGCGCGACCGCTGTTTTTCCGTATCCTGCCCCTGCTGGTCTTTGGTTTTATTGGTGCATTTGCTTTTTATCACAGTCTACACCTCTATCAATATAAAGATTTCTATTCGTGGACTTTTCTTTTCATATATATAGGTCTGGGTTTTGTCATAATAAATTCAGGTTTTCTGAGACGGCAACTGGGGCACCTTGATGTCCGCTGGACAATGCCTGTGATCCTCGTTATTGCGGCCGGAATCCGGCTCTACTTTATATATAACCTGCCCACCCAGCCAATCTATGATTATGCCACCTATCACCTGTCTGCCACCGGGGTAAGCCAGGGGAACTGGGAGACCCTCGCCCTTCTTGAGGGCAAACCATGGGGGTATCCGCTGTTACTGGGCCTCGTCTATAAGCTCCTCGGGGTTAAGATTATACTGGCGCAATACCTGAACGTAATCCTGTCACTGGTATCCATCTGGCTGCTATACCTCTTGACCAACCGCCTGATAGGCCAGTCAAATGGCCTGTCGGCAGCGATACTATATGCACTGTTTCCATCGCAGATTTTTATGAACAATGTAATCAACAGCGAGATCCTTTTCATCACCCTGGTCCTGGCGGGTATCTATTTCAGCATCAGGTTTATGCAGGACTATAGCTTGAAAAGCCTGGTATTTACCGGGTTCTTTCTGGGTTTATCCCAGGTGGTCCGGCCGGTGGGGATGATCTACCTCCTGGTATTCATAGGATTTCTAACCCTGCAGTTGTTCCCCGGTCACCTGAAAAGAGCTGTTAAATACGGGCTGGTGGTACTGCTGTCATTTTATCTGATGCTCCTGCCGTTTCTGGCGTTGAAAAGCGTACTCTACAAGCAACCGATCCTCTGGGAGAAGGGCACCTTCGGCATGGTATTTGTTATGGGCACCAATGTGGAATCAGGAGGCTATTGGAATCAGGAGGATTATGATTACCTGAAGAGCCTGCTCATCAAATATGACAACAACGCGGAAAAGGTCAACCGGGAAGCCTTTAAACTGGCCCTCTGGCGGCTGAGCCGGAGTGAGGATTTTAAATTTATGGTTCCCACCAAGATCTACAATATGTGGTCAGTTGACACTTTTGGCTTCGAGTGGGCTAATATTGATGCCCAGGGCGGGATGATAATTAACCAGGAAGAGCCACTCCGGACATACCGGGGGGTATCACAGATCTTTTATTCCCTGATGCTGCTCTTAGTTGTAGCCTCCATAATCGGCTTCCAGATGGAGAAGGATGCGGGATACCGTTATATCATGTCACTCTTCCTGGCATTCTTTTTCCTGCATATATTTATTGAGGTTCAGGGGCGATACCACATGCCGCTTACCCCGTTATTCCTGGTAATGCTGGCCTACGGATGGTTTTTCAAGGACCAGAGCCAGAGCGAAACACCGGATACCCAATAATCTTGGGGGAGGTGGTAATCATTGTTTATGAAATTTGCGGCCATAATTAAGCTGGTACGGGTCAAGCAGTGGGTTAAAAACCTCTTTGTGTTTGCACCCCTGGTATTCTCACTGCAGCTATTTGACGCTCCGCTGCTGTTGAAAACAGTAGCCGCTTTCTTTGCCTTTTCACTGGTATCCAGTTCACTCTACGCCATGAATGATATTGTAGACCTGGAACGGGACCGGTATCACCCCCGTAAGCAAAAACGGCCTCTGCCAGCCGGTCTTCTGACGATCCCTCAGGCAGCCGTCGTCGGAGTCCTGTGCCTGGGGTGCGGGGCTTTCCTGGCTCTGAGGCTGGATCTGGCTGTAGCAGGTGTCCTGGTGGTATACCTGCTGATGAATATTTTCTACTCCCTGTGGGGTAAAAACATCATAATACTTGATACCATGTTAATCGCGGTAGGTTTTGTACTGCGGGTCCTGGCCGGGGCGTATGCCATAGCGGTGCCGCCCTCGTCGTGGATGCTGGTGGCCACCTTCTTCCTGGCCCTCCTGCTGGGCATGGGTAAACGGTACAATGAACTAAGGGTGATGCAGGATGAATCGGCCAGTCACCGTGAGGTCTTGGAGGAGTACAATGAACCTCTGCTTAGACAGTTGTTTGCAGTTGCATCGTCTGCCACCATAGTGGCGTATGCTCTCTACACCATGGATCCGGAAGTTGTTGCGGCCTTCCGGACTGAAAACCTGGTATTTACACTGCCATTCGTGGTATTTGGTGTTTTTCGCTACCTGTATCTGGTATTTAAACATGAGCTGGGCGGAGATCCAACCGAGCTTGTCTACAAGGATCGGACTATGCTGGCGATAGTTGTGCTGTGGGTGATTTCCGTGGTTATACTGATTTACAGGTGATTAAGCGGCTCAGTTGCTGAGTCGAAAACACCAGCAAATACAGCATCTATAGGGTCGCAATTATTGACATGCCGAATTACTGGGGGTTAAACTTTATTAAGCTATATATTTAAAAAGTGTAATATCGAAAGGAAAATGATAGGTGGAAGGTTTTACTGGTTTTACTTGTTTCTTAATGAGATCAGCCATGAAAAAGATTGATCGTTACCTGGCTTCCCGTCTGGAAGAGTATGGGGTAAGTGTACCTCAGTCTTTTGTCTTGTTCGCATTGCTGGAGGAGGATGGCTCAACCCTGAAAGAAATCGGCACTAAAGCCCAGATTGACAGTTCTTCGATGACGGTCCTGGTTGACAAGCTGGAAAATGAGGGACTGTTGGAAAGAAGACTTGACTCGCAGGATCGCCGTGCGATTAGGGTATTCCTCACCCAAAAGGGCAGGGAGCTAGCCGAAAAGGTCCTGGACCTGGCCATGGATTTCAACCATAACCTGCAAAAATCCCTGGGAGATGTTGAGGTCTCTTTCCAAAAAGGGCTGGGACGGATTATCGACAGCATTGATTGAATAATTCACGCTGAAGTAAGAATTTGGTCTGGCACACTTAACACTGCTGACGGTAAAAAAATGCGGAGGTCATACCATGCGTTTTGTCAGGTTCTTATGGGATGGAGAGCCCCGGCACGGGGTTGTTGAGCAGGAACGGGTCCTGGAAATTGAGGCCCCGGGCTACAAAAAGGCACGGTTTACCGGCAGGTCCCATGCGATACATGATTTAAAGCTTCTGGCCCCGGTGATGCCCGGCAAGGTGATTGGAGTAGGCCTCAACTATGCGGACCATATTGCGGAATTTAACCACAGTATCCCCGGACAACCTGTAATATTTTTAAAACCATCATCGTCAGTCATTGGAACCAATTCGCATATAATATACCCAGGAATGAGTAGAAGAGTGGACTTCGAGGCAGAGTTGGCGGTGGTGATAGGCGAGGTCTGCCGTCATGTATCGCCTCAAACAGCGTTAAGAAAAGTGTGGGGCTATACCTGTGGCAATGATATCACTGCGCGTGATCTGCAGATCAGCGACAACCAGTGGACGCGAGCCAAATCCTTTGACACCTTTTGTCCATTAGGGCCGTGGCTCGAAACCGACGTCAAACCCTGTAACCTGGAGATTGTAGCCCGGGTAAACGGGGAGATCCGCCAGCAGTCGAATACCAGTCAGATGATATTCAGTGTTGAAGATTTAATTGCCTTCGTTTCCGGGGTCATGACCCTCAACCCCGGGGATGTGATCTTGACTGGAACCCCCAGCGGCGTTGGTCCTCTGGAGGTAGGTGATGAAATCCATGTCGAAATTGAGGGCATCGGAGTTCTTAAAAACATGGTGGTAGCCGGTCAATGAAGGTTCAATAAAACCAGGTGGAGAAGTCGTTAAGAAAGATAAGGATTCTCTGTTGACATGACCATGCAATGTGCTAAAATGGTTTTTGATTGAAATTAGAGGAGGTCGATAAAGGGTTGAAAAAAGAGGAAATTAGGTTATGTCTCATCAACCCTTTCGGTGTCTAAAATTGGAAGGGAGGTTGAGAACGGGTGCAGTCTTTAGGGCGACACATCCTGGCCGAGATCTACGGGTGCAGCTTTGATTTCCTTAATGATGTTGAAAAAGTTGAAGAAACCATGATTAATGCGGCTTTAGAGGCTGGTGCCGAGATTAGAGAGTTTGTGTTCCATAAGTTTAGCCCTCAGGGTGTTAGTGGTGTGGTGGTCATCTCCGAATCGCATTTGGCCATACATACCTGGCCGGAGTTAGGATACGCTGCAGTTGATGTATTTACCTGCGGTGATCGGGTGAACCCCTGGGATGCTTGCAACTACCTGGTCGAGCAGTTCAAAGCAACCAGCATGAACGCGACCGAGTTAAAGCGAGGGCTAATCGAAGAGATGGAGGCAACAGCCTAAGTTTTTAGGGGGGATACTATTTTAGTAGACCGAAGAAAGTTTAAAATCTTGAAAATGTAAAAGACCTGGTTCGCTGAGTTGAACGAGGTCTTTTATATTTTGGGGATGGTTGGTATACACCCGGCGGGATGGTAAAATTATGAAAGAGAACCTAGCTTAAACGGCTGCCGGAGTTTTAATGATGATGTTGGTATAAGGAGGGGAGAATGTGGCGGCAGAGTACATTATGGCCATTGACCAGGGGACCACGGGTACAACAGTATTGATCTTTGACCATCAGGGAAGGATCGTATCCCGGGGGTATAACGAGTTCACCCAGATCTATCCCCGGCCAGCATGGGTGGAGCATGACCCCCAGGAGATCTGGGCGGTTACCCTGGGGACGGCGAAACAGGCCCTCTTGATGAACAACCTGGAGAGCAGCCAAATCAAGGCCATCGGCATCACCAATCAGAGAGAGACTACCGTGGTGTGGGAAAGGAACAACGGACAACCGGTATGCAATGCTATTGTGTGGCAGTGCCGCCGGACTGCTCCTATCTGTGATGAACTGAAGAAACAAGGGCTTGAGCCATATATAAAAGCGACCACCGGTCTGGTGGTTGATGCCTACTTCTCAGGCACCAAACTTGCCTGGATACTGGATAATGTGCCCGATGCCCGGACCCGGGCCGAGAAGGGAGAACTGCTGTTCGGGACCATAGACTCCTGGTTGGTGTGGAAGCTTACCGGGGGGAAGGTACATGTCACCGATTATTCCAATGCCTCACGAACCATGCTGTTTGACATCCACAACCTGTGCTGGGATCAGCAGTTGCTGCAGAGCCTCGACATCCCCGAACAGATGCTGCCGGAGGTCAAGGGGTCAAGTGAGGTCTACGGTTATGCAATTCCGGAGATTCTGGGATCTGCTGTCCCTATTGCCGGGATAGCCGGAGACCAGCAGGCCGCGCTCTTCGGTCAGACCTGCTTTCACCCGGGAACGGCTAAAAACACTTACGGCACCGGTTGCTTCATGTTAATGAACACCGGACTCGAACCCATAGCCTCGAAGAACGGGCTCTTGACCACTATTGCCTGGGGGTTAGACAATAAGGTGTATTACGCCCTCGAGGGAAGTATTTTCGTGGCGGGTGCTGCGGTGCAGTGGCTGCGCGATGAGATGCGGCTGATTGGCAGTGCCGCCGAGTCGGAAGCTATGGCCCGGTCAGTGCTCAATAATGGCGGTGTTTACCTGGTTCCTGCTTTCGTGGGATTGGGAGCACCGTACTGGGACATGTATGCACGCGGCACCCTGGTGGGCTTGACAAGAGGAACCGGCAGGGCGCATGTCGTAAGAGCTGCCCTGGAATCCATTGCCTATCAGACCTATGATGTCCTGACCGCCATGAGCGGGGATGCCGGTATCAGCCTGGATTCCTTAAAAGTGGATGGCGGAGCGGTGGTCAATAACTTCCTGATGCAGTTCCAGTCAGATATCCTGAACGTTGAGGTGGAGAGACCCGTGATTCAGGAAACTACAGCCATGGGGGCTGCATTCCTGGCTGGCCTGGCGGTAGGATACTGGAAGGACCTTGAAGAAGTACGGAAGACTAGAACGGTTGAAGGAAGATTTACACCTTCGATGCCCGCATCCGAGCGGCATGAACTCCTTAAAGGCTGGCAAAAAGCGGTGAGCCGCACCCTGAGCTGATTCTGCTGCGGTAGGGGAAAAGGGGTCTGACGTTTTTCTTGCCCCCCTTCACAACCCCGCTGGTAAACAAACGGAGGTAAAACGATGATATATGATGTGGTAATAATCGGCGGTGGGGTGGTTGGAACTGCAATTGCCCATGCATTATCCCGGTTCAAAGTGTCGGTGGTCCTGATTGAGAAGGAATCAGACGTGGCCATGGGCGCAAGCCGGGCCAACAGTGGTATCGTGCATGCCGGCTATGATCCGCTGCCGAATAGCACTAAAGCCCGGCTGAACGTAAGGGGCAACCGGTTGATGGAGGGACTCTGCGCTGACTTAAATGTGCCATTTAAGCGAACGGGCTCACTGGTGGTCGGCTATTCATCGGATGACCTGAGAACACTGGAAATACTCCTGGAAAGAGGCCGGATTAACGGACTCCAAGATCTCAGGATTCTCAATCAAGCTGAGTTAATTACCCTAGAGCCAAACCTGTCCCCTGAAGCACGCTATGCCCTGTATGCACCCCAGGCTGGCATTGTATGCCCGTACACCCTGACCATCGCCCTGGCAGAAGTTGCGGTCCAGAACGGGGCGGAGGTCTGGTGTGAGACTACGGCTACAGGGATTCGAACGGAAAAGGGCCGAGTCTCTGGCATCATAACCTCCAGGGGTCCGATTTCCTGCCGCTGCATCATTAATGCGGCCGGAGTCTGGTCTGATGAAGTGGCGAGTTGGGCTGGCTTTCCCTCCTTTAGGATCCTGCCATACCGCGGAGAGTACTGCATCCTGGATAAGAAGCAAGGGGATCTGGTGAGACAGGTTCTGTTTCCTGTTCCGGGTGCAAAAACCAAAGGAATCCTGGTGGCTCCAACGGTAAGCGGTAACATACTCCTGGGTCCCAACCGGAGTCTGGTGGAAGACCGTGAAGATTGCAGCACCAGTTCGGAAGGACTTGCGGAGGTATTATCAGGAGCAAGAAACCTGGTGCCAGGCATCAGGGATAGGGATATAATTGCTTCTTTTGCCGGCATCAGAGCGGTATCTGACAGTGGTGAATTTATAATCGGTCCCTCAGACTTAGAGGGGTTTATCAATGTGGGGGGAATACAATCACCGGGACTGACCGCCGCCCCGGCAATAGCTGAAATGGTAACGGATATTTTACAGGAGACGGGTTTAAAACTAAAAGTAAAGCCGGGCTATAACCCGCAAAGAGCGAGTGTTTTTCGATTTGCCAAGGCTGGTCTGGAAGAGCGCCAGTCCCGTATCGCAGGGGACCGGGCTTTTGGGGAAGTAGTATGTCGCTGCGAAACAGTAACCGCCGGGGAGATTGCTGCCGCCATTCGAAGCCCGGTAGGTGCCGGGACCATCGACTCAGTGAAGCGCCGTACCCGCGCCGGAATGGGCCGCTGCCAGGGAGGGTTTTGCAGTCACCGGATTGCAAGTATAATCTCTAAAGAATTAAATATGCCTGCGGATGAGGTCACCAAGAACGGACCGGGGTCAGAACTGGCGTATTCTCGAAAGTAAACTACTTCCAATAAAACAAACTTCCACAAAAAAGGCTTTTGAGTTAAAATCATAGATGTCGCCGATGTCTTTGGATCGAAAAGGTTAATCCGCCTTCTGACCGGGAACTTGATGGGTACAGAAAGGAAAAATGCTATGAAAATACCTTTAGTCCACGAACTGAACGAGCTAAGAGAAACCGACATCCTGTTGAGAGAATGTCTGCGGCCCTGGGACGAATACCTCCAAAGTCATTGGAATGACTTGAAAAAGGTAATACACTGGACTGCCCTCCCGGCAATTACGGTAGCGGTGAACCGGCGCTTTGAAGGACACGACAGGTTAGGCTCCCATATGGCGGCAATATTTTCCCTGATGTACCTGGCGGACCATATACATTCCGGCATTAAGGATGACGAAGAAGGCTGTGGTTCCGATGGATTTCAATACTCCATCCTTTTGGGGGATTATTTCTTTAGCAAATCCATAGCCCTGCTCGACAGAATTAACGGTCATTACCTGCTTCAGTATTTTTCACAGTTGATGTGTTCAGTAAATGAAGGCCATGTAATAAGAAAACTGGCTGGAGGCAGGCCTGATCTTGAGATTTTGGGACTCGAAAAGGCTAGCTTCTACAAGTACTCATTTCTTACTGCTGCAGTCGCAGGTGGGTGTGGAACCATGGAATGCAGGTTTTATGAGGAAACCGGGTTCAATCTCGGCATGGCAATTACCCTTTATGATGAGGGGTTGGATAAGGTTGCCCTTAACTACTTGGAAAAAACCCGGGCCCTGTTATCATCCTGGAATCGCCCGCGGAGCGACAGAATATGTATTATCCGCAGCCTCTCCGAGGAACTTATTCAAAGCATAAAACCAGCCCGAGAGGTTGTAGCCATATAGAAAAAGCTTGCTGGAAGTTCGAAGGAAACCGAATGGTATAAATGTGCCGGATACGTGCAGTTCGCACAGAATCGGGACCATATTCGAGGAGAAATGCATTGGAGGGAAATTCGTGGCCTATCGAGACTTACGCGAATTTGTCAACCTTTTGGAGCAACGCGGCGAGTTAAAACGGATTTCGGTGGAGGTTGACCCCGAACTGGAGATAACAGAGATAACGGATCGTGTTAGCAAGGCCTATGGCCCTGCTTTACTTTTTGAGAACGTTAAAGGCTCCCGGATTCCAGTGCTGATTAACTCTATGGGTACTCATAAGCGGATGGCTTTAGCCCTGGAAACCGACTCACTGGATGACATAGCCCGGGAGATTACGGATCTGTTCAAACTGGCGGATGTACCCGCTTCGCTATTGGATAAAATGAAGGTACTGCCGCGTCTGGCGCAGTTGGCTTCATTTGGTCCCAAGCAGGTGAAGAACGGTATATGCCAGGAGGTAGTCATTAAGGACAACCCTTCGCTGGATATCCTGCCCATTATTAAATGCTGGCCGGAGGACGGAGGCAGGTACATTACCCTGCCGCTGGTAATAACCAAGGATCCTGATACCGGGAAACGCAATATGGGGATGTACCGGCTTCAGGTATATGACAGCCAGACAACCGGTATGCATTGGCACCTCCATCATGATGGCGCGAAGAACTATCAGAAGTATTCCGAAAAAGGCCTCGCTACCCCGGTTGCAGTGGCCCTGGGATGTGATCCGGCCGTAATTTACAGTGCAACTGCACCTTTGCCCAAAGATATTGATGAACTCATTTTGGCAGGTTTCTTACGTAAACAGCCAGTTGAACTGGTCAAGTGCAAGACGGTTGACCTGGAGGTTCCAGCCAATGCTGAGATCGTGCTGGAAGGGTATGTGAACCCTAATGAGATCCGTCTGGAAGGGCCGTTTGGGGATCATACCGGTTACTACTCGCTGACCGGTGAGTACCCGGTTTTCCATCTGACCTGCATAACCCACCGCCGTGACCCTATTTACCCGACCACCATCGTCGGCAAACCTCCCATGGAGGACTGCTACATGGCCAAAGTGACAGAAAGGATCTTTTTGCCGATAGTCAAATTCATATTACCCGAAGTCTTGGATATCAACCTCCCCATGGAAGGTGTATTCCATAACTGTGTTCTGGTGTCGATCAGGAAGGAGTTCCCCGGTCACGCTCAGAAGGTCATGAACGCCCTGTGGGGAATGGGTCAGATGATGTTTGCCAAGTTTATTGTCGTAGTTGATGAACAGGTGGATGTTCAGAATGTTTCCGAAGTAATGTGGAAGGTATTCAATAACGTGGACCCGAAACGAGACCTGCTGATTGTTGAAGGCCCCCTTGATGTCCTGGACCACTCAGCCCCTCTGCCTCTTATTGGGGCGAAAATGGGAATAGACGCTACCAGGAAATGGCCGTCCGAAGGACACACACGGGAGTGGCCCAATGACATAGTCATGGACCAGAGGATCAAGGAAATGGTCGCCAAGAAGTGGAAAGACTATGGACTGGACTAGATTTACAAGGTTTTTAAACCTCATTGATTTTCAGCACACGATTTTTGGGCTTCCATTTGCGTACCTGGGAGCCTTTTTGGCCCTGCCCGGATTCCCCGGCTGGTCCAAGTTATTATGGATTACCGTAGCCATGGTTGGTGCCAGGACCGCAGCCCTGTGCATGAATCGGGCGATTGATGTTCATATTGATCGCAAGAACCCCCGCACCGCTCACTGGTCCTTGGCCAGCGGTGAATTCTCCCTCCATTTGGCCTGGGGAGTGACCATATTATCCCTGGTTGCCCTGGCAATCGCAGCCTGGCAGCTGAACCCGCTCTGCCTCAAGCTTTCCCCCCTGGCAATTCTGGCCTTATGGGGTTATTCCTATACCAAACGGTTTACCTGGTGGTGCCACTTGTGCCTGGGACTGGCCATCGGCATCGGACCCACCGGTGGATGGCTCGCGGTTACCGGTCAGTGGGCATGGGAGCCGGTGCTTTTAACCCTGGCGGTCGGGTTCTGGATCGCCGGTTTTGACACCATGTATGCCTGTCAGGACATAGAATTTGATCGTCAGGAAGGTTTGTACTCCATCCCTGGTCGCTTCGGTGCCCGGGGAGCGCTTACCTTTGCCCGCTGTTTTCATATCCTTACCCTGACTTGTTTTGTGGGAACAGGTCTGGTCCTCGGGTTGGGGTGGTTGTATTACCTGGGAGTTGCCTTTGCCGGTGCCATCCTGATATATGAGCATTCACTGGTATCGGACGAAAACCTCGAACTGGTCAATTTCGCCGCTTTCAAAGTCAACCGTTATGTTAGCTCAACAATATTTATCATGGCTTTATTGGATATTATCCTTTTTTGATGTGGATTGCTCAAGGATGGCTGGCGGTTCTAAGAGGCTGGTGATGATTATGCTCACCGGAATCATCACCAGCCTTTGTCTTTGGTTTTTTTCAGGCTTTCGGCCTGTGTTTAGTAACAATTGCACTCTGCATTTAGTGCGGTTGTGTTAACCGTTTATTCTATAAGGTAGAATACTGATTAGAAGAACCGCCAGCCATCTTTAATGGCCGAATACTGGTTAGCGGTTAATTAAGGAAGCATCAATCAGGAAGAGGAGGAAACACCGTGGCTAAGCTCGTTGTCGCCATTACCGGAGCCAGTGGGGTAATTTATGGAACCGAGCTGGTGAATTGGCTGCTAACCAATGGTCATCAGGTTTACCTGATTATAAGCGATCCTGCCAGGCTGGTACTGAAGCAGGAACTGGATTGGAATATAAAAGATTATCAGGATGTCCTGAAATATTTTCCGTCCGGACAACTGATCTGTTTTGAGAATTCCGACATCGGCGCACCTGTTGCCAGCGGTTCCTTTATTCATGACGGCATGGTGGTGGTTCCGTGTACGATGTCAACCCTGGCGGGAATCGCTCATGGCACCTCCAATAATCTCATTGAAAGATCGGCTGATGTCTGCCTGAAAGAGGGAAGGCGTCTGGTTCTGGTACCGCGTGAGACTCCGCTTAACCTGATACACCTGCGCAACATGCTGGCAGCCGCGGAGACCGGGGCGCGAATGCTGCCTGCTATGCCCGCTTTTTACTCAGATTCTCGAGAGATAAGCGATTTGGTTTCTTTTATTGTTGGCAAGATATTGGACAGCCTGGGCATACCCAATGATGCCTTCCGTCGTTATCTGCAGGAATCCCGATAAGAATTCGGTGCTATGCATTGATGTCATTCGTATTACATTAAACAAACCTCGTCTTCGGTAGGGGTTCGGTCTGGCGGAGATAACGGAACCCGTGCAGGATGCCTCTCCTTTCTGGTGACTTTTTTTATCTGCCTGCAGCATGGCATTGTGAGGCGTCTGTGAAATCTATATAATAAAATCTGAATATCGAAAAAGAGGTTATTTAGATGCAGTCCCAGGACTTTTTCCTTCCCATCAAGAAGGAATTGCATAAAACTGAAAAAGAATTGTTCAAGGCAATCGACACACAACAGCCCATGCTGAAAAATGCCTCGGAGCACCTGATACATGCCGGCGGCAAACGACTGAGACCGGCCTTTGTTCTCCTGACCGGTTGTTGCTTTACTTCACAAATAGATCATCTCATACCAATGGCCGTGGCCATGGAGCTCGTTCATATGGCCACCCTGGTTCACGATGATGTAATTGATAACTCCCTGTCCCGCAGGGGCAGGGATACCGTTAAAGCCTGTTTTGGCAACCGGATGTCCATCTACTCCGGGGATTATATGCTGGCCAAAGCCCTGCAGAAGGTGGGCGAATACAACCGGGCTGATCTGGTGACCATTGTATCTGAGGCCAGTGTCAAGGTTTGCCAGGGGGAGATTGTTCAGCTTCAGAGCAGTTTTGACGTGGGGCAGGGATTTATTGAATACCTGCGTCGTATTGAGCGAAAAACAGCCTTGCTTATATCGGTTGCCTGTCAAATGGGTGCCTTGTTGGTGGAAGCCTCTCCATTAATGACTAACGCCATGCGCCGTTACGGGTACTACTTAGGCATGTCTTTTCAGATAACCGATGATATCCTTGATTTTACAGCCGACGAGAGTATCCTGGGCAAGCCCACGGGAAGCGATATCAGACAGGGGATTATAACCCTGCCTGCATTGTATGCTTTAAGAAAGAGCCCGGATGCATTGAGGTTACGCAGCATTTTGAGTTCAGCCGATAACGTCGCCCGCGATGCCGATGAGGCATTGAGTATTGTGATCAGAAGTGGCGGGATTGAGTACTCTCAACAGGTGGCTGGAAAGTATATCACTAAAGCTCACAAGATGTTGGACATGATCCCAGAAAGTCAAGGCAGGAAAGCACTAAGCCAGATTGCCGATTTTATTTGCGTGCGGGAGTACTGACGCGGGATTTTTACCAGTGAATAACAGTTCATGTGATAGTCAGGGAGGAAAAATTCCATGTTCAATTTTAGGAACCTTTCAGTTGAAGAAAAACAGACCATCCTTGAACACCTTGAAGACCTCAGAAAATCCCTGTTAATCTCCGTAATCGCGATAGTACTGGCCGCGGTGGTCGCGTTCTACTACAGCGATTATATTTTGGCACTTATTCAACGTCCATTAAAGCCGATGGAACTGGACCTGATTTTCATTGGCATTACCGAGGGTTTTTACATCAAACTCAAGCTGGCCTTTTTTGGCGGTCTGGTACTGGCCTTTCCCATTATTGCCTGGCAGATCTACCGTTTTGTAGCTCCAGCTCTTTTCCCGAAGGAACGCAGATATGTGGTGATTTTGATTCCGCTTATGATTCTGCTGTTTGCAGCCGGGGTACTGTTTGCCTACTTTGGAGTCCTCAAACTGGTAATCTCCTTCCTGATTCTGGTCGCAGGTGACCTTGAACCCATGTTAACCGTAGACAAGTACGTTTCCTTCGTCCTCGCGTTTACCATTCCGTTTGGTCTGATATTCGAACTACCAGTGATTGTCTACTTCCTTACCCGCCTCGGTATCATATCACCGGAATGGTTGTCTCAAAAGAGGAAATATGCTCTGCTTGCCATATTTATTATTGCCGCAGTCCTTACTCCCGGCCCGGACCCCATATCACAATGCCTCATGGGGGTTCCCGTATATCTTCTCTATGAAATCAGCATTCTGGTCAGCAAACTATCACGTCCCAAGAAACATGATGATATCTAAGAAAATTCCCCAATTATAATCCTCTGAGTATGCTTTTGTGCCTATAACGAATTATTTTAATAATAACGTTAAGTTATAGCCTCAATTAAATTTATTTTCTATAGAGGATACTTGAGTTTTTCCTCGAATATCAAATATGATATACCTTGCCCTATACCCTAAACCACAATAAACGCAATAAAAAATTGAAGAAAGGAGACGTTCGGTGTGAAGGTTACGCGAAGACAGTTCCTGAAAATCACCGGAGCAAGTGCTGCCACCTTTGCCGTTATGGACCTGGGGTTTAACCTCGGGGTTACGGCTGCCGAGGTCAAAGGGTGTCGCATTGTAAATGTGACTCCTACACCCACGGTCTGCCCGTATTGTGCCTCGGGATGTGGTCTCCTGGTTTACGCAGAAAAAGACGCAGCAGGGAAGTTCATCAAGCTCCTCAGTGTGGAGGGAGATCCGGACAACCCGATTAACCGCGGTGCTGCTTGCGCCAAGGGTGCAGCCATGTTCAACCTTAGAGAGATTTACGACGAGAAGACCGGCGAACAGATTATCAACCCGAAACGGGTGCAGAAACCGCTGTATCGGGCTCCCGGAAGTGAGAAGTGGGAAGAGAAAGACTGGGAATGGATGCTTGATAGGATTGCCGAGCGGGTCAAGGAAACCAGGGACAAAGATTTTATTCACAAAGAGAAGATATCGGACGGCAGTGAGATTATAGTAAACCGTACCGAAAAAATTGCATCAATTGGAGGTTCCGGCCTGGACAACGAGGAAGCCTACTTGCACAGCAAGTTGATGCGCTCCCTCGGAGTTGTGTATCTCGAAACCCAGGCCCGTATTTGACACTCCGCTACGGTGGCAGGATTGTCACCATCATTTGGCCGGGGTGTCATGACCAACCATGTTGTAGACCTGAAAAACACCGATTGCGCATTAATCATTGGCAGTAATGCAGCAGAAAACCACCCGATAACCATGAAATGGCTGATGAAGGCCAAAGAGGAGCGGGGAGCCAAGATTATTCATGTTGACCCGCGGTTCACCAGGACTTCGGCAGTTGCTGATGTGTATGCTCCCTTACGTTCTGGAACAGATATTGCCTTTATCGGCGGGATAATAAAGCATATTCTTGATAACGAGCACTATCATAAGGATTACGTCGCCTATTATACTAATGCCTCATTCCTGGTTGCCGAAGGTTTTGATTTCCAGGACGGCCTGTTTTCAGGCTATGATGCCGCCGCCCGCCAGTACGACACATCTTCCTGGGATTATCAGAAAGATGCAGATGGCAACCCCATCAGGGATATGACAATGAAGCATCCTCGTTCGGTTCTCCAGCTTATGAAGAAGCACTATGACCGTTATGACATTGAAACGGTGTGCAATGTAACCGGGTGTCCCAAGGACAAGTATATGGAAGTCCTGGAGACCTTCTGCGCAACGGGGGCTCCGAACAAGGTTGGAACCATAATGTATGCCATGGGTACCACTCAGCATACAGTGGGAAGCCAGAATGTCCGCTCCTATGCAATGCTGCAGCTCCTCCTGGGCAATATCGGAAGGCCCGGAGGCGGGGTTAATGCTCTGCGCGGTGAGAACAATGTTCAGGGTGCGACCGATATGGCGCTTCTTTTCCATATCATCCCCGGATATATTAATTCCCCTATGAACACGGTTAAGCACAAGGATCTTGAAGCCTTCCTGGCAACGGAAACCCCCAAATCAGGCTTTAAGGTCAACACCCCCAAATGGGTGGTAAGTCTGCTCAAAGCCTGGTGGGGAGATGCTGCTACCAAGGAAACCCAGTTTGGGTACCATTATTTGCCCAAACGCGACGCAGCAAAGAACTATTCACACATCGCTCTCTTCGAGGCCATGTACAAAAAAGAGATTGAGGGCTTGTTTATAATGGGAAGCAACCCGGTCGTGGGTGGGCCCAACGCTAATAAAGAACAGGCCGCTATGTGCAACCTCAAGTGGCTGGTAAGTGTTGACCTGTGGGTCAATGAGTCGGCCGAGTTCTGGTCCTACAAAGCCTGGGAAAGACCGGTTCATAACTCGGCAGTGCATCAGCCCAAACCTACCGATATTAATACCGAAGTATTCTTCCTGCCGGCAGCCGGTGTATATGAGAAGGAAGGAACTGCTTCCAATACCGGACGCTGGATGCAGTATCGCTGGAAAGGCGCAGATCCGGTCGGGGAGTCTAAGGCTGACCTGTGGATTATAGACCAGATTGCCAAAAGGGTTAAGAAACTTTATGAAGGCAGCACCCTGCCTCAAGACGAGCCCATCAAAAATCTGACCTGGGGTTACGGTCACGGGGAAGAACCCGAGATTGAACTGGTGGGACTTGAATTAAATGGATACTATGTAGCCGACGGCAAACCGGTTCAGGGTTTTGCAAATCTTAAGGATGACGGCAGTACCACCTCAGGATGCTGGGTCTATTGTGGGTGCATGACCACCAAACCCAATGGTGAGTTGGATTATAAACCGAAATGGCGCGACAACACCGACAATTCCAAGACCGGCCTGGGGCTGTACTCCAAGTGGGCCTGGAGCTGGCCGGTAAACCGCAGAATCGTTTATAACCGTTGCTCGGTGCAGCCGGACGGTGTTAGTCCCTGGCCGGGTGACGATGACCGGGTCTTAATTAAATGGGACCCCAACGCAGTAGCTGACCCTGCAACCGGGGCGCTTGGTGCATGGGTGGGCGACGATGTCTGCGACTTCAACAAGACTTTAGCACCAACTGCACCTGGTGGAACCAACCCGTTCATCATGAAACCGGATGGCGTTGGAGGCCTGTTTGCAACCACTACCAATATGAAGGAGGGCCCGTTCCCTGAGCACTATGAACCGTGGGAGAGCCCGTTCGAGAACGTATTCAGCAGTCAACAGAATAACCCGTGTATCAAGATCTGGGAACCTGACAAACAGGGTACTGTCGACAAGTATCCGATCATAGGTACCACCTACCGGGTGGTTGAGCACTGGCAGACCGGGGCTTTGACCAGACACCTGCCGTGGCTGGCTGAACTCATGCCTAACATGTTTGTAGAGATGAGCGAAGAACTGGCACGTCTCAAGGGCATTAAGAACGGCCATAAGGTTATCGTTTCTACCACCAGAGGTGATATTGAAGCCGTAGCTTGTGTCACTAAACGCATAAAGCCCATGGTCGTAAACGGCAGAGAGGTTCATCAGATCGGGATGGTGTGGCACTTTGGATTCAAGGGTTACGCTGTCGGTGATCCCGCCAACCGCCTGACACCGCATGTCGGTGATGCCAATACGATGATACCTGAGTACAAAGCCTGGCTTTGCGATGTAAGGAGGGCGTAATTATGGCGAAGATGGGAAATCTTTACGACGCAACCAAGTGCACGGCCTGCCGCGGTTGCCAGGTGGCCTGTAAGAACTGGAATCAGCTGCCGGCAGTGATTGAGCCGTTTAAAGGCAATTACCAGACCCATAAAGATACCAATGCAGAGACCTATACCATAGTAAAGTTCTTTGAATACGATGGTGTTTACAATCCCGTGTGGTATTTCCGCAAGCATCAGTGCATGCACTGCGAATACCCGGCTTGTGTAGATGCATGTCCTCGGGGTGCCTTATACAAGAATGAATGGGGTGCGGTGCTGAAGGACTACCAGAAATGCGTAGGATGCCAGTACTGTGTCTACGCATGCCCGTTTGAGGTTCCGAAGTACCATAAGGGCTCGGACATGGTTACCAAGTGTACCCTGTGTTCAGAACGTGTAGAGGCCGGCCAAATACCAGCTTGTGCCAAGACCTGTCCCAGCGGCGCCCTCCAGTTTGGCGAACGCCAGGAACTTCTGGCTATTGCACGCGAGAGGGTAAAATACCTGCGGGCCAACGGTTTCCCCAATGCTACCATCTATGGAGAGCATGAGCTGGGGGGACTGAACAAACTGTACGTGTTAGGCGATGTGCCTGAGAAGTACGGACTGCCATCAGACCCGAAAGTATCTTCGATCACTACGGTCTGGCAGAATATTGTTCAACCCTGGTTTGGCTTACTGATTCCCCTGGCTCTGGCCGGATCAGCCGCCAGCTTCTTTACCACCCGGTTCCTGAAGGCCAAGAGGGAACAGCAGGAAGGAGGTGTAACCCATGGAACTCATAACTAAGTATGAACCTGATGTAGAACGAATAGAGCGGTTTACTTTTTGGGCGCGCTTTGCTCACTGGGGGCATACGGTGACTTTCATAATCCTTTTATTAACTGGTTTAGTCCTGTTTATGGATTCCCGGTGGGACTTCCTGGCCCTTATCTTTGGCGGGTACCGTGGAGCAGGCATGGCTCACCGCGTTATGGCCGTTGGCTTTACCATTATTCCATTGGTCAGCTTGGCAGCCAACTGGCGCGGATTCGTGGACTGGTGGAAGGACGTATTTAATTTTGGCTGGAACGACATTAAATTCCTCATGGTCTTTCCCCTGGAGTTCTTGGGCTTCCATGTGAATATCCCTCCCCAGACCAAATTCAACGGCGGGGAAAAAATGAACTCTGTGGTAACTACCAGTTCCTGCATAATGGTAGCTATCAGCGGATATATCATGTGGTTCCCATCTATATTCCCAACTACACTTGTCAGGCTGGCCTATCCGACCCATGATATATTCATGGTCCTTGCAACTATGATGGTCTGCATGCATGGTTATCTGGGCTCCTTCCATCCTGGTTCGGGTGAATCGTTCTGGGGGATGGTTAAGGGTACCGTTAAATCCGAATGGGCAGAGCATCATCATAAAGCATGGTATGACAAGCAGACTGGTAAACAGGAATAGACTTTTTACCATACAAGTAAAATGTAGGGGGAGTGAACTCCCCCTTTTTCCTTTACAAGGCTGGGACGTATTTGTCATAATATCAACAAGCGCTGGGGATAGGAGATGCAATCGTATGAAAAATCGGATTATCTTTGATCTGCCCGAAGGTTATGTGGAATTCTATAAAACTATAGAATCCTGGCAGAATGAGTTGCTCTTTAGATTAAAAAGGACTGCGAAAACTGACGAAAATGATGCGGACTGCATCCCCGAAGAAATACAGAGGCCGGTTTTGGAGACTCGTGGTATAGACCTTGATCCTGAGGATTACAAAGGGGCATTTTTGGAACTTGCCCAGTTGGTAAAGAAGGAACGGGAGAGTATCAGCGAGGCTTTGAACGAGATCATAAACGTGTTTGCCGGTATGGACTTTGTTGAAATAGCGTCCCGGGTTATAAATGATGACTACAGGTATTTTGAGGAATTAGCGGCGGAAAAAAGCTTTAGCGGCGAACTGGCATATTTTCTGCTTGACCATGCATTAAGGCCGTTTTTACGGTGTTTTGCCTTGCCTTATCAGGCAACCATGTCCCAGGAAGAATTTCACTGGGAGATGCCTATCTGTCCATTTTGCGGCTCACAGGTAAACTTTTCCCGGGTCAGAGCTGAAGATGGTCAGAGATTACTTTTCTGTGAGCATTGTTTCACAGAGTGGCGATCCAAGTATTTAGGTTGTATATACTGTGGTAATACTGAACCTAACACCATTAAGTATCTGGTAGTTGAGGGTGATGACGCTCACCAGCTCTTTGTCTGTGAGAAATGCAAAGGTTATTTAAAGACCTTTGATGAGCGCAAGGGACGTATGAAGACGGATCTCTTCATTGCCGGAATTGAAACCGTTTACCTCGACTTAATTGCCGAAGAGGAAGGATATACCAACAGAATAGATGATGAACGCAATCTAAATTAAGAGGGGGATAGGTATGGTTGGATTGATCGGTAGCATCGGACCATGGGAACTGATTCTGGTACTGGCCATTCTTCTCATTATAGTTGGTCCTGGAAAGCTGCCCGGGGTCGGTAAGGCAATAGGTAAATCCATTGGAGAATTTAAAAAGGCCAGGAGCGGCGAATTGGAGCCAACGGACCAGGATAAAAAGGCTGAATAAAAAATGAAAGGTCTGTGTATCAGACCTTTTCTTTTAAACAGACAATCAAACCGGAGATCGCATCGCAATAGTGGAGGGATTTCATGCCCGGGATGTTTCCAATTACTGTTGATTTGGCAGGCCGCAGTTGCCTGGTGGTTGGAGGAGGTACGGTCGCGTTGCGGAAGGTTAAAAACCTACTGCAATGCGGAGCAATTATTGAGGTGGTCAGCCCGTCTTTTTGTGAGGAATTAGCAGTAATGGGAAAAGAGGGGCTGGTAAGTCTGAACACCCGTAAGTTCAAGGACCATGATTTAAATGGACGTATGCTGGTTTTTGCTGCTACCAATGATGAAATCACAAATCAGCGCATTTATGAGCTCTGCCGGGAGAGGAATATACTGGTAAACACAGTAGACGATCCAGAGAGATGCAATTTTCTGGTGCCTGCGATCATGCGCCGGGGTGCATTGACCATCGCGATTAACACTGAGGGCAAGAGTCCAATGCTAGCCCGCAGGATTCGAATCGATATGGAAAACCGGTATGGGTCTGAATATGCTGACTACCTGGAACTGCTGGGAGAAGCCCGGGCAGTGGTGAAGAATACCATTGACCAGGAGAGCGCCCGGAGGCTACTGTTTGAAAAGATTCTGGACCTTCCGATCTTATCATTGTTACAGCAAGGAGAGAAGGAAGAGGCAAAGGGGCGAATACTGAAATGTATATACTCCTGGCCGGATTGAGCCACAAGACGGCACCGGTTGAGTTACGCGAGAAGATGGCGTTAAGCGGAAAAGCGTTGGAACGCTTTTACCAAGATATAATTGAAGAAACTGCCCTGGAAGGGGCGGTGGTCTTATCGACCTGTAACCGGACCGAGGTTTACACAACTGCCAGGGACCTGGAACAGGGAAAAAATGCCCTGCGAAGTTTCATGCTTAGTCGGTTAGGTGTGGAAGAAGATTCACTGGACCAGGTGCTTTACGTGCCCAGTTGCTACCAGGCGATTGAGCACCTGTTTCGGGTTGCCTCCGGGCTTGATTCCATGGTGTTAGGGGAATCACAGATCCTAGGACAGGTCCGGGATGCTTATGATGAAGCCCGGGAACGCGGGGTGTCAAATGGGGTTTTAAACACCCTGTTTCAAAGAGCAATAGCCGTAGGAAAAAAGGTGCGCACGGAAACCGGTCTGGACCGCAATGCCGTTTCCATCAGTTACGCGGCAGTAGAGAAGGCCAAACATGTATTTGGCAGTCTTGAGGGGCGTACAGTACTGATAATTGGGGCCGGTAAAATGAGCGAACTGGCTCTGGGCTATCTCATGGACAACGGGGTTTCTACGGTGGTGGTTTCAAATCGCTCCTATGACCGGGCGGTTGAAATGGCCCAAACGGTAGGAGGTCAAGCGGTCAGGTTGGACCGGCTTGCTGAAGTACTGGGGAAAGCTGACATTGTCATCAGCTGCACAGCAGCAACTCACTATGTTCTCCGGCGGGATGCAATTGAACCGTATCTGCAGAATCGCAGCAGTGATCTGCTCTTGATTGATATTGCGGTTCCCCGGGATATCGACCCGGCCATCGGCGAGTTGCCAGGAGTGCATCTTTATGACATTGATGATTTATATAATGTAGTGGAAACAAATCTCATGGGGAGACAGAGAGCCGCCCGCGAAGCCGAAACAATTATTTCCCATGAGATCGAGGATTTCAATGACTGGCTGGCTACACTTTACGTGGTCCCGGTCATCAAAGCCCTGAAAACCAAGGGCGAGGAAATCCGGCAGGCGGAAGTCCGCCGTGCCCTCAACCGGCTGGGAAGTATAACACCCAGGGAGGAAAAGATAATAAACTCCCTGGCATCGTCAATTGTAAATCAGCTTCTCCATTTCCCGGTGATTAACCTCAAGGAGAAGGCTGCCAGCAACCAGGGGCACCTTTATGCCGAGGTTGCCAAAAACCTGTTTCAATTAGAATTAGAGCTAAAGGAGCATGCTGATGCGCAAAATCAGGATCGGATCCAGGGGTAGCCGCCTGGCGCTTTGGCAGACTGACTTCGTCATCAATAAAATGCTCGCACTGGGTGATCGCCTGGATATCGAGAAGGTTCTCATCAAGACCAAAGGAGACAAGCTTCTGGATGTTGCCCTCTCAAAAATAGGTGACAAGGGCCTTTTCACCAAGGAGCTTGAAAAAGAGATTCTCGCTGGCAAGATCGATATGGCGGTTCACAGCTTTAAAGACATGCCGACCAAAATAACGAAGGGCCTGACAATAGGTGCTGTTCTGCCCCGGGAGAATCCAAAAGATGTACTATTATCCCTGGAAGGCAAAGGTTTGATAGAACTTCCGTCCGGAGCTCGGGTTGGTACCTCCAGCCTGCGGCGCAGGGCTCAGCTGCTGGCTATCCGCCCTGATCTCAGCATCGTGGAATTGCGAGGTAATATTGATACCCGTATCAGGCGACTGCTGAATCAGGAAATGGATGCTATTGTTCTGGCGGCTGCCGGGGTTATCCGGCTGGGATACGATAGCCTGATAACAGAAGAACTGGATATCCTGCCAGCGGTCGGACAGGGAGCCATTGTAGTAGAGACTAGGGATGATGATCAGGTAATTCTGGAGATAATTGAGCAGCTTAATGACCGGAATACCCGCTCGGCCATTACCGCAGAACGTGCATTCCTGACGGTTCTGGAAGGCGGGTGTCAGATTCCGGTGGGCTGCCTGGGCACAGTTCAAGGGGACTACCTGAAACTGGAGGGTCTGGTATCTGATCTGGATGGAAAAAGAGTGTTTAAGGGCCACCTATCAGGACCTGTTGATCGAGCAGAGGGGTTGGGACGGGAGTTGGCCGGCATACTCCTTGACCAGGGAGCCGGAGTAGTATTGGACCAGATTAGAAGTCAGGGGATGAGTGATGGATAACACTGGAAAAGTATATTTGGTGGGGGCTGGACCAGGTGATCCTGGGCTGTTAACCGTTAAGGCCCGGGAACTTATTCGTATAGCCGAGGTCATAATATACGATCGTCTGGTGAGCCCTAAGATTATAGATGAGAGGCCGGAGACGGCCGAAATAATATACGTTGGCAAAGAGTCCAGCCACCATGCACTTCCTCAGGAAGAAATAAACCGCCTCCTGGTTGCCAAGGCCCAAGAAGGCAGGATGGTGGTGAGGTTAAAAGGGGGAGACCCCTTTTTGTTTGGAAGGGGAGGCGAAGAAGCCGAACACCTGAAAAAGAACGGGGTTGAATTTGAGGTGGTTCCCGGGGTTACTTCGGCCATCGCGGCTCCTGCGTATGCAGGTATACCGGTAACTCACCGTGACTATACCTCTACCCTGACGATTATAACCGGTCATGAGAGGCCGGATAAGGGGGGAAGCTCGGTTCCCTGGGAAGAGATAGCAGCAGGAACCGGAACGCTGGTTTTCTTGATGGGGGTTGAAAACCTGCCGTTTATTGCAGAGAACCTGCTTAAGGGGGGGCGTTCTCCCGAGACACCGGTGGCTCTAGTGCGGTGGGGAACTTTACCGAATCAGGAGGTTCTGGAAGGAACCCTGGGGAGTATAGTTGAGCAGGTCCGCACAAGTGGATTCCTGCCTCCAGCCGTTATTGTGGTGGGGGAAGTAGTCAGGCTGCGGGATGAACTGGGCTGGTTTGATAAAAGGCCATTATTCGGCAAAACAATCGTTGTAACCCGGGCCAGAGCCCAGGCCAGCCAGATGGTGAGGATGCTTGAGGAACTGGGGGCCAGGGTCCTGGAAGTACCGGCTATTACCATAAAACCTCTCACCGTTCCAAACTTAAAGGAGGCGATAGAGGGTATAAAGGAATACGCCTGGCTTACTTTTACCAGTGTTAACGGAATCAAGGTGTTTCTCTCCCAGGTTTTTGAACTAGGTTTTGATCTAAGGGATCTTAAAGGTCCTCAAATATGTGCGATTGGACCGGCTACAGCGGCTGAGGCCCGATCACGGGGAATGCGGGTGTCCGCGATTCCTTCTGAATATCGGGCAGAGGCGGTAGCAGATATACTCTGCCGGGAGGCCAGGCCGGGAGACCGGGTATTACTCCCCCGAGCCCGGGGTGCACGGGAGATCCTGCCTGAATTACTGGAGGCACAGGGAATCAGGGTTGATGAGCTGGAGGTATATGAAGCGGTTCCAGAAAGAGCCGTCAGCAAAGCCCACTGGGAGCTGCTGGAAAATGGCCTGGTCGATATCATAACCTTTACCAGCAGCTCTACGGTCAAAAACCTGGTTTCCATTCTGGGGCCGGACCTTGTTGCCGAATTGCGTGAGCAAGTGAGGGTAGCCTGCATTGGCCCGATTACAGCTCAAACCGCACAGGAAGCCGGGTTTAGGGTGGATATTGTGGCCAAGGAATTTACCATAGATGGCCTGGTGCAGGCAATAATTCGGGCTTGCGCCGGTGAGGTAATAGATGTAACCTAAAGGATGCAGATAAGGGGGGGAAGGATTTTGATTGGATGCACTAAACTGCTTTGTGGAACCGCAACGGTATCCGAAGTGATAAAACATCAAGCGGGAGATACAGTGCCCGCTCCACTTCTGCAATTCAGTGATATTAACCGCCCGCTGGTGGTATGGAATACCACCAACCGGTGCAATCTTCGCTGTCAGCACTGTTATATAGAAGCCCGCGATGAATTCTATCGAGATGAACTGACCACGGACCAGGCGAAGCGATTTATAGAAGACCTGGCACAGATAAAGGTTCCGGTCCTGTTATTCTCCGGAGGTGAGCCGCTCCTGCGGCACGATATTATGGAACTGGGAAAACTGGCCAGTCAGAAAGGCCTGCGGCCGGTAATCTCCACCAACGGAACCTTGATAAACGACAGCCTGGCACGGGAGATTAAGGAGGCTGGCTTTCAGTACGTAGGGATCAGTATCGACGGCCTGCCGGCTACCCACGACCGGTTCCGCTGCAAGGAAGGGGCTTTTGATGAGGCGATAAAAGGAATCAGAGCCTGTACGAAACAGGGAATAAAGTCAGGAATCAGGTTCACCGTAAACCGGGCCAATCAGATGGATCTGCCGGGTATTTTAGATCTTGTCGAGAAAGAAGGTATCCCCAGGTTCTGCATGTACCACCTGGTATATGCCGGGCGGGGTAAGGATATGATGGACCTGGATACCGATCACCGGGAAAAGCTGCAGATTCTGGATCTAGTAATAGAAAAAACCCTGGATCTTCACCAGCGTGGGGTTGAGGTTGAGATCCTTACTACGGATAATCATGCTGATGGCATCTATATCTATAACCGCATCAAAAAGCTGGCTCCCCAGCGGGCTCCTGAAGTCGTTCAGCTCCTGCAGATGCACGGAGGATGTTCCGCCGGGACCAAATTTGCCAATGTGGACCCGCGTGGTAATGTGCACCCCTGTCAGTTTTGGCAGGATTACACTGTAGGCAATGTAAAAGAGAATCCTTTTAGTGAGATATGGAACGGTGATGACCCTCTAATGGTCATGCTGCGCAGCAAAGCGGAGCATTTAAAAGGACGCTGCGGCGAATGCTCCTATAAGACCTTATGCGGAGGGTGCCGGATACGGGCTCGTGCGGTAAACGGTGACATCTGGGCCGAGGACCCGGCATGTTACCTGAGTGACCACGAAATAAGGGAAGGGATGGTGTGAAGATGGGATTTCCGGAACTGAGAATGCGGCGCATGCGCGCTACTGAGGGGCTGCGGCGTATGGTTCGAGAAACGGTTGTTCTGCCCCAAGACCTGATTTATCCCCTGTTTATTGTCACAGGCACGGGTGTAGAGGAACCCCTGGTTTCGATGCCCGGGGTAACCCGTTATTCAGCCGATCGTTTGCCGAAAGTAGTGCGAGAGCTTCAGGACTTAGGAATATCCGGGGTTATCCTGTTTGGAATTCCTGGTTTTAAAGACCACCTGGGATCTTCAGCCTTTGATGCTGACGGTCCGGTACAGCAGGCAATTAAGGTTATTAAGGATTCGGCTCCCGAACTGGTAGTAATAACCGATGTGTGTATGTGTGAATATACCAGCCATGGGCACTGCGGCTTTCTTACTGATGACGGCCGGGTTGATAATGATCGCAGCCTGCAAATGCTGGCAAAGGAAGCTGTTTCGCACGCCAAAGCGGGGTGTGATATGGTGGCACCATCGGATATGATGGACGGGAGGATTGCTTATATTCGTCAGGCTCTGGATGCTGAGGGATTCGTTGATATACCGATCATGTCGTATGCGGCCAAGTATGCATCGGCGTTTTATGGACCGTTCCGGGAGGCGGCCGAATCGACCCCGCAAACAGGTGACCGGAAATCATATCAGATGGACCCGCCCAATGTAAGAGAGGCCATACGTGAAGTGGAACTGGATATTGCGGAGGGTGCCGACCTGGTGATGGTCAAGCCGGCCATGGCTTATATGGATGTTATCAGAGCGGTTCGGGAACGTTTTGATGTACCCCTGGCGGCGTATAACGTAAGCGGTGAGTATTCAATGATCAAGGCGGCCGCAGAAAGGGGCTGGATTGATGAGGAACGGGTGGTTCGGGAGGTTTTGACCGGGATTAAAAGGGCTGGGGCCGATCTTATTATCACCTACTTCGCCCGTGACTACGCCCGGTTGCTGTAGAGCGGTGACAGAGACAGGGACTGTGTTCCCGGCCGTGTTTAAACCATCCTCATTCAATTGGTTATAAGCTTGGCATTAATCATGTTATTATTGGAACCAGTCATCTAATTAGAGATCTTAATGCACAGCGAATTATTCGTAGATGTGGGGGAGGAACACTATGCTGGTTTCATGGAACACCACTAATCAATGTAATATGTTTTGTGATCACTGTTACCGGGATGCGGGAGTCAGACTGGAGGACGAACTAACCACTGATCAGGGAAAAACCTTGATTGATCAGATTAAAGAGGCTGGCTTTCAGTTAATGATTATGAGTGGGGGCGAGCCCCTGATGCGTCCCGATATTTTTGAGTTATGTGCTTATGCGGTGTCCCGCGGACTCAGAACGGTTATGGGCACCAATGGTACTCTGATTACCCCGCAGGTGGCCAGTGAACTGCGCCGCAGCGGTATTGCCGCCTGTGCGGTTAGTCTGGACAGCATCATTGCCTCGGAAAACGATGATTTTCGCAAGCTTCCGGGTGCTTACGATTTAGCCTTAGAGGGTATGGACAATCTCAAAAATGCGGGAATACCGTTTCAGATAAATACCACGGTGATGGACTGGAACGCAAAGCATTTGGAACTGATGACCGATATGGCCATCAATTTAGGGGCCAGGGCCCATCACATCTTTTTTCTGGTACCTACCGGAAGAGCTGCCAGTATTGAGCAGGAGGCTTTGCGGGTTAAGGAATATGAACAGACCCTGCATCGTATTATGGAAAAGCAGAAGAATGTGGCGATTGAAATCAAGCCTACCTGTGCCCCGCAGTTCATCAGGGTGGCCGATGCTAAGGGTATACCTATCAGGTTTTCCCGGGGTTGTCTGGCAGGCATATCCTACTGCATTGTAAGTCCCACCGGTGAAGTACAGCCCTGTGCCTACCTTGATATCAGGTTAGGAAACGTAAAGCGGGATTCATTCGTCGATATCTGGCGCCAGAACCCGGTATTAAAAGAACTGCGGTCTCAGAATTACAGTGGGAAATGTGGACGCTGCGAATACACCGAGCGCTGCGGGGGGTGTAGGGCGCGGGCCTATTACTACAGTAACGGCGATTATATGGCCCAGGACGACTGGTGCCTGTACCAACCGAAAGGTTAACCTGACATGGATCAGATTGACGCTCAAATTTTGAATTACCTGCAGCAGGGAATTACCTTAAGCAGCAGTCCGTTTCAGGATATGGCGGGGGAACTTGGTATTGCTGAAGAATTGGTTTTGGCCAGAATCCAGGCACTCCGGGACCAGGGCTTGATCCGAAGACTGGGAGGGGTTTTCGATTCTCCGAAGATGGGTATGAAATCAACCCTTTGCGCTATGGAGGTTCCGGAAGAGAAGATTGAAGAGGTGGCGCAACTGGTTAACGCTTACCGCGAAGTAACTCACAACTATTTGCGTAAAGATCAGTATAATATGTGGTTTACGGTAACCGCACCTTCTTTGGAAAGATTGGAATGGATACTCCAGGAGATCCAGGCCAGAACCGGACTTGCAGTCACCAGCATGCCAGTTCGCCAAAGGTATAAGATCAAGGTGGTATTTGAGTTAGATGAATAAGACTGAGATTATGGACAGAGTTATCAGGGAACTGCAGGGCGACCTGCCGGTGGTCTCCCGTCCTTATCTGGCGGTTGCTGAAAGGACTGGCCTTACTGAGCAGGAGGTTATTTCGGCAGCCGAGGAGCTTAAGAAACAGGGGATGCTAAAGCGTATAGGCGCAGTTCTCCGGCATCAGAATGCGGGATACCGCTACAATGCCATGGTGGCCTGGAAGGTGACGGAGAAGGAAGTGGACCAGGTCGGTAACCTTATGGCTGCCAACCCCCTGGTCAGTCATTGCTATTGGCGACAAACTCCGGCACAGTGGCCTTTTAATCTCTTTACCATGATTCATGCCCGCAACCATGAGGAATTTAACAAAGTTGTAAGGAAGCTTTCAAGTATTACGGGAATTGAAGAGTATAAGGTGCTCGAGAGTATCCGAGAGCTCAAAAAGACCAGTGTCCAGTACCGTTAATCAATTAAGACGTTATTGGTCTTGTTGAGGGGTTAGTGGTTATTAATTTCCCATAATTGGTCTCTACACTGATTCGACATCAAAGACTACAATAAGGATGGGCTGCTATTTTGTGTTATTGGGAGGTAGCAACTTGAAGTTTGAAAAATCAAGCTGTTATTTTGAAAAGGCCAGGATGGTTATCCCCGGAGGGGTAAATAGTCCGGTAAGAGCGTTTAAGTCGGTAGGAATGGATCCAATTTTTATTGCCCGCGGAGAAGGGGCCAGGGTTTTCGATGTGGATAACAATGAATTTATCGATTATGTCGGATCCTGGGGACCACTGGTTTTGGGGCACTCCCATCCCCTGGTAGTGGAGGCGGTTCAAAAGGCAGCTCTGTCAGGAACCAGTTATGGAGCACCTCATCCCGGGGAGATCGAACTGGCAGAGATGATCTGCCAGGCTATACCTTCAATAGACATGGTCCGGCTGGTCAATTCCGGAACTGAGGCCGCTATGAGTGCGATCAGGCTGGCCCGGGCTTATACCAAGAGAGACAAGATCATCAAATTCGCCGGGTGTTACCATGGACATGCGGATTCATTTCTTATCCAGGCCGGATCAGGTCTGCTGACCGGTGGGGTTCCCACCAGTCCGGGAGTGCCGGCAGGTTTAATCGGAGATACTATTGTCTGCCGCTACAATGACCTGGATTCGGTTAAGGCGGTATTTGATCAAATGGGGACATCGATTGCCGCAGTTATTATCGAACCGATGGCCGGCAATATGGGCCTGGTTCTGCCTGATGTCGAGTTTCTTCACGGTCTCCGTGAACTGACGGCTGCTCATGAAGCCCTCCTGATCTTTGATGAAGTAATAACCGGTTTCCGGGTTACTTACGGGGGACTGCAGAACCTCCTTGGGATTCAGCCTGACATTACCTGTCTGGGTAAGATTATTGGCGGCGGATTGCCGGTAGGTGCCTATGGAGGCCGGAAGGAGATTATGGGGATGATGGCACCGGAAGGTCCTGTTTACCAGGCGGGTACCTTATCAGGCAACCCCCTCGCAGTAGCCGCAGGGATAGCAACGCTTCAGCTCTTGCGAGACGGAGAAATCTACGATGATTTAGAGGTAAAGACCTATGTTCTGGAGACCCGGCTGCGGACGGTTTTTGAGGAAACAGGAATCCCGGTAGCCATAAACCGTTACGGTTCCATGTTTTGTCTTTTCTTTTCCGAAGAGGAGGTAACCGATTACGAGAGTGCCTTGAAAGCTGATACCAGAATGTACAAGGCCTTTTTTGCCGGTATGCTGGAACGTGGGATATACCTGCCACCTTCACAGTTTGAGGTCTGTTTCGTTTCCTCAGCCCACGTAATGAAAGATATCGATCGGACGGCCGAGTCGGCAAGGCAGGTTTTGGAAGCAATGCTGTAGGAGGAGAAGCTGTGGAAGGTTTGGGTTGGGAGTGGTTTATTAAAAAGGTTGTTAATAAGAGCGGCATTGATTTAAGAGCCTATAAGAGACCCCAGATGGAACGGCGGATAAACAGCTTCATGAGGACGGTGGGGGCAAATAATTATGCCGATCTTATTAAGTTGTGCGAAGACAACCAGGAGGTATACCGTCGTTTTGTGGAGCATTTAACCATAAACGTTTCCGAATTCTTCCGAAATACCAATCACTGGGAGGTCCTAAGGCATCAGATAATACCTGAACTACTGAAGGAAAAATCCCCTATTAGAATCTGGAGTGCCGGTTGCTCTACCGGCGAGGAGCCATACTCCCTGGCCATAATGATGCAGGAATATTTCCCGGGTCAAACCGCCCGTATCTGGGCTACTGACCTGGATCAGGTGGTTTTGAATAAGGCTAAGAATGGAATATACAGCGAAAAGGCAGTGCAGGGGGTACCACCTCTTCTGATTAAGAAGTATTTTCGTCAGGATTCTGGACATTATCAGGTCGTTGACAGTATCAAGCAGATGGTTCGGTTTGAGAAACATGACCTGTTGGCTGACAGATTTCCGGGTGACCAGGATTTGATTTTATGTCGCAATGTAGTCATTTATTTTACTGATGAAGCCAAGGAGAAACTGTATCGCAAATTTGCCCAGGCTCTCAGAAGAAACGGGATCCTGTTCATAGGCAGCACCGAACAGATATTTCAGGCTCGGGACCTGGATTTAAGGTCTATTGCTACGTTCTTTTACCAGAAGGGAAGTTAACCCCGAAAAGAAAAAGAAGGACTAATTAATCTGAAATTTTTGAAAAGACCGAATTAGACTTACGGATTTGAAAAAAGAAGGAATATACCCGTTCTTATAGAAGTTTTATTGTTGAATGTGAGCGTCTGGCTTTTGCAGGATGCCTGGAATAAATGCGTTCAGGTGAGACTTCTGTTGGTTATTTCTTAATGTGGAGAATTGCCTGAGGCAACAATGATTTTTATGAGTTTATTGGGGGTGGTATGTAATTAGCCAATAAACCGGGTTTAGGGGTAAGGGGTATATTGGAAACGTATGCTGAAAACCAAGAAAAGGAGGAAAGAACTTTGAAGATTGCTGTATGTGTAAAGCAGACATTTGACACAGAGGCTAAGATTGTTCTAAAAGACGGTAAGATTTCGGGTGACGGGATCAACCTGATCATTAATCCATATGACGAAGTTGCAGTTGAAGAGGCACTTCGCATTAAGGAAAAACAGGGCGGGGAAGTAGTAGTAATCTGCGCCGGCGGCGACAGAGCTGTAGAAGCTATTCGCCAGGCTCTGGCCATGGGAGCTGACAGGGGTGTCCTGATCAAAGTTAGCGATGCTGATGCTGATGAGTATGCTCGTGCGGTTATGCTGGCCGAAGTTCTGAAAGAGCAGGCAGCAGACCTGATACTCTGCGGACACGTTGCGGCTGATGATGGATCATCACAGGTTCCCACCAGAGCAGCGGAAATTATGGGAATCCCCCATGCCAATGTGGTGACCAAGCTTGAGTTTGCTGACGGCAAGGCTGTATGCACCCGTGAAGTAGACGGCGGAATGGAAGTAATGGAAGTGGCTCTGCCGGCAATCGTGACCTGCCAGGTCAGCCTGAACGAGCCCCGGTATCCTTCCATGAAAGGTATTATGCAGGCCAAGAAGAAGCCTGTTGCCAATGTAGATGCAGTCGCTGTTGATTCCAAAGCCAAGATAGTTGAACTGGCCCTCCCACCAGCCAAGCAGGCCGGTAAGAAAATTGAGGGTGAGCCCGAAGACACTGGTGCGCAACTGGCTGCATGGCTGCTGAATGAAGTTAAGGTTGAAGTTAAGTAACAGGTTCTATTAACAATTGACAAAAATCCCCATTGATCATAAATAAAGGAGGGTAACTGATGGCAAAGGGAACATGGGTTGTCGTTGACCAAAGGGATGGCAAGATCCGTAAGGTTACGTTCGAACTATTAAGTGCAGCTCAGAATTATGGAGATGAAGTTACTGCAGTTTTGATTGGTAAAGGCGTAGAGGGCTTGGCAGCCGAGCTTGGCAAGTTTGGCGCGGACAAGGTACTCGTTGCCGACGATGATATTTTTGCAGTTTACAATACCGGAGCTTATGCAGTTCAAATGGCTGCTATGATTAAGGAGTATGACCCGGCAGTGGTACTGTTTGGCCACACCTCCATGGGTAAAGACCTGGCTGCCAGACTGGCACAGAAACTGGAAGTAGGAATGGCAACCGACTGTGTTGCGGCCGAGATTTCTGGTGGCAAAGGCGTATTCACCCGGGCGATCTATGCCGGTAAAGTATTGGCTAAAGTGGAAGTTGAAGGGACACCGATTATGGCTACCATTCGCGCTGGCGTTATGGAAGTAGCCGAGAGCGGCAAGGCCGGCGCAGTGGTTAAGGCTGCGGTAGCTGCTACTGCTGCTGACGTTTACCAGAATGTAAAAGAATTTGTGCCCACTGTTTCATCACGTCCTGAGCTGACCGAAGCTGAGGTTGTGGTATCCGGTGGTCGCGGACTGAAAGGCCCCGAAGGGGTTAAGGTTATTGAAGAACTGGCAGACCTGCTGGGTGCAGCGATCGGTGGTTCCAGAGCATCCATCGACTCTGGCTGGCTGGGTCATGAGTATCAGGTGGGTCAGACCGGTAAGGTTGTTAACCCGAACCTCTATATTGCAGCTGGTATCTCGGGAGCAATCCAGCACTTGGCCGGGATGTCCTCCTCCAAGTTTATTGCTGCGGTTAACACTGATCCGGAAGCTCCGATCTTCAGCGTGACCGACTTTGGGGTAGTTGGTGACCTCTTCAAGGTTATTCCCGTAGTTACCGCAGAGCTCAAGAAATAGTTCAAGGAAGGAATCGGGCGCTTATTATTAAGCGCCCGATATCCTGCTTGAATCCGAGGAGGAATTGACTCATGTTTTTTGGCTTCAAACCAATAGATGTATGGTCAGAGCCACCGATGCGGGTAGTCGGAGCCAATATCCCCTACGAATGGTTAATATACGTTATCATGTTCATCCCGATTACTATATTCCTGTACGGATTTTATCAAAAGGTACGGGTCTTCTTTGTACCCAAGGGTGAACTGAACAGGTTGGATAATATCGGGACCAGAATTCTGTCCTGGTTTACCTATACCTTCGCACAGGCCAAAGTGATCAAGAACCCATTAGCGGGCTGGATGCACTTCTTCCTCTTCTGGGGGTTCCTGGTGCTGTTCATCGCTGCGGGAGTTGACGCAGTTCATAACTTTATCCATTGGCCTCACCTCGAAGGTGATTTGTATATTGGCTTTTCGTTCATCGTAGATACCATTGGTTTCCTAGGCATGATAGGAATACTGGTATTGGGTATTATCCGCTACGTGCAGAAGCCTGATCGTTTAAACGATACCAAGAAGAGTGATGGCTGGATCATTGTACTGATATTCTCCATCTTGTTCACCGGATTCATTATCGAGGGCTTGAGAATAGCCGCCCAGATCAAGATGGCCACACAGATTCAGTTTATTGCCTATGAGAAGACTGCATCTCCCTTTGGATGGATGTTTGCCCAGATGTTCGTCGGAGCAAATATGGATGGGATTCTAATGTGGCACCGGATACTATGGTGGTTCCACATGGCCATTGCCTTTGCATTCATCGCCATGGTTCCTTTTACCAAGCTCTGGCACATCTTTACCGCCATGGCGAACTACTTTGTACGCGATCTGGGTCCCAAAGGTGCTTCGATCAAAATGATTCATAACATTGAAGAGGCTGAGACGTTTGGGGTTGAAAACCTGGAAGAGTTCAGCTGGAAGGACTTTTTGGACTTTGACGCCTGTATTCGCTGCGGACGTTGTCAGGATAACTGTCCGGCCTATCTTACCGGTAAACATCTGAATCCAAAGCTAACCCTGATACAGGCCTTGAAAAAGCATATGGATGAAAAGGTGCCTTATCTCCTGGCTGCAGGCAGCCATGGTGCAGCTGAGGCGGAGATGGCCATGACCGAAGATGAAGAGATTAAACCGGTCATGGAACAGAGCCTGCTCTATGATGTTGTAACAACTGATGTTATTTGGGACTGCACCAATTGTAGGGCTTGCATGGAGCATTGTCCCATGTTTATCGAACACATCCCCAAGATAGCAGAGATGCGCCGCAACCTGGTAATGTGGCAGGGTGACATGCCCAGTGAAGCCCAGATGACATTTACCAACCTCGAAAGAAACTATAATCCATGGGGAGTTGGCTGGGCGAACCGGGCCGATTGGCTGAATGACCGCGGTGTAGCTGATAAGGTGAAGATCGCCTCCGAAGACAGTGATTTTGAGTACCTGTTGTTTGGTGGTTGTGCCATGGCCTTTGACGACCGGTACAAGAAGGTAGGGGAAGCAGTTGTTAAGCTCTTTGACCAGGCCGGGGTAACTCTCGGATACCTGGGAACAGAGGAACAGCACTGCGGTGATACTGCCAGACGTCTGGGTAATGAGTACCTGGCACAGACCCTCATTACAGCTAACATTGAAGCATTCAACAACTACGGGGTCAAAAAGATTGTAACCACCTGCCCGCACTGCTTCAACGCACTCAAGAATGAGTACCCGCAGTTTGAAGGTGGACAATTCGAGGTCTATCACTATACAGAGGTTATAGCCCGGTTAATTGCCGAAGGCAAAATTAAACCGCAAAAAGCTCTGGGAGCCAAGCTAACCTATCATGATTCTTGTATGTTAGGCCGCCACAATGATATCTATCAACCTCCTCGTGATATCCTGTCCGCAACCGGATCCAGTCTGGTAGAGATGGAACGCAACCGAGACAAGGGATTCTGCTGTGGGGCTGGCGGAGGACGCATGTGGCTGGAAGAGCATGCTGCTGAAGGCTACAAGCGCATAAACGATACCAGGACAGAGCAGGCTTTAGCTACCAATCCCGAGTGTATTATTACCAACTGCCCGTTCTGCCTGACCATGCTGGATGATGGGGTTAAGGGAGTTGAAGCCCCGGTCAAGGTATTGGATATTGCCGAACTGCTAAGCCAGACCTTGAATTAATAGGGCTTTTGCAAGAATGACAACAGGGACCAGATGGTCCCTGTTGCACATTTAAGGGTTCAGAGGTGACCGAACCAGCAGATATTGAGACTTACAGACCAAAACAACTGAATACTCCAGGCAACACAATCGAGTTGGGGCATTTTTGCGAAGCAGTATATGAACCTGCCTGGTTATTAAAAATCGAGGGGGTTTTTACTCATGGATTTTCGATTGACGGAAGAACAGGAAATGTTTCGCAAAGTGGTCCGTGACTTCGCAGAAAAAGAGGTTGGCCCCAGCGCGGCTGAACGGGATGAAGAAGAGAGGTTTGACATCGATCTTTTCTTTAAGATGGGTGAATTGGGCCTGTGTGGTATTCCATGGGAAGAAGAGTATGGCGGCGCAGGGTCAGATTTTGTAAGCTATGTCATAGCGGTCGAAGAACTATCCCGGGTTTGTGCTTCAACCGGGGTAACCCTTTCTGCACACCTTTCACTATGCTCCTGGCCCATCTGGAAATTTGGTACTGAAGAACAGAAGCAGAAGTACCTGATTCCTTTAGCTGAAGGAACCAAGCTGGGCGCGTTTGGGATTACAGAACCCTCGGCAGGAAGTGACGCTGGAGGGACCAAAACCACAGCAGTTTTGGATGGTGACCATTACATCCTGAACGGGACCAAGATATTTATAACCAATGCCTACTATGCCGATACCTACATTGTCATTGCCCGCACCGGCCCCAAAGAACTGAAACACCGCGGAATAAGCGCCTTTATTGTGGAAAAAGGTACTCCCGGATTCAGCTTTGGCAAGAAGGAAAAGAAACTTGGAATCCGCTCATCAGCAACCTACGAGTTAATCTTTGAAGACTGCCGCGTTCCAAAAGAGAACCTGCTGGGTAATGAAGGTGATGGATTCAAGATCGGTATGATGATCCTGGATGGGGGCCGCAACGGTATTGCTGCCCAGGCGGTAGGAATTGCCCAGGGTGCCTTGGATTTTGCAATCCAGTATTCCAAGGAACGCGTTCAGTTTGGCAAGCCTATCAGTGAACAACAGGCAATTCGCTTCAAGCTGGCCGATATGGCAACCAGGATTGAGGCTGCTAGACTGCTGACCTATCAGGCTGCCTGGCTGGAGTCAGCCAAGCTCCCTTACGGAAAAGCAAGTGCTATGGCCAAGCTGTACGCCGGTGATGCGGCCATGTATGTAACAACTGAAGCGGTTCAGATCCTGGGTGGTTATGGTTACAGCCGGGAGTATCCGGTGGAGCGGATGATGAGAGATGCCAAGATAACACAGATTTACGAAGGAACTAATGAGATCCAGCGGGTGGTTATTTCCAACATGCTGCTAAGAGACTAGAGGTCTGGGCCGGGAGCGGTCGGACTGTAAGAATGGCATGTTAGATTTTTTATGAGAGGGGAATGGAATTGAACAAAGCTGTAATCGTTAGCGCTTGCAGAACACCGGTAGGAAGTTTTGGCGGTGGCCTGAAAGATGTTTCCGCACGCGAAATGGGAGCTCTGGTTATTGCAGAAGCTCTCAAACGGGCAGGTATTAAACCCGATATGGTGGATGAGGTTATTTTCGGATGTGTGCTCCAGGGAGGTTTGGGACAGAACATTTCACGCCAGTGCTCGCTTGATGCGGGTGTGCCCGTAGATGTACCTACCTTTACGGTTAACAAGGTATGCGGTTCTGGCTTAAAAACCGTTGAATTGGCGGCACAGGCGATAAAAGCTGGAGACGCCGATATTGTGGTGGCCGGAGGAACAGAGAGCATGTCTGGAGCCTTCTTTGCCATGGACAAGGCACGATGGGGTTACCGCATGGGTGAAGGCAAGGTCATTGATATGATGATTAAAGATGGTCTATGGGATGCGTTTAACAACTGTCACATGGGCATAACTGCAGAAAACATTAATGATCAATGGGGCAATACTCGGGAAGAACAGGATGAACTGGCACTTCGCAGCCAGCAGCGGGCTACAGCGGCCATTAATGAGGGACGCTTTAAGGATGAAATAGTTCCGGTGGTGGTTAAGACCAGGAAGGGTGAAACGGTCTTTGATACTGACGAGTTCGTCCGCCCCAATACCACCATGGAAGGTCTGGCCAAGCTCAAAGGAGCCTTCAAGAAAGATGGCAGTGTTACCGCGGGCAATGCTTCCGGGATTAACGATGGTGCGGCTGCGGTAGTGGTCATGTCAGAGAAAAAAGCAAACGAGCTGGGTATTAAGCCCCTGGCTGCTGTACTGAGTTATGCCTCAGCCGGGGTTGACCCCAAAATCATGGGGATGGGACCATGGCCATCATCGCTTAAGGCGTTGGAGAAGGCTGGTTTATCCCTTGATGACATCGACCTGATTGAAGCCAATGAGGCATTTGCCGCTCAATCGGTGGCGGTAGCTAAGGAACTCAAGTTTGACATAAACAAGGTCAATGTTAATGGTGGAGCTATTGCACTGGGGCACCCCATTGGAGCATCGGGTGCCAGAATCCTGGTTACCCTCCTCTACGAGATGCAGAGAAGGAATGCCCAAAAAGGCCTGGCCACCCTTTGTATCGGCGGCGGAATGGGAACTGCTCTGGTGGTTGAGCGGGTCTAGCAATTCTAATTGAATCTTATTGCAAAAAGGGTCCTTTGCCAAAGGACCCTTTTTGATGACTGGAATGAGTGTATGTTTTATACTGTATGGGAAAGTGTTTTACGTTGAACGTCATATTTTGAGTTTTTGCAAGTGAAATCGAGGTTGGGTTAAAATAACCCTGAGCAGACAGTTCGGAAACTAGGTCAGTAACATATACAAGCTGGCGCTAAAACAGTCCTGAGTTAAAAACATGTTGCAAAGCAGCACCAATGGAAGCGGCTGTTCGGTGGCTATCGAATAGTGAATGAGCATCCCGCAAATTAGAAATCGGAGAATAGTACGCGACAGAATAGGGAGGCAAACATGGAGAGAGTGGCGGTATACCCTGGTAGTTTTGATCCTGTCACCAATGGGCATTTGGATGTACTTGAAAGAGCCAGCAGAATCTTTGACCGGGTTATTGTGGCGGTAGTACACAATGTTTACAAAAACCCGCTCTTCACTACCGAAGAAAGGGTGGAGATGTTGCGGGAAGTAACCGGACATTTGCCCAATCTGGAAATCGATTCCTTCACTGGCCTTTTGGTAAACTATGTGCGGAAAAAGCAAGCCAGTGCAATCATCAGGGGTCTGAGGACGGTATCGGACTTCGAATACGAGCTGCAGCTGGCCATGACCAACAGTCATCTATACCCGGAAGTAGATACGATCTTCATTGCCTGTAACAGCAAATACTATTTCGTGAGTTCAACCGGCGTTAAAGAAGCCGCCCTGTTGGGCGGCTCCGTTTGTGGCCTTGTACCTCCACTGGTGGAGGAAAAGCTGCAATGCAAGTTACGTGAACTTAGGCAGGTCTAGGAATTATCCCGTGAATTAGGGAAGAACATAGACTTTAACGTTTTGGATCCCAAAGGCCAGGGCTGACTGGTGATCCGGAAAACACAGGTCAATGCGATTGCCTTTTATTGCGCCTCCTGTATCGGCAGCGATGGCATCGCCATACCCCTCAACATATAGTTTGGTTCCCAGGGGTATTACCTTAGGATCTACTGCTACAATGCCTTGTCCCAGGGGAAGGCCGATGTAGGAAGGCTGTCCGCCATAGGGATAGTTGCACTTGTTGCAGGAGCAGTATGCGGTGGCTACCATATCTATAACCTTGGTATACCTGGGTACGGAGCCTCCACGGGAAGGGGTCTCAGTGCCTGGCTTGGGTGCGGGGATAGGCTTGCTCAGAGCCTCTCTGGTTTGAGGACCGACAATCCCGTCTACCTTAATGCCACAGGCCTTTTGCAGAGCCATGACCGCCGCATTGGTCCGGGGGCCGAAGATGCCGTCCGCTGGGCCGCTGTTGAAACCGGCAGAGTTAAGTTTCTTCTGCAGCTCGGCTACATCATCACCTCTGCAGCCCTGATACAGGTTGCGTGTCTGTGGAGATGGCTTTGACAGCAGGCTGGCGATGAGTTGTCTGGTCTGGGGACCAACAATCCCATCGACTGTTAAATCGTTTGATTTCTGGAGGTCTACTACTGCGGCATATGTCTTGGGTCCAAAGATTCCATCAATATTTCCGCAATTGAATTCAAGAGAATTAAGTTGTGTCTGAAGTGCAGTCACATCAGATCCCTGGCAACCCCAGTACAGGTTGCGCGGCTCTGAAGCAGCCTGAGCGCCAATTCCGATGGCTAGAACAAATACTATGGCTATGATGATTTCAAGAGTTCTTCGTATTTGTTTGGATAACAGAAATCCCAACTCCTTTCATACATGATAATAAGGCCACATTGGTCGGCAGCGATATGCTGCGGACCATTTTAATTGTATTAATTAAAGGTGAAGGTCGACAAATCTGGAATATGGTTTCATTTGCTCAATAAAGAGGGACCTGTCCTATTTCGGCAGGTCCCGAGTGGTATTAACAAAAGTCCTGTATCATTGTGCGGATTATTGTAAGATGGTATATTGCGGCATTAAGTGAGTGTGGTGATTATTCTTTGATTAGTTTTAACCCGGTAATACTGCGGCGGTTAAGATCTTGATAGATATCAGTGGCAATGTTTAAGAACTGGACCATTTGGGTCGTTATCTCTCTTACCACCTTGGCGGGTGTACCAAGGACCATCGATTTTGGGGGTATCTTGGTCCCGGAGGTGACCACTGATCCCGCACCAATCAGGGACTCGTCGCCGATTTCACAGTCATCAAGGACGATGGCGCCAATGCCAATGGTGACATGATGGCCGAGGTTGGGGCTGTGGAGGATGGCGCCATGACCGATGTGGCTGCGTTCTCCGAGTATTGCCGATTTGCCTGGTTGCACATGGATCACGCAGTTTTCCTGGATGTTGGACCCTTCACCAATGATGATTGGACCAAAATCGCCCCTGAGCACCGCACAGGCAGCGATGAAACACTCATTACCAATCCGGACGTCTCCAATCAGGACAGCCTCCGGGTGTATACAACAATTGATACCAATTTGGGGGCTCTTGCCTTCAAATTCATACATAGGCATAATCAAACACCTCCAATAATTAGAATTAATACCCATTTATACATGCGAGGAGCAAAACCCTGCCTGCTGACAAAAAAGTTTACCGGGAATACTGGATGGTCATACTGGGTTTAAGGGACATGGGGTTTGCCCGGCAGAAAGGTGGAAAAGATGTATTCAGAAGACGTAATGCTGAGGGTTATGGACCGGGACAGGATGATACGTATTTCATTGGCCAGAACCACCTCCCTGGTTGAGGAGGCCCGTGCGCGCCAGGAGGCAGCCCCTACTGCTGCCGCAGCTCTGGGCCGTACATTGACTGCTGCGGTGATGATGGGTTTGGACTTAAAAGATGAGGAGTCAATAACGCTGCGCATCAATGGTGGTGGCCCTTTAGGAACTATATTGGCAGTGGCGGAGAGCGACGGTACGGTCAGGGGTTACGTAAGTAACCCGGAAGTGAATCTGCCTGAAAAGTATCGGGGCAAGCTGGATGTAGGCGGGGCAGTAGGTACCGATGGATTCCTGGAGGTTGTACGGGATATGAGGCTGAGAAGCCCGTTTACCGGCCGGGTGCCACTGCAGTCTGGTGAGATTGCCGAAGATCTGGCCTATTATTTTACCTTATCAGAGCAAATACCGTCTTTGGTATCACTGGGGGTTCTGATCGAGCCCGGGGGAACAGTGAGCGGTGCGGGCGGTCTTTTCGTGCAGGCAATGCCCGGCGCCACGGAGACGTTGCTAAGGACCGTGGAGGAGCGTGTTCTGGTTGCAGGTCCCATCAGCGACCTGATACAGGGTGACCTGGCTGCACTGGTGGAAAGAATAATGGGAGAGATTCCTTTTGATATTTTGGAGACAAAAGAGGTATCATTCCGCTGCCGTTGTAACCTGGAGAAGGTGGTATCTATTGTATCAGCCCTGGATGAGGAAGATATTCAAAAAGCCCTGGAATACCAGGGCTGTCTTGAAATCTGCTGCAACTTTTGTGGTGAAGTATACACGTTTAGCGAGAAAGAAACTCGACTAATGAGAGGTCGTGAAACCGATTCATAGCTGTTAAAGAGCTCTTTCTACCTTTTTGGAGCGCAAACACCGGGTGCAGACATTCATTTTTTTCGGGGTACCGTTAACGATTACCTTAATGCTCTGGGTGTTTGGTTTCCACTGTCGATTGGTTCTTATATGCGAATGGCTGTACTTCTTGCCGAAAGTAATGCCTTTTCCGCAAACATCGCATTTAGCCAAGATTATCCCCCTTTCCAGTTTTCACGATTAACATTCTACCAAACCAGGCAGAGAACAGCAACAAGCAGGAATAAAAAAAATGGGTGTTGAACTATACTGAATCAGACAGGAGGGGATGAAATGTTTGTCCTTGAATCCAATGAACTCGGAACAGTAACCATATCCAGTGAAGCGGTGCAGACTATTGCCGGTATGGCGACTGTTGACTGCTATGGACTGGTGGGCATGGTACCGCGCAAGGTCTCCAACAGCCTGACCAGTATCCTGGGCATGGAATCGATTCGCAAGGGGGTTGAGGTCAGCGAAACTCCGGAAGGCCTGGCGGTTGAGGTATATGTTATAGTGGGTTACGGAACCAAGATCTCTGAGGTTGGCTACAATATAATGCAGAAGATCAAATACGTCATGGAGAAAATAACTGGTATACCGGTGACCCGGGTTAATGTCAATGTGCAAGGAGTAAGGGTTGCCAAAGAATAGCCAGAGGAGGACTATGGGTGGGGTTACAGTATATTGATGGTTTAGATTTGGTCAGAATGATCCGAACCGGGGTTGTTCTGCTGGAAAAGAACAAGGCCAGGGTTGATGCTTTAAATGTATTCCCGGTTCCTGATGGCGATACCGGAACCAATATGTATTTAACTCTGTTATCGGCGGCTCATGAAGCCGAGAAACGACAGGATCAAAATATAGGGAAAGTCGGGAAGGCGATTTCCATGGGTTCCCTGATGGGTGCACGCGGCAACTCGGGGGTTATCCTGTCCCAGGTGTTTCGCGGGATGGCCAAAGACCTGGAACACAAGGATAGGATTGATGCCAGGGGATTGGCTGCTGCCCTGCAGGCCGGATCGGATACTGCCTATAAGGCAGTTATGAAGCCGGTTGAGGGCACCATCCTCACCATTGTCCGGGAAGTGGCCCGTTCCGCCGCAGCCACAGCCAAAAAGTCCAGCGATATTGTTGAGGTTATGCAGGCGGCCTTGTTAAGCGGTAACCGGATGCTGGAACGTACTCCCCAGATGCTGCCGGTTTTGAAAGAAGCCGGGGTGGTTGATTCAGGCGGACAGGGTTTCTTGTATTTGTTTGAAGGAATGATACAGGCCTTGTCATCAGAAGGATTTCCGGCAGGGCAGTATGTAGAAACCATAGCGGCACCGTTAGAGGTTGAGACTGAGCCCGAGAGCCTGGAGTACCAGTACTGCACCGAAACCCTTATAAAAGGTTTTCGGCTGGACATTGATAAAATCAGAGATGAATTGGATCCCCTTGGGGATTCAATGCTGGTAGTGGGAGAGGACGACCTGGTCAAGGTGCATATCCACTCCAATCACCCGGGAAAGGTTTTAGAGATCTGCCTCTCTTGGGGCAGTCTGCACGATATTAAAATCGATAACCTGGAGGAGGAAACTCAGGCTAGGTTGGATAGCCTGGCTGAACTTAAGACCACGGGTTTGGTAGCGGTAGGTCAAGGTGAAGGCTGGATAGAGATCATGCAGAGCCTGGGTGTGGACCAGGTGGTAAGCGGCGGGCAGACCATGAACCCCAGCACCGAGGATTTGTTGCGGGCGGTTTCCGAAACCAGAGCCCAGGGGGTTATAATCCTGCCAAACAACAAGAACATCATTATGGCTGCGGAGCAGGCCATGAAGATGTCCGATAAACCGGTACGGGTAGTTCCTACCACCAGCATAACTCAAGCTGTGGCGGCCCTGGTAGCCTACGAGAGCGATTCGGAGCTGGATGAGGTAGCCGAGGCCATGACAGAAGAGATTGAACGGGTAAAAACTGGAGAGGTTACGATCGCGGTAAAGGACTCGTCAATCAACGGTTTGTCCATCAAAGAAGGAGATTATATCGGCCTGATTGATGATAAAATCACGGCCAAGGGTGACAGCGCCTCCGAAATGGTGATGGTGCTGTTAGAGAGTATGACGTCGGATGGCGACCTGATCAGCATATTTTACGGAGCTGACATCAGTGAAGATGAGGCCGGGAAGCTAAAAGATCAGGTGATGGAGAAATACCCGGATTATGATATTGAACTGCATTACGGGGGACAGCCCTTTTATCATTACCTGGTTTCAGTGGAATAGGTTTTGGTGCGGCCAGTTGGCCGTTTAGGGGGAAGTGTTGTTGATTACTCTGTTTGATTCCATTCGTTACCTAAAAGGAGTTGGACCGCAGAGGGAAAAGCAGCTGCAGCGCCTGGGGATAAGAGATGTATATGACCTGTTGTGGCATATACCCCGTTCTTACATAGACCGGACGGAAACAGTCAGAATCGGAAACCTGCGCCCGGGAGAGACAGCATCCATTGCCGGCAGCATTGAAACGGTGAGAGCTTCTGTTAGTTCTCGCCGTATTGCTGTTATTAAGGCAGTAATCAAAGATGACTCGGGCAGGATACCTGTGGTCTGGTTTAACCAGGGTTTCTTAAAAAATGTTCTCAAGCCGGGTTTATCGATATTTGTGAGAGGAAAGGTGAACCTCAGCTACGGCCAGATGGAGATGTCGGCTTATGACTATGAGGTGATAAGTCAGGATGGAACATCCGCTGAATCCGGGATAGATCCGGTCTATCCCTCCACCGAGGGTATCAGTCAGAAAATATGGCGCCAGATGATCAAAAACGCTCTTGATGGTTATGCCCCGGTTTATCCGGAGATTGTCCCTCCTGGCTTAACCGAAGACCTAGGGCTGTTGTCCTCCCGAAAAGCTCTCTGGGGCATGCATTTTCCTTCCGGATGGGATGAGCAGGAACTTTCCCGGCGCAGCCTGGCGTTGGAGGAGCTTTTTCTGCTGCAGCTAGCCATAAGAAGTGAGCATCGGGCATTGCGAGACCCTAGTGTAAAGGGTATTCAAAATATTGAACGGGATGAACTGGTGAACAGGATAATGGACGGACTTGGATTCACCCTTACCGGTGCCCAGAAACGGGTGGTGGCTGAAATATTTCGGGATATGGAAGATCAACATCCGATGAACCGTTTGATTCAGGGGGATGTAGGTTCAGGAAAGACCATTGTGGCTGCTCTGGCCATGGCCAAAGCTGTAAGCAGCGGATACCAGGCGGCGTTGATGGCACCCACTGAGATCCTGGCTTTGCAGCACTTTGAAACCTTGAGGAAAGTTTACCCCCCGGATATGCAGGTGGAATTACTGACGGGTTCCACCCCTGCGAGCCAACGGGAAGAGATCCTCTCCGGAACCGCCAGGGGACAGGTTCAGGTCCTGGTGGGAACCCATGCCCTGATCCAGGAGAGGGTAGTTTTTCAGAAGCTCAGTCTGGCGGTAATTGATGAACAGCACCGGTTTGGGGTCAGTCAGAGAGCGATTCTGGGGCAGAAGGGGTATCTGCCCGATGTTCTGGTGATGAGTGCCACCCCTATACCCCGCACACTGGCGCTCACCATTTACGGGGATCTGGACATTTCCACCATTGATGAGGTGCCGCCCGGCCGGATGCCGGTGAAGACCCTGGCTCTGCGCGATTCCGGGCGGGACAAGGCTTACCAGTTTCTCTTGAAACAGGTTAAGCAGGGGCGTCAGGGTTATGTGGTCTGTCCCCTGATTGAAGAATCGGAAAAACAGGATTTAACTGATGCCACCGCCCTCTGCCAGCGGCTTCAATCCGGCATGTTTCGCCATCATGCAGTTGCTCTGCTCCACGGGCGTATGCGCCCTTCCGAAAAGGAACAGGTGGTGGAGGGCTTTCGCCAGGGCAGGATTGATGTTCTGGTAAGCACTACCGTTATCGAGGTCGGGGTTGATGTACCTAATGCAACAGTTATGATCATTGAATCTTCAGAACGGTTCGGGCTGTCACAGCTCCACCAGCTGCGTGGGAGGGTTGGCCGGGGAGCAGACCAGGCCTACTGCATCCTGCTCGGAAACCCCCGTACTGAGGTGGGGCTAAAGCGATTGAAAGTGATGGAGAGGACAACCGATGGTTTTGAGATCGCCAGCGAAGACCTGAAATTAAGAGGTCCCGGTGATATCTGGGGCCTTAAGCAGCACGGCCTGCCGGAACTGAAACTGACTGACCTGTGGAAGGACACTGATCTGCTGCATATAACGCGGGATGCCGCCGTCCAATACGCCGCATCCCTGGACGATAATCCCACAATCCGCCAGCTCCTCGCCAAAAAATTTCCCCGCGAAGAAAACATCGCCGCCAACTAAACCAGGCATGGGGGCAATTCATCTATGTGGTCAAGTGAATGGGCGGCGGGCCGGAATTAACCCCGGCCCTCGCACCCTCCGGCTAAACAAGCCTGCTGTCATTGCCTGTCGCGTTTAGTTGGCGTAGAGTTCCAGCTGTTCCCGGGATATGTCGGGGAACAGCGCGTAGGCTATGCCGTAAGCAATAACATCGGAGATGTTTTCCACCAGATCGTCAATCTCCTTGGGCGTTACGGTCAGGCTTCCGCCAAAATACGAGAGAACCGGCTTGATAGCATTCAGGCTGGTTTGCGGGTTATACTGCATATTGTTGTTCTGGCAGAATACCTGTATTGCCTGGCTTGCTATGGTCGCGGCGTTGACTACCATGGGACAGCCGATGGCGATTACGGGTACCCCCAGGGACTGCTGGTTAATGGCCTGACGATTAGGGGTGCCGACCGCCGATCCTGGTTGAATCCCGGTATCGGAGATCTGGATGGTAGTGCCAATCCGTTCGGTGCTCTGTGCGGACAGGGAATCAATCACCAGGACCAGGGCTGGCTGAACCTTTTCCACGACTCCTTTAATTATTTCAAAGGTCTCGATACCCGTGGTACCCAGAACTCCGGGAGCCATAGCGCAAACCGGCCTCATTCCCTCCACCAGAGCCTGGGGAGCATACTTAAAATAATGCCGGGTGACCGGACTGGATTCCACCGTCTTTGGACCCAGTGCGTCCGGGGTCGCTCTCCAGTTGCCGAGACCAATGATCAGGACGGTAGCGTTCTTGTCGATTTTATCCACTACGCTCTTCAGCTTTGTCGCGATGGCCTGGGAAACCTCCTCGTGGACTTCCGGATGCCTGATGCGCAAATTTTTGGCTTCGATGGTGATATACGTCCCCACAGGCTTACCCATCCTCTGTTCGGCTGCCTGATCCTTAATCCGGATGGTAGTGATTTTGCCATTGGCCAATTCTTCTATTTCTTCAACAACCCCGGGGATCTCTTGACCGGTGTCCCCCCTGACCAGGTCCCGGGCTTCCATGGCCAGATCTACTTGCAGAGAAAACTCACGCAGGATTTCATTCATGCTTATCAACCTCCAAACTAATAAATAGCATGTGTAACGGAAGGCTTTTTATGCAAAATTTAACGGCGGCTGATTATTTTTCAGCCGCCTTTAGTTTGGGGAGAGGAGAATTTTGTAAAGTTGTTGGGGAGGGTTTGTTTTTTCCGGGTTTTTACTCCCGGTTGAAGATATCATTCCCGGTGATTCCAAGAATAATACATTCTTTTTCTGTTTTTTTTTCTTATGCTATAATTTTGGGAAAAGGGAACTGGAGGAAATTGTTTTTGAGGGTGATAGCCGGTCTATCTAAAGGTAGGAAGCTTAGAGTTCCCAAAGGACCTGATATCCGGCCCATAACCGACAACATTAAGGAAGCGTTATTTAATACCATCGGACCATACTTGGAAGAAAAGACCTTTCTGGATCTTTTTGCAGGAAGTGGAGCGGTTGGAATAGAAGCATTGAGTCGAATGGCAGAAAAAGTTGTATTTGTAGAAAGTAATCCCCAAGCAGTATCTGTTATCCGGGAGAACCTTCAAGCCTGCAAGTTGGACTCAAAAGCAAGGGTCATTAAGGGTGACGTATTTCGCGTTGTCACTCAGTTGGCAAAAGAAAGGGATGGCTTTGACATTATCTATGTTGATCCACCTTTTCGCCAGACAACCTATTTCTCCAGGATTATGACCCATATGGGGGTATTGTTAAACCCGCAGGGGGTTGTCATAATAAGAAGCCCAAAATCACTGGACATGCCTGAGGAGGCAGCTGACCTGACCAGGGTTAGAGTAAATATATATGGGGATTCGGTGCTGAATTACTACCATGTGGCTGGCTAAATTATGAGAGACGACGGGGGGATTTGTGATGGAGATATTTGCGCTCCTTGATGATCTCGAAGACGAGATCAAGAATGCCAAAAGGATGCCATTAACCGCGAAGTCCTTGATAGATCCTGATTATATGCTGGATAAGCTGGATCGTATCCGGGCTATGTTACCGGAAGAGATTGAGGCAGCCAAAATGGTAATCAGTGAAAGGGACCGGATATTTGAGGATGCCCGGCGGGAATCCAAGTATATCCTGGATGATACCAAATTCCAGGCCGCAAAACTGGTATCGGACGATGAGATTACCAGGAATGCCAGCCAGATTGCCGAGGAAATGATTAATAAATCCAAGGCATTATCGAAGGAAATCAGAGAAGGTGCCAATGAATATGCAGAACAGCTCTTGAAGTACCTGGAGAGCGTTCTGAATGAAAGTCTTAAATCAGTAAAAAAAGGAATCCAGGAGCTTAACGAACGTTCTTCGTAAATCTGATACTGCTCAGCCAGGATATCAAACCAATTATCAACAACGCTGCCAAAGACCACAGGACCGCCTGACAACTTCCGTGTAGAAAATCGAGAGCTGTGGGCATTGAATAGTACGGAGAGGAAGACGTGCTGGCCGGCAGGGGGGCCTTTGCCCACCATATTTTTATGCCGATCAGGGTAAAACCTAATGAAAAAAGAATCTGCAACAGGCGGGTCTTGATGTAGAACCAATAGCGGATAGGGGTGTCAGTCACCAGGCTCATCACCTGTGCTTGGATGGACAGACCGCTCCAGGCCAGTATCCCCGACACCGCCATTAGTTTTTCCTGAAGAGGCCCGGTCGAGGCCGCCAAGGCCTTTGCCCCGATGGTCATTTCAAAACAGCCCATCCCCAATCCTATGGAGGTTGGATAAGATGCTCCCAGGGATTGAAATGCTCCCGCCAGCCAGAATATTACTCCCCATCTGGATAAGGCAGCAGTCAAGACGGAAAATATAATTATAAAGCCTCCTACCGCAGCGGTATTGGTCAGAGCCTTTTTTATCGCTTCCCCCAGCAGGTGCCCGGGACCTTTACTCTGCTGGCTGACCCTTAACAATTCGGCCATCCCCAGTGATAAAAGGTTTCTTCGCATCGGCTGCTGTAACGGTGTTTGCGGAGCTTTACGGCCGATCAAGATACCTACCAGCAGGTTGGAAAGGTAATGGGCTGATGCCAACAGGTAACCGATAAGCGGATTGTGAAACAGACTGGCTCCCACCACACCAATTATGAATAGCGGGCTGGCGTTATTGGTAAAACTGACCAGCCGTTCAGCCTCATTACCGGACAAGGTTCCAGTTTCGTACAGTTGTCGAGTAAGGACTGCACCGACGGGAAACCCCGAAGTAAATCCCATAGCTACAACGAATCCAGCAGCACCTGGCAGGCGAAAAATCGGGCGCATGACAGGTTCCAGGATTACCCCGAGGAAATGAACCACTCCTAATCCCACCATAAGATCGCAGACTACAAAAAAAGGGAATAGAGCGGGTAAAACCGCATGAAACCAGAGCTTTAGTCCTGCGGTGGCGGCTTCGAGGGAGGACGCAGGGTCTATTATCATAAAGGATGCCAGTGCCACCGTTAAAAGGGCTCCCAGTACCGCATAACGTGGTTTCATGGCAACCTCCTTGTAAGGGTTCGTCCAGCTTACGGACAACACCTCATCCGCATTAAAATTATAGTGGGGCTGATAATATTCTAGAAGCGGAAATTGGATTGTGTACCCGGCACGAATGATTAAGATGAAATTCCTAGACGGCCGGCACGATGTGGCATAATGCGATTGCGCATATCCGATATGGTCAATGAAATTCGCTTATTTGGAAATCATATAATTTATTTTAGAATGAAGATGATGCAGTGCATGTAGGTCGCTGACGATGCGGGTGTCGGCCCGGAATGGAGCGAGGTAAAGGCAGATGAATGATTGCACACCCAGGATTGGCCTGGTGCTTGGCGCGGGAAGTGCTCGCGGACTTGCTCATATTGGGGTTATGCAGGTCCTGCTGGAGAATCAGATTCCGTTTGACTTCCTGGTGGGCAGCAGCATGGGTGCCCTGATAGCGGCGGTATACGCCTGTGGGGGTGATATATACATGACCGGAAAGCTGGCAGGTGCATTAAACACATCTCTGTTCTGGGATGTAGGAATACCTCGCATGGGTTTCGTCAGTGGAAAGAGAATTGAGCACTTTCTGCGGCTGATCACCAAAGGCAAGTCATTCGAGGACCTGGATATGCCCCTGGCCGTAGTAACCACTGATATTGAGACCGGAGAAAAGATTGTGATTCAGGAAGGTCCGGTACATACGGCTGTGCGGGCCAGTATCTCCATACCCGGGGTGTTCGCGCCCGTCAGGTATCAGAATCGCCTGCTGGTCGACGGCGCAGTGGCTGAACGGTTGCCGGTCGGAGTAGCCCGGGATCTGGGTGCGGAAATTGTACTGGGAGTGGATGTTACATTTGCCGAGGATCGCAAAACCCGTATCCGTAATACCCTGGATGTTATACTGCAGGCGGTGGAGATTTTGGAACGACAGATATTTACCCAGGTCACGCGTCACCAGGCAACCGTCTTGATACAACCGCGACTGGGCAACATAAAATCCAGCGAGTTCAACCGCGCCGAGGAGTGCATCGCCATTGGCCGGGAATGTGCACTTGCCAAGCTGGATGAGATCAAATCGGTGCTGGAATCGGTGGGAAGGTTTAAGTCAGAGGGTGACCAAGCCTCAGTTTAAACTGGCTAATTAGCCGATACTCACCCTTGCACCTGAACCGGGGAACGGACATAGTCGAGACCTCCCCGGCCTGGATACGGCTGCAATAAGGCATGGAGATCAGTAGCCAGGCAGTCGAAAGCAATCATCTCGGATATTAAGGTATCGCTGTATTGCGGGTATCTGCCTATTTTTGTAATCACGGGTATTGCCGAAATCGCTTTCATATTGTGCAGGATTTTTTGGCCTTGTGGCGAAAAACCTAAGAGACGAAGATACAGTGGACCCTTTTCATCAAATGCGGCGGCCAGTTCTTTGGTAAACTGCAAGAGGATGTAGAGCATAATTCGGCTGATCCGGGTATAACTGTAACGCCGGGTTTTTATGGCAGCTATTAGTTCCTCATGGCTGCTGCACAGTGGTGTGAACTTCTGGATTCGGTTTTCCAAGCCTTCGCTGACATCGTAGATTTCGCTCAAAGTGTGGGCGTTCATACGGCTGAGTGAGAAACGGATTAGATTAAACATTGACCGGGTAAAAACAGGACCGGATTTTGCGGCAAACTCCCGCTTCAGGATTTCCCTTGTATACCAGGGGAGTCCCTTAATATCTTGAAGCGGCCGGTTTTGCATTATTTCTTCGCGAATCGCGGTTGCACTGGCGAATTCAGCGTTGCCTGTCTGATGGTATCCATGTCCCACCCGCGGGATGGTTGTTGGAATGAGGGCGAAGTCATCCTCAAGCAGGGCGCGTAAGTATTCGATAGCCAGTATATTGTTAGGACGACATAGTATTGCCTGCCAGTCATGGTGGTGAGCCAGTCTGGCGGTACGGAGATACTCGGTAAGTGCATAGGAACGGGCTTGGGGATAAGATTTGCCTGTCTGAAGCTGTAGTTTGAGGCTCTGGACAAATTCCGGAGGCTCCTGCTGGAGGATTCTCGCTACCTCCTGTAGTGGCGATATCTCTCCTAACTCGCTTCCAAAACAGAGGTGGGTGGTAACCCCGGTTCTTTGAAGCAGGGCAACACCTCCCCGGGCAAAATGGTAAGCGCTGCGAGCTGAAAATACAAAGGGCAGCTCAAATACTAGATCAGCCCCAGCTTTAAGCGCCATCTCAGCTCTCGCCCATTTATTGACTAACGCGGGTTCACCACGCTGGGTGAAACTGCCGCTCATGACGCAAATAACACCATCAGCGCCGGTTAAACGGCGCGAGGTCTGGATATGGTGAACATGGCCGTTATGTAACGGGTTGTACTCGGCGATAATCCCGATAACCGGCAAGGCGATTCCTCCGCGGGCAAGATAAATTAATTCTAGCACATAATTTCAGTAATTATTTTCCTTGCCCATGGCTTGTGATAATATTAGCAATGGATGAAACAGGCTGTGCGCCAGCGGTGCCTGGTAGATAATAAAATAAAAAAGGAGGCAATTTATTAAATGACCCTGCTCGAACAGATTAGACAGAAGGCCCAGGAAAAATTCAAAACTATCGTCCTGCCTGAGGGAACTGAGGAAAGAACCCTAAAGGCGGTCGAGACCCTGGTTAAGGAGAAAATCGCTAATCCGATCCTTATCGGGGAAGAAGGTGCTGTTAAGGCAAAAGCGCAACAGGTGGGTGCGGACATTAGTGGGGTTGAGATTATCAACCCAGCCAAGGCAGCATTCTATAATGATTTTGTCGAGAAATTTTATGAGATGCGCAAAGCCAAGGGCATGACTCCGGAAAAGGCGCAGCAGCTTTTGCTGGATCCTCTGTACTTTGGATCCATGATGGTCAAGTTTGGTAAGGCAGATGGTGAAGTAGCCGGAGCCATCAATACCACCGGCGATGTACTTAGACCCGCACTGCAGATCATCAAAACCGCCAAAGGTATCTCCGCAGTCTCTGGGGCTTTCATTATGATTGTTCCCAATTGCGATTTAGGAGACAATGGCATTATGGTGTTTGCCGACTGTGCGGTTACCCCCAACCCCACTGCGGAACAGCTGGCCGAGTTTGCATTTGCTTCTGCCGAAACTGCACGCAGCCTGTGCGGAATAAAAGAACCTGTAGTAGGGATGCTTTCTTTCTCTACCAAGGGCAGCGCCAGCCACGAACTGGTCGACAAAGTTGCCCAGGCTACTGAGATTGCCAAGTCAAGATGGCCAGAACTGCCGGTTGATGGAGAATTCCAAGCCGATGCTGCTCTGGTTGCAAAAGTGGGGCAATCGAAAGCTCCGGGTAGTGCCGTTGCCGGAAAATGCAATGTGCTCGTGTTCCCGGATCTGCAGGCCGGAAACATCGGGTATAAGCTGGTACAGAGACTGGCCAAGGCAGAGGCGATTGGTCCTATTCTCCAAGGGATGGATAAGCCGGTTAATGACCTTTCACGCGGCTGCAGCGTGGAGGATGTCATTAATGTGGTTGCCATGACGGCAGTCAGAGCTTAGATAACACGACCCTCCTGGTGTGCGGTTAAGGAATCAATCTCTGCCTGTTAATAAGTCTTATCTGCGTTAAATGCGTTATATGATGTTGAGGAGGTTATTGAAAAGGATGAAGGTACTAGTAGTAAACTGCGGAAGTTCATCAATCAAATACCAGGTTTTTGACATGACCAACGAAATGGTTCTGGCCAAAGGGCTGGTGGACCGGGTTGGTATCCCAGGAACGGTTTTAAAACACGAACCCACAGGAAAAGATGAGGTAGTTATTAAAAAGGACCTGCCTGATCATACCGAGGGCATGAAACTGGTTCTGGAAGTATTGGTTAATCCCGAATATGGTGTAATTAAAGACATGGCAGACATCGGTGCAGTCGGTCACCGGGTCGTACATGGCGGAGAGCAATTTGCTGACTCTGTTGTTATCGATGATAAAGTAAAACAGGTGGTTCGGGAGTGCTTTGATGTTGCTCCCCTCCATAACCCGCCCAACCTGATGGGAATAGAGGCCTGCCAGGAATTAATGCCCAATGTTCCTCATGTGGCTGTATTTGACACCGCTTTCCACCAGACCATGAAACCGGAGAACTTCATGTATGCTCTGCCGTATGAGGTTTACGAGAAGTTTAAGGTTAGAAGATACGGGTTCCATGGGACTTCTCACTTCTACGTTTCACACCGGGCTGCTGATATGTTAGGCAAGCCGTTCGAAGAGTGTAAGATAATTACCCTGCACCTGGGCAACGGGGGAAGTATGGCCGCTATCAAGGATGGCCGCGTTGTGGATACCTCTATGGGATTCACCCCCCTGGAAGGTCTGGTAATGGGCACCCGTTGCGGTGATATAGACCCGGCTATCGTATTCTTCCTCATGGAGAAATTAAACATGAACTCCGATGAGGCCAACAGCTACTTCAATAAAAAGTCCGGTATGCTGGGACTGTCCGGGGTATCCAATGACCTGCGTGATGTGATTGAAGCCGCCGCTTCCGGCAACAAGCGGGCTCAACTGGCCCTGGATGTTTACCATACCCGGGTTAAGAGTTATATCGGCAATTATATTGCGTTGCTTAATGGTTGTGACTGCCTGGTGTTTACCGCCGGGGTTGGCGAAAACGGTATCGATACCCGGGAAGCCATATGCAAAGACCTGGATTGGCTGGGGATAAAGATGGATCCAGCCAAGAACAAGACCCGGGGCAAAGAGGTCGATGTGGCGACCGATGACTCGAAGGTTCGCATTTTTGTTATTCCTACCAACGAGGAACTGGTTATAGCCCGGGATACCTCGCGCCTGTCACAGAAATAAAGGAAAAAAGGCGGGCGATGCCCGCCTTTTTTTTCGGCTGTTTCTGTTAAAACTCCTTTAATTTTGGCCTCCACAAACAGGATTACAGGAACAGGAGTTAAAAAGCCCCCGGATAGCCAGACTACGAGGGGAAAGAGTTTCCAAACGGGTGGTTTTCTAAGTTGCTCAATCCTGAGTAGCTGGGTATGTTAGCAGGCCTTTCTTGACAATAATAAGACTGCCAGACTATAATGAATCTGGCATTTTTACTGGAGTGTTCACAATGCACATTGATCTATCCTGGCTTAAACTTCACCCGAAAGAAACTGAGAATTTTCACCTGGAAAAACAATACGGGAATTTTGAGATTGAAAAAGGTATCAACCTTTTAGATCAGGTGGTCGTTGATCTTGAGGTCACCAATACCGGCAGACTCATGGTGGGTAAAGGAAAGATCAATGCCCGCATGGAATTGCAGTGTGATCGTTGCTTGAATCCATTCCAGCATAAGGTTGAACTGCCGTTTACCGTTGAATTCTGTTCAGAGGACAACCGTGCTTTTTTCAAGGACGAGGAAACCTTCATATATTTCGTTGAGCCACAGGTGGATGTCGAACCGGTGGTTCTGGAGAATATCTTACTCAGTTTGCCATTAAGGACCCTGTGTTCTCCAGAATGCAAGGGCCTGTGTACCATCTGTGGTCAGGATCTTAATCTGGCCGGATGCCAGTGCCAGGAGAAGGAGATCGACCCGCGATGGGAAGCACTAAAGAAAATGCTTTAAAGGGGAAGGAGGGTAATAATGGGAGTACCTCAAAGAAGACAGTCCAAGTCACGTAAAAACAAGCGCCGTTCTATATGGGCCAAACTTGAAAGCCCTAGTTTGGTTGCTTGTCCGCAATGCCATGAACTAAAGATGCCCCATCGTGTATGTCAAAAATGCGGATACTATAAAGGAAGAGAAGTAACCAACTAGAGTACCGGTATAAAAGTAAGGTAAGAGTCATTTTGGGCTGTTAGCTTACTTTTTATTTAAGGGGGGGTTAGGATGAGGATTGCCGTTGATGCAATGGGCGGCGACCATGCCCCACAGGAAGTCGTAAAAGGGTGCGTTAAGGCGGCCGGTTTACTGGACAACACCGAACTAATACTGGTTGGCGAGCAGAGAGTGCTGGAGCAGGAACTCGGGCGATGTAACTGGTCGGGAAAGGGCATCAGCATACACCATGCCAGCCAGGTGATTGAAATGAACGAGCATCCTGCGATGGCACTCAGAAAGAAAAAAGATTCTTCAATTTTGGTCTCCACCATGCTGGTTAAGGCCGGACAGGCTGATGCTGTGGTCTCATGTGGTAACACCGGAGCCCAGATGGCGGCTGCGCTGTTCGCCTGGGGGCGGTTTGATGGAATCGATAGGCCAGCCATCGGAACGCTTATTCCCCGTTATGAAGGTCATACTGTTCTGCTGGATGTTGGAGCGAATGTAGATGTAAAAGCAGAGCAACTGGTACAGTTTGCGTTGATGGGCCGAGCCTATGCTGAGGTCGCCCTGGGCATTAAAGACCCGAAAGTTGGCTTGCTAAGCAATGGAGAGGAAGAGACCAAGGGAAACCAGGTTACCCTGGCCGCTTACGCCAGGCTTAAGTCACTGGAGGGGATCAACTTTGCCGGCAATGTCGAGGGGAGAGATCTCTTCTCAGGACGTGCCGATGTGGTGGTATGTGACGGTTTTTTTGGTAATGCGATAATTAAGGTCATGGAAGGTTTGATGTCAGAATTAATGAAACGAATGCTCGATGCAGGGATAAATCCCAAGCAGTTTTTGCAGGACTTCGATTATTCTCAGATTGGCGGAGCACCGCTTTTAGGGGTTAATGGTGTAAGTGTTGTCTGTCATGGGAGTTCCAGGGCAGAGGCGGTTTACAACGGGATTGTTCAGGCTGAAAGGTGTGTTACCCGTGAGATGGTAACCAGCCTCAAGCAAAGTCTGGCTATAATTTGAGTGTAGAGCATACAAATGATTGAAAATAATTGGGCATTCCATGACATAATAGTTTGAAGGAGGTGACCTTGGTGGAAGAGTTTTTTGAACAGGCCCGTAAGATCTTGGCGGAACAGCTGGGTTTAGAACCGGAATCGATTACGTGGGATACTACTTTTGACGAAATTGACGCTGACTCCATCGATATCGTGGAAATGCTGATGGCTCTGGAAGACATTTACGATGTGGAGTTTCCTGAGGATAACCTTGAGGATTACAAAACCATGGGTACACTGATTAAAGCCCTCTACCAGGTGATCAGTGCCAAATAAGGAGTGAAACATGTCTGATAGAGTAGCCGGTTTTGCTCAGGTAAACCTGATAAGAATTGGTGATCCCAATCTTCTGGTAACTTCGCTAACCCATCCCTCATACGCACAGGAACAGGGAATTGTAGAAAATAACCAACGCCTGGAGTTCCTGGGGGATGCGGTTCTCAATCTGGTGGTGGCCAAGTACCTCTACATAGCTTTTCCCAGCCAACCGGAAGGGGTTCTGACCAAGATCAGAGCCAAAGTCGTGTGTGAGCGATACCTGGCCAAGTTTGCCCGTGCCTTAAACATAGGAGATTATTTGATACTGGGACGAGGTGAAGAAAACTCAGGAGGCCGAAACCGTAATTCCATACTCGCTGATGCTCTGGAGGCGGTAATTGGAGCCTTGTTTCTGGATCAGGGACTGGAATATACCGAGTCATTTATCCTTAAACACATGCAGAAGGACATTGATGCCGTAGCTGATGGCGACTTTTACGATTTTAAATCCCGTTTGCAGGAATTGGTTCAGAGCACCAGCCGGGAAAACGTCACCTATGAGATATTGAAAGAGAGTGGACCGGCCCATGACCGAACCTTTGTCGCCGGTGTATCCTTCCAATCCCGGCTCTTGGCTACCGGAACCGGAAAGACCAAGAAAGAGGCTGAACAAAAGGCTGCGGAAGAGGCTTTGAAGGAATTTTTAAAGTGAAGGACCATGTGATTATCAGCTTCTTTATCCCCCACCAGGGTTGCACTTCCAACTGTGTGTTTTGCAACCAGAAAACCATTACCGGTTACCGTTCAAGTCCCGATTACCATGAGGTCAGCAGGATAATTGAAGACCGGCTGTCAAGTCTCCCGCCGGGCGTACCATGTGAAGTAGCATTTTATGGAGGCAGTTTTACTGCTCTTACCTGGAATCAACAGAAATCCTACCTGCAGGCGGTCCAGCCATTTATTAAACAGGGCAACGTAAGGAGCATAAGGATATCCACCAGGCCGGACGTCATTGATGAGTTGGCAATCGACAGGCTCAATGATTACGGTGTAAGGACCATTGAACTGGGGGTTCAGTCCATGGACCGTGACGTCCTGAGAGCCTCAGGACGCGATTACGACACCAGCCTGGTAGGGGATGTATCAAGGCTGATCAAACAAAGAGGGTTTATCCTTGGACATCAGCTTATGATTGGTCTGCCTGGTTCAGATCTGGCAAGGGAACTGAATACTGCCAAACAGGTGATTGAAATAGGACCAGACCTGGCCAGGATCTATCCTACCCTGGTACTCCGGGGAACACAACTGGCCAGGCTTTATAATGAGGGTAATTATAAGCCCCTGTCTCTCCAGGAAGCCGTGCAGACCGCCCTATTGATGTTGACCCAATTTGAAAAAGCTGGTATAAAGGTTATAAGAATGGGACTGCAACCAACTCCTGAGCTCCAGAGGCCCGGAGAAATACTGGCAGGTCCATTTCACCCGGGTTTTGGAGAACTGGTGCAGAGTGAACTCTTTCATTGGCAGGCAATCGTGCTTATAAACCGGTTCAGGGAAAGAGAGGTGACAAGCAGACTTAAGGTATTCGTAAACCAACGAGACCTCTCCAAGATGATTGGCCAAAATCGTCGTAACCTTCGAGCTCTGAAAACAAGATTCCATTTGGAACAGCTTGAAGTCATGGGGATAAAAGGGTCAGAACAGGCTTGGGTAGGAGTCGGACAATGGCATCGGGAGGTTCCCCAACTGGTTTTATCGCGGCAAAGTTTCCTGTGTCTTGAGTGACAAGTACCATAACATGAATACAGCATGAGGGGGAATAACAGTGGAAGTATTGAAGGTATCTGCTACTTCAAGCCCAAAATCAGTGGCTGGCGCATTGACCGCGGTTTTGAGGGAATATGGAAGAGCGGAAGTTCAGGCAGTCGGAGCTGGTGCTGTGAATCAAGCCGTTAAGGCCATTGCTATAACCAGGGGATTTGTTGCTCCAAACGGTATTGATTTAGTAATGGTGCCAGCGTTTGTTGAAATTGATATTGACGATGAGACCAGGACTGCGATCAAGTTTTTGATTGAGCCCAGATAAATACGATACCACTTTAAAATAGGCTGCTAATCTTAGCAGTTTTTCTTTTGTTTTTTCTTCTCCATAGATCGGTAGTGAAAAGGTCCGTTTGCTCCTATCTAATTGGCAACACCAACCGCTGGTTCGGACTGCAAGCAAGACCCCGTCATATAGGTTTCTATGCCTCAGGACGGGTTAGGGGTCTCTTGCCACTAGGCTTTGCGGTCCCTTGCCTGCACGGGGTAACGCGCCATTCAGACCCAATAAATGCTGTACCGGACTTTTTCACTATCCACCTAGAAAGCACTGCGCATTAAGGGGGCATTTCAGGTATAATAGTTTCCAAATATCAGGGCATCATTCGGGCAACCTGGTCATTTGGAGATTACACCACGACTTTAGAATTACGGTGAGGTTTCTATGCATCTTAAGAGCCTGGAAATAAGAGGCTTCAAATCGTTTGCCAAGGGTATTGAGGTTCAGTTCCGCCCGGGTATCAATGTTATTGTAGGTCCCAATGGCTGCGGTAAGAGCAACATAGCCGATGCCATTCGCTGGGTGTTGGGTGAGGCCAATGTTCGGAACCTGCGGGGTCAGCGGGGGGAAGATGTTATCTTTACCGGAACTGATAAGAAAAAGCCCCTGGGAATGGCAGCCGTTTCCATGACGTTGGATAATCAGGATCATCTGCTGAACAGCGATTACTCCGAGATCAATATAACCCGTCGTATTTACCGTACGGGCGATAGTGAATTTTTGATAAACCTTAACGAGGTACGACTGAAGGATATACATAGTCTTTTGTCCGGAACTGGCTTGGGAAAGAGGGGGTACTCCATAATCGGGCAGGGGGAATTGGAGCAGGTGCTTGATGCCAAGCCTTTTGACCGTCGCTTGATTATCGAGGAAGCGGCCAGCCTTTCTGGTTACCGCCAGAAAAAGGATGAGGCGGAAACTAGATTACAGGCTTCATCTCAGGATCTGCTAAGATTAGAAGATATCCTGGGTGAGGTGAGACTGCGGGTTGGCGAGTTGGAGGAGAAGGCGGATAAAGCCAGAAACTACCTGCGTCTTGAAGCAGAAAGGGGATATCTGGAGAGAAGGATTCTCGCTTACGATCTGTTCCTGCTTAACCGGGAAATGCAATCGCGGGAACGGGACTTAAAAGCTATTGCTGATCAACTGTTAGAGGCACAGAGGCAAAAGGATGAGCTAGAACAGGAACTTCGAGAAAATGCGGAATCGCTCCGGGTACTGCGGGAGGACAGCACAGCCGCCAAGGAGAAAAAATTCTCACTAGTTACCAGACTGAACCAGCAGGAGAATGAGACCAGGCTTTCCCTGGAGAGAATCGAACATGCCCGGGAACGGCTGACTCAAATAGGAACGGATATTGCCAAATATGGCCAAACGATGGACAAACTGGACCAGGATCTGGATAGTCATAAGGAGGAATTGAGCAATAAAGAAGCAGAGTTCAGAGCCAAGTGCCAGGAGGCTGAGGCAGTTGTTAAGGAAATCAGCGCCGTGGAAGAGGAGTGTCAGATTACCGGCACTGAGTTGGAGAGCCTAAAAACACGGTTGATAGATCATTTAAGTATGGAATCTGCATACAAGAACCAGGTTAAGGAAATAGACGAGCGTCTCAGAAAGAATCGTGAGAAGCTTGAGCTGGGCAGGACTGAGAATCAGTACCGGCAGCAGCGAATTGAAACCTGGCAGGAGACGCTGGCTTCGCTGGAACACGGACTGGTTGAGAGAGAAGCGGCCCTCAAGAGATTGCACCAGGAGAAAGATCAGATTGGGATCAGGAAGCAGCGCATCCTTGAGGAAACGGCCGAATTGGAAACCCGACTGGCTTCACAGCAGACAGAGATTCGAGGATTGCACCAACAGGTATTGACACTGGAAGATGGCATCCAATCTCATACCGGCATGTCAGAAGGAGTACGAAGGCTGTTAACCGCGATTAAAAACGACAGCCGGTTAATCCCCGGTTTCTTAGGTGTGATGGCTGACCTGATCGAAGTGCCGTCCGGATTGGAAATTGCGGTGGAAGCGGCGGCGGGACGCAGCCTGGAGAATATGGTTGTCAAGGGTCCCGAAGATGCGAAAGCCGCTATTAACCTGTTGAAATCGCGGTCCTGGGGACGGGTAACCTTTTTGCCCTTGAGCATTCTTCGTACCCAGTCAGCTGATCGCCGGCAATTGGAGCAGGTCAAGAGTGTACCCGGGGTTTTAGGCCTGGCCACGGATCTGGTGAAATTTTCATCCGAGCACCGCAAAGCGGTCGAGCATGTTCTGGGGCAGGTGTTAATTGTTGAGAACCTGGATGTCGGGTTACAGGTATTCGGGAAGAACCCGCGCCTGCGGATTGTAACCGTTGAAGGCGATATAATAAACCCAACCGGTGCTATGACTGGTGGCAAGCACCAGGGCCGGACCTCACCCCTGCATATGAAGGCTTCTTATCGAGAGAAGAAGAAAATGCTTGAGACGGCCAATGAGCGGCTGAACGATACCATCTCAGCCCTGGAAACGCGGAGGTCTGCAGCTAAGGAACTTGATACTCAACTGGTAGCCGTGCAGCAGAATATAAGTGAGATGGAATTTCAACAGGACATACAGAGGAAGGAAAAAGACCGGGTGGTTTCGGAGCTTGAAAGAGGAAAGCGCGAGGTATCCCAATTTCAGACGGAAGAGAGAATCACCCTCCGGGAGATTGCATCCCTGGAGCATGAGTTATCCCAGCTTACCATGCAGTCCACTGATACTCAATCTGAAATCGCCGGCATTGAAAGCAGACTTGAAGGCCTGAGGCTGGAAATGGACCGGTTATCCAGACAACTGGATCTTTTGCGGGAACGTCAGACCAATTACAACGATCTGGTTAGTATCTGCCAGCGAGAATTGGAAGGACGCCGCCAGTCAATGGAGCAGCTGATGGCAGTAAAACAATCGTATGAAACAACTCTGGCTGATTACCAAGAGCAGACCACCAGGTTTACACAGATGATTGAGGTAGAGACGAACCGGATCAATTCTTTGGAGGCGGAAAAAGAGAGCATTAGCCAGGAATTAAGCAATACCGAACGGCTTCTGGAAGACTTGAATCAAAAAACAACCGTCAATCAAAAACGGTCACTGACGCTCCAAGAATCCGCAGATGATCTTCGTAAACGGGTAACGACACTGGAGGAGAAGATTAAGCAGATTGAAATACGGAAGGCCCGGGTTGAAACGGAAGAGAAAAACGTTCTTCTCTTGTGGGAGGAGAAGTATGCTGGTGAATCGTTTTATGATCTCTGGGATGGAATGGACCACCGTCAACAGCGGGGGATGAAGGAAAAATTCGAGGTTGTTAAACAGGAAATCGGGGATTTGGGTCCTGTCGATGTCACCGCTATTGATGAGTTGAATGAGGTGAATCAAAGGCTTACTTTTTTACAGGGGCAGTTGGAGGACCTGCATCAGGCCCGGCAGGCACTGACCAGAATAATCGAAGAGACGGAGAACATAATGAACAGCCGTTTTCGAGATTTCCTGGCGGTTGCCAATGCCAGTTTCAAGAAAACCTTCAACAGCATATTTCAGGGCGGAGAAGCTGAGCTTATGCTGGAAGAGCAAGAGGACTGCTGGCAGTCTGGCGTCGAAATCATGGTTAAGATGCCTGGCAAGAGGCGGCAATCCCTTAACTTGCTGTCCGGTGGGGAGCGTGCTTTGACATGCATCGCCTTCATTTTTTCTCTGCTGGTTTTAAGACCTTCCCCATTCTGCCTGTTTGACGAAATTGATTCGTCCTTAGATGATGCCAATCTCACAAGGTTTGCCGATTTTTTAAAACGGCTGGCTGATCGGATGCAGTTTGTAGTGATTACTCACCGTCAGGGTACTATTGAAGCGGCTGATAACATATTCGGAGTGACAATGCCCGAACAAGGCATGTCAGAAATATATTCTTTAAGTTCGAAAGAGGCAGAATCACTGGCAGGTTAAAGACAACGGGCGGGGTGGCTGCACTGGAGCCACGGATATGCCAGAAAGGAGCGATAGGGATTTTTAATCGCATACGACAGGGCTTTTCCAAGACGCGGCAAAGTATTGTAAACAAGGTGGAGGGCCTGATTAAGAGCAGCCGCGCCTTAGATGAAGATTTTTTTGAGGAGTTGGAGGAGATCCTGATCGGATCTGATATTGGGGTCCTGACAACTCAGGATTTGATCAAGGAACTCCGGCGACAGGTTAAAGAAAACCGGATATCAAAGCCGGAAGAGGTCAAAGATAGTTTAAAAGTGCACATCTCGGATATCATGTCGGAGATTAGTCAGCCCCTGTGTTTCGCCCATCAAGGAACAACCGTGTTCCTTATCGTAGGCGTAAATGGAGTAGGTAAAACAACTACTATTGCCAAACTAGCCAACCGCTTCAGAACTCAGGGCAAAAGGGTATTGCTGGCAGCAGGTGATACATTCCGCGCAGCCGCAATTGAACAACTGCAGATCTGGGCAGATCGGATCGGGGTTGAATTAATCAAGCACCATGCCGGGGCTGATCCGGCGGCGGTGGTGTATGATGCGCTGAAAGCAGCTCAGGCGAGGAAGATAGACATTCTGATAATTGATACCGCCGGCCGGCTACACACCAAGACCAACCTGATGGGTGAGATCGCCAAGGTCAGGCGCGTAATTCAAAGGGAATTTGAGGATGGACCCCATGAGGTGCTGCTTGTTTTGGATGCTACCACCGGCCAGAATGCAGTGAGTCAGGCTCGAAGCTTTTTGGAATCTACGGGAATATCGGGGATAGTCCTGACCAAGCTGGACGGGACGGCCAAAGGCGGAATAGTGGTATCACTGGCCAGGGAGTTAAAGATCCCAGTCAAACTGCTGGGGGTCGGTGAGGGTATTCAGGATCTGGAGGATTTTAACAGCGCAGATTTTGCAGCAGCTTTGTTTACAGAGTAAGGGGGAGACAAGATGAGCATGGTAGGTATCATCGGGGGAACCGGGGTATATGACCCGGCCATTATGGATGATGCACAAAATAAGGTAGTGTCAACCAGTTACGGAGATGCCATGGTTACACTGGGGTATTTTCAGGGACGACCGGTAGCTTTCATGCCCCGGCATGGTGGGGACCATTCGGTTCCACCGCATATGATCAACTACCGGGGCAATATAGAGGCCTTGTACAGGCTCGGGGTTAAACGAATCATCGCTACTGCAGCGGTTGGCTCCTTGAATTTTGATTACAAACCGGGCTCCATTGTGGTTGTGGATCAGTTTATTGATTTCACGAAGAGCAGGATACCGACTTTCTTTGGGGGTGATGAGCGGGGCGTGGTCCATGTTGATATGACCGAACCGTATTGTCCGGAGCTAAGGAGAGTACTGTTTGAGGCCGCCTCCACCACCGGAACCGATGTTTTTGAACGGGGAACCTATGTGTGCACCGAGGGTCCGCGTTTTGAAACAGCGGCTGAAATCAAGATGTTTAAAATCCTGGGAGGAGACGTAATCGGAATGACCACGGTACCGGAGGGGGTACTGGCCAGGGAACTGGGGATATGTTACTCCGCGGTAGCGATTGTCACCAACTTTGCAGCCGGGATATCCCCTGGCAAACTGACCCACGCCGAAGTAGTGAGCTGTATGCAGAGCAATATGGTCAGGCTGAGGCAAACCATAGCCCGAGCCATTGAAAAGATACCAATCCAGGCCGGGTGCGAGTGCGGTATGGTACCGGACAGAATTCGGGTGAAATAACGATGAAAACCATTGAATGGCAGGGAAACAGCATCAGAATCCTGGATCAGACCAGGCTGCCCGTGGAGGTCCGCTACAGGCTGCTGTCATCGGTTGAAGAGGTGGCGGAGGCGATTAAGGGCCTTGAGGTCAGAGGCGCGCCGCTGATTGGGGTTGCTGCCGCATATGGTATTGCCCTGGCTGCTGTAATGTTCACTGGTAATCAGGAAAATCTTGACCGGGAAATAAGCAGGGCCTACGAAATTCTGATTAATACCAGACCGACAGCGGTTAACCTGCGCTGGGCCTTGCAAAGAATGATTAATACCTACCGGGAGTCGAACCACCTGGATATTAATACTATCAGAGAGCATCTTGTGGACGAGGCCAACCGGATTGCGGAGGGAGACCGTTTACAAAACCGGCGCCTGGGGGAGCTGGGAGCCACCCTTATTAGTCCAGGGTCCCGGGTGCTCACAATATGCAATGCTGGTGCCCTGGCCACCTGCGGCCATGGTACTGCTCTGGGGCTGGTACGTTCAGCCTTTGCTGAGGGCAAGGTGGATATGGTCTGGGCATGCGAAACCCGGCCGGTTCTTCAGGGATCACGCCTTACTGTTTGGGAATTGACCGAAGATGAAATCCCGGTAACCCTAATAACCGACAATATGGCCGGGTATGTAATGCGTTCCGGCCAGGTAGATGTGGTTATAACCGGAGCAGATAGGATCGCTGCCAACGGTGATACCGCCAACAAGATCGGGACCTATGGATTGGCAGTTTTGGCTAGACACCACCAGATACCGTTTCTGGTCGCGGCCCCGTTTTCAACGATAGATTTAGCCATCGAAAGTGGTGAGGAGATTCCTATCGAATCCCGAAACCCGGATGAGGTGAGAAAAATCGGACATTCCTTCATTACCTTGCCCGATGTGGAGGTATTAAACCCGTCTTTCGATGTTACCCCCGGTAATTTGATAACCGCCATCATTACAGAAAAGGGGATTGCCCGTTGGCCATACCGGGAAACCCTGGCCAACCTTAGAGAATCCACAGGTAACACCGAGGGAGGATTACAATGAGTTACGATCAACTGCGCCAGGAGGTAGTCAATGCCGCCCAAGAGATGCTGACCCAGGGTCTGGTGCGGGGAACCTGGGGCAATGTGAGTGTTCGCCTGCCGGACAGACCAGGTATGCTGATCACCCCTAGCGGCATGGATTATAAGGCCATGACTCCCGGTGATATAGTACTGATCGAAGGGAATACAGTGGCTGGCCGGTGGAAACCGTCAACTGAGACCCCTCTGCACCAGGCGATATATGATAAACGTTCCGATGTGAGAGCAGTAGTTCACACCCATAGCCCCTATGCCACCGCCTTTGCTGTGGCCGGGCGTCCGATTCCGCCCATCACTGAGGAAATTGCTCAGGTAATCGGCGGTTCAGTGGAGCAGGCTCCTTATGCTCCCTGTGGCAGTTCCGCCCTTGCAAATGGGGCGGTAAAATACCTGGGCAGTAAACAGGCGGTTCTCCTGGCTAAACATGGCCTGGTGGGAGTGGGCCGCGACCTTAAAGAAGCCCTGCTGTCCTGTATCATCGCGGAAAAAGCCGCGCAGATAGCAATCTTCGCTCAGGTACTGGGGGGGTACGTAGAGTTGGGCCCTTCTGAGGTAAAAGTTTTGCGAGACAACTACCTGAACAATTACGGCCAATGAGGAGGAGGTTAAATGATTCTCATCAAAAACTGCAGCATACTGCCGATGACGTCCCGGGATGACTACATTGACAACGGTTACCTGGAAGTAGAGGGCTCAAGGATAACCAAGGTGAGTGCGGGGAATAACCCTGACGAAGGGCGGTTCAGCACGGTTATCGATGGCCAGGGAATGGTGGTCATGCCCGGTTTGGTCAATACACATACCCACGTTGCCATGACCCTGATGCGGGGATATGGTGATGACCTGCCGCTTATGCAGTGGCTGCAGGAGAAGATGTGGCCGGTTGAGGACAAACTGACGGCTGAGGACTGTTACTGGGGTACCCTCTTGGGGATAACCGAAATGATCAAGTCCGGCACTACATGCTTTGCCGATATGTATTTCAACATGGAAGAGGTGGCCCGGGCGGTAGAGGAAACCGGGATCAGGGCCTCTATTTGCCAGGGCATGGTGGGCCTGGCTCCGAATGGTGAGACCGCCTTCGATCGTAGTCGCAAGCTCTTCCAATGGCATGGCAGGGGTGAAGGCCGGATAACGGTGATGCTGGGGCCTCATGCTCCCTATACCTGCCCCCCAGATTACTTGAAACGGGTCATGTCTCTGGCTGATGAACTGGGAACTGGTATACATATTCATCTGGCTGAAACTATAACCGAATACAATGATATCAAAGCCCAGTATGGAAAGACCCCCATAGCCTTAATGGATGAAATCGGCCTCTTTGAGAGACCGGTACTGGCGGCTCACTGTGTTGTTCTGGATGACCAGGATATTGACATACTGGCCCGACATAAAGTGGGTGTGGCGCATAACCCGGAAAGCAATATGAAACTCGCCAGCGGTGCTGCCCGGGTTCCGGAAATGCTGGCCGCCGGGATACCTGTGGCTCTGGGTACTGATGGTGCTTCCAGCAATAACAACCTGGACATGATTCAGGAAATGAGGACCTGCTGTTTTATGCACAAGCTGAGCCGTCTCGATCCGGAGGTTATTCCAGCCTACCAGGCACTCGAAATGGCTACCGTAAATGGTGCCCGGGCATTGGGGCTTGAGGACGTGGGGATGCTCCGTCCCGGAATGAAAGCGGACCTGATTCTGGTTGACTTCCGCAAACCTCACCTTTGCCCCCGGCACGATGTGGCGGCCAACCTGGCTTATTCCGCCTCCGGTGCTGATGTGGATACCGTCATCGTTAATGGCCGCATTCTGATGCGGGGACGCCAGTTGACAACCATTAATGAAAATATGGTGATGCGGCAGGTAGAAGATACAGTGGCAGGACTCTTCGCTCGGTAACTATGGACGTCATTACAGTCAAGCTTAGTGGCGTAAAGCTGGGATAGGCGCTTAACACCATAGTAACGGAATCACCAGACCCGGAGATAACCTCAGCCAAAGGCCGTGTAATCCGGGTCTTAGTCTTTTTCTGTTAAGGAGACATACTTCAGAATTCGCTGTTTGATCTCGGTGTACTTGTTATTAACAAGATCAAAGTCCATTGCCGGGATATAAAACCGTTCCAGTTCGTCATGAACCTGTTTGGCCAGATTGATGAAACCAACTGCACCGGAGATGGCGGCATTGAACCTTTCCTGTGCATCTTCGATCTCCCCGCCAAATCTCAGCAGCCTCCCTCTATCCACACTGTGTTTCAGGTCAAATAGCCGGCCCGTGGTGACTCGGCCCAGGATGGGCTCATAGTTCGCCACCATTCCGGACGCATCCAGAATCACGATTTTTGCCGGGCGGAAAATCAACATCTCAACTAGCGAAGGGATTAAGCAGTTGTGGTAGACCTCAACCGGAAACATCTCCTCTCGTGACCATTCAAGCATTGATGAAAGAACCTTATCCAGACTGGTGCCGGGATAGCCCGCGAGGGCAAGAACCCGGTAATCACCTTCAAAAAGGCTGGAGACATGGTTTACGACCCCACCGGGTGTTATAGCGGAGGCAAACAGGTGACGCTCCCGATTCTTATGATTATCAGACTTAATACCGGTTGATAAAACCTCCTGTTTCAACGTCCGCTGGAGACTGTGAAGGCGAATTGGAGGTACAGATCCATGAAGGTATTCGCTTAGTTCGTTCCATATGGCATGAGCTTCCTTCAGCCTCAGATAAGCGATCCGAAAGTACATTGCAATCAATTCTGTAAGCTCGATAATCCTGTCCTTGTTCTTTGTGAGCTGTGATTCCTCCCAAAACTCACCCAGGTTCACGATTTCATCCACTGCACCCGGATACCGGGGATCGACTATATGCGGTGCTGTGCCATCCATCACTGCGATCTGGTAATCGGGCAGGACCAGAGCATCCAGTGAATCATTGTCTGAGGAACACCAGTGCAGTTCCCGGTTATACCCTGCTGCACCGAATTCCTCTGCCAGCCTTTTCATAAAGGTCGATTTGCCAACCCCGGGACCGCCTTTAAGTATAAACAGCCTGGTGGCATCAGAGGGTACAACATACTGGTAAAAGGAGTGAAACCCGTTACAGGTATTCCCCCCGGGAAAAACCATACGCGCAAATGCCAACCTTAACCCTCCCTTGGGAATCATCCTGTTCTGCATGAGTATATGCAGAATGAAATCCGGTGAGAACAGGTACCGGGCCGTAACAAAAACAACGGGGGATCAGGGACATGTATCTTGACTTTTTAATTACCAATGGATAGAATCCTATTGTAAAGTAAAAATGCTTTACGAGAGGTGAGCGATATGCTGGAGAAACTGGAAAGGTTGATACTCTTGTACGATTTCTACGGCCCATTGCTTACTGACAGGCAAAAACAGGCCATTGAGCTTCACTATGAAGCCGATCTGGGTCTTACTGAGATAGCCCAGCAGATGGGTATCACCCGCCAGGGAGTATATGACCTTATAAAGAGAACCGAAAATGCCCTGGAGGAATACGAGTCCAGGCTGCGACTGGCGGCCAGGTTTCAGGAGGATAGAAAGAGGATCGAGAGGGCATACCGAATATTAGACCAGGCAGGGAATAGAAATCAACCATGGGTTGGGGAAATGCTTAAGATTTTAGCCGAAGTTTTGGAGACAGACAATCCTGCAGAAGGGAGTGATGCTGGTGGTATTTGAAGGCTTGGCCGGGAGACTGCAGGAAACCTTCAGGCGCCTTAAAGGGAAGGGCAAGCTGTCCGTTGAGGATGTAAACGAGGCCATGAGGGAGGTCCGCTTGGCTCTTCTGGAGGCGGATGTCAATTTCAAAGTGGTAAAGAGCTTTGTGTCCCGGGTTAAAGAAAGGGCTGTCGGGCAGGAGGTCATGAACAGCCTGACACCAGGACAGCATGTGGTCAAGATTGTCTATGAGGAACTGACGGAGCTGATGGGAGGCAATCAGACCAAAATTACGTTAAGCTCCAAGCCTCCTACGATCATCATGGTGTTAGGGCTGCAGGGCTCGGGAAAAACCACCACCTGCGGGAAGATTGCAAAATACTATGTCTCTCAGGGGCGGAGGCCTTTTATGGTCGCTGGTGATATATACCGGCCGGCAGCGATCAAGCAGCTCCAGGTATTAGGCGAGCAGGTGGGGGTTCCGGTGTTTGCTATGGGCCAGGAAAATCCCGTTAATATTGTGCGGGGAGCTCGGGAATATGCCCAGAACAATAACCGCGACATAATGATTATCGATACCGCTGGACGGCTGCACATCAATGAGGAGCTGATGCAGGAACTGAAGGCTATTCGTGATGCAGTTGAACCTCATGAGTTGCTGCTGGTAGTCGATGCCATGACTGGACAGGATGCGGTTAATGTAGCTGAGGCATTTCACCAGGAAATAGGGCTAACCGGGGTGGTACTTACCAAACTGGACAGTGATACCCGGGGTGGTGCTGCTTTATCAGTAAAAGCTGTAACTGGCTGTCCCATTAAATTCACCGGAACCGGAGAAAAACTGGACGCCCTGGAACCGTTCTATCCCGACCGGATGGCATCAAGGATACTTGGTATGGGAGATGTGCTCACCCTGGTTGAAAAGGCACAGGCCTCATTCGATGAGAAACAAGCCCGGGAATTGGAACGCAAGATCCGGCAGCAGGAGTTTACCCTGCATGATTTTCTGGAGCAACTGCAGCAGGTTAAGACTATGGGTCCGCTGGATCAGCTAGTGGGGATGATTCCGGGTTTGGGCAAGCAGTTGAAAGGTGTCAAGCCGGAGTTCGATGAAAAGGAAGTAGCCCGGGTCGAGGCGATAATCAAGTCCATGACCCCGCAGGAAAGGAATGATCCGTCAATTCTAAACGGCAGCCGCAAGAAACGCATCGCCCGGGGGAGTGGTACCCGGGTGCAGGATGTGAACCGGCTGATCAAACAGTTCGATGAATCACGGCGGATGATGAAACAGTTTACCGATATGAGCATGAAAAAAGGCAAAAAGGGTGGAATTAAACTTCCATTCTAAAAATAATTTGCAAACACTTTATATTGGAGGCGAAAAGATGGCAACAAAGATCAGGTTAAGAAGGATGGGAGCGAAAAAGAGCCCCTTCTACCGGGTAGTAGTGGCTGATTCAAGGTCACCCCGAGATGGCCGCTTTATCGAGGAGTTGGGCTACTATGACCCTGGTACCAATCCGGCGACGATCAAAATCGATGAAGAGAAAGCCCTGAAGTGGCTGGCGACTGGGGCCAAACCAACCGAAACCGCCCAATCACTTTTAAAGAAAGCGGGCATTCTGCAGAAGATTCAGGTGAAGGGCAAGGAGTAGAGTGAGGGGGTTAATCAATTGAAGGATTTGATTGAACTCATTGCCAAGTCACTGGTGGACAATCCGGATATGGTGGAGGTTAATGAGATAACCAAGGATACCTCTGTTATCCTGGAAGTAAAAGTGGCCCCCGATGACATGGGAAAGATCATTGGTAAACAGGGAAAGATTGCAAAAGCTATACGAACACTGGCTAAAGCTGCAGCAACCAAGGAAGGCGTCAAGGTTTCGGTGGAGATTTCCCGTTAAAGGTACTTTTAATCGGGTAATGTTGGATGATGACTATTGCTGGTATGGAAAGGGTGAAAGCCTTGGTCCGGGAGATGATCAGCGTGGGGGAGATATGTGGCACCCGCGGTCTAAAAGGAGAAGTTAAGGTCTTGCCGCTTACTGATTTCCCGGAACGTTTCCAAGGGATGAAAGAAATCTGGGTAGAGTGCGGCCCAAAGAGCGGTTACTACCAGATTGAAAACTATCGCTCCTACAAACAGTTTTTGCTTTTTAAATTTGCCGGTGTCGATACTGTTGAGACGGCTGCTGGTCTGGTCAAAGGCCTGCTGAAGGTAGATGAGGATGAAATCTTTCCTCTTCCGGAAGATACCCATTATGTCTTTCAACTGTTGGGTCTTACGGTGGAGGACCTTGAAAGAGGGACTCTGGGAGTGGTGACCGATGTTCTGCAGACTGGAGCTAATGATGTTTACGTGATAAAAAGCGACAGGTACGGGGAAGTATTGATACCCGCTATTAAGGATGTAGTGTTAGATATCGACCTGGCCAACGGCAGGATGAGGGTTAAACTCCTGCCGGGGCTTGTTGATGAGGTTTAATCATGAAGATCTCTGTTCTGACCCTTTTTCCGGAGATGTTTGAATCTCCGCTTAGGAGCAGTCTGATAGGTAAGGCTATAGAGCGGGGCATCATCCAGATTGATGTGATAAACCTGCGGGATTACGCTCTGGACAAACACAGGCAGGTTGATGACTACCCTTTTGGCGGAGGTGCGGGCATGGTGATCAAGGCAGATGTTGCTTTAAGAGCCATGGAGGATCTGCACCGGACCAATCCCGGAACACGGACCATACTGATGAGTCCCGCGGGTAAAACCCTGAATCAGCGATTGGCTAGAGAATTGGCGAGGGAAAAAACCCTGCTGCTGCTCTGCGGACATTATGAAGGGGTCGATGAACGGGTTCTGGCAAAGGTTGATGATGAGATCTCCATAGGTGATTACATACTAACCGGGGGAGAAATGGCGGCTCTGGTGCTGATTGAGGTGGTAGCGCGTCTGGTGCCGGGTGTCCTGGGCAGCGAGAAATCAGTCGATGATGAATCGTTTAACGACGGGCTGCTTGAATACCCGCAGTACACCAGACCCCGGCAGGTTGAGGAAATGGAGGTCCCGGAAGTTCTCCTTTCAGGAAACCATGAAGAAATTCGGCGGTGGAGAAAAAAGGAGAGTATCAGGAAGACCCTGCTGGCCAGGCCGGATCTCCTGATAAAAAAACGATTCGATGATGAGGAAAGAAGGTATTTGTTAGAAATCCTGTTTTCTGAAGATGAGGGTAGCCAACAATGAAGCCAAGACTCTATATCGCCTTGATGCATAGCCCGGTATACAACAAAGGCCAGGAGGTAATCACCACCTCGATAACCAATCTGGATGTACATGATATTTCCCGGGCTGCGCGCACCTATGGCGTGATTCGTTATTTCCTGGTTCATCCTCAAGAGAATCAGCGACACCTGGTGGGGGAAATGATGAATTACTGGGTGCACGGCTTTGGAAGTGAGTACAACCCGGACCGCAAAGAGGCCTTGGAAGTGTTGGAATTGGTCTCAGATATCAATGAGGCCCAGCGCAGAATAATAGACCTCGAAGGGCAGAAAGCCCTTACCGTAGTTACTGATGCCCGGGTTCATACTCGCAGCTTAAGCTACCAGGAGATGCGACAGAGGATTTCCCAGGGAGATAAGCCCTATCTGGTGTTGTTTGGCACCGGCTGGGGTTTGGTTAAGGAAGAGATTGAGAAAGCCGATTTTATTTTACACCCGATTGAAGGCTACAGTGATTACAACCACCTCTCAGTCAGGAGTGCGGTAGCGATAATCCTGGATCGATTGATGGGTAATTGCAGGTAATGTGGCCTCTCAAGATATGTGAACCGCTCAGCTTGTGAATAAAAAAACCCTATGATATAATACCATTTGTCGGCAAAGAGGATATTCGCCATAACAGTAAAATGATACATGGAAGGGAGGTTTAACAATGCAGGACATAATTAATTCGATAGAACAAGAACAGATAAGAAAAGACATAATCGATTTTGGACCTGGCGATACGGTAAAGGTTCACGTAAAAGTTGTGGAGGGTGCTCGAGAGAGGATCCAGGTTTTTATGGGAACTGTTATTCGCAGACGTGGAGGCGGACTGGGAGAAACATTCGCCGTGCGAAGAATTTCTTATGGTGTTGGGGTAGAGAGAACATTTCCGATTCATTCTCCCAGAATTGAGAAGATAGAACTTGTCAGAAAAGGTAAGGTAAGAAGAGCACGACTTTACTATCTGCGCCAGCGGTTTGGTAAGAAGGCAAAGATAAAGGAAAAAAGAGAAAGCAGATAAAGATTAAGACTGGCTCAAGAGCCAGTCTTAATCGTAACAGATGGAGATTCCTTGGGAAAACCGTACCATTTATTCTTCCAGGAGGATAGATTGTGGTTAATAACTGGTATCCAGGCCATATGGTTAAAGCCCGGAGAGAAATCGCGGAGAACCTTAAGCTGGTGGATGTAGTGGTTGAGATTGCTGATGCCCGCGCTCCTCAATCCTCGCGTAACCTGGAACTGGAGAGCATGGTAAAACCAAAACCAATAATACTGGTGCTTAACAAGAAGGACCTGGTAAACTCTCCAGACCTGGATACGTGGATAAGTCATCTTAACCAGGAAGGATTGCACACGGCCGGCATGGTTTCGACCTCTGGTGAGGGGAAGAAACAGGTCATTCAAATGGTGGAAAAACTGTACCAGCCAACGGTAGAGGCCATGAAGAAAAGGGAGCGGCGGGTGCGTCCTCCTCGAATTATGGTGGTAGGGATTCCCAATGTAGGGAAGTCGACTTTTATTAATTCTCTCGTCGGCAGGAAAACCGCACGTACTGGACCAAAACCTGGCGTAACCAGGGGGAAACAATGGGTGCGAGTTGACGGGCGGATTGATCTATTGGATACCCCGGGCCTGTTGTGGCCCAAGATTACTATGCCCGACCAGGGATTAAAGCTCGCGGCCCTGGGGGTATTAGGTTCCAAGGCCTACACCGAAGAAGAGGTTGCCAGATTCATCATCCGCATGGTGCAAAAAATTCAGCCCCAGACACTGGAATCACGTTACGGCATCGAGAACATACTGTCACTGGACGAAGACCAGATTCTCCAGGCCATCGCTCGTTTTCGAGGTTTTTCGGAGCATGAATATGCCGATTATCAGAAAACAGCCCTTTTTGTATTGGGTGAGTTCCGCCGGGGGCGGATAGCTAAAATCATCCTGGATCAGGTGGATAATCTACGGTTTACAACAAGTGGTGACGATTATAGATAACCGTTAAGTATAGGTCGGGCAGTCGCATATCCAAACGGTTAAAAGGCGATAATCAACTGCAGGTTAACAAAAAATAAGAATTCACACCTTTAATAAACCACTGAACAGTGGACTTAGGAATTAAATATCCCTCCGGTATCCACTCATCTTTATTGTCAATTCATAAACGGGTGATCAATTCATTTCCATTTACCATCCAAAACGTGACATAAATTGCATTAAATATTCTATGGTGTTACACTTGAGCGGTCAAACCACTTATGAGTGTCATTAATGGCACAGATGGGCGGAGTTGACCCGGTATCACAAATCGTATCTGGGGACGAAAGGCCGGCAATTGTACAAATGCTGGATTTAGAGATCATGCCTGCAGATGCACAGTACCTGGCATGGATATTGCATCAGTATTAAGAGAGTTTACTCGAGTAACGCAACATTGCTGGTTGGGAAAGAGTTATATGATTTAAGAATTAGCTCACTGTTACCGGCTGCCCAGTAAATTTTGCACAATCCGGAGCAGTAATGTGAGGTGATGCCCAGAATAAGAAAAAGTGCGGTGTAAATGACTCAACAAATATTGCCCCTGATTCCACTGCACAAGTTACGGGTATTGTGTCAGTATGAGTATTCTTGCTTGTACTATCACCAATCAAGGACCGGTAGATAATATGCTTCTTCAGCGGAATCATCATTGGAAAGAGATATATATTGTGAGATTGGAGGAATTGTCACTATGAACTCACCGGTTGATAACGCCAAACCGGCACCAGCTGGAAATCTCCGTTGGATGATAATGGTCGCCATATTTGTCGCTTTTGTTATAGCCTATTTTGATCGCACCAATATCAACCTTCTGGTAGCGGACAAGGGATTTACAGATGCATTAGGTATTACGGGCGACCTGACCAGACAGGGGATGCTGATATCTGGATTTCTGCTGTGTTACGGTATCTTTAATTTCTTCATCGGTCCTGTAGTTGACCGCTTTGGCCAACGCACTATATGGATTGGCGCGGTTGTAGTATGGGCTGGTGTTACCATGGTTGCTGGTTTAACCTCAAGCTTTATACTTCTTTTGGGGACCAGGGTATTGCTTGGTATCGGTGAATCGGTTAACACACCGGCCACCAGCAAGACGATTAAGAACTTCTTTCCCCTTCACGAGAGGGGCAGGGCGAACAGTATATGGTTAACCGCTACAGTTGGCGCACCGATTGTTGCGGTACCGTTTATAGCCTGGTTGATAGCGCAATTCGGGTGGAGAGGGAGCTTCTTCGCCCTGGCAGCAATCGGACTTATTCCGCTATTCTTTTTAGCATATTATCTGTACAACAGCCCCAGGGAACACCCGAGACTGAGCAAGGACGAGGCTAATTATATAGAAGCATATAACGGTCCCGAGGAAGCGGAAGAAAAGGGTAAAATGGATTGGAGCTTTCTGCGGAGCCGTAACTTCTGGCTGGCTACCGTAGGTAATGCTATGGTAACGGTCTGCCTGTTTGGGATTACCAGTTGGATGCCCAAGTATCTGGTGGAAACACTGGGATTCTCGTGGGCTGAAATGGGCTTTCTGGCAACCCTGCCAAATATCGCGGCAGTTGCAGGTGCATGGATTGCAGGTATTGCCGCTGACAAGATGAAGACAAAAGCGCCGTTGACCATCTATTCATGCATCCTGGCTGGTCTTGCTATCTGGGTTGGCGTCAGCTTAAAGAACCCCTGGGCAGCTGCCTTTATGATATCGGTAGCCACCGGAGTTGCTTATATTGCTGTTCCTATCTGGTATGTTTTGCTGCAGAAATCGGTTAACCCCAACGCTATGGCTACCGGTGCGGGATTCTACAACGGTACCTGTTATGTCCTGTCCTCAATCGCCCCGGTGGTTTTAGGCTGGGCAGCAGGTATGATAGGATTCGCAGGCGGTTTTCTGCTGATGATTATTGCTCTAGTTTTCGCTCTCCTGGCAGGTATTGGTTTCCTGAGACAAGAGAAGGCCGAGGTAGCGTAGAGGATCCGGCAATAACTGTTTAGTATAACCTCAGGTTCTCCTGTGGCCCCAACCGGGCTACAGGAGAATCTGGGCTAACTTAATCCCCAGCAACTATCTGCCAAGTTACTCGACACAAATGCAAGTCGTTTTATTATATGAGCGTTGTTAATTCTGAATTACTTTCAATTTTTGATGCTATTAATAAGTCAGGGGAGGTTTTGTATATGCCAAGCATCAAAGAAATATCCTTGAGAAGTTGGCCCCCGGGTGTACCTACCGAGGCGCAGTATCCGTTAGGCAAGGTTCCTCTGCATGAATATCTTCGTATGCGTGCTAAAGAACACCCGAATAAACCAGCTATTATCTTTTATGGCCGGGTTATAACCTACCGGGAACTCGATGAATCCAGTGAGCGGCTGGCGAATTTTTTTATCAAACAGGGAGTAAAAAAAGGGGATCGGGTAGCACTGTTTCTTCTCAACTGTCCCCAGTACCTGATTGCCCATTACGCCGCCTGGAAGATCGGGGCGGTCCTGAGCCCCTGCTCCCCGTTGTTTAAGGAGATGGAACTCGAATACCAGTTGAATGATTCAGCAGTTGAGACCCTGGTCTGTCTGGATATCCTGTATCCCGTCTTTGAAAAGATAAAGGACAATACATCGGTAAAGACGGTGGTGGTAACAAATCTTAACGACTATGTGCCGGAAGAACCGACTCTGCCCCTGGTTGCGCAAATGGAAACCCAGAAAGTATCTATCCCGGGAACGTTTGATCTGGTGGACATCCTGGCCCATGAAGATACTACACCAGTACAGGTGAAGGTAGAACTGGAAGAACTGGCATTGCTGCAGTATACTGGCGGGACGACTGGTCTCCCCAAGGGAGCGATGCTGACCCATTTCGCAGCCCTGTTTACCAGCGCCACTGCTGTAACCAACGGCAACAAGCCGTTTCGGCCGGATACTATTTCACTGACGATATCACCCATCTTCCATATCGCTGGAATGCTGTGCGGGGTTGATGCTCCAATTATGGCGGGCTGTACAACAGTTATGATGGTCATGTTTGATCCCGAAACGACTATGAAAGCCATCGAACTGTATAAGGCCAACTACTTTGTCAGCAGTGTACCTATGAACATCGCCATCATGAATCACCCCAAGGTTCATGAATACGATCTGTCAAGCTGCAGACTCAACATGGCCATGTCGTTTGGCATTACCCTTACTAAAGAAATCGCTAGACAGTGGTCCGAGCTTACCAAGGGGGGCTATTGTTTTGAGAGTTCTTATGGTTTGACTGAAACCCACACTTACGACTGTTTTGTACCAATCAATAATATTAAATATGGAGTCTGTGGGATACCGAACGCGGAAACCGATATCAGGATCTTTGATTTTGATGACCATACCAAGGAGCTGCCGATAGGAGAAGAGGGCGAGATAGCTGTCAAGACACCCTCCCACTTCCTGGGTTACTGGAATAAGCCAGAGGCAACTAAAGATACCCTGATCAATGGCTGGGTTTATACCGGTGATGTAGGTAAATTTGATGACGAAGGATTTCTCGCTTTTTTAGGCCGCCGCAAAGAGATGATAAAGGTCTCGGGATTCTCAGTATTCCCCGAAGAAGTTGAAATGCTGCTCTGCAAACACCCTGCGGTGGCACAGGCGGCTGTTATTCCCAAAGCCGATGCGCATAAGGGCGAAGTTATTAAGGCGTTTCTGATCTTGAAGTCCGGCCAGAGCGCAACCACTGAGGAAATTAAGGCGTGGGCCAAACAAAACATGTCAACCTACAAAGTCCCGGCTATTATCGAGTTTGTGGATTCCTTCCCCATGTCCGGAGCCGGTAAGGTCTTGCGTCGTCTTCTGGACTAATAACAGCAGCAATTATATAAACAACAGAATCGAGCTTTGCATAAATAGCCGGGCGTTTGAGCCCGGCTATATTTATTAAACCACTGAGTCAATTATGACTATTGTCCCGGGTATCCGTTTGGCTGTATACTAATAACATAGTGGATGAGTCAGAGGTGACACAAACATGGATCGGAGAGAATTAAGACGCAAATGGGAAGAACTTCACAATAATCCGGAGGCCAGGAAGGCCCTGAGGCCCGAGATTCTGAGCTCATGGGAACGTTCTTATCAATATGGAGTTGATCCATATATGAAGACAAACCCCAATGTTGTCACCGCGGCAGAACTGGAGCGGTTGAAGAGCAAAAACGAATTCTTAATGCGAGCTGCACGTCCGGTAATGGAGAATCTTGTTCGTTTCATAGCCGGAACCCGGTGCGCGGTGTCCCTGTCAGATGCCAATACAACGGCTCTGATAATTCTTGGAGATGATGAGGCCGCAGAATGGGCCAAGAGGGGCAATCTTATTGAGGGTTCAATATGGCTGGAAAAGCTGGTCGGAACTCAAGGTGGGTCACTGGGACTGGCCCAGGGCAAACCCACTGCAGTATGGGGTTATGAACACTTTACCCTCATGGGTAGTGTGTGTGATGGTTTCTATGCCCCTATTTGGGACCAAGGTGAAATTATTGGCGGATTTGGATTGACCTTGCCCGCAGGGCGGGGCAATGAAGATTCTCTGGGCATGATAGTAGAAGCGGCTCGACATGTTGAGTCAATAATTGCTCTCAAACGCGCCAAAGAATTTCAGCAGGAGATTGTGGACTCAATGCCTGAAGGATTGATGGTGGTCAAAGAAGATGGCGAGATTGTATGTATGAACCAAGAGTGCTTAACGACCCTGAGACTGAACATTGGAAACCCGTTGGGACAGAACCTTATGAATGTCCTCGAACCGAGTGTAGAAAATCAGCGGTTTGTTAATTTGGTTACCCGGAGCAGGAAGGTTTCAGACGAAAGAATGACGATAACCAGAAACGGTGATCAGATTCAGGTTAATATTACATGTAATACCATGAGACAGCCAGGCTACACGGTCATAAATGTCCGGGAAAGCCGTCGTGTGAATCATATGATCAGGAACTGGACCGGGGGCAATGCAAAGTTCACTTTCGATGACTTCATCGGCAATGATCCCTCTCTCAATCAGATAATAAACAACGCCAAAGTTGCTGCATCAACCAATTCAAATCTGCTTCTTACCGGTGAGAGTGGAACCGGAAAGGACCTTATAGCTCAGGCTATTCACAACCACAGCATTCGGAGGAATAAACCTTTTGTAGCCATAAATTGTGCGGCTCTGCCTCGTGATTTAATTGCCAGCGAGCTGTTCGGCTATGAGGACGGCGCATTCACCGGGGCCCGTAAAGGGGGAAACATGGGCAAGTTTGAACTGGCTGACCAGGGAACCATATTCCTGGATGAGATTGGAGATATGCCCCTGAGCCTTCAAGCTACCCTGTTAAGGGTTCTGGAAGAACGCAAGGTGGCACGTTTAGGGGGAAATAAAATGATTCCCGTAGATGTCAGAGTTATAGCTGCCACCAATAAGGATATTGAGAACCAAGTTCGGAAAAACCGTTTCCGGCAGGATCTGTACTACCGGCTGGCAGTTGTAAAGCTTAACATACCGCCGCTTAAGGACCGGGGAAACGACATTGAACTTCTGGCAAATTATTTTGTAGCCAATTTCTGCTCTGCCATGGGCAAACCCCGGATGAAGATTGCTGCCGACGTGTTGAAGGCTTTTATGGAATATGATTGGCCCGGAAATGTACGTGAACTGCAGAACGTTATCGAGGGTGCCGTGCAGTTGAATACTGGTAAAGTTTTGACACTGGACCAGATACAGCACCAATTATTGCCCCTTTCCTCCAAGGAGAGCGAGAATACCGCGCCTTATTCCACTCTCGAGGAATTTGAAAAACAAATGATTATCGACTGCCTCAAAAAGCATAAGGGTAACCGGTCAGAAACCGCAAAAGACCTGGGGATGTCAAGGAGAACCCTATACCGGCGTATGAAAAAATGCGGTATCAGTTAGTTATCTACCCTCTGAGGGTTGATTATTCAAGGTTGATGCAGATCAAAGTGCGGACCGGGATGCAATTCTAAAATCCCGTCCGCACTTCCTTACTCACCGGCAGTTTCAAAGTATATAACAGCTCCATTGAACAACCATCAGCTTTCAAGCACAAACCTAACCTTGAGCCATCTATGACGGGATCTATGAGGAATAATAGCCCGAAAAATTCACAACCGTTGTTTCGCGTGACGAAAGTGACTCATGTTGAGCCTAGCTGACCCGCTATTATGGGAAGAAAGAAATAAGATTGCCCGGCAAATTACCGTGTTAGTTGATGTTTGCAGCTACTGTCGTGCAGAAAAGGTTGTTGGCATAGATCTTGCAATGAATTAAATGCAAGTTATTGATTCGCTGAGGTCGAGTTTTTTAGTAATTAACTGAGTAACGGGGTTGTTGAGTGTAATCTGCCGGTCCCTCCGTCGAGACGGGAGAGGACATGGCAGAAATGTGCTGTGAGTTTCAATAATCAGACTCGAAAACATTAAGGAGGAATCAGGAAAGGTGAAAGTAATCGAGAGTCCAATGGCGGGTAAGGTTGTGGAGGTATTAGTAGAGGTCGGACAGAGCATAGCTGAGGATGACGAGGTAATAATCCTGGAAGCTATGAAGATGGAAAACCCGGTATATGCACCCGAGAATGGTGTGGTAAAAGAGATTAAAGTTGAAGTGGGCAAGAAAGTCGCCGAGGGTGAAGTATTAATCGTCATGGAATAGATGGTAATCAAGATGAGGGCAGCTGTAATAATGATGAGGGAAGGTGTACATTATGAAGGCTTCAAGCAATAAACCCGACAGTGAATCAATACGCCCTGAATTAGCCGAAATGTACAGGCGTTATTCTTACGGTTTGGATGAGAACCGGCCTGATGTGGTTGAAAAACGGAAGAAGACCAACCAGCGGACTGCTCGTGCCAATGTCGAGGATATATGCGATCCTGGCAGCTTTGTTGAGTATGGTGCGTTGGCCATAGCTGCCCAGCGTGGAAGACGGTCAGAAGAAGATCTTAGAGCCCGGACCCCTGCTGATGGCATCATCACCGGTATAGGTTCGGTTAACGGTTCCGAATTCGGACCGGAAAAATCTCGCTGCGTAATACTCGCCTATGATTACTCGGTTCTGGCAGGTACCCAGGGATATTTCAATCACCGCAAAAAGGACCGCATGCTGCGGATAGCTTACGAGGAATGCTTGCCATTAATCCTCTTTGCTGAAGGTGGCGGAGGCAGGCCGGGTGATGTGGATGCCGATGGACCTAATGGAGTGTTTGTCGCCGGTTTGGATTGTACTACCTTCGCGATGTTCGGAGGTTACAGCGGCAAGGCTCCCATTGTAGGGATTGTGTCAGGCCGGTGTTTTGCCGGGAATGCTGCCCTGCTGGGATGCTGTGATGTGATTATTGCTGCCAAGAATGCCAACATTGGCATGGGTGGTCCAGTCATGATTGAAGGTGGCGGACTCGGTGTTTTTGCTCCCGAGGAAGTCGGCCCGGTTGATGTACAGACCAAGAGCGGTGTTATTGACATCCTGGTCGAGGATGATGCGGAGGCGGTCGCAATCGCAAAGAAGTATCTCTCCTATTTTCAAGGAAAGATTGACAACTGGGAGGCACCCGACCAGAAAAAACTGCGTAAACTGATTCCTGAAAACCGCCGCCGGGTTTATGACATGCGGCTGGTGATAAAAACCCTGGCTGATGTCGACTCCTTCCTGGAAATCAAGAAGGATTTCGGTCTGGGAATGATCACCGGCTTTATTCGTATCGAAGGCCAACCATTTGGTGTTATTGCTAACAACTGCAAATACCAGGCCGGAGCTATCGAGGCCGAAGGTGCTGATAAGGCAGCGCGTCTGATGCAGATCTGTAATGCACATGGTCTGCCCATTCTTTCGCTATGTGATACACCCGGGTTTATGGTAGGACCAGATATAGAAACCAGGGGCCAGGTACGCCATGTATGCCGTATGTTTGTAAATGGTGCTCATGCAACCGTTCCTTACTTTACCGTGGTAACTCGCCGGGGATATGGACTTGGTGCCATGGCCATGGCAAAGGGTGGTTTCACCCAGTGTCCGATTGTTGCCTGGCCGACTGGAGAGTTTGGCGGAATGGGGCTGGAAGGGTTCGTCAAAAAGGGTTACGAGAAGCAGTTGAATGCTATCGAAGACCCGGTGGAACGTGAAGCACTCTACAATAAACTGCTCGACCAGCAGTATGCAAGAGGAAAAGCCGTTAATATGGCAGCGTATCTGGAGATTGATGCCGTAATCGATCCGGCCGAAACCCGAAATTGGCTGATGAAAGGTATGGAGTCTGCCATGGCCAGACCTAAGCCCGAAGGCAAGCGTAATTTCATTGATACGTGGTAAACCGGGAACAGGAAAATAACGACCAGTGTAAGAATAAAACCTTAACTGAATTTGGCGTTTCCAACTTACACCCTTTTTAGATAAATGGACAAACCCGCCAAGGTTGATAAAACAGGCGGGTATGTTCATTTTTCAAGACTAAGACTCCAGAGGGAACCCGTTAGTGGAATTTGTTAGACAAGTATTAAAGATGAGCAGGCCTGGCACGATATTTCAAGTAAACAGGTCTGCTCGTTTTATCTGTCAGCGATATGCCATGGTGAAACTCGCAGGGAAAACGTCATCTCCCCGCACTGAATGATAGGAGGATGATAAGGAATGAGCATACAACACGCCAGAAGAGCTATTGGCAGGGCCTTTTGTGAATAAGCAATCAGCAGGGAACCGGCCATAAGGAACCGAATAAAAGATAAGGAGCTACCGGGGAGTAAAGCTGAATCGCATAATCCCCATTCCGATTATGATTATAGAGTTGGTGAGCAGACAGTGGTTAAGAAGCTGAAAGTACCTGAAGCTGAGATACAGAGACTTCAGGAAATGATGCGCTATGAACAGGATCTTTATGAACAGGGTGTTCAGTACATAGCGGGTATTGACGAAGCCGGAAGGGGACCGTTGGCCGGTCCTGTGGTGGCAGCCGCCGTAATCCTTCCCCGGGATTTCTTCGTACCGGGAATTGATGATTCAAAACGGCTTAAACCATCCTTGCGCGAGGAATTATCAATTGAAATAAAAAAGAGCTCTCTGGACTGGGCAGTAGGCATTGTATCGGTTCCATGCCTGGACCAAATAAACATTTACCAGGCCACCAAGCTGGCCATGATCACTGCGGTCAGCAATCTGAGTATTAAAGCTCAACACCTGATCATAGATGCTGTCAAGCTTGATGAACTTGGTATTCCACAAACCCCACTGGTCAAAGGAGACTCCCTCAGTCAATCAGTTGCCTGTGCTTCCATCCTGGCCAAGGTGGAAAGGGATGCCATCATGGAAGGGTATGATGAGCTCTACCCCGGATACGGCTTTATCAAGCATAAAGGCTACGGGACGCGGGAGCATATGGAGGCATTGTTCCGGCTCGGACCATGCCCGGTACATAGAACCAGTTTTGAACCGGTAAAATCCCTGACGGGAGAGAAAGATTATGCAGGTCAGATCTGACCCTGTAACCAGTTCTCAAATGAGGCTCGGTTTTGCCAATATCGAGGGATTAAAGCTACTCAAAGGAGAAATCGTCCAGGCGGTAGTCGAGAAGTTTATTGGAGATGGCAGATACCAGGTACATATCAAGGGAATGACGGTGGAAGCGGCCACCGAACTGATGTTGACTCCGGGACAGAGCTTGCTTTTACGGTCCGAGGGGAGTGCAGACGGCCGCCAGATCCTGCGGGTAGTAAAACCTGGGGAGGAGTATTCATTAAAGGTTGCGACCATTCTGCAGGAGATGGGTTTCAAGGCTGATGACCGTCTTATTGCGGTAACCGCTAAACTCATGCAGTATAGCCTGCCGATAACCCGCGAAAACATCGATTACGTAATGACAGCTACCCGCTGGCTGGACGGATTTAATTCGCTTAACCTGGAGACCGCTGCCTGGACCCTGGCCAGTGGAATAAAAACCAATCCTGATATACTGAATGCCATCCGCAGTTTTCTGCAAAAACCAGAGTCCATTAACGCGATAATAAGCCAAATAATTCAGAGCCTGTCGGCCACCCGGTCAACAGCGGAGGAAGGTTCAACAGCCAACCAGCATCTATTAACACAACCAACCCCAAACGGAAGCCCCCAGGCAACTAATATTGCAGACGCCAGCAGGATGATTGGCGGCGAAGCGGCAATCGGGGCCGATGATGTTCCCGCCGTAAACCGGTATGCTGTCAGCGATACGGCAAATCGTTTGGAAGCTGCAAGTGTCATGAACCGGTTGGATGGTATCGATACACCAAATCCAATTGAAGGTAACAACATCATAAGTAATCTGGGCAACGGGATAACAGAGAATGCTTTCCTCAACCGGAGGCTAATTATAGAAGGATTGTTTAAAGCAATTGAGCTACTGGTCAATCTCAAGGTTACCGGTGACCCGGAGACGATAAGGGAGAACCTGCAAAAGGTCATGGCCTCAAACAAGGAAGTCTTCAGAGCACTGGCGGTAATTCAGGAGATACTAACCCAATTCCCTGATACCGCAAGACAGGTGGGGAATGAGGTCCTCCAACTGGTGCAATCGGCAGAAGGGGAACTGATTGGCCAGGCAGCCTTCAATTCTGCGGAGAGGCAGGCAAGCAACCAACAGCCAGGGTTCTATTATCTTGCCATACCGATGGAATTCGGCGGTAAAGACCGGGTCATGGAACTCAAGATCTACAAAGATGACCGGGGGACGCGTCGGCTGGATGAGATGGAGGAAATCCGGCTGGCGGTTTCACTTGATACTGCCAATCTGGGCATGGTAGTTTTCCACGTTACCGCAAGGAGAGATAATATGCTGGAGATACAGGGTGTGGTCAATAACCCGGTATCGAAAGAGGTAATTGAGAATAGTATTGACCTTTTGCAGCAACGATTGATGGAGCATGGTTACAGGGTTCATTTTTGGGGGATGAAGCTTACCTCTGAACCCGAAAAACTCAGACCACGTTTTCAAAGCAGAGAGATGGAGTCACCAGTCCTGGGAATAGATATCACCGTGTAGGAGTGGACGGGAAGGCTGTTATCGCGGGTAGCAAATTAGGTGTTGTGGGGTGTTGCCAGTGGAAAAGGAACCTTTAAAAAAAGCTGTGGCCCTAAGATACGACGCTGAAGAGGATGAGGCTCCCCGGGTGGTGGCCACTGGCCTTGGATTTGTGGCGAAGAGAATTGAGGAATTGGCCCGGGAGTCCGGAGTGCCCGTAAAACAGGATAGGGAACTGGTGGAGTATCTCAGTGCCTTAAAACTGTATGAGGAGATACCTCCATTTTTATATACCGTCGTGGCCGAAATCCTGGCATTCGTTTATCGACTTGATTCACGAGGAAAGAATATATGAAGAGGGAGATAGGCCGCCGGGGAGAGGAACTGGCAGCGGCATACCTGTCCCGGTTAGGGTTTGAGATTGTGGAGCGCAACTACCGGTGCCAATGGGGAGAAATTGATATCATCTGCCGCCGGGGAGCACTGATGGTTTTTGTAGAGGTACGGTCGAAAACCAATGACCGGTTTGGCAGCCCGGAAGAGAGTATCAACCGGACCAAGATATCCCGAATCCGTAAGACTGCTATGGACTACCTGAGGAAAAACCTGGAGGGAAATCCGATTAAGATGCGTTTTGACCTGATTGCCGTTAACTTTAAAGACCACCAGGGGAAAATCAATCATATCGAGGGGGCTTTTTAAGTGACAGAAGAAAAGGCAGCCTGCCCACGACTGGGAGGACACATATCCATAGGCAAGGGACTGGATGCAACCGCTAGGAATGCCGCCAAAATGGGGATAGAGACCTTCCAGGTATTCCTGCGCAACCCTCGTGGCAGCGGCTTCCGGGTCTGGGAGAGCCGCGAGATCCAGCAATTCAAAGATACCCTGAGCGAGCATGGGATTTATCCGGTGGTAGCCCACATTCCCTATATCGTCAATCCCGCCAGCCAGCGGGATGACCTTTATGAACTGGCCCAGCGCGTAATAACCGAAGACCTGAACCGCTGCGACCTCATCGATGCCCCGTACCTGGTACTTCACCCGGGTTCAAGAGGAGATGCTACGGCTGAGGAGGCAATTGAACGGTTGATTGCTCTGGTTAACAAGGTTCTTGACGGTTATGAAGGAAATGCCATGATGCTCATTGAGACCATGTCCGGCATGGGCAAAGAAATCTGCTCCAACTTTGATGAGATGAATGCTTTGTGGCAGGGGGTGCAGTCCAAAGAGCGGCTGGGGATATGTTTCGATACCTGTCACCTCTTCGCCGCTGGTTATGATGTAGTCACACCCGCCGGAATCAGCCAACTCATCGACGAATTGGATCGCAAGGTCGGCCTTCAGTACCTGAAGCTGTTGCATGTCAATGACAGTCAGCGGGAGATGGGTTCGCACATCGACCGCCATGCCTCAATCGGTACTGGTCATATAGGTATCGAAGGATTTACTAACTTGATGAAGAATCCGGTTTTGAAAGAGAAACCTTTCATTATTGAAACCCCTACGGTACAGGAGGATTTTCGAACCCTGCGTGATATTCGAGCTTCTTTGGGTAATGATTGATGTTGTGTGAAGGAATACTTTAAAATGCAGTATCTGTGAAAACCATTTGCCTGCTGGGTGTTTCTAGGTTTTTAAACCCGGGTACCTAATCGCACCGGCTTAACCCAGTATTCAATATTGCCCGTGGATGGGGATAGACTCCTGTCCACGGGCTTCATTTTGGCTGGCAGATTTCTTTACGCCGGACATAAGCATATTATTGTGAAACGAATCACTCTCAATTTGTTTCATTTTCCAGCAGGAACGCTAAATATGATGACGAATATAAATAAAGTATAGCACAATAACCAAATATCATTGCAACAGCATACCATAATTAAACAATTCAGGAGGTCGTAGAAATGAGTACGAAGATAACCCTATCGGTACTTAAGGCTGATGTAGGCGGTTTTATTGGACATGGCAGTGTCCACCCCGATATGTTGGAGGAAGCGAAAAAGACCCTAAAACAAGAGGGGAAAGACATATTAATAGATTTTAACGTTACCAACGTGGGTGATGATATAAACCTTGTACTCACCCATCAGGAAGGAATCAATTCCAGGGACATCCATTCATTAGCCTGGGCGACATTTCTCAACTGTACAGAAGTGGCGAAAAAAATGAAGATGTATGGCGCCGGTCAGGATCTATTGTCCGATGCTTTTTCCGGCAATATAAAAGGTATGGGACCGGGAATAGCGGAAATGGAATTTGAAGAAAGGACCAGTGAACCGATAATAATATTTATGGCGGACAAAACCGAACCGGGTGCATGGAACCTCCCCCTTTACAAGATATTTGCTGATCCATTCAATACCATAGGTCTGGTTATTGATCCTAAAATGCATGCCGGTTTTGTTTTCGAAGTCCTGGATTTAATCGAAGACATACTTGTCACGTTTTCCTGTCCCGAAGAACTATACGATTTATTAGTGTTTCTGGGTGCCTCCAATCGTTATGTAGTCAAAAGCATATTTGCAAGCAGTGGTGAAATAGCTGCCGTTTCATCAACTCAAAAACTTAACCAGATGGCCGGTCGTTATGTGGGAAAAGATGACCCGGTGCTGATAGTACGCTGTCAAAGTGGTCTGCCAGCGGTGGGAGAAGTGCTTGAACCCTTTGCCAACCCCCATTTAGTTGCAGGGTGGATGCGGGGCTCTCATTATGGCCCGATTATTCCGGTATCACAGAAAAACGCTGTTCCGACCCGCTTTGATGGACCGCCGCGTGTAATAGCGATGGGATTTCAGTTGGCCAACGGAAAACTGATTGGGCCACAGGATCTGTTTGCCGATGTTGCCTTTGACAGAGCACGACAGACCGCTCTGGAAGTAGCAGATTATATGAGGAAAATGGGTCCCTTTGAACCACACCGGTTGCCTCTGGATGAGATGGAGTATACAACCATGCCCCAGGTGATGGAGAGGTTGAAAGGACGGTTCAAATAAAGGTATGAGATAACCGGCAAGAATCGTTGTTTAGCAGGAAACCAGTTGAGCTTTTCAAGCCAACTGGTTTCCTGCCTTTGCGTCGGAAACGCAAAGCGATGGGTTATAACAAGGGAAAAGAGAAAAAGTTTACCATAGCTTATTGTCCCGGCTTTCCTTCATTTATCCATGATATCTGGTCTGCGTTAATCGGCGGGTGTCGATGGATGAACTGCGTTTCACCAGCCGTTTTCTTTCCAGGCAGTCAACCATGACGGTTAGGCACCTTTTCACCCAATTTAATGACTTTGCCATTGATGCCACTATTTTTCTTTTGCTTCCAGCATCTCTACAAGGGCTTGAAATTTCATGTAGTTCCTTTCTTCGTCATAAAAAGAATCATCCACTGGATCGCCTTCTATCATCACAATAGGTATATTTGTTTGTTTTTGCAGAAAATCTGCTACATAACGCATAGGTACAGAGGTAGGTTTGCAGCTCAGTGAATTAGCAAAAATGCCCCCTTCCAGTTTGTAGTCAAGTACCAATCCTTTAGTAATTTCAGCCTTTCGGCTTAAAGTATTGCTAAATAACGACACCGCTGTATTTTCAGCTACACTCTCCAGGGGCCTGTCCGGATCAAGTCTGTCGTAAGAGAAAACCTCAAGATAGGAACTAGTCACCAGACACATTCCTAAGCTTTGAAGCTTATTAGATAGGTTTTTTATTGCAAACCAATAGGGAATGCCATCCCAATAAATCCGATACTTCATATTATCCATGGGCACGATTCTATTCCTAACCCTCTGTTTTAACTCGTCTTCCATTAGTCTATAATGCTCGGCTGCCTCTGGTTTATAGCGCAGAGCAAGATTCGGGAAATTATGAAACATAAGATCAAAAAATGTTGCCGGCGCTGGATCATGTTTGTTTACATTGAGCATCGCTCTATATTTTTCAGCACTTTTCTTCCCATTTGACACAATTTCTTTCAGTTTATCATTATCAAATTTCTTGCCGGTGAATTCTTCGAGGAATTTGATAAGATCCAAGCATTGGTCTTTTACATGATTTATGGCTTGCTTTTCATCCATACCGTCAACAATGACTGGACAATCAATGTTAAACATAGGTATTCCCAACAAATTACTTAGATGTTCCCACCATTTTGTGATTAGTACACAAGAATTGTTAGCCACCAAAAGAAAATCCGGACGAGCTAATCCCTCATATGGCTCAATCCCATTTATCTCTCCAATCGTTGCGCCCAGGTGATTTCGGCAATAGGTGCAAAGGTGATGTTCATACTCATTTCTCTCCGTGAGCTCGCAATAATCGCGGGCTACATGCCGTGCCCCAGAAGTAGCCGCATAACTCTCCGGAAATTGTACGTAAAAATCCATTGCCCATAATATTTCAGTAGGGGCGAGAATAGATGCCCATGCTATTGGTTGCTCCTTAGTATTTGCCAACTCCCGCGCACCAACATAATGATCGGCTAGCATCTGGCCCAGACGCTTCTGACTCTCTAGCCTGGGATTTACGGTATTTACGTTGTTGACCAACATTGTTTTTCCCCCTCACGAATAAAATGCGAACAGTCAGGGCAACATAAACTTTCTTATACGACACCTTACTGATTCAAAGCGAGGATGGCTGCACCAAGCGCCGTCACTATCTGTGGGTTGTCAGGTACCAGTACTTTACGCCCCAACATTTTCGATAATAATTGTACAATGGCTATGTTCTTTGCTACTCCACCCGTAAGTACAATGCCAACACCGGGCTCAGGATTTACGGAGCTGACTAATCCCAATATTCTGCTTGCTATAGACTCATGCAGGGCTGCAGCAATATCCTCTTTAGCCGTTTTCCGTGCAATCAAAGAAACAATCTCACTCTGAGCAAATACGGTACAGGTATTGCTTATGGTTATTCGATTACTTGATTTCAAGGCCAGGCTGCCCAATTCAGCTATGTCTACCTGCAGGGTATCAGCTGCAATTTCTAAAAATTTTCCCGTTCCGGCCGAACATTTATCATTCATCGCAAACTGCAGGACCTTTCCTCGCTCATTAATTTTGATTGCTTTACTGTCCTGTCCGCCAATATCTACTATCAGGGTTGCTTCCGGAAACAAATGGTGAACGCCAGCGGCATTGCATGTTATTTCAGTAATGGTTTGGGTGCTATAAGGTATACTGATCCTGCCGTAGCCAGTAGAGACTATCCGTTCGATATCCTCAAAGGACTTGTTTATTTGCTGTAAAGATCTTTTAATAACCCGGTCAGTCGCTTCCACGACATCTATTCCTGTGGCTTGAACCGAATTAGCGCACATACCATTCGGACCCAAGAGAACCACTTTTGTAGTCGTCGAACCGACGTCAATTCCTGCTGCGATCATAGATGTCCTCCTTCACGCGTGCCGTCATAATGATTCTGCAAAGGCAGCTACTCTAGTTTTAATTGCTTCAGATACTCCCATTCCAGGCTCATAGAATAATGGGAAGTAAGGAATGTTTTCTTCCGTCAGCCGGTTCTTTAACAATACATATTCCATGTCAAACGGATCACAATAAGGAACTCTGAGCATTAATAGGCCCTCAGCTTCATTCTGCTTTACCATATCAACAATATAATCTGCATAATGTGAACGAGTCCCCCCCTTGCCAAGGTCGTCATAGTTGTAGGTGGTACAGGGAACCGAATTCATGTAGCTGTAGGCAATGGATTCAATGGGATCTCGGTCAGAATCTATCTTATTGTAAATATACCGGCCACCGGTGTAGAAATCATCATCGACAATAACCAGCCCTTGCTCCTCAATGAGGTCCAGAATTTCCCTGTCGGGAATTACACACAGGCTTCCTATGGCAACGATCTTGTGCCTCTGTTCCGACATTATCGTTTTTTCTCCAATCATGCCTAATAGTGTCTCCATTATCTGGTTGTGTTCTTCGCGGGGTATCAACATGCTGGAGGTTATGATGTTAACCATATCTTGAGCACCAATGATTCCGGGTTGTTCCCGGCGGAGCTGATATAAATGCCTCATCATTGCGCGCGATCGGTCATACATACCAATACTTTTCTGTAATGCTTCAACGTCTATTAGGTTACCAGTAAACTCTTCAAGAGCAGAGATTAAGCGATTTAATTCGCTGATCAAAAACAGTATGTTGGTTGCATCCATCTTGTAAGGACGGCATATCTCGTGAAAAAAGGCGAACGGATGATCCAACTGCCACGACTGCATAAAGAACCGAACCTGATCGCAGACATGGACACCTGCAACCCCATCCAGAAAATCATACTTGCCTTTTAGAAGACCGTCATAGGTGCTGCGAATATGATGGCAGACATTGTACCCGATATGCTGATCTCCCATCGTTATCGTATCGTCGCTGCCAAATAACGTTACCGGCAATGCTCCTGATGCATGTATGATTTCTTCAGGACAATACATAGGAAGACACCCAATGACCTTCTTATTACTTTCTCTCTTCCATTCTATTGCTCTTTGATATGAATCCTGTGTGTACTCGTTAAATTTGGTTAATATTTCGTCCATCACATATCTCTCCCCCAAATTTCTGCACAGTCTAGATGTTAGTCAGAGCCAGATTTATGATGCTCAGGTCATTATCAAGCACAGAACCCACGCCATTTATGCGTTTTGGCGAGGGTTCTGTGACAGTCCGTGCGACAGAATCATCCATCGCGTTTAGCGCAGGAACAGGTTGACTTTCGATGAAATCAGGAAATAAATGATTTCTTACCTTCCCAGTACGGTTTGCGCAGATCCTTTTTCAACATTTTGCCGATCGCATTGCGAGGGATCGCATCGATATAGTCAACAGATTTTGGAATCTTAAAGCCGGCCAGATGTTGGCGGCAATAAGTAATAATTTCTTCCTCACTGACTGAATATCCGGGTTTAAGTACCACGATGGCCTTGACCTGCTCACCCCACTTGTCATCCGGTACGCCGATTACACCCACATCGGCGATGCCCTCCATCTGCATGATTACGCTTTCCACCTCGGAAGGATAAATGTTGGTGCCACCGCTGATGATCATGTCTTTGGACCGGTCGACCAGGTAAATGTAGCCGTCAGCATCCATTCTAGCCACATCTCCGCAGGTAGCCCATTCGTGGTCTAGAAAAGCCTCTTTGGTGCCCTCGGGATTATTCCAGTAGCCATCAAAAACTGCCGCACCGCGCGCATAGAGAACGCCAATTTCGCCCGGGCCGACTTCTTTACCACTTTGATCAAAGATTTGTAAATCGATATCGAAAATACCTTTGCCGATGCTCCCTTCCTTATTCATTCCAAACCATTCCTCGGCAGTTATGATGGAAACAAAACTTAGCTCGGAAGCACCGAGCATATTAACACACTTGGCATTGGGAAAATGGTCTACCATTTTCTTAAAGATATTGCTGTGCATGGGCGCGCCGCAAGCCACCGCCAGCCGTATTGATGAAAGGTCGTACTGGGCTATTGTTTCGGGGGGCAGTGACAGCATCCAGTCGTACATGATGGGAACCATAAAAGCCCATGTGGGTTTGAAAAGATCGATCAGTCGCAGGGAATCTTGCGGAATAAAAGCCGGGGCAATACAGAGCGATCCTCCTGCTATCAGGGCAGCTTTGATATAGCCGCCCGAAGCGGCAGCGTACATGGGGGCCGATACAAACATGGAGTCATTATGGTTCAAACCAAGCTCAAAGGCGGTGGAAACAGCGCTATTATATGCGCCGTACTGGCTGCGCACCGCACCTTTTGGCTTACCGGTAGTTCCGGAGGTGTACAGCAATAGCTGAATGTCTTCGGGCAGCACCTCCACCGAAGGGTCTTCAGGGCTGCCGCTGGCGATGAGTTCTTCGTAATGCAGCACACCATCTGCTTTTTCATCACCGATCAAAACGAGTTCTTTGAGCGATGGAATACGATCGGCCAAAGGAAAAATCATTTTATGCTGCTCAGGTGTGACGAAAATGACCTTGGCCGCACAGTCATTGATTTGATAAATCATCTCCTCGGGAGTTAGGCGATAATTACCATAAGTTATAGGCAGACCGATTATATCCGCTGCCATCATGACCTCCACAAATTGATAGCAGTTGGGCATGTAGGTAGCGACCATATCGGGCTTTTGGATGCCTCTATTCAGGAGGGCGTTGGCCAACCGCGTACAGCGTTCCCACATTTCACCCCAGGTCTCGCTGAAAGTTTCCGTTCTCAATGCAATTCTGTCAGGGTGTTTCTTTACATAACCCTTGAAGGTCGATATACCATTACTGGTTGCTTTTTTTCCCGGCTGTTTACCAACAAATACCATAATCAATTCCTCCTTTTTTAAAAAAAGTCTCAAACGCAAATAGCCCTAGAATAATGACAAGTTGCGCTGCAGGATCTCTTTGGCTTGTGCGACCATTCGATCGATCAGCTCCTGGCAGGAGACCACGTCTTTGATCAAGCCGATGGTCTGTCCCACCATGAGGGTTCCATTTTCAACATCCCCTTTTTTCCAGGATTCTTTGGCAAGTTGACCGGACAAGAGTGGAATTATTTCCTCTAGACTGCCCTTACGCTTCTCGATGGCCAGGATCTGGTCAACCGTTTTATTCTTGAGGGCACGACCTTGAATTCCAACGGATTTGTTAATGAGGGTTGTATCTTGTTCCTGCCGTCTAATCAGTTCATTTTGGATGTTGGGGTGGACCTGGCATTCGGTGGTAGCAATAAAACGGGTTGCCATCATAACCCCATCCGCACCTAAGGCAAGAGCGGCTGCTAGCCCTCTTCCATCCGCGATGCCGCCGGTCGTTATGACTGGAATTTTTACCGATTCCGAAATCCGTGGGGTTAAAACCATGGTGGTCACGTCATCGTTTAATGGGTGGCCCCCTTCTTCGATGCCAGCCGCCAGAATCGCGTCATAACCAAGTTTTTCGATATTGAGAGCGTGACGAACGGACCCTACTTTGTGCATGATTTTGACGCCAGCCTCGTGCACCATGTCGATATATTCGCCCGCTGGTTTCCCGGCCACTTCTATGGCAGTAACCTTCTCTTCGCAGCATACCTTGAAGTATTCAGTATAGGTTTCAGCCTTAACACGGATTGAGGGGAGAAGAGTAATGTTTACGCCGATGGGTTTGTCAGTCAGTTTGCGGGTTTCACGCAGGGCAGCGCGCAGTTCCTCTCCGGTGTCGTAATTGCCGGCCGTAATGTTGCCCAGGCCGCCCGCGTTGGAGATGGCGGCACAAAGCTCAGGCCCGCAGAGCCACAGCATGCCTCCGCAAATGATAGGATACTTGATGCCAAACATTTCGGTTATTCTGGTTTTCATGTAGAACCTCCTTCGATTTGTTCCATTGGTTGAAATAAGGGTTTTTCAATATCCCGTATCTCAATATCATATCTTTGCAATAGTTGTGCCATGCACGATAAATATTTGAATAAATCCTGAAACCCAAAATATGTTGCCTGTTTGTCAGGCGGAAAAGAGACTGGCTAATAGAGTACATAAGGTTGTGGTATGTTCATCCGTGAGACAATTATGATATCATCCGTGAGACGATTGTTATTAAATCGTATCAAACAAGAGACAATTGATATACAATTAGTTTTGAACATAGGACGCTGAAAAAAACTATGGCGAAGAGGGATTTATAAGGGAGTAACAGTAATCCGGCCAGTTTGAGACAAATTTCGTTAAGCGTTAGATTAAAAAACTTGCTTTATCCGAATGGATAGCTTCCGGTAGAGAGGGGTGGATCATGCAGATGACCAGGAAGGAAATAAGCCATATTTGGAAGTCTTTGCGTGAATCCGGTGAGTATGATGGTATTACTATTACCCAGGAGGTACGCGAGTCCTGGGAACGGAGTATAAAATTCGGAGTGGATCCTTATAAACCTTGCTGTGATGTCGTACTTAGTGAAGCCGAACTGAGAGTCATAAGGGCTGAGAATAGCACTTTACTGGAACAAGCTACCGTAATGATGGGGCATCTGCATAATTTTACGGAAGGATCAGGCTTTGCTTTTACCTTACATGACAACAAAGGATATCTGCTGGCGCGGACCGGGGATAGGGAATCCCTTGAATTATCAGATACTCTGAATTTAATCGAGGGAGCCAAGTGGTCGGAAAATGTGATGGGTACCAGTGCTGGAACCTTAGCTCATATTTTAGGTAAACCAATGCAGTTATCCGGTTATGAACATTTCTGCCGATGCGCAGCTTTTACCACTGGCGCGTCGTCACCCCTTTATGACGATGAGGATAACATAATCGGAGTACTGAACGTTTCTGGACCATATCATATGGTCAACAGACATACTATTGGAATGGTTGTTGCGGCTTCACGGGCCATAGAAAGACAGATGGCCATGCAAAATGCTCTCCAACAAAGTGAAATGGAGAACCTCTACAAAACAACGATTATGGATTCCATGTCTGATGGAGTTGTGACCCTGGACCGGAAGGGTCGGATAATTCACATGAACCTCTTAGCGGCTCAAAGCCTGGGGATTGAGAATAACAATGTGGTGGGGCATAAACTTGAACACCTGATGTTACCTAATAACGAGATTTTCTTTGCCAAGATATCCGACAATAAACAACTTAGTGAACCACTGGCGATCAGGCGAAAGAATGATGTGATCAAATTAGCGGTCAGCAGCACTCCCCTCACGGGCAAAAATGGCAAGATATTGGGAACAGTTGTTATTCTCCAACCCCTTCAAAAGTATAAACGTTTGATAGAAAAAGTATCCGGGGCACATGCCAAAATAACTTTTGACGACATAATTGGCCAGAGTAGTGAATTAAAATTTACTTTAAAGCTCGCAGAAATAGCGGCCAAATCTGATTCTAACGTGCTTTTGTTGGGTGAAAGCGGTGTGGGCAAGGAAATGTTCGCCCAGGCCATTCACAATGCCAGCAATCGTTGCATGGAACCTTTCTTTGCCATCAATTGTGCTGCTTTGCCCCGGGAACTCATATCTAGCGAGTTATTCGGGTACGAAGAAGGAGCATTTACTGGCGCTCGCAAAGGAGGAAACCCGGGGAAGTTTGAACTGGCCGACCAGGGAACACTCTTCCTGGATGAGATCGGAGAAATGCCATTGGACCTGCAGGGTTCTCTGTTGCGGTTTCTGGAAGAAGGTACAATAATGCGCCTGGGAGGGCGGGAACTCATACCTGTCAATGTCCGCGTTATCGCCGCCACCAATAAGAACCTGCTGGAAGAGGTAAAGAAGGGCAATTTCCGGTTGGACCTCTACTATCGAATTAAGGTAATTGATATAAAAATACCTTCTTTGCGCGAAAGAAAAGATGATATACCCCGGCTGGTTGAACATTTTATTAAAGTCATTGGACCCAGGTTAGGCAAAAAGATAACTGGCATTGACGATAGAGCCATGAATGTTTTGTTTGATTATGATTGGCCGGGTAATGTAAGGGAGCTTAACAACATTATTGAGCGAGCTATCAGCTTGGCAAGTGTGGGTGTATTAACGGAAGTAGATCTGCCTTCTGAAATAAAAAAAGATAACGATGTTTTGACAGGAGAGGATCTGCCTTCTGAAATAAAAAAAGGTGATAATAAGGAATATTTATCTCCGTGGAAAGAATGTCTAAACACAGATATTATCGAAGAACAGTTGATAAGAAACTGCCTCGAAAAGTATCAGGGCAACCGAAGTCTAGCCGCTAAAGAATTGGGGATGTCTAGGGCTACTATGTATCGGAAAATTAAAAAATACTCAATCAACTAGGTGTATTCATACTAACAGGTATAGATTGAATAAAGCCTTTCATGGAACTGGAATTAGGTTTCTTTGTGTCTATGGGTTCTAGGTAAGGCCATGGTGCTCAGCGTTTGTGGTTAGCAAAGGGCCTTTTTTTATCGCCAAAGCGGTTCCTCGGTTGGCTGGGCATTTATGGCTACGGAGAAGATTGAGCCGGAGAGACCGAGTTAAGACTGGCAGTGGATTGACATGAAGAGACTTATCGTATACTCAACTGGTACTTCCGTTCCAGGCTCCGGTACTGGATCGCCTCGGCTACGTGAGCAGCCCCGATTCTTTCTGAGCCATCAAGATCCGCGATGGTGCGCGCAACTTTCAATATGCGGTCATAACCCCGGGCGCTTAAGCCCAGGCTGCGGAATGCAGTTCGCAACAGGTGCTGAGCATCATCACTCAACCGGCAGTATTTTTTGATGTCCCGTGGCCTCAACTGGGCGTTGACCTGTATACCATGGGAGTTGTAACGCTCGTTCTGAATAGAACGGGCTTTTTCAATCCTTGAACGCATAGCTTGTGAGTCTTCCGGAAGTGTGTTTTCCGTAAGGGCTTCATACTTCACCCGGGGAACTTCCACCTGCAGGTCTATCCGGTCCATAAGCGGTCCGGATATCCGATTCAGGTATCTCGTAATTTGCAACGGACTGCAGTTGCAGTTCCTCGTCTCGTCCCCGTAAAAACCACAGGGGCACGGATTACACGCTGCCACCAGCATGAAGCTGCAGGGGTAGGTAGAAGATGAATGGGTGCGGGATACTGTGACCACGCCATCCTCCAGCGGCTGACGCAGGCTTTCCAGTACATCCCGTGAGAACTCCGTAACCTCATCCAGGAACAAGACTCCGTGTTGGGCCAGACTTATCTCACCGGGACGGGGTATTCTTCCGCCGCCGATGATGCTGTTGGCAGTGGCGTTGCGGTGAGGAGAACGAAAGGGTCTGGTGCATATAAGAGGACGTTCGGGAGTGAGTAATCCAGCTACTGAGTAAATCTGGGTTGTATCCAGGATCTCCTGGCGGCTCATCTCCGGCATAATACTGGGGATGCGGCGGGCCAGCATGGTTTTACCCGAACCAGGGGGACCCAGCAGCAGTATGTTATGTGCTCCGGCCACCGCTACCTCTATCGCCCGCTTGGCGGACGCCTGGCCCTTGATGTCCGAAAAATCATCCTGGTAGACACCTGGTGAAAGGCTTAAATCTGATAGTTCTGTTTTGATCAGAGCCTGTTCGCCGTCCAGGAAGGAAACCACTTCCTTCAAAGAATGAGCCATGAGGGAGGGATAATCTACTAATGAGGCTTCACCCTGGTTAGCGGATGGAATGATGGCTTTAGCCTGGGGATAGCGTCGGCTCAAAGCCATTATCATCGGCAAAACTCCGGGAACACTCTTTATGGTTCCTTCCAGCGACAGTTCACCGATCCAGAAGAACTCATCCGGTGGGGCAAACACCTGCCTGCTGGCAAGGAGGATTCCCAGAGCGATGGGAAGGTCCAGATGACTTCCATCCTTGCGTACGTCAGCCGGTGCCAGATTAACGGTGATGCGCTGCAGGGGGAACTCAAAACCGGAATTTTTGATTGCCGACCTGACCCGCTCCTTTGCCTCACGGATTGAGGCGGAGGGAAGCCCGACAATGTCAAAGGTAGGCAGGCCATTCTGGACATCTGCTTCCACCTGCACCGGAACAGCTTCAATCCCGTTAAGAGTAAGGCTTTGGACTAAAGCAAACACCCAAATCACGTTCCTTATCGAAAAAGGTATAAATGGTTGGAAATCCCAAATATTTTATGGTTTCATGGATTCGGGCAAGTGGTACAGAAATCCTGCAAATGAATGATTAGAAAAAGAGAGGGGTCTTGACTAACGGTGGTCAGGCAATCGTTATACGGTTATCCAATCACCATCTGTCAGTCTTTGGTGCATCAAATTACGCACGGCAAAGTAGAGCGGCAATAAGAGTATGGTCAATCCCTTCAAACTGAAGCCTTTCCATAACAACAAGAGCCCAAATAGGACTCCGCATAGTATAGCCAAATATACCGGCATCTGATTAGCTCTCCTTGTTCAATGTATCTATAATTATACTGACTTGGGCGTTGATTGGGTCCGGGTTAGCAAAAATATTGCTCAGTATAAATTGAAAAAACTGCGGTTGTTCTTAAAGCGGATTCTGCTGCATAAACCTGCCCTGGAAAGGGTGAACAGGTATGGATCTGCGCAAAAAGGTAACAATTGGAGCCATAATCCTGGTTGGGTTGTGGATAGTCGTAAGAACGCCGTTTTATTATCCCGGCCGATTTAAGGATGACGCGGTATTGTTAAAATACGATCACACCCAGGTAGCTTGTCAGCTGACTCGCAAGGAGGAGAGTGCCTTAACCAGGAGCTGGTTTTGGGCCAGGCGATTGCCAATAGCAGTTCCAGCCACTGCTCCGGAGTACATTTTAAGAGCCGGTGATCGATCGATACGTATCTGGAGAGCAGGACGGGTGGCCTGTGATGAGAAAGAACTGCTTTTCAGCCTGCCGCCGAAGTCCTGCAGGGTTCTCGATGACATTATAATTCGTCTGGAAACGATGCTGGCGGACCGGTTCGGTGTATTGATGCCCTGGGATGAGGTAAAGAGTTATTTTGCTATGTTCTGCCGGGCGGAAATTGTTGATGTGAAAACAGGCAAGAGTTTTCGGGTACAGAGGAGGGGTGGACGATATCATGCTGACTGTCAGCCGTTAACCCGCAATGATACCCGGATCATGAAGGAGATTTACGGAGAGTGGTCCTGGGATCGAAGGGCGGTAATAGTAGTGGTCGGAGGGCGAAGAATCGCGGCTTCGATGGCCGGTATGCCCCATGGAGCGGGCTTGATTGAAGATAATGACTTTAACGGTCATTTCTGCGTGCATTTTTGGGGCAGCAAAGTCCACGCATCGGGAAGGGTGGATCCCGAACACCAGAAACGGGTCCTGGAGGCAGCCGGAAAGAATTGACTAGTTACTATCTGGTGAGTAAACTTTGAATAAGTTGGGCAACAGCCTGGATGTTGTGGGGGCGGGGGATGATGTACAGCGAGAAGGCCTGTCTATTGTGTATTCTCAAGGTACAAGGCTTGGGGCCCCGGAACCTGAAGAAACTGAGGAACCAGTTTGGCACCTGCCGGGATATTTGGGAGGCTCCGATTGAAAAGGTGTCGGCGGTTGTTGGTGCTGCTCTAGCGCAGGGACTTAAGGAGGTTCGACAACGTTGCGACCCTGAACAGGAACTCAGCACGTGCCGCAGCCTTGGTATTGAGGTTATGGCAGAGTTTGAGGAAGGATATCCCCAGGCACTCCGGGAAATATATAGTCCGCCACCCCTGGTATTCTACCGGGGGGATATTAAAGCCCTGGAAGGAACGGGTGTTGCAGTGGTTGGATCCCGCAAGGCAACCCCTTATGGCAAAATGGTCGCCCGGCGGCTGGGACGCGACCTTGCACAGGCCGGGATGGTGGTTGTGAGCGGCATGGCGCGCGGAGTGGATTCGGAATCCCACTGGGGATGCCTGGAGGGCGGGGGATTGACCATGGGCATTCTCGGCAACGGTATTGATGTGGTGTACCCGCGCGAGAACAGGGCTCTCTATTCCAGGGTCGCCGAACAGGGCTTATTGCTATCGGAATACCCGCCTGGAACTAAACCGGACCCCAAACACTTTCCGGTGCGCAACCGGCTTATTTCTGCGTTATCACGGGGAGTGGTTGTGGTAGAGGCCCAGGAGAAGAGTGGAGCCATGATAACCGTCGGGTTTGCTCTGGAGCAGGGGAAGGATGTATTTGCCGTCCCGGGTCCGGTGACCAGTCAGAACAGCCGCGGACCGCATATGCTGTTGCAAGAAGGGGCTCGTCTGGTAAACGGGGTAGAGGACATACTCCAGGAGTGGGGACTTGACCGGGGACCGGCGGTTCAGAAAACATGCACCACTGCCCGGGAAAGCCGGTACTGTCCTGTATTTGAATACATAGGATATGAGCCGGTTCATCTGGACCGTATCCTGGAAATGTCCCGACTGACTCCAGGAGAGACTGCTTCACAGTTGCTTCAATTAGAAATTGCAGGTAAAATAAAATCTCTTCCTGGGAACATATATGTTAGAGTGTGATTGTTAACTTTGAGGTGATGAATTGGCAAAGAAGACACTGGTAATCGTTGAATCTGCCGCTAAGGCCAGAACCATTGGAAAGTTTCTGGGGCAGAACTATAAGGTTAAAGCATCGGTAGGACACGTACGGGATTTGCCGAAAAGTAAAATGGGGGTTGATGTCGAGAGTGGGTTCCTGCCTAAATATATAACGATCCGGGGCAAAGGTTCGCTGATCCGCGAAATCCGTGAGGAATCAGAAAAAGCAGACCGGGTGCTGCTGGCTACTGACCCGGACCGTGAAGGAGAAGCCATAGCCTGGCATCTGAGCAAGGTGATCAACCTTCCGGAAACCGCGAAATGCAGGATTGAGTTTAATGAGATTACCAAAGACGCAGTTAAAAAGGCGATTAAGGAACCCCGCCGGATTGATTTCGACCGGGTCAACGCTCAGCAGGCACGGCGGGTTCTTGACCGGCTGGTTGGATATTCTCTCAGCCCATTACTTTGGTCCAAGGTCAGGAAAGGTTTGAGCGCCGGAAGAGTGCAATCAGTAGCTGTAAGGCTGATATGCGAACGGGAAAAGGAAATTCAGGACTTCAAGCCCGAGGAGTACTGGACCATTGAATCGATCCTCAAACCCGAAAATGGGTCATCATTTTCGGCAAAACTGCATTCTGTTAACGGAAAGAAGCCGGTAATCTCCAACGAATCAATGGCCCAGAGGATGGTGTCCCGGATAAAGGCTGCGGACTTTTCTGTGAGCAAGATAGAGCGAAAAGAAAGGCGCCGCAAGGCCTTGCCGCCGTTTACGACCAGTACTCTCCAGCAAGAAGCCGCGAAAAGGTTGGGCTTTACCAGCAGTCGGACCATGAGGATCGCCCAAGAACTGTACGAAGGGATTAATATTGGTGCGGAGGGAAGCATCGGTCTGGTTTCCTATATCAGAACTGATTCGACCCGAGTGTCCAGTGAGGCGCAAGCCGAGGCTCAAAGTTTCATAACGGAGAAATACGGACAAGATTATTATCCTCACGAACCCAACGTCTACAAATCTCGAAAATCCGCACAGGACGCCCATGAGGCCATCAGGCCAACCTCTGTCCGCCGCCGTCCCGAGGATCTAAAAAATTCATTGTCGAGAGACCAGTTGCGGTTATATAAATTGATCTGGTCTCGATTTGTAGCCAGCCAAATGGCTCCGGCAGTCTACGATACGGTTACGGTTGACATAACAGGAAATAAGATGGTCCTGCGTGCCAGTTCCTCGCAATTGAAGTTTCCCGGCCACCTGGCTGTTTACGAGGAAAAGGACGAAAAAGAAGAGACTAACAAATCCGGCGTACCGACCAAAATTCCGGATTTGCATGAGGGCCAGGCGCTGAAGGTCGAAGAGGTGCTGCCGGAACAGCACTTCACCCAACCACCGCCGCGGTATACCGAGGCCAGTCTGGTTAAACTGCTGGAGGAAAAAAATATCGGCCGACCCAGTACCTATGCACCTATAATTGATACCATTATCAAGCGTGGATATGTCGAACGTAAGACCAAACAGTTTTACCCCACAGAGCTGGGGATTATTGTAGTAGATCTGTTGAAGGCCAATTTCCCGGAAATAATGGAGGTTGAGTTCACCGCCGAAATGGAGGAAAACCTGGACCAGATCGAAGAAGGGGGCCGTTCCTGGAACCAGACGATAGCCGATTTTTACACCCCCTTTGCAGAGCGATTGGAGAAGGCCCGCCAGGAGATTGAGAAGGTCAGTATTCCCGATGAGCCTGCTGGCAAAGAATGCCCGCAATGCGGAAAACCCATGCTGATTAAAATGGGGCGGTTTGGGAAATTTACGGCCTGTTCAGGGTTTCCCGAGTGTCGTCATACAGAGTCAATCAACGAGGTAGTCGACGCAAAATGTCCTGAGTGCGGTGGTGATGTTGTAGCACTACGTACCAAAAAGGGCCGCCGGTTTTATGGCTGCAAGAACTACCCGCAGTGTGATTTCAAATCATGGAACAAGCCTGGCGAATCATCAACCCATAAAGAGAACAGGCAGGCTGCGCTGCAGAGTGAGAGCCATAGCTAGTTGCAGCGGATTATGTGGTTTTTTAATTTACATGACTTATCGAATTGAAGGTGAGATATGAAATCCGAAAGAGTTATAGTGATCGGTGGTGGCCTGGCCGGATGTGAGGCCGCGTTTAGGCTGGCCAACATGGGAGTGCCGGTTCGCCTGGCGGAAATGCGCCCGGTAAAAAAGACAGATGTTCACAAAACAGCTTACCTGGGTGAATTGGTATGCAGTAACAGCCTCAAATCCGAGGATGTCACCACTGCTCAGGGAGTATTAAAACAGGAAATGCGGCGACTAAAATCGGTCATACTAATGGCCGCCGACCAGTGCCGGGTGCCGGCCGGTTCAGCGTTGGCTGTGGACCGCGAGTTGCTGGGCAAATTGGTTACAGACATCATAACTAACCACCCGTTAGTAGACGTGGTGGTTGAGGAAATGGAAACTATACCCGAATCGGGAATAACCGTAGTGGCAAGCGGACCGCTCACCTCAGAACCCCTTTCAGTTTCCCTGGCCCAACTGACTGGAGAAGAACACCTCTATTTTTTTGATGCAGTTGCTCCTATTATCGCCGCTGAAAGCATTGATATGAGCAAGGTGTATCAAGGTTCACGATACGGCAAGGGTGAGGGATACTATCTTAACTGCCCTCTGAATCAAGAGGAATATGAGTCTTTTTACGAGGCCCTGCTTAAGGCGGATTCAATACCGCTGGAAGGTGTTGACGAGGGTCTTTACTTTAGTGCCTGCGTCCCCATCGAGGTTATGGCCCGCAAAGGTCAGGATACCCTGCGATTTGGTCCCATGAGACCAGTTGGTCTCCCAAACCCGCGGACCGGCCAAATTCCCTATGCCGTAGTCCAGCTGCGTAACGAAAACCGGGAGGGTACCATGGTTAGCCCGGTGGGCTTTCAAACCCGGATGAGGTGGGGTGAACAGGAACGGGTATTAAGACTTATTCCCGGGCTCGAAAAAGCGGAATTTTTGAGATTAGGTGTGATGCATCGCAATACCTATATAAACAGTCCTAAAATGTTGAATGCTGCCCTGCAGTTTCGAGCAAGGCCTGATCTCTTTTTTGCCGGTCAGATAACGGGGGTTGAAGGTTACATGGAATCGGCCGCCACCGGTATAGTAGCGGGATTGAACGCTGCTCGCAGGTATCGGGGACTGGATCCGGTCGTTTTACCGGCGGAGACTCTAATTGGCAGTCTATGCCGGTATATAAGCGATCCACAAGTTATAAAATTCCAGCCCATGAATGCCAATTTTGGTCTCTTGCCGCCTCTAGATAAAAGGATAAGAAACAAAAAATTCAGAAATATGCAATTAGGGGAGAGATCAAGAGAAAAGATTAATGAATTTTCTGAAGCTTTCGCAAACTGAGTTGTAAGGGATTAATTGGTGTGTTACTATAGTGAAGGAGAAGGCTTGGGAGGGAAGTAGTTATGCTATTTCAATACATTGACGGATTCCTGAATCATCTTCGAATCGAAAAAAATGCTTCTGGGATGACGATAGTAAGTTATCGAACAGACTTAACACAGTTTTTTGAATTCCTTTCCGAATTCAACTCAATGCCCCGAGAGCGGGTGTCTAAGGACTTATTCAATCACAAATCGGTTCGAGATTACCTGACCCATCTGCAGAATAACGGCTTTAGTCGCTCCACAATGGCCCGGAAGTTAGCAACCTTGCGTTCCTTTGTCAGGTACCTATGTCGGGAAGAGGTTTTGGAAGGAAATCCGATTGCGGCTGTCGCGACCCCCAAACAGGAGAAAAAGCTGCCCCGATTTCTTTATCCTCAAGAGATCGAGACTCTCATTGATGCTCCTGATACCAACCGGGCCGGTGGCATGAGGGATCAGGCGATCCTGGAGCTGCTTTATGCCACTGGAATCAGGGTAAGCGAACTGGTTGCCTTAAACCTGAGCAATATTGACACCAAGAATGGGTATGTAAAGGTTTTAGGCAAAGGCGGCAAAGAGAGAATCATTCCCATGGGGAAACAGGCTTGTTTGGCATTGGACAAGTACCTTCCGGTGCGGAAGAAAATCATCAGGAAAGACGCTAACCTGGAAACGGCAGTGTTTTTGAACAAGTTTGGCCAGCGGTTGACCGCCCGAAGTGTGCGCAATATAATAAACAAGTATGTTCAGCAGGTGGCATTAAACCAAAAGGTAAGTCCGCACACCCTACGCCACACCTTCGCTACTCATTTATTGAACGGAGGGGCTGACTTAAGATCGGTCCAGGAACTGCTGGGTCACGTTAAACTGTCAACTACCCAGGTGTACACTCATGTGACCAAAGAACGAATCAAGAACGTTCACGATAAGAACCATCCCAGGAGGTAGTACTTTTGTTTCGAGGCACTACCATAATTGCGGTTAAAAAGGGCTCCCGGTCAGCAATGGCCGGAGATGGCCAGGTGACCCTTGGACAAAACACCATCATGAAACAAGGGGCCAAAAAAATTCGAAGGCTATATCACGATCAGGTATTGGCAGGGTTTGCAGGATCGGTAGCGGATGCTTTTACTCTGTTTGGTAAATTTCAAGGCAAGCTGGAGGAGTCTCGCGGAAATCTTTCCAAGGCAGCGGTTGAGGTGGCGCGCGAGTGGAGCGGAGACAAGATTTTGCGCAAACTTGAAGCGCTGTTGGTGGTGATGGACAAGGACCAGATGTTCCTGGTTTCAGGCAGCGGGGAAGTCATTGAACCGGATGACCATGTGTTAGCTATTGGTTCGGGAGGGGCGTACGCCCTGGCAGCGGCACGTGCATTAATGGCGCACTCACAGCTTGATGCTCACGATATCGCGGTAGAATCTTTAAAGATCGCCGCAGATATCTGTGTTTTTACCAACCAGAATATAACGGTTGAAGAAATAGGAGAATAGGAGGTATTAGGTGGACGGATTGACTCCCCGGCAGATAGTTGGGGAACTGGATCGTTTCATAATTGGACAGGGTAAGGCCAAAAGGTCGGTAGCCATTGCTCTGCGGAACAGGTATCGCAGGAGAAAGCTTCCCAGTGATTTGGGAGAAGAGATTTACCCCAAAAACATTATTATGATTGGACCAACCGGTGTAGGCAAGACGGAGATAGCCAGGAGGCTGGCACGTCTGGTCCAGGCGCCGTTTATTAAAGTTGAAGCTACAAAATTCACTGAAATCGGATACGTAGGGCGCGATGTTGATTCCATGGTCCGGGATCTGGTTGAAACCTCCATTCGGATGGTAAAGCAGGATAAGATGGCGTCGGTCCAGGATAAAGCCGAGAAACTGGCGGAGGAAAGGCTGATTAATTATCTGGTACCACACCCCCGCAAAAAAAGTCGTTTGAGTAAAAACCCCTTGGATATACTGTGGGGACAAAGTGGAGAAAATGATGATAACGATCAGGATTACCAAGAACGCGTTAAGGAGGTTGAGGATCAGCGTCTTATTATAGCTCAGAAATTAAGAAGATTTGAGCTTGAAGAACAATTGATTGAGATCGACATAGTGGAGAAGCCGGTATCGTTCCTGGAAATAGTGTCTGGCTCCGGGGTTGAGGAAATGGGGATCAACCTTCAGGATTTGTTTGGTGGAATGATGCCCAAAAACAAAAAGAAACGAAAAATGACCGTGGCTGAGGCTCGCCGGTACCTGGTTGCGGAAGAAGCGCAAAAACTCATTGACATGGATGAGGTTAACAGAGAGGCACTGACTAAAGCCGAGAATGATGGTATTATCTTTCTTGATGAAATTGATAAAATAGCAGGTAAGGATAATTCCTGGGGGCCGGATGTTTCTCGCGGAGGAGTACAAAGAGATATCCTGCCGATTGTTGAAGGTTCAACCATAATGACTAAATACGGAGCCGTGAAGACTGATCATATTCTCTTTATAGCGGCAGGGGCCTTTCATACCAGCAAGCCCTCGGATTTAATACCGGAATTACAAGGGAGGTTCCCTATAAGGGTAGAACTAGACAGTTTAACCAAAGCGGATTTTGAGAGGATTTTAACTGAACCGGACAATTCACTAATCAAACAGTATGTAGCTCTGCTATCTGCGGAAGACGTAAAGGTCGAGTTCACACCTGAAGCTATAAGCTATATCGCAGAAATGGCATATGAAGTCAACAGCAGAACGGAAAATATAGGTGCCAGAAGGCTGCACACGATCCTGGAGAAAGTTATGGAGGACCTGCTCTTTGACGCTCCGGAATGCTCGGGGACCAGAGTTGAAATAAACCAGGACTATGTAATTTCTAAGTTATCCGGAATTGTTGAAGATGATGAAATAAGTCGTTACATATTATAGGGGGTAAAGAAATGGGTAAGAGTCTATTAGAAAAATCAAGAGAATTAAATAAAATGGTGCGGCAGATACCGGTGCACCCGAAAAAACCGGATTTTGAAGGTGCTGCCATGATGATGGCTGAGAACCTCGAATGTAATGTGTATATTCTGGGTCGACGGGGCATGCTGCGGGGATGGGCCTTCCAACCCGGCCAGAATTGTGTTGATATTGAGACCATTACCAAGTTCTCAGAACGGTTTCCTGGTTCCTTTAACCAGAAATTTCTTGATGTTCAGGAAACTGAAGTTAACATTCCTCTGACGGCCGGGAGCTGTATATTCAAAGCTGATGGCGTAACCTGCGAGCATGGCGACCGCATGGCTGCGGTGGTGCCGATTTATGGCGGTGCAGGTAGAATGGGGACTTTCCTGCTGGTCAAATGTGATGGTGAGTTCAGTGAAGAGGATATCATCCTGGCTGAGTATGGAGCAACGGTGGTCGCCAACGAGATAATGAGGATTCGTGCTGAACGAATCGAAGAGGAAGCCCGCAGCAAAGCGGCTGTACATGTGGCTGTGGCTACGTTGTCATATTCGGAACGGGAAGCGATTGAGCACATCATGGCCGAGCTTGACGGAAATGAAGGGTTTGTCGTGGCCAGCCGCATCGCTGACAAGGTAGGCATAACCAGGTCAGTTATCGTAAGTGCCCTGCGGAAATTTGAGAGTGCCGGGGTGATAGAATCCCGCTCCCTGGGCATGAAGGGAACCTACATTAAGGTCCTCAACGAAAACCTTTTCGAAGAGTTGGAAAAGCGTTAATTTGCATTTAAAATTATATGTCGTATTGAGCTGCGGATAACACAACGTCAAAAAAATACGAATACCTGTATTTCGGTATAGGAGAGAAACTAACCAATTATGGTTAGTTTCTCTATTTTTCGGCGTTTTCAAAGCAGGGATTCTGCAGATTGCGCAGAATATCCATCATTGACCACAAATAACGGCATATTTTAGCAGGATTTTTTTGCAATTGTATAGAATAACCAGGACAAAAGTTCTATTGGGGGGGTTCAATTTGCTTAACAACATCCTAACCGGCTCCATTTTTCAGGGTTTGGAGAAGGCCTTGGACGGTTCGGTTCTAAGGCAAAAAGCTATCTCCGCCAATATTGCCAATGTTGATACCCCAGGTTATAAGACCTTGGAGGTATCTTTTGCTGAACAATTAAGAGGTGCGATGAAACACCCCGGTCAGGTCATCCATCTCAGGACTACCAATAGTCGTCATATTCAGCTGGCTCGACCCGGTATCAAAGAGCCCATAATAAGTACCGATGATACACAGGTTCGTAATGATGAAAACAACGTTGACATTGATCGAGAAATAGCAAAGCTAACCAGCAATGAAACTTATTACGATGCCATTTCCAGGTGTCTTAATGACGAGTTTGGTTTGCTGAGATCAGTAATTCAAGGGAGGGCATAGCATGGGCTTGCTTAACAGCGGCATCGACATTTGTGCCTCAGGTCTTACCGCTCAGCGGTTGAGAATGGATGTTATCGCGAATAATCTGGCCAATTCCACAACCACCCGAACCGAAAACGGTGGACCATACCGGCGCCAGATAGTAGTATTTGAAGGCCGTTCCAATAAGAATGACTTTAAGAAGCTTTTGGAAGGCGAAATGACTGGATTAAATGGGGTCCGGGTCAAAGAAATTGTAACCGACAACTCACCATTGCGCCAGGTCTATGAACCTTCACATCCAGATGCAAATCCTGACGGATATGTATCCTACCCTAATGTTAACGTGGTAGCTGAAATGACCGATATGATATCGGCCACACGTGCCTATGAAGCCAATATTACAGCTCTTAATTCAATAAAGCGCATGTCAACTGCGGCTATACAAATAGGACGGTAATCCGCAACTGTTAAGTAGAGTGTTGTTCAGTTGGGAGGAGGGTCTGTCTTGAGAATTGATGAGGTTTCTAATGCGAGCTGGTTAAAAATCGGTGGTCAGGAAACTGAACTGCATCCTGAAACGTCCTTTTCCAACTACTTGAGAGATGCACTGAACCAGGTGGGGTCACTGGAAAACCAGGCGCGCAATGCGGCAGCGGATCTGGCGGTAGGGGATGCGTCTCAACTGCATCAGGTCATGATTGCTTATGAAAAGGCTTCACTGGCCTTAAGTCTCACGATTGAAATAAGAAATAAGATTGTCGAAGCCTATCAGGAGATTATGAGGATCCAAATGTAAATCATTGCGGAGAATGAGAATGCAGAGTCTTAAGGAAATTATGGAAAAATGGTCGGCTCGAGGGAAAGAGATCTGGACTGGCCTCAGCTTAAATCAGAAGGTATTACTTGGGGGAGCATTATTACTTATCGTTGCTGCTCTGGTCGTGTCATCCAAATCGGTTTTCAGAACCAATTATGAACCGCTTTTTACTGACCTGGATGTTAAGGATGCTGCAGCTATTGCGGCTCAGCTTGACGAACTCAACATTGATTACGTGCTTGAGGATGCAGGTGCAACCATTATGGTACCAGCCGAGCTAAAGTATCAAACCCGCCTGCAATTGGCAAGTGCAGGGCTTCCTCAGGGTGCGGTGGGATTTGAAATCTTTAATCAGACCAGTTTCGGAGAAACCGAAACTGACAAGAGAGTCAAGTACCAGGTAGCCTTGCAGGGCGAACTGACGAAAACTATTCAGAGTCTGGACAAGGTTGAGGCTGCCAAGGTAAACCTGGTGATACCGAAACAATCGCTCTACATAGATGACCAGCAGTTGGCGACGGCTTCGGTCCTTATTAAGAACAAGCCTAACACACGCATGGAAACCCGTGAGATTCAGGGGATAGTTCACCTGGTGGCAAATAGTGTCGAAGGGCTAAAACCGGAAAATGTCACGGTTGTTGATACCAATGGCAATATTCTGTCTTCCGGTTTGCCGGGCAATGATTACCAAACAAACGCGATTGAGCTTACCCAGGCGCAGCTTGCCTTGCAGCGTCAGTATGAAAGAGAGATACAGGCTTCGGTTCAATCGATGCTGGAACATGTGCTTGGCTCTGGCAAGGCTGTCGTAAGGGTGAGCGCCGAGCTCAATTTTGATGAAAAGGAAAGCCGGATGGAGATTTACTCTCCATTACAGGATAAGAAGACTCCAGCCACATTTCCCCGCAGTGAGAGCCGTTTAGACGAAGTTACCGAATCAACTGGGCAAACCGATACAGGCGCACCCGGAACAGATACCAATATCCCAACCTATCAGCAGACAAATCCTGCTACCGAGACTTCTTCGTCAGAAAGAAGCGAGAGGATAATCAACTGGGAGATAGATAAGGAAGAGATATTGCAGAAATATGCTCCCGGAGCGGTTAAGAGGCTTACGGTAGCCGTTATTATTGACCAGGAGTTGGATAACCGTCAAAAGGACGACATTCAACAGATGGTAGAGACCGCAGTGGGCATTGACCGCAACGATCCGGAGCAATTGAACCGCAATGTTGCTGTAACCGGGATGAGGTTCAGCCAGATTCCGGAAGAAACGGAGACAAAACCATTGTTACCCCCGTACGCTTGGATCGCGCTGGGTGTACTGGGGATAGCGGTTGTAATATTGGCAATACGGATGATAGCCCGGAGAAGGGCTGAAGAAGAAGAACCGCAGTTTGAGGCGTTAGTTGACGAAGAGTTCAAGCTTCAGGATTTATTAGACAAGGAGCTCAGTCCCCAGGACAAAGAAAAGAAGCTTATCCGTGAGGAAGTTGAGAAACTTGTGGATACAAATCCCGAAGATGCAGCAAATCTTATCAGAACCTGGCTCTTAGAGGAAGGGGTTTAGAATGGCCAATAAGAAGGTATTAAGCGGAAAGCAGAAGGCCGCACACCTTTTGATTTCCCTGGGACCTGAAAAATCAGCCAAGATATTCAAACACCTGAAAGAAGATGAACTTGAACGGATTACCCTGGAGATCGCTAATGTCCGCCAAACAACCTCAGAGCAGATCAGTGATATTATGCGAGAGTTTTACGAACTGTGTCTCGCCAATTCGTATATACAGCAAGGTGGTATCACCTATGCCCAGGAGATTCTGGAAAAGGCCTTGGGCCATGAAAAGGCTATGAACATAATTAATCGTATCTCATCTTCGCTCCAGGTAAGGCCTTTCGATTTCGTCCGCAAGACTGAACCGACCCAGGTGCTGAGTTTCATACAAGGGGAACACCCCCAAACCATGGCGTTAATACTCGCCTACCTGGATTCATCCAAATCCGCCATTATAATGTCGGCATTGTCACCTGACCGACAGGTTGATGTGGCCAGGAGGATCGCTATGATGAACAATACCTCTCCTGAGGTCATCAAAGAGGTTGAGAGAGTCCTGGAAAGAAAACTCTCATCTGTTGTTCCGCAGGAGGTTACCAGTGCCGGGGGAGTAAAATCTGTGGTTGAAATCCTCAACCGGGTTGACCGGGGAACTGAGAAGACAATTCTGGAGGCTTTAGAGGTTCAGGATCCTGAATTGGCGGAAGAAATCAAGAAGCTGATGTTCGTCTTCGAGGATCTGGTAACACTTGATGATCGTTCAGTACAAAGGATCCTCCGGGAGGTTGAAAACCAGGACCTGGTTCTGGCCTTGAAAGGTGCCAGCCAGGAGGTATCCAACAAGATTTTCAACAACATGTCCAAGCGTGCTTCGGATATGCTGCGGGAGGATATTCAGTTTTTGGGGCCAGTCAGGCTGCGTGATGTAGAGGAAGCGCAGCAGAGGATTGTAAATGTGATCAGAAAACTGGAGGATACCGGCGAGATTGTAGTTGCCCGTGGTGGAGGGGATGAAATAATTGTCTAAAATCATTAAGCCCCATGAAATCATATTGCAGGAGCCTGTTTTTCTTGAAGTACGATGTAATGATATACCGGTTGAAGAGTCTCCAATAGAAATCGTCACTGATACCGAGGGCGGGATGAGAGATGAAACCGAAAGGATCTTGAAAGAAACTGAGGAGATGGTTATCGAGATCCTCGAAAAGGCCCGTCTGGAGGCTCAAAATATAATTGCCGAGGCCGAGGAGGAAGCTCAGGAGATAAGATTAAAGACGGAGAAAGAAGCAGAAAAGCTGAAAGAGCAGGCCTTAGACAACGGCTATCTCAAGGGTTGGGAAAAGGCCAGGGAAGAAGCCGAGCAACAAATCGAACAGGCCAGGCAGCAGAGCGAAGACCTCCTTCAACAGGCCCAGCGGGAGAGACTCAGCATAATAGGATCCTGTGAAAACATTATGGTCAAGATGTCTATGGAGATAGCGAAAAAAATTGTGGAAAAGGAACTGACGACAAATCCCGATATAATTATTAAATTGGTTAAAAACATTATCGATTTCATGAATACTGCCGAAGCTTATAAGATTCTGGTCAACGCTGAGGATTTTGTAACCCTGGCCGCAGAATTTGGACAACAGACTATTTACTCAAACATGAATGACAAAAACCAAATTATGGCAGACCCCAATATATCCCGTGGGGGGTGTATAGTTGAAACCGATCTGGGATCGGTAGACGCCACACTGGAAACCAGAATTAATTCCTTGGAAGACGCCTTGATGGATGTGGTGCGCTATGAATAGATCACAGGTGGTGCAACCTAGTTTTGATCTGTCAAAGTACCAGAAGATCATTCAAAGCACAACAACCTGGAAACAAAAAGGACAAATCTCTCAAGTAGTCGGGCTGACTATTGAGGCGGTAGGCCCGCGTGCAAGTCTGGGAGAGCTCTGCTACATAAGTACCGGTAGTAACGGCGATTTTGAGTTATTGGCAGAAGTGGTCGGGTTTCGAGGCAATCGAACCCTATTAATGCCTCTGGGTGACATGGATGGAATCAGCCCTGGTTGTGAGATAGCCGCCAGCGGTAAGAGATTGAGTGTTCCAGTCGGGGTAGGACTGGTGGGCAGGGTACTAAATGGTCTGGGACAACCTATAGATAACCGGGGACCTCTCCAGATCGATTTTGAATACCCGGTCATGAACCCCCCGCCGAATCCCCTTGACAGGGCCCGAATCACCGAGGCCATTTCACTGGGTATAAAAGCGGTTGACGGTCTGATTACCCTTGGCAAAGGGCAAAGAGTTGGTATTATGGCGGGTAGTGGGGTGGGAAAAAGCACACTCCTGGGAATGATTGCTCGCAATACTAATGCCGATATAAATGTTATCGCGTTAATCGGTGAACGAGGACGCGAAGTGAGGGAATTTTTAGAAAGAGACCTGGGTGATGAGGGCTTGCAGCGTTCAGTGGTGATAGTAGCGACCTCTGATCAACCAGCATTAGTAAGGATAAAAGGAGCATTCCTGGCCACATCCATTGCCGAATATTTTCGGGATCAGGGATGTGACGTTTTAATGCTTATGGATTCGATAACCCGTTTTGCCCTCGCACAGCGCGAGGTGGGGCTTGCTATCGGGGAGCCACCTACTACGAGAGGATTTACACCGTCTGTCTTCGCACTTTTACCTAAACTTCTGGAAAGGGCGGGGACTTCAACCATGGGGAGCATAACCGGATTATATACCGTACTGGTTGAAGGTGATGACATGAATGAACCGGTAACAGATGCCGTCCGGGGCATCGTTGATGGTCATATTGTACTTAGCCGTGAACTGGCAGCACTTAATCGTTTCCCGGCTATCGATGTATTACAGAGTGTAAGCCGTTTGATGACCGAAGTGGCATCAGAGGATCACCTGGAAATGGCAGCTCGTTTCCGCAGCCTGATGGCCGTCTATGAAGATGCGAAAGACTTGATTGATATTGGGGCCTATAAACCCGGTTCTAATCCGAAGATAGACGAAGCCATAAGACACATTGACCGGTGTCAGGAATTTCTTCGTCAGGGGATTAACGAGACACTGAAGTTTGACGATATTCTGCGGGAATTACGAAATACAGTGACTGAGGGTTAACGAATGAACAGATTTAAGTTCAGATTACAAACCCCATATGATGTTGTATCCTGGCGTGAGAGACTGGCTAAACAAGAATTAAAGCAAAGACAGGCGGCCTATGATCAGGAAGAGGATTGTCTTAATGAAAAAGTGACCGGGATGAAGAATCTGATTGATAAGGAACGAAATCTGAAGGGAAAGAATGTTTCGATTGATAAAATGGTCATTCTTAAAGAACTTCAGAATATGTCAAAAAACATAGTTCGAATGCAGCGTGAGGTAGTTGACCAGGCATTGGCTAAACTAGAGGAATCACGCTACGAGTTGTCGGAGGTTACCCGCGAGAAGAAGTCCATGGAAAAACTGAGAGGAAGGCGTTACGCTGAATTCCTGGACGAGTTCCGGGGGCAAGAGCAAGCAATCATAGATGAGGCGGCGGTAACCGGATTCTGGCGGAAAAGAAACCAATCTAACACCAGGGAATCTTGATAGGCATGTGAGGAGTTAATGGAAGTATGATAAGGGTTGCAAAAATTCTGGTTATTGCAATAGCCCTGTTGTTAATGGCTTCGATAGCAGCCATGTATTTTGGAGTGATTAAACCGCCGCAAATTATTAAGGATATTCCGTATCTGGGTAAGTTACTGGCTTCAGGTGAGAAAGAAACCGAGGATATCGTGCCCGAATTGGCGGAGATTGAACAATTGAAATTGGAGTTGGAAGATTCAAATACAACCATCGAAAGACTTGAAAATGAAAAGGCCGAGCTTGAGCAGCAGCTTATTGCAGCAGAAAAAGAGCGTGATGAGCTGCGAGCTTCTACTGAGGAGGCCGACATGAAAAGCGGACAATTGCAGCAACTGGCGGAGTACTACAGCAAGATGAAAGTTAAACAGGCGGCTGCAATCATGGCTGAACTGGATGATGATACCGTTGTCGGAATCCTGACTAACATGGGGACTGAAACCGCAGCCAGCATAATCGGGGGACTCGATCCCCAGCGGGCTGCAGTTTTAACCAAAAAGATGCTCCAGGTGAAAGGAGGTGAATAAGTGCAGACAGATCTGTTGTTGCAAAGTATGGTTGGATTACCAGGTAACGTGGAAGCAAGTAAGACTATTAATCCAGGGAACAGCAAAACTGGCCAAGGATTTGACATTGCTTTGAAGGTAGCCAATCAGGCATTGAATAAGTCCCTTGGGAAGATGCAAAACACCATGCAAATTGAGGCTAAGAAACAAACGGAGTGCTTCAAATACTTTAGTGATTCCGGTCAAGGTACGAATGATACTTTGCCGGAAGCTGTTGATTCCATTTTGTTTGACGCAACAGTACCTTACACGATGCCGCTTAGCCTGATGGACTTTAATGTCAAGCCAAATGCTGAAAATGGCCTGCTTTTGGTTGATGCCCCAGAATTGAATTTCACAACCGTTTCCCAGATTAACTTGGCTACCCCGGAGACGATGCTTCCGGCCACTGAACCCGGAATCTCGCAGAGTCCACTGGTGAACCCGGCATTACAGGAAATCATTCCAACGGAAAATAGTCCAAGCTTAATGGAATTGACAAAGCCTGTTTCTTCTGAGGCGCAACCAGGATTAGCTTCAGGTGCGATGGCGGGAAACCCGGTCGAGAGTACTGAATTGACGCCAGTTCAGGGGAACAGCGCTGTGGTCGAGCAAGATGGTACTGAGGAGAATACCCAGAATTCAAATCACTTGAAACATCAGGGTAATCAGCAAACAGCAGAGAATCCGACCGCTCAGAAAACATACTTGAACCAAAGGTCAGTAACTCCGGCAGGGTATGAGCAGGTTGGGCTTGAAGAAACTCAGCCCAATGCCGCCCCGACATCCCGTGCCCAGAAATCCAACGGAGCAGGGCAAGGTGATGTCACACCTGCTAAGCAGCTGATTACTGTGGAGTCCGAGAAGCTGCATGGGGTAAAAACACAGGCTCCTGCCATGAGTGAAGGCATGGTCGAAACTCCGCCAAGTGCTATCGATCCGGCCCGTATCGAAGAAACAGTGCTGGTCGACAAGTCTATGCCGCAAAAGACCGTATCGACCGAAGACATTATTGAACAGATCGTTAAAAAGATCGAACTCTTCTCGAACCCGAAGTCAACTGCGGTAACCATTAAGCTGGAGCCCGAATTCTTGGGCAGGTTGCAGATAAACCTGGAAGTATTGGATGACACCTTGATAGCCAGATTCAGTACCGACAACCTGCAGGTTAAACAACTGCTCGAGACCGGGATAAATCAGCTCAGAACCCAGTTGGAGGCCAGTGGAATAAGACTGGAGAGAGCAGAGGTAAACATCGATCTGGGCCAGCAATTTGGAGGCTATCAGCATCACAACGCATCCAGCCACCAGAATCATCGGTCTGTTCCAGAGGCGGCACAGTATTCTCCCGATTCAATTATTAGGGATACTGGTCCAACTGAAACAGGTGAAAACCAGATGCCGGACATGGAGTTTACCGACGGCTCAATTAATTATCTGATTTAGGAGGTGTGAAAAATAGAAGTTTCAGCAACTAACTCTACTAACACGGCGACCGCATATGGAAGTACTGCAGCAAGTTTTAAGAAAGCATTGGGGCAAGATGATTTTTTTAAACTGCTGATAACTCAGCTCCGTTATCAGAATCCACTGGAACCGTTGCAAGACCAGGAGTTTATCGCCCAGTTGGCAACATTCAGCTCACTGGAACAGGCAACTAATCTTAACAGGCAGATTGAAAAGATGACAGCCAGTATGGAGGATAGCTTTTTTGCCATTACCTCAATTCAACAGGCGACCGCGTGTCTGGGTAATGTGGTCGAATACCGGAGCGGTGAAGACATCCTTTCTGGCAGGGTTGAATCCGTTAGGATTGAAGGGGGATTACCTGTACTGGTGATTGGTGAAACCCGGGTCGATCTGTCCAATGTTGTCGCCATCAAAACCCCGGAATTGACAAATGTCGGAGACGAAGGTTCTGATCAACCAATACCAGAGGAAGAAGTGTGAGGTGCTCCCGGTGACTGCAAATAAACTGTTTTTCCCCGAACAACTGCAGCCAATTGCTCCATTAACAAAAACAGGAGTAAAACAGGGCCCTAAAATTGGACCATCAACTTTTGATAAAGTGCTGGCCGCGGAGACTAACGAGATTAAGTTCTCCAGTCATGCCCAGCAGCGCATAAAATCCAGGAATATCAGTTTCGGGGCTCAAGAGTTAAACCTCTTGCAGAACGCTGTAAACAAGGCCAGGGATAAAGGGGCCCGCGAAAGCCTGATTCTTATGGGTGATATGGCACTGGTGGTCAGTATTAAGAACAACACGGTCATTACCGCCATGGACGGTCAGAGTATCAAAGAAAACGTATTTACCAACATTGACAGTGCCGTAGTGTTGTAAAGGCTGGACCTCATACGAGGAAAGCCTGGTGCGCGGATCGACTGAAGCGCAAAGACTTTGGAAGGAGGTCATTAAATCATGATGCGAGCTATGTATTCTGTTATTTCCGGTTTGAGAAATCATCAGACAAAGATGGATGTTATCGGGAATAACATTGCTAATGTGAACACCTATGGTTTCAAGAAGGGACGGGTTGTCTTCAAAGACACCCTGTATCAAACCATGAGTACGGGTTCGGCTCCCCAGAACGGCCGGGGCGGAACTAATCAGATGGCCGTTGGTCTGGGAATGAAGCTGGGAAGTATCGATACCATATGTACACCTTCTCCCTCACAGACAACCGGAAAGAACACCGACCTGTGCATTAACGGCAACGGCTTTTTTATGGTTCAGAATGGAGAAGATGTGTTCTATACACGTAGTGGTGCCTTCGATTTCGATGTACAGGGTAATTTCTACTCCGTCGGCAACGGCGCATTGGTCCTGGGGTGGGTTGCCGATCCCAACAATAACTGGGTTATTGATAAGAATGCCGCTCATGGACCCATAAGTATTGGGAGACTGAGTACCCTGTCGCCGATAGCGAGTACCCAAATGACATTTACAGGTAACCTGAACTTTTCAACAGCTCTAAGTGATCTTACTCCTGTGCCACCAGTGATTAATGAGCCGGTTATCACCTCAAAGGATATTATTGATTCACGCGGTGAAACGCATACAGTATCGTTTCGTTTTATTAAAATCGATGTTGATGATGCTGCAAAAACCACTACCTGGCAGTACAAGATATCTTACAATGACACTGACTTTGACGATGCTGTCGCAGACGATCCTGAAGGAACCCTGGAATTCGACTCTTCTGGAAAGCTTATCGGCATCAATGGTACGGCGGCAACTGACCCGATTAACCTTCCTATAACACTGACCAATGGTGCGGATGATATCTCGCTTGATATCGATTTCAGTGCAATTACTGAACACAAGGGAGAATCAACCGCCTGGGCGGAGTATGTCGATGGCTATCCGGCCGGAGAACTTACCAGTGTCAGCATTGACGCCAATGGAGTTATCAAAGGAACGTACTCTAATGAAATAACCAGGGATCTGGCCCAGATTGCCCTTGCTACCTTTCAAAACCCGGCTGGCTTGACCAATAAAGGGGAAAGCCTCTACCAGTCATCCAGCAACTCCGGTGACGCGAAAGTGGGCATACCCGGGGAGGGTGATGGCGGGGCCTTAATCCCCGGCAGCCTGGAGATGTCCAATGTTGATCTCTCTGAGGAATTTGTGGATATGATTACCACTCAGAGGGGATTTCAGGCCAATTCCAGAATAATAACCGCCTCTGATGAGATGCTGCAGGAACTGGTTAATTTGACTAGATAACGCTGCTGTTTGCAGGCACGGAGGATCTTTGATTCATGATGGAGTATAAACATGATTGAAGTTACGAGGCTTAATGGGCAAAAGATTGTTATCAACCTGGATTTGATTGAGAGCATGGAGGAGACTCCAGATACGGTGATTACACTTACCACAGGTAAGAAATATGTCGTAGTGGAGAAACCTTCACAGATTATCGCAGAGATTGTCAGGTTCAAGCAGCAGATTAGCCTGGGAATAAAGAGCTAGGAGGGGTGCCAAGTGGCGGAGGAGAGTAGCAACGTGGAAACAGGCAAATCATCACGAATTAATTTCAAGCTGATAGTATTTGGCATAGTCTTGTTCCTGCTGACAACTGGTGGATGCTATTTTGTCATAAAGAGCGCCCTGGCACCTCTGATGCCTCAGGAAGCGCAAAAGGGGGGGCAATCCGAATCGGTTGGATCCCTGGTTCCACTGGGTGAATTTACGGTTAACATTTCGGATGTTAGCATGTCGCGCTTTCTGAAAACTGAAATCGTACTGGAAGTGAAAGACGCTAAGGTGAAAAAATCACTGGAGGCCGACCAGCTTCCTGTGGTGCGGGATATGATCATAAGCATCCTTTCATCCAAAACGGTAGCTGATCTCGACAGCCCGCACCGTACCGAACTAAAAAACGAGATCAAGACCAAGTTAAATAAGCGTTTTAGCAATGCGGTAACGAATGTGTATTTCAATGCTTTCATTATGCAGTAATCAGGCTGCAAAACCGTTTTAGCATTGGGTGATGAGCAGTGTAAAGGGGGGACATCGTGAGCGAAGTTCTTACTCAAGAGGAAATTGATGCCTTGCTGGGTGCCCTTGACCGGGGGGAAGTTGATGCTGAAGAGCTTAAGCAGGAACAAACCAAGAAGAAAGTAAGGGTATATGATTTTCGTCGTCCCAACAAGTTTTCCAAAGAGCAAATACATACTCTGCATGTGATATTTGAAAACTACGCCCGCTCGCTGGGAACATATTTTTCAGCACAGCTAAGGACGGCAGTAACAGTCGATGTCCTCTCGGTTGAACAGATTACCTATGACGAGTTCATCAGGTCTATTCCGAATCCTACAATGCTGTCTATATTCTCTCTGCCGCCTCTGGAGGGCAATGCCATCCTGGAGATTAACCCTAATCTGGGGTTTGCCATTCTTGACCGGATGTTTGGCGGTCCAGGAATTCCTATTGATAAGGTGCGCGGTCTGACAGAGATCGAAGAAACGGTAATGGATAGAATCTGTGATAAGATGCTGTACTATCTGGAGGAACCATGGGCAATCATTGCTCCGCTTAAGCCGATGTTGGAACGGATTGACTCTAACCCTCAGTTTACCCAGATCGTTTCACCGGGGGAGATGGTGGTAATTGTATCACTGGAGACAAAACTGGGCGGAGTCATGGGGATGATTAACATATGTATTCCGTTCATCGTGCTGGAGCCGATAATTAGTAAACTAAACGTTCATTACTATTATTCATCCACTACACGGCAGAATGATCCGGGAAATTCTAAGGCCATCAAGCACCGGCTCCAGGAAACTGTAATACCAGTTAAGATTTTGCTGGGGAAGACAGTAATCACGGTGGCCGATCTGATCGAACTAAACGTAGGAGATGTTGTGCCGTTAGAAAGAAGGATAGATGAGGATCTGGAAGTGATAATCGGCAGCAGCACCAAGTTCTTTGCCAAACCCGGAACTTTTAGCAACCGGTCGGCAGTACAGATTACCAGGGTAGTTGAGGAAGGGGATGAAGAAGATGAATGACGGGATATTATCCCAGGAAGAGATTGATGCCCTTCTAAAGGGACAGAGCCAATCAGAGCCTGCCAATAAGGTTTTGGAACTGACTGATATTGAAGAAGATACGCTGGGTGAAGTCGGGAATATCTGCATGGGCACTTCTGCGACCACCTTATCAACCCTGCTGGGCAAGAAGGTAAGCATAACGACACCCCGGATAAGGTATACCTCCCGCAATCAGTTGCGCAGCGATTATCCTATGCCTTATCTGGTGGTGGAGGTTCAGTACCGTGAGGGACTGAAAGGGAGTAATTTGCTGGTAATCAAAAAGGAAGATGCCAGCGTAATCGCTGACCTCATGATGGGGGGAGGCGGGAGTATTGCCGAATTAAATGATCTGAGTCTAAGCGCAGTCAGTGAGGCTATGAATCAGATGATGGGTTCAGCTACCACCAGCATGTCATCAATGTTTGATCAGCGGATTGATATCAATCCCCCGAAACTGTCCATGGTGGATTTCGCGGGTGATGATGCGGGTTTATTTGATGGCGATTACGAAAATCTGGTTCAAATATCATTTAAGATGGAGATTGAAGATCTGCTGGATAGCGAAATAATGCAGCTTATACCGGTAGCTTATGCCAGGGAAATGGTTAACACATTGATGAAGAATATGCCTGATTCGGATATAGACGGAGCATACTCTAATCCAGAACCGTTTGAGGTTAGTGAAATCATCAATGATGTTCCGGCTGATCTCAAATGGGACGAAACGCAGAGTGATATTGATTGGGACGTGCAACCTCCCAGCACGCCGCCAGCTCCTGTTAAATCCACTCCGGTATCAAAAGATAGCCGAAGCGGGGTAAAAAAAGGTCAGGTCGCAGTTCGTCCAGTTCAGTTTGCTGGACTTGATGAAATTGATGCTAATCAGGAAATCAGAAACATTGACATTATCCTTGATGTTCCTCTTGATATCAGTGTGGAGTTGGGAAAAACCAAAAAGAGCATAAAAGAAATACTGGAATTAGGGCCTGGTTCAATAATTCAGTTAGATAGACTTGCTGGTGAGCCGGTTGACCTGCTCGTTAACGGTAAGCTGATAGCCAAAGGAGAGGTGGTGGTAATTGACGAGAACTACGGAATTCGCATTTCAGCCATCGTTAGTCCAATCGATAGGATGACCAAATTACAGTAGTTGGGGAGGGTACAATGGGCAAGACGATACTAGTTGTTGATGATGCAGCGTTCATGAGAATGATGATCAAGGACATTTTGACCAAGAACGGGTATTCAGTCGTGGGAGAGGCTGATAACGGTCTTAATGCCATTGATAAATATGAGGAATTGAAACCTGATCTGGTGACCATGGATATTACTATGCCTGAGATGGATGGAATAACAGCAGTAAAGGAAATAAGAAAGAGGAACCCGAACGCCCGCATCATCATGTGCAGTGCAATGGGACAACAGGCGATGGTTATCGATGCAATACAAGCCGGTGCCCGGGACTTTATTGTTAAGCCATTTCAGCCTGATCGGGTACTGGAAGCAGTTGCCAAGGCTGTAAACTGATGAAGCCGCCAACGACTAAAATGACCAGAATAATAGCCGTCATTTTGCTTGCTTCTATCTGCTTATTGTCTCCCGCTGTTGCGGTTTATGCGGTTCCTATGGAATCAGAACAACAGGAGGTTCAACTAGACTACCAGGAAACACAAAAGATCGAGACCCCCAATGTTTTTTGGATGGTAGTTCAAATGATCCTGGCACTCTGCTTAATTCTGGTTCTGGCCTGGGGAATGATTCGCATTTTTGGGGGGAATCTGCGCGGACGCACCCAGGGCAGGTATATGAGAGTGCTTGATGAAATTAATTTGGGACCTAACAGGGGAGTGGCTGTGGTAGAGGTAGGTGGAAAAGTCTTTATTGTAGGTATTACTGACCACCAGCTCTCCATGCTGGGGGAATTGGACGATAAAGACATTATTGAAGATATGAGAATGACCTCCATGGAGAATCCGTATGTATCTTCAGCAGCTTCAATCACTGCATGGAGGTACGTTAAAGATAAATTGATTTCAGGTTTACATAGGAAAGAATCAATACGAGAGTTTGATTCCATGATAAACCAGAGAATGCAGGCTCTGGACAGAATGTCCCACCGGTTACGAAATCTGAGTAGTAGGCAACACAAGGATGATGGGTGGAAAAATGAGGAGAGGTAAACAGTGGGGCGGTAAAATAAAACTCGTAATAATTATGGTTGCTGTCATGCTGCTGGTCGGTTGGCTGGCCTCACCCGTGTTGGCGCAGCCTTTTCAGCTTCCGGATATAAACCTTTCGGTAGAAGGGAGTCCGGATGGCCCTGAGAATGTGTCCCAGACTCTGCAGCTGTTGGCATTATTGACGGTTCTATCTTTGGCACCGGCGATACTCATTCTCCTGACATCCTTTACGCGTATTATCGTGGTTTTATCCTTTCTGCGCAGTGCACTAGCAACTCAACAAATGCCTCCTAATCAGGTTTTGATCGGGCTGGCATTATTCCTGACTTTTTTTGTTATGGCCCCAACCTGGAAGGATGTTAACGCCAACGCGCTTCAACCTTATATGCGTGGAGAAATGAAATATGAAGAGGCTTTTGAAAGGGCAATGAGCCCGGTGAGGTCGTTCATGTTTAAACAGACCCGGGAAAAGGATCTGGCTTTATTTGTTGAACTCTCGGATATCAAGCGCCCCCAGACCTACAGGGACATTCCGAATTACGTATTGATACCATCGTTCACCATCAGTGAGCTAAAAACAGCCTTTCAAATAGGTTTTATGTTGTTTGTTCCGTTTCTGGTTATTGACATGATTGTGTCAAGTGCGCTGATGTCCATGGGGATGCTGATGCTGCCTCCCATGATGATCTCGCTCCCGTTTAAAATCCTGCTGTTTGTACTGGTGGATGGTTGGAATCTGGTTATCCAATCGCTGATTCTCAGCTTCAGGTAGGTGTCGCTAGTGTATGATAATACGGTTTTAAGTATCGCTAAAGATGCAATATGGACGACTATATTGATTTCAGCACCAATACTGGGCGGAAGCCTGCTGATAGGACTGCTTGTCAGCATACTTCAGGCCACTACACAGATTCAGGAACAGACCCTGACCTTTATTCCTAAAATAATCGTTGTGTTTCTGGTTTTGGTGTTCTTTGGACCATGGATGCTAAACATCCTGGTGGGTTTTACCAACAACCTCCTGATAGGTATACCAAACCTTATTTCTTTCCAGTAGGAGGACGTTATGGATTTGGGTTGGGAGGGATTATTACTGGTTATTGGCCGAACCTCCGGTCTGTTTATAATTAGTCCAGTTTTTAGCGGCCGGCAGATTCCGATTCAGATAAAAATCGTTTTGGTATTCTTTCTAAGCGGAATGATAGCTTTTATAAATCCAATCATGGCTGAGGTTCCAATAACGAATTCCGGCATGTTTTTAATTGCTTTGGGGATGGAGATTCTAATTGGTTATACCCTGGGATTCGTTGCCTATGTCATTTTTGCTGGAATACAGCTGGCTGGACAATTAATGGATATGCAGATGGGTTTCGGAATTGTAAATGTTATTGATCCACAGTCAGGGACCCAGGTCCCTTTAATAGGCAACTTTCAGTACCTGCTGGCTATCATGATTTTTCTGGGTGTTAACGGACACCATCTGTTGTTGCGGGCTCTGAATGACAGTTATCAGTTAGTACCGGTATTAGGAACAAGTTATGATGGACAGATCCTGCAATTCATGATGGAAATGGGTCTTTATATGTTTGTTATCGGACTTAAACTGGCCGCTCCTGTAGTAGCGGCGTTATTCATGGCGGACCTTGCTTTGGGATTTGTTGCGCGAACTGTACCCCAGATGAATGTCTTTGTAGTGGGTCTGCCTTTGAAAATCGGGGCCGGCCTGGTGATGGTGATGATGACTCTGCCAGTTTTTATATGGTTCATTCAGGTATTGATGGAGAGGTTCTTTGGTTACCTGGACAGCCTGATTGTTATTCTGGGGAAGTGAAATTTTGCAGGACTTGATTTTCCTTGACCTGCAGTTGTTTGCAGGAGAAAAGACTGAAAAGGCCACCCCACGGAAACGCCAGGAGGCAAGAAAAAAAGGTCAGGTCTTCCGGAGCACTGACTTGAATTCTGCCATACTCATAATCACAGTGTTTGCGGTGATTAATTTTGGCTTTCCCTATATGTTGGAATCTCTGCAGGGTTTTACCCGGGAGTATCTGGTAGGGCGGTCTATACAGGATTTTACCCCGCAAGTGGCCCAAACAGTATTACTGGAATCGATTTTAGTATTAGCAAGGATCACCATTCCCATCCTTGCGGTAGCAGCATTAGCAGGAATTATCACCAACCTGCTGCAAGTAGGGTTTCTATTCTCAACTGAACCCCTGGGGATAAAGCTGGAACGGGTGAACCCGGTAGAAGGGTTTAAAAGAATTTTCTCCAAACGCGCATTGGTGGAGTTAGTAAAATCGATTTTGAAATTAACCATAACCGCTTACATTGTTTATCAGGTTATCTCCCAACATATTTACCTATTTCCGATATTAATGGACATGGAGGTTGCGCAGATCGTAAAAAACCTTCTGGGGTTGATTTTTGAAATGGCCATGAAAATCGGTATTGCCCTGCTTGCTCTGGGAATTTTGGACTATCTTTATCAACGCTGGGAACATGAACAGAGCCTGAAAATGACGAAACATGAGGTAAAGGAAGAGTATAAGCAGATGGAAGGGGATCCCCAGATAAGAGCCCGCCAGAAACAGAAGCAGCGAGAGCTGGCAATGAGGAGAATGATGGCGGAAGTTCCCAAGGCCGATGTTGTTATAACCAACCCTACTCATTTTGCCGTGGCTTTAAGATATAATCCCGAACAAATGGATGCACCGATGGTTGTTGCCAAGGGACAGGACTTCATAGCCCAGAGGATCAAGGAATTGGCCCGGGAGAGTGGAGTCACGGTAGTCGAAAACCAGGAACTGGCCAGAAACCTTTATTATATCTGTGACCTGGGTGATGTTATACCCGAAAACCTCTACCAGGCGGTGGCACAGGTTCTGGCTTTCGTCTATCGTCAAAAAGAGGCCTGATGGAGGTCCATCAGGATTTGGGGATACGAGGTGAAATATGGACAGCGCTCCTACTACCGTATTGAACAGAATGATGTCAAATTCCGATGTCCTGGTGTCGGTCGGGGTCATCTGCGTTGTGATGATGATGATTATTCCTATTCCCAAGCAAGTCCTGGACATATTCTTAACCTTTAATATCGGTTTTGCTCTGGTAATACTCCTGGTATCGATGTTTATTCAGAGTCCCCTGGAGTTTTCGGTCTTTCCGTCACTGCTTCTGATTACCACGATGCTCAGGCTCTCCATGAACGTATCCGCCACCAGGCTTATCCTGGGCGAAGCGGATGCCGGAGAAGTGATTCATGCCTTTGGCAGCTTTGTGGTCAAGGGAGATATGGTGGTGGGGTTCGTAATCTTCCTCATCCTGGTTGTTATCCAATTCATTGTTATCACCAAGGGTGCGGAAAGGGTATCCGAGGTAGCAGCCCGTTTTACCCTTGATGCCATGCCAGGCAAACAAATGGCGATTGATGCTGATCTGAATGCCGGGATGATAGAGGAGAAGGAAGCCCGTAGCCGCCGGCGTGACATCCAGCGGGAGGCTGATTTTTACGGGGCGATGGATGGTGCCAGCAAATTTGTGAAAGGTGATGCCATTGCCGGGATCGTGATCATTCTCATCAACATAATCGGCGGTTTGATCATCGGGGTTCTGGAAAAGGGTTTTACCTTGAGTGAGGCCGCCCATCGGTACACCGTCCTGACGGTAGGGGATGGCCTGGTAACCCAGATACCTGCCTTGATGATTTCAACTGCGGTCGGCATAGTTGTAACGCGATCCGCTTCGGACGTAAACCTGGGACAGGAGATGACCAAACAGGTTATGGCACACCCGCGAGTCCTGGCTATAGCAGCGGCAGTTCTAGTGGCATTAGGATTGATCGGGTTGCCCAAACTGCCGATGTTTACGATGGCTGGACTTTTGATGACGATGGCATTGGTATACCGCCGGGTAACAGCCACTGCTGAGACTACCCAACCGGAAGAAACACTTGAAGAGGTTCAGGAGATAAGGCGGCCGGAAAACGTGATGGAACTATTGCACGTGGAAAAGATGGAACTTGAGATTGGGTACAGTCTTATTCCCCTGGTGGATTCCGACCAGGGAGGGGACCTGCTGGACCGCATTATAATGATCAGAAGACAATCGGCGGTGGAACTGGGATTCATTGTCCCACCCATCAGGATTAGGGATAATATGCAGCTTAAACCCAACCAGTATGTTATCAAGATTAAAGGTTTGGAGGTAACCAGAGGTGAACTGGCAGTTGACTGTTACCTGGTCATTGGACCGGGGATCGGTGAAGATATTGAACTACATGGAACCGATACAGTTGAACCGGCTTTCAAACTCCCCGCCAAATGGGTAGACATTCAGGAAAGAGAGATTGCTGAGGCCAAGGGCTATACGGTAGTTGACCCTCCATCAGTAATCGCAACCCATCTGACCCAGATAATAAAGGAGCGTGCTCACGAACTGCTTGGCCGACAGGAGGTGCAGAGCATGATCGATTACATAAAGGAACAAAATCCGGCAGTGGTGCAGGAACTAATCCCGGATTTAGCCTCTGTTGGAGATGTCCAGCGGGTATTATGTAATCTGCTGCAGGAACAGGTGCCGATAAGAGATATGGCCACCATCCTTGAGGCGCTGGCGGATTATGCCAAGCTGACCCGCGACCCGGATATCCTCACCGAGTATGTAAGACAGGCTCTGAAACGCCATATTTCCAGAAAGTATGTCGGGGATGATAACCGGATAAGTGTGATTACTATAGATCCTGCTTTAGAGGAATACCTGAAAGAGTCACTCCAACAAAGTGATTTTGGGTCTTATCTGGCTATTGATCCTACCCGGGCTCAAAACATGGTAGGCCAGATCAACCGCTATTTAGAAGATATGTCAGCACGTGGTCAAAATGTCGCGATACTATGCGCTCCAATATTAAGGATTTATCTGAGAAAGCTCCTGGATAAGTTCGTTCCCGGGATCGTAGTGGTTTCGTATAACGAGATCGAGACCAGTGTCGAACTTGATATAGTGGGGATGGTTTCCGCATGAAGATCAAGCGATTTGTAGGCGATTCATTTCCCGAGGCCATGCGACAGGCCAAGGAACAGATGGGCAGTGAGGCTGTAATCCTTAATAGCCGTAAATATAAAGAAGGCGGTTTTTTCGGGCTATTTGCCAAAGAACGATTCGAGATTACTGTAGCAATGGACGAGCATTATCACAACGGTTTCATGCCCTCACCACCTGAAAAGGCAACAATGGAAACAGTTGTGAAAACTCCAGAACAAGGCAATATCCACCCAGCAACAAAAGGCGGGAGCTATTCTGACACCGAGCTTCTGGGTGAACTCCAGTACATGAAGGAGTTGGTTGAAGACCTGAAAGAACAGAATGATGATGAACCCCAGAAAAGACAAAGCAGCTATAGCCGGGCTCTGTTTAAACACCTGCTTTCCCGGCAGGTGGATAAAAAGCTGGCCAACCGCATAATAAAGGCGGTTGAAGAACGAATGGGACAGGAAAATGTCCGTAATAATGCTCAGCTCAAAAATCTCTGTGTTAGGGTGGTGGCGGAAATCATTAAAACGCCCCGGGGCATAGAATTGAAAAATGGAAAACCACGGATTGTAGCTCTTATTGGTCCTACCGGGGTCGGAAAAACCACAACTATCGCCAAGCTGGCCGCGAAGTTTAGCCTGATTGATCAAAAGAAAGTAGGTTTAATAACCATAGATACGTACAGGATTGCGGCGGTGGAACAGCTTAAAGTATATGCAGATATCATGGGTGTACCGCTGGAAGTCGTCTATAAGCCAGGTGACCTCCGGCTGGCTATCGAGCGTTTCTCCAGCCGGGACCTGGTTTTTATTGATACTGCTGGACGGAGTCCCCGCAACGAGTCGCAGATGGAGGAACTGGCTAGTTTAGTGGGGGAGGTAGACCCCGATGAAATAATACTGGTCCTGAGTGCAACCACGAAAAATGAGGATTTGTGGGACATATACAAACGATTTAACCTTATCAAGATTGATAAAATAATATTTACGAAACTTGATGAAACCAGTTGTTACGGACCAATTTTAAACATCATCAACAAAACCAAAAAGCGCCTTTCGTATGTGACTAATGGGCAGAATGTACCCGATGACATTGAATTGCTTGATGATATTGAACTTGCCCAATTGATTGTGGGAGATGATTCTGGACTATGAAGGACCAGGCAGACAAGCTCCGAACCATGGCTCAGAACATAAAGATGAAAATTGAATCTGATATGTTTAAAAGTATCCAGCGAACCAGGATTGTGGTGGTAACCAGCGGCAAAGGTGGAGTTGGAAAAACTAACTTTGCAATCAATCTGGCCATATCTCTGGCTGATCTCGGAAGAAAAACAATTCTACTGGATGCAGACATGGGGCTGGCCAATGTCGATATTGTTCTGGGATTGCTGCCCAAGTACAATCTGTACCACGTGGTAAGGCAGGAGAAAGAATTAAAAGATATTATCATACCGGGACCAAATGATATCCATATAATACCGGGAGGATCGGGAATCTTTCAGTTGGCTAACCTTGGAGAATATGATCTTAAGCAGGTAATATCTCAACTTGGCAAGATTGAGGGACAGTATGAGTTTATGATTATTGATACGGGAGCCGGGATAACCAATAATGTGTTAAGCTTTGCGGTTATGGCCGATGATATCGTAGTATTGACAACCCCGGAACCGACATCATTGACCGATGCCTATGGTGTAATTAAAAGTGCTGCTGCCCGGGAGGCCAGGGGTAAATACCATCTGGTCGTCAATCGTGCTTTTTCAGAATCACAGGGAATTGTGGTCGGGCAAAAGCTCAAATCAGTATGTGAAAAGTTTTTAGGAGTGGAGGTAGATGTAATCGGATACGTGGCAGAAGACCGCGCTGTTCATTCTGCGGTAATGAAGCAGGAGGCCTTGGTTATCCATGCCCCAAAATCGATGGCGGCTCAAAACATTCGTAAGATTGCAACTAGGTTCAGCGACCAAGCCGGGGATGTTACGAGCTCACAGCCGATAGGCATAAAAGGCTTCTTTCGCAGTATTACTGGTCTTTGGAGATAACATACTACTTTTGCCTGATTTATAGGAGGTACTCAGTGACAGTAATCAAAGTAATGGTTGTCGACGACTCAGCATTCATGAGAAGAGTAATCAGTGACATAATAAACGGGCAACCAGATATGAAAGTGGTGGCAACCGCTCGCAACGGTGAGGAAGCGTTAGTGACAGCCAAGGAAGTCGCCCCAGATGTGATAACCATGGATGTTGAGATGCCGGTAATGAATGGGCTTGAGGCTCTGCGAAAGATTATGAGTGAAACCCCACTGCCGGTCATCATGCTAAGCAGCTTGACCCAACAGGGTGCTGATGCAACCGTCAAGGCATTGCACCTGGGAGCGGTTGATTTTATAACGAAACCTTCCGGTTCTTTGTCCCTCGACATAAATAAGGTCTCCCGGGATATTGTCGGCAAGATCAGAATTGCCGCAGTCGCCAGGGATAAACTCCGCAAAACACCGGATCGCGCCTATAAACCAAGGGACTTGCCCCCCAAGGCAATGCCGGTTGGAACTCACAGAATACCTGAAAAAATAGTTTTGATTGGTACGTCCACCGGCGGCCCCAAAGCACTGCATGAGGTCATACCGAAACTGCCGGGAAATCTGCCTGCGGCAGTGCTGGTAGTTCAACATATGCCACCCGGTTTTACCCGTTCTCTGGCTGAAAGGATTAATAGCATGTCATCTCTTACTGTTAAAGAGGCCGAAGATGGTGAGCAGGTATTGACCGGAAAAGTCTATATTGCCCCTGGTGATTACCACCTTAAAGTGAAGCGTTTGGGTGAAGGTTTAGGCCGTCGGCTGATTATCAACTTGACAAAAGAACCACTGGTTTCCGGACACCGCCCTTCCGTAGACGCGATGATTGAATCCGTTGTACAGGAATACTGGTCCAAAGTATTGGCCGTTATTATGACCGGTATGGGTCAGGATGGAACCCGTGGAACCGCAGGTGTTAAAAATAAGGGGGGTAAAGTTATCGCTGAAGATGGTTCTTCGTGTATCGTATTTGGAATGCCTAAATCCGTCATTGATTCAGGATATGCAGATCTTATTGTACCATTGCCACAGATAGCCAGAGGAATTGTCGAAAACCTTTAGACAAATTGTTTTCCTAATTTGGCTGTATTCGGCAGGATTCTGGAATATTAATAGGAAACTTTAATTAGTAATATTTTACGCCGGTTATCAGGAGAATTATTAACTCTCTTGCTTGAGAAGTATTTATTCGATAATAAGATTAAGGAGGTGTCATTTCTTGAGTATGGATATGTCGCAATACCTCGACGTATTCCTCGAAGAGAGCAGGGAGCATCTGGTAAACCTGAACGAAAGATTGCTGGAACTTGAAAAGAATCCGCAAGATCTGTCGAGTTTAAATGAAATCTTTCGGGCTGCCCATACATTAAAAGGAATGTCGTCCACCATGGGCTTCAGTGATATGGCTGATTTAACTCACCACATGGAAGATGTACTCTCCGATTTAAAAGAGGGCGTCATAAGCGTTGAGGGTCCGATAATTGATATCCTTTTTAGTTGCTTCGACCGGCTGCAAATCATGGTCGGAAACATTCAAAAAGGCCAGCCGGCAGTTAATAACACGGATCTTATTGAAATGCTGGGAAACATAAAGAACGGCGTATTAACAGCATCGACACCACAACACAACGATGATACTCCCTCCACCAGCCCGATACCTATGCAGACGGATACAGACCAGAACATTACGATGCCGTTTGAGTTCAATCAGTATGACTTAACCGTATTAAAGGAAGTACAGACCCGTGGTTTGAATGCGTATTATATCTCCGTGAGAGTTGCGCCGGATTGCCTTATGAAATCGGTGCGGGTCTTTATGATTTTTAAATCCTTGGAGACCGACGGAGAAATAATTAAAACCTTCCCCCCGGCTCAGGATCTGGACGAGGGACGGTTCGAAGACCGATTCCACATGGTGGTCGTCAACAAACTTGATGTAGAGGCCATCCGTGAGAGAATTGATGCCATCTCTGAAGTTGAGACTGAAGTTGTCCAGTTCATCGATCTAAAGGATCACAAGGACGCCAACGTTGAAGATCCCGGAGAGAAAAGCCCTGTGGTTCATGAGTCGCCAAAAACGAGCCTTGCTGACAAGTTGCCTGACGAGAGTATCAGGAGCCACAAGGTTAAACAGACAGTAAGGGTGGATATTGAGCGACTTGATAACCTTATGAACCTGGTAGGTGAATTGGTTATTAATAAGGGCCGCCTGGAACAGATCGGATTGACCCAGCATCACGGGGATTTAAACGATGTTATCGAACAGATGGAGCGTATAACCAACGATCTGCAGAATGTGGTTATGAATGTCCGCATGGTTCCAATTGAACAGGTATTTAACCGTTTCCCCAGAATGGTAAGAGATCTAGCTAAGGATCTGGGTAAAGAGGTTGAATTCGTTATCGAAGGAAAAGAGACAGAGTTGGATCGCACAGTAATCGATGAGATTGGGGATCCGCTGGTTCACCTGCTGCGCAATGCGGTTGATCACGGAATTGAGTATCCGGAGGTTCGCAGACAAAACGGCAAAAACAGTTCCGGATCGGTTCGCCTGGTAGCGCGTCATGAAGGCAACAATGTTTTTATTGAAGTTATTGACGATGGCGGTGGACTTAACCTTGATTTGATCCGTACCCGGGCTGTAGAAAAGGGCCTGGCAACACTACAGGAAGTAAACAATATGACGCCCGTACAGGTGACTGATTTCCTGTTTCGGTCCGGATTTAGCACCGCGCAGAATGTGACTGATGTATCAGGCCGTGGTGTTGGCCTGGATGTGGTAAAAAACAAGATAGAGAGCTTAAACGGAGAAATTTTTGTTGATACTGTTTTGGGCAAGGGAACCACATTTAAGATCAGGTTGCCTCTTACTCTGGCAATAATACAGGCTTTGTTGGTGAAGGTGGGTAATGAAACATTTGCCGTCCCCCTATCCTCAGTTGACGAAACCACCATGATATCCAAATCGGATCTTAAGATGGTACAATCACAGGAGGTCGTACTGTTAAGAGGGAAAGTACTGCCATTAGTGAAGGCACGCTACCTCCTTGAATTCAGGGAACATGATAATTACGAGGATGTCATGTATGTTGTTGTTGTGCGCAAAGGAGAAAAACAACTTGGCATTATTGTGGATTCATTAATCGGCCAGCAGGAGATTGTCATAAAATCGTTAGGAAAACTGCTTGCGGGTATTCCAGGAGTGGCCGGGGCTACCATTCTAGGTGATGGAGCCGTTTCATTGATTCTGGATGTAGGCACGCTTGTTTAAAGGGGGGTTGAAATTGAAAGAGATTCAGGTGGTTGCCTTTACGATTGGCTCCCAGGAATATGGTGTTGATATACTCTCGGTTCAGGAAATCATCAAGGTTTTGACCATAACCAGGGTACCCCGCGCAGGAAGGTTTATTGAAGGGGTAATAAATCTGAGAGGCAACGTTATACCGGTTTTCGATCTACATAAACGTTTTGGAGTACCTCCCACCGAGGATGCAGGGGAGGCTCGAATAATTGTATTCCAATTTGAGGATACCAGGGCCGGGATAATTGTCGATGGGGTCTCAGAAGTCATGAGGATTGATGGAGATGCTATCGAGGACGCCGGTCAGGTTTATCGCAGCGTGGACGCAGACTTTGTTCAAGGAGTAGGCAAGGTCGACGGCAGGCTTCTGATACTGCTTAACGTTAAAAAACTGCTGGGACTAGAATAACGAAGGTGGGATAAACACTTTGATTGAGGACTTCCGAAACCTATCAGGAATTCAGCTTGACGCTCTCAAAGAAATTGGAAATATCGGCGCGGGAAACGCAGCTACTGCCCTGGCGGTTATGACCCAGGCTCGCATTGACATGAGCGTTCCGCAGGTGGGAATAATGGCCTTCAATAAGGTAGCTGATTTGGTTGGTGGGCCTGATACACCTGTGGTTGGTGTCTACTTTCAGGTAACTGGATCAGCAAACTGCAACATTTTATTTATACTGTCCATCGAAAAAGCGGTTCTATTGGCTGAATTGTTGATGGGGCGTTCGCCAAGCCATGGGAATACTCTGGGGACTATGGAAATGTCAGCCGTGGCGGAGGCAGGTAATATAATATCCGGTACCTACCTTAATGCCCTGGCCATGTTTACTCAGATGACCCTGATTCCTTCAGTTCCAGCAGTCGCAGTGGACATGGCGGGAGCGCTTCTTGACGGAGTGCTTGCACAGTATGGAGAGATTGGTGATTATGTACTTGTTTTAGAGAACATGTTTAAAAAAGGTGATCTAGATGTGATTGGCCATTTGTTCTTGCTGCCAGAAACTGGAGCTTTGGACAGCATACTGACTGCACTTGGGGTGAACTTTTAATATGTCCAACTTAATACAAGTAGGAATGGCCGATCTTAAGGTGGTGCGTGCGCCCGATAAACTTACAACCGCTGGTTTAGGTTCGTGTATTGGAATCTGCCTGCTTGATCGGGCGGCTAAAATTGGCGGAATGGCTCACATTATGCTGCCATCAAGTCAACAGGCCAGGAGCAATCAGAACCGGGCCAAATTCGCCGATACCGCGATTGAGGATTTAATTGCCGAGATGGAAAAACTGGGAGCTTCAAAAAAACGCCTGACTGCGAAAATTGCAGGAGGAGCACAGATGTTTAGTATTGGCAGCAGCGATATCATGAAAATTGGCGAAAGAAATGCCAAGGCGGTAATTGAGGTTCTTAACAGACTCAATATAAGAATCCTGGCCCAGGATACTGGTGGAAATTATGGAAGGACAATTGTATTCGATTCAGTCTCCGGGGAGTTGCTTATAAGGACGATTGGGCTGGGGGAGAGAGTTGTCTGATGAAACCTGACCTGATGCATCTCTGGCAAAGGTTCAAGGAAGAGGATGACCAGATGGCCAGAGAAGAGTTGGTAGTCCATTACAGCTATCTGGTTAAATATATGGCCAATCGTATGGCAATCAGTCTTCCGCCATTTGTGGAAATGGACGAGTTGATCTCCTGCGGCATCGAAGGTCTAATCGAGGCCGCAGACAAATACGATCACCAGCGCAAGGTCAAGTTTGAAACATATGCAATTGCGCGTATCAAGGGAGCAATAATTGACGGCCTCCGCGCTATGGACTGGGTTCCGGTATCGGTGCGGCAAAAAAGCAAGGAACTTGAGAAGGCATATAGCAGGATTGAAACAAGACTGGGCCGAAACGCAACCGATCAGGAAGTAGCCGAAGAATTGGGAATTACCATGGAACAATACCAGAACCTGCTTCGTGATGTGAGTCTGGCAACCATTCTATACCTGGAAGATTTTTTACCGGGAGAAGAGGGCAGCCAAAACCGGCGAATTATGGACCTAATTGAGGATGATCAGGCGGAAAACGCTTTGAATATGGCAGAGTTAACCGATACCAAGCGGTTGCTGGCTGAGGCTATCAGCCGATTACCTGAGAAAGAGAAACTGGTTTTAGAGTTGTATTATTATGAAGGCCTGAACCTTAAGGAAATTGGTGCAGTAATGGGTCTTTCGGAATCAAGAATATCGCAACTACACTCCAAATCAATTCTTCGGCTCAGAGGTCGTTTGAGCCGGCGGAAGAGTCAGTTGATTTGAAAAAAGGAGGTGAGTGAATGACAAAAATTCAATCCACTCAGGACGGTTACGCCAAGGTTTATATATCAGACGATGGCATGGCTGCCTACCTTACCGTTTATGGCCCCAAAAATGGTGGTCGCAGTATCAATATGCAGGGGATACTTGCAGCTTTAAAGGATGCAGGGGTAGTTGAAGGTATTGAGTTCGGCAGGTTAACCGAGTGCTTGAAGAGTGAAAACTGGGATAGACCCATGCTGGTAGCCAAGGGTACCGCTGCCCAGGATGGGATTGATGGCCGGTTGGAATACCAGTTTATGAAGCCCAGCAAAACGGCCAAACCGGTTGAGCTTGAAGACGGCAAGGTTGATTTTCGCAACCTGAATCTTTTTATCAGCGTATCCGAGGGAGAACTGCTGGTACTTAGGACCCCTCCGATACCCGGTGTTCCAGGGATAACAGTGACCGGGCGGGCTATCGCACCCAGAGCGGGAAAGAATTTCCCCCTTCCTCGCGGCAAGAATACGGTGCCTAATCAGGATGATACTGAGTTGCTGGCAGCTATTGATGGTCATGTGATGATCGTCGATGGTAAAGTTACGGTGCATACTGTCCTCGAAATATCGGGAAGTGTAGATTATTCTACAGGTAATATCGATTATATTGGTAACGTCAGAATTCGAGGCAACATTACTACGGGGTTTACTGTCAAAGCAGGTGGAGATATTGAGGTAAATGGAGTTATTGAAGGTGCTACAGTAATAGTTAAAGGGAACATCGTGGTAAAAAACGGTATTGCCGGTGGTCATAAAGGCTTGGTTAAGGCGGGAGGCAGTCTCTTTGCCAGGTTTGTCGAAAATGCCCGGGTGGAAGTAGAAGGAGATGTTATAATCTCCGAGGCCATCATCCAATCTGTGGTTAGCGCAAACCGTTGTATCCGCGTTGAAGGCCGGAAAGGGGTTATTGTTGGAGGAACCCTGCAGGCAGGGGAAGAGATCTCGGCCCGCGTTATTGGATCCCCGCTGTCACCTCAGACAGTTCTTGAAGTAGGGCTAAATCCTCAATTAAGGGAAGCGCGAAAGGTGATCTATCAGGAATATCAGGAAAAGAGGAAGAGCTTCGAAAACATAAGCCAGTATATTCAGGCATATCAAAAAACCGCTGTATCGCCTGAGAATCTTACCCCCAAAAGGAAGATCGCACTGGCCAAAATGCTTAACGACTATAAAGCATTGAAGAAAGAACTGGAGGAACTGCTTGCACGCAAACAGGAGATTGACAATGAACTAAACCGTTTGCAGGGTGGCCGGATTAAAGTTTCGGAAACGGTTTATCCTGGTGTACAGATTACCATCGGGCAAGCGCAATACAATGTTAATGATCCCATAAAATATGCGCTTTTTACATTAAGAGATGGGGACGTTAAAATAGAACCTCTTCGTTAATGGAGGAGGATTATGAGCTTAAAGATACCTGAGCTACAGGTTATGCTGCCCAAAACCAGCGAAATATCGCGAACGCAGCAGTTGCAGATGCAGGAGAATGCTCAGCGCCAGCAGGAACTGGCATCTCAAATGGACCAGCAAACTAAAAAAGCAGAAGCAAGCGTGAATCATACTCCGCCTGGTGAGGAGGCATTGATTCGAGAGCGCCAGGAACGCGAAAAAAAACGGAACAATAAGCAAAAAAAAGAAGGAAAGTCTTCAGGGAAAGAGAATAGGAAAGACATGGCAGACATTGACCAGCAGCGGGATTCCATCATCGATATTCTGATCTGAGAGGTAAGTATGGGGATATTCTGGTTACTTATTGTCATGGCTGCAATTTTGATGGCCACAGCAGTATATAGTATACAGAATCGCCAGAAAGTTACCAGGGAATTTACCGCCGAGATGCAAGGCCTGATTCAAGAGGCGATTCTGGTGAAAAAGGATCTCGAGGCCGTAATGGAAAACACCCTTATGGTATCGGATGATATGATTAATAATCTTGATGACCGTTTGAACGAACTCGAGAAACTGGCATCGGTTGAGCCCCAAAATGCGTCCGAAAAAAATCCCCACCGAACCGCGGAAAGAAGAGGCAAAAAACCGCTTCCTTTTACAATTGAGGATTTGCGCCGTGCTCACCCGAGTATAGTGGTCCCTAGGTTGTGGAATGATGGTTATAGCATTCCAGAGATCGCGGAACTGCTGGATCGGGGACAGGGAGAAGTCCGTTTAATTCTGGATATCCAAAAAAGAAGAGAGATTTCCAGTTAAGCTGAAGTTGCGGCCTAATCATGGATATGATATACTAACCGATGGGAAAAATTACGCACGCACCTGACCCTGAAAAGGGTGCTTTTTTTGGTCTTTTCAGAGGATGAGGGTTGCGGTGGACTAACAACGGAGGTGTATTTATTAGTGGCGGTTGTTACCATGAAACAGTTGTTGGAGGCAGGGGTCCACTTCGGACACCAGACTAGAAGATGGAACCCCAAGATGGCGCCCTATATCTATATGGAGCGTAACGGTATTTACATTATCGACCTTCAGCAAACGGTTAAGAAATTTGAAGAAGCCTATGAGTTTATCAAGAGCATAGCAGCTGAAGGCAAAAGCCTGCTGTTTGTGGGAACCAAAAAACAGGCTCAAGAGACAGTCCGTGATGAGGCCTCGAAGTGTGGAATGTTCTATGTCAACCAGCGCTGGCTGGGAGGTATGCTTACCAACTATAAAACGATAAAGAAAAGGGTATACCGCTTAAAAGAACTGGAAAAAATGGAACAGGACGGAGCCTTTGAGGTTCTTACCAAAAAAGAAGTGGCTCGCCTGCGCGGTCAAAAGGAGAGACTTGAGCGGTTCCTGGCCGGTATCAAGGACATGGAAGGACTTCCGGGAGCCCTGTTTGTGGTTGATCCCCGGAAAGAGCGGATTGCCGTTTCCGAGGCCCGAAAATTAGGCATACCGGTGGTAGCCATAGTCGATACCAACTGCGATCCAGACGAGATCGATTACGTCATCCCGGGCAATGATGATGCCATCCGGGCGGTTAAACTTATGTGTTCCCGAATTGCTGATGCAGTACTGGAGGGAAAACAAGGAGAACAGACTACAGAATAGTGGCCAATAACGGGGTGAATGAGGTTGGGTGTGCCAGTCCTCGTCACCCTTTTTTTGAATGAATATAGGAGGTTGGAATAAATGATTACTGCTGGTATGGTTAAAGAATTACGTGAGAGAACCGGTGTTGGAATGATGGACTGCAAAAACGCTCTGGTTGAGACCGGGGGAGATATGGAGAAAGCGATAGAGGTATTGCGCACCAAGGGACTGGCTCAGGCGGCGAAAAAAGCTTCCCGGGTCGCTAGTGAGGGCCTGGTTTCCTCGTATATCCATATGGGTGGGCGTATCGGCGTGCTCTTGGAAGTTAACTGTGAAACAGACTTTGTCGCCAAAACTGAAGAATTTCAGTCACTCTGTCATGACATAGCCATGCAGATAGCGGCTTCCAAACCGGAGTATGTAAAGCGTGAAGATGTTCCTCAAGACACTATCGAGTCAGAAAAACGCATCCTCCGGCAGCAGGCCCTTAACGAGGGAAAACCCGAAAAAATCGTGGATAAAATGGTCGAAGGCCGGATTGAAAAGTATTATAAGGAAAACTGTTTGCTGGAGCAGCCTTTCATTAAGGATACTGATAAGACAGTTCAGGATCTGCTCAATGACAAGATAATGAAATTGGGGGAAAACATCACGGTCAGGCGGTTTGCAAGGTATGAGGTAGGAGAAGGTTTGGAGAAAAAGGAACAGAACTTCGTAGATGAAGTAATGTCGCAAATTAAATAGCCCGGGACAGGAGGTACCGGCCATGGAAGAACCCAAATACAAGCGGATTGTCCTCAAACTAAGCGGCGAAGCGCTCGCCGGAGAGGGCGGTTATGGCATTAACCATCAGGTTCTGGTGTCTATAGCCCGGCAGATCAAAGAGGTTGTAGCTTTACAGGTGCAGGTGGCAATAGTAGTTGGCGGTGGTAATATCTGGCGTGGTGTGGCCGGAAGCGCCCGGGGTATGGACCGGGCAACTGCTGACTATATGGGAATGCTGGCCACCGTCATCAATGCACTTGCCCTGCAAGATGCTCTGGAAGATGTAGATGTACCAACCCGCGTGCAATCCGCGATTGAGATGAGACAGGTTGCCGAACCATATATCAGACGCCGTGCCATCAGACACCTGGAAAAAGGAAGGGTAATCATTCTGGCAGCGGGCACCGGCAATCCGTATTTTTCAACCGATACCACTGCCGCCTTGCGAGCGGCCGAAATAGAAGCCCAGGTTATTCTAATGGCGAAAAAAGTTGATGGGGTATATGACAGCGACCCGTTGCAGAATCCTGACGCCCACAAATACAAAACCCTGGATTACATTGATGTAATTAATAAGGGGTTAGGAGTAATGGATTCGACGGCCGCGTCACTATGCATGGATAACAAGATTCCGATAATTGTTTTCAGCCTGATGGAGAATGGCAACATACTAAAAGCCGTCATGAATGAAGATATTGGAACCTATGTTGGGAGGTAGATGAGATGGCCAAAACCATAATTAAGGATACCACAGAACGCATGGAGAAAACCCTGGAACACCTGACCCGGGATTTTGCCGGATTGCGGGCTGGACGAGCCAACCCCGCGATGCTGGATAAAATTCTGGTTGATTACTATGGGACTCCGACTCCAATCAACCAGTTAGGGAACATCGGTGTGCCTGAGCCACGACTCCTGGTCATTCAACCATGGGACAAAACATCTATCCCTGACATTGAAAAAGCGATAATGAAGTCAGATCTAGGAGTTAACCCTTCGAATGACGGAAATGTGATTAGAATAAACATCCCTTCTTTGACGGAGGAGCGGCGCAAGGATCTGGTCAAGGTAGTGCGTAAACGCGCGGAAGAGGCCAAGGTTGCAATAAGAAACATAAGGCGTGAGGCCAATGACGGTTTAAAGGCCCTGGAAAAGGAAGGTCAAATTTCGGAGGACGAACAGAAAAAGAGGTTGGAGGAGGTACAGAAAATAACTGATAATCATATCAAAGAGATCGATAAGCTGGCTGGCGGTAAAGAGAAGGACATTATGGAAGTTTAGATGAACCAGGGCACGATTATTCTTAATTCACCCGACGAAATTGAGTACAAAATACTCCAATCACTGCAGATATCGTTGTATAATAACATAACATTCACTCCTTCTGATGCCCCCGTATGGGGGTTTTATAGTTTGACGGGGGGACATTGATTATGAGCAAAAAGGACAGGTCCCTTTACGATAATGAGCTGTTGCCGCGACATATTGCCATAATTATGGATGGAAACGGTAGGTGGGCCAAAAAACGCCTGATGCCTCGTCAGGTAGGGCACAAGGCCGGGATTGAGGCACTAAGACGAACCATCGAAACCATTATCGATTTGGGGATACCAGTGCTAACGGTATACGCTTTTTCCACAGAAAACTGGAAAAGGCCGGCTGATGAGGTTGGCCACCTGATGAATCTCCTTCTTGAATATTTGACTAATGAACTTTCGAACTTGCATGAAAAGAACATTAAGCTTAATATCCTGGGAGACCAGGAGGCACTTTCCGACAGAATCAGAAAGGAACTGGCAGTTGCCTGCAGCACAACAGCCGGTAACAATGGTCTCTTACTTAATATTGCTCTTAATTACGGCGGCAGAAATGAGATAGTCAAGGCCACCAGAGTCATCGCTCAAAAAGTGAGAGATGGGGAAATTGATATTGACGACATAAACGAAACTATCATTGAAGAACACCTTTACAGCAAGGGGGTTCCAGAACCTGATCTGTTGATCAGAACGGCTGGCGAGATGCGGATCAGCAATTTCCTGCTCTGGCAGATAGCCTATACTGAGATCTGGATCACAGATGTCCTGTGGCCTGACTTTAATCGTGAGGTAATTCTGGATGCGATTGAGGACTACTTAAAGAGAGACCGTAAATTTGGGGCAGCTCTTTAAACAAGCTATACTTCCTGTGGTTTTATTTACACATGGTGTTTGAAAGGGGAGGCCATGAAAGAGAGGATATTATCAGCGGCAGTGGGAATCCCGATAATACTTCTGCTGGCCTGGGCAGGTGAATATTATTGGATGATCCTGGTTTTTCTAATGGCATTTATCGGCCTTTTTGAGTTTTACCGGGGCGTTAAAGCATACAATCGTCAGCCAATGTGGTTTGCGGGGTTTCCGGTTTTGATCTGGGCCTTGACTTTTGACTCAACTGCCTTCGGCAACGCACTGGTCGTAGCAGCCTTATTACTCTCCGTTATATTACTGGTTATTTTATACCCCCGGTACCATATAATTGATTTAGCATTGAGCTGGTTTGGAGCCTTGTATGTGGGTATATTAATGGGTTATATCTGGAAGCTTTCCACCCTGCCCCATTACTTCTGGGTAATTCTGTTTGCTCTCCTGCTCACCTGGGCCAGTGATAGCGGGGCTTACTTCGCCGGAAAGTTCTACGGGAAACATAAAATGGCTCCCGAGTTGAGTCCTAATAAGACCTGGGAGGGTTTTATCGGAGGATTTTTGGCAACCATCTTAGTATCTCTGGCTGGCTTCTGGATAATGCCTGGATACAGCTTTTACCAGTATGCTGGATTGGGGATAGCAGTAGGGGTAATAGCCCCGGTGGGCGACCTGTTTGCCTCCGGGATAAAAAGGGGATTTAATATCAAGGATTTTGGCCAGTTGATACCCGGACATGGTGGAGTTCTTGACCGGTTAGACAGCTTTATGTGTGTTGCGCCTCTTGTGTACCTGTTAATTGTTGGATGGGGGGGCTAAAGCGTGGATCCTGAATTGTTAAAGTATGTAAAGGTACTGGTGAAATTCGCGGTAGGGGTTCTGGCCCTGCTGGGTGTATACCTCTTGTTTAATTACATATTCCCTATTATGGGGGATATCCTGGGATCATTCCCCATTTATTTCATGCCTTTCATCCTGGCACTGCTATTGGCTTTATTGATTGAGCCTGCTATCAGTTTCATGGAGAGACGGTTAAAGCTGAAACGCGGGCCGTCCACACTTCTGAGCATGCTGCTGGTTTTAGGTTCTCTTTCGCTGGTTTTGGTGATTCTGATTTCGAAACTGATTAACGAACTGATATCCATATACAAATCACTTTCCATGCGGTCTGGCGACCTGAGCCAGACAATTACGAACCTGTTGGAACAAGCCCAGATTTTCTACCTGCGCCTTAACCTGCCGCCCGAGATGGAAGAATCAATACAAACCAACCTTTTCAGGCTATTGAGTCGGCTGGAGGATGTTCTGAATACGGTGGTCAACACCTTAATCCAATTGGCTGCTAACCTTCCCGGCTACTTTATTTTCCTGCTTATTGCACTGATAGCCACTTATTTTATTGCTCATGAACGGCCGGAGATTAAGGAATGGCTCCTGAAGACGCTCCCTGATTCATGGGAGGGAAAAACCCGTACGGTCGGCAGGGATCTGGTGTCGGCTTTCCTGGGATGGGTAAAAGCCTTGATGATTCTTACCTCGGTAACCGCTATTCTAACCATTGTTGGTTTGTCGATGCTGGGAGTAAAGTATGCATTGACCATTGGTCTTGTCACTGGTTTGCTTGATGTTCTGCCGATCCTGGGGCCGGGTACTATCTTCGTTCCCTGGATAATAGTATCCCTTGTCACGGGCAATACCGGTTTAGCTATCGGGCTCCTGGTTTTGTATGTGATCATGGTGACAGTAAGATACATACTGGAACCCCGAATACTCGGAGACAACATTGGACTGCACCCTCTGGCCACCTTGATTGCTCTTTATGTTGGCTTAAAAGTTGCTGGTGTTGTAGGAATAATACTCGGTCCTGCAGTTGTGGTAGTATTTCTGGCATGTCACCGGGCGGGAGTATTTGACAAATGGTCTTGGCAAAGGACGGATTGATTTGAAACGAATAGCAATAATTGGCTCTACTGGCTCAATCGGCGTCCAGGCTCTGGACGTAATCAGGCATCATCAGGACAAACTGGAGGTAGTAGCCCTCGCAGCCGGCAGCAACGTAAGGTTGCTGGCCGAACAAGCGGCTGAATTTAAAGCAGAATATGCGGCGGTATTTGAGAATGAATCCTATCCGGAACTGACCCGGCGCTGTGAATGCTGGACCGGACAGGGACACGAGGCGATAGCTTACCTGGCATCCCTGGAAGATATAGACCTGGTACTGATTGCCGTAAGCGGAGCAGCTGGGATTAACCCTACCTATAACGCAGTGACCGCCGGGAAGACGGTGGGACTGGCGAATAAGGAGAGCCTGGTAGCCGCAGGTGATGTAATCATGCCCCTGGCCAGGTCCTGCGGATCCAGGATATTACCGGTGGATAGCGAACACTCCGCTATATTTCAATGCCTGCAGGGAGAAGAAAAGTCAGTTTCCCGTTTGTGGTTAACGGCTTCCGGCGGGCCATTTCGCGAGATGAAAATAGAGGAACTCCAATCCGTTACCCCAGACCAGGCCTTGCGCCACCCGAAATGGAATATGGGAAAAAAGATCACGATTGATTCGGCAACCTTGATGAACAAGGGATTGGAAGTAATTGAAGCCCATCACCTGTTTGCAGTAAGCTATGATCATATAAGTGTGGTCATCCACCCTCAAAGCATCGTACACTCACTGGTTGAGTTTGTGGATGGTTCTCTATTGGGACACTTGGGTGTTCCTGACATGAGAATACCGATCCAGTATGCGTTTAGTTATCCGGAGAGGTGGGAGGCTGTTGGTAAAAGACTGGGCATGGCCGATTTGGGAGAGTTAACTTTCTCACCACCGGACCTGCAGAAGTTTCCGGCCTTGGAGTTAGCCATGGCAGCAGGGCGCCAAGGCGGTACGATGCCAGCGGTTATGAACGCGGCCAATGAGATCGCGGTAGGAGCTTTCCTGGAAGGAAAGCTTGGATTTACCGGGATAGTCAACACAGTGGAGAAGGTAATGGGTCAGCACCAGTTAATTGCTCACCCGTCACTTTCCGAAATAATGGCAGCTGACGGCTGGGCGCGCGAGGTATGCATGCGATACATTTAGGAATGAGGTAGAGAAAATGATGATTATTACTGCACTTTTGGTGCTGGCGGTTATCATTCTGGTTCATGAGTGGGGGCACTTTATCGCCTGCCGCAGTGCCGGAATTGAGGTTGAGGAGTTCAGCATTGGTTTCGGCCCGAAACTCGTCAGTGTTAACCGCAGAAATGACCGGTCAGAACAAGATGAAGCCGGAAAAACTGAATACTCTTTGCGGCTTTTTCCAATCGGCGGATTCGTCCGTATGGCCGGATCTGAGCCGGACGATTTGGATAACCCGGCTGGCTTTAACCAGGCATCTCCCTGGCAGAGGATTAAGGTTCTGGCAGCAGGACCGTTGATGAATTTCGTTCTCGCGGTCTTTATTTTTATATTTGCGTTTACCGTGATTGGTATTCCCCAGCCGGTAAACCAGCCGGTACTCGGCGAAGTAGTTGCCGGAAAACCGGCCGCGGAAGCCGGATTGGATCCCGGGGACCGGGTAATAAGCATAGACGGGCGTAAGGTATCAACCTGGGAGCAGATGGTGCAGATAATCCAGCAGACGCAAAAAGGCGATACCCTGGAAATGGTGATCACAAGAGATGGCCAGCAACATACAGTAAACGTCAGGCCGGAGTATAACCAGTCGACCAAGACCTCCATTCTGGGAGTAAGCGCCACCCTCAGTTATCAAAAACTGGGGCTGTGGCAAGGGATAAAAATGGGTTTTGTCAACACCTATGCAACTACGGTTTTAATGCTCCAGGGGCTGGTGCAGCTTATTACCGGTGCAGTATCGCCGGATGCCCTGGCAGGACCGGTGGGTATAACCCGGATGATAGGTGAGGCCGCCCAGGGTGGATTGATATATCTCCTCAACTTCACTGCATTATTGAGTATCAATTTAGGAGTGATCAACCTCTTGCCGTTCCCGGCCCTGGATGGGAGCCGCATTGTGTTTACCGGGTTGGAACTGGTCAGGGGACGACCGATCGAGGCGGAGCGTGAAAACTTTATTCACCTGATCGGTTTTGTGGTTTTGCTGGGTCTGATTATCCTGGTTACATTTAATGACATCCTGAACATTGCCAGAGGCGGGTAGAACGATGCGCAGACCAACCCGGGAAATAATGGTCGGGAGCGTTGCGGTTGGCGGAAACAACCCGGTGGCAGTACAGTCCATGACCAACACTGATACCCGGGATGTTCCGGCAACAACTGCGCAGATCTATAAATTGGCTCAGGCCGGGTGCGAATTAATAAGAGTGGCGGTTCCGGATTCTGAGGCTGCTGAGGCTGTGACCAAGATAAAAAGGGATAGTCCTATTCCAGTCATAGCCGATATTCACTTTGATTACCGGTTGGCCGTTAAGTGTATGCAGGCTGGAGCGGATGGACTCCGCATAAACCCCGGCAATATTGGTCCCCGCTGGAAGGTGGAGGTGGTGACCAGAGAAGCACGTGAACGGAAGGTGCCGATTCGAATCGGTGTCAATGCCGGGTCATTGGATCGGGAGATCCTGAGAGAATTTGGTGGAGCCACCCCGCAAGCTATGGTGGAAAGCGCCTTAAGGCAGATCAGAGTTCTTGAAGATATGGGTTTTTACCTGATCAAGGTCTCCCTCAAGTCGTCAAACGTAATGGATACCGTTAACGCATACAGGTTATTGAGTTCTGCGGTGGACTATCCTCTTCACGTCGGTGTAACTGAAGCTGGTACCCTGTCTCGTGGTTTGATCAAATCAGCAATGGGTATTGGCATGCTTTTGGCTGAAGGCATAGGTGATACCATCAGAGTATCTCTTACAGCTGATCCCCTGGAAGAGGTCTGGGCAGCCTATGAGATCCTGAGAGCCGCTGGACGCAGAAACAGGGGGGTGGAAATGGTATCGTGCCCCACCTGCGGACGATGTGAAATAGAGCTGCAACAATTGGCTGAAGAGATTGATCACCGGCTGCGGGATATTGAACAACCGCTTAAGGTTGCGGTTATGGGCTGTGTGGTAAACGGCCCCGGGGAAGCCAGGGATGCGGATGTCGGTATTGCCGGTGGCCGGGGCTTTGGTTTATTGTTTAAGAACGGCCAGGTGATCGGCAAAGTGGAAAGCCACCGGATGGCTTCCGCATTAATAGATGTGGTACATGAAATAGTCAATGAGGAGGGAAATCGTTGAAGACCACTCAGCTTTTAATACCTACACTGAGGGAAGACCCTAGCGATACTGAGGTCATCAGTCACAAGTTGCTGATGCGTGCGGGGATGATAAGAAAAATAGCCGGGGGTGTCTACACTTATCTCCCCCTGGGCTTCAGGGTTTTAAAGAAAATTAATCAGATTGTTAGAGAGGAGATGGACAAGGCGGGTGGCCAGGAAGTAGGCCTGCCCATTGTTCAGCCCAGGGAATTGTGGGATCAGTCCGGTCGATGGCAGTTGTACGGGGATGAGATGTTTCGACTAAAAGATCGTCACCAGCGGGATTTTTGCCTGGGACCTACTCACGAGGAGGTTATTACAGCCCTGGTGGATGGGGAGGTCCATTCCTATCGAGATCTGCCCTTGCTCCTCTATCAGATACAGGACAAGTTTCGGGATGAGATCCGTCCCCGGTTTGGCCTGATGCGGGGACGGGAGTTCATAATGAAAGACCTGTACTCCTTCGATGTTGACGAGGATGGTCTGGAACTATCCTACCGCAAAATGTATTTTGCCTACAGCGCGATATTTGAGAGATTAGGTCTTGACTTCCGGGTGGTGGAAGCGGACAGTGGTGCCATCGGAGGCAGTTCCAGCCATGAGTTCATGGTACTGGCTGGCAGTGGGGAATCAGTAGTTGTCTACTGTGACCAGTGTCATTACGCTGCCAACGTGGAAAAGGCTGAATCAACATTTGAGCCGGCAGAGCACCCGGTGCAGTGTCCGGCCGTCGAAGTTGTGCCTACCCCTGGTATTAAATCGGTAGCGGATGTCGTTCAATTCCTGGGGGTGGATTCGACCAGAATAATAAAGACATTGATATACATCGTTGATGAAGTGCCTTATGCGGTCCTGGTCAGAGGCGACCGGGAATTAAACGAGGTGAAACTGAAGAATCATTTGCAGGGAATGGAGATCTTCCTGGCCCCGGAAGATATGGTTAAAGAGCTTGCCGGGGCAGCTACTGGTTCGGTTGGCCCGGTGGGGCTTAAGATAAAGGTACTGGCGGATCTGGAGATCCAGGGAATGTCTGATGCTGTCTGTGGCGCGAACCGGGAAGGGTGTCATCTGGTCCACGTTTTACCAGGCCGGGATTTTGTTCCTTCCATGTATTTGGACCTGCGCAACGTGGAAGCTGGAGACCCGTGTCCCCATTGTCAGGGAGAACTGCGGGCAACACGCGGAATTGAGGTTGGTCACATTTTTAAACTGGGGACCAAGTATTCTAAGGCCATGGATGCATGGTTCCTGGATGAGGAAGGCAATAAACGCCATTATGTGATGGGTTGTTACGGGATCGGCATTTCCAGGGTGATGGCAGCTGCTATTGAGCAGAAACATGATGAGAATGGTATCATCTGGCCGATGTCCATCGCTCCATTCCAGGTGATAATTGTACCTGTTAATGCACGTGATGAGCAGCAAATGAACTCTGCTGTTGATCTTTATCAAAAGCTTCAGCAGGCCGGGGTTGAGGTCCTGCTTGATGACCGCGAAGAACGAGCGGGAGTAAAGTTTAAAGATGCAGACTTAATCGGCATACCGTTAAGGATCACCATAGGTCCCAAATCACTTAAACAAGGCAAGGTTGAGATCAAAAAACGGTGGGAAACTGAAAATGAACTGGTGGATCAATCCAGTATAGTGGAAATGATATGTGCTTTAGCCGCTAATAAATAGATTAAGGAGGTGGGAAGGGCTTGACTGAGTGGGAGATAATACTGAAATTAGCTCTTTCCTGTATCCTTGGAGGCATAATAGGCCTGGAGCGGGAGAGCCTTAACCGCCCGGCCGGACTGCGTACATACACCCTGGTGTGTATGGGTTCAACCCTGGCCATGATAGTCTCGCTGGAGATGTATTATCAGTTCCAGGCTACGGTTAACGCTGACCCGGGGCGAATTGCCGCCCAGGTTGTCAGCGGGATAGGTTTCATCGGTGCCGGTACAATTATTCGCGAGGGTGCCACCATCAGGGGTTTGACCACCGCGGCCGGAATCTGGGTTGTGGGTTGTATAGGACTGGCGATCGGAGCAGGTATGTATGTGCCGGCGGTTGTAACCTCGATTCTGGTGTTATTTATACTCATTTATTTTGTCAGAGTTGAAGAACGTATCTCCGGTATGAGGGACTACCGGGCGTTTTCAATGATAATCGACGATGTTCCTGGTCAGGTGGGAAGAATCGGCTCAGCACTTGGTGATCTCGGGGTTTCAATCAAGAATATTCACCTCTCGGATATGGAGGACCAGGGACGCCTGGAAGTCGAACTACTGGTGGTACTGCCACAAAACCTGGACGCCATCACGGTAATTGATAACCTCTCCAATGTGGCCGGAGTCTACGCTGTTGAGCGAATAGATTAACCGTGCCGCTTTAGGCGGGCGTCTTTGGCCGAAACGGATGACTTGGAGGAGCACAGTGCGTTTATGTGAGTTGTTGGAGAGCCTGGAATGTCCCAGGGAAACTGACCTGGAATCAGTTTTAATAAGAGAGGTTTCAGTACTGGTTGATCAAAAGGCCTGGAAAATGGTACTGGTTGTAGAACATCCGGTACCGGCTGCCAGGCTCAATTCTATTGGTCAGCAGATAGTAAACCAGGTTGAAGACCTTGAGACGGTACATATATCAGCCCAGCCCGTTGATCCTGAACCCTGTCTGTCAAAGATTGTCAGTGAGCACTGGCCTGAAATGAAGGCAGAACTTGATGAATCAGAGAGAGCCCTCCTCGACCTCGCATCATACGAGATAGAACATGATCATCTGGTTCTAATGTTTAACGATTTAACCAGCTGGAAGAAGGCAATTGACAGCAACCTTTGTCACCGGGTTGACGAATGGATCTATGACTCTTACCGTATGTCATTTCTGGTGTCAGCCCGCCACAGCGCTGTACCGGAAGAAAACCCCTCTGTAAGAACCAAGGGTGATCCCGATGCCAATATCCTGCCCAGCGAGCCTTTCAGGCGCCGTCGCAGAGAGTCGAAGCGCAGCCGTTCCAAAGGGGGTCCAGGATCGGCACCACCTATGCAGATCAGAGAATTGCAGGAAGGCATGGACCTGGTGGTCGTTGAGGGTGTAATTTTTAGTAAGAAGTCCCGGCAATTAAAGGATGGAAGACAGGTTACGACTTACGATATAACTGACTTTTCCGATTCCATAACCGTAAAACGGTTTGATGAGGATATGTTCGAGGCAGGTGACTCAATCAGGGTCTGGGGAGGAGTGCGGTACGATGCATTTGAGAAAGAACTGGTGCTTTTCGCCGACAACATTGAGGTTATTGAGCCTGCTGGAAGGACCGATACATCTGAAGTAAAGCGGGTTGAACTGCACCTGCACACTACTATGAGTACCCTCGATGGGCTTACTCATATACCTGAATTGATGCAGAGGGTGGCTGGTTTCGGTCATCAGGCGGTGGCCATAACTGACCATGGTTCGATTCAGGCTTTTCCTCAGGCTGACGAGGAAGCTAGGAAATTAGGGATTAAGGTTATATATGGCGTCGAAGGATACCTGGTTGATGAGCCGAGACAGGAACGCTCATATCACATAATACTGCTGGCTGCCAGTCAGGATGGTTTGGGCAATCTTTACCAGCTTATAAGCAATTCCTATCTTAATAATTTCTACCGGACTCCCCGGATACTCCGCAGTGAACTGATGGCTTTAAGAGATGGCATACTGGTGGGGAGCGCCTGTGAGAGCGGTGAGATTATAAGAGCCATTGTAAACAACCAGCACGAAGATGAGTTGTTAAAAATAGCAGAGTTTTACGATTACCTGGAAATCCAGCCCCTGGGCAACAACGAATTTATGATACGGGACGGCGTGGTAGGTAAACAAGAGGATCTCATCGATATAAACCGGAGAGTAGTCGAGCTGGGAAGGCGTTTGGGAAAACCAGTGGTGGCTACTGGAGACGTTCATTTCCTGGATCCACAGCACGAGATTTTTCGGCGCATAATTCAGGCGGGTAAAGGTTTTGCTGATGCTGAGAGCCAGGCGCCGCTTTTCTATCGAACGACTGAGGAGATGCTTGCTGAATTCAGTTACCTGGGAGAAGACATGGCCTGGGAAGTGGTGGTTACGAACCCCAGGGCCATTGCAGACAGATGCCAGGAGATAAGGCCGGTACCGGAAGGATATTATGCTCCCATGATGGAAGGTGCTGCTGATAAACTGACCAGTCTGGCCTGGGATACAGCCCGTGCCTTGTACAAGGAACCATTACCGCCACAGGTTGAGGAAAGATTAACCCGCGAACTCCACTCCATAACTAAACATGGGTTTAGCGAGCTTTACCTGTTTGCGTATGAACTGGTCAGGAAGTCGAACAGTGACGGTTATCTGGTGGGTTCCCGGGGATCTGTAGGATCATCATTAACCGCTTTCCTCACCGGGATCACCGAAGTAAACCCTCTGGTACCTCATTATCGGTGCGGCTGTGGGTATTCAAGATTCGTGGAGGATGGTTCTGTATTCAGCGGAGTGGATCTCCCCTCGGCCAGTTGCCCGGATTGCGGACAGGAACTGCAAAGAGACGGTTTTGATATACCGTTTGAGACCTTTTTAGGTTTTGAAGGGGACAAGGTTCCAGACATTGACCTCAACTTCTCCGGTGATTATCAGAGCAAAGCCCATCAGTTTGTGGAAGAACTGTTTGGAAAAGACCATGTTTTTAGAGCTGGCACCATCTCCACCATCGGTGAAAAGACAGCTTATGGATTTGTCAAGAAATACGAAGAAGAGATGGGACTCAGGCTGCGCAGGGCCGAGGTTGACCGGCTGGTGCGCGGAATTACCGGAGTAAAACGGACTACCGGACAGCATCCGGGAGGTCTGATGATCGTCCCCGGACACATGAATGTGCACCAGTTTACGCCCATTCAACATCCGGCCGATGATATGAAATCCGAGGTAAGGACCACCCATTTCGAGTACGAGGCCTTGAGCGGGGTTCTGGTCAAGCTGGATATACTGGGCCACGATGACCCGACCATGATCAAGTCTTTGGAGGATCTTACCGGGCACAAGGCAACGAAAATAAACCTGGATGAGCCGTCTACTATGGGATTGTTTTCCGGAGTGGAACCCCTGGGGGTAAAGCCCGAGGAGATTCGCTCTCAGGTAGGGACCTATGGTGTTCCTGAGTTTAACACCAGGTTCGTCCGCCAGATGCTCGAAGTAACAAGGCCAAAGACGTTTGCCGAACTGGTTCGGATAAGCGGGTTATCCCATGGCACCAACGTATGGGTTAACAATGCCCATGATCTGATTAGAAACAATACGGCAGGGCTGAATGAGGTTATTGCGACCCGTGATGATATTATGATTTACCTGATTCAAAAAGGCCTGGAAAAGAAGGACGCGTTCAAGATCATGGAAAAGGTGCGTAAGGGAAAAGGGCTGTCCCAGGATGAAGCCGAGACCATGAGAGCCAACGACGTGCCCCAGTGGTATATAGACTCCTGCAACCGGATCGAGTACATGTTCCCTAAGGCTCACGCTGTGGCCTATGTGATGATGGCTTATCGCATCGCCTACTACAAGGTTCATTTTCCGTTAGCGTTCTATGCCAGCTATTTTTCTGTAAGAGCCCAGGATTTCGACGAAGTAATCACGGTAGGAACTGAAGCGGTTAGGCAAAGACTGGAAGAGATTGAGAAAATGGGACAGCAAGCATCGGCAAAAGATAGAAATCTCATCCCCATTCTGGAGGTAGCCCTGGAGATGTGGGTCCGGGGATACCGATTTTATCAGGTAGATCTTTACCGTTCTCATGCCAGTCGTTTTGAAATCGTTAAGGATGGACTCCTGATCCCGTTTTCCGCGCTTCCCGGTGTCGGGCTGGCGGCCGCCAATAGTCTGGTTGAAGCCAGGAATGAAGGAAATTTTACCTCTCTGGAAGACATACAGCGGCGAGGCCGGGTAAATAAAACGGTTATCGATATTCTAGAAAGGAACGGGTGTCTGCGGGACCTTCCAGCTACCGATCAGCTCAGTCTTTTTGCTTAAACCTGCGGGTAAAACAATTTATTTAGCGCAGTTGTCTAAAATCCGGTCAAATGTCCTATAATCATGATTAAGGGCAGGGTTGAATGCATTAACGCAATATGTTATACTCCAATTGTTGTCGTATAAATATGTCCGCGCGAAGAGTGGGTTCAAACCCACTTTTTCTGTTCTCAAAGGTGGGAGGTGCAACAGGTGAATAACCAGGAGGTTATAGCAAAAGCAGAACCATTGCTGGAAGAGGCCTTAACCGAATATGCCATTGAGATTGTAGACATAGAATATCGAAAAGAGCACGGCAGCTGGGTGTTCAGAGTGTATATCGACCATGAGGACGGGGTCGATCATAGTCGTTGTCAAGAGGCGAGTGGTGTGATAGGTGGCATACTGGACAAACATGACCTGATTACCCACGCCTACACTCTTGAGGTTTCATCACCCGGTCTTGATCGGGTAATTAAAAAGGAACGTGATTTTCAAAGATTCAGCGGGAAAATGGTTAAACTGAAAACTTACGAAGCTATCGACGGTCAAAAAAACTTCAAGGGCGTTCTCAAAGGAATCCAGGAGGACAATATCATTCTGGAGGTTGAAGGCAAATCGATACCAATTCCGAGAAACAACGCGAAACAGGTTCGATTGGTGGTAGAATTGTAAAGGTAGGATTTGCCCGGTTCGATTAGTGTCGAGTATTTTAGAGGAGGCGTTATGCCATGTCTGGTGAGTTGATTCAGGCTTTGGTTGAATTGGAAAAGGAACGGGGCATCCCCAAAGAGGTTCTGATTGATGCTATTGAGTCGGCACTAAAAACGGCCTACAAAAAGAACTTCGGGTCCAATCAGAATGTAGAAGTGCAGATGAATTCTGAAACCGGTGATGTGAAGGTGTTTTCCAGGAAGACAGTAACCGGTGATGTGGTGGATGCAAAATCTGAGATTAGTCTGGAGGAGGCTCGCTTGATCAATAGTGAAGTCCAGATAGGTGATGAGATAGACCTCGAGGTAACTCCAGGGAACTTCGGACGAATAGCTGCTCAAACTGCCAAGCAGGTTGTTATACAGAGGCTGCGGGAAGCAGAAAGAAACGTTATCTTTGATGAATACTCCAGCCGTGAAGGGGAGATCGTCGCCGGAACCGTGCAGCGCACGGAACAAAAGGTAATTATAATAAATCTGGGTCCCACTGAAGCGATAATGCTTCCCCAGGACCAGATCCCGGGTGAAACCTTTGCCCAGGGACAGAGGATTAAGTGTTATATTTCTGAGGTTAAGAAATCAGCCAAGGGGCCACAGATTACTGTGTCGCGTTCTCATCCCTATTTTCTGCGGAGGCTGTTCGAGTTGGAAGTACCCGAGATATTCGAAGGCCTGGTAGAGATCAAGTCCATAGCCCGTGAGGCGGGTTACCGCTCCAAGATTGCAGTTTTATCAAGAGATGATAAAATTGACCCGGTTGGAGCCTGTGTAGGACACCGGGGTATGAGGGTGCAAAACATTGTGCGCGAGCTAAATGGAGAAAAGATTGACATAATAAAATGGAGTCAGGACATGGCCGTCTATATTGGGAACGCCTTAAGTCCGGCTAAGGTTCTGCAGGTTGAGGTTAATGAAGCTGAGAAGACCTCCCGGGTTGTGGTACCCGATCACCAGCTATCCCTGGCGATAGGAAAAGAGGGACAGAATGCCAGATTGGCTGCCAAGTTAACGGGATGGAAGATAGATATTAAGAGTGAATCCCAGGCTTTCAAGGAGGAAGATAGCCTTGGCGAAAGTCCGTAAAGTCCCGCAGAGGATGTGTGTCGGCTGCCGGGAGATGAAAAACAAGAAAGAATTAATAAGGATTGTCAGGACTCCTGACGAAACAATAATGATAGATCCGACCGGAAAAAAGTCGGGCAGAGGAGCCTACGTATGCCCAAATGAGCAGTGCTTTAATCTGGCGCTGAAGGGAAAACGAATTGAAAAGGCCCTGGAGCGGGGGATACCCGACGATATAATCGAAAGACTCAGGAAAGATCTGGTGATAGATTGAGAAAAAACATTTATCAACTTATAGGGTTAGCCTGCAAGGCAGGTCAGGTTTCTTCAGGGAGTATGGCGGCCAAAAGCAGTCTTTTGCGAAGAAGAGCATTTTTGTTGATCATAAGCCGGGATATCTCTGAAAAAACCAAGGATGAACTGGTTTCATCCAGCCGGAAACGTGGCATACCATGGTTAGTACTTGGTGACAAATACCGTTTGGGTGCTCATGTTGGAAAAGCCTACCGGGTTGCCTTGACTATAAATGACCGAGGTTTTGCCAACGCCATTCTAAAGGTGTTGGATGAACTGCAGGTTGATGAAGCTAAAGATATGGGGGTGGTCGAATGGCAAAAATAAGAGTTCACGAGCTTGCCAAAGAACTCAATATCCCGAGCAAGGATTTAGTCAAGATCATAAAAGACCTGGGTATCGATGTGAAGAATCACATGAGTACCATGGAGGACCAGCAGGGAGAATGGGTTAAACGTAAGCTGCGGGAAACTGATGAGCAAACAAAAGAAGTTGAGGAGCCTAAGACCAAGCCCAAGGAAATCAAGCCCGAGGCTCAGAAACAGGTGGTACCAAACAAAAAAACACCAGCAGAAATCAAACCACCATCAGTTAAAGTCCCACAACAAGGTACCGGTCCCGAACCAAACAAAACATTGCCCCAGAAGATACAGGCAAAAGAGCGGCAGGCAGAGACCCCTGCGGAGTCTTTACCAAACAGGGCCAAACCCATCAAGGAGCTGCCGCTGGAAGATCAGGAACCAAAACATCCGAAATCGGATTTCCGCGTAAAAACATTTGGGGGACCCAAGGCTCCCAAACCAACCCGGGGCAAACCAAAGAAAAAGGGCAAGAGACCCGAGCATAAACAGGAAGCAACACCAGAAATGATAACCATTGAAGATCGTATCACAGTAAGAGAATTAGCATCTAAACTGGTCAAAAGTCCAGCCGAGGTAATTAAGAGGCTGATGCAGTTAAATATTACTGCATCGTTGAATAATACCATCGAATTTGATGTGGCGGAATTGATTGCATCTGAATTCAATGTTCGGGTAGAGAAGGAAAAGACCCCCGAAGAAATGATACTGGAGGAACTGCGCGATGACGAGAGCAATATGAAGCCCAGGCCTCCGGTAGTTACAGTTATGGGTCATGTCGACCACGGGAAGACATCGCTCTTGGATGCCATAAGGGAAACCAATGTGGTAGCCAAGGAAGCCGGTGGGATAACCCAGCATATAGGTGCCTATCAGGTTATCATTCGCGATCAAAGGATAACCTTCATCGATACACCGGGGCACGAGGCATTTACTGCTATGCGGGCCAGAGGTGCCCAGGCAACCGATATTGCTATCCTGGTGGTAGCAGCCGATGACGGGGTAATGCCGCAGACGGTTGAAGCGATCAACCATGCTAAAGCTGCCCGGGTTCCCATACTTGTTGCAGTCAATAAGATCGACAAGGAAAACGCCAATCCTGACCGTGTTAAACAACAGTTGGCCGAATACCAGTTGATTCCGGAGGAATGGGGTGGAGATACCATCTTTGTACCGGTATCGGCCAAAAGCGGTGAAGGGATTGACCTGCTCCTGGAAATGATTATTCTGGTCGCTGAAATGAGGGAATTGAAAGCAAATCCCGACCGTCCTGCAGAAGGAGTGGTCATTGAAGGACAACTGGATAAAGGTCGCGGCCCGGTGGCCACCGTTTTAGTACAGAAAGGTACCCTGAGGATAGGAGATAGCATCCTATGTGGAACCGCTTTTGGCAAAGTCAGGGCCATGGTCGATGATATGGGCGAGCGGATTAATGCGGCCGGACCATCAACCCCGGTTGAGGTTCTGGGATTGGCTGATGTACCAATGGCAGGGGACATTTTCAGGGTTGTCGACGAAAAAATCGCCCGCCAGGTAAGCGCATTGCGCTTAAGTGAAAAGAAACGTGAGGAACAGACCAAAACCAGCAAGGTATCATTGGATGATTTCTTTAAACAGATTCAAGAGGGTGAGGTTAAGGAGTTAAACCTGATAATTAAGGGAGATGTCCAGGGTTCAGTGGAGGCCCTGATTCAATCGCTAGACCGCTTATCAACTGATGAGGTTAAAGTCAATGTTATTCACACCGGTGTGGGAGCGGTTAATGAAAGCGATGTCATGCTGGCTTCAGCCTCCAACGCAATAATAATCGGGTTTAATGTCAGGCCGGACTCCAAGGCCCGCAAGTATGCAGAAGACGAAAAAATCGAAGTCAGGCTCTACCGGGTAATTTACGAAACCATAGAGGATATTAAAAAAGCCATGGCCGGATTGCTGGAACCGGAGCATGTGGAAAGATTCCAGGGACGGTCCGAGGTCAGGGCTACTTTTAAGGTACCGAAAGCAGGAGTCGTTGCTGGTTGTTACGTAGCAGAGGGTAAAGTCACCCGAAACTCAAATATCCGCATTTTACGCGATGGTGTTATAATCCATGAGGGTAAACTATCATCATTGAAACGCTTTAAGGATGATGTTAAGGAAGTGCAAACGAACTTTGAATGTGGAATGGGAATTGAGGGATTCAACGATATAAAAGAAGGAGATATTATTGAGAGCTACGTTATCGAGGACATCCCCCGCGAGTTATAGTCTGGTCTGGCCGCTGAAATCCCAGACATATTACCAGAAAGTGGGTGGAAAGATTGAATAAACGAAGACTCGATAAGCTGGCCGAGGAAATCAGACGTGAGATTGCCGCCATCCTGACCGAGGAAGTCAAAGACCCGCGGCTCAGTATGGTATCTGTAACCCGGATTGAAGTTTCCAATGACCTGGGATCAGCCCGTATACTGATTAGTGTGTTAGGGGATGAAAAGAAACAGGAAGAGGCCATGCAGGCCCTGGAAAAAGCCCGCGGTTTTGTCAGGACCGAGCTATCCAACCGGATCAGGTTAAGACACTCCCCGGAGATCTCTTTTAAACTTGATAAATCCATCGAACACGGCATAAGGATATCTTCAATAATAAATGAGCTAAACAGCGACAGGAGTGGCAAGGGTGACTAAGGCTGAGCTTGATACTTTGGCTGAGTGCCTGTTACGGCAGGGAAGCCTGACGGTTGTGGGCCACTCTATTCCGGACGGCGACTGCGTGGGAGCGGTTACAGCAATGCTCTGGGCTCTCAAGAACATGGGCAAAGATGTTAATGCCATAATTGAGGACGGGGTCCCCGCAACTTACCGATTTCTCAAGGGTACTGAAAACATATCATCCTTAAATAACATCCCGCACATAAATGACTGTTTAGTCTATCTGGACTGTGCCACCCCTGAACGCGTGGGAGATGAATTGGCCGGACTTCTGCCCCGGGTCAGCACCATAATAAATATTGATCATCATATAAGCAACCCGGGTTTTGGTTCTCATAATCTGGTGGATGTAAACGCTTCCTCTACCTGCGAGATTGTTTACCGCCTGCTGAAACGGATGAACACTCCCATTACGGTTGATATTGCGACTCCCTTGTATTGTGGGATTGTAATGGATACCGGGAGTTTTCAGTATTCAAGTACCAGTCCCGCAACTCATCGGCTGGCCGCTGATCTCCTGGAAGCCGGAGTCGATCTGGACCTGGTAAGAACCAGACTATTCGAATCTAAAACCATCTTGGAGATTGAACTGCAAAAAATAGCCATGGACAGCCTGGAGTTCAGTGAAGATGGACGGATAGCCTCCATGCAGCTTAGCTATGATGAGTTGTCCAAACTTGGAGCTGTCGGTCAGCACTTTGAAGGCATCATCAATATGGCTCGCAATATTGAGAATGTTGAGGCGGCCCTTCTATTTCGAGAAATCAAGCCCGGCATGATTAAAGTCGGTTTCAGGTCCAAGCAATCCCTGGATGTTAACCGGGTAGCCAGCGAGTGGGGAGGAGGAGGGCATAAACGAGCGGCGGGAGCAACCTTGCAGGGTGAGCTCGAATCCGTAAAAAAATTAGTCCTGGCAAAAGTCGAGGAATACCTGCGGTGAACGGTTTTTTAAACATTGACAAACCTCAAGGAATAACCTCATACGATGTGATTCGCAGGCTAAAGCCCTTTCTGACAAAAACCAAGCTCGGACACCTGGGCACACTGGACCCTATGGCCAGCGGCGTCCTGCCGATAGCTGTTGGATATGCAACGCGTTTAATCGGGTATATTAAAGATAACACTAAGGAGTATCAGGCAGAGATGGTTCTGGGTGGAGTCTCTGACACCCAGGACAGCACCGGCACGATCACCCCAATTTTCTGTGAACCCGTATCTGCGACGCTGATATCAGAAGCTATGAAACAGATGGTGGGAGAGATTGAACAGATTCCACCGATGTATTCAGCAGTTCATCACCAGGGGCGACGATTATATGAACTGGCACGCGCCGGAAAACACGTTCAGGTTAAACCTCGGTTGGCAACAATCCATTACCTGGAATTGCAGGAGGTTGCGTTTGCTAACGAAAAACAGGTCGTGAGATTTACCATCGGCTGTTCATCAGGAACCTATGTCAGAACAATCTGTCATGACCTGGGACAACAAATAGGCTGTGGTGCATACCTGAGTTCATTAATCAGGTTACGATCCGGACCCTTTAGGATAAATGAGGCCATAAGTCTAGATTCACTAACAAGTGATCCGGATGATATAAAAACCAGATTAATACCACCTGATATTCCGTTGCAGGGGATGCCCAGGGCGGAATTGAATTCATCCCAGCTATGGACTATCGCGAACGGCGGGCCAGTATTCTGGTCAGAGGCGGAAAATAATGAATTATACCGGGTTTATGATCAAAGCGGAAAACTTCTGGCCATTGCCAAAGGTTGCTCAAACGCAGATGGAACGATGTTGCAACCGGAGAAAGTTTTTACTAGGGGGTAGAATAAAAACTGCATGGAAATTATAACAGATATTAAAGGATTCAAAGCTAAAGAACCGATTATTGTAGCCCTGGGAAACTTTGATGGTGTACATAAGGGGCATCAATACCTTGTAACTCAAACCATCGATGAGGCCAAAAAAGCTGGAGGCAGCTCAGCAGTAATGGTCTTTGACCCTCACCCGCGCAAGGTTCTTACCCAGGAGAGTCCATTGCTGCTTACTAATATCGACCAGAAAGCAAGGATTTTTGAGCAGATGGGTCTTGATTATCTGGTCATAACTCCTTTTACCAGAGAAATTGCTTCCTGGTCTCCCGAGTATTTTGCAGACCATATTATCCTGGGTGCGTTGAATGCGTCATCAGTTTATGTAGGCTACAACTATTTCTTTGGCAAAGGCGCTTCGGGAGATGCCCAATTGCTGAAAAAATTTGGAGAGCAGAAAGGATTTGCGGTCCATGTAATTCAGCCGGTAAGGGTATCTGGACAGGTGGTTTCCAGCACCCTGGTGCGCAGGTGTTTGGAAGAAGGGAATATCAAGGCTGTTTACGAATTTACAGGCCGGTGGCCCTCACTGGAAGGCAGGGTGCAGCGCGGTGAGCAAAGGGATATCAAATTCCCCACGGCTAATCTTGACTTTGATCCCGAGATGGCCCGGCCGGGAAGAGGCGTTTATGCGGCCCTGGCCCTGGTGGAAGGTTCATCCTATGATGCAGTGGTCAACATCGGTTACAAGCCTACATTTCACGAGGAGTACCCGGTAGTAGCCGAGGCCCACCTGCTTGACTTCGAAGGTGTTTTATATGATAAGGATATTACCGTAATGCTCATCAGGAAACTGCGCGATGAGCGTAAGTTTCCCGGCCGGGAACAGTTGATTCAGCAAATAGAAAGAGATATACAGAACGCCAGGTTGGTCTTAAAGGAGCAGAGATCCTCATAATGATTAAAAAATGAGTGAACATGGAAAAAATGGTTTAAACAGCGGAAGGCACCCTGGCTATTTATGTGGGGAGGGCAAAATAAAACGCTCTGATCCAGCATGGCCTATAGCAGTATCTTACTGGGTTAAGTTTACATTGTAGTTGCCCTGTGCTACAATTAGTTCCGGTACTCATAGCTATTCTTCAGGCGGTGGTACCTTTTATGTACGAAGAGCATAATAAATTAGTGGATGCAATTAATATGGTTTCGGTTGCATATTTCACTGACGTTTTTGCTATGCTCCGTGAAGAGCTGGAAGCAATGTACCGGTGTTCGGGGGAAAGCAATCCTTCAAGACTGGCATTTCAGGATGCATTGTACGCCATACTCTGTGAAAGAGACGGGTAACAGGGTGAGTTGCGAGTGAGGGTTTTAATTACAGAACACAGCCGTAAACGGCTTAGAGATTACCGACAGTCAGGCATAGATGATGAAGACCTGTATGAAGCCAGCATCAAAATACCTGGACAAATACCCGTAGCCACCAGATTCCGAGGTTTTGTAGCCCGTAGCGGTAAGATCTTTGATCTTGTCGTTAAGGATATAGATGACGGTCGTTTAGTAATAACCGTCATCGGCAAGTCATGAACCCTGGCGAGGATCTCCGGAACTCCGACGGATATCTTGGCTAGCGGCGATTTTATGAAAAGGAGGTGAAATAATGGCGCTTGATCAGGACAAGAAACAGGAATTGATAAAGGATTTTCAGATTCATGAGAACGATACCGGATCTCCGGAGGTTCAGATCGCATTACTTACCAACCGCATCAACTATCTTAACGAACATCTCAAGGTCCACAAGAAGGATCATCATTCCAGAAGAGGGCTACTGAAGATGGTTGGTCAACGTCGAGCCTTGTTGGACTATTTGCAGGACAAGGACTTTGAACGCTATCGTGCCATAGTTACTCGACTGGGTCTGCGCAGATAAAGAGCGGCTATGCCCGCTCTTTTTAAATCCCAGATGCGTTATGCCGGTTAGACTATCTCAAACCTGCTGTATTGGTTCCTGGTTAAACTCGGTTCCGGTTAAATAAGGAACAACAGATGATAGTAACCGACCCGGTCTGAATACTGACCGGGGATTTTTTCAGATAAATATGTGTACAAGGTAATAATGATAAGGAGGGATGTGGATGCCCCACACCTATGAAACGGAAATTGCCGGAAGACCGCTTAAAGTAGAAATTGGTAAGGTTGCCAAACAAGCAAATGGTGCAGCCATGCTTTATTACGGCGAGACTGCCGTTCTGGTCACTGCTACCATGTCAAAAAAGCCCCGCGAAGGTATTGATTTCTTCCCCCTGACAGTAGACTATGAGGAGCGGATGTATGCCGTAGGTAAAATTCCGGGTGGGTTTATTAAACGCGAGGGAAGACCTACCGAAGCAGCAACCCTGTCGGCTCGATTGATTGACAGGCCTATCCGGCCGCTGTTCCCCAAAGGATACCGTAACGATGTCCATGTAGTAGCCACAATTATGTCGGTTGAGCAGGACAATTCACCGGACGTTACGGCTGTTATCGGCGCATCAATAGCATTGTCCGTCTCAGATATTCCGTTTGCAGGCCCGCTCGGAGCTGTGATTATTGGAATGGTTGATGGCGAGCTGATCGTTAATCCCACTGAAGATCAGATGAATAAGAGTGATATGCATCTGGTGGTGGCCGGAACCCGGGATGCCATCATGATGGTTGAAGCCGGGTCCAACGAGATACCGGAAGCTAAGATGCTCGATGCCATATTCCTCGCCCATGAGGCCATAAAGGAGATTGTAGCCTTCCAGGATAAGATAATTGCTGAGATTGGGAAGCCCAAGGCAGTGGTGGAACTGGCTGCAATTGAACCTGAAATTGAATCTGCAGTCAGGGAATATGCGTGGAACAAGATCCAGGAAGCCGTTCAATGTCCTGATAAACTCCTGCGGGAAGAACAAACGGAGACAGTAATGAAAGAGGCTCTGGAACACTTTGAAGCGGTGTTTCCCGAAAGATCCGCTGACGTTATGAGCATTCTGGAACGGCTTGAGAAAGAGATTGTCCGACAGATGATCCTCAATGAAGGCAAACGGGTTGATGGCCGTGCCCTGAATGAGGTAAGACAGATTACCTGTGAGGTTGGAGTCCTGCCCCGTCCCCATGGCTCAGGACTGTTTACCCGGGGGCAGACTCAGGTGTTGTCGGTAACAACACTGGGAGCTGCCAGCGAAGAACAGATTCTTGACGGATTGGGAGTGGCTGAATCCAAGCGTTACCTCCATCACTACAACTTCCCACCGTACAGTGTTGGCGAAACCAAACCCATGAGAGGTCCTGGCCGGCGAGAGATAGGACACGGAGCCTTGGCGGAAAGAGCTCTCTATTATATGATTCCGTCTCAGGAGGATTTCCCCTATACCATCAGGGTGGTTTCAGAGGTATTGGAGTCGAACGGTTCAACATCAATGGGCAGTGTCTGTGGCAGCACCCTTTCCCTGATGCATGCCGGGGTTCCCATAAAAGCGCCAGTATCGGGCATCGCAATGGGACTAATCAAAGAGGATGACCGTTTTGCCATTCTTAGCGACATCCAGGGGATTGAGGACGCTCTGGGCGATATGGACTTCAAGGTGGCTGGTACCACCAAAGGGATAACCGCCCTGCAGATGGACATCAAAATTGCTGGGGTTACCAGAGAGATTTTGGAGAAGGCCCTGGCCCAGGCCCGGGAAGGCAGAATGCATATCCTGAATATTATGCTGCAGACAATAAGCCAGCCTAATCCGGAATTGTCACCCTATGCTCCCCGAATGATCAAGATGATGATCAACCCTGATAAAATCAGAGAAGTAATTGGTGCTGGCGGCAAGACCATCAAAAAGATCGTCGATGAGACCGGTGCCAAAATAGACATCGAGGATGATGGCTCTCTGTATATCACCGCCGTAGATCAGGACGCTGCGGAAAAGGCCAGAAACCTGATCGACTGCCTGGTGAAAGAGGTAGAGGTAGGTAAGACCTATATTGGCCGGGTAGTTCGGGTAATGGATTTCGGCGCCTTTGTAGAGATTATACCAGGTGTCTTGGGCATGTCCGGCAAAGAAGGCCTGGTTCACATATCCCAGCTGGCTGAGACCCGCACGGCCAAGGTCAAGGATGTGGTGGATGTTGGTGACGAGATCCTGGTTAAGGTCACCGAGATTGACTCCCAGGGCAGGATCAACCTCTCTCGCAAAGAGGCATTGCGCCAGGTACAGCGTCCCGGTGCCAGCGGGATCATCCGCAAGAAAAATGACGAGAACTAGTTAATCCATAACTGAATAAGACCTTAAGAAAAACCGAGTTCCTCGGTTTTTTGTTTTCTTGAATAGCACTACCTGGCATCGAATAGTATTTAGGGACCAGAACTTAAGGGAGAACCTATGCTGTTGGCAAAATGTATCAAATAACTGTCAATCGTAAAGCCGTACTTTTAATAGGGATGCTGATTTTCGTCAGTGTCTACGCTTCATGGCTGGATCGGGTGGAAAGAAAACTATATGGCGTCAAGCCTGGTGTCTATATTGCAGAACACAGAGTGGGCGGGTTTTTGCCGGAGGAATTGGAAGTGGTTCTGGACGAACTGGTCATAAAGCACCGGAAGATGCCAAGGAATCCCTATTTGGATAAAGAGACGGGAGAGATAATACCTGAAGAATACGGTACCGAGGTCGATGTGGCGGCAACTTACCGGGCAGTATTCAATGCACCGGAGAACACCAGAATACAATTGATTACACGGGAGGTTGCTCCCTCACATACCGCCAGGGAACTGGAAGAATTGAAAAGACAGGCTGGCTACTTCCATACCTGGTTTTACGGTTCCTGGCAGAGGCACGAAAACATTGTGCTGGCCTTGAAGAGCATTAATAACCAGATTGTATGGGCAGGGGACACCTTTTCCTTCAACGAGGTGGTGGGTCCCCGCACCCCTGAACGCGGATATCGTCCGGCCCCGGTGATGGGTGGTGACGGAATAGGCTTTGGAGGTGGGGTTTGTCAGGTTTCTACTACCCTTTACAATGCGGTGGTCAATGCCGGGTTAGAGGTGATTGAGCGGTACCCCCACAGTTCCAGAGTACCGTACGTGGCACCCGGCAAGGATGCCACCGTTGTTTTTGGCGCCCAGGATTTGCGCTTTAAAAACAACACCGATTATCCGGTAATAATCAAAGCCGGCATAAGTCGCGGGAAGATTGCCGTGTACATCATCGGAAAGTAGGTGGGAGGTTTGCGAATTATTTTTTTACCGTCAAGGCTCATAAAGGTGTTATTGGCGAGCTTCATTTTAGTTACGGTGATAGGCTTCGGTTATGTGGTTTATCTCAACCAGAATCAGCCCGAGGTCTCAAGGGCCAGTTCGCCACATTATCAGGGATCGACCAATCAAAAAATGGTTTCCCTGACCTTCAACGTGGACTGGGGTGAGGAGTACCTGCCCGGATTACTTGAGATCCTGAATAATGAGGATATTAAAGCCACCTTCTTTGTTACGGGAAAGTGGGCTGAGCGGCAGCCGGAACTGGTCAAGCAGATTGTCAAAGCTGGACATGACCTGGGGAACCACGGTCATGGGCACCGCCATTTAAAAAACCTGTCCAATGAGGAACTAGTCAAAGAGATAACCGGGGGTGAAAAAATCCTGCAGGCAGTAAGCGGTCAAAAACCAAGGTTGTTCGCTCCGGCTTACGGTGAGGTTGATGACAGGATCAGCAGGGTTGCCAGTCATCTGGGCTACGAGGTTGTCATGTGGAGCCTGGATACCATTGACTGGCAGAATCCAGATGTGGCCACTATAGTGAAAAGGGTAGTGCCGCGAATTCATAATGATGCCATTATCCTTATGCATCCTACCAAGCCTACCGTGGAGGCATTGCCGCAGATAATTAAACAGCTCAAAAAGGAAGGGTACAAGATGATACCGGTTTCGGCATTGATTGCTGAAACCACGGACAGCAAGTCAGAAAAGGAAACATCGAAAAACAAACAACCATAATTTTGCCATTCTTAACCGGTGGGATTTGCATGTTTTCGTTATTAACTTATTAGCCGACCGGCATTTATTATAATCCAGGGAGTGATCTTGTGAAAAGGTTTCGATGGATCATTGTTATTATGTTGGCATGTATAGGGCCTCTTTTTTTTGCCGGTGATGCAGCAGCAGGTACATGGATCAGTGCCAGGGCGTACTGTGTCTACGATCTGAAAACCGGCCAGCTGCTGGATGGCAGGAGTGTAAGAGACTCAATGCCTCCGGCGAGCACGACCAAAATAATGACGGCCCTCTTGGCCCTGGAGTATCTCGAACTGGAGGAAAAAGCTCTGGTCAGTGAACGAGCAGCCAAAACTCCACCTACCGTTATCGGGCTGAGAAGCGGTCAGGAGATGAAAGTTCGGGACCTCTTAGTAGCAGCTCTGCTCAGCTCCGCCAACGATGCCACAGTTGTCCTGGCAGAACGCGTAGCCGGCAGCGAAGAGCTATTTGCCTATCTGATGAATAAAAAGGCATTTGTACTGGGGGCCGCGGCCACCAATTTCCGAAACAGCAACGGCTTACCCGCAGAGGGGCACCTGAGCACATGTCATGACCTGTATATCATCTCACGGGCCGCTCTGCAGAATCCATTTTTTGCGGAAACGGTTGCCAAGACCGAGGAATCCATCGCTCATCCGGGATATCCGCAGGGAAAAACCATAAAAAACACCAACCGGCTTCTGACCATTTATCCTGGTACCAGGGGGATAAAAACCGGAACCACTGATCTAGCAGGCAAGTGTCTGATAGGATTGGCTGAAAAGGACGGTCGACAGCTGTTAACTGTAGTCCTCAGAGCAGGTGACAGGTATCGTGATTCCGTAGCTTTGCTGGACTACGGATTTAAGAGTTTCGCCCCAACCAAGATCATTGATGAAAAAATTCCCTTTAAGTTCTTGCGGGTTGAAAATGGAGACACGGCCAAGGTTACCATACTTCCTGCGAGAGAAGTCACTATATATTTACCAGAGGATGGCTTGAAAAACGTTGAAAAAAGGATAATATTAGACTACCGGCCTAAGGCACCGGTAGTGAAAGGAGACAGAATCGGCACCTTAGAGGTATATTATAAGGGTGAGTTATGCGATGAAGTTGGACTAATAGCCGGTGCTCAAGTTGATAAGTTACCCTCCGGCATCTGGAGAATAATAAGAAGAGCGGCTAATGACCGCCAGGCGGACATTCAATCCAAAGCGTACACCGATTCCTGCTGTGGTGGTTAGGCAAGAGGTAATCCGAAGGTTTGGCATGCCTCTTCGTCAACAACCTTATCTGACATACAGTAATAAGATTCTTTGCTGAATTGGAGGTTTTGTGGTGGTAAAAAAACGGGTTTTGCCCAATGGAGCCATAGTGGTAACAGAGGAAATACCCTATGTGAAATCTGCGGCCATCGGCGTATTTGTTAAGGTGGGTTCCAAGCATGAGCCGGAAGAGATCAATGGTATTTCCCACTTTATTGAACACATGCTATTTAAAGGAACCAAAAGCTTAAGTGCCCGCCAGATTGCCGAGGCCTTTGAAAAAATGGGCGGTCAGCTTAATGCGTACACCTCCAAGGAACATACCTGTTTCTATGCCCGGGTCCTGGATGAAAGCCTTTATGAGGCCATGGATGTCTTGTTTGATATGCTCTTCAATTCTGCGATGAATGAAAAGGATGTCAACACCGAACGCGGAGTTATTATTGAAGAGATTAATATGTACGAGGATACTCCGGACGAGCTTATCCACGATGTCTTTTCCCGGACAATTATGGCTGGACACCCATTGGGCAGACCCATTCTGGGACATGAGGAAACCATAGCTTCCCTGGAGAGGGATACGATTTATGAGTATTACCGTTCCTTCTACCACCCGGCGAACATGGTGATCGCGGTGGTTGGAAACATTAAGACTGATGAGGTTTGGGAAAGACTGGCCGAATACCGGGGATACCGGTCTGAGCCCGGAACAGTAAAGGATGCGGCGGCTCCCCGGTTAATCGAAGGTATAAACCTGATACCCAAGGATATCGAGCAGGTCCAAATATGCCTGGGCGTTCCAGGCATCCCCTACACCGATGAACGGCGCTACACCCAGAATGTTATGAACAGTATACTTGGAGGAGGTATCAGTTCCCACCTGTTCCAAAAGATCAGGGAAGAAAAAGGACTGGCGTATAATGTCTATTCCTATCCTTCAACCTACCGCGAAACCGGGACGTATACCATCTATGTCGGCACCGGCCCTGCCAAGGTACGGGAATTCTTTGCCTTGCTCAAGGACGAGCTCCACCGGTTTATGGTCGAGGGAGCAACCGTGGAAGAGGTAAGAAGAACTCAGAGCCAGATTAAGGCCAGCCTTTTTTTGGGCATGGAAAGTGTTATGACCAGGATGAACCGGTTAGGCAAGTCAGAACTGCTTTATGGGAGTGTAACTCCGATAGAAGAGGTAATTGAGAAAGTTTTTGCAGTAACGCCGCAAATGGTTAAGGATTATGCCCGGGAAATTCTAGGCAAACATCCCTATGCCCTGGCGGTTATCGGTGAGCCATCTATTCTGCCCCAGGTTGAGACTGGTTTCCGGGAACTAGACGGTCTCATCAGTTAGTAGAACTCATGTTTTCTGTGTACGGCAGCATCGATAAATAAGGAGGCCCGGTACGATGAATCTTGAAATACAGATAAAAGTGTTGGAGCATGGCTTGGGTTTAGCCTTACCAGAGTATATGACAGAAGGTGCCTCCGGGGTTGACCTGCGTGCTGCCAATACCAGTCCCATCACCATCAGATCCCATCAGATCTCCCTGATCCCCACCGGAATCTGTCTCGCCATCCCGGTTGGTTATGAAGCTCAGGTTAGGCCGCGCAGCGGTCTGGCATCGAAGCATGGCCTAACAATACTCAACTCACCAGGGACTATTGACGCGGACTATCGCGGCGAGATCAAGGTTATAGTCATAAACCTGGGGGACAATGACTATATTGTACAACGGGGTGAAAGAATCGCCCAGATGGTCTTTTGTCCAGTAACAAGGGTGAGCTTCCGGCTGGCTGAAAACCTGAGTGAGACAGTTCGAGGAGAGGAAGGTTTTGGCCATACCGGGTAGATGGTTAGTGAAAAAGTCCGTTTGCTCTCTGGGTCCTCACCGGCAACACCAACCGCTCGTCTCGGAATGCAAGCAGCACCCCGTCAAATTGGCCTCCAGGCTCAGTGACGGGCTCGTGACCTCCTGTTACTCGGCTGCAAGCAGTTCCTCGCCTTCGCGGGGTGTTGCGCAATTCGGACCCCACGGTCGCTGCACTGGACTTTTTCACCACCTATCTAAGGGGGAATTATCTTGCGGATGAGCGAATTGATTGGCAAAGAGATTATAAACATCAATGACGGGTTAAAAATGGGTCTGGTTGGTGATTCTGATCTGATAATTAATCCCGATAACGGAGAAATCCATTCCATTATCCTGCCTAATCGCGGAAACTTCGTTAACCTGTGGATTGACCGCCAAAAAATCGTGGTACCGTGGGATGCGGTAAGAAAGATTGGCCGTGAGGTTATCGTTGTGGATCTGGACCAGACCAATCCCCGCCTTCGCAGTCACAGTTTTTAACCGGAAGACAACTGCAAACGCCAGGTTGACTGACCTTCCCAAAAGGATACACTAGTGTTAGATAGTATCCAAGGGGGATTATTTATGGCAAAAGAATTAAAAGTATTAGTGGCAGGAGCCTTAGGTAAGATGGGAAGGGAAACTGTAAGAGCGGTCAAAACCTCAGATGATCTGGTATTGGCAGGTGCAGTCGATGTAAAAGCTCGCAATAAAATCATTTCTGACATAACCGGCGATGAACATGACCGCGATGCGATTTGGCCTGATCTAGAAGCGGCTCTCGAATCATTAAAGGTTGATGTGGTTGTTGATTTCACCAATCCCCAGGCGGTGTTCAACAACGCCCGGACTGTATTGAGGCATGGTATTCCCTGTGTGGTCGGCACTACCGGTCTGAACGAGCGGGAAATCAAGGAACTTGAACGACTGGCGTGTGATAATCAAACGGGTATTGCTATCATACCGAACTTCGCCATAGGAGCTGTCCTGATGATGCGGTTTGCCGAGGAAGCCAGCCGTTATTTTGCCGATGTGGAGATTGTGGAACTGCATCATGAGAACAAGCTGGATGCTCCCTCCGGGACCGCCATTAAAACCGCGGAGATGATTGAGCACAATAGACAGGGAACACCTTTGGCCCCACGGGGGCAGTTTGAGAAGTATCCAGGCGTCCGTGGCGGTCAGGTAAATGGGGTAAGAGTCCACAGCGTCAGGCTTCCGGGTCTGGTTGCCCACCAGGAAGTCCTGTTTGGCGGCCAGGGGCAGACCCTGAGCATCCGGCATGACTCCTACAATCGAGAATCTTTCATGCCAGGGGTAATACTAACGATACAGAAGATCGTAAACACCAGAGGCCTGGTTTACGGCCTGGAACACCTAATCTAACCAAGACAGGCAAACAGGGGGACGGTTAACAGAACCGTCCCCCTGTTTGCGTCCTGCTTTCACGTTCTTGAAATCTGTTACGTATACTGGATGTAGTTAGTATATAAAAGACCTAAGAGAGGTGCGTTTTTGTGAGTTCGGCCTTATCTGGGGTCAAGATTGCGGTTCTGGGTGGGGACGATCGGGAATTGATACTGGTATCTGAGCTGGTCACACTTGGGGCTACCGTTACCGTTGTAGGCTTCCCCCGCGAGAGGATTAAGCATGGCGCTTTTATAAGCAAATCGGTTGAGGATGGCTTGAAGGGTGCGGAGGTGGCGATTCTGCCCATGGTGGGAACCGATATCAATGGTTTTATACGGGCGGTCTACACCGAAGAGAAGCTTCAGTTGACCGAAAAAGCCCTGCAGGGAATGGCGTTCCCATCCATGCTGATTATTGGTTCGGCCCGTCCCTTCCTCAAGGACTGGACCGCAAAATTAGGCATTATGCTGATTGAAACTGGAGAAATGGACGATGTAGCTATACTTAATTCTATTCCTACAGCTGAAGGAGCAATACAGATTGCGATGCAGGAAATGAAGACCACGATTCATGGCAGCCGGGCCATGGTTTTAGGGTTTGGCAGGGTAGGCACGACCCTGGGCAGGGCTCTAAAAGCCCTGGGGGCTGCGGTTTCAGTTGTTTCGGATAATCAGGGCGAATTGGCACGTGCTTATGAGATGGGATGTCAAAGGGTTTCGTTATCTAACCTGGCGGATTGCCTGCATCAGATAGATGTAGTATTCAATACCATCCCGGCCCCGGTCTTAACCAATGAGATTTTAAGGCGTATGAATCCTGATACCCTTATCATTGACCTGGCGACCGCTCCGGGGGGCACCGATTTTGAAACGGCCAACGAATATGGGATCAAGGCTTTATTGGCTCCCGGATTGCCCGGGAAGGTGGCACCGATTATGGCCGGGCGGGTATTAGCCGAGGTTGTACCCCGGCTAATTGAAAGAACAATTATTAGATTTTATGACCAGGTGCATTTTGCTTGAATGGAGGGAACCTGCAGTGCTTTTAAATAGCGTGTCAGTCGGTGTTGTTATGACAGGCTCGCATTGCACGGTTGGAGCGGTCATACCCGCAATCAAAAGACTAAAATACGAAGGTGCACTGATTACCGTTATTTTTTCGTATGCCATCAACTATACGGATAACCGCTTTTACACCGTGGAGGAACTGAAACGAGAGATTTCGGAGATTACGGATATATCAATCATCACAAGCATTATCGATGCCGAACCTATAGGTCCTCAAAAACTGTTTGATGTTCTGGTGGTGGCTCCCTGCACCGGGAATACTCTGGCCAAGATGGCAAACAGTATTACCGATACCCCTGCCTTGATGGCCATCAAGGCCCAACTGCGTAACCAGAGGCCGGTGGTTATCGCACTATCAACCAATGACGGTCTGGGCATGAATGCCAGGAACCTGGGCTACCTGCTCAGCAGCAAGAATATCTATTTTGTTCCCTTTCGTCAGGATGACCCCTTAAACAAATCAACGTCGCTAATTGCGGATATGGATAAGCTGTTCGACACCGTGGTATGGGCTTTAAAAGGCAAGCAGTTTCAGCCTCTGCTCCTCGGTCCTGTCAATAATGTTGGTTAGCCTAATCTGATGTGTTAAAATACTGTTTAGATTTTGTGGCGGGAGGTCTTACGATTGGCTGGAGCAAGGATTGCAGTTGTTGGTGCCACTGGCGCTGTTGGACAGGAAATGCTTAAGGTTTTGGATGAACGCGATTTCCCGGTAAATAAATTGATTTGTCTGGCTGACCCTCGCGAAGCCGGAACCAAGGTAACTTTTAAGGGTGAGAAGGTTACGGTTGAGGGAGCGAGTCCTGATAAGTTTGCCGGTATAGATATTGCCCTCTTTGCGGTAGGAGGAGAAATAAGTGAAATACTGGGGCCGGAGGCGGTTAGCAGGGGCACCGTAGTAATAGATAACAGTTCTGCCTTCCGCCTTAGAGATGATGTCCCGTTAGTAGTGCCCGAGGTGAACCCGGGTGATATTAAGAACCACCAGGGCATAATTGCCAACCCTAACTGCTCGACAATTATAATGGTAGTGGCAATTAACCCCATACACAAGGCCGCGGGTCTTAAACGGGTAGTCGTTTCCACCTACCAGGCGGTGTCAGGAGCAGGCAAGGCTGGTCTTGAAGAATTAGAAGAACAGGTCCGCTGTTATGTGGACGGACGTCCCCTAAAGCGTAATGTGTTTCAACACCAGATAGCCTTCAATCTGATCCCCCATATCGATGTCTGGGTTGATAAGGGTTATTCCAAGGAAGAGATGAAGCTGGTTTGGGAGACGCGAAAGATCATGCATATTGATGAACTTGCGGTCAGTCCGACTGCGGTGCGGGTTCCTGTATTCCGGAGCCATTCAGAGTCAATAAACCTGGAAACGCATCGTAAGTTAACAGCCTCTGAGGCCGGTGAAGTGCTTCGTAAAGCCCCGGGTGTGATTGTGGTCGATAACCCGCAGGCTAATGAATACCCAATGCCATTGTTTTCAGCCAACCGTGATGAGGTCTTTGTAGGAAGAATCCGTGAGGACATCTCACTAGACAACGGACTGAACCTGTGGGTGGTGGCAGACCAGATCCGTAAGGGTGCGGCGACCAACGCGGTACAGATCGCGGAAGTGGTCGTCAGGGATAACTTATTACAGTAATCAGCAGCGACCTGTAAAATTGATGGTTGAGGCGAGCCTGTTTGCTTTGCACCCGTTCACCGAAAGGTCACTAAGTTGGATTATTTACGGTATGTTTTATCGCGGAAAGCCTGCAGGCTAATCTAAAAAGCGAGGTGTCCCGGTTGGGAATCATCATTCAGAAATTTGGAGGAACCTCTCTGTCTACCCCTGATCAAAGGGAAAGGGTTTGCAAGGCAATTCAGAGAGAGCGCCATAAGGGTAATAATGTGCTGGTTGTAGTTTCGGCTATGGGCAGGGTTGAAGAGCCTTATGCCACCGATACCCTGATCAGGCTGGTTAAAGAGGATAATCTCAACCCGAGCCGCAGGGAACTGGACATGTTGTTGTCCTGTGGTGAGATCATCTCCGGGGTGGTCTTGACCAACAAGCTGCAATCTCAGGGTGAGCAGGCAGTTTTTCTTAATGGAATACAGGCCGGAATAAAAACTACTGCCGATCACGGTGATGCACGGATCGTGGCCATTGATACCAGTGTTATTAAAAGCTACCTGGCCGAGGACTACGTGGTAGTTGTGGCTGGTTTCCAGGGAGTCTCTGAGAATGGCGAGATCACGACTCTCGGCAGGGGTGGCAGCGATGTTACCGCCAGTGCACTTGGAGTAGCATTAGGGGCCGACGTTATCGACATTTATACCGACGTTGAAGGTATTATGACGGCGGACCCGCGGATTGTAAAGAATGCAAGGCTGTTGGATGCCGTAACCTACAATGAGATATGTCAGTTGGCCCGGGAAGGAGCCAAGGTCATTCATCCCCGTGCAGTGGAGATAGCTATGGAGAGCAATATACCGCTGCGAGTCCGTTCCACCTTTAGCGATGGTACCGGCACACTGGTAGGTAATCACGGAGAGTTCAACGGGAAATCGGTAAGGATAAAAAGAGACAACCTGATAACCGGCATTACTCAGATGCCGGATATCACCCAGATCAGGGTGGAGACTCAAGGTGATACCGAACTTCCGCTTCGGGTATTCAAGTCAATGGCCCTGGCAGAGATAAGCGTTGACTTCATTACGGTTACCCGGGAAGTAGTAATCTTTACTGTTCTCCAGGAGCTTGCTGAGCGCGCCAAGGAGATACTGAAGAATTTGGGTGTGAGCGTTCAAACCGAACCAGAGTGCGCCAAAGTAGCAATTGTAGGTGCTGCGATAACTGGAATTCCAGGTGTCATGGCCAAGGTGGTTGAAGCCCTGACGGTAAACGGGATCGAAATCCTGCAGTCGGGGGATTCTTATACCAATATATGGTGTTTAGTTAAACGAAATCAAATGGAACAGGCCGTTAAGGCCCTGCATGATAAATTTGCGCTGGGCAACCAGGAAGGAGGGGAATTTTAGTGGTTTTTCCGCGACTTATGACAGCCATGATTACACCATTTACAAGTAATCAGGAAATCGATTATGCAAGGGTGCGGGATTTAGCGAATCACCTGGCAGATACCGGAAGCCAGGGGATTGTAGTTTGTGGCACGACCGGAGAATCGCCAACACTCAATGACCAAGAAAAACTCACCTTATTCTCAGTGGTTCAAGAGGAAGTCGGTTCCCGGGTCCAGGTCTGGGCCGGGGTGGGTACCAATTCAACCGCTCATTCAGTGGAAATGGCCAGGGAGGCCAGTAAATTGAAAATTAACGGGGTTATGGCAGTAACACCGTACTATAATAAACCGAGCCAGGAGGGTCTCTACAGGCATTTTCGAAAAATTGCCGAGGCGACAACCCTGCCGGTGATGCTTTACAATGTTCCCGGAAGAACCGGGATTAATTTGTTGCCCGGCACCGTAAAAAGGCTGGCTGAGATCGACAATGTGGCAGCCTTAAAAGAGGCTAGTGGAAACATGGACCAGATGTCGGAACTGGTTAATTCAACACCGGACGACTTTATCATATACAGCGGTGATGATTCCCTGACCCTGCCGATGATGTCTCTGGGAGCACAGGGAGTAGTGAGTATTGCATCCCACCTGGTTGGCCAGGAAATCAGAGACATGATAGAGGCTTACATAGCTGGAGATGTCCAAAACGCCCGGGAAATTCATGCCCGGCTCTTTCCGGTTTACAAAGTCCTGTTTATAACCTCAAATCCGGTTCCGCTGAAAGAATCCCTGCGAATGTTGGGCAAGGACAGCGGTATCCTGCGTGAGCCACTATGTCCGCCTACCGAAGGTGAATGTTCAGAAATAGCCAGAGTCTTAAAGCAATTCGGGCTGATTTGAGAAGCGGTTATTCCGCACTTAAGCCATTTATCACCGGCAGATCAGACCGGAGTAAAGTGGTACGTTTAAACGCATCTCAGCAAGAGGGCTCTCCATAGGCCTGCCTTGTAAATACAGACGTGTTTGTTTATAATTTAGTAGATTCAAGTGTCCGGATATGTATGTTGGAGACCAATCGCTGTAGTGACAGGAGGTGCTAAATGGCAGAAAACGATTATCGTTTGCAGATTATTCCTCTAGGGGGTCTCGGCGAGATCGGAAAAAACATGATGGTAATCAGGTATCAAGATAGCATCATTATTATTGATGCGGGCTTGATGTTCCCGGAGGAAGAACTGCTAGGAATTGATATAGTCATACCAGATATCAGCTATTTAATCGAAAACCGTGAAAAGGTAAAAGGTATAATCCTTACCCATGGACATGAAGACCATGTTGGTGCTTTACCATATCTGTTAAAAGAAATTAATGTTCCTGTATACGGAAGCAGGTTAACATTAGGAATCGTTGAGGCTAAGCTGAAGGAACACCACCTTGGCAAAACATCCATGATCCCGGTGAAACCCAGGGAGGTTCTTAATATTGGCCCCTTTGAGATTGAATTTGTCCGGGTAATCCACAGCATTCCCGATTGCCTGGGTGTTGCTATTCACACCCCGCTGGGGGTTATATTTCATACGGGCGATATCAAACTGGACCAGACCACGGTAGACGGAGAACTGGTAGACTACCGCAAACTGGCCGAACTGGGTGAAAAAGGCGTACTGGTTTTAATGTCCGATAGTACCAATGCGGACAAGCCGGGATATACACAGTCTGAAAGGCTGGTAGGGGATACCTTTGAAGACCTGTTTCGACGGTGTCATGGAAGGATAATAATAACCACCTTTGCCTCCAATGTTCACCGTATTCAACAGGTGATAACCACGGCCAGCAGATATGGCCGCAAGGTGGCTTTGGTTGGCAGGAGCCTGCTCAACAATGTTAGTATCGCCAGGGAACTGGGATATATAGATATCCCGGATGACTGCTGGATTGAGATGGAGGACATCAACCGTTATCGGCCCGAAGAATTGGTGATTATAACCACCGGCAGCCAGGGCGAACCGATGTCAGCCCTGACTCGGATGGCTATGGCGGATCATCGCTGGGTTGCTATACAGCCGGGTGATACGGTAATAATATCGGCAACGCCGATACCGGGCAACGAGAAACTGGTCGCCCGGACGGTGGACCACCTCTTTAGGCAGGGCGCTGAGGTTATTTATGAGAGATCGGCTGGGGTTCACGTATCAGGACACGCCAGTCAGGAAGAACTAAAGATACTGATCAATCTGGTCCGTCCCAAATACCTGATCCCGGTTCACGGTGAATACCGTCACTTGATGAGACATGCCAGGATTGCAGAATCCCTGGGCATGCCAGAATCCAGAATTATTGTGGCCGAAAATGGACAGGTAATTGAGATTAATAAGAAGAAGGCCGTAACAACCAGCAAAGTGACGGCCGGGCGGATACTGGTTGACGGGCTCGGTGTAGGTGATGTTGGCAATATTGTATTGCGTGATCGCAAACAGCTGTCCCAGGACGGGATTATTATTGTAGTTGTGACCATTAACAAAGACACAGGGGCATTGGTAGCAGGTCCGGACATTGTATCGCGCGGATTCGTTTACGTTAGGGAGTCCGAAAAACTGATAGAGGATTCCAAAGGCAAGGTCAGAGATGCTCTGGCCGTTTGCGAACAACGCAACATGAAAGATTGGGCATCCATCAAATCACAGGTCAGAGAAGTCTTAAGCAAGTACTTGTATGAACAGACTCGAAGACGTCCCATGATCATGCCAATCATCATGGAGGTCTAGCGTTCGTATTTAGAAGCTTAAGCACAATAACAGGGGCAAACAGGATTTTAATTAAATAGACAGGAACAGGACGATTCCCGGCTTCATAAAATTGGAGCCGGGATATTTTTTGGGGAGCAATATAAATTGAGACAGCCAATCAGCAGACACCTATAGGATTATATACGATGATGTGCCATGTCGCAGTTTTGCGCCGGGTTATCCTTTCACCTTGTCACTCGTGACTATTTTGCTTCTTTTCTCGGGATAATAAAAGAAAACTACGAGCCGGAGGTAAAGCCATGTCCACGGAAACCGAACAGAAGCCAATGTCTGAATCCAAAAAAGCTGACGCTATTAAGGAATTTGGTCAAATTGATATTGCTGGATACAGGAGCGATATACACTGCATTTCCATCATCGGGCAGGTTGAGGGACATGTAGTTCTGCCACCTCAGAACAAGACCACCAAGTATGAACACATCATTCCCCAACTGGTAGCGGTGGAAGAGAATCCAGGAATCAAGGGACTCTTAGTAATTCTTAACACCGTCGGCGGTGATGTGGAAGCCGGACTGGCTATTGCCGAAATGATAGCCAGTATGTCTAAACCGTCAGTATCGATAGTGCTGGGAGGAGGCCATTCAATTGGAGGCCCCATTGCGGTGAGCACCGACTATTCCCTAATCGCGCATACTGCCACCATGACTATTCACCCTATCCGGCTTAGCGGATTAGTAATTGGGGTCCCCCAAACCTACGAGTATCTGGATAAGATGCAGGACCGGGTAGTAAGATTCGTAACCTCTCACTCCAAGATTACTGACGTCAAGTTCAGGGAGTTGATGTTCCGCACCGGAGAACTGGCTCGGGATATCGGTACCGTATTGGTAGGCAAGGATGCGGTGGAAGTCGGGTTGATCGATGCTGTGGGAGGGATAAAGGAAGCGGTGTCGCACCTGAAAATGCTGATTGACCAGAAAGGGGTAGTCCATTGATAATATATACCGGTTTTGAGGATTACTTCACCTGTTGGGAAAACAATTGGGAGGAGATTGAAATTGAGCTTGGTCCCTCATGCCGGGTGGTAGTACGACCTCTTGGTTATAATCGAGCTACTATCTTAAGGATTATTACCACTGATCCTCAGCATTACCTGCGCAGCGAGCTGCAACCAGGGAATGAGATTGAACTGCCTTTAAACTATGCCAGAAATTGATTCGCGAAGGGTGCATAAGGAACGCCAGTGCAGCGGCCGGTTGAATTTGTATGCTTCGTCCATATTTCAGGCGGTCCTGCACTGGAATACGCGTAAAAACTCGTAAACGACAAGATACTTGGAATACTCTGTCCGCTGTATGCTATAATTTATGGAGCAAAATTGGGGGGATAGAGTATTGAATATTTTCGAAGCAGTTTTATTAGGTATCGTACAAGGATTAACGGAGTTCTTGCCGGTAAGCAGTTCAGGCCATCTGGTTATCTTTCAGCACCTTCTTGGAATACAGCAACCCCCCTTGACGTTTGATACCCTGGTTCATTTGGGAACACTGATACCGGTATTCATCGTTTTCTGGCCCGACATTTTTGAAATACTTAGACGGCCGTTTTCCCGTCTACCGTTTTTACTGCTGGTAGGATGCATTCCTGCGGCTTTGATGGGAATCTGGCTGGAACCTTTATTCGAAAAGGCTTTTGAATCGTTATTGGTGGTCGGTATTGGTCTGTTGATAACCGGGGGCATTCTGTTATTATCAGAAAAACTCTCTATTCGAAATACACGAAATAAAAATTTTTCAACTATGACAGCCTGGGATGCTATTCTGGTTGGGATAATGCAGGGTATTGCCATAACTCCTGGCATTTCTCGATCCGGCTCCACCATTGCAGGCAGCCTGCTGCGGGGCATGAACCCCGAGTATGCGGCCCGGTACTCGTTCTTGCTTTCGATCCCCGTGATTATGGGTGCCGGTGTACTGCAGCTCAAGGATCTGCCTGCGGGTGCTTTTACCGGGCTGAATTGGCTTCCGTATCTGATTGGGCCGGGGATAGCCGCTGTATCCGGCTATATAGCCATTAAGCTGGTTCTGAAGTTTTTGAAAAGCGGACGTTTGAGTGTGTTCTCATACTACTGCTGGGCGGTGGGATTAATCACGCTGCTTTCCTATGTAATCCTGTAGCTCTTCACCGGAGGGACTAACGGACGAATCTCCTTACATGAATGGGAGGGGTGGATTTTGCCGAAGGCGGTTAAAGGCAAAACTGCCAAGACAAAAAAGAAGCCACGTATGGATTTGCATGCCGGACTGGCCTGTGGGATCGGCATTTTTCTGGCCGCAAGTCTCCTGTACTACAGCGGGAAGCCGCATGATAACGAGATAATAGGTTTATTGGGCACCAATCTGGTTCTGGGCATGGAGAAGCTCTTCGGACCGGTAAGTTTTATACTGCCCATATTCTTGATGATATGGTCGTGGCATATTGCGCGGTCAAGGAAATACTGGTCTTCCCGGATGACAGGCATAGCACTGATATCATGTTCAGTGCTGGTATACTGCGCCATATACCAGATCCCTAAAGGGTTGCCGGTATGGGAAGCAGCCTCTTCAGGAATGGGTGGCGGTATAATGGGTGGTCTTATCACAGTGATCCTGATGAAACTCACCGGTACATTGGGAGCAAACCTTATCATGGGTACATCCTTTTTAGCCGGCAGTTTCCTGATTATCAACCGTCCCTTTTCCGAATTGCAGAATACCCTGACCAAGTGGACCAAAGACACGGCAGCCTTTTTGGATCAATTGATATTCTACGAAGAGGAATCACAGCCCCCAGAACCGATAATTCTGGGGAGCGGAACACCAAAGCCGGATACCCCGCCTCCGCCTCCCCCGATAATTAATGAATTCGAGCCTGACAAGGTTGTAGAGGAAACCACTTACATACCTCCACGCATACGAAAAAGAATTAATTCTTCCGACTATAACCGGCCCCCCTTGGATTTTCTCAGCGTAGTTGAGAGTGACCGGGTGTTTAATAAGAGTGACATCAAGGAGAGTATTAAGACTCTGGAGGACACCTTCGCCAACTTCGGAATGAAGATAAAGGTTAATCAGGTTAGCTGTGGGCCGTCCGTCACCCGGTACGAGCTGCAGCCTGCACCGGGGATTAAGGTTAGTAAGATTTTAAGTCTGACTGATGACCTGCAGTTGAGTTTGGCAGCGCGCGGCATACGTATTGAAGCTCCAATACCAGGAAAATCGGCGGTTGGCATTGAGGTACCCAACGAGAAGATCGCTCAGGTCGGCTTGCGGAATATTTTGGGATCCAGCATATTTCAGGACTCACCAAAAACACTCACCGTTGCTCTGGGAGAAGACATATCTGGCAACCCGGTCGTAGCAAATCTGGAGGACATGCCCCATCTGCTTATTGCCGGTTCAACCGGTTCAGGAAAGAGCGTATGTCTTAACAGTCTAATCCTCAGTCTGCTTTATAAGGCTTCGCCCGAGGAGCTGCGTCTCGTGTTGATTGATCCCAAAATGGTTGAATTGACTATGTTTAACGGGGTACCCCACTTGATGGCACCGGTAGTGACTGACCCGAAAAAAGCGGCCATGGTACTGCGCTGGATGCTGACGGAAATGGAGAAGAGGTACAAGCGGTTCTCTCAGGAAGGAGTCCGGGATATCTACCGCTTTAATGAGGTTAGTCCGGAACGACTGCCGTTCATTGTAATTGTCATTGATGAATTGGCCGATCTGATGATGGTTTCTCCGGTTGATGTTGAGGATGCTATATGCAGGTTAGCACAGATGGCCAGGGCTGCGGGGATACATCTGGTGGTTGCTACTCAAAGGCCATCTGTTGACGTGGTAACCGGCATCATAAAAGCCAATATACCTTCACGAATCGCCTTTGCAGTATCATCACAGACGGATTCGCGGACCATACTTGATATCGGCGGCGCAGAAAAACTGTTGGGACGCGGCGACATGCTGTTCTTCCCGGTAGGAGCCGCTAAGCCCATCAGGGTTCAAGGTGCGTATGTTTCTGATGGCGAATTGGAAAGGGTGGTGGAATTCCTCCAAGCCCAGAACAGTGAAGGAATACAAGAGGTTGCCGAGTGGGAATCATCGGTAGAACATGCCCAGGAACTGGAAATGGAAGATGATCTCTTCTGGGATGCGGTCAGGGTCTTCGTTGAAACCCAGAAAGCGTCGGTTTCGCTATTACAGCGTAAGCTTCGGGTCGGATACGCCAGAGCCGCACGTTTGGTAGATTTAATGGAAGACCGGGGGATCATATCAGAACCGGATGTCAACCGTAAACGTGAGGTATTAATTGATGAGGAACAGCTGGAGAAGCTGCAGTCGCGGCAGTGTATCTGATGGCGTCAGCAGCCGGCAGTGTGAACTGCAGGCCAATCCGATACCCGCTCAGCCTATCAGAATAAAAAAAGCAGGGCATAATATTTATACAAATATGGTTTTCTTCGATATTCAAAAATGACGGATTGCCATACTTGCGCGCTGATCAATTATACCAGGTATCATCAAACATGAGACTGATTGATTTCCATAAGTATGAATTCATCGTAAACTCAGCCACAAAGTCTTATGGGTGGTTCGCGCAGGCCCCCTGATTGGGGGCTGTAGTATTTAATAAGGGTAGAATCGAGTGTAAGGCCAGGAGATATCAATGATTAAAGATATTGAGGTGGAACAGGCTTTAAACCTGGAACGCGCAGTTTACGTTGATCTTCGTTCACCGGCAGAATTCAAGGAAGCTCACATTCCGGGAGCGGTAAACGTACCTCTTTTTTCAGACCAGGAACGTTCCGAAGTCGGGATCATTTATCGTTATCAAGGACCAGGCTCGGCTAAGAGTAAAGGATTGGAGGTTGTAGCGCCCCGGCTGGCATCGCTGGTAGCGGAGATTCAGCGCAAGGCTGAGGGCAATAGTCTGGTACTGTATTGCTGGCGGGGTGGGGACAGGAGTAACGCGGTAGCCAGGGTATTAGATATTATGAATGTTGATGGGTATAGACTGGCTGGCGGTTATAAGGCCTATCGTACCCATGTGCTAAAACAACTCCAGCAATTGCCGCAGGGTCGGGTAGTAGTAATCCACGGACTGACAGGGACTGGTAAGACCGGGATCATAAAAAAAATGGCTTCGGGTGGCTGGGCAGCCCTAGATCTTGAGGGATTAGCCAACCACCGGGGATCTGTGTTTGGCGGCCTGGGTTTAGGGGAACAGCCGAAGCAGAAGCTTTTTGAAAGCCTTTTATACAACGCTATGCAGCGGTATAACGGCGCCAAATACCTGATTGTGGAAAGTGAAAGCAAGAAAATCGGGAGTTTGTTTTTACCCGATCATTTATATGCTATGATGAAAGAGGGCTTGCATGTCCTAATTTATGATAATATAGAAAACCGTGTAAATAGGCTCTATCGCGAATATGTCGAAAATACAAGAAATACAGCCGAAGATTTCTTAAAATGTGTGCAGGGATTAAAACGTTTCCTGGGGAAAAAGAAAACTCAGGAGATAATGGAACTTATAAGAAATAACAAATTCCAAGATGCTATTGGAATTCTTTTGACAGACTATTATGATCCGTTATACGGTTACCCCGGCTGCTCAGATCTGCATTTTGACCTTAGCCTAAACGGAAGTGACAGCGATTTGGCGGCCGATACACTGGCTGAGTATCTTACCAACCTGTGAAAGGAGAGATGCAGGCTGGAAACCCTGGGTGAAAAGCTCCGAAATCATCGTTTGAATTTGGGTTTGACTCTCGATGATATCGAAGAAGAAACCAAAATACGAAAATTTTATATTACCGCCCTGGAAGAAGACAATTATCATCTCCTCCCGGCAATGGTTTATGCTTCAGGATTTGTCAAACGTTATGCTCGCATGTTGGGTTTGGATGAAAATGAGGTCCTGCAGGAGTTCAAGAGGACTTCTGGAAGAATTGAACCTCGGGATGAAGAGGAACCTTCTTCCAAGCGGGTGCATGATAAATTAAACGTTCCGATTAAGAACATCTTGGCGGGTCTGGTATTTCTAGTGGTTGTTATCTGGATGGGCACCTATATGGTGGATTACTTGACCCATCAGGACTGGGGTCGTAATGAGGGAAATCGCCCTCCCTTAACCAATAACGGCGAAAAACCTGGAAAAGTCCCGGGAGAGCAGGAAGAACCCCCGGCGGTTGAGGGTGTTAATCTGCGGATAACAGGTATTGAACTCTGCTGGATAAGAGCAACGGTGGATGGTGAGTTGATACCTGATACCATGTTGCAATCGGGCCAGGTCAAGGAAATAAAGGCTGAGGAAAGTATTCAATTGCATCTTGGAAATGCGGGTGGGGTTCAGATTGAGTACAATGGAGAGGATATGGGAGTACCCGGCGAAAAAGGCAAAACCCTAAGACTGGAATTCCCTCCTCCCGCATAACGGAAAAGAAGGTCCCGCAAGGGACCTTTTTTATTTATTACCGCCCATTCAAAAACAAGGAGGTTTTTTATAAGTAATGAAAGTAGGGTTTATCAGCCTGGGGTGTTCCAAAAACCTGGTGGACACTGAACATATGATGGGAGCCTTGATTGAGGCTGGTCACGACATTGTGAATACCCCAGAACAGGCAGATGCCGTGGTAGTTAATACCTGCGGGTTTATTAAGGACGCAAAAAAAGAAGCCATATCCACCATCGTAGAGATGGGTTTACTTAAAAACCAGGGTAAATTTCGTATCCTGGTGGCGGCTGGCTGCTTGACCCAGAGGTATCCCGAAGAACTGCTGCACGAAATGCCGGAATTGGATGCAGTAATAGGAGTAAAAGATTATCTGCAACTTCCGATCATTTTAAATGAGTGCGAAGCCGGAAAAAGACCCATGGCGGTCGGTGGGTGGCCTGAGAAGTATTCCCACCAGACAAACAGACTGGTCTCCACGCCACCCGGATGGTCCTATCTCAAGATTGCTGAGGGTTGCAACAACCGCTGCACCTACTGTGCCATTCCGGGAATACGTGGTCCTCTCCGTTCCCGGCCGATGCCCGAACTGCTGCAGGAAGCCCGGGATCTGGCGGCCGGTGGGGTAAAAGAACTGGTGTTGGTAGCTCAGGACACCACCGCCTATGGACGCGACCTGAACCAGGGTGACTGCCTGACTAATCTGGTGGAAAAACTCTCGAATATAGATGGGCTTGAGTGGATCAGGATCATGTATGCCTACCCCAACAGAGATCACCGGGAACTCTTGGCCGTGATGAAAACCGGCAAGGTAGTTCCCTATCTGGATATACCTCTCCAGCATGGCAGTGACAGAATATTAGGCCTCATGGGAAGACGGTATGATTACGAGACGGTTTATCGCATAATGAGCGAGCTTAGAGCATCAATACCGGGTCTGGTCCTGCGGACCACCTTGATGACAGGATTCCCTGGTGAAACTGCGGATGACCATAAGAAAAACGTGGAGCTCATACAGCAACTTGAGTTTGACTGGGCGGGAGTTTTTGCGTACAGTAAGGAGGATGGCACTGCCGCCAGCCAATTATCACCGGAGGTTCCTCCAGAAATTGCTGATGAGCGCCGGAGGCAGCTATTGGAAATACAGCAGCGCATCACTCAGAAAAAGAATAATCATCGGGTAGGCTCACTGGCCAAAGTTTTAATAGACAGGATAGTGGCACCTGGAGATTACAGAGGAAGGACTTATTTCCAGGCACCGGATGTTGACGGAACTGCTCTTATAAAGACTAATCAGCCTTTAATAGCCGGGGATTTTGTAACTGCCGCTTTTACCAGGGCTTGCGGTTATGATTTGCTGGGAGAGGTACAAATTGGGGTTACCTAATGTCATAACATTGGCTAGAATTTTTTTAATTCCGCTGGTAATGATATTCCTCCTGGTCCGAATATCGTACGGTGATTTAATCGCGGCCGGCATATTTGCCGTCGCGGCTTTAACCGACAGTTTGGACGGGTATATTGCGCGTTCGCGGAAGCAGATCACCCGTTTAGGGATATTTTTAGACCCGCTGGCTGACAAGCTGCTGATATCAGCGGCTCTGGTAGCCCTGGTGGAACTGCACCGGGTACCGGCCTGGATTGTGGTGATCATAATCGCCCGCGAGTTTGCGGTTACCGGATTAAGGGCAATCAAGTCCGAGGAGGGTGTAGTTATCCCGGCCAGTGTATGGGGCAAGGCCAAAACGGTATCACAGATAATCGCAATACTGGTAGTGATCCTGGCGCCCCTGTATGAATCCTTTATACCATGGCCGGTCGGATATTGGGTAATGGTCATTGCTGCGGTTATTACCATCGTTTCGGGAATCGACTACTTTCGTAAATGGCGTTAGATGGTCCGTAAAAGGCCGCAAAATCAGTTTCAGAAGTACATATTAGCAGGCTGGCTGAGTGAAGCCCGGGGAATCCCGGGTTTTTTGATTGGTGTGTTCCAATCATTCCCTGAAGGCTGGAAAACCGCTGTATGTTATAATGCCATGGAGGGAGGGTTAGTTAATGCAAGGTGGAAAGGATTTCAGAGTAGGAACAGCAGTGATTGCCCTGGCATTTACCATAGCCGTTTGTCTGGGTGGTTACCATTTATATAAAGAATATGGGATTAAGAGACCACTAACGGCATCATTGCTTCAGGTTGATGGGGTAAAACAGGTTGCAATTCAAGAAGAAAATGATAGCCAGGTAATTCTGCTAACCCTAAAGCGCGAGGTGGATCTTAAGAGCGTATATCAAGAAGCTAACGAAATAACGGTGGAAACGTTGGGTGACAAGCCCCATCGTATTGAAATTACAGATAATCCTTCACCGGAACTGTCGTCTCTATATGACGATCTGGAACTGGGAATCCACCAGGGCATAGCCAACAGTTCATTTATCTGGCTTACCGAGTGGATCCATGGCAAAACAACTTCACAGGGAACAGAGTACCGGATTCAGGTGGACAACCGGAACCTGTACCTGACATTAAGCAAAGGTGACCATTACCTGACACGAATAATTGAAAGAGATAACAGAACCGAGATGGACGGGAGGGATAACAGGGATGCCTAAAGAAGTGGTTGTAGGTTCAGGAGTGGGACTGATAATATTTATGATATTTCTTGGTATCAATGTTCTCCCGTTAATACTGTTTGGCCTCCTGGGGGTCGCGTTATTAATCATGTTTGAAGGACAGTTGAGAGATGGTATCAAAGGAATAGGATCCAGCGGCAAAACCATAAACCACATCACTTTTGATGATGTTGGGGGGCAGGATACCGCGATTAACGAGTTTAAAGAGGCACTGGAGTTCCTGCTTAAACCAGCGGAGATAGTGGAAATGGGTATACGGCCATTAAAGGGGATTCTCCTGGTTGGGCCACCCGGGACCGGTAAAACCCTGCTGGCAAAAGCGGCTGCCAGTTATACCAAATCGGCCTTTGTGGCTGCCTCAGGTTCAGAGTTTATTGAGATGTATGCCGGGGTAGGTGCAAAACGGGTCCGACAATTGTTCGGCGAGGCCAGAAAGAAAGCCAAGAGAGAGGGTAAAAACGGCGCCATTGTGTTCATCGATGAGCTTGAAATCCTGGGAGCCAAACGGGGCAGCCATCAAAGCCACATGGAATATGACCAGACACTGAATCAACTCCTGGTTGAGATGGATGGGATATCTAATGACGAAGAGACGCGTCTGCTGGTAGTAGGGGCTACCAACCGGTCGGACATGCTGGATCCGGCAATCCTCAGACCAGGGCGTTTTGACCGCCAGGTGGTGGTTAACCTCCCTGATAAGAAGGGCAGGGTCAAAATCCTGAAGATCCATACAAAGAATAAGCCCATGGCTGATGATGTCTGTCTGGAGGAAATCGCCAAAGCAACCTTTGGATTCTCCGGGGCTCAGATTGAAAGTCTCGCCAACGAGGCGGCCATCCTGGCACTAAGAGATGGGGAACGACAGATCGCGCACCGCTATTTTGTTGAGGCTATTGACAAGGTGATTCTGGGCGAAAAATTGGATCGCCGGCCCAGTGACAAGGAGATACAGAGGGTTGGCATCCATGAGGCTGGACATGCAGTGGTTAGTGAACTGGTCAGACCTGGATCTGTCTCTTCCCTGACCATAGTTCCCCGGGGTCAGGCTCTGGGGTTTATGCGTAAGAACACCCCGGAACATGACCAGTACCTGTACACCCTGCAGGAGCTTAAAGGTCAGATTATGGTAGCTCTGGGCGGAGCTATTGCCGAGGATATGATTTTTGGTGCCAGGAGTACCGGAGCCCGGAATGACTTTGAACAGGCATGGGAACTGGCCAAGGAAATCATTAAGAGCGGCATGTCAAACCTTGGAGTAATTGCAGTATCAGATGTACCAAACGATCTGGCGTTTAAGGAGTGTACCGAGATCTTAAAGGACGTAGAAGAAAACGCCGGCCACCTGCTGGCTGAAAACCGGCATCTCTTACAGGCGGTATCGTCGAAGCTTCTGGAAGAAGAAACCCTTGATCGCGGTCGTTTTATGGAGATTTTGAAGAGTGCCTGAGAAGCCTGGCACGCCAGGTTAAAACGGAATAATTTATGGTTTAGAGCATGTGACCCCGGTTGCATGCTCTAATTGTACGTAAGGATGCCTGTTTAACATGGTCCGAACCATTACCGTGCCTGGCAAAAATAATTGGCCTGCGAGAGAATGTTGATGACCAGGTAAATGTATAATAAGCAATAGTAAAATACGGGAGGCTGAAGCCATGAAAAAAGCCTACATAGTATCGACTGGAACTGAACTGCTGATAGGTAACACAGCGGATACCAATTCATTTTTCCTCTCGCGGGAATTATCCGCCTTAGGAATCCGGGTAGTAGGCAGGTCAGCCGTAGGGGATAACCGGGAGATGATTAAGAATGCCCTGCGGACAGGATACGAGCTAGCGGACCTGGTGGTTTGTACCGGTGGATTGGGACCGACTGCAGATGATCTAAGCCGTGAAGCCCTCGCTGAGGTTCTGCAGTTGCCGCTTATCAAAGATGATGAGGAACTGGCAAGAATCCGTGATTATTTCTCCCGCCGCCGTCGAGAGATGCCAGAATCAAATCTCAAGCAGTCCATGTTTCCTCCCGGTACGGTTGTCTTAAAGAACAGGGCAGGTACTGCTTCAGGGTTCATGGTGTCCAGTAATGATAAAACCTTCGTACTGCTTCCGGGGCCACCTCATGAGATGGAGGTGGTCTTCAAGGAAGAACTTAGGCCACTGCTCCGAACCTGGTTGGGTGAAGATGGCCGGGTAATGATATCCCGTACTATTAAGGTTTTTGGTCCAGGAGAATCCCAGGTCGAGTCAATGATTTCCGATGTTATGGAGGATCCGGAGGGCTGTTCCATGGCTCTTTTGGCGGTAGGTGGTGAGGTGCACATAAGGGTCACCTGTGATGCCCCAGATAGATCGCAGGCTGAAAGGGCACTAGATTCAGTTATTAAACGTTTGCGGAAGGGTCTGGGCGATAACATTTATGGAGAAGGTCAGGATAGCCTGCCCGAATTGATTATACATTTACTGGAGAGAAAGGGATATACTGTCGCTCTCGCGGAGTCCTGCACTGGCGGCATGGTTGGTAAAATGCTTACCGATGTCCCCGGGAGCTCATCCGCATTTTGGGGTGGAGTGATATCCTACAGCAATGAAGCCAAAACCAGGATTTTGGGAGTGAGCGAAGAAACATTAAACAAGTATGGCGCTGTCAGTCCTGAAACCGCCCGGGAGATGGCCCGGGGTATACGGAACATGGCAGGAAGCACCTTTGGCATAAGCCTGACTGGGATAGCCGGTCCTGATGGAGGAACTCCCGAAAAGCCGGTCGGTCTGGTTTATGTGGGCATAGCTGACGACACGGGCGAAAAAACGCGGGAATTGCGGTTGATGGGCGGAAGGGATGGAATAAGAACCATTGCTGCCAAATCCGCTTTGGATTGGCTTAGAAGGATTTTGGAGAGAGAATGATGAGACTATTTCTGGCGATTGATATCCCGGAAGCGGTTAAAGAACAGGTTATGGCTGCCCGAGCCCATCTGGCCAGGGGAGTACGTGGTGTCAAGTGGGTAGAGGACCATAACCTGCATCTGACGGTAAAATTCCTGGGAGAGGTTCCGGAAGCTCGGCTAACGGATATTACAAAGGCTGTTCGAAGTGTGATTACAGGTTACCCGGTATTTACGCTGCAGGTAGGATACCCGGGATTCTTTCCCAACAGCAAAAGTCCCCGGGTTATATGGCTGGAAATCAGGGGGGACACGGAAATCGCACTCAGGATGGGTAAATCCATTGACGAATCCCTGATTTCTATGGGTTTTGAACGGGATGAACGACGCAGGTTGCACCTGACTTTGGGAAGGGTTCGTTCCAATGACTTTACCGGGGAGCTATTGAGAAATGCCGGCAGTTTTAAAGGTTTTTCGGAAGTGCCGGGCTTTAAAGTTGATCAAGTAGTCCTGTATCGCAGCCAGCTTAACAGCAGTGGACCGGTTTATTCGCCGGTGGAGAAATTTGTATTTAATGATTGACATGGTGGATAGCATAGCTTACTATTTAATAAGCGAACATACGTTTGAGGAGGGGTCCGGGGTGAACGAGCGGGAGACCATTATTAACGAAAAGAACGATAAAGAGAAAAACGAGGCTTTAGAGTCAGCAATTAGAAGAATCGAGAAGGACTTTGGGCGGGGAGCGATAATGCGGCTGGGCGAAGCCGTCAATATGAATGTTGAGGTTATAACCACCGGCTGCCTGTCCCTTGATTTGGCACTTGGAGTGGGAGGATTACCCCGCGGCCGGGTAATAGAGATCTTCGGTCCTGAATCGTCCGGCAAAACTACTGTCGCCCTCCATGTTATTGCTGAAGCCCAAAAGGCAGGCGGTATTGCAGCCTTTATTGATGTAGAGCATGCTCTGGACCCCCTGTATGCTAAAAACCTTGGGGTTGATATAGCCAACCTGCTGGTGGCTCAGCCGGACATGGGAGAACAGGCTTTGGAAATAGCCGAGGCTCTGGTTCGCAGTGGTGCGGTCGATGTAATCGTAGTTGACTCGGTGGCCGCCCTGGTTCCCCGCGCTGAGCTCGAAGGAGACATGGGTGATGTACATGTAGGGCTGCAGGCCCGCCTGATGTCACAGGCTCTGCGCAAGCTAACCGCAATTGTAGGAAAATCCAAAACCTGCGCAATTTTTATCAACCAGATCCGCGAGAAGGTGGGGGTGGTTTATGGCAATCCCGAGACGACTCCCGGCGGCCGGGCATTGAAATTCTACTCCTCGGTACGGCTTGAGGTCAGAAAGGGCGATACCATTAAGCAGGGCACCGATATCTCCGGCAGCAGGACCAAGGTAAAAGTGGTTAAGAATAAAGTGGCTCCGCCATTTAAACATTGTGAGTTCGACATTATGTATGGTGAGGGCATATCAAGGGCCGGTGATTTACTGGACCTGGCAACAGAATTAGGTATTATTCAAAAAAGCGGCTCTTGGTACTCTTATGAAGGTGAGCGGTTAGGACAGGGAAGGGAAAATTCCAAAGACTTTATAAAGAATAATCCGGAGTTTTTTGCCAGTCTGGAAACCAGGATCAGGGAACTGGTCAAGCCAAAAGCCAGCGGCCGCGAAGAAGAGTAAAAACTTGACACTATACTATGAAGGGAATACAATTCAAATAGAGAAAGAAGGAATTCACCCGTTTTGAAAAGAATTTGGCATTTAAAACAAGGTGAAAGACTTCTGCTAATAACCGAGTTCAAACTCGGTTTTATTTTATGTCCAGGTCTAATGAGCTTGATAGTATTAAAGGGTTAATGGGAGGTGAGTATTAATTTTTGAAACATTTGTAGTTGGACTGGCTGGAGTTGCTGTTGGAGCCGCGGCCGGTTATTTCCTGCGTAATATGGTTGCGAAAAGCAAACTTGGCTCTGCAGAAGAAGAAGCCAAGAGGATTTACGAAGAAGCGGTCAAAGCGGCCGAGACCAAGAAAAAGGAATCCTTGCTTGAGGCTAAAGAGGAGATCCACAGATCCCGGCAGGAAGCTGAAAGAGAGATACGTGACCGCCGCCGGGAACTGGATCGAAACGAGAGAAGGATTATCCAAAAAGAAGAAGCTCTGGACAAAAAGCTTGATGCTCTTGAACAGAGAGAAGAGGCACTGCATAACAAGGAGAAAGAAAGCGAGAGACTGCAACAAAACCTGCAGTTGCTTCTCAGCCAACAGTTGAAGGAACTGGAAAGGCTTTCGGGTTTGAGTTCCGAAGAAGCCAAACAGGTATTGCTGAAAAATGTTGAAGACCAGATTCGCCAGGAAATGGCTTTGTTGATCAGATCGATTGAAAGCGAGGCCCGGGAAGAAGCTAACAAACGTTCGCGTGATATAGTATCACTGGCAATTCAGAGATGTGCTGCAGACGTGGCGGCTGAGACCACCGTTTCAGTAGTAGCATTGCCCAGTGACGAGATGAAAGGTCGGATCATCGGACGTGAAGGCAGAAACATCAGAACATTTGAGACTCTAACCGGGGTCGATCTTATAATCGATGATACACCCGAAGCGGTTATACTGTCGTCGTTTGACCCCATTAGGAGAGAGATTGCACGGGTTGCGCTGGAAAAACTGATTGCTGACGGCAGGATCCACCCGGCACGAATTGAGGAAATGGTGGAGAAGGCCCAGAAGGAGATTGACCAGCACATTCGTGAGGTCGGGGAACAAGCGGCCTTTGAGGTGGGAGTTCATGGCCTGCACCCAGAACTGATTAAACTGCTGGGTCGCCTGAAATACCGCACCAGTTACGGTCAAAACGTATTACGTCATTCAATTGAGGTAGCTCACCTGGCAGCAGTAATGGCAGCGGAGTTGGAATGCGATATACCGCTGGCCAAACGCGCGGGGTTGCTGCACGATATTGGCAAGGCTGTCGATCATGAGATGAGTGGCCCCCATGTTGAAATCGGCATGGAGTTAGCTAAGAAATACCGTGAAAATAAGGATGTCTTACATGCCATCGGCGCCCATCACGGAGACATCGATCCTCAGAGTGTAGAGGCAGTACTGGTTCAAGCGGCGGATGCTATTTCCGCTTCCCGGCCGGGGGCGAGACGTGAGACCCTGGAAGCCTACATTAAGAGGCTCGAAAAGCTTGAAGAACTGGCCGATTCGTTTACCGGGGTTGATAGGTCCTTTGCCATCCAGGCGGGTCGGGAGATCAGGATAATTGTTAAACCGGATGATGTCGATGATTTGGGTTCAATAAGTCTGGCGCGTGATATCGCCAAGATGATTGAACAGGAAATGGACTACCCCGGGCAGATCCGGGTAGTGGTTATAAGGGAAACCCGAGCGGTAGAACACGCCAAATAAAGAGGAAGACAAAAGACCTCAGCAATGAGGTCTTTCTTTTTTATAGGCATAAACATATCTTCCGGTATTATCTTCTGGGTATTGCTAATAACAAAGTTATCAGCCAATATACCAGTTGGTAATTGGTACGGCAAAAGGTAATAATGGAGCAAACAAAATGTTGTGGAGGCAAAGTTATGAGGATTCTCATGATCGGTGATATAGTAGGTAAACCGGGAAGAAAGGCAGCATCTCTGCTGCTGCCGATAATCACCCGTGAACATAAGGTTGACTTTGTAATCGCCAACGGTGAAAATGCAGCAGGCGGCCGGGGTATCAACCGGGAGATTACTGATGAATTCCTGCGAATGGGAATTGAGGTAATCACTATGGGCAACCATGTATGGGATAATCGTGAAATACTTGGCTTTATTAATGATGAACCCCGGCTGCTCCGACCGGCAAACTACCCGGAGGACTGCCCCGGGCGGGGTTACAATATATATGACGGTCCGTTCGGTCGAAGAATAGCGGTTATCAATCTTTCCGGACGGGTTTTTCTGGCCAACCTCGAGTGCCCTTTTCGCACGATGGATTACATCCTTAGAAGGATTCATAACCAAGCAGATATAATCCTGGTCGACTTTCATGCTGAGGCTACCTCCGAGAAACAAGCCCTGAGCTGGTATCTGGACGGCCGGGTTACCGCCGTATTCGGCACCCATACCCATGTTCAAACCGCCGACGAAACCATACTTCCTGGCGGCACAGCCTACATAACCGATGTGGGGATGACCGGTCCCTGGCAATCAGTTTTAGGGATGAAAACCAGACAGGTAATCGAGAGATTTCTGACCCAAAGGCCAGGTCCCTTTGAGATAGCTGCTGGTCCCATCCAGCTTGATGCGGTAATCCTGGACATTGATGACAGTTCACTGCGGCCAGTATCCATCCAACGAATCAAACAGCGAGTGGAAGCATAAGTATAGGGTGGAAAAAAAATCTAATATCCTCGATTGAAAAGCAGGAATTATAAAAAATGTTACGAATATATTGATGAAGAGCAACTACATTCTGCTGTTTTTGAAGGGGGTCATATAGTGGAGGTATTAAAGGTTTCAGCAAAGTCAAGCCCCAATTCGGTGGCGGGAGCCCTCGCTGGTGTGTTGCGCGAGAAGGGAGCAGCTGAAATCCAAGCAATTGGGGCAGGAGCCATAAACCAGGCAGTCAAGGCAGTGGCTATTGCTCGAGGATTTGTCGCCCCTAGCGGTATGGATCTTATCTGCATACCAGCATTTACCGACATTGTTATAGATGGTGAAGAAAGGACCGCTATTAAGTTTATTATTGAGCCTAGATAGAGGTTGCTCTTGGTATACTAGATACACAGGACCTGCTATGATTCTGGCAGGTCCTTTATTGTTGTGAAAGGGGATTCAGATGATTATTGATGGGCATGCCGATACCCTGTCAAGGATTGCCTTTTTGGGTGAGAGTCTGGCAAATAACAGCGGTCACTTTGATCTGACCAGAGCGGATAAAGCTGGAGTAGAACTGCAGGTCTTATCTCTGTATAGCGGGCAACGTGACAGCAACCGGGCCCTGGAGGAAATCCTGTTTCAAATCGACTACTTCGAGCAGGAGATGATGTCCTGCGGGGAGATGGCTTATCCCGTCAGGGATAACCGGGATCTGGATCCTATTCTGAGACAGGGCAGGATCGGACTGATGCTCCACCTTGAAGGGGCTGAAGCCCTGGGTACAAAGATCTCTAATCTCCGGACCCTTTACCGGCTAGGGGTTAGGAGTATCGGATTAACCTGGAATCACCGTAATCTTCTGGCTGACGGAGTCATGGATGCCGCCAGTGGCGGAGGATTGTCGGAATGGGGGCGCGAGGTAATCGATGAGATGAACCGTCTGGGCATGGTAGTCGACCTGGCACACATATCTCCGGCTGGCTTTGCAGATGCCGTACAATCTGCCTCAAAACCAATGATAGTTAGTCATGCCAACACCCTGGCTTTCTGCAACCACCCGCGTAATCTCAGTGACGAACAGATGAGAGCAATCGCCAAAATTGGAGGTATTGCAGGAGTAACTTTCGTGCCCGCATTTGTCGCGGGCGATGAGCCGTCCATAGAAAACCTGGTGGACCATGTTTGCCATATGATTCGTATAATGGGGGAGGATCATGTTGGCCTGGGGTCGGACTTTGATGGGACGGAAACCACGGTAATTAAGGACGTCAGTGCATATCCGCTTCTGCTTGATGCACTTCAGAACCGTGGATTGACAACTGCTCAAATTGAAAAAATAATGAGAGATAATTTCCTTCGCGTTCTTAAGGACATATTATAAAATCAGAAGAATAACCGGTCCTGCAGCAACTGAGAAGTAAATAAAAGGAAGCTGACTGCGCATGGGGTTTGATCTGCATGTTCATACCACGGCATCTGATGGAAAACTGACACCTGAACAGGTTATTCGGCTGGCGGTTGATATGGGACTTGATGGCCTGGCTATTACCGATCATGATACCGTTAACGCTATTGTCCCGGGTTTACGATACATATCTCAAATGGGACTGGATTTCGAGCTGATACCCGGGATCGAATTTAATACCGAAACCGGGCCAAACGACATTCATATTTTGGGTTACTTTCTGGACTACACAAATTCCTCGCTGTTGCTTAAACTCCAGGAGCTAAAGAGATCAAGAGACGGACGGGCGATCAAGATAGTGGACCGTCTTAAAACACTAGGATTGCCTATCGAGCTTGATCGGGTCAAGGAGTATGCCCGGGGAGAAGTTTTGGGTCGGCCACACATTGCCGATGCCATGATCGAGAAAGGCTATGTTCGCAACAGAGAAGAGGCTTTTGATAAATACCTTGATAGCGATCGGCCCGCGTATGTCCCCAGGTACAAATTTACTCCCCTTGAGGCGATGTCATTGATTCACAAATGTGGAGGATTGGCGGTTCTGGCACATCCCGGAGTCATAGGTGATCAGAGCCTGGTTTCCGATATCATAAGCATGGGAGTTGACGGGTTAGAGGTATATTATCCCCAGCACTCAGAGCTGCAGACATCGTGTTACAAGAGTATGGCTGAGCGTGCCGGATTATTGGTTACCGGCGGATCAGACTTTCACGATCCCAATGAACGTGATAACCTGGGCACTGTCCGCATCAGCCGAGAACTGGTAAAGGCCATGAAAAAACGATTGTCTGCTGGATAAGAATATTTTTACAACCAGGAAGGACAACTATGACTGTGTGTTGAATAATACACCATAGAGTGTGAAGAGGGAGAGTCTGGATGTAATGGTACGACTTGCCCCAGTTATATTCCTGGTATTCTGTTTAACATTTGGTACAGTTTCCATTGCCTTTGGAGAACAGTCCGCTGGTTTCCAGGATATTAATTCTGTGACTGCTGAGGTGACGGTATTGGAAAGCCAGACACCTGCAACGCCTGTACCACCTGCAGTTACACCTCCAACAACGCCCCAGGAAACGCCTGCCCCGACGCCCGTAGTGTCACCGGCCGAATTGTCCGTAAAAACACCCATTGCAGCGCCCGCAAAGGTTGAAGAACAGTCAAAACCTCCCGAGTCTGGTTCTGAGGTCAGTCGCGGGTCAAGTACTGCACGTTCAGTAATAACCACTTCCTTACGGTTTTTAGGATCACCTTACCGTTATGGCGGCAATACTGCCCGTGGTTTCGATTGTTCGGGTTTTGTAAGTCATGTTTTCAGTCTGGTTGACATCAAGCTGCCCCGGAGTTCCCGTGAACAAGCAAAAATGGGAACCCATGTAGATAAGGAAAAACTGATTCCGGCGGATCTAGTCTTCTTTAAAACCGGAGGCTCCTCCCGGATTAACCATGTTGGGATTTACCTGGGGGATAGCCGCTTTATCCATTCCAGCACCACCCGGGGCATCGTAATTACATCTCTCAATGAAAAGTACTACCAGAAGGCCTACTATGGTGCACGCCGGATTCTAGAATAATACTGCTGCAGGTCTCTGGGTAACCTATAACCAGATCGGAGGTGGTCGGTATAGGAACTCAGGATGACAAGGGCAGATGGCCTCCCTGGAGCCGAATGCCGTCATTGAAAGAAATGGCGGACGAGGTGATGATCGATTTTGATGAATTGGTGCAGGCTATTGGGGAGGATCTGAGTCCCCGGCAAATAGCTGCAAGGTTTCAAATCAGCGAGGAGCTGGCGGGGAATTTAAAAGATCATTTTTATAAGTATGGTGTAAGTTCAGTAATGGGCGGGGATTAGAACTCGCCCGTTATTTATTTTTTGGCCTCGGTATAACTGTGTTATAATACAAAAAACATTCACGGGAGGGCCATTCATGCAAGATAGATTTAGCCGGCAAGGACTAACCTTTGACGATGTTTTACTGGTCCCGGCGAGGGCAGAAGTCATTCCCAGAGACGTTGATGTAAGTACCAACCTTACCAGGAACATAAAACTCAATATCCCTATCATGAGTGCGGGAATGGATACCATAACCGATGCCCGCATGGCAATTGCCATGGCCCGCGAAGGTGGTATCGGGGTTATCCACAAGAATATGTCGATTGAGGCTCAGGCCAAAGCTGTTGACCGGGTTAAGAGATCAGAACACGGAGTAATTACGGACCCCTTTTCCCTTACTCCTCAACATAAAGTCAAGGACGCATTGCACATCATGGAAGATTACCATATTTCCGGTGTACCGATTACAGTTGGCACTAAGCTGGTGGGGATAATAACCAACCGGGACCTGCGTTTCGAAACCGATTTCGAGCAGCCGATAGACAATGTTATGACCAAGGAAAACCTGGTGACCGCTCCGGTTCACACCACCCTGCAGGAAGCCAAACAGATTCTGGCTAAACATAAGATTGAAAAATTGCCCCTGGTGGACGAAGAATTCAATCTCAAGGGTTTAATCACTATTAAAGATATTGAGAAGGTCCGCAAATACCCGAATTCAGCCAAGGATCACCGCGGCAGATTACTGGTTGCGGGTGCCGTGGGAGTAACAGCCGATACCATGGAAAGGGTAGCCGCCCTGAAAGGTGCGGGTGTTGACGCTGTTGTGGTGGATACAGCTCATGGGCATTCGATGGGGGTTATGAAGGTAGTTCGCCAAATTAAGAAGGCCTTCCCCGAACTGGACATAATTGCAGGTAATGTGGCCACAGCCGAGGCCACCAGGGATCTTATCGAAGCCGGTGCTGACGCCATCAAGGTGGGTATTGGCCCCGGGTCAATATGCACTACCAGGGTAATTGCAGGTATTGGAGTTCCTCAGATTACAGCTATTGCAGATTGCTCTCAGGCAGCCGCCGGAACCGATGTGCCAATTATCGCCGATGGGGGAATAAAATATTCCGGTGATATTACCAAGGCCATTGCTGCTGGTGCTGATGTAGTAATGCTGGGCAACGTTTTGGCGGGAACAGATGAGAGCCCCGGAGAATTAATCATTCTTCAGGGGCGGAGTTTCAAGCTCTACCGTGGTATGGGTTCACTTGGGGCTATGGCTCAGGGGAGCAGTGACCGCTACTTCCAGGAGAACGAGCCCAAGCTGGTGCCGGAAGGGATAGAAGGCCGGGTGCCCTACAAAGGACCGGTGTCCGATACAATTTTTCAACTGGTGGGCGGCCTGAAATCAGGAATGGGTTATTGTGGCGTAGCTTCAGTTGCAGACCTGAAGACCAAAGCCAAATTCATACGGATTAGCCATGCAGGTCTGGTCGAAAGCCATCCTCATGATATTGCGATTACTCAGGAGGCCCCAAATTACCGTTTGTAGTAAATATTTGCCGGGAGAGAAGCTGGTTTGAATTTAGAATATATTATGCCGCTTTTGTTGTCCGTATTGGCTGGGGGTATAATTGGCTACCTTAACCAGGGCGGCAAAAGGACTGGCGGTGCCAGGACCTTTGCCTTAATATGCTGCGGGGCAACCCTGGTGACTCTTGTTTCGAAATACTTTTTTTTCAGCCTTGGCAAACCCTGGTTTGCGGACCCGAGCCGGCTTAGCGCGCAGATAATACCTACGCTGGTCTTTCTAGCGCTGTTTATCCTTTGGTTTTCAGAGGGGCGGTCCGGGTGGGTTTCGATTGGGGTTAATATGTGGCTGGCTGCCTTGATGGGAATGATACTGGGCTCCGGTTTCGGAATCCGGGCAGCTATAGCGATTGGATTTGTGCTTCTGGTTTTGCCGCTTGTTAACAGAGCAGAAGATAAGATTCGTGCCCGGATGTCAAATCAGGACAGACCAACAAAAAAGGCGGAGTCCTGATACAACATAGTGGACTCCACCTTGCATTTCACCATTACATTGAGCAATTTTCTGATAGATGATCAATCAGGAGTTGGTCTGGTTCTTCTCTTCCAGTTTCTTTAGGTCTGACACCAGACGCTCAACATCTACGCCATGCATTTGAGCACCCTGCTCAACTGTCTCAAAGAGAGCCCCCCCTCAACCGACACAGTGGATACCGTGTTGCATGAACACGCGGGCTGCTCCTGGAATCTGCCTTATAACATCACCAATTATGGTATTCTTAGATACCACCATTTCACCTCCCTTGGTGTATTCTGACTAATTATAACAGACAGGAATAGTTAACGCCAGGGACAAGAGCCCTGGCGGGTACGCAGTTAGAATTGCGGTTTTGAACTGCCGTTTCTGAGACTCTGCTCAGCCTTCATAATCGCCAACTTAACCAGGTTACCGCAGTCACGGGATGATACACCGCCAAAGCCTTCCCGGGCGACGATGTGATCAACTCCCAGTTCTTTGGCCAATTCCCATTTAAGTTCATCAGACATGATTCCGGAGCGATTTCGGCCCATCAAAAACTCCTCCTCTTGCCTGCGCACCAGTAGTATTTTGTGTGCTTAATGCTCAATTTATTAATAGGATTACCGGCTTTTATGGTAATCAGAACCAGGCGAAAACCTAAGAATAAGTTCCTATTTACATATAATCAAAACAACGTTATGATGTAAATGCGAATGATAATTATTATCAATTAGGAGAATCTACATGACCGATTCATATTGTCAGATTCTTAACCGCAATCAGTATAAGCTAACCCCGCAGCGAAAAGCGGTCCTGCATGTTCTGGAGCAAACCAGGGGTCGTCATATGACAGCCGAGGACATCTATAATGAGGTCAAAAAGACTAATCCCGGGATCGGGATTGCTACCATTTATAGAACCCTCGAATTGCTGGCTCGCCTGGAGATTGTCCATAAAAACAGTTTTGACGAGGGAAAGTACCGCTATGAATTCAGCGAGAATGATGGACATTTTCACCATCACTTTTTATGCAGCAGTTGCGGGGTGATCATTGAGGTGGAGGAGGATTATCTGAACATCTTGGAAGGCGAACTGGAACGGCGAGGCTTTCATATCACCGATCATAACCTGCAACTCTACGGCCTCTGCCCGGATTGTCATCAAGAGGGTAATGCTCCCGGGAAGAGGTAAGAGTATGTCTGTGGTTTTAGTAGGACAGCCCAATTCAGGTAAAAGCCTGGTATTCAGCAAACTTACCGGGCTTGATACGATGGTTTCCAACTATGCAGGCACCTCCCTTGAGATCACCCGGGGCTCGATAAACGTTAATGGCAGTCAGGTTGAGCTGGTAGATACACCGGGCATTTATTCCCTGGCTTTAGCAGAGGGACCAGCCAGTATTACGCGGCAGATCATCATGAACCGGCAGGACAATGATCTGATAATTAATGTGGTGGACGCCAATAAATTGGCTCGAAACCTTGCTCTGACCCTGGAATTAATAGAACTGAACCTTCCGGTAATCGTTCTGCTGAACCAGATTGAGGTTGCCCGCAATAATGCAGTGATTGATCACGAAATGCTATCCCAGTACCTGGGGAGGCCAGTGATCGTATTCTCCGCTCAAACCGGAGAGGGTATACCCGAGCTTATGCAGACACTGGCAAATGATCCCGGCTCATTGTTCAGAACCAGACCGACGCTGGTAATGATTTCAGATAGCCCTTCATCCAGTTGCGATGGTGACTGCTTTCGTTGTTTAAACAGGCAAAACGCTTCCTGTTCAGAGCAGGTAGTCTTCAACCGCTATCAACAGGCACGCACCCTGGCGGAACAGGTTCTGATAAAAGCAGATAGGCGACCGCAAAGACTGGAGTATCTGGAATACATCCTTGACAACACGCTATGGGGTACCCCGGTTTTAATAATCCTGGCTTTAATAGGATTTATCTCCTTATTGACCTTTGTTGGCTGGGGCGAAGGATTGGTAAGCCAGTTGTTCCTGCCGGTTCAGGATTTTATCTCCCGGATGATATCTCGGGTAGTTCCTCCGGGATTTTGGAATAGTATACTGAGCAGGGGAGTTCCCGAAGGCCTCCTCATACCCTTCAGTCTGGTTATGCCCGCCATGCTGATGGTCTCTTTCCTGATGTCCTTAATCGAGGACATTGGGCTCCTGCCGCGTTACGCGGTGATGTTGGATCGGCTGGGAAGGTTCATCGGCGTGTCCGGCCAGGCAGTAATTCCGTTGTCCCTAGGCTTTGGCTGTCGGACCCCGGCCGTGGCAGCGACCAGGATCCTTCCCAGCCCCGGACAGAGGTTTATTATTGTGACCCTCTTGTCAATAGTGATCCCCTGTGCCGGTACAATTGGGATGCTGGCCTCAACTATCGTGGCTCTTGACGCCTATACGCCGGTAATCATCATTACCATGATTACCGTTTTCCTGATACTTGGTTGGGTGCTTAAAAGGATCTATGGAGAGGAAGAAGAGCCGGTCTACGAACTGCCTCCACTGCGGATGCCGCAGGTTAATAATGTAACAACCAAGATTAAACTGCGCTTTCACGGCTTTTTTACCGAGGTCTTGCCACTGCTCCTAGTGATGAGTGTCGGGGTCCGTATCATTATCGACAGCGGGGTTCTAAACCAGCTTCATTACCTGGAGCCGTTAACCAGTGTTCTGTTTGGTATACCCCCGGAGGCAGTGGTTGGTGTACTGGTGACCATAATACAAAGATACCTGGCCCCATTGATTCTTCTTAACCTGAGCCTTGATCCGCGGGAGGCAACAATAGCAATCTCAATGATTGCTCTGTCCGTTCCCTGTCTGCCGGTTATGGTGATGACGGTGCGGGAGATGGGAGCAAAAGCGCTGATTAAAATCGTTAGTCTGGGCTTCATGGTATCTTTTTTGATAGGTATATCGCTTAATCTGGTATTGCCATGAGCAGGGGGAGAATGTGATGCAGGATAAATTGCCAATAGTTAAGAATCCAAGACACCTCAACCTCACCGAGGTACGTTCAGGAAAAAAGGTCAAAGTGATCGGGCTGCCCGACGGCCAATACAGTCTGGGGCGGCTGGTAAATCTGGGCATCGGACCGGGAGTGGAACTGGAGGTAATGACAACTCATCCGTTTCGGGGACCAGTGGTTGTAAGACTGGATGGAAACCCGGTGGCTATCGGACACAGTCTTGCCAAAAGGATAACGGTGGAAGAGTATTAGAAGTTCGTCTTTGCACATCATGCGGCCATCAAAGGATTCCGTACGTCTGTCTAAATAAAACGTTTTATTGTTTGGGGGAACTAAACAGGTTAAGAACAGATAAATCAAAGATAAACGGTTAACTTGTGCGGGTGGTCAGTAAACTGTAAACTATTATAGTAAGTAAAGTGGGGTGAGACCAATTGAGATATGAAGGTAATGTATTCAGACCACCCAGTGAAGCTCGAAGCTATATACTGCAGTGTACGATAGGTTGTTCTCATAACCGCTGTATCTTTTGCGCGATGTACAAAGACAAAAAGTACCGGATACGATCCCTGGAGGAGATCAAGGCCGATATCCGGATGGCGAAGATATATTATGGTGACCTGCAAAAGGTATTCCTGGCCGACGGGGATGCTCTGGCCATGCCCTGTGAAGACCTGCTGGAGATCCTGGCCACGCTTTACCGGACTTTCCCCAGTCTGAACCATGTGGGTATCTATGCGGGCCCGGACAGTATACTGGCCAAAGAAATGTCAGAGCTTACGGCTTTGAAAGCCGCTGGCCTGACTATAGCCTACCTGGGGGTGGAAACCGGCGATCCCCAGTTGTTGCAGGATATCAGAAAAGGTGTTGACTATGATGGCATGACTGAGGCTGGCCGCAAGATTGTGAGTTCAGGGATTCAGCTTTCCGCTATCGTTCTTCTTGGACTGGCTGGTCGTGGCGAGAGGTCAATTGAGCATGCCCGCAACACAGCCCGTATATGTAATGATATTGATCCGCATTACCTGGCGGCGTTAACCCTGATGCTGGTTCCGGGAACCATACTGTACCGCAGGGCGGAAAAAGGAGAATTTGAACTGCCGGATGCTTTTGAGATCCTGGAGGAGATGAAGATACTGGTTGAGGGACTGCAGCTATCGGGCTGTGAATTCCGCAGTAACCATGCCTCAAATTACCTTCCCATCAAGGGCAGGCTCCCTGAGGATAAAGAAAACCTACTAGGAGTTATCAACGCCATAATTGAGCGTGGGGATACCAGGTACCTCCGTCCCGATTATTTACGAGGACTATAGTCAAACTGAATAAGGATTCATACCATCATATTTTGTTTAGAATGTAATAACGGCATTATGTGCAATACAAAGGACCGGGTCAGCCACAGTGCAAATTACTTGGGCCTACAGCTTTATCAAAAAGCTGTAGGCATTTTCTAAAATGAAGGGGTGCGTTACCGGTATTGAGGACAGAAACATTGCCAGATAAAATTGGCAGGCAATATCATATACTCACCTACGGGTGTCAGATGAACGAACGGGATTCCGAGATCATTGCCGGCTTATTGGAGCAGTCGGGCTTCCAGGAGGCCTCTTCTATTGAGGAAGCGGACCTGGTGGTTTTGAATACATGCAGTGTACGTCACTCGGCGGAAAACAAGGTCTACGGCAAACTGGGCGAGATTAAGCGGCTTAAGGCCCATCGCCCGCACTTGAAGGTGGCGTTAGGCGGCTGTATGGCGCAACTGTCTGATGTCCAGGTCAAACTAAAGAAGCTTGGGGTTGATCTGGTCTTTGGAACCCATAACATTCATGAACTCCCGGCCCTCCTGGAGCGTGAGGGCATCGGCAAACCGCACATTGAAGTTTGGGACCAGCCGGGAGAGGTGGTGGAGGACCTTCCCAGCCGCAGAGTAGATGGCATAAGCGCGTTTGTTACTATTATGTACGGCTGCAACAACTACTGTTCCTATTGTATTGTCCCTTATACCCGAGGTCATGAGCGGAGCAGAGCTGCTGAGCATATACTGGATGAAATCAAGCTACTGATCGACCAGGGGGTAAGGGAGATCACCCTGTTAGGTCAGAATGTTAACTCCTATGGTCGAGGCCTGAGTAAAGCCATTGACTTCGCCGATCTCCTGGCCATGGTTAACCAGGTGGATGGGCTGTGGCGCCTGCGATTCACAACCTCCCACCCTCGCGATATGACACCCAAGCTGATTGAAGCCATTGGCAGTCTGGATAAGGTCTGCGAGCACGTTCACGCCCCCATTCAATCAGGGAGCAACAGGATTCTAAAGTTGATGAACCGCGGTTATACCAGGGAGGATTATTTTGAGCTGGCGGATTACATGAGAAAAAAGATACCCGGGGTGGCAATTACTTCAGACCTCATAGTGGGGTTCCCGGGAGAGGAAGAGGAGGACTTTGAGCAGACCCTGGAGGCTGTAAAGAAAGTAGGATTTGATGCGTCCTTTACTTTCATGTATTCGCCGCGAACCGGGACCAGAGCCTGCAGTATGCCAAATGAAGTGCCCCAGGAAATAAAACACCGGCGTCTCCTGCGTTTGAACGAGGTACAGTATGCGCAGGCCCTGGAGGCAAACCGGAGGTTTGAGAATCAGGTGGAACAGGTTCTGGTGGAGGGTAAGAGCAAGACTAACCCGCAAAAATTGACGGGACGTACCCGCACCAACCGGATAGTCATATTTGAAGGACCTGAAACCGTGATAGGGAAAATGGTGCCGGTCAAAATAACAAAAGCAAGAACCTTTAACCTGTTAGGAAACCTGGCGGAAGGAAATGAGCCTAAAAAAGAGAAGTAGTAAATTGAGGAGGTAATAAAATGGATCGTGCGGAGATTATCAGTATGGCCTTTCATCTGGGTACCACCATATCCGAATGTGAAGAGTTCCAGAGTTTTCAGGAGAGCCAGTCCCGGGTAATGAAAGATGCAGATGCTGTTGCATTGCTGCAGAAATTCCAGGAAGCCCGCACCAAAGCAGTTGAAAAGATGGAGGCTGGACAGGAGATTCCCGATGAGGAACAGAAATACCTCCATGAATTGGAGGAGTCCATGTATAATAATCCTCTCATCAAAGGGCTGTTTGACGCCCAGGAGAAGTTTACCAATCTTATGAATGGAGTTTACTTCGCTCTTGATCAGGCTATTAACGGCAGTTCCGGGTGTGGGGGAGGCTGTGACACCTGTGGAGAATCCTGCTGTTAGCGGCTGACAGGCAGGCGGGCAGCAGAACATGACTTCTGCCTGATGGAGGCATCACCATGAGTCAATTTACCCCGATGATAGAACAATACCGGAGTATAAAAAAAGAGTATGCCGACTGCATACTCTTTTTCCGGCTTGGGGACTTTTACGAGATGTTCTTTGAGGATGCGGAAACTGCCTCCCGGGAACTGGATATCGTTTTGACTGCCCGAGATGGCGGTCAACGCAAGATTCCCATGTGCGGCGTGCCTTATCATGCCGCCAACAACTACATAAAACGACTGTTGGAGCGGGGCTTCCGGGTGGCCATCTGTGACCAGATCGAAGATCCCCGGCAGGCAAAAGGCATCGTTCAGCGGGAAGTTACCAGGGTAGTTACCCCGGGTACTGCACTGGATGATTCCTGGCTTACCCCGGACAACAACTTCCTGGCCGCGCTGGTTTGGAACGGAGAATCAGCCGGGCTGGCCTACCTTGACCTGCTGACCGGGGATTTTGGCGCCTGCCAGCTGACCGGAACCAGAGTAAGAGCCGGGGTACTCGACGAGATAGCCCGGATTAAACCAGTTGAGTGCCTGGTACCCATGTGGAGCAGTCAGGAGGTACAGGGCATTTTAGGGGAAGAACTACCTGGAACCATGGTCACTGAATTTGATCCCATGCATTTCACCGTTGAACAGGCGTATCTCAGGCTGGAAAAGTATTTCGGCCCGGGCAGTGAAGCCGTAGTGCAGATGAGGGACAAGACTGACGCACTGTCGGCTGCTGGAGCATTGCTGGGATTTATTGAGGAAACCCAAAGGGTGCCCATGAATCAGCTGCAGCGTATAAATGTCTACCAGATTTCCGATTATTTGGGCTTAGACCGGACAAGCCGGCGTAACCTTGAGCTGACCAATAACCTGCGGGACGGGAAATCTGACGGGACTCTGCTGGCGGTACTGGACCGCACCTGCACGGCTATGGGGCGCAGAAAACTGCGGTCCTGGCTGGAGCAGCCATTGTTGGATTCAGGCTTGATCAATGAACGGCTGGAGGCCGTAGAGGAATTACTGCATAAGCGTGAATGCCGTGAGGACCTGCAGGCCATCCTGCAGCGTCTCCGTGACATCGAAAGGATCGCCGGCAAGATTGGCGCCGGGGTTGTCAACCCTCGGGAGCTTCTGGCATTGAAAACATCTCTGGAAGAAGTTCCGGCGTTGAAGAGGTTAGGCGACGAATATAAAACTAGTCTGTTGTGCGCTTTATTCAATCTGAATGATCTGCCGGAGACCCGCCATTTAATTGAGCGTTCCATTGACGAGAATGCACCAATCAACCTGCGTGATGGCGGTATAATCAAGAACGGTTATAACCTGCAGGTCGATGAACTTCGACAGATAGCCTTTAAGGGTGAAAAATGGCTGCTCGAATATGAACAGGCAGAAAAAGAGCGCACAGGCATCAAATCCTTAAAGATAGGTTTCAACCGGGTATTCGGTTATTACCTGGAAGTGACCAAATCTAACCTCAGCCAGGTACCGGCTGATTATATACGAAAACAGACCCTGGTCAACGCTGAGCGTTACATAACCGGTGAATTAAAGAAATATGAGAATGAGGTGCTAGGGGCTAAAGACCGCCTAATTGCACTGGAACAAGAGCTGTTTGGCGAAATACGACAGTCACTGCAGGCCGATATTGAGGACATCCAGGTTTTATCCCGGCAAATTGCCCAGATAGATGCCTTGACCTCATTAGCCAGAGTGGCCTTCGAAAACCGCTACCACCGTCCCCGGGTCAATACTGCCGGGCCTATTCGCATACGGGGTGGCAGGCATCCGGTAGTGGAACAGGTCCTGGATGGGGTCAGATTTGTCCCCAATGATGCCGAACTCGATCCCGGAGGATCGAGGATCGGTATTGTCACCGGCCCCAATATGGGAGGGAAAAGTACCTTCCTGCGGCAGGTAGCCTTGATTGTGATAATGGCCCAGATGGGCAGTTTTGTGCCGGCTGAAGAAGCGGAAATAGGTCTTGTTGATCACATATTCACCCGGGTGGGGGCCAGCGATGATCTCAGCACCGGGAAAAGCACGTTCATGGTGGAGATGGTCGAAGTAGCTAACATCCTCGCAAATGCCACCCCTCGCAGTCTTATTATACTGGATGAGGTGGGCCGGGGGACCAGCACCTATGATGGTATGAGTATTGCCCGGGCATTGGCTGAGCACCTGGCCGGCATGGAAGGAGCCCGGGTTTTGTTTGCTACCCATTATCATGAATTGACTGATCTGGCGGATAAGTTTACTCCGGTATTCAATCTCTGCGTCTCAGTTAAAGAGAGCGGGGATGACGTAATATTCCTGCGCAAGGTACTGCCGGGAAAAGCAGACAAGAGTTATGGGATCCACGTGGCCAAACTGGCAGGACTGCCACCGGCAGTTACCAAGAGGGCTGAACAAATCCTGGATACCCTGGAGATAAAGAGCCCGCAACCGGTTCCCTTGCAGCTCTCTCTCTTCGGGGATGAGGAAGACCCGGTTATACAAGCAATAAACTCGGTAGACATTAATCGACTGACCCCGCTGGAGGCGCTTAACCTCATCCATGAGTGGAAGCGGATGCTTAGCCAGTCCGGTGGACAGCGGGCGAGAGCCAGGAGGTGACTTGAATGCTGGTTGGAATTGATGTAGGAGGGACTTTCACTGATGGCTTGGTGTTTGCAGATGGGAAGGTAACCTGCTGGGAGAAGAGGCCTACCAATACCAGTTGGTTAAGGGAATCAATCGAAGCTGTTCTTGACGGTCTTCTGCCAGGAAGGAATGGAAAGGATGTTGAGAGAATTGTACTGAGCACCACCCTGGTGACCAATCTCCTGGCGACTGGCCAGTTGGAAAAGGCTGCTCTGGTTATCATTCCCGGTCCCGGGCTAAATCCCTACGACATGCCGTTGTTAGATGATTACTACGTGTGTCAGGGAGGCATAGACTTCCGGGGACGGGAGATTGTTAAGGTTAACCCTGCTGAGGTCTACGAAATTGGGCAAACGATCAATAGACAGGGAATACGAAAGGTGGCAGTCGTAGGCAAGTTCTGCCAGAGGAATCCCATGCAGGAAGAGCAGGTAGCCGCGATCCTGAAAAAGAATTTTCCCCACATGGATGTTTTGATGGGTCATCAGGTTTCGGGGGAGTTGAACTTCCCGCGACGAGCGATTACAACCTACTACACCCTTACCACCAGGGACCAGTGGTCGCAGTTTGCTGGCGAGATCGAGGCAGTGTTACGCTCCCGAAATATAACCGTGCCGGTGGAGGTCATGAAAGCGGATGGCGGTACCATGAGCCTGGCAGCGTCACGTCAGGCCCCGTGTGAAACTGTTTTTTCCGGACCAGCAGCCAGTACCATGGGGGCTTACGCCCTGACTATGGATGATATGACGTCGGTTGTGGTTGATATTGGTGGAACTACGACAGACCTGGCTTTCATACTGCAGGGCAAACCCTTACATGCCTCCAGGGGTGCAAAGATTGGGCATCGGTACACCCATATCAAAGCCCTGGCCGTGCGGTCGGTCGCCCTGGGTGGCGACAGTGCCGTGCGCTTGTCTGGCGACAGACTTCTGATCGGGCCCGATCGGCAGGGCAATGCCGCCTGTTTCGGCGGTCCGGCACCTACTCCCACCGATGCGTTCAACCTACTAGGCGGCGGCCAACTGGGCAATTTAGAGCTTTCCTACCAGTCCCTGGCCAGCCTGGGCGGTGGTGATGCGAAAACCGTTAACAGCCTGGCGGAGAAAGTGGTCCAGGTTTTCATCGATCTATTACAGCAGAACATACAGGATATGATGTTGAGCTGGGAGCAGGAACCGGCTTACAAGGTTTGGGAGATTGTCAACCGGCGGCGGGTGAAGCTGGAGCGGGTTATCGGTATTGGAGCCGCTTCTCCCGCCGTCATCCCGCTGCTCGCATCTCGTATAGGCTGCCGGGGATTTGTCAACCGGCTTTCCACCGTAGGTAACGCCTTGGGAGCGGTAGTGGCAAGACCCACCCTGCAACTCAGTCTGCATGCTGATACCCAGACCGGTACCTACAGCACCGGAGATGACCTGAAGAAACTCAACCATCCCGGCCGGATTCAGATACACGATATTAAGAAACTGGCCGAGCGGGAACTCCTGGCCTTGGCTGAAGCAAAGGGCATGACGGAGTACTTCGCTGAGCGCGAGTTCACCCTGGAGGAACAGTTCAACGTGGTTCGAGGCTGGTCAACATCGGGCCGCATTTTCGATGTCGGCATAACCATATCACCGGGTGTTATCAAGGGGTTTAAGGGGGTGAAGGCGTGAAACCGACCGGTTTAGTATTCTTTCCTGCTTTTGACTGGTCTATTTCTCCTACTCATCCCGAGAGGGAGGAACGGCTGCTGTATACACGGGATCAGATCTTTGAGGAGGGGATCATGGACCTTCCTCAAATCAAAGAATACCAGCCGCAGATGGCCACCAACAAGGATATCGCCCGCACCCACTTCTGTGTGCCCACCGTAGGAGATCAGGCGACTGATGCCCACCGGATATCCTGCGGAGGGGCTTTGACGATAGCGAATGCATTGATGCGCGGATGGATCAAGAACGGTTTTGCTCTGATCCGGCCTCCGGGACATCATGCTATGCGGGTTTCACATGGGAACCGGGGCTTCTGTAACATAAATAACGAAGCTATCATGATCGACTTCCTGCGACGTCACTATAAGATCAAGCGAATCGCAATTGTTGATACCGATGTTCACCACGGGGACGGAACCCAGGAAATATTCTGGCATGACCCTGATGTCCTGTTTATATCTTTCCACCAGGACGGGCGCACCCTCTATCCCGGTACCGGTTTTACCGGCGAGATTGGCGGCCCCCTGGCCCAGGGGTACACCATTAATGTACCATTGCCACCCGGGACTGGTGATCGGGGAATTCTATACGTCCTGGATAACCTGGTCCTGCCAGTCCTGAGGGAATTTAAACCCGATCTGGTTATCAACTCCGCCGGACAGGATAACCACTACTCCGATCCCCTGGCCAATATGAGGGTTTCTGCCCGCGGTTATGCCGAACTCAACCATCGGCTGGCACCGGACATCGCTGTTCTGGAAGGAGGATATTCGGTGGAAACCGCACTCCCTTATGTAAATATGGGGATTATCATGGCCATGGCCGGGATTGACTACGGGTACCTCCATGAACCGGATTATGATCCGGATCTGGCCCAGGAGAGCGCGGCAGGTATGGAATCGATCAAGCACACCATTGAGACCCTCCAGAAGACATGGCAAAACCGCCAGTATCTGATTGAATCCGCCCGCGACACCAAAGAGAAGTTTTACCAGCGACATAAGGAGATCTACTACGATACTGATGGTATACATGAACAGCAGGTCGAGACACTGCGGCTTTGCCCTGATTGTCCCGGCTATCTGGCGATCGACTCTCATGCCAGATTAAACACCGGCTATCACAACCTGGTCTACTGTGTCAGTATACCCCGCCAGGCCTGCCCAAACTGTGTTGAGGCAGCCATCGGACTGTACGAGGTCCTTAAGAAGGGACATGACCGTCATACTTCAGTCTACCTGCAGGATAAAGCGAATGACCGTTTTCTGCGTTATGACTGCCAGATACGCCGGGAGAACAGCATTGAGTAAGATTAAACTACTGGACAAGAATCTGATAAATATGATTGCCGCCGGGGAGGTTGTGGAACGACCAGCTTCAGTTGTTAAGGAGCTTGTGGAAAATGGTATTGATGCCGGCAGCACCAGCCTGGAAATCGAGATCAAGGGTGGGGGGATTAATTACATCAGGGTATCTGACAATGGAACGGGTATAGAAGAAAGCGACCTGATTCTGGCCTTTGCCCGCCACGCCACCAGCAAAATTGAGGCAGAATCTGAGCTTTGGGCCCTAAAGAGTATGGGGTTTCGTGGGGAAGCCCTCTCGAGTATTGCGGCTGTATCAAAGGTTGAGATGTACACCAATGCCAATGGTGAAGGGCACTGTATCAAGGTTGAAGGCGGGGAAGTAATTTCGCACCAGCCAGCACCTGCACCGCCCGGGACCAGTGTGACGGTCAGAGACCTCTTCTTCAACACTCCGGCCCGCAGGAAATTCCTGAAGTCAACGGTTACCGAAGGAAACCAGGTTTACGATACCGTGGTCAGACTGGCACTGTCACACCCGGAAGTCAGCGTTTCCTTCCGCAATGAACACCGGCAGGTATTTATGACCAGCGGGAACGGCGACTTGCGAGAAGTAGCGTTGGCTGTCTTCGGCAGGGATTTCTCCCGACGTCTCCTGGATATTGAGCTGCAGTATGGCGACATCAACGTCACAGGCCTGATAAGCACACCGGAACTGACCCGCAAGAACCGTAAAGGCCAGATATTTGTAGTTAACCGCAGGGTGGTTAGAAATCCGGTACTGTCAGTCTCCCTGGAAGAGGCCTATCGTGGTCTTATACTAGGACGAGAACGTCCAGTGGGAATAGTATTTCTGACCATGCCTCAAGGCCAGGTTGATGTCAATGTCCACCCCCAAAAAACCGAGGTCCGTTTTCACGACGAGAAGGCAGTTTTCATGGCCATAAAGACCGCGGTCAGGGAAAGACTGTTTCAAACGGTCAACCCGGACCTGACCGGGGAAACCTACCGCAGCAGGTTAGGGGCTTACCAGGAACCTTCACCATCGAATCATTATATACAGAACACCACAAAATACCGACCGCAACTGGTTATGCGAGAAGATACCCTGGATTTCATAGCAATCCAGGATGATAAAGTTCCTTCAATTAAACTGTATGGTCAATGGCAGGATTCCTACCTTATCTGCGAGATTGACGGGCTGTTAAATATAATTGACCAGCATGCAGCCCATGAAAGGTTGTTATTCAACAAGATAAAAGAAGAGCCAGGCGAAAGACTACACCAGGAACTGGCAGTACCGGTAGCCGTGGAACTTCCTCCTGATCTGATCATGCTGGTGGAATCACGACGAGAGTTGCTCAGAAATCTTGGTTATCATCTGGATAGACTAGGGGAAAAGACCATGGTAATCCGGACCATACCCGCTGTAGCTGCGGGGGGTGAAGTGGAGACCCTCATGGAGATCCTCGATGCCTGGCAGAGCCAGCCGCATAATGACGAGGTTATCATTGACAGCGGATTGAAAGTCCTCGCCTGCAAGGGTGCCGTCAAGGCGGGGCAAAGGCTTGATCATCTGGAAATGATGCGGTTAATAAATGAATGGGTGGTTACTGAAAACCGCAATTTTTGCCCCCACGGGCGACCGACATGTTATACGATTGATAAGGCCGAAATGGACCGGCTCATGAAAAGGTGATGTGTAATAAAAGAAACGTATGTGGTAACCGAAACCAGAAAGGGTTTCCCCGGAAATCCAGAAATCATGCAATTTGCCATGGAATCTGGCGCCCGGTATACACCGCGGCAGGATCGGAGCCTGAAGCGGATATTGACAGATGAAGCAGCTGACGGGGTTGTTGTGTGGGAACCGGAGGGACCAGTCCTTTACCAGGGCGAAGAGAAGTTCTTTTACCACCCAAGTATGGGGAAAAACCGGGTTTCCAGGCTGCGCAAAGGACAATCCGATCCCATGATCGAAGCGATGGGATTACAGAAGGGTATGGAGGTATTGGACTGTACCCTGGGACTGGGTGCGGATGCTCTGGTCATCTCCTATGTGGTGGGAAATGAAGGCCGGGTCGTCGGTATTGAATCATCACCGATAACAGCGGCCATTGTTCGCTGGGGGATCAAGAAATACGCCAAAGGTCCCGAATGGCTAAAGGAAGCCATGGATCGGGTCGAAATCACCTGTACCGATCACCTTGATTTTCTTAAACATCTTCCCGGTGGCTCATTTGACATAGTATACTTCGATCCCATGTTCCGCCATCCGATAAACCGCAGCCGTCCGATATCCCCTCTGCGGCAGTTGGCGAACCACCAGCCCCTGTCAGTTAAGGCCGTATCCGAAGCCATCAGGGTAAGCAGGAAGCGGATTGTAGCCAAAGAACGCTCTGACAGCGCCGAGTTTGAACGTTTAGGTTTTAAACCGATCGTGACCGGGGAGCATAGTGACATAGCCTACGGGGTAATTGAAGTCGTTAAAATTAATAGTGAAAACGTTGCAAGTGTTAACCGGTAGAATTCAAAAAGAAAGCAGTTGGATATTTGCGTGATGTTTAACCTGGCAGCCATCGTTGGACCCACCGGGGTGGGTAAGAGCAACATTGCAATTAAAGTGGGGCAGGTCCTGGATATCGAGATTATTTCCTGCGATTCCATGCAGATCTACCGGGGTATGGATGTGGGAACCGCCAAGGTAACCCGGGATGAGATGAAGGGCATCCCCCATCATATGATTGATATCTGTGATCCTGACGAACAGTTTTCAGTATCAGATTACCAGAAGATGGTTAAGCCACTTATTATGCAGATCAATGAGCGGGGGCGGATTCCTGTAATGGTTGGTGGCACCGGCCTTTATTATCAGGTGGTGGTGGATGATTACCAGTTGTTCCCGATAAAAGCGACTCCGGAAGTGCGGCAGTCCCTAAATGACGAGGCCCGGCAACTGGGAAATCATGCCCTTTATCAGCGGCTGCAAGCCCTGGACCCGCTGGCGGCTGACAAGATCAGCCCTAATGACCGCAAACGCATCGTTCGGGCCTTGGAAGTCATAGAAGTTACCGGCCAGCGTTTTTCAGCGCTGCAGCATAGGAATCCTGGCCGCTACCGTCTGGCAGCGGCAGGCCTTACCATGTCACGCCCGCTGCTTTACGATAGGCTGGATAAGAGAGTGGATACCATGCTGGAGAATGGTCTGGTGGAAGAGGTCAGGCGGCTTCTGGAAAAAGGGTACGGTCCGGAGCTTAATTCTATGCAGGCTCTCGGTTATGCCCAGATTATGAGTTTTCTCCAAGGCCACCTTACCTGGGAGGAGGCGGTGGATTTGATAAAGCGCGATACCCGCAGATATGCCAAACGTCAACTGACCTGGTTTCGAAGGGATGCTCGAATAAATTGGTGGGAATTGTCAAATTATAATGAAGAGGATGCCTTAATAGATAAAATATGTGAATATTTTAGAGGACTCTTATTGGTGACTGTAGAATAGGTTAACCAAGTTCGCAAAACAGGAGGTAACATCGGTGACCAAGAACCAGCTCAATATGCAGGATGCTTTTTTGAACCAAATCCGGCGGGAAAAGATCCCCGTAACCATATATCTGGTTAACGGTTTTCAGATAAAAGGCGTTATCAAGGGCTTTGACAACTTTACAGCCATTGTGGAACAGGAAGGGCGGCAGCAGATGGTATACAAACACGCCATTTCCACCATTGCCCCCTTAAAACCCATCAGTATACTCAGCATGGAGAAGAGTGAGGAGGTATAATCCCGGTATTATTTTAGTTATTGCGGAGTGTAACCACTTCAATCTGTTTTGAGTACTATAGTAAAGGATCTTGAAAAACGGATGTCTTTCGCACGACATCCGTTTTGGATTGGTGGTTGAGTGTGGAGATATCCCTGCGTTATCTGGATGAGCCCCAGAAGCCAGCAGTAGCGGATACAAGCATGGTCACACCCCCGGCCGAGAAAAACGCCAGTGATGCCTTTGCCGAACTATACTCGCTTGTTGGGCTTAATCAAGTTAAAAAGCTTATCTGGGAGGTTTCAGCTTTTGCCCTGGTGCAGAGAAAAAGAGCCGAGGAGAGAATTAAGGCAGAACCTATAGTCCTGCACATGGTATTTAAAGGCAATCCAGGTACCGGGAAGACAACGGTAGCCCGGATCCTGGGGAAGATCTTCAAAGAACTTGGGTTTTTGAACAAAGGACACTTGGTAGAGGTGGAAAGAGCCGACCTGGTTGGGGAGTACATCGGTCATACCGCCCAGAAGACTAGAGAACAGGTGAGAAGAAGCCTGGGAGGTATCCTTTTTATCGACGAAGCCTATACCCTTGCCCAGGGAGGAGAAAAGGATTTTGGACGGGAGGCCATTGCTACTCTAGTCAAAAACCTGGAGGATCACCGCGATAATCTGGTGGTTATCCTCGCCGGATACTGTGAGGAGATGGAGGAATTTATCCGCAGCAACCCGGGGATAAAATCTCGTTTCCCCATTCATGTGGAGTTTCCGGATTATACCGCAGAAGAGATGTTTGAGATCGCGGTTCATATGTTTGAACAGAGGGAATACATATTGAGCAACAAAGCCCGCTGGAAACTGCGTAATAGCATCGTTTCCCACTGCCGCAACCGCCCCCAGTTTGATGGGAATGCCCGTTATATAAGAAATCTGGTGGAAAGAATCATGCGCCAGCAAGCGGTTCGCCTGATTGCGCACAGTTCGGTAGGTAGACAGGCCTTGCTTACAGTGGAGGAGTCCGATGTCTCTTAATATTATTTGATGAACTAGCATATAAACAATCCGCGGTTTCCGCGGTTTTTGCATTCTCAGGAAAGGATTGCCTATGCCGATAAAGTGTTTGCTGGTTGGATTAATCAATAATGATAATTTGGATGATGAACTCCGGGAATTAAAAGCTCTGGTGGAAAGCAGCGGCCAATATGAAGTGGTGGGCTGCGTTACCCAGAGACGAGCCCAGGCAGAACCGCGTTTTTACCTGGGGAAAGGCAAGTTGGATGATCTGCGGGATTTAATTACGCAGCTGCAGGCAGAATTGATTGTTTGTGATGATGAGTTAACTCCGGCTCAACAGCGCAGTATTGCCAGGGTTCTGGAAACCAGTGTTACTGACCGTACCGGAGTGATTCTGGACATTTTTGCCCAGCGCGCTCATACCGCGGAAGGTAAAATCCAGGTTGAACTGGCACGCCTTAAGTATCTCCTGCCCCGGCTGGTTGGCAAGGGAGCGGATCTATCGCGACTTGGCGGGGGTATCGGCACCCGGGGACCGGGGGAAACCAAGCTCGAAACTGACCGCAGAAAGGTTCGTCAGCGAATCAGAGACTTGGAAAAAGAGATCAAGCTCATTACTCGACGCCGCGAATTGACCCGCCGGCGGAGAGAAAATATGATGGTGCCCATGGTATCGCTTGTTGGCTACACCAATGCAGGTAAATCCAGCATTATGAGTGCTATTGCCGGTTCTGAAGGGGGTGCGGACGACCGGTTGTTCGCTACCCTGGATACCACCGGACGCCGTGTGGATCTCCCCGGGGGAGGACATTTTGTGCTGAGTGATACGGTAGGTTTCATCAGCAAACTGCCTCATCAGCTGGTGGCCTCTTTCCAGGCTACATTGATGGAGGTAAAGGAAGCTGACCTGCTTTTACATGTGGTTGATGTGTCAACTCCCGGTATAGAAGAACGGATTAGCACGGTGGAAAATGTATTGAAGGAGATCGGCAGCCGCCCGCATTTGGAGCTTAAGGTATATAATAAGGTGGATCTATTATCTCCGGAAGAAATTGATAATCTCAGACTGGGATTGCCGGAAGGGCAGATGGTATCAGCTGTCACCGGACGGGGAATGCAGGAATTGCTGGAGCTTATACAGCAGCTCCTTTTTGGAGAAGCCACGGAGATCACCGTAACCGTCCCCTATAATCGTGGCGATTTGATAAACCTGCTCTACGATAAAAGCCAAATCATTCTGCGGGAGGATTTACCATCGGGAGTCCTGCTGCAGGTACGGGGAACCCGGCTGGTATTGGGACGAGTAATACAGGCTCTTGGTGGTGAAAGAAAAGATGAGTAACCTGGAAGTGTTAATACAGGAGAAAGAAAACGAAATAAGGCCAGTCTTTCAAAGAATAGATGCGGTTACATACCAGAACCAGAAGCGTGTGCTGGAGTCCTTTAAGGCTCACCGGGTTTCCCCAGGCCATTTCGCAGCCGGGACCGGATATGGGTATAACGATCTGGGCCGCGAAACCCTGGAGAGTATATATGCCGTCATTTTCGGGGGAGAGGACTCCCTGGTGAGGTCTCAATTGATTTCTGGCACCCACGCCCTGTCATGCTGTCTCTTTGCACTGCTTAACCCTGGAGATCTCCTGATATCCGTAATGGGAAGGCCTTATGATACGCTCTACCGGATTATAACAGGGAAGAACGGCCTGACTTCAAGAGGGATCAGGTATGTCGAGAACCCCGTTAACCAATACGGGTCTTGTGATATGGACCAACTGGCGGCGAACCTGGCGATGAAGCCACAGGTGGTTCTGCTGCAGAGATCACGGGGCTACAGCAACGGGAGAAAGAGTTTAACCATATCTGCTGTAGCCGAGATTATTGAGGCAATCAAGGGGATTAGCCCCCGGACCGTGGTCTTAGTTGATAACTGCTACGGTGAATTCGTAGAAACAAGGGAACCCGGTCATATAGGCGCTGATCTGACGGCCGGTTCACTGATAAAAAACCCCGGCGGGGGATTGGCCCCTGGTGGCGGGTACGTGGTCGGCCGGAGAGAGCTGGTGGAACTGGTTGCGGACAACCTGATAGCCCCCGGTCTGGGGAAGGAGATAGGTCCCAGCCTCTATGACCTCAGAATAGTGTACCAGGGTCTTTTCCTTGCACCCCACGTGGTTGGGGAAGCCTTGAAGGGCGCAGTGCTGGCGTCTGCGGTTCTGGGCAGTTTGGGACTGAAGGTAATTCCCGAATGGCATCAGGAGCGGGGTGATATCGTTCAGGTGGTCCAGCTCCCGAACCTCCAGCAGTTGGAGGATTTTGTGCGGGTGGTTCAGTCTTCGTCACCGGTTGACAGCCATGTACTGCCGGAGTTTGCGTACATGCCTGGCTATGAGGATGACATAATAATGGCTGCTGGCACCTTTGTACAAGGAGCATCCATCGAACTATCTTGCGATGCCCCACGAAGACCACCATTCATGGCATTCTTGCAGGGAGGCTTGACCTACCAGCATACCCGTTACGTGGTGGGTGAGCTGGCCAGAATGCTGAAAACGACTTCAATGGATAGCGATAATTAATTAGTTGACTGCTGGTAGCTGCTAACTTCACCATCAAATACTAGCAGTAGGTAACCGTAATCTGTATAATCAGATTATCTCAGAATCATTTTTAGGGGATTGGAGGGTTATTATGGAGATAATTGCCAAAGCCCTGGCGATTGTGGTAATGCTGATCGGCATAGCTGGCAGCATAATGCCGGTACTGCCAGGCATACCGCTGGTATTTCTGGCCATTCTGGGATACGGCTGGTTTGAAGGATTCAACCACATCAGTGTACATTACATTGCCATAATGGGAACCTTAACCCTCTTATCAGTCCTGGTCGATTACATTGCCGGTGTCTGGGGCGCGAAAAGGGCAGGTTCCAGTAAGCCGGGGATGTTTGGTGCCGGACTGGGTATAGTCGTTGGTATCTTTTTCGGTCCCATAGGCATCCTGGTGGGTCCCTGGCTGGGAGCCTTTGCCGGAGAATACCTGGTTCTCCGGGACGTTAGCCAGGCAATAAATGTCGCTACAGGAACGGTCATTGGCATCTTTGCCGGTATTGCATTTAAAGTCCTGTTGGGTATTGGGATGTTGATCTCATTCCTTTTTGTAATCCTCTAATGATCTGACAAGCGGTGGCCAATCTCGCAAACTAAACAGGATTGCGCTGCTAAATCGAAATTAAGGGTGGATGAAATGACGAAACAAGACCTAATTAAACTGGCGGCAAATCAGAATGTGCAATTTATCAGGCTGCAGTTTACAGACATAATGGGTTTGCCCAAAAATGTTTCCATCACCATTGACCAGTTAGGAAAGGCCCTGGATGGGGATCTCATGTTTGACGGTTCTTCAATTGAAGGTTTTGCGCGCATTGAGGAATCGGACATGTACCTGATTCCGGATCCCGATACCTTTACCATCTATCCCTGGAAAACAACCCGTGATGGTAAAACAGCTCGTTTGATATGCGATGTATACGATTCCAACAAAGAACCATTCCTGGGATGTCCCCGGGTTAATCTGAAGCGAATAGTTGAAGAAGCCCGGGCTCAGGGATTTGAGATGAACGTCGGTCCCGAGGCCGAATTTTTCATGTTTTTAAAAGACAGTAATGGCCGTCCGACTCTTGAGACCCATGACAAGGCGGGTTACTTCGATCTGGCCCCGGTTGATCTGGGTGAGGACGCCCGGAGAGAAATGGTTCTTACTTTGCAGGATATGGGTTTCGAGATCGAGGCTTCTCATCATGAGGTGGCTCCCGGTCAGCATGAGATAGATTTTAAGTATGCGGATGCTATTACCACTGCGGACAGGGTCATAACCTTCCGTATAGTAGTTCGTACCGTTGCTCAGAAGCACGGGCTTCATGCCACATTTATGCCCAAACCGATCTACGGGATTGCTGGATCTGGTATGCACCTTAATATCTCATTATTCAGAGATGGAAAAAACGCTTTTGATGACCCTTCGTCACCAAACGGCTTGAGTGATCTGGCCATGCACTTCATTGCTGGCGTTCTGGAACATGCATCAGCCATAACCGCAATTACTAACCCAACAGTGAATTCATACAAGCGACTGGTTCCCGGGTACGAAGCACCGGTATATATCGCCTGGTCCCCCAAAAATCGCAGTCCGCTGATCCGTATTCCTGCGCGCCGGGGAATTGGAACCAGGATGGAGTTAAGGAATCCTGATCCTGCCTGTAATCCATACCTGGCACTGGCAGTAATTCTGAAAACCGGATTGGAGGGCATAAAGAACAAAGCCGTCTGTCCGCCTTCAGTTGACCAGAACATCTACGAGATGGATGTGTATGCAAGGGAAGAGGCTGGAATTCAGAGTCTGCCCGGGACTTTGCGAGAAGCGCTGCGGGAACTCAGACATGATAAGCTGGTGCAGGATGCCCTGGGACCTCATATTTACAACCGTTATATGCACGCCAAACGGATGGAATGGGACAACTACCGGGCCCGGGTTCACCAGTGGGAGATAGATGAATACCTCACTACCTTTTAAGGGCGGGGGTTTGATAGGAAATAAAAAACAGGCCTGTCTGATACAAACCAGGCGGCCTGTTTTTTACTTTACATACGCCTGACTAATCCCGTTACTATTCCTGAAATGACGACATCGTTAACAACAATTGGCTCCATGGCTGGATTCTCGGGACGTAACTCCACATAATCGTTCCGGTGGTAAAAACGCTTGACCGTCGCTTCATCATCTATAAGTGCTACCACAATATCTCCGTTGCTTGCCACCTCTTGTGAGCGGACGATTACCAGATCTCCGTCCAGTATCCCGGCCTCAATCATGCTGTCACCACTAACACGCAACAAGAAATGGTTCCCTTTGCCGAGGAAATCCGCAGATACACTGAAATATCCGTCGATATTCTCAACCGCGGTTATGGGAACACCTGCAGCCACTTTGCCCACAATCGGAAGGGTAATTATTTCAGCATCAACTGCATCCTGATCATCGTCGGCCAGTATCTCTATCGCCCGAGGCTTGCTCGGATCTCTTCTGATCCATCCTTTTTCTTCGAGCTGGGTTAGATGAACATGAACGGTGGAACTTGAGCTGAGGCCCACGGCCTGTCCAATCTCCCGCACCGATGGTGGATAGCCATGCCGTTTTAAATGGCTTTGCAAGTAGTCCAGAATCTCTTTTTGTCTGGCAGTGAGGGCAGGTTTGGTTTGCATTTTCCCCTCCGGTTTTTATTCAGTATAGCATGGAATTAAAAAACAAAACAATTGTTCGCCGTCATGCGGTGTTACGTGTGTACACCATCAATCCCAAAAACTACCGGCATTTACATTCTCCATGGCCTTAAGCATCCGCCGTTTACTGTATGGATAACGGGTTTCAAGGGTGTTTAAGAAGGCCTTTACATTGTCACGGTTGGTGGAACCGGTAACCGGACACCGGCTGGTTTTAACCGGGAGATTTAACGACGACGCTATTCGAACGATTAATTTTTCTTCCACGTAGATTAATGGTCGTATCAGCGAAAGCTCCATGCGGCTCAGGTAGGTAACCGGCCTGAAGGTGCGGTACTGCCCTTCAAACATCATCGACATCATTAGGGTCACAACTGCATCATCAAGGTGGTGCCCCAGAGCTACCTTATTGCAGCCGAGTTCGATGGCGGTACGGTTCAAAGAACCGGATCTTAGATTGGCGCAGAGAGCACATGGGTTGGACTCCTGGCGCTCTTCAAAAACCAGTGGACCTATCTGAGTTGGCACAATTCTGTGGGGCAAGCTCAAGGTGGCGCAGTAGTCGGATACAGTAGTCCAATCTTCACCCCAACCCAGATCAATCGTTACTGGAAACAGCTTAAACTTCAAAGGCGAATAATCCTTCAAAAGCTGAAGGGCGTGCAGCAGTACCAGACTGTCCTTGCCCCCGGAAACCCCTACCGCAATTCGATCACCAGTCTGTACCATCTGGTATCTTAAATTGGCCGCTTTCACCTGACGAAACAGGGATTTCGAACTCATGTTGATGCTCCTTTTTTCAAGCTAAAAACCGGTATATGCTGACCCTTGTTTACGTCACTCGTGAACATTCTACATAAGAGGTGCCGGAATAACAAAAATGTCTCAGCTCAGACCACCATGGTCTATCTTAATTAACATTCTTTGCTCATTTTAACCATAATCAATGGATTATCAACCGGAATTCTTAAAACTGGATGCTGTGATGAAATAAGACCTGTATTACGCATATAGAATGGTTGGCTGAAATTATCACTCCAGTAAAGTCAATAATAACCATTATATGAAGCAGGAGTTTCATAAACTGATGATGAATAGATGATTCAATAAGGGGGGAAGAGGTATGCTGAAGGCGATAGAAATGGAGTTGGAGACTGGACACTACTCCTTCGGCGTTTTGCAAAACGCACTGGCAGAAGTTGGGGCAATCAAAGCGTGGTACAAAGAGCATGGTGACATGAACGAGGATTCCGAGAAATTTAGAGAGATAATCTGGGTGCTATCTGATAAGGCCATTACTAGAGCTGACATTCTTACTCCTGATTTTGTTGATATCAGCAACTATCAACGCGATAAGATTATCCAAGTAGAGCGAAGTCACTCGATTTTACAGTGTGAGGAAAACATCAAGGTGATCCTGCAGAAGGTTGTGTTGACATTTACGGATGGTAGAACACTGGAGTTGATTCGACCGAAAAACCGCAGCAATGCAGAACAGTATGATTCACTGGTTAAGCTGATCGGCTGATCAATTAATTGACACCGCCATGCTGTTAACCGCCTCAACCTTAGTAATTGTCAAAAAACCCCGCATCAAATGCGGGGTATTTATTTACGGATAGAGTAATATTTACGTAATATACATTATGGTAACCAGGAGGCAAACATTGGAACCTGCAGAAACATATTTTGTTTATATTGTCCGGTGCGCTGACTCTACACTGTACACGGGTTCGACCAATAACCTTGAGTCCAGATTGAATAAGCATAACCTCGGCCAGGGGGCGAAGTACACCCGGGGACGGAGACCGGTAAGTCTGGTATACTGTGAAACGGTTTCCAGCGTTTCTGAGGCTTTGAAACGGGAAATGGAAATCAAAAGGATGAGCCGTTCCGCCAAGCTCGCATTGGTGGAGTCATGGGGAGGCAGGGAATAAGGTTAAAGCGGCGGATTGCGGTCATCTGTTCCTAGTCTTCGTAAACCTTGAAATAGGGCTGCTCTTCTTCCCAACCGCACATCTCCAGAAAAGAGTCGGGCGGTTTGACCAGTGTCGCTACGCCGCGCGCGACGACGGTACCGTCAAGCAACCGGATTTCGCTGGCTGTTTTCGCCGTAGTTTCGTTGATTTCTAGAACCCATCCCACCGTTTTCAAGGGCTGTTCAGTGGGCGTCGGGCGCAGCAACTGAATCTTCAGGTTCATCGTAACCATTGAACGCGTATAGTCTCCGTCAATCCATATCGCCCGGAAGGCTGCCTCATCCAAGAGAGCAGCAACTAATCCGCCATGAGCATGCCCTGGCCAGCCGTTAAAACGCGATGGGATAATTGTTTCAGATACAACCTGCTGGTTGAGGTTGTCGGTATAGTACTCAGCTTTAAGACTTTGTTCGTTTTCCCGGCCACATATGAAGCAGACACGAGCGCTCGGTTGTTTGTCCATTCTGCACCTCTCCTGAAATCAATCTTCGCGTATCTTCCATACAGCTTTTTCCGCTTCAAAGTCACACTGCTCCAGGAATGATTTGGGCGGTTTCAGCAGCAAGGCCTCGCAGCGGGCGGTTACCGTTCCGTCCATAAGGCGGATCTCGGCAGCAACCCGGGCCCGCTTCTCGCTAAGCTCCAAAGTCCATCCGACCACACGCAGTGGTTGTCCAGTTGGAGTAGGTCTTCGAAAGTATACATCCATTTCAGCGGTCGCCATTACCCGGTCGTAATTGCCGTCCAGCCAAATAGAACGATAGGAGGTCTCGTCGAGCAATGCGGAGACAATCCCTCCGTGCGCAATTCCCGGCCATCCGTCACCATATGGAGGTATTACTACTTCAGTGAAAACCTGCCCGGCTTCCAGATCGTTAAAATAATCGGCTCTCATGCTGATCTCATTTCCCCAACCACAGATAAAGCAATCGCGGGCAACTGGCTGTTTTTCCATACAGATCACCTACATCTTTGATATGAAACAGGAAGCTTTTTGTACACAATATTAGTGTACAACCAATTGGAAAATAAGTCTATTGATGTTCGATACAATATTACCGGGGAACTTTTCCGGGAGTGCGAAGGGTTACAATTGAGGTGAAAAATGATGCAAAGCCCATGTGATGAACACATGGGCTTATTGTGTACTACGGGTCTGGCTATTAAGAAATCTTGTTGCTGCGCAACCAGATATGCATGCGGTCAGCCTCTTTAATCAGTTCATCGCGGAAGTCCGGATGTGCTATCGAGATAAGCCGCTCGGCGCGTTCCCAGGTTGAGGCGCCTTTAACGTTTATCATTCCATACTCAGTACAAATTAAGTGAGCCGACCAGCGGGGCAGGGTAACGATTGTCCCTGGCCCGAGGGTGGGAACGATTCGGGAAGCTATGGAACCGTCTTTCCTCTTGTATGTGGAAGAGAGCGCGATGATGCCCTTACCTCCCTTAGACATGTAGGCGGCTTTGGCAAAATCCCATTGACCACCGGTACCGCTGATGTGCCGGCCGTTAGAAGACTCGGATGATACCTGACAGAAAAGATCAACCTCCAGGCAGTTATTAATGGATATCATATTTGGGTTTTTCGAAATCACCATGGGGTTGTTAATGTAAGATCCCGGGCTTATGGAGCATATCGGATTCTCGTGTATGAAATCGTACAGCCGTTGTGTTCCCAGGGCGAAGGTGTAGGCTATTTTGCCAACATCAGTGACCTTCCGAGTGCCATCAAGGCATCCGGCTTCGTACATGTCAACATATGAATCGGCCAGCATCTCAGTATGGACTCCCAGGTGTTTAATCCCGGCTGCGGCAATCATCTCGCCGATGGTGTTGGGCAGGCCGCCAATACCAAGCTGTATACAGCAACCTTCATGTATCTCCTTTATGATATGTTTGGCGATGGCTTTATCGGTTTCACTGGCTACTGCCGGTTTTACCTCAATCAAAGGTGTCCCTGGATTCCTCACCACATAATCAACCTTGGAGATGTGTATCATTTCAAACCTTCCGCCTAGAGCCACCGGCATGAGGGGATTTTCCTCCACCATGACTATCTTCGAATACTTGGTGATGGCATCTATCGCGTTAGCCTGGGGGCCGTAGTTGAAGTAACCGTATTTGTTCATAGGGCACACCTGCAGCATCGCAATATCCGGTGCCACATGCCCGTTTTCATAATAGCTCGACCGTTCGTGGAAAGCCACAGGTATAAAGTTGCACAGGTTTCTATCATGGAGCTTGCGCTCGTATCCGCTCATATGCCAGGTATGATATATGAAGTGGTCGCGTTTCTGGTCCGCCTCAACACAGGCCACAGGTCTCAGACTGGATGATGCCCGGATGTGAACATTGGTTAACTCATCCTTGCGCTCTGCTAGGGCCTGATCCAATACTACCGGCTGGCCGTTAAAACTGCTCCAGTCAATCAGGTCTCCTGATTTGATAACCTTAACTGCCTCTTCGGCTGAAACAAGCTTTTTTTTGTATTCTTCCTGTACTCGCACTATTACACCATCCTTTCATGAACATTGTTGTTATTCTTGCATTAACGGAACTCTTTCGCCTTGCGTCTAGTTCGTCCTTTCATTTATGGAACGGCCAACATCTTCTAAAATGGCCGCTGACTACCCGAAAAGGCCTGTTCAAACGCATATGAGAGACGCAAGACCGTGCTATCACCAAGCCTCCTTCCAATCACCTGCATACCGACAGGGAGTTTATCATCAGTAAAGCCTACCGGCAGTGATGCAGCAGGATGTCCCGTCATATTAAAAACATTGGTCAGCATCCAATCGGTAAACGGATTGACCTTAACCCCATTAATCTCCTTTGGACCTCTTATCTGGTGAGAGAAAGCCGGCACCGCCAGGGTGGGGCAGACCAGCAGATCATAATTGTCAAAAATCCTCTGCAACCGGTACCAAAGGTTGGTACGGACCAGTTCAGTTTTCTTGTAATCCATGGCGTTAAGGGACTGTCCGGTTTCCAGCATGTATACGATAGCCTTAGAAAACAGCTCCCTATATTCCGCCAGCAGAGGAGCATAGGCGGAGGCTATCTGTGCATACCACATGATCTCAAATGCTTCCTCAAAGGCTTTTTTGGAACCCAGGTCAACTTTAACCAGTTCCACCTGCACTCCTAGAGATTGCAATTGTTCAACCGCATTTTCAACGGCGATATGGACTCGTTTGTCCACCTGGTAGAATCCTAAATCAGGGCTGTACGCCACCCGCAGGTTCTTAACATCCTTTCTTATTTCCTGAAGGTAATCCTCACCGGTGTCGGGCAGGGAATAAGGATCCAGGGGATGATAACCGGTCATTACTGAAAACAGGAGAGCAGCATCTTCCACGGTTCGGCTAATAGGTCCGTAATGCAGGAACGGCGCCTGGGACCAGAACATGTTCTGGGGATGCCCATCATAGGGGATGCGGCCATAGGTCGGCTTAAAGCCATAAACACCACAGAAGCTCGAAGGAATCCTGATGGATCCGCCTCCGTCACTCCCTTCAGCAAAGGGAACCAGGCCTGAAGCCACTGCGGCGGCTGAACCGCCGCTGGAACCTCCTGATGTCATATCGAGATTCCATGGGTTTTTGGTGGTTCCAAACAGAAGGTTGTCGGTAGTTCCTTTGTGTCCGAACTCTGGAGTGTTGGTCTTGCCCAGGATAATAGCACCGGCTTTCTTGATACGCCGGACGCAGATAGCATCTTCCTGCGGAACGTTATCTTTAAAAACCAGAGAACCGAAGGTTGTGCGAATACCTGCGGTAGCTGTCAGATCCTTAATAGCAATGGGTACGCCGTGTAAGGGACCCAATTCTTCGCCCCGCATCACCTTTTGTTCTGCTTTTTGGGCTTCAGCCCTGGCTTGCTCCACTGCCACCGTGCAGAAGGCGTTTATCCGGGGATTTATCGCTTCAATCCTGGCAAGCAACTGGTCAACAATTTCCACCGGCGAAACTGCTTTGCTTCTGATAAGCCTGGCTAACTCGGTAGCTGAAGCGTATGCAAAATCGGCCAAGTTTCTTCCCCCTCTCTTTGCAAGAATACTATTGCGGCATTTAGCCGATTCTCTATTATTAGTTCTTCTATCCGTCGCTTACTTAACCCTTTCAGAAGAATCAGAAAATAATAACGACGGCTGCGCAGCAGTAAAAGCCGCTCTTTAAAAACGAATCAACCTTCATCTATATACGGCTTGCAGACAAATGTGGCAGCATGTAAAATGTAGAGGTTCGATGATCCAGGCCAATTCTGCGCATGATATTGAAAAGTAGATACTCATATGCTATCATTACAGGTGCAGATTTTAGGGGAGTAGCTCAATTGGTAGAGCGGCGGTCTCCAAAACCGTAGGCTGCGGGTTCGATCCCTGTCTCCCCTGCCAATAGAAATACCGTAGAAACCGGGGTTCTTTGCCCCGGTTTTTCATTTCTTTAGAAAAACAATCGAAATGGTCGATGGTTAGCCATTACGCCCTTTACACTTATTAGAATACTTTGGCTCAAGTTTGCTATCATAATAAGGGATTCTGAAGGAACGGAGACTTTCAACTTGAACCAGGCAACTGTCGATCTGCATATTCATACCACCGCCTCCGATGGGGCAACGTCTCCGGTCAAAATTGTAGATGAGGCGAAATCGGCGGGCCTTACGACCATTAGTCTCACCGATCACGAGAGCATCGCCGGAATGGATTTAATCCACGACCTGGCGGCCCAACAGGGATTGAACGTTATTCCCGGTATCGAGTTCTTGACCTGTTTCCAAGGGAAGGAGATCCACCTTCTGGGTTACTGCTTTGATCAGGGAAACAATGATTTCCGTTCCTTCGTAAAAGAGATACGTCAGAAGCGAAACCGCACCAGCCTCCAAATCGTTGATAATCTTGAACGCCTGGGTTTCAAGCTGGACAAGGAGCAGTTCTATAGAGTTGCCGATGCAGGCGGAACTATTGGTAAGAATCACATCATCATGGCCTTGTTTAAAGCCGGGTATCTGAAGACGAAGGAACAGGCGATTGATACCCTGCGTCGGTATTTATCACAAAACGGACTCGCTTATGTTGTTTTTACTGGCAATCCTTTTGCTGAAGCAGTAGAGTTGATAAGAGAAGCAAATGGTGTGCCGGTTTTGGCGCATCCCGGATTGATTCGCGACGACAAGACGGTTATTGACCTCCTCAATGCGGCTCCAGTAGGTTTGGAGGTCTATTATTACTACTTTGGAACCAATCGCAACCACCTTATAATACACTATGAAAGGATGGCTGCCGAAAGAGGTCTGGTAGTAACGGGGGGAAGCGACTACCATGGCTCCTACACCCCGGATGTCAAGCTGGGAAGTACAATGGTTCCGGATGAGGTATTGGATTCTCTCCTCCGCGGAAAAGAATCTTGATCATTCAAGATAGTCGGAGATGTGTAATAATCTATTCCGGCATCATGTATAGTAGTTTAATGGGGATACTCCTTTTCAATGGATCAAAATCCAGCTTAAGATTTGTAGCTATACGCCGATAAAAACGCAGGCATTCCGGGAAACATCCAAACTGTGGTTAGAAAGAAAGGAGATCAAATGCGTATTGCGGTTCTAATGGGTGGTATGTCCAAGGAACGTGAGGTGTCGATGAGAAGCGGCACAGCCGTGACCGAAGCCCTGCTGAGAAAGGGTTATGATGCGATTCCAGTTGATGCAGCCAATGATGTGGCCGGCAAGTTGAAAGAAATTCAACCGGATCTGGTATTTATCGCTTTACATGGCCGGTATGGTGAAGATGGAGCGACTCAAGGACTGTTGGAGGTTATGGGACTGCCCTATACAGGGTCCGGGGTCGCCTGCAGTGCTATATGCATGGATAAGGTTCTTACCAAAAAGTTATTAGTTTATGAGGGTATACCGACTGCTCCTTTCATCGTCATCAACAAACGTACTTATGGCAACTCCAGAAAGGCTTTTCATGATCAGATTATAAATGATCTGGGACTGCCGGTTGTTATCAAACCAGCAACACAGGGGTCGTCAATTGGAACCACCATAGTTCGGGACGAGTCCGTTCTCGATAAAGCGCTGGATGAGGCCTTAATGATGAGCGATCAAGCCTTGGCGGAAAAGTTCATCGGCGGGGTGGAGGTCACCGCTTCCGTGCTGGGAAATGATGATCCGGTGGTACTGCCGTTGATCGAGATTGAGGCTGCCAAAGGTGTTTATGACTATGAGGCCAAGTATACTCCGGGCGGAAGTGCTCATATCATACCAGCCAGAATTTCCAGCGAAGCTGCTATGAAAGTAACTGAGATTGCGAAACAGATCTACCTCGGTTTAAACTGTTTGGGCTTTTCACGTATCGACTTCATAATTGATTCATCAGATCAGCCCTGGGTACTGGAGGTCAATACCATACCGGGGATGACGGGATTGAGCCTCTTCCCGGATGCGGCCGCTCATAATGGGATGGGATATGACGAACTCGTTGAAGAGGTTGTAAAGCTGGCCATTGATTTCTGGAAAGTGGGAAGCTGAGCGCGGCAGGTTAAAGGATAATTCGCCGAATTTTAATATGTCTTGATTAACAGGTTTCGCCCCAATCCGCGGAACCTGTAATCTTGTTCGGCCCACGGAGTTAAGAGATAACCGGCTGATTTCTGATATAATTATTTGAGTAACAACTGATAATAGTGTGAGGTATATATTGGGCAATATTTCACGGATAGGGAACACAACCCGGGCAATACAGGAAAGGGAGAGGGTGTATATTGAAGAACCAGAACAAGTGGATAATCATTGCAGTTGCATTAGTCATACTGGCAGTCATATCAGCCGTCAGCAGACTGTATGTTGATTGGTTATGGTTTAGTTCGCTGGACTTCGACGGGGTTTTTAAGACTACCTTGTTTACCAAATGGGGACTGGGAATCGGGGTATTCCTGATCGCCTTTATATTCATATTTGGCAACCTCTGGTTAACCAGAAGATACCTTAACCAGAGGCTGGAACTAACTAATGAGGATGGCCGGGAGATCATCTTTGACGAGCAGCCCGGTTGGGACACCATCCTGAGGTCTGCCAATACCGGTTGGATATTTGCATTCATGAGTTTTCTTATGGCACTTGGCCTTGGTTTTATGACCGCCGAGAAATGGATTATCGTCCAGCAGTATTTCAACCGGGTCGCTTTCAATATGAAAGACCCCATATTTAGCCGGGATATAGGTTTTTACATCTTTGACCTGCAGTTTTTTCAGATGCTTTACAACATCCTTATGCCTATCCTTGTATTCACAGCGATAGCTGTTGGATTTGTCTATCTGATGATGGCGGCTTTCAAGTTAATCAGCTTTGACTTGAGAGAACTTAACTGGCCCAAGGGTCACCTGGTACTGATCCTCAGTCTGATCTTTCTCTGTAAATCCTGGGGATACAAGCTGGCCGCCTACAGCATTCTGTATTCCAACAACGGGGTGGTATATGGTGCCGGGTATACGGATGTCCATGCCCGGCTTATGGCATACAAGATACTGATGGTTGTCACGATCATCGCCGCCGCGGTTTTAATATTGAACCTGGTAATCAAACGCATGAACTGGGTCCTGGTCAGTCTGGGGCTCTGGGTGGGAGTGGCCGTTATTTTTGGCACCGTTTACCCGGCCATTGTGCAGAAGCTATCGGTAGAACCTAACCAGTTCAATCGTGAGAAACCGTACATTGAGAACAACATTAAGTATACCCGGGCTGCCTATAACCTTGATACGGTTGAATCCAAACCTTATGAAATGACCTATGACCTTACCTGGGATGAACTACAGGCCAACCAGGCTACGATTGAGAATGTACGTCTCTGGGATTGGCAGCCTCTAAAGAAAACACTGCAGGCCATCCAGGAGATCAGGCCGTATTACAGCTTTCACGATATTGACATTGACCGGTACATCATTGATGGAAGATACCGCCAGGTCATGCTGGCCGCGCGGGAGCTTTCGCAGGAGAATACACCCCAGACCTGGATCAATCGCAAACTCGAATACACCCATGGCTATGGATTGACAATGAGTCCTGTTAATGAGGTGGCCCAGGAGGGTCTTCCGGTAATGTTCCTCAAAGATATTCCCCCCCGTTCTAGTGTCGACGTGAAGGTGGAACGTCCCGAGATTTACTTCGGCGAGGAAGAAAGCTCTTACGTCATTGTTAATTCCAAGACCGAGGAATTCGATTACCCGATGGGAAGCAAGAACGCCCGCTCCACCTATAAAGAGGATACTGGCATTACGATGGGCTCGCTGGCAAAACGGTTGATTCTTGCCTGGGTTCTGGGCGATTACCGGATAGTCATTTCATCACAGATTGAAGCAGACAGTCAGTTGCTAATGAACCGCAATATTATGGAAAGGGTTCACAAAATTGCTCCCTTCCTGCAATATGACCGGGACCCGTATCTAGTGCTAAGTGATGATGGCAAGCTTTACTGGATGATAGATGCTTATACTACCAGTGAAAACTACCCTTATTCTGAGCCATTTGACGGTCGTAAGAATTACATCCGGAATTCGGTTAAGGTGGTAGTGAACGCCTACAGCGGGGAAACAACCTTCTATATTGCTGATATTGAAGACCCGTTAATAAAGTCTTTGGACCGAATATTTCCTGAACTCTTGCAGCCATTGGACCGGATGCCTGCGGGAGTAAAGTCGCATATCCGATACCCCGAAGATATGTTTTCTATTCAGGCCAACATGTACAGCCTTTACCATATGACCGATCCCTCGGTGTTTTACAACAAGGAAGACAAGTGGAATATTCCGCAGGAGATTGTCGGGGAGAAGCCGGAACAGGTCCAGCCATATTATATTATCATGCAGCTTCCCGATGAGGATGCACCAGAGTATATTCTAATGCTCCCATTCACTCCCAATACCAAACAGAACATGGTCGGCTGGCTCTGTGCACGTTCTGATGGAGAGAATTACGGCAAACTTAAGGTCTACGATTTCTCCAAACAGGAATTGATCTACGGACCCATGCAAATAGAATCACGTATCGACCAGAACTCGGAGGTCTCGGAGCAGATGACCCTGTGGAGCCAAAAGGGTTCCAGTGTATATCGGGGGAATCTGATAGTTATCCCAATTGAGAACTCCATGCTCTATGTAGAACCGGTCTACTTGCAGGCGGAGCAGAGCCAGATCCCGGAACTAAGACGGGTTATAGCAGTATATGGCGATACTGTGGTCATGGAACCGACGCTCCAGGGAGCACTGCAGAAGATATTTGGGCAGGGGGGACAGATAACCCCATCTCAGGAGGAAGAACCTGACGGCGCCATAGCACCGCCAGACCAGGATACCATAGGTGATATTGCCCGCCAGGCCAAGTCATATTTTGATAAAGCCCAGAATGCTTTGAAATCAGGGGACTGGAGTGCCTACGGAGAGAACATCGAACAGGTAGGGAAGAGTCTCGAACGCCTGATCGGCAAAGCTGAGGGAGAATAGTTATGATCATCGAAGTTGCCGACGGAATAAAATTTATAAGAGCTCAGAGTGCGGGATTCCCTTTTTGCCACTGCCTGTTTATCGATTCGGAAATCCGTGCGGTGATTGATACCGGGGCAGGGGAAAAAGCCTTTGCCCCAATAGAACCCTCCCGGGTCGATATGGTCATTAATACTCACTATCACCGTGATCATACGGTGGGAAATCACCTCTTTCCTCAAGCCAGTGTGCTGGTCCACCGCCTGGAATACCCGCCGCTGGTTGATGAAGAGGCACGCATGTATTATTCAGGAATAACACGGATTAAGAAGATTGATAAGCCAGAGAGCAAACACCTGGAGAAGGCTAAAGACAGCAGCCTCATCCCTCCCCGAGAGTTCCGGGTAGATGGATTTATCGCTGATGGAGAGGTCATTGATTTTGGCCATACACGGGCTACCGTGCTTCATACCCCGGGACATACGCCAGGTCATGTTACTTTCTACTTTGAACGCGAGGGAATTGTGTTTGGCAGCGACATTGATCTGGTTCCCTTTGGACCGTGGTATGGAGACCACCTGTCCAATCTCGATGACTTTGAGGCCTCAATCCGCAGGATTATTGACCTTAAACCCAGGATCTACTGCTGCTCTCACCGCAAACCGATCCGGGAGAACATCGAAGAAAGGCTCCTCGAATACCTTGGTAAAATCTCTGAAGCCGAAAACCGGATTCTACAGCATCTTGGTGAGCCGGCATCGCTTGATGAACTGGTAGGCCGGAATATATTTTATAAAAACTACGACTATGCCTATAACGGCTTCTGGGAGAGAAATATGATCGAAAAGCACCTGGAGCGATTAGTCAAGAAGGAACGAGTGGTAATGGTCGATGAGGATCGATATGTAAAGAGGGTATGAGATACCGTGATATGACAACCACCAGGGGGTAGACATGAAAAAAATTGTTTGCATCGGAGACAGCATCACCTACGGTTTTCCCTACGGAGAAGAGGCCTCGTGGACCCGGATGTTGGCCGAGGCTACCGGATTTTTGGTTATAAATCGGGGCATAAACGGGAATACGACCGGAGACATGTTGGACCGGTTTTCCCGGGATGTTTTAGCCTACAACCCGGATTACGTAATTATAATGGGCGGAGCCAATGATATCGCATGGCGGGAGTCAATCGACCGTATTACCTGGAATCTTGAAGAAATGGTGAATTTGGCTGCCGGGCATGGTATAAAAGTTATCTTTGGCTTGCCAACCCCTTTCAGTTACCAGGAATTCGAAGCCCGTCTTGCCAGGGTAAGGAACTGGATGATAAAACATGCCGCCGAGAAAGATCTGCAGACTATCGATTTCTACGGGGCTTTCTTCAATGATCAGGGTGATCTCCTGGAAGATCTGTTGTTGGATGAAGCCCATCCCACCCGTGAAGGTTATCGCCGGATGTTCGAGGCGATACCTTTGTCAATTTTCGTTTAATCGCAGCGATAAATGTATCTTTGAAATGCCATTGCTGACTGCATCTGCATATTTATTCATGAATTTGCAGGAATCAAGGTCTAGTTGTGGTATTCTATATTACAAATATTAGTTTGCAAACGTTTTTTCTATATATGCTAAGAGGTGTACCGTGAAGAGACTGTCGAAGCATATTAGTCTGTTGGAACTACCCCAGTTCCAGTATCCTTTCTGCAACTGCCTGTGGATTGAGGATGAAATAAACTGCCTGGTTGATTCCAGCCCGACAGATGAGGAACTGGCCAAAATTAAGGGAAAACCTGTGCACTTAATAGTAAATTCGCACGGCCATATAGACCACAACCGGTCCAATTACCGCTTTCCCCAGGCACAGGTCTTGCTGCATGAGACCAATCATTGCCTGGTTGCGTCCGAAGAAGGATATTTGCGCGAATTCGGGTTTGACCGCTATCTTAGTAAAGCCGGACAGACTATGTACCTGCGAAAACCTGGTTACCGGCCACGACCTGCTGATGGCTTCCTTGAGGATGGACAGATCATTAATGTCGGCGAAACACGGTTTGAGGTCCTGCACCTGCCCGGACACATATATGGCCACTGTGGTTTCATCTTTCACGATGAAGGATTTATCTATACCGGCGACATTGATCTTAATCGGTTTGGCCCATGGTACGGCAACATCTCTTCTGATGTGGACGATTTTATTCGGTCCATTAATAAACTTATCGAAATACAACCTGACATGATGATAACCAGTCACGGACCCCGTCCGGTAACCTCGGGCATAAAATCCGGTCTGACCCGCTATAGGGACATCATTTACCAGCGTGAAGAGGAGATAGTCAAACTGCTCTACAGGGGAAAACACACGGTTTGGGAGATCGGTGCGGAGCTGCCGATATATAAACGGCTCCTTGAGCCGCGGGAGGTTTTCTACCTGTATGAATGCGCCATGGACTGGAAACACCTGCAGCGGCTGGAACGCCAGGGCCGGGTTGAACGTAAGGGGGATAAGTATTATCTTAACCACGGGATCAGGCCTTCCAACCTGAACCTTGGTTAAACTGAAAACTGAATGAGGGGGGGAGAAAATGAGGTCGGAATTGAAGAAGCTCTCCCAACGTATTTCACTGTTGGAGGCTCCTGAGTACACTTTTCCGTACTGTAACACAATTCTGGTCGAGGATGACCTTAGCTGTCTCATCGACACTTCGGTAACCGATGATGCCTTTCACTATCTGCGCACGAGACACCTGGATCTAATCGTCAGCACACACTACCATGTAGATCACAACATGCACAACATACATTTTCCGCAGGCGAAGATTATGGCGCACGAAGCTGATTTTCCGTACCTGGGCTCACGAGAACGTTTCGTCACCACCCTCGGAGGCCAGTACTTTGGGGATGAACTTACTCGTTACCTGAAGCTGGATATGCTCGGTTACCAGTTCCGGGAGCCGCATGAGACTATGATTGATGGTACGGTCATCGATCTTGGTCACACCAGGGTTGAGGTCCTGCACCTTCCCGGTCATACTCCAGGACACTGTGGTTTTCTGTTTCCTGAACTGGGGATGGTTTTTTCAACTGATCTGGATTTGGCCCGGTTTGGACCCTGGTATGGGAATGCCCTGTCCAACGTAAACGACTTCATAAATTCCATCGACCGGGTAATACAGATGAAACCTGAAATGCTTATCACCAGTCATGCTACCGGACCAATAACATCTAACATTCAGACTCGGATGGCCAGATTCCGGGATGAGATCTACCGCCGGGAAAAGGGCGTTATCGAAGCACTTCACCGGGGAAAACATACACTCTGGGAAATTGTCGATGAAAACATAATCTATCGCAAGTTCCATGAACCGCAGATGCGTTATTTCGAATGGTTCATGATTAAACAGCATGTGGAACGTTTGGCGCATCTGGGCAAAGTAATCTGCGACAATGACAGGTATTACCTCCGCAGCGGTGTCCGCCCATCCAACATCAACCTCGCCTAAAAGTGATGCAAGGGAAGTGATGCAAGGGGTCTGACCCCTTGCATCACTTTTTGTATCTTTAGATCGTGGTGGGGGTTTGTTCGCGGGGCAGGGGTTTGATCTCCATTATCCGGGGTTCCTGACCAGGTTGCCATACCTTTACTGCCACTTGGGGCAGGGAAGCCGCATCACTGTACCGTGCGGTTACGGATGCTGCCCAGTTGATGTCATCAGGCTCCGGGTCTCCAAAGTACCTGAGCACTGAAGTCGGACCCGGATGGGTAGCAACCTTTAGGAGGTAATCTTCGGAATTCGCCAGTTTAAGTAAGGCTTCGTTTTCCGTGGCCTTGCGGCCGACTACCAAAATAGCCCGCGAGTCAAGTGTAAAATGGCGGCCGTATTTGAGGACTTCAGTCTCATGCGGCTTTGCCTCCGGTCTTAGCTCAATAAGATGACGCAGGCGTTTGGAGAAGTTTTCCACCGTTAACAGGCACCCGCCTGCTGGAGAAGGGTACTCGGTTATCCCTAATTGTTCGGCTAATTCCATCTGCCGCACCCGTGACCTGCCGCTGATATCCAGGAGCTTTTCACGGTCTACCCAGCCCTTTTCTTCGGGAATGGTTGGCGGAAGGAGTTGGGCTGATAGGGGACGCAGGATTAATCCACGAAAACCGGAGATCTTGTCCACCGCAGCTAATGCTGATTTATTCTGGCTCATGGGGCGTTGACCCAAAACCTCTCCGGTAATGATAAAACTGCCTCCGCTCTCCTGCATATACTCGCCAGCTTTCCTGATCATAAAACCGTGACAGTCGATACAGGGATTCATATTCTTACCATAACCGTATTTCGGGTTCCGAAGCACCTCCATGTATTCATCCGATATATCGATGGTCTTCAATGGTATCCCGAGATCGTTGGCTGCCATGGCGAGTTTTTGATCACCCCCGAAAAAGGGGGACTTGAAGTTAACTGCTTCAACCTCGATCCCTTGCCGCTTTACCAGGCAAACTGCTAATTGCGAGTCTAGGCCTCCAGAAAAAAGGCTAATCGCTTTCAAAGATAATCCTCCTAATTTCAAAATGTATTAATTCCTGGTTTACCAGACAGCAATCTTACTAAACTGAAGCTTTTTTATGATAACTGTCTCATTTGTTATTGTAACCATATTGCTGGAAATCCTTTTCCGTAATCAGTCTAACACCATTGCGCCGTAAAAGAGCTGCAGTTACGCCATCTCCGGGGGTTAGACGTCTGGAGAATGAACCATCGTAAACCTCATCACACCCACAGGAGGGGCTGTGGGACTTGAAAATAGCCAGGCTAACCTGGTTGAGGCGGGCTAATTCCCAGCAGGAATAGGCACCATGTACATATTCATCGGTAACATCATCACCTTGCGAATTAATGACCCGGGCCCTGCCATCAAGAACATCATTCCCGTCTCCCCCCTTTATTTCCGCTGGCAGACGGGGGATGGGGAGTCGGCCCATAGTCTCCGGACATACCAAAAAATGAGGATGAGATGCCAAAAAGGTGCAGATCGGAGGACAATGATTGTTTTCTCCGTTATACTTACAGTTGATTCCAACGAGGCAAGCGCTTACCATTATCATTATAGAACCTCATTTTGTCTTTTTGCCTTATTTATATTAATAACAAAAACCCCTTTCTGACAAGGAGTGTACGATGGATATCAAAGTCCTGATCGCCGAAGATGACCCAAAAATAATTAATCTCATTCGCATGTATCTTGAGCGTGAGGGAATGAGTGTGGTCTGTGCCGCCGATGGCCGTGAAGCGGTACGGCTTTTTGAGGAAGCAAGTCCTGACCTTCTCATCCTGGATATTATGATGCCCGAAATGGATGGATTAGAGGTATTAAAACATATTCGCAGGAATCATTTCACACCAGTAATTATTTTGACCGCCCGGGACGATGAGCTGGATAAGATCATCGGACTCGAAATCGGGGCTGATGACTATGTGACCAAGCCGTTCAGCCCCCGGGAATTGGTGGCCAGGGTTAAATCTCTATGGAGGAGAACTAGTTCCTCCCCTCTTGAAACTGATAAACGCCTCGTGTTTCCAGACTTGATCATTGATAGTGAACGTCGTGAGGTCCTGTTCAGGGGCCAACCGGTGAGGTTGACCCCCAAGGAGTTTGAACTGCTCCACTTTCTGGCCGAATCTGCAGAGCGTCCTTTCTCCAGGGATACCTTGCTGATGCGAGTCTGGGATTATGACTATCCCGGTGATGACCGAACCGTTGATGTCCATATTAAACGGCTCCGCAAGAAACTATCCCATGATAAATACACCTACCTGCAGACAGTGTGGGGGGTGGGTTATAAGTTTGAGGTGAAACCTGCTGAGGATTAACAAGGTATGGGTTAAGTACTTTGCCAGTTATGTTATTGTAATTATGCTGGTCATGATCGTCTGGGGAACGGCCTCTTCCGTTTTTATCGAAAACTATATGCAGCGCAGAACCCAGGAGCAGCTGCTTAATACGGGAGAGGAGATCAACCAGGTGATTGGCCTGACTGGTCCGGGTCAGATTACGGGTTCCTTTTTGCGGCTTTTAAGCAGACAGTTTGACGGAGAGCTATACCTTACGGATACCAATGGTTTTGTCTTTGCCTCCTCTAAGGGCCCAGGAACATTAAGTCTGGTGCTGTCAGAAGAGGTCAGAGACGATATTTTGGCCGGAAAGAACGTTACCCAGGCCTGGGAGATACCGGGCAACCAGGAAAGGGTCATTACCGTAGCCACCCCCATTATTCATAATAACCAGGTAAGTGGTGCCATTGTTCTGGTAGCTCCGGTTAAAGGGGTGGAAGCCGCAACCAAGGCAGTTCAATCCCAGGTGGGCAGGGCCAGCGTCATCGCCCTGATACTTGGTGCAGCGGTCAGTCTAGGGGTATCTTATCGAATGACCGCCCAGATTAGAGAAATCTCTCGCGGCACCAAGAGATTTGCCCAGGAGGACATGGAATGCCGTATCCCGGTAATCACCAATGATGAACTGGGTGATGCGGCTCAGAGTTTTAACGAGATGGCAGAAAGGATTGCTTCCAGTGCCGCCAAACGCCGCAACCTGCTGGCTGGTGTTTCCCATGAGGTCAGGACCCCGCTTACGAATATCAGGGGTTATGTTGAGGCTCTTCGCGACAAGGTAATACCGCCCGGTGATGTCGACCAGACTCTGGACCTGATTCATGATGAGGCCTTGTTCATGGAGAAGATGGTCAGTGACCTGATAGACTTATCCCGCCTGGAGAATGAAAATTATAAACTGAACCTGACTCAGGTCAATCTCACCGAAGTGATGTTTAAGGTGTCACAAAAGCTGCAGCAGTTGGCTAACAAAAAGAACAACATAATAACGGTGGATACGGATGCAGACGTGCTGTTGAAAGCGGATGAAGTGCGGATCGAACAACTGGTAACCAATCTGGTTAAGAATGCTTTACAGTTTACCGAGAATGGTCAGGTCAAAATATCAGCCCGTCTGGAGGAGGAAACCGCAGTCTTGTTAGTCACTGACGACGGGATAGGGATTGAGAAAGAACAGATCCCTCTGTTATTCGACAGTTTTTATAAGGCGGATCCCTCCCGTTCCAAGTACCACGCTGAAAGCGGGTTAGGACTGGCGATAGTCCAAAGCATAGTAAAACTGCACAACGGCAGCATTGTCATTGATAGTGAGCCCGGTCTGGGTACGACGATTACGATTTCTTTGCCGCAATCATCCATTAAATTTTAAAAAATGTTCATACTTGTTTAATATTAGTTGGGTATAATCAGAAAAAAGTAAAAGAGAACTCAGTCTTAGTAAGGTGATGGCTGCCGATGATTGCTAACATTGCAGTCGGTTGAACAACCACGAGACAGAGAATACAGCGAAAGGAGTGATGTGTCGATGAAACGCAGTTCATTAATAACCTTAGTTCTGGTTCTGATGCTTGGAATCATGCTTGGCGGTGGTTTAGTCACTCACGGTCAGGATTGGCCAATCGTGAAAGACCTGATTGGTACTCAAGAATCATTGGTAAAGGTTGACCCTTCTTACCAGACGGTTGCTGGTTCCACCTCGGTAAACATTGGACCGAATAACATTGCAGATATGGTGGAGAAAGTGAGCACCGCAGTGGTAAACATAGAAACCAAGGTTACTGTCACCACTAACAATCCATTCTTCAATGATCCATTTTACCGGGAATTCTTTGGTGATTCCATGCGACCACGAACCCAGGTGGAAACCGGAATCGGCACCGGAACGATAATCACCGATACCGGATACATCCTGACCAATTACCATGTAGTCGAAGGGGCAGAGTCTGTTTCCATTACCCTGGTCGGTTCGAATAAGTCTCTGCCAGCCAAAGTAGTCGGTTATGACGACCAGCTCGACCTGGCGGTACTGAAGGTTGACGCTGGACATAAACTGCCATATTTGACTCTTGGTAATTCTGACAACACCCGGGTAGGGGAATGGGTGGTGGCCATCGGTAATCCATATGGATTGGATCATACGGTAACTGCCGGAGTGATAAGTGCAAAGGAGAGACCGGTGACTATTGAAGGACGCCGGTATAAAAACTTCATTCAAACGGATGCCGCCATTAACCCTGGAAATTCAGGCGGTCCACTTTTAAACACCAAGGGAGAGGTCATAGCGATCAACACTGCCGTCAATGTTGAAGCACAGGGAATTGGGTTTGCTATCCCGATCAATACCGCCAAGGATGTATTAAACCAGTTGATAAGCAAGGGCAAGGTTGTACGGCCGTATATGGGGGTTTACCTGCGTGACCTTTCTTCTGAACTGGCCGACTACCTTGGTGCACCGGGAACACAGGGGGCGCTGGTGGCCGAAATCATTGCGGGAACTCCAGCCAGTAAGGCGGGTATCAAACCAGGGGATCTCATACTTGAGATAAACGGGTCCAGTGTCAGTAATGCAACCGATCTCACAGAGCGAATCGGTAAAATGAAGGTTGGGGATAAAGTTGTACTAAAGATCCTGAGGGAGAAAAAAACCATCAATATCACGGTTATCCTAGACGAAAAGCCATAGAAAAATGCCGGGATCTGGAAGGGATTAGCATTCTGTTAGGCGAATTGATAGAATTACATTAAGGTCGGGGACTGGTTCCTCGACCATTTACTTGTTTCTGTGGAGGAGATATGGTGGAATGTAAGCAGTAGCTTATTTGCCACATGTTCTTTGTGTCCGAGCAAAAATATGACCGTACAACAACATTAAACGTAAAATGGGGGGTGGAGCCACATGGCGGATGGCATAAAAAGAATCGGAGTATTAACCGGTGGGGGAGACTGCCCGGGACTTAACGCAGTAATCCGCGCTGTGGTTAAGTCGGCAATCCTTGACTATGACTATGAAGTTATTGGGTTTGAGGATGGCTTTAAAGGCCTGGTAGAGAACTCATTTCGCCAAATGGGGGTGGCTTCCGTTGCCGGTATCCTGCCTAAAGGGGGTACGATTCTCGGAACCACCAACCGGGATAACCCATTTGCTTACCCGGTTACCCTTGATGGTAAGCTGGTCAAGCAGAACATGTCATCCCGTGTCCTCTCTAACCTGGAGGCCCTCAAAGTTGATGCATTGGTTGTCATTGGCGGAGATGGAAGCCTGTCTATTGCTAACGAGATGGCGCAACTCGGTGTTAAGGTCATAGGAGTTCCCAAAACAATAGACAATGACCTGTCAGCTACTGACTTTACGTTTGGGTTCAATACTGCGGTAGCCACCGCCACCGATGCGATCGACAAACTGCACACTACTGCAGAGAGCCACCACCGGGTTATGGTCCTGGAGGTTATGGGCCGGTATGCCGGCTGGATCGCATTGGAATCCGGAATAGCAGGTGGTGCTGATATCATACTTATTCCGGAAATTCCCTATAACATTCAATCGGTGTGTAACAAGGTTAACGAGAGGTATGCAGCCGGAAAGAAATTCAGTATTGTGGTGGTTGCGGAGGGTGCCCATCAGGCCGGTGAAGGCATGGTAGTAAAATACACAGTTGCCGAGAGCCATGACCCAATTCGGCTGGGGGGTATCGGTAACAAGGTGGGAGCCGATATCGAAAGATTAACCGGCAGCGAAGCACGGGTAACAGTTTTGGGTCATCTGCAGCGGGGCGGTATACCTACTCCTTTTGACAGGATTCTTGGAACCCGGCTGGGAGTGGCTGCAGTTAAGAGCATCGCCGAAGGCCGTTTCGGAACCATGGTCAGCCTGCAAACCCCTAATATTGTGAACGTACCTCTAACCGATGCAATTCATGAACTTAAGAAGGTTCCGGTTGACGGTGATATGATTGCTGCTGCTCGTTCAATAGGAATATGTCTAGGTGATTAGGTATACGGGACCAGGGAACGCCCTCAGGCATTCCTCTACTCGTAATAGGATATGAATATCAGGGGGAATAACATTGGGGTGAAAAGGATTGCAATTCTCGGTGCCGGTGTTATGGGCGCCGGTATCGCACAGGTAGCTGCCCAGGGTGGTTATGAGGTTATAATTAGGGACCTGCAGATGTCGCTGGTCCAGGAAGGCCTGAATAGAATACTTATTTCTTTGGAGGAGAAGGTACAATCAAAGGAAATATCCGCTGAAGAACGGGACCAGATATCATCCCGGCTAAGGGGTACTACGGATCTGACAGAGATCCACAATGCGGATATGGTGATTGAAGCCATAATTGAAAACGCATCAGTTAAGAAACAGGTGTTCGCGGAATTGGATAATCACTGTAAAGAGGACACCATACTCGGTACCAATACTTCTTCACTTTCCATCTCCGAAATCGCCTCGGCGACAAAAAAACCGCAGCGGGTTATCGGGGTACACTTCTTCTATCCGGTGCCAGCCATGGAGGTGGTTGAGATTGTAAGAGGATTACAAACCTCTGACGAAACCGTTGCCACAACACTGGAAGTAACCCGTAACATGGGGAAAAAGGCGATTGTGGTTAAACGGGAATCACCAGGGTTTGTAGTGAACCGCATAATGGCCAGTATGATTAATGAGGCTATATGGGTGTATGGCGAGGGTCTGGCCAGTGCGGAAGATATTGATATGGCCATCAAACTCGAAACCGGTATGAAAAAAGGGCCATTGGAAATGGCCGATATTCTGGGGCTTGATACTCTGTATTCAGGAATAATGGCATTATACGAAGAATTTAAGGATCCCAAGTACAGACCCCACCCTTGTTTTTCAACGATGGTGAAGTCCGGACATTTTGGTCGCAAAACCGGTCAAGGGTTTTACAGATATGAGTAGTAGACTACTGACATAGACATATCTTGTCAGGGTTCAACTCAACAACCGCTTAGTAAGAGGAGGGGGCTTTGTGGTTTGTAAACCGGTTAAACTGAAAGGTCTGCTGATGGGGATTCTGCTCGCCGGGTTTTTCTTCGGGACGATAATCTGGGGAGTAAACTTTGCGCTGGGTCCAGAAGACAAGACCTTTAGGATTCTGTTGCTGGGACCAGCCTATTTGATGCTTCTGGTGTATATCTGTCTGTGGCTTGGTCTGGCTACCATGAAGTACACTGCCAATGACGATGGCCTGATCATTGCCTGGCTGCATAAACGCTACACCATCCCCTGGTCAGATATAACCGAGGTGGTTAGGGTTAGCGGGAGGCTGAACCTAATCAGTTTCCTGGGAGTCAGCTGGCCGGGATATATTGCTGGCACCTATGATGTGAAGGGCGTTGCTACCGGCAAGTTGTTTGGCACCGACCTTGAACAACTCCTGGTAGTAAAAATGGGTCCAATCAGCTATGGGATTACGCCATCTGATGAATTTATTCAGGCAATTGCCGAGCGTTCTCAGAAGGAGGTAAAACCTCTCGATATGTACGATGTTGCGGATGATGTCATCGGGAAGATGATCAATGAAGACCTGGTTTATCTGGGTCTATTTGCTCTGAACATCCTCTGCATCGTATTTTTAATGATTTACCTGGCGATCTTTTTCCCGGGCTCGGGAGCCGATCGCGTGGTTATTTTACTGCTGGTTCTGGCTCTGGCGATTTTCGCTTTCAACATGGTTAATGCCAGCCGCCTTTATCACTATATACATGTTGCAGCCTACTTGCTGTGGCTGGTAGGCGTTATAATCAACATCGCATTCCTGGTGATATCCATGTCAATCATTGGGTTTGGCGTTTAAGAAAAAACAATACGGTAATACAAAAATTACAGCAGAAGAAGGGTAAGAAATGCAGATAGGGTTAGTAGGACTAAGCAACTCCGGCAAGACAACACTGTTTCAACTACTCACTGGAATGAGAGAATCCCCCGGTTCTCAGGGTAAGACCAACCGCGGCATTGTAAAAGTCCCTGATCCACGGGTTGACTATCTGTCTGGTCTCTTTAATCCCAAAAAAACCACCTATGCTACCCTGGAAGCGGTGGACATACCAGGTCTGATTCCGGGGGCCGAACGGTCGACCGTTTCATTCTTGACCGCTGTCCGGGAAGCTGATGTCCTGATTCATGTTATTCAGGATTTCGAGAACCCGGAAGCCCCGCACCTGGAGGGTAATCTAAATCCGCTGCGCGACCTGGAATTAGTACTTTACGAACTGCTTCTGGCCGATCTCGACCAGGTCGATAAGCGTATTGAACGTATCAGAACCGGGAAGCCGAATAAGGCGAACGCCGAGGAAATTGACCTGCTCAAGAGACTGAAGGATACCCTGGAGGCTGAACAGCCTATATCCTCACTTGAACTATCCGCCGAAGAAGCGCTCCTGGTCAGAAACTACCGTTTTTTAACCGCCAAACCATACGTAGTTGTTGTAAATATTGATGAATCGCGGATTTCGGAACATGAAACGAATCACGCGTCGGAAATAGCAGAGTACTGCAGAACACAGGAAATTCCCCTGCAGTATCTCTCGGCCAGGATTGAAAGCGAGATTGCCGAATTGGATGGCGACGAACGCCAGCTTTTTTTGGAGGAGTTAAACATCATTGAGTCCGGTTTAGTTATCGTTACCCGTCTGGTCTATTCAAGGCTGGGCCTTATTTCCTTTTTCACGGTTGGCGAGGATGAGGTTAAAGCCTGGACAATAACTAGGGGTATGGCCTCCCGGGAAGCGGCAGGAAAGATCCATTCTGATATTGAAAGAGGATTTATCCGGGCGGAAGTGGTCGCCTTCGATGACTTTAAAAAGGCAGGCAGCATGTCGGCAGCCCGTACCGAGGGAACCTTACGCCTGGAGGGCAAGGACTATACAGTTAAGGATGGCGATATCGTACATTTCCGCTTCAACGTCTAATCTTTGCGTCCAAGGAGGCACTCCCCTTGACGCAGATGGGGGAATAAATTATGTCATTGCGTGGCTGTGCGGCGATTGTAGGGTTGGGAGAACTGGCACCAGTATTGAATCCCAAGGGTTTGACTACGCTTGGCATGGCAGCCCGGGTCACCAGTGAAGCCTTAAAGGATGCCGGCCTGTCCATCACTGATGTTGATGGGGTACTCGCTGCACCTGACACCATAGAGGACCCCCTTATGTGGGGAGGTTTGGTAGCTGAGTATCTAGGAATCAAGGCTAACTATGTAGATATTGTCGACCTGGGGGGTGCTACCGCTGCTGCCATGGTCTGGCGGGCGGCAGCAGCAATCAATGCAGGGATGTGTCATACGGTGCTCTGTATAACCTCTGACCTGTGGGATGTGTCCAGGTTCTACAGCAACTTCATTCCCCGGCTTTCAACCGAAGCCCAGTATGAACTGCCATATGGTCCTATGGGTGCAAATTCGGGGTACGCGATGATTGCCCAGCGCCATATGCACCTTTACGGTACCACTCCTGCCCAGCTAGCTAAAATAGCTGTGGACCAGCGGACTAATGCCTGCCACAACCCTGACGCTCTTTATGGCAGCAAACCCATTACCATCGAGGATGTCCTGAATTCACCCTTGGTCGTCGACCCTTTGCACCTCCTGGAAATTGTAAGACCCTGCAGTGGTGCGGCTGCAGTTATCGTGACCAGCAGCGAAAGAGCATTGGACTGCGCCTCAAAACCGATATACCTTCTGGGGGCAGGTGAGCATGCCACCCATTCATCGATTATCTATAGCCCTGATATTACAACTTCACCCATAAAACAATCAGCCAGCCGGGCATTCGCCATGGCCGGCCTGACCCCCGGCGACATGGATCTGGTATCGCTTTATGACTGCTACACCATTACCGTCATAGTCTCCCTGGAGGATGCTGGCTTCTGCGCTAAAGGGGAGGGAGGTTTTTTTGTAGAGCAGACCGACCTAACATTCAGAGGAAAACTCCCCTGCAACACTCACGGTGGCCAGCTATCCTGGGGTCAGCCCGGTCTGGCCGGGGGAATGTCACATGTTACCGAAGCGGTAAGACAGTTGCGAGGCGACTGCGGCCTCCGGCAGGTACAGAATGCGCGCCTGGCACTGGTTAATGGCAATGGGGGAATTATGAGTGATCAGGCCACCCTGATCCTGGGAAGAGAGGTCTACTGATGAAAAGGCCATTTTTGCCAACAACCCCGGTTTCTGAGCTCTACTGGTCATACCTGCAGCGGAATGAGCTGTGGATCCCCAGGTGTAATTCATGCTCCCGACTGGTGTTCTATCCCCGGGAGATTTGTCCCCACTGTTCTGGTCTCGATTTTACCTGGGATCGGCTGTCAGGCACAGGCCAGATCTATTCCTTTACAGTAATCCGCAGACCCTTCATACCAGAATTCTCGGCTATAGCTCCCTATGTATTCGCCATCGTAGAATTGAAGGAAGGGATCAGGATGGCCAGCAACATCATCAATTGCCCGCCGGAAGATGTATATATCGGAATGAAAGTACGTGCGGTTTTCACTAAGGAAGAAAACGATCGGAATCTGGTCCTGTTTGAACCGGATTCAAAATAAAAAATGAGACCCTTCAGTCTGATACAGCCGGAAGGTATTCATACTTAAAATCAATCACCTCGAATTCGGGATAACCTCCTAAGTGCCTGTCGATTGCCTCCAATGTCTCCTGCACTCCGCGAAAACTTGATGAAACCATAGCGAAGCCAAGGGTAGCTCGTTGCCAGACCTGGTCGTCACTGGTGTCCACCACCGAAAGGTTGAAAAGATTTTGTATCCTTGATTTTACACTGTTAATCACCCTCCTGCGCTCTTTCAGAGAGTGCGATGCCGGCAGAAACAGTTCAATTCTTCCGTGTACCGTGTATACAGCGACCATCTCCCTTAGACGAACCTCGATAACATGTCTACTCATATAATAAACCACAGTCTGGAAAAGTGGAAAAGAGGTTGCTAAATGCCTGAAACAGATAATATTATACGCATTCCTGAAAAAGTATGCACCAAGCTCGGAGTTTCCGCTGGCCAAACAGTTACAGTAACGATCGGTAACAGGAATGCTCGCGCTCGAATCGCCACGAGAGGAGGAGACTTGGAGACAGTATTACTATCGGAAAGATTATCAGCAACTCTTTTTGTCCCCAGCGGCAGCAACCTCGGAGTTACAAAATCTGGGGACAGACTAAAAGTAGGTCCTTTGATAGGTATCCTGGCAAAGCAATACAAAAACGGCACCTTTGGCCAGGATAGTTTTTACCGCAAGCTAATAGCACAGCTTAAGAAATTGAACTGTGTTGGTATGGTTTTCACTCCTCAAAGCATCAACTGGGAACGCCAGATGATTAACGGGTATTACCTGCCGGGCAGCGGCTCGAATCAATGGAAGCGCAGGTGGTTCCCCTTTCCGGATGTAGTCTATAACCGCTATTTCCGGAAGGATGGCGATCCCTGGTCATACCCAATCCTCAATCGCATGCTGAAGTCAGGAGTAAAGTCCTTCAACGCCCCTATCGGGAGTAAGTGGAAAATACACCGTTTATTGAGCCAGGATAAAGAGATAAGAGCCCATATTCCGGATACCCGGGTACTGACAGGAGTAAATATCCTCCAGGAAATGTTGCAAAAACACCGTCAGGTCTACGTGAAGCCAGCCGGTGGTTGTCAGGGACGCGGGATAAGCCGGGTCAGGAAGAGCAATGGCACCTACTTATGCCAGGGTACCAAGGATTCACAAGAGTATAAATACTACGATGTAAACCGGGTTTATGGAAAAGCCAGATCTGCCAGCAAATCAAAGGTCATGCTGGTGCAGCAGGCAATTTCCTGCCCGTCACAATCTGGGCATTTTGATGTAAGAGCCATGGTGCAGAAAGATCATACCAACACCTGGCATATTACCGGCTTGGCTGCTCGGGTCGGTATGAAAGGTCGGATTACGACCAATCTTCATACCGGAGGTAAGGCCCAAAGACTGGAACACCTCTTGGCATCATGTGGGTTTAGAGGCAGCCAGATATCAGATATTATTTCCAAAACAAAAGAACTGGCATTAAAGATTGCCGAAACTCTTGAAAGGTATATGAAGCCCATCGGGGAAATTGGCCTGGACTTTATTATCGATGCTGAAGGCCGGGTGTGGTTTCTGGAGGCAAATTCCAAGCCAGGGCGAAAAGCTTTCAGCCAAATGGAGCTAAACACAGAAGACCGTTTGACCATTATGCGGCCCATGCTGTATGCCCACTATCTAGCTGGATTCCGGGAGGTTGATTAGGTAATGAGAAAAGAAAAGACCTCAAAAATAGATGCTTCTATCAATGAAGAATCAACACAATCCCTTCAAGTTGCAAATATTGGCGACAACTCTGACGGCCGCAAGAAACACCATGATAAGAACACTGCGTCAAAAAATCCGGTAATCGGGATACTGACCACCAACAAGCTTCGCAGCGGAAGGATAAAACCTTATGGGGTCCAGGGAGAATTAAGCTTCTTGAGCCGTATGGGCCGGAGGGTACCAGGTCAGGTTTATGTGTTTCATCCCTGGGATATTGATTGGAAGAATAATCGTTTCACCGGGTACCAGTTTCACGCCGAAGAAGACGGCTATGGGCGCTGGGAGAAGTATCAGATGCCGCCTCCGGATGTTGTGTATGATCAGATATACAACCGGGTAGCCGAGCGCCGTTATCTTCAGGATCGAACTCGGCTGAAAAAGATTACCAATGGGAGGTATTTTAACCCCTGCTACCTGAGTAAGCACTCGGTCCACGAAAACCTGAATAAAATACCTGAAATCCGCAGCCACTTACCTGCCGCCAAAATATTAAAGAAATCTGAAGACTTGAGGCCGATGCTCGTCTCATTCAGTTGCCTCTACATAAAGCCGGTAACCGGCAGCCTGGGCCATGGAATAATCCGGGTTACCCGGGAATCTGGTCGTTTTGTTCTTAAGACACGGGGTGGTCGCGTGAGCTACGCTCTGTCAATCAATGAGGTCTACCGTAAGATTAAGGCCTTCACTGGAAAAAAGGTTTGCCTGGCACAGCAGGGAATTAACCTGATTACCTATGAAGGCGGGGTAGTGGATATCCGAACCCTGATGCAAAAGAACGGGCAGGGAGCATGGACTGTCACCAAGATTTATGCCCGGGTGGGGCGAAAAGGAAATATCACGTCGAACCTGGCCAGCGGGGGGACCCCCTATGCTCTCAACCAGGTCTTTGCTGGATACTTTGAGAAAAAACGCATAGGTGAGATAAAACAACAGATACGTGAGCTGTCGATAAAGGTCTGCGAAGCAGTAGAAGAGACATCAGGTCATATCTTTGGCGAAATGGGTGTTGATCTTGGTGTGGATAAAAGCGGGAACATATGGATTATCGAAGTGAATTCCAAGCCCCGCCGTACCGTTGAAGGCAAGGGATCCCGAAAATTGATTACCTTATCCTTCACCAAGCCTTTAAGGTATGCTCATTATCTGGCAGTTGAAGGCGTCACCAAACACGGTGGTAAGCATAATGGGAGGAATGTTAGATGAAAGGCTCATCAAAGAACCCTAAAGCTTATCCTTCATCGATAAATAAACCTATAATTGGTGTTCTGAGTTGTCCTATTGGTGCCAAAACCCGACCGATACTATCGAATTACAAGGAATTAGTCGCACAGGGCATGAAACGGGGAATAACCGTTTATGTTTTTCGCCCTCAGGATGTTGACTGGGTCAAAAGGCATGTTATGGGATGGTCTCTGGTTAAGGACACCGGGAGACATAAATGGGGTTTATTTAAATTCCCGCTGTTTGAAGTGGTGTACAACCGCATACCGAATCGCAAGTCGGAGAGAAACCCTGCAGTCAAGCAGTGTTTGGATAACCTGCACCGGGAAAAAATACCGTTCTTCAATCCCTGCTTCCTGGATAAATGGATTACCTACAACTGGCTGATCGGCGACCGCAAGGTAAGCGGCCACCTTCCAAAAACTGAACTGTTTAATAAACCCGGGTTGGAACGGATGCTTGCCGATTTTGGTTCGGTGTACCTAAAGCCACGTTTGGGCAGCGTAGGCCGTGGTATTGTAAGGATAGACAAGGTCAAAACAGGTTTTCGTATTAACAGCAGGACGGCCAAAGGGTATGTAACCCATACTGAAAAAGGTATATCTCAAGTTATAGCACGAATCAAATCCATACACACTCTCAACCAATATATGATGCAGGAAACCATTGACTTGGCCTGTTACCAGGACCGGGTCTTTGATATCAGAACCCTGCTTCAAAAAGACATTCAGGGGAAATGGAATGTTACTGGGATAGGAGTAAGATTGGCAGCAAAAAATGCCCATCTTACTCATGTGCCCAATGGCGGCCAAATCCTTCCACTGAAAACCGCCCTGCGAGATATTCTGGAGGCCAACGAAATAAAGATGCATGTGATTTATGACCGTATTATTGAACTGGCTCAAGCTGTCGCTGCCTGCATCGACAAGAGCAGTTATATGGCCTTTGGAGAATTATCTTTAGACATCGCTCTGGACAACAACCTTTCTTTATGGCTGATCGAAGCCAATTCCAAACCCTTTCGATTTGACGAACCCGAAATCAGGCAGCTTTCCCGAAATCGGGTTCTCGACTATGCCACCTTTCTGACACGACAGAAATAGAAGGGAAGCGAAATTCTGTGACGGTCAAATTCATATATGCCAGTGGTGATACTGCCTCTAGACTCAGAAAACTGTTGTTAGAACATAACCGTCGTACCGAAATCAATGAACAGACTATCGGGTCAACCCCTCATCTAATATTCAGTATTCCGCATAAACCAGAGCGGAAAAGAGTAATTGAGGTTAATGAACATAATGCAGTCAGGCTCGCCTTATCGTCTGATTCCAAAGAAGTCTTTAGGCTGAACCGTCTTGAAACGTCCACTCCCGATGAAGGTTTAACCAGAGAGTATAAATTATTGATCATGAACCTTAGTCCACTCAAAGTGTGGAGGAGGGACGCATCTTCCCGTTCTGACAGCGGGCGCAAATGGATTCTTATCAAGAGTGATAGTGAGGACAAGGAGATCAAACGAATTACTACCGCGGCCCGTATTGCAGTTCAGGCCCTGGGATTGGATTTCGCTCTGGCGCACGTAGGTTTCAGCAAGCTGAGAAAACCCATTATTTTCGGGGTTGATCCATCTCCTCCCCTGACACCCAAGACTCTTAAAGCACTGGTAAAGTTCCTGGTGGATTCTCCGTACAGCCTGGAAAAAAGAGAGGTTAAGCTTGGTGCTGATCCGGAATTCATCTTAATCAACCGGGATACCGGCAAGATGATTCCGGCCTCTCAGTTCTTACCCCGTTATGGAAATGTAGGGTGTGACAGCATACGAATTCCCAACCGCCAACAACGTCCCGTCGGGGAACTGCGGCCCGAACCTTCAGTATCTCCTCTGGTATTGGTGGAAAACATTCGTAAGACCCTGCTTCAAGCTGTAAAATTACTCCCTTACAGCAATATCGAATGGGTAGCAGGAAGTCAGCCCAGCAACTATCCGATTGGCGGCCATATCCATTTCAGTAACATTGCTTGTTCCAGCAAGCTGCTCCGAGCCCTTGACAATTATCTGGCCATTCCGGTGTTTCTTATGGAGAACAGCAGGACTTCAACCATGCGCCGTACCAAGTACGGCCTCTTAAGCGATTTCCGCTCCAAAGAATACGGGTTTGAATACCGCACGACATCCAGTTGGCTAGTAAGCCCGGAAATATCAAAGGGTGTACTCTGTCTGGCAAAACTGATTGCCTCCAATTATCTAGATCTAAACACAAATTATTTCACGCGGATTGATGTTCAAAGGGCCTTTTATTCCGGTGATAAGTCCTACCTGCACGGCATCTATCAAGAGATTTGGAAGACTGTTACCTCATTACCGGGGGCCAAAGAGTATGCTGCCTACCTGGAACCGATTAATAATCTATGTCAGAATTCTAAAGACTGGGATGAATCTCGGGATATTCGGGAAACCTGGGGTATTCCCATTCCCAAGAAAAAGTACCGGGCGGAGAACAGAACAAAGAAGAGTTCATCCACCCGGGTAAATGTCCCTATCAGACGGTCTTAGTACATACCAAGATAGCTTAACAGTGTCTTGGTTGCCTTGACCCCGTTATTAACCCTTGCTGACAGGGCCGATTTGCGGCAGGTCTCCATGGTAAATGCCTTTATACCGAGATGCTGCGCAGCGGCCCTGGCCAGTGTACCCTGATAAGGATACTTGACCAGCGTAAAATACTTGCTGGAAGAGCCTATCCCCTTATTAAGCTCATTTATTATTTTTAAACCAACGGTCCTGCTGCCGCTGATGGGGTAATAAATGAGAGTCTGTCCCATTGAACTGGGCTGTATTTTATGGTAGTTGTAACCTTCATGCAGGTCAATCAAATACCCTACATTGTAGTTTTTAATGGCATTCCATATCGATTGGGATGTATTTTTGGTGCATTTTCCATTCTTGGTCCGCGGGAAGGTTCTATTCATGTCACCTACCCCTGGTGAGGTTCGGGTACCATTCTGAACTGCAACTATATTAGCCCGGGGAAGAACCAGCAATGTTCCTTTCTTGGGTCGCAGCTCCTTAATCTTATCTGCCGCTTTGGGCCCGGCAATCTCATTGCCGTGTACACCACCCACTATCATTACAACCGGTCCTGGCTTTCCACTCTTTATCACATACAAAGGAGTGTCCTGACGGGCTGTGCTTTTTGCCAGCGTTACTTTGGTTACGGTAGCTGCCTGGGCTTCCGGTTTGGATGGCGTAAACCCTGGAAATGAGGGCATAGAGGCCCCCACAAGGCTTAAGCCGATAACTAATGCTGCTACAGCGGTTCCTTTAAATTTCCTTAGTCTACTTACAAAACACATAAATACTCCTTTCCTTGCTAATGAAGCAACCAATAGAAATAGTTGAAAATTAGGCAGTTCCTTGAAATGACAGTGACCAGAAGGCTTTTGGGGGATGTAAAGGCCCTGCGGCCTGCGTGATTAGTAGAATTCTGATAAAACCAGGGCCTTTACATTGATACACCTAATAACCAAGCAACAAAAATAAATACTCTAATTTACTGCATACCTAAATACTTGAGTGCAGTTTTAACTGCGGTAGTATGGCGCCCAATCCTGCTGGTCAAGGTCTCTAACCGGCATGACTCGATGACATAGCTGTGACATCCGAGGAATTGGCCGGTACTCCTGGACAACTCACCCTTAAATGGATACCGCACGGTGCTAAACCTTTTACTCTTGGCAGATATACTGCTGTTAAGCGCACTCACCATCCGGTCAGCCAGGGCTTTGGTGCCAGTGTTTGGGTAATATATAATGGTTTGACCCCATGATGAAGGGGTCTGCAGGTGGTACTTGTATCCTTCGTGCAGGTCGATCAGGTAATCGACATCATAATCCTTAACCACCTGCCAGATAGCTTTGGCCAGGGGATCATCCGGCTTGTCCGATGATGAAGTAGGAAATGATCTGTTGAGGTCTCCAACACCAGATGCGGTTCGGGTATTATTCAATACTGCAATGCGGTTGGCCTCAGGAAGAACCAGAAGTGTTCCCTTTTTTACAGAGTAATCCTTGATAAGTCGAGCTGCTCTGTAACCCGCAGGCTCATTTCCATGTGTTCCCCCGACTACCATGACAACCGGGCCCTTTACTCCACTCTTAATTACATAAAGACTTGTAGCGTATTTGGTTCCACTGGCAATTGTTTTAACTGATCTGGTAGCTGCTGAGGCACTGGGTGTCTCAACTGATAATGGATTTATTGAGACCATTGGTGCAAATAGGCTGAAAATCAATACTAAGACAATGCCTTGCATTATGCTAATAACCTTTTTTGTCCTGTATTGCTTACCCAAATAATCACCTCCCTGCAATATATTTGTGGCCTCACACTACGCACTTCTACATGTTACGACATATTGCCTGCCATTTTGGGCATGTAAGTCATGGTGAGCAAACCACATATTGTCCAATTATTCAGGCATTTTCCGGATACAGGGGGATTTCAGACTGGAAGTGTTGGTGTTATTTCGACAGGTATGCCACATATTACCGGCATAAAATTAATCGAGTGGAGCGTGATTAAAAAACGGCCATTTCCCGCCATTCCTTTGATAGGGAAGGGTAATTACTGCCTAAAAAATAGAGCTTGGTATTAAATGGTTGGCTGCGCGGCTGGATTCGAGATTATTTCTTGGGTCTCCATGTATTAAATGGTTAGGTTGGGATACACAGGCATATTGTTTACATAATGTCTGTCAATTGCGGTCCAAAATAGGGAATTGGACCATTTGCTTACAAAGGTGAATTGCCAAATACAAAATTTCTTTTCCAGGTGATAATTATTCTTAATATGTTTAAACATAGCATCCTGTATAATTCATTCGTCCAATATTATGTAGCCTGCATCACAGGCAAGCAATCAGCTAACAATTTGGTATTGCCAACCCATGCCGTTTTTGTGAAACCTAGCTGCTTTCGATTAAACCCCTGTTTATCAGGTCAGCTCAATTATGTCCGGATGGATCAACACTGCAATGGCCGCCGAAGTGTGCTCGCGGCAGTCGACCAGGAGTTCCTGATAAAAGCTAGGGACATCATACTTCCATTAGCAGCGGGATTGTGTGCATTGGTCTTTTACTCAGCAAAGATGGAACATGGTTCATCATCGCATCGATTCTAACAGTTAACGGCGGTCGCTCAGAATTGCAGAAAAGAACCTCAACGACCAAACACCTTAGCAAGAATAAAAACGTTCAAATTTGAGCCTTATATTGCATCCTATTTTTTGCCTTTTCGCTGAGTGTTATAATCCTACGAAGTCATAAACTATTCATATCTACCAGATACGAATGGTTTTATGGATTAGGGCTAAGTGCGCAGACGAGAGAATCTGCTAAAGATTATTGTAATCATCGGTTTATTTTGACTAACAAGCAATCACAATAGTAATCGGCACAGTAACGCTTTAAAATAACTAATAAAGACCGTCGAATAATCATCAGAGGAACAAAAATAATAAAGAATAACTATAACAAAAAAAGACCCGGAATGCCTAAACTCCGGTCTTCTTTATCATTCCTTATATTCCGATAATGAGCATTATGTAAACTTGCATTTCTTTTAGAGTACTTATTAGCTTTTTAATCTAATAATCCACCTTGAGCGCGGTAATTTCTGCTCAATAACCAGATTTGTGAAATGATCAAGTTTGTTATTGTCACGTAGATTCCTCAAGTCTTCTCTGAAGTGGTAACCTTTATTGTTCCAGTCGTATTTGTAAACGTTTTGCTCAACGAGTTTACTCATACAGGTTTCAGGAGCAGTTTCATAGATTTTATCTGCCCGCATCCAGTTACTTATCACCCGGTCTGCCTGTAGAACCCTTTGTAAAACATTATTTTAATTTTTCGTCGCTTAACCATCTCTTCTCATCCCCTATTTAAAATCTTCTCCGCGATCCAACTATTTCCTTCTATACGTGGTGAATATACGGAAATGAACCGCATGCTTTTAGCATGAAATCAGACCATCCTCACAGGCCGAGCCTAACCAAAGCTATGTTTCGTAACGGGAGTAACTCCCAAGGAGGCTTTCCCCTTTCGTAACCCACCGGTGGTAAACAAATTCAGAATCACGTGGTATCTTTTTCGTTGACACTCAGACCCTAGAAGAGAATGTGAAATTTAGTATGTAAGTCGGTGGATGGAGTTAGGCGGAGGTGTAAGGTGTGATGTTGGATGAAAGATTTGCAGATGCTTGCCAGCAGGTAGGGTTAAAAAGACTAGATAAGAAAATACTCATTAAACTTAAGGCTTGTTGGGCGTTGACAAAAAGCAGGCAGACATTTCTTACTCATTACCGGATGGGCAGGTTACTGTTCTGCGGGTCATACAGTAACAGACGTGGTAACCCTATTGTCCTTGCTGGGTAGTCTTTACCTGGCCATCAGCGGGAGTACAGTGCTTAATATGTATGTTGATCGTGATATCGATGCCAGGATGACAAGGACTATCGACCGTCCGTTACCTACCGGGGTTTTGTCATACACAATAACAAACAGATTTAGCTATCTCATCCTTTACGGTGTTCTACCGAAGCCCAATGACCCGGGAAAGCATTTTCATGTTCTGTCTTTAATTGTTCCATATCCTGCGGAATACGGCTCTCACCAATTGTTCTTCCACACTGAAAGCAATACACATAATATATAGTCTGGTAAATTTCTAATTCAGGGTCAAAAAATCCACCACCTACCGCTGTCAGCTCAGAATCCAAAAGCCTGATTGCTTTGTCCGGTTTTGACGTCAAATACTCTTGTAATTCTTCTATTGTGAACTCAAGATCCTCTGTACCGCCCAATGCCATAATCTCCTGGGGAGTCATTTTTCTGATCATCTCATTGCTTAAGGCGTGTTTCTGCATGACCAAAACCAGGAACTTCTCAATGTCCCTTTGGTCCATTTCAGGTTAACCTCCTTTTTGTTTCGTAATTACCATATATTGGTATCCTGTTTCTTCAATAAGTTTATACGATTCACCGTTAAAAGTATCTCAGAATAAGGTGAGAATCTTTGATAAGCGATTCGTCCAAACAATGAGTGTTTAACGTCCCCCTCACGGGAGAAGACCGGTCATCTGCCACACGGGAACACAGGCGGCCAGCCCGACGATTGATATTATCATGTACGCTACCGAGAGTTTAACCATTTTGTTGTGGGATACCATATCCCCGGCGGCATAGAAACCGGCCAAATAGGTGGAGTTCTGATAAAACATATGAAACACATTTACGGAGGCCAGGATGACGAAGGCGGTTACGAACGGGTTGATTCCGGCAGTGACAGCAAAAGGTGTTACGATAACCGTGAAGATGGTAAAGGTGGCGATCATCGACACAATAAAGAAACGAACTAAATACATGGCGATAGCTCCAACAATTATATAGAGCCATATATTTGATACCATCGGGATAAGGTAAGGTCCGGCCACGGAACCGATCCATTTATCAATGCCCAGTTGGGGGAAGACAGCTCCAATATTGATAATGCAGCCAATAAATATCACTGAGTCCCATCCGATACCGGTTCTGAAGTCTTGGCGACTTATCACGTCCGCTCCAATCAGAATACAGATAGCGAACACGGCCACAATTGCGGCTGAGATCCCATGCACCCTCTCCGTCATCCACAGCAGCAAACATGCCACCAGTACGATACTGACGATTTTTTCGTTCCTTGACATTGGCCCCAGATCGGCAATCTGCTGTTTAATATATTGTTTATCCACCTGTACATCCTGCTCGGGTCTGTACAAGAATTGAACTGCAAAATACCCCAGCAAGGCCACCGCCAGGGTCCAGGGAAGGGCGTTAATCGCCCATGCGCCCCAGGTCATTTGGGCCTGTACCGCCGGTGGCAGCAGCCCTTTTATGGTATAACACATAAAGGAGGCACTGAGGAAAGCCGGACCGCTAACCCCAAAACCTAAAAACATGGCACCAAAGAGACCAGCTGCGCCTTTGCTGTCTGGTTTGTAGCCCATCTTATCGCTTATACCCTTTGCGAATGGTGCTGCCATGGCACATTTCGCGGTAACACTGGGAATCATAGGCCCAATCAGGTTCCCGGCGGCTACTAGAGCTGCTGTTTGCCCCTTGAAGGTGGCCGGGAATAACTCCATGATCTTCAACGAAACCCGGTTTAAGAGTCCGCTCCTGGCAACTGCCACCCCGAGACCGAAAGCTGCCACCAGCAGGAACCAGGTATCACTGGAAAATTGGGCAAAAGCAGTTTTAAATGGAACAATCCCTGTACCGGCCCAGGCTGCACACATCAGGAGTGCCGTAACATAATCGGCGAAGACTTCGAAGATCCAGAACACTACCGCACAGAAGAATATACCCAACCCCAACATGGCTGGATGGGTTAAACCAGCTGCTGGTTCCATTATGGTCACAACCAATAGAATAATGATGCCGATTATACCGCCGATAATACGCTTATTCATGCATACACTCCTCCAATGATGAAGTTATCTGGATCTTGCCATTTAAAAGCCCGGAAAACAGAGGTTTCGCTGATAATATTTCAGGCTTCACCCCACTTCTTTCGAATTAATAAGGCGAGCAAAACCATAAGGTTCAACTTAGGCGGTGAGATTCTGAGGTAGTGAACAGAGGACGGAATAAGTACTAGTGCGATAATCGGCCGTTTGTTTTCATGAGCAAGTCCTCCTCCAAAACTTAAAATATTTTAGCATATAGAAGGAATGCTGGTAAACGGCAATAAAATGCCAGGCGGGACTACATGGGTGTTCAGACTTCTCTTGTATCTTCTTGGTCTTAGCCAAGAGCCATTTTCAGGTCAGATAATACCTGTTCCACTGTTTCTTGATTCAAGTGCAATGTGGATATTGCAACCTTTTTGGACTACACCACCAGAGCTCCATCCCAGCCAGGTTTCTGCCCTGTCTGGTAATACTGGTCTGACAGGTAGAAATAGATTTTTGCTGCTCCGTCTTCCCTATCGTGCCGTAAAACGTCAATGAAGCAGGTTCGGGCCTCCAGGAATTTCCCTTTTTCATACAGCCGCACACCCTCTTCGAAGGTCTCCTTCGTATAGGCTCGCAGGCTGCGCACGTATTTGTTGTTGCCCTGGAATATATCGTAGATTTTGATTGGTTTAGCCATTCCTTCAAAATAGACCTTTCCAATATACCGGTGCAGATAATTGGTGTTGTTCTCCAGCGACTGCAATACGCTCTCACTGGCCAGTATGGAGACTCCCAGCTTGCTGGACAGTTTGCACAGATCCTGCGGAATATTGCCGTTATCCATTAACATGGTACATTCCATGCGCTTTTCTTCGCCGATGGTGCCCAGCATCACATCACCCTTATAAAGCCCGATGCCGATATCCAGTTTCTTTTCCTGGCGGTTTGTAGGTTCAGCATTCATCCTCTCCATGATGGAAATGATCTGAACCGATGACTGGACCGCATCCTCAGCCCGGTCCGGAAAAATTGCCGTGATGTCAGCACCCAGGTATTTCTCAACTATTCCTCCGTTTTCACGAACCACTGGTCCAAACTGCTCCAGCAGACTGTTTATGTAAGCGTAATTCTGCTCAGCGCTTAAGCTGGCACTTATCGAATAGAAGGAACGTATGTTGAGAGACATCACACTCATATCCCTTCTTACGGTATCACCCGTTTCAATACTGGTGATGCTGGATTTGCCCAAAAGCTGCAGTATCCGTTCAGGAACAAACCGGAAGTAAGCCTCGCTGGTCTGTCTGGATTTTATTATGCTGCTCCGGATACGATCAGCCATTATATTAAACCCATCGCAGAGGTCACCTACCTCATCCCTGGTGTTAACATTGACCTGAACATCCAGGTTGCCGCTGGCTACCTCAAGAACGCCCTGGCGTAAAGTGTTGACCGAAGTCAGGATGAAACGGTTTGTGACCAGTATCAGGAAAGCAATTACCAACGTACTGCAAAAAACAATCAGCATAAACCATAACTGCAGCGATTTCAAGATATCATCAATGCTGTGCTTGGATACTCCTGCTTCAAATGCTCCTACAATCTCATTTTGCGAGTTATATATGGGGGTTATGTAATCCATGTACTCGCCGTTTACGTCGGCGTCATCCCTGGTTACTGAACTGGTGCCATCAACAAAAACCTCCGCAAAATCAGACGTTCGATAGTCGCTGGCATACACCGTAAAAGGCATGGAATTCCAATCGTAATCGTACAAAACATATATCCGGTCGCCAACTTTTTTATAGATGGTCGCGTACATTCCAGTTAACTTCTGATTTCCGCTGTCTGCCTCCAATATTTTTTCCATATTGCCCAGGATAGATTTAAAACCGGGTTCCATAACCTGCTCGGGGGTCATTACGTTATCCAGCAGATCACCATGGAATAGAAGGGAACCCGACCGGGAGGTTACCGCTAGGGTATCAAGGGTTTCATCAATTATATTTTCCGAGAAGACTCCATAAACATAGTAACCGATCAGGCTCATAAGGATTATGAAGGACGGAATGAGCACTAGAGCGTACTTTAAGAACAGTACCAATCTCCGGTTGAGAATCTTGAAGTACAGTATCAATACTATCGCCACAAGAAGAAGGACGCATAAAACAACCTGTGCCCAGGCAAGGATAATTCTCATCTCCTCACTCCGGGTCATTCCGGCTAAATTGCTCTTTTTAAGCAGCCCCCCGTTCTGGTCTAATATTACATAGGAATTCTGATCGGCCACCAGGATTCTGTCACCGGCAACAGGCATTAATGCCGTATATTCATGATTATCGCCTTCAACCAGGTTTTCAAGGGATATGAACTCATCAGGATTGAACTCTTTACCCGGCAGGATTTTGTACAACCTGTCTCTAATCGTATCGAGAAAATACAGTGTTCCATCAGGGCTTTCCACAAGTCTCATGGGGACAATTTCCTTTGTAAGATCCTCACTGCTTCCATTAAAGATTTCCTGGGTAATTCCAGTGCTATCTGTTTTATATATCTTTCTGTCATAGGTTTGATAATAGACAACATCGTCCTTTGAGCCTGTCACTCGATAAAGACTGTCGATATTACCAGTCTGGAAGGTTGAACACTCAGTTTTTTGACCATCCGTTAATGACAACTTGTACATCGTGGTAATGTTATCGGTAGTAGTGTAATAATAAAGGTCATCCTGGACTATTTCCAAATCTATATATTTCCCACGGGATGACCTCCCGCTGTGGGAGTGACTGATCCTTTCCAGAACTGCGCCAAAACTGCCGTCCGGTTCGTACTGGCGTATTTCGGACGTTGTTACGTAATAGCCATGTTCGTCCAATATATCGCATACTGCATATATGTTCCCGGTTTCATCCACCGTTAGCTCATCAAAATAGCTGTTTGTCCCGTGGAACAAGTTCCAATCGTCTATTTTAAAAACAAAATCGCCATCATCATCTAACTTGACGATGCGGGTTCGGTACCGGTCAATTAAGTAGATGTTGCCCTGGCTGTCTGAAGTCACAAAAGCAATATTTTTGAACCTCAGGTTATCCTTTTCCATAGATTGGGCGAGAATATCTGTGTTATAACACACATTCCAGAGCATGTACCCGAAAAGGATGATGCAGAGTATCAGAACAACTTTAAATTTCTTCATAAAACCTCGCAGTTGTTACTTGGTGTTTAGCTAAGCTAAACCCTGTATTTTGGCCCCATTTGTAAAGAAAGAATGTCGACTCGCCCTAATACGCCGTTAAAGCGATCCCGCATCAGAGACAACCAGCTGATTGGAATCAAGTTTTGAAGGTACAATTTTAATACTCATGCCATATTTTTGATAGATAAGGGTTGCGCCGATCAACTTATTATCAGATCCGAAATTCTCAGTCTTTTCATCTGGCTCTCCCAAGAGTTCTTTGAGTTGAGATACCGGCATGCCACGGAAACCGTTGTAATTGATCTCATCTTCTTTAAAAAAGCCTTTATAACTAATAGTTGAATCCGGCTGGTAAAGGATTCCGAAGCCATCTTTCTGGCCGTTCCTGAATTCCCCCTCATAGTACACATTCTCCGCAAAGTCGGAATAGTTCTTATGTTTTTTGAAGGAATCCGAGCCGGCAATGGTGAGCTTTCCGGTACCACTGTACAATCCTTTATCAAAATTTCCGGCATACAGCATTATTCCGTCTATGTCATAAAGGGTCCCTTGCCCTTGATAGGCCCCTTCTTTATAGGACCCGGTATATTTTATACCGCCATCTTCATAGAATTCGGTTCCTTCTCCTTCATAAAACCCTGCGGCAAATGATCCCTGGTATCTGACACTATCGATCTCCTCAAAATAAAGGATGCCTTCCCCTGTGTAAACGTTGTTTTCAAAGCTTCCCTCATACAACACATTTCCCTTGCTCCCGTAAAGCACACCGCTGCCGCTATATTGTCCATTATCGAAGTCTCCCAGGTATAGAAGCTCACCTGTACTTGAATAAAGGGTTCCTTTCCCGTTATAAACACCATTGTCGAAACTGCCTTCATACAGGAGCCGGCCTCCGTCAAAGAGTTTCCCCTGACCCTTGTATGAACCGTTATTGAATTCACCCTTATACAAAACATTACCGGCTATGTCAAACAGGGTACCTTGTCCGTTATATTCATTATTGCCGAATCCACCTTCATATTGGATAATCCCCTGGGGATAGTAATAAGTTCCCTGGCCCTGGAAAACCCCCTTTGAAAAATCGCCTTCATACAAGATCTCTCCCTCGTCGGTATATAATTTGCCTGAGCCTTCATAGGTCCCGTCTTTGAATGAGCCATCATATACCAACGTACCGTCTTCGTTGTAGAGCTTACCCTCTCCATCATATTTGCCATCCTTCAGGTTTCCCACATATCTGACTTTGTTGTTGCTGTCGAGCACGGTTGCCTTGCCGCTGAATTTCTTGATTGCATCTCCATTTTCAGCCAGTTTAACAGGAATCGCTGTATATTCCGTTATCTTTTGGTACACCTTCGGACCGGTAGTTATAGCTATCAGAATAATCAATGCGATTATGAGCAGCAGCTTTTTGGCTACGTAATACCTGCCGATTTTTATGTATGATTTAATTGATACAGGTTTTTTACTGAGTGCGTTCCGGACCTTTTCCTGCAGCTTCAGGTTGAGAGAATTCGGCAGCGATTTCAACCTCTTGATTTTAGAGGCGGCCTTACCCGTGTATGGGTACAATATTGCTTTAACAAACTTTTCCATTTCGTAGTTCAGTCTCGGGAGCATGCTAACGACTCCTTAAGATCAATCTCTCTGTCCTGAGCAATGCCTTACTGCAATACATCTGTCCGCTTACTTACCGTCATCTCTTCGGTACGCCCACCATCTCACGGTAATCTTCTGCTCTTTGGTATAGGCCTTGAGCTTGGCGCCAATCTTGAAGGTTCCCCGTTTCGGATAGACGGTTGCGCCCAGGGAAACGCACGCGGTGAGTGATTCGTAAGCCTTCTTGTTAAAGACCTCCATATCACCGTAATGAATTGCTTCGTCATAGTCATCTATGGCTGACAAATCGTTGTCGGCTTTTTCAATCAACCCCAGTGAAATCACCACCGGTCCCAAACCGAGCGTATGTTCAATCTCATCGGAGAAATAGCTGGCACCCACTTTGGGAGATACCCCAAGTTCTAAATCCAGGGTCCCGGTAGACACTTCGCCGAAAAGAACCTTGGTTTCCGGCATTCCGAAATCAAAGCATAATTGATTGGTGCCGCTGTCATATTCGACTGATACCTGTGGTTCTTCCAGGTCTTTTACGATTCTGGCCCTGGAACTCGTTTTTAACGGCGCCCCCTCGGATCTGCCTTCCAATTTGTTAATCTGATACAGGAGTCCTGTATTGGGAAGGTATTCCCCGAAAGGTACCGGTATTACCTTGTCAATAACAAAGGTTGAACCGGTCTGAATCATATTGATCCTGGCCAGACACAAGCCCTGGTCGGAATCCGCCATCAGGCATTCATTCAAGCTTTTTTCGTAATAAGCCCGGATGATCTCATCCTTGATTGAGCCGCGTATCCTGGTGATTTCATAGACATGTAGGGCAGGTGCAGTCTTTTCAGCATAACCAAGATTCATTTTTATACCGTCATTCTGCACGTAGAGCCTACCATGCTCCTTGTTTGGCTGGAGCCTGGCTGAAAAGGTAAGCAGATATTCGGTATCATTCATCGCTTCCGTCTCTTCAAAGCGAACGATTAACCCGTTCCTCTCATCCTGGAATACAATGTTTTCACCGGTAAGCTGATATTCCAATGTGAGCTTGGGGCTCTTAGGTGTTTTTTCAATCTTTATGACAATCTTAATGAGGCCTCCATCGGCCGCATACCTGTTGACAGTCTGGGTTATCCGGAGCTGTTCATCACTGTACAGTACAGATGTGGTTTCAAAAAGCCCGGACAAAGCATTAACCTGGTTTTCGGGGGGTGTATTTCTGACAAAGAGCCTGTAACCTTCCGCAATCCGGTTGTATTCGCTCTCTGCTTCCGCCTTGGCAACGGAATGAACCGGTTCCTTTCCCTTCTCATCATAAGCTATGTATAAATACGCAATCTGGGAGAAATCGTTTTCAGAGAAACCAGGCAGCAGTGAAAGTTTCTGGGTAACCGGTGTTGATACCACAATTTCTCTTCCCGAGCCGTCAATAGCCAAGCCTGGTTCTATGGAAACCGTTTTTTCGTCCACATAAATGACCTGAAGTCCGCTGACTATACCGCAGCCATGCAGAAGACGGTTGGTAAGGCGGCGCTTATCATTGAAATACCTCTGTTCAATTTCAAAGTCCCTGACTGTAAGCAGTTTACCGTAGAAATACCTGTTGCGTTCAAACGGGTAAAGTTTTGAATTATTCACGTTTCATCCCCCCAAACTATATTGTCACACTATAAAATACCTTGTTTTTCAGTTGCCGGTCTTTGCTTCCGCCAGGACCGTCTCAAAAGGTATGGCAGATCCTTCATTTAGATAGAGCAGCGATAACTCCGTCAGCGCGCTGTTTATACCCAGGTATGAATGGGAATCCAGATATAGGCTTTCTGCCAGGATAACCAGATGTGCTTCCGTGAATGCCGGCTTTTCCTCTTCCAGCAGTCTCTCTATCTGCAAGGCCATGCCTCTTGTTTTTATGGACTCTTTTTTCAAGAGCACCACAAAGCTGTTGGGCTCCCTGGTATAAAGCTTCTCCATCAGAGCCGACAGTTCATGATGGTCCTGCATGTACTTTATCTGCGGGTATTCGACGATAAATGGTTTTTCACCGGTAAAGATTTCAATTACCTGCTCCAGCCCCTGACGGGTTCCTCTCTTCCTGTAGATTTCAGGGGCCTTCTCCAGATACCTGCGCAGTGTCTCGTCATCCCAGTCCACGTCTTCAGGAATCCCAATCCAGGTAGCCAGCCACCGGAGAGAATCGCCATTAACTGCCCTGGCATCAAAATGACGGGGCATTGATGTGATCTCTTCTTCGAAACCAGCAAAAAAGGTTTCAAAAATAGCCAGAAATCTGTCAAGGAAGTCCCGGCTTACCGGATCCTCCTGATATACCATTGGTAAATACTGAAGCAGTGAATTCCTCTGGTAATGCACTCTAATCCGGCTAATGGCAGGTGAGTAGTCGTTGGTACCCTTTAAACGCAAGCAAAACCAGAGATATCTGCCCTTGGCCTTATGTATCAGTACATCATAGGGATTAAATACTTCATCATTCCACATCCCTTCCAGGACGCTCATTTTATCGGCAATGCTTATATCCTCACTCTTTATGAAATCATTTATTTCCCAAACCGCATCGCGGTAATTGATTTTCGTTGTGTCAGAGGCAAAATATGATAGTGCCACCTGGGTTTCCTCCGGTATGTCTGCCAGCAGTTCAATCTTGTGCCACTGGTTTTCCGACAGCTTGCTGTCAAAGGCTTGAGACAGGTAAATTCCCTGCAGCCCGCCTGTTTGCGGCTCAAACCTGTTATTTTTCTTCAGGCTTAACAGATGAAGGTTGTCAGATTCCGCATTATAGGCAAAAATCCGCCCTTCTCCGTCCATAATGATTTTGTCCAGGCTTCCCCGGTATCCCGGTACCCTCTCAATCAAATTGCCGCTGGCATCAAATATCATCAGGAAACGGTCATCCTCGGCCTGCGGATCCAGTCTTCTGGTGTCCCCCAGATAAATGTTGTTATTCATGTCTGCTCCCAGACCGGAAGGGTGTTCTATAACATCTTCCTCAAACAGGAATGCAATGCGTTCCTCATCGTTCTGGCAGTATATGCATAGTTGCTGTGAATCCAACAGAAATACCCTGTTGTCTTTCCCACAGCACACGGAAAACCTTCCCCTTACAAGCAAATCATCACGAGAAATCCTCAGGTCATCAACCGGAATGCTGCCCATGAACTGGCCGTTTCGGTCCAGTTTGAGCATCTCCAGCTTGTGCTCTGCGTCAACGGATAACACCAGGAAGAAACCAGCCCGGTCAACCGTTACCGCCAGTGGATAAACAGCCCGTTCATCGACCTTGTCTCTGGTCCAAATCAGGTATCCGTCCCGGCAGGAATACGCAATGATCGGTTCCTCACCTGCAGGATCGGCAACCAGAAGGACATCATCAAAAACTGATATCAGAGCATTGTTGGAAAACAGTCCTCTGCCGCCTTTGATCAGGCATTCGCAATTGTTTCCCTGAAAGTCATAAACCCAGATATTGGCCATCTCGTCCAGGATGTATATTAAAATTCTCTTATCAACCGCAAAGTCTTTGATAACTGGTGGTCTGCCGTTTTCTTCAGGCTTTATAGACAATTCCGGCTGGTATACGTATACCGAGTTTAAGGCCAGACCCTGGTCGGTGACCTGAAGATTGACAGCATGCCCTCGCTGAAAAGTCCTCTTACTTTTCACGGAAAAGTATTGACTATTCATCATTCATTTACGTCCTTTATCTCAATTTCATATGAACCAGCCACCGGCAAACCATATGGCGGAAGCTCAATATCCCCTCCGGCCGTGATCCTTGCATTGCCCTCGGCCTGCAGCCAGAGTTCATTGACATATTCTACTCCCGGGACCCTGTTTAACAGACCCAGCACATCGCTCTTAAAAATTGTCGATCTGAAATCCCACTGATAACGGCCATTCTCCCCGTCGAAAGGATCCAGCATATTATCGAGCATGGCAATCATCCTTTGCCTGCTGAAGTCTCTGGTTCGGACCATTATAATTGCTCTTACCGATATCCTGATGTATTCCGGCGGGATGACATGTATCTGGGTTCCTATAAGCCGGTATTGTTCCAGGTGATTTTGAACATTCTTCAATAGATTCCTGCTGGGCAGGGGCCTGTCTTTATCACTGAAAGGTACAATAACCACCGAAACCTGACCTTCTGCTTTTTTCTCCGGATAACCCTGCATTCGCGGCGAAAAGCATGGGATTGCCCGGGCATAGGCGATCCGAACACCTGGGGTTTCCAGGGCTAATGCTTCATAATCAGATGCGGTTACCGCCTTTTGGGGTCGAAAGTATTCCCGGAGGATTCTTTCCTTGGCAGCCTCCAATGATTCCGCATCCCTTCCCCCGTCTGCCTTTTGCACATTTGTCACTCTGTACGGAACCGAATTACTGTCGCTTATTTTAAAGCCGAGAGAATTGTTCTCTTTAATATTTCCAGAGGCGCCGGCACTGGTTGAACACGATACTATACAGATGTTCGGCTGGTCCGATGCCTCAGGAATTGCGCCATGTTCATCGTTTCCGAAATAAATGACACCATTGTCCCTATCTAAGACAAAATGCCTGTCATCCGGCCCTGAGGCATCAAGATCTTCAACCTGCATCCAATCCTGCCAGGCCATCCGCTCTCGGGCATCATCCCAACTCCCCACCTGAATCCTCAAATCTTGAGCCCCTTTTAAGTCATCCGGCAAACGAAAAACCTCGTTAGGCAACCCGCTCCCCTTGCCGATCAGCCTTTTTTCATCAAACTCCGGGAGGCAGGAGATCACCCGGACATTCCTGGAGGGTGAGTTTTTCTCTTCAGTTTTTGAGCTGCTCAATACCAGCCGTACCGTCTTTTCCAGTGGATTCTTTTCCAGGTAATAGCCTTCTTTTTCCTGTTCAAGACCCTCAGGGTCCGATACTTCGTTCCAGTAATACCAGTTACCATCCCCGTCTTCTGCCTGCACCCGGTTGAATCCGTAATACTGCAGGAAATGGGTCAATAAAAATGATGATCCGCTTTTGCCATCCCACTCCAGAAACTCCAGCATGCTCAGGGTTTCCTTTTGTTCCGCATTTACTGAATTCAGTACGATCTGGTTGAGACGTGGGGTTATTTCAAACCCCTCCTCAACCACCTCGCACTGCAGCCAGTACCGGGGCTTATCATTGGCTGGATTGATTTTGATCGGTTCCATGCGAGATTCTACAATCACTTCCAGGATCCCATCCTTGGAGAATTGATTGGTTTCATCATTCACAATACTTAAAGGCAGCCATGCGCCGCCCTGTCCATCCCAGCCGAAATACTTCCATTTAAGCTGCGCTGAAGGAAGAATTACTGATTCATCACGGTCACTTCCCCGTAACACCGGGTAATCATCAAACAAATCCAGGTATATATTAAGGCCTACGCCTTCCGGTACCGGTCCGTTTAAACCGATGAGCAGCCGGTTTCCCTTTTTCGCCTCCCTGCCGAAAGCAGGATACCCCGAGCGGCTGTAGCGGTTTGGCGAAGTGAAGTCGACGGTATCCCTGCCGGACACCACCATTACCTTTTCAATGGTTATGGGGTGGCAGTAAAGCCGGTTTAAGGTTTCAAACGTCAGATTGTGGTCAGTAGCCAACTGGGTACCCTGGAGAATATTAAATCCTTTATCAGCCTCCGAGAATGAAATTACCGTTCTGGAGGATACGGCCGCCTGCGGCTTTTCACCTAGAATCCGTAAGAATTTCAATTCACTCTGACGCGTTATTCGGTCCAGTCGGTACTGATGTATTTCGGTTATCCATGCCATGAGTTCCAGCAGAGTAATACCCGGGTCATGATAGTTTTCATCGGTCCATTCAGGGTTCAGCCTCGAGATTGACCTGCGGGCATTCTCCACTATGTCTTTAAAGGTCCTGTCGTCCAGATTTTCAAGAAGCAGCATTTATGTATCCTTCTCTCTGGGAATTCTAACGCGTACCCTATGGGATTCTGGTTACAATGTGGTGATTCCCGCTAACCACCAGCCCGTGCGATATCTCATTAACCTTTTCCAACGGGATCTCCGTTCTGTTTCCTTTATCGGAGAGATGGACGGTAATATTCAACCGGTCCAGGTATTTGACTCCACGCAATGACCCAAGCAACGGATAAAGATTATTGGTGTGGATCGTATCTCCTATGTTCCACCCGCAGCCATTGTAGTTTCCGGTTATCGGGTGCAGGAAACCTTCCAGTTTCTCGACGGCCTCCTTCTCCACACTGATTAAATCGCTCATCGAATTCACCACAAGTACTGCTGAAACGGATATCTCCAGGAATGCGGGCGGTATTACCTGTATGTTGTCCGGGTTTGCTATGGTTGCGGCGGCTTTTTCCATTAGCGCTGATTCAACCTGTTGTCTCAACTCTTCAAAAGTATTCTCATCTGCATTTATGGATTTGTGCAGTACAACGACGGTAACATGCCCTGGTTTTCTTCGTCCATACCGGTCTCGATTGGAGAGGCACTTGATTTTGGCGATATTCTGGGAGGCCTGCCGCGCAATCCATACGAAATCTCCTTCCGTGACGGCGCGGTTGCGGTTTTTCAGAACCGTTGGTGCCCGGTTCATTATTTCCTCCATAGGCTCCGCTTCACAGCCACCGCTGGATGGAAGAGGATTGGTGACCTTATCTATGAAAGCAATTGGGTTCTGAAGCTGTGATATTTCACCGGCGCCCAGATTGCCCTTGCTGCCTCCACCGACCTTATATTTGACCATTACCTTATTGGCACCTGAAGCCGAAGGAATCGCTCCGTTACGCCCGTCTCCGAATTGGATCAGTCCGGCAGCCAGGTCTAGTTTGTAGTGCCGGTCCATCTGCTCTGATCCGGCAAAGCTTTCGATCTCATCCCAGCGGACCAGACACTTGAGAACCTTTCCTCCGCTGTCCTTGACAATCATAAGCTTTTCAGGCTGTTTCACCATCAGGGCCTGGATATCATTTTCATTAAGGTCCCTGGTCTCATCTACCCATACTTCTACGTCTTGAACCGGTGACTTTTGAAGTTTGTAAAGGTTACCCAAGACGCCCGGCAGCCTTTCGGCATACTCGTCCGCTATGCTCTCCTGCTGAACCGCGTAAACATTATTCATTTGAATGGCATTTATCCGTGGCAGCTTATTCGCATAGGCCGGTATTCCGTATTTCCTATCCCGGTTGCGAACCCTAAGCCAGTATAATTCACGCCCAAACAACCTTTTTTTCTCCAGTTCAGGTGTTCCAATAAAACTGACAATACCGCTTTTGGCTAACCTCCTGGTATCATCTGATACTTTTAACGGGAACCAGCCTGTTCTTGGCCCCTGGCTCCCATAATACTCCCATTCCAGGGCAGGTTTCTGTTCATCACCCCAATCCACGGTTTCCAGGCTGAAGAACATGTTGATGGGGCCCTTTAAAGGCGCCTGCTCAAATCCCAGCAGCATGGAGGGCTCTTCACCGTCTATACCTGCAAAGGGATGAAAAGCCGCAGTGGAATCAAGGTAGAAGGAGGTCCGGTCATTCCAATCAAGATTGTTCTCTGTCAGGATTATTCCCGCGTTTATGAATTCTTCGCCGTAGTCATAATTCAGACGTATATTCCTGAGAACCGGTGATTGATACTGAACGAACCCGGAATACATATTCTCGATATCCAGTATGCGGGCCCGGATCCAATATCCTTCATGCCCGTTGACCGTTCCCTGTCCGACATCTCCCGGGCATACAAAATTTACGGTTTTAGACCCTGACTCAGGGTAATGGAAGACTCCCTCCCCGTCATCGCCTGTGTTCAGCTTCAGCCAGGCATTACCATTCCAATATTCCCATATCACCCTGGAAACGGATACATCTTTGACCTGTCTCCTCTTGATTTCGGACTCCTTAAGAATCAGCTTCCATTTTATCTCCGGCAGGTCTTCAACCATGGAATTAACCACGAAACTCAAATCAAAGTCCAGGGAGACTCTGGCATTCCTCTTGGTGAAGACTTCCTCACTGGAAATATACAAAGCGTTATAGGGTGCAAAAAAGCTCCCAAAGGGAAGGCACTCCGACTCCTCAATCTGGGTCTCATTGGCAAACAGCAGTGTGGGCAAAATTCCACCCTGTTCTGAATCATCAATAAACCTGCCGCTGATGGTGACCTTGTTCAGTTCCGGAATTCTCCATCCCTGGCCGGCTGATTCAAATCCTTTGCTCCTTGCCATCCGTTCCATCTGCTCATTGTTTTTATATCCATAGACCATAGCCTCATCCATGCCGCCATTTACCGGCAGGGATTTGACACGGCACTTGATCCAGTAACTCTCGTGCTCATTTATTTTCCTGGGTGTAATCTCCGTGGCACCAGGTTTGAGTAAAACAATATCCTGTCCTTCTGCTCTTACCTCCGCAAAGGGGAGCCACTCATCTGCTGACGAAAATGTCCATTCATACACGTCCGGGTCGGCCAACATGGTGCCGAGTTTTTCCGATTCTTCTGTGAGGCCAGGTTTCCAGAATCGTATGGTAATTCTGGTCTTTTCCCTGACCCTGAGTATGTTCTCCTGGGCTATGTAAAGACAGTGTTCCTGGAGGTTTTCTCCCGTGTATACATCAAAAGCCCTGAAGCTTCGCTCTTTTATCTCATTCCGTTCCTCGGGTGCATAACCGGAAACCCTGATTATCCTGTCAACCGCAGGACTTATGTTGAATACCTCACTTATTTCTGCCGGAGTAACCAGTACCGGCTCCTTGGTTTCAAACGGCACCGGCTCCCCTTCCGGCGGCTGGGCAAAAACCTGTGTTCGGGCCGGAATAAAAACTGGTTCCTTGGCTCCCAGGCTAAGTTCAAAATGTAACAAGGCCTTGGCGGGCAGTGGTGGGAGTCCGGTAATACCCAGCAGATTATAGAAGGCTTTCTGGTTTTTCAGTTGAGCCCGGTTAAGCTTCTTGACGTTTTCCTCCGCCATCTCCGCAAATATCATCATCAGTGTTGCCCCCGCCTCAGTTGAGTCGAGGGTAAAACGATATTCCGGAGTATAGAAAGGTGCCAGTCTGGCCAAGTATTGAATTATTTGATCCTTATTTCTTGAATCTATACTGGGTGGTAACATGCGACCCTTCCTCGCTACAGTTATCTGGGACGTACCAACACGGTAAACGGAATTATGGTTATTCGTTTAGGAACTTCAGCCCACACCCTCATTAAGGTAGAAGGGGTAGACCAGGTTAAAGAGGTTATTGGTGGAGCGAACCATGTATGTTATAGAAATATTTAATTTCCCGGGGATATCATCATCTAGAGCCACTTCAACCTTGACATCCTCCACCCTTGGTTCCCAAATGGTAATGGATTCTTTTATCTTGTTTTCAAGAAGCCTAAGGGTTGTGATATCGGTTACGCCAAAGACAAAATCCCTCAATTCACATCCAAATTCCGGCCTCATCATTCTCTCTCCCTTTGATGTGCCCAGAATGATCCGGATGGATTCCCGGATATCCTCCTCCCCATCAGACATCCTGATCCTCCCGGTGGCTTTATCCACCTCAATCGGAAATTTCCAGCCGCGGCCTAAAAAACTGCTGCTCATTTTTATAACCTCGAGTCCCTTCCTAGGGTTAGTTGATTTTAACTATACCTCCACCTATGGTTATCCCGGCCCCTTTGATCTGTGTTGCAACACTTTCGATGGAAACGTTAGCGGCCTGTATTTTCACATTGGGGGCAAATATTCCTACCCCGGCACTTGATAGACTGATACAGGTGCTGAATCCTGACCAGATGTTTACACCCAGAGGGGCAAAGATTTCAACATTATTTGTGAATTGACTCATTTTAATCGATGTTAATCCGGCCTGAACGGTAACTGTGCCCAGGATATCACTGAAATGTACTGACAGGCCGGTACGTGACCTCAGAGTAACACCTGACAGGATGGTGCTGTCATCAAATTCCAGCTCATGGCCGCTCCTGGTTCTGATTTTCCTCACATTGTTGGTCTGGAAACCGGAGTCATCTCCCGCGGGCGGATTATTTTCGTGGTCCCACAGCATTCCAACTACATATGGGCACTCAATATCTCCCAGCAGGAACGCCACCAGGACCTTGTCCCCTACTTCCGGTATAAAGAGACTGCCCGTCCCTTTACCCGCCATCAGTGTAGCGACAGGTGCCCAATCAGTTTCACTGTCATTTTCTCTGATTGTTATATTGACTTTTACTCTGCCCAGACCCTCGGGGTCCTGGTTATTCGTGACTGTACCAACTACAACACCCGAGATCCGTTCATCTTTCTGTTCAAGTCCCTGTGATAGGGTATCAAATAAACTCATATCGCGTTCCCTCCCACTGTAAAGGATGTAGTATAGCCTCCACTGCTTATAACATGGGTTACTGTTTCCAAATAGAATAGTGTATTGTTCGACTTTCCAAGTCCTTTTATCTCTACATAGTTTCCTGCCCTCATCTCGGGTATCCCGATACATTCCCCGGAACCCTTCACAAGGTTCATGGCCTTCATGTTCAGTATCGCATTGGCTCGTTCCTCGGCATCCTGTTTGGACTTGACCACACGGTAGGCATGATAGGTCGTAATTTCTTTAGCAACCGTCTGGAGCAGATCCTTTCCCGTGGTTGTATTATGACCCAGCCTGTCTATTTCCTTGGAGGAACCTTCAATTGCCTTGCTGTGGTTGTTCTTGTCTGGTCCCCTTACGACTACTTTATTGACCTGATCGGCCAGGTTGATGGAGGTAGTAAAATGGCGCAGATTTTTGCCCCACTCCAGAGTAACTACCGGAATCTTTTCGCCTTTGTGAGGCTTCTTGAAGTAAAGTGTGTTATCTACTACATAAAATTCGTAATTCAGCTTGATGGCCAGACTGTTAACAAAATTAAAATCGGATGTGGCATGTTTTTCTACGATGTCATGTACCACCGATGTTTCTTCCACCTGCAGCTCTAAACCATATTTCTTCCCGATATCCCTGACCACATCGCTGTATTTGACATTCTTCCAGGTCTTTGACTTTTTGCCGCTCATCATGATAAAGGATTGATCCATACCCGAAACGGTCAGGGTAGGCATTCCGTCTTCGGGATACTTGATATCCACCTTGGTAATCAGACCTTTGAAAAGCGTTGTCAGCTTATCCGCATACCCGATGGAGATCTCAATGTAGGTGGCCAGGCGGAAATACTGGTCCAGCCATTTGAACTCCCGGTTTACCGGGTCATAGGCATTGCCAATCGTGAATGTAAAGGCATCAGCCGCTGACTTGCTGCTGGTCTGAATATTGAGATATGAAACAGCTGCGCCAATGGAAGCCAAACTGGTCCCATCCACAACGATTTTTATGGCAGGCGCAAAAAAGTTCCTGTACTTGTTTTCCAGTTCGGAATATGTGTGTCTTTCCCCAACTCTGACAACTTTACTCATAATCCCTCTGCGCTCTCCTGATTACTGTTACGGCAAGGGTTACAGTATCCTCATTACGACTCCAATGGCGGTATAACTAATGGCATTCCGGCCTCCAGGTCCAGGGGATTGTCAATATTGTTGGCTCTGGCAATTTCCCTCCACATACCGGGATCATCATAGACCTGGGCGGCGATTGTACAGAGCTGTTCATTCTGTTTCAAAACCCGCTGCTTGGTGCGGTCAGAGGACTGTCGCGGTATTTCCTGGAACTGTTCCGTCATGGTCTGATATTCCCGGAAGGTGACCGACAAGGTCGCTCTTACAGGAATACCGGAATCCAAGAACATGGTGAACTTCTGGTTAACCTTAAGCAGATAACCCCTGAAATTCAGAGATCCCCAGATAAACGTGCAAAGCGGCGGCGCATGCAGATCCTTATCCACTGACAGCAGTCCCGATATTTTTGTGGTGTGATTGCGCACATCCTCCCTGGCTTCACTGGTATCAAAGAACAAATCCATGGAAAGAGTAGATGCTTCTCCGCTTATAAACTGAGCAATCGGTGAGGACAATCCAGGTATCCGTTTTACGGCGTAGGCATTGCTGCTCTCCAGGGAATAGTGGTTCGGGTTGAAAAGAACCTTGACCGTTTCAATACTGCCATCTCCCTTTTCCACGTTGATTATCGCCTTTTCCAGACCCATCCGTTACCCTCCCCGTCAAGACCAAAAGAATTACAGTCCTCGTCTTTGCCTCTCAAACTCCAGCCTTCTTTCAATCTCGTTGTACACATTATTAACCAGCCGTTCCATTTCGGCCGGGTCAATCTTTAGTCTCTTCTCCTGCGGGTAAACCTGTTCAGGAATTATGGTTTCACTTCTCGTTTTCGCGGCATTGGATTCATAATCAGGTTCTCTGCTTCGGCGAAGGAACTCCATCTGGGAATAATCCATATATTGTTCCGGTATTCGGGTTGCAGAATCCAAATTCGGCGTAACCCTTTGAAGTCTTCTCGTTTTCAATTCGGTTTTGTTTATGTTTAAAGAACTGTTCTGTGGCTGATAAAGATTTATATTTCCTGGGGAAGCAATACTGGAATCAATCCCAGCCGTATCCGGTCTCACCGGCACTTGAAAAAACCTGCTGGATTGATTAATCGATCGCCCGATTCTCAAACCGTCTTCCATCGTGGCCGGGGTCTTCATATTACCCGGTGTTTTTTGGGTGCGATTATCTGAGATTCTCCGGAAGCTGATAACATTGGAGTTATGTCTGATCCGGTCCCATATTCCGGTTGTCAAATTCGCGGACTCCTGCCGGGACCATATCGAGTTATATGAATGATTCAGGATATCATCGTTTCTCATTGGCACAACATTCCGATAATAATCAGGCTCCATCGCCTGGCGCTGATCTTCTGCAGCCATTGCAGCCTTGGAATCAGGTATAACCTCACGCCGTTCTTTGGACGCCTCCTTCTGGCTGATCCGTGATTTACTGCTCTGTACCTGGTACAACCTTGTATTTTTTGTGAAACTAAAATCTGATATCCCCGCATGTGTTGATTGCAAGCGGAACCCAAGGTGTTCCTTGAATATCTCTTTTACCGGATCGCTACCGTCATATCTTACTCCTCCGAATTCAAGATCACCTGGTACATCATCCTGTTTCCGGATTCGATTCTTTTGTTCCTGATATCTTTTAGTGCTTGGCTTCGAACCCCTGGCTTCGGATGCGAACCAACCGGTCAGGCTCCGTTTTATAAACTGCTGAACTGGAAAAGTGCTGCTTTCACCTGGATGTATTCCAGCCAATTCCAAAGTGCGTTTAACCCTGGTTTGAAGATCGAACAGATCCGTTTTGCTTGTGGTACTTAGTGAATACACCGGGTCCCTTGTAAGGGCGATAGTTAAGCTATCCGTATAGATTCCTTTTCGGTGTTGTCTCCGGGTCTCATGTCTTATAAGCTCTTCCAGTTTGATCAGACTTTCTGCAAGCGTGAGGGTTTTGCTGTATCTTTCAAGCTCCCTTTTAATTGCTAACGCTTCATTCACCTGCAATATGCCCTGTCGTGCAAACATCTTTGGGCTCTGGCTTGATAAAATGTGCTCGGTGATAAAGGGAGAAATATTTTCGTTCTTATTGAGTTTGAATCCGTCATTCATATACTCCTGTAATGCAAGGACCTTTTGAAGATTCAGTCTATGTCTTAATATTTTGCTTTCCTGGGCCTGGATCTCGTTAAGCAGCCCGTAATACCTTACACTCTCAACAAAAGCAGTTTCAGTTACTAATCTGGGGAATACCTGGTTATAAAGACCCCGGGTCAAACGGGTCCATCCCTTGGCTGCCACACGGTTTTCTGCAGTCAGTACAGTTCCTCCGGGCATACTGGAATCAATCCCCTGCAGTGTACCTTCTTTTTCCCTTATACCTCGGGGCAATTGAACGGTTGCACCTGATTCTGCTTCGGCGAACATTCTGTCGCTTCCTGAATTTATACGAGGCTGAACTTCCGTAGATTTTGCATCCCCGGTTACCACTCTGCTCTTAGCTGATTGCTTTATTAAGATATGCTGCTGGTCTTGCTTAAGCGGGCTTTCCTCGCTTAGCCTGCTTTGCGTAGTACCCAACCTGCTTATATCTGTTTTCATCTGATCACTTATTTGGGTACCGGACCCCGGTACTTTACCAAATCTGTTTTCATGGATCGCAATTTCTAAACGTCTTAACCTATTGGTCAGCTTCTGGCGCCTGGTTTCTAAAAGATGGAGTTCAAAGGCAAGTTGCACTTCTGCCTTTTTTATTTCATTCCAACCGGTGCTTTGATACCGGTCCAGCAAGTTTCTGTGCCCTTCCATCATTGTTCCCAGCCGGTAGCCTTTCGGATATCCCGGCAAATTATCCCTTTGACGCCGTTCCGGTACTCTGCCTGAATCTTTGAAAACATTTAGTGAGCTATAGCCATAAACCACAGGATACTTTACAGCCGGGTACCTGTTGGATCCTGGTTGAAGCTCCCTGACTGTATTGAGCAATTCAGACCTTATCCGCTGTCTTTCATAATTCAGTCTTACGATACCAGACCCCGGTAAACTGCGTCCCGGTATGCCTTCAGACCTAGTTTGAGCTCTTTGTTGAGTTAGTTTTATTTCGATTCCCCCCGGGACGACAGGTTCCATACCCGGCGGGTCCGATGCCCCTGGTACCCCATCATGGTAAAAAATAGTGCTCCCCGGCAAAATGTGTGGTATTGTGCCGTTAAGGGCAAACCACACTCTATCCCCCATAGATGAAAACACATTATTAACTAAAGTGTTAAGGGCTCTGGTCTCTATATGTCTTGTCAGATTCAAATTCCAGGCGGTTGTGTAACTTGAATCCGGTGCCATCCGTTCCCAATTACTTCCCGTACTTTCTTCAATCTGTCCTTTAGAGGGTGTCAACCGTGGAGAACCATAATTCATGTAATACGAATTATAAAAACGAAGAATAAACGTAGGGTTAAATATGTTGTTAAGAACTCTGGTACTCTCGTTTCTTCCTTGAGACCTGTTCTTCCTGAAGATCATTAACAAGCCGTTTAGGTACAGGTCGCTAATAAAGCCGTATTTTTGAAGGATTCTGCCTGAAAACCCGTTGTCTAAAAAGCTCAAACCAGTATATGCGGTTTTTATTACTCTAGCGGTTTGCATGACTTCTCCTCAGTTCGGGGTAACTGGTTTAGCGGTCCATACTGAAACCATTGTATACGAGCTCCAGGGTTTCAAAGGCAACATTACTGGTATTGGCATTCAGAGTGGCACCGATCCACTTGACAGGGTAGGCGTCAACAAAGCTCCAGCTCCGCAGGACTTCGCCGGTTCTGCTGTAAAGGATTATAGCCCCGTTCCGTCTTACAATCTTGCCGGACACGCATTCCTTATACCAGTTAATCAGATCATCGGAATAGGCAATGCCTCTTTTCAGAACCAGATTGGGATAGCGAGTGTGTTTAGGGAACCTGTGGATGTAGGATGTGAGCCCACCTTCTATGTATTGTTCCACTTCGGTCTCAGCGGTCAGGCCTGAAACCTCGGAAAACCCGCCGACAATAATGCCCTGTATTTCAACTGAAAAACGATAAACACCACTGATCCTATGAGAGTCTGTATTCACCGGGCTACCATCCCTTCAGACACTTCATCATCTCTTAAAAACGTCAAACACATTTTCCGGCTCATCATTCAGGTTACGGTTGATCTTAGATATTTCCTCACACCATCTGCGTCGGTCCCTGTGTTCCATCTGCATGATTTCATCATGAGACCATTTGAAATAATAGGATATGAAAGCCACCTCTTCATAGATGCGCTCCTCGGGATATTTGGTTATTCCCCGAACTCCCCCAGAGAGTTTACCTCTACATCAAACGCATGCTCACATTTAGGGCAAACGGCCTTAATCTTCGGAATTTCCCCCTCATTGATCTGCTGGTAGAAAGCTTGGAGATAGGAGAGGTCGGCCACAAAAAGTTTTTCAATAACCGTTGTGTCAATCGCTTTGAGGCTGCCCAGTTTGGTTATCACCCTTGAAAGTAGTATGATTGTCAGGTAGCCGGGATTCTGCTGCACCCGGTGGTCTCTCATGGGCAGTATTTCGTCGGCTGCATTGGCCAGACGCATGACACCCTTTTTGTGAAGATTGCCCGCATCATCCACAAACCCTTTGGGCAGCGTAAATTCATATTCCGTCTTAAACGCCATAATTGTGCCTCCTATTGCTTTTCGTGATTTACTCCCCGCCATTTGTAATCCTTCTCTTCACCGTGTTTTTAAACAATTGATGCCTGGAATAGGAAGAGGTATAGGATTCAATCCTCCTCTCCATATTCCAGGTCATATGCATGCCATTACTTGGTGCGCTTCATTCCCTCATGGGCAAGTTCAAGCGATTCTATGGCTACTGAAGAGGTGGTGGCATTCCAGTCCGGAGCAATGTATCTGGCTGGCCAGGCTTCGATTACCTGCCATGTAGCCACATCGTTTCCCTCTTCATCAATTGCAATAATCGTAACCGTCTTACGGGTAACAGTCCCCGATATACTATCTTCCATCCATTGATACATGTCCATGGAGTCGGTTACGCCCCACTTAAGCGTAATATTGCCATACTTGGCCAATCCGGGCAGTTTTCTGGGGGTTATAGTCTCATTCCCTTCCCGGTATTCCACCACATCCAGCGAAGCATTATATCCGGACACTTCCCGAAAACCAGCCTGCTGAATGCCCTCAATCTCCACCCGGAATCTAAAATTCCTGTAGGGGTCCTTCCTTTCGCCAGGCATTCTACTACCTCCTTAATACTTGAATTTAGGCCTTATAAATGGAATCGATTTCAATATCCCTATTGCTCGGCTGTCTTCTGCGTGATGCGGAAGATTACGAATTCAGCCGGTTTAACAGGCGCAACTCCAATGACACAAATCAGCCTTCCATTATCGATATCATCCTGGGTCATAGTTGTACGCCCGATATCGATATAAAACGCCTCACCAGGAGTGCTGCCCATCAAAGCTCCATCCCGCCAGACTCTGGTCAGGAAGGCATCGATGGTTCTTTGAACCCTTGCCCACAGCTTCTCATCGTTCGGTTCAAACACTACCCAGTTGGTACCCCTCTTGATCGATTCCTCCAGGAAGATGAATAATCTTCGTACATTCACGTATTTCCAGAGGCCATTGGAGGAGCAGGTTCTGGCGCCCCATACGCGGATACCCTGTCCGGTAAAATAGCGGATCAGGTTTACGCCCTGCGGATTCAGGATATCCTGTTCTCCCTTGTTATACTGGCAGTCCAGTCCGACACAGGCACGGACTATCTCATTGGCAGGAGCCTTATGTACGCCCCGGACCTGGTCTGACCTTGAATAGATACCAGCCACTGATCCCGAAGGCGGAATGAATATGTTCTTTTTATCCAGGGGGTCAAACACCTGCAGCCATGGAGCATACATGGCACAATAGCTGCTGTCAAACATGTTGCGGTGGGCCATCACATCGGCGACCTTTTTGCTGTCCCGGGGAACATCCAAAACAGCGATCCTGCTTTTCAGGTTTTCACAGTGAGCCACCAGACTCAACTGTACATTAGGATCCGTAACCCCGGGAATGGCCATAATTGATACTTCATCGTTGTCAATAAAGGATTGTAGACCTGTTCTTTTGCCGGGGCCGCGATCTTCACCGATGAAGTCACTGGCTGCCAGCTTGGCCAGCGAACCATCGCTGCCGCCCGACAATGCAAAGACCATGTTTCCTTCATCCTCTTTGATACCCGAAATGGCTTCAAATGGAGTCAGTATCTCTGTTCCCTTGTCTTTCCCTTTTGGTGAGTGAGCGACCTTTATGATATTGGATTTTTCCAACACCTTAACTACATAGTTGGGAGCAGCAGGATTCAGGGAAAGCTTTTCAAAGGATTCTACCTCATCACCAAAACTCACCTGAAGGTTAACCTCGGATGTCATCAACACCTTTACCGGCAGGAGGGCGTTATCTGCCACATCTCCTTGCAGGGGTGCTTCCAGTTCAATAACGTTGTCCTGAGAGGATTGTATCCTGTTGAATTGTTTGGCTGCTCCATCATCGAAAACTACAACATCTCCGGGATTGAAGCCGGCACAACTCTTCACCTTATATGACTTCGCGCCGATAACCTCATAAATCTGGGTTTTGGCTTTGCTGGCCGGACTGATTGCTACTCTGACCCTGTCACCCCATTCACCCGGATTCTTAGCGCGTATCTGCAGAACTGGCTCTTTATCCTCTTTGGAGATATTTGAGGAAGCCTTGGCATCCGGTGGCACCACTCGCATAACATAACACCGCGAGCCCCCGTTGGTGAAGAAATGGTCTACTGCATATGCCAGGTAACGGTATTCCCCAAATGCGTTTTCCGGGAGATAGGAGCCATATGTCCTCACGAAATCTGCCATACTGGTGATAAGTTCCGGTATACCCTCGATTGGGCCTTTTTGAGCCAGTCCGATAAATCCGGCAGTGCTTGTGCTGGCTCCTTGCATTGGTACGCCGCCGCTATCAAACTCCTCAACATAAACTCCTGGTGATAAGTATTCTGCCATTGCCTTCCGATTTCAAAATCACTGCACTATTGTTATTTAGTGCCGTTTGAAACCAGTTCCCTCCTTTCGATACGCGATAATTATGGTTGACCCGAGGCTATCTATATAATTTTTAGGGTCCCAAAGTTATACGTGCAGCCTGCATTTATTTCAAATTGACTGGTATGCGTTTTGTCTTCATGGCTGATCTGCAAAACCACCTCAATGCAGGGCACCCTTATGTTGAAAAAATAAACCACTACTTCCCCCCGTTTATCCGGCATAGTTTCGGTTACCGGCAGGAGAATAGTTCCTCTCCCATGGTCATGCTTCAATGGCTCACTCAGACCAAAGCTGTTGGAATCCTCATATAGCCGGCTGATTTTACAGAACTCTTTCTGTTCCTCATCATCCTCCTCTATCATCAGAATCTCACCTTCGGAGATCTTTCCGTTAAGACGGGCAATTGTCAATAAGGTGCTTCCCTGTGGGACATGGTCCTGCAGAATTCTGCCCTTGGCGCATTCCCCTGTCCTTATTTCCGCTTTTACACCGGCCTCGGTAATTATTCCTCCGGTGCTGTCAATCAACCTTCCCCGCATCAGCGTGGCCGCGCTGCTGAAGGGATAGGATGGCAGAGGTTTCATTCGAACAAATATAACTGGATCTCTGCTGTCAAGCTTTTCGGGATCAACCCGAATGCTTTGCGTAAAATAAATATCAGACTCAATCCTCAATGTATATGTCATTTTCTCCAGGTCGACAAAAACATAAATCCCATCTTTCTTGCGGATTGGTCTCTTACGAGATTCGGCCAGAGTAACTAATAGATTTCCGTTTTGTACCCTCTCGCCGCTAAAATCATCCACAACGCAGACCACAAAAGATACCGCCGTATTAAAGTTTAAATCCATCAGTTGCCCCATAAAGCCTTACCCATTCTTGCTCTCAACCTTAAGCACTCTTCCTACTGACCGCGTCTTCATCGAGTCAATATATACAGGTCCTACCTGGTAGCTAACTGAAAGCTTGTACGGCACATTGGGAAATGTCCACAGCTTCATCATGAGATCGAAGGGCAGGTTATCGATCACAATTCGGATCTCCTCATTTTTCTCCGCCAGGGTTCCCACCAGGTTCGGACCTCTTAATATGGCATTATCAAATAGCACTTGTATGGCTTTACCAAGAATCCTGTGCTCTTCCGCTCTCCGGAAACTTATTTCTGATGTCGAGTGGGCGGTGAGCAGGTAGTAAAGGTCCACCGCCAATGGCGGAAATCCAACGGTATTGCTGTTGATAGCTATCGGTTCATTATGCCGGAATTCACCGGTCTCAATAATGTTGTACAGAAAGAGGGTGAGCCTGAAATCCCCAGGTTCGGCCGGCGAGCCCAGACCGATCATTTCCGGCTGCGGTATTATATCAGGACATAGATTATCTCTTAATACCTTGACCATGGAGTTGCCCACATCCGCAACTACATTGAAAGAACCCAAAAGATACCCTCCTATCCCATGACTTTATCCACATTCATTCGGTAAGACTCATATGAAATAATCCGCATATTCCGGGAACTCATCCGGCACGAGAACCTTTCCGGTCTTCTTCATTTCGAATCTGGCTGCAGTAATTATCTCAGCCATTCCCACCGGACGCTTCTTCTCAGCGGCCAGAAAAGCGGCGTAAACGGCCATGTTCTTTATGTTGCCGCCGGATACCTCAAATTTCTTGCCCAGGTACTTGTAATCAATATCCTTTGATAATGGTGTTTGCTTCGGAAATATTCCCCTCCAAAGCTTTTCCCGGTGCTGTGCATCAGGGAAAGGAAAATGAATGATGAACTGAATCCTCCGTAAAAATGCCTCATCGATATTTTGCATATAATTTGTGGCCAGGACTGTTATCCCGTCATACTCCTCCATCTTCTGCAGGAGGAAGGCCACCTCTATGTTGGCGTATTTGTCATGTGCGTCCTTGACTTCGGATCGCTTGCCAAAAAGAGCATCGGTCTCGTCAAAAAACAGGATTGCATTACTGTATTTGGCCTCATCAAATATTTCTTTCAAATTCTTTTCTGTTTCACCTATGTATTTGCTTATTACCTGCGATAGATCAATCTTATATAACTCAAGCATCAGTTCCCGGGCGATCACCTGCGCCCCCATGGTCTTTCCAGTACCCGGAGGTCCAGAGAAGAGGATGCTTAATCCTTTTCCATAAGTCAGCTTGTTGTGGAAACCCCACTCGCCATATACCACATTGCGGTATTTTACCTGGTTGCAGGCATTTCGGAGCTGCTGTTTCTGTTCACTTGGGAGGATTAAATCCTCCCATCCGTACTTGGCCTTGATAGGGGTAGCTTTCCTTTCCAGGTGGTGATGTACCTGAGCGTAGCAGGCAGTGTACAGGTTCTCACTGGTAAGTTCCCCGGGATTATCCTTGTCCCAGCTGCTGAGATATTTTGCGGTTATAACCGCATTCTCTATCTGTCCTGGTGTAAAGTTGAATTTGTTGGACACCACACCCCAGTCAATTCCTCCGTTAAAATCATTCATCCTTGCAAAGTGTTCCCACAGTATTTTACGATCCTTTTCCGGAGGCAGCTCAAAAGGTATTGAAATATAGACATATTCCCGGAATCTTTCCTTCGGTTTCCATTGCACCTCGGACAGGAAAAACAGAATCCCCCGAAAGTTCTTGAAAACGTCGAGAATAATGAGGATCTTTTCGTCATCACCCTCTTCGCCCATCAGACTTTCCAGATGGGTAAAACCTACAACTGCCTGATGGAGAACTGCTTCAAACAGCACCGGTTCAAGTGCGTCTTTAAGGCTGCTATTCCTTGATGTAAGCCTTTTAAGATCCACGACCAGAAGCTTTTGTTTAAATTCGTGGCAGAAGTGCTGCATCTGAAGCTTTTTCCCGGAACCAGTTCTTCCCCACAGCTGGAACAGCAACGATTTGTTTTCCTGCTTTAATACTCCATAATTGTTCTCTACATATTTTGTAAGCCGTTCCTTTATTTCTTGTTCCAGGATCAACGGTGCCGGTGTATCTTCCGGATTGATAATCTCAACACTCTCCGTCAAATCGGTATCCATATCTTCATTTAACAGAAGAAAACGGATCACCCTGCTCCTAAGCTTTAGCCTGCAGGCCAGGGAGAGCAATGCACCTGCATCTTCCCCGGTCTCCAGGAAATAAGAAAACAGTTTTCCGTCCGGGGCAAAATATGCCCTGGAGTACAGCCTGTCTTCCTTATCCCGGCATAATAGCTTTAGTATCAGGTCCACCGTCGGGAATTTGATATTGATATCATCCTGCAAATAGGCAAACAGCTTTTCATATTTCCTGTCGAGTTCTGATGCCAGGCAGACGAATACACATAACTCTTCAAAAGGGTCGAGATCAAAAACCTCGCTTAAATGAGATAACGCCAGAAAAAATCCTTTCTGTCTGGAAATTTCCCTTCTCTGGTTGATGATCTCATGAATTACATCAATCCTGGTAAGCAGGTTTTTTATGGCCTCATCCTGATCCCCATCAAAAACTACCTGGGGCTCGCCCAGCAACTGCTCGACTTCCGACTCGCTAATAACAAGGCCCTTCAGCTTCGCCAGATCAGCATCCTCCGAAAGGCCCTTTTTCTTTGACGCCATGTATATGCAGATAATGTAATCAAGCAGTAAAGATAAATCATGATAAAGATCCCAGTTATCCGTATATCCATCATATGTATGATTCATAAAGCCTCCCGGCTAGTAGGCAATTAGAATTACCGGTTTTCCCTTTCTTCCTCAAGGGCTTTTTCTTCTTCCGTTTTATCGGCGCCCGCGGATTCGGCCACTGCTTCCTCATTTGCACCGGCAGGCCCTTCCTCTTTTGGTGTTATCATTCCGCCTGCTGCCGTCAAGCCAGCCGCCAGCATGGGGTTGCCTCCCTGGCTTTGCCCAACCATTTGACCACCCATGGTCAGGGCTCCGCCTATCATGGCCCGTCCCTCTTTACTGGTGGCAAATTTCTTAACCGCAGAAAAAGCTTTCTTGGCACCGCTGGCCAGGGAACTGAAAAAGCTGGCCTGCACCGGTGCATTATCCGTGCCCATCTGGACGCCTGCCTGGGAAGCGGAAGCCGAAACATGTCCGGTATCCGAACTGGGTCGGGCCGCAACTCCCCGGGATGCTCTTTCACCTGCCTGGTCCGCTTCATTTTCCAGGCTGCTGCTGTCAACCAGCGGGAAAACGTTGTTTTGAGGTGCTTGCACCCTTCCTTCCCTCTGCTGTACCACATGAGACAACTCATGTCCCAGCAGGCTCTGCCCCTCTTTGGTCGCTGGATTGAACTGTCCAGGGGCAAAAAAGATCTCGCTGCCCCGGGTCATGGCCCTGGCGCCCATGGACTGGGCCTTGGAACTATCATGTATTCTGACATCACTAAAATCAGTCCCAAAGGACTCTTCCATTTTTCCTTTTATGCTTTCGGGTATCAGTGAACCACTGCCCTCTTCCAGTTTTCCTTTTCGATCAAGCATGCCAAGGATCGCCTGGTTTCCTAAAGACGACTGCAGATCAAGCAGCCGGCTGCCAGCAGCACCACCAGTTTTGTTGACGCTGCCTCTTCCCTGCTTCGTAACTGTCTCCTTTATGCTTGAAGTTCTGAGCCTATTGGACGCATTCTGACCTAACTTCCGGCTGGACAGTTCTGATGTACCCATTATGTACCTCCTTGCATCTTCTTGTTTTTTACAAACCATTATTTTTAAAGAAGACCGTGGTCAGTCATCTTTTATACCCGTCATATAATTCCAAAATATTCTACGGTACCATAATGGTAAACTGACCAGGTGTATTAACCTGTATGATACCGCCCCAATTGCACATAAGCTTGCAGGCGTTACTGACCGCCGGCATTGGTCCGATAAGCACGGTCGGTGATCCGGGTATCCAGGGTGCTGTTGTCATTGGTACACAGGGCATCGGGGTAAGTACTCCCATTGCCGCGGATGTAGCGGCAGACACAGTAGGATTAGTCATCGAAGTGCACATACCGAATGGCATGATATTAACAAATGGCTTGTTGTCCATTATGTTGGCGACTGGCATTGCTGACAAGGTGCGGTTTACAGGAGGTACCATCATCATACTTGGTGCAGTTCCAAAACTACACTGCAACATAGCACCACCTGTCACTAATATGCTCATGGCTCCCCCTTTCTTCTGACAGGTTTATTTACTCATTGGCATCAAATCCATCAAATAAATAAACAAGGCAAATAACACTCTTTATTTCTAATATTTTACATTATGTCTCATAATTCAGTATAATATTTTGACTAACAAATTGCAACATCGAATAGTGTTAGTACGACACTTTACAACAAAAAACATCTTCGAACAATTCCGGTTGCTGTGCAAGGTTGTGACCTGTTAAGTGGTTCTTTGTTATCTCTAAACACAATACGAATCAGGCCGGAATTGTGGCTCACCTGTAAAATATTTTTATGAATGTTTCGATGTTAAGGTTCAATGTTGTGTAATCCAATTCTATAATTTGACCTATTCCCTGATCAGATGCTCCTCCAGCTTAACCCTAATCTCCCGGGGTATAGCTTCCGGCTTTTGATTTTCATAATCGTAGTTAATCAATGTAACATAGGCCCGGGCACAGTGGCGCGATTCCTGGAAAACGTTCTGCAGCAGCACAAAACTGGCGGTGCCGATGCTTTTTACCCCGGTCGTGACTACTACTTCCTTTCCCCACACAACTTCACCGGTATAATCGATATTCTGGTTGGCCATTATCAGCCCCGCCTCCCAGACATTTTGGTTAAACATCTCCAAAATTCCTGAAAAACCTTCCACCAGCCATAGGGATATAACGTCGTGTCTCGCATGTCGTGCCCCAATGATATCCGCCATCCGGGGCATAAATGTTTTGGTTAACATAAACGACTCCGGTTTTTAACAATATTTTGCTTTTTTCTATACATCTCGTTAAAATGCTAATCCCATTATATATTAATAACCCCTGGTGCTACCAAGGACTAATCCCGCTCTCTCGCCATCATGATTATTATGTTGCTTTTGAATTAGCCTGCCTTGATTAAAACGGCAGGTAAAACCAAGGCTCAATAACCCGAATCAAACGGATTATTGAGCCTTTTTTGCGCGAGAAATTTACTAATCTAATTGTCAGAAATTAAGCCAATCTAGCTGGAACAGCCCTCAGGATCTCTTCAGTTTCCTTCATTATTGTCTGAACCAGATCGTTCACCTTGGGCAGGTCGTTACAGCGCTGTGCTGATTCGCCGGCGGCCATCATAGCTTTTTCCCTGTCGCCGGCGTATACTGCATTGATGGACTCATTCTCGTAGTCGATCAATGACATATCAATGGTGCTGTAGTCGTCAGGGGTTCCCAGGTATACTCCAGGTGACTTCTGCAGGGTGTTTTTGGCGTGCAGTTTGCTGCGGTCGTTCTTGATCCAACGAGCCGGTCCCACAAAGCCGCGAGCCACCAGGGTTCCCCGGTCAGGAGTCTCAACAACACCCTGTTTCCAAAGGGGCGGGAAATCACTTTCTTCGGTAGCCAGGAAGCGGGTACCCATTTGAGCTCCCTCTGCGCCCATAACTAGAGCCGCAGCCAGGGTTTTGCCATCGCAGAATCCGCCGGTGCCGACTACCAGGGTATTCTCATCAGCAACCTCATCGATTACCGCCGGCAGCAGGATCATGGAGTGAACCGGTTCCCAAGAGGTGTGGAAGCCGCCCTCATGACCGGAGGCAATAATTACATTAACGCCAGCTTTTTTGCAGCGTTTCGCCGCCTGTACAGAAGGCATAACGTGCATCCATACGAGATCTGTCTTTTTGATGGCTTCGCTCCAGGGAAGCGGATCCCCGGCAGAGGTGATCAGAACCTTAAACCGCTTTTTCATTTCTGGATCCTCTTCGCGAACCTTCATCATAGTACCAATAATAACCTGAGCTATTTCTTTCATTTCGGCCGATACCATTACGTTTACGCCAAAGATTCCCTGTGATTCCCGGGTATTATCGAGAACCTTCTGAAAAATCTTCCTCAGAATTATTTCGGGACTGTCTTTGTCAGGGTCGGCTCCGCCGGAACTACAGAAAGCACTGTATATTTGCTTCTGGCTTTTGTTGGCGAGACCGCTTGAACTTAAAATGCCCAGCACTCCGGCATTTGCGGATGCAATGCATAGATCGGTGGTGGGGAAAGGCCCCATACCGGCCTGAATGATAGGGTACTTGATTCCTACCAGGTCGCAGAGTCTTGATTTGATCATTGTTGTGAATTCCTCCTTATAAAAAATGGACGTATGTCCTGTTCGTATATCTTTCATTATACAATAATCAATCATTTCTGAATTAAATAATTACTCATTTCTTGAACCAATAAATCTAGTTCTCTCTGGTTAATAATCTTGCTTGTCCTCCAGACCTGCGTCCAATTCAGTTTATATTCTAGTATCGGGCATAGCCATACTGAGAAGGCAGCTAATCTCCCCTGTAGTCTGCGCCAACCTTCATCATATTTTGGTGAATTCCGCCAAAACTATCGCTTCAGGCTAAGGTTAAAGAATCGACCGGCAAGCCTATCCGGGTGAGTGCGGCGTTGATATGTATGTCAATACTATCATAAAGATGAATGCTCACATCATCTTGATTAACCAGCAGCGGCAATTCGGTACACCCCAGGATAATGCCATCCGGATGCTCATGATCGGTTATTCTTTTGATAATGGTTATTATGGCCTGCTTAGACTCTGGGGTAAACACTTCATGGCATAGTTCATTATAAATAATGTGGTTAATGAGAAGCCTTTCAATTTCATTTGGTATTACGACATCGATACCTGCACTGCGCAATTTATTTTTATAGAAGTCTAATTCCATAGTGTATTTGGTTCCCAGCAATCCGACCCGTTTAACGTAGTTATCCCGCAAGTATAATACCATTGCATCAACGATGTTTATAATCTTTCCGTTACATATCTTGTTTAGTTCATCAGTCATTTTGCTGGTTGTATTGGAACAAATAAGTATAATGTCGGCTCCAGCCTCTTCTAACATCTTTACTTTCTCCGCCAGAAGTCTCAGTTCATTTTCTTCATCGTTGTTTTTCTGGTAAATAAGAATCTCTTCAAAATCGAAACTATAAAGAACTATTTTCGCAGAGTAGTGCCTACGTCTGCCATTATTTATTAACCTATTGAGACGCCGGTAATACTCTACGGTGGATACCCAACTAACACCACCGATGAGCCCTATCTGCTTCATGGTTCTTCACTCCTCGGCAATGTCATATTCGACCAGGGTTTCCTTGCTTTTTCTCCCCATACTGTTCTCAAGAAATATGGCCGGTAATTCATGAACTCCAATATCACGTGCCTTCAACATTTTGGGGAATATGCTGTTTTTCATAAGACCAGGTATAGGATTGGCCTCCAAAAAATAAACCTTGCGGTTTGAAATTATAAAGTCAAACCGGCACATGTTTTCAAACATTAGTTTTTCAAATATCTCTTGCGATACTTCCTTAATACAAGCCATAGGGGGATCCAGTTGCGAGTCTGGAACTAGTATTTCGTCAGCCTTGCCCTTCTGGTGCTTCTCTGCATGTCCGAAAAAATTTCCTTCGGTTTGAATATGTACCAGGGGCAAGACAACAACTGTATTCTTCATTTCGATACAGCCGCACGAGTATTCTTTACCATCAATATACCTCTGAACAAGTGCCATATTATCGTAACGTAGAACATTAACCAGATGTTCTCGAAGGTCATTCAAGTTGAAGGCATCAACCAAAAATCTGGCGGTAAACAGGCTGGCCCCCAGAGAGTTTGGCTTGATAACAACTTCAGTATTAAAGAAAGGTCTTAGTTTCTCTACTAATACGCCTAAATCTCTTTCGTCAATTATCACGGTTGGAATCGGTTCTATCTGTGGGTGGGTTGCAGTAACATATTGGGCCATGTGGTATTTGCTCATACTCAGACTGCATGATAAAACTGATCCAAATGTACCCCGTATTCCGATTGCTTTTGAAATACCCTGAAAATGACCATCTTCACCAAGTTGCCCGTGTAACAATGAGAAAATGAATTCGTCGTTCTCTCTGATAACCTTTATTGCCTCAGCCAGGGTATGTCTTCTTTCGCAGGTGGTGATGTAGTAGTGAGGCTCCCTGCTGAAATCCAGTTTATTCTGATTGACTCCCCCCCTGCGGTCAATAAAGTATACATTTGCATAACGAGCCTTGTCACTCGCTTGGTCTCTGAGGGCGGAATAAACATTTGCGAAAGAACTCAACGAGGCGTTGTGCTCACTGGATACACCGCCAAACATGAGGCTAATCTTGTCTGAATCACGATTTCTCAAAATCTCCTCCCCCTGCCTCGTAGCTTTGGATACTCCAGATATTAACTCGTATCTCGAATTGGAATATCCCTTGGAAGTTATTCTACGTTGCAGAGAGCTCAATGGTTACCATATTTCTCCATTATTCAGACTGCTTAACACCAATTACTTGTTAGAATCCGTTGGCAACAACCTGCTTCAGCATGTACCAGAGCGGACGAGCATACATTGTTTTCATAATCGAGTCACAGATGGAGTCCTTATGGTCAGACGCAATTTCGTTTATGGTGCCGCGATTCTCTTTGGGGCTAATCTGCTCAATCGCATCCTGGGTTTTGTCTACCAGTACCTGATTATGGTCCACGTTGGCGGCGAAGCTTATGGTCTTTTTGCCCAGGTATTCCCCATCTATATGATGGCTCTGGTTCTGACCACCGCTGGCATCCCGTTGGCGGTGTCCAAACTGGTATCGGAAGAAGTCACGGTGGGCAAGTACCGGCAGGCAAAGGCAGTTTTCCGTTTGGCCCTGGGCATTCTTTGTGTATCCGGGTTCCTGGTGACCGTAATCCTCTATGTGTTTGCAGTTAGCATGGCCGGGAGAATAATTGCTGACCCGCGCGTGATACCGGTATTGATAATGTGTACCCCGGCTATCTTTGTCGTCTCTGTATCATCTGCGTACCGGGGTTATTTTCAGGGTCTGCAAAATATGCTTCCCACCGCCATGAGCCAGACATTGGAACAGATTGTGCGGGTGTGCTTGGGTTTTTGGGCCGCCCTTTATTTCCTGCCGCGAGGAATTGCCTTTGCCGCCATGGGTCTGGCTTTTGGCATGCTGGCAGGAGAGGTGGTGGGCTTTTTGGCCATAGCAATGCAATATCGCTGGCACAAGCTTCCCCAGCGAAGTGCCCGGGAAGAAAAACTGTCATCGAAATGGTATATCCTGGCCCGTATATATAATCTGGCGGCACCTGTAACTGCCGGACGTCTGCTGTCTACCGGCCTATCCTCATTGGACGCCATAATCATTCCCAGTCGACTGCAGGCCGCCGGTTTTACCGCCCGGCAAGCCACAACCCTGTTTGGCCAGCTGGGAGGGGCTGGTTTCACGTTGCTCAGTTTCCCCAGTGTGTTTACTTTTGCCCTGGCTACCTCTCTGGTCCCGGCATTAGCCGAAGCGAAAGCCCGAAAGTCCTTTCGCATCATCAGGGACGGGAGTTCAGAGGCAATTCGAGTCACGGTTATCTTTGGCCTGCCATGTCTGGTAACCATATTTTTCTTTGCTGAGCCGTTGACCGCCTTTTTCAACAGCCCCAATATTGCTCCGGTTCTGCGAATCCTGGCCATCGGAGGCATCTTTTCATATCTCCAGCAGACCACTACAGCGGTTCTGCAGGGACTGGGCAAAGCCCAATTGCCGGTCGCAAACTCCATTATTGCAGCTGGAATCCGCATCCCCCTGCTCTACTGGTTAACCGGACTGCCCGCCTGGGGTCTGATCGGCAGTGCCTGGGCTTTCACTGCTGGTTTCATAACGGGCGCTGTTCTCAACATAGCCGCCATCATACGCCAGACCGGGATGCAAATCGATTGGCATCGTTTGGGTTCCCAGCCATTTGCGGCCGCCCTGGGAATGCTGCTGACCTTTATTCTGTCAACACCATCAAGGAGTGGTCATATAGTCTATTATCTCGACGAGATGGCCGCCGGTATGATTGTTTATCTTATTATTCTGTTTTTTAACCGGGGAATAACGGTACGAGAAATCCGCAGTGTTTTGGGGCTGAAAAGCCAATAATTCTTGGTATTGTTACCCCTATTACGATTTGATCAACCAATGCTGAATCTCCGGCCAAGGGTCGTCAAGGGCAGGCGCATTCGGCACCCACCAAGAGTAAGAAGAGAGGCTGCCCCTCGTTTTCGGGGCAGCCTCTGTTTGCCAGATAATCTTAATGAGGTCTAATCTGATTAGACCCTTTGCCACAGGGTAGCATTCGCGTTTCCGAAGCCGCCGCAGAGTGTTGCCAGGCCTAACTTCGCATCAGGTCTTTCATACTTCATGATGTTGTTCAAGGTGATGATAATTCTGGCGCCGGATTGACCAAGCGGGTGTCCCAGAGCCAGTGCGCCACCCCACAGGTTGATCTTATCGAAGGGTGCATTTTGTCCCAGTCCCAGTTCTCTTATGACGGCCAGGGATTGGCTGGCGAAAGCTTCATTGAGCTCAACTACATCAATCTGGTCGATAGATACACCAGTGCGGGCCAACAGTTTCTTAACCGCTGCAATCGGACCAACACCCATGATTGTCGGGTCGTTGCCGGCCATGGCGCCACCAACGTACTTAATGTGGTATGAGCAGCCAAGCTCATCAGCTTTTTCGCGGCTCATCAGGATCATAGCGCAAGCGCCGCAGGTCAAAGGTGAAGACATAGCTGCGGTGATCTTTCCATTTTCTTTGAACGGGGTCTTCATTTTCTTCATGGCTTCCATGTCCATTGAGTCTCTGATCCACTGGTCATGCTCAACCATGAAGGGGTTCCCCTCATCATCATGTCCTTCAATGGGAACGATTTCGTGCTTGAACTTGCCGGCATCTCTGGCAGCAGCCGCATTCTTGTTGCTCCAGTATGCAAACAGATTCATGTCGTCGGTGGAGATATTCCACATGTCGGCCACTTTCTCAGCGGTCGGGCCCATCTGGAGATCGTACTCGCCATATTTTTCGGCTACAACCTTGGGAATGTACATTCCCTTCGGCATTTTGCCCATGTCCTCTACGCCACCAACCACGTAGATATCGCCTTCTCCGCACATGATAGCTCTGGCCGCATGTTCAGTTGCGGACATTCCGGAGGGGCACTGCTGACAAATGCTGTTAGCAGCAACACTTTCCGGCAGGCCGGCTGCCAGCCATGCCAAACGTCCCATGTCATTGGTTACCCCACCCTGGTTGGCAGTACCGACGTAAGCCGCTTCAACCATTTCGGGTTTAACCTGCGGATTCCGGGCAAAAAGTGCGTGATAGCATGCTACCAGAAGCTCGTCCGGCATCCGGTTGCGGAACCATCCTTTTTCAGCATGCGCTCTGCCATTCGGTGAACGTACTCCATCAACTAATACTACTTCTTTCATTTACTACCTTCCCTTCTTTTGAAGTATTTAGTCTCAAAGCATGACATTGCATATACCGCGGACTTGGCCTTGGATCATCAATCAATGTACAATGAGTTATCTAGATAGTCATTGTTTTCAGATGGTCGTTCGTTAAAATCCGCAATAGTTCGCACGTCATGCTATCAACTCATTGTTTGGCTCAACTCACATTCTTTTGGTCCACATAATGTATAATCATCAACCGCCCTGTAACGCCATTCGACCTGGAAAACGTTTCTACTCCAGTAACTTTTCAACCTTTTGTAAAAAACGATTCCTGACGAATAAACTCTAATATTAATACGATTCTTTATTACATCACAAAATTCCTCCATATTAATTTCATAGCTGCATTATTTCGCACAAAAATTAATGAGGGCATTGGAATCCCCCATTAGCAGTCCCGCTGGTATTAGCAGATCACATGATTATGTTATAAACTCAATACCGGGTTTTGATTCGACACTGGTCCCGGTAATTCGTTTTTCTCTCCTCGCTCCCGGCTTAATAACCTGTCCCTTATGCAGGGAGATAATTATATCACCAAGTAATCTGGAGTCTTCTTCGTCGTGGGTAACAAGCACCATGGGAATCTGCCAGTCATGCTTCAGTCTCAGTATCTCCTGGCGAAGATTCTTTTTGGATTGGTTATCCAGGGCGCTAAAAGGTTCATCAAGCAACAACAATTGTGGTTGTGAAATCAAAGCTCGTGCCAGTGCAACTCGTTGTTTTTCGCCTCCGGACAACTGGCCGGGATAACGGTCAATCAAATGCAAAACACCGAATGAATCCAGAACCGTCGTAAAATTCAAGGCGGGGCTTTCCCCTGTTTGCGTTTTACAGTTGCTTAGCCCGTAGACAACGTTCTGCTTCACCGTCATGTGCGGAAAGAGGGCATAATCCTGAAAAAGATAGCCCACCCGGCGATTTCTGGCCGGTATATTAACATTGTACAGCGAGGAGTAAAGAATGTTTCCTTCCAGCTCAATGCTGCCCTTGCTGGGAGACCTGAGACCGGCGATACACTCAAGAACGGTAGTTTTTCCTGCGCCCGAAGGTCCCCACAATACCAGAATCTGATTGTTATCGACCTGGAAGTCTACCTCCAGGTCAAAGTAAGGTAATTCCTTGTTGATTGATACCTGCAACATTTCGGCTTCCTCTTTTCAGCAAAATTAAAACACCTAATGCAGGCGTCGTTTATTCCAACGGTTCACCATAAAGATCAAAAGAAAACAAAAGACCGTAACTATACCTACCAGGGTGTTGGCCGTAGCCTTATCCCCGGATTCAACCGCAAAGTAAATAGCTAACGGTATGGTTTGAGTCTGACCGGGAATGTTTCCCGCCACCATCAAGGTAGCGCCAAACTCCCCCAGGGCTCTGGCAAACGCCAGCACGAACCCCGACATGATGCCCGGCCAGGCCAAGGGCAGGGTAACGGTAAAAAATATTCGCAGTTCCCCCGCTCCCAGTGTCCGTGCTGCTTTTTCCAGATTAGGATTGACACTGGCAAAAGCCGCCCGGGCACTTTGATACATGAGAGGAAATGCAACCACCGTAGCCGCCATTACCACTGCCCCCCAGGTAAAAACCACCGAATAACCAAATTTACCAAACAACTGCCCCAACGGTCCATTGACACCGATCAGGACCAACAGCACATAGCCAACCACCGAGGGAGGCAGTACCAGCGGAAGAGTGATAGCTGCTTCCAGCAGATCACGCCCCCAAAACCTTTTCTTTTCCATCAAGCGGGCCAGGGGCAATGTAGTAATGGTCACGATTATCGCGCTTATAACGGCTACCCGAAGAGACAGCCATACCGGAAAACAGTCGTTTAGATGAATAAGCATGTTCATATTATAAGGAGTCAAATCCATATTTGTTAAAGACATCGGCAGCTTCCGAACTGCTCAGGAATTCGCAAAATGCCTGGGCAGCGGTTTGATTCTTGCTGGCTTTAACAATCGCCATAGGATACACGATGGGGCTGTGAGATTCCTCCGGGGCAGCGGTTATCACTACAATATCATCCACCTTGTATGTATCAGACATATATACTATCCCGGCCTCAACATTTCCGGTTTCAACATAGTTGAGAACCGCCCGGACATCTTTGGCGAAGACAATCTTGGGCAGCAGCCTATCGTAAAGCTGCATGGAGGTTAAGGTTTCCTGCGCGTATTTGCCGGCTGGTACTGTCTCCGGTGTGCCAATGCTGATTTTCTTGATGGATGGGCTGGTAAGACCATCAAAATCCTCGAGAGCAACATCCCGGTCAGCAATTAAAACCAGTTTGTTGCCCAAGAGGTCCCGGCGGCTCTCGGTGACTATAAGATCCTTTTCGGCCAGGGCATCCATTTGCTTCTTGCCAGCGGAGATAAAGAGGTCAACCGGGGCCCCTTCCTCAATCTGTTTCTGCAGGGTTCCCGAGGAAGCAAAATTATAGGTGATTTCAACATCAGGATGCTTGTCGGCATATAGTTCCTGAATCTCTTTGGCGGCATCCTGCAGGCTGGCAGCCGCAGCAACAGTCAACTCAACGGTTTTTTCGGAGTTTTCAGTTTTCGAACAGCCGCTCACCAATATTACCGTTAATAATAGAATGTATACAATTACTTTCCTCTTCACTTTTGTACCTCCCCGATTATTGCGTTTCAATCAGGGATCCGATCCAGCCGAATCCTTCCTTGCTCATATTTTCATACTAAATATTACTTAACTTAGAACAGCACACAACTTTACTGTACTGTATATAACACAACATAATAATAACAAAATTTATGAAGAAGATTTGAACAAACCAGCAGTGCATCACTCCTCAACACCCTGAAATCCAGTTCATTCAGGGAGGATGCGAAGGTCTGGAGGACTACACTCTGGGCGAAATGAGGCGACTGGTAACTCGGGTAAAGTATAAGCCCCGGCTTCTTAGGCCAGGGCTTATGCTCCCGGTGGGTTGTCTATTCAGCTTGTCTACGCCAGCAATTTCGTCACGTATTCACCCGTAAAGTGTTCAATAGTGGTGAGAACCGGAACTGGAGCAGCCTGACCCAAACCACACAGACAGATCTTCTTCATGTTGCTTCCGAGCCTGTTCACCAGGGTCAAATCAGCTGCCGTGGCTTTACCACTACCTATTTTCTCCATAAGCTCATGCATCCGTTTGGTACCCTCGCGGCAGGGAGTACACTTGCCACACGATTCATGCTCAAAGAATTTGGCGATGCGGGTTACAACATCAACGATATCTCTGGTTTCATCCATTACGAATACCGCACCCGACCCCAGGGTTGCGCCGATGGCACTCATGGAATCGAAATCAATGGGGGTATCAAGCAGGTTTTCCGGGATGAATCCTCCCGAAGTTCCGCCGATTTGCACCGCTTTGAATTTGCGATTTCCGGGAACTCCACCGCCCAGGCCAAACACAACCTCCCTGATAGGAGTATCGGTCGGTACTTCAAAAAAGGTCTTATTGACTACATCACCAGTCAGGGTCAGAACCTTGGTTCCGGGATAACCGGGAGCACCGATACCTTTAAACCACTTGGCACCCTTTTCCAGAATCACCGGTATATTGGCGAAGGTTTCCACATTGTTAACCACGGTCGGTTTGCCCCACAATCCGGCAACACCCGGAAACGGCGGCTTAAAACGGGGCTCCCCGCGATGACCTTCGATGGATTCAATGAGAGCCGTCTCCTCACCGCATACATAGGCTCCGGCACCCATTCTGACTTCGATATCGAAATCTCCCAGGACGCCCGCATCTTTAGCCTGTTTAATGGCTTGATTCAGTCTATCCACCACATACGGATACTCTCCGCGACAGTAAATGTATCCTTTATTCGCTCCAATAGCATAGCCGCATATCGCCATGCCTTCGAGTATACTCTGAGGATCATTCTCCATTATAATCCGATCCTTGTAGGTCCCGGGTTCCCCTTCGTCAGCATTACATACCACGTATTTCTGATCAGCCTGAGTCATATAACTAAAATCCCATTTCATCCCGGCATTAAATCCTGCACCGCCCCGTCCGCGCAACCCAGACTCCTTGACCTCTTGTATGACGTCTCGCTGGCTCATGGCCCGGGCTTTTTTGAGGGAATTGTAACCACCGGCATTAATGTATTCTTCGATCTTGAGTGGGTCTATTTTACCGCAGTTACGTAATACGATGCGCATTTCCTCAACCATTATTACCCTCCTCTCTATTTGTACTCCGCCAGTATCTTCGCAACAGTGTCTGCGGTCACATCCGCATAAGGTTTGCTGTTGATTGTTATTACCGGAGTCGACTGACACTGTCCTACACACTCAGTAAATTCCAGGGTGAACCTTCCATCGGTAGTCGTTTCACCCATCTTAATACCCAATTCTTGTTCCAGTGTTTTCACTACTTCATCAGCACCAGCTATGTGACAGGGAGCACTCTCGCAGATGCGAATAACATTGCGTCCTCGTTTTCCCACCTTGAGATAGGAATAGAAGGTCGCGACCCCGTATGCTTCCGCTTTCGGCACCTTGAATGCCTTGGCTGCTTCTGCCACAGCATCTTCAGGAATATATCCATAACAATCCTGGAGAGCATGATACGCCTGGATAATTCCGCCTGGTATATCCCTGTACCGGTCAATAATCTCCTGATAGTCAGACATTGCCGGGTTCACCTCCTGTTGATTGTTCCGTTTATGTCGGGTAAATCGCAGAATGATCCAAATTCAGCAGGATAACTGACACCTCTGATCCGGCCTCCAGGGGAGGATGCTCCGCCGGCAGATCAATTAAGGCGTTGCATTTAATAAATGACCGCAGCATGCTGGATTTCTGCCCAGGTAACACCTCTACTTTCCACACACTCTCATGGAATGTGGCATGGGCCCTCAACAAACGGCGGGGACCGCCTGCTTTATCGAAGGAGTTGGTACATAGAGCTTTAATATGCGGAATAAGGGGTAGTATTCCCTGTAGACGGCGTATAACCGGAGCTGCCAGCATATGGTATCCAACTAAACACGCCCCTGGATTTCCCGATAGACAGATGATCATTCGGGAACCCCATAACGCTGCTCCCGGGTGACTGCCGGGTCTGATTTTTACTCCCCAGAAGAGCAGTTCTGCTCCGATCTCCTCCAGCAATTGACGCGCCTCATCATATTGCCCTGCATGGGTTCCCCCAATGACAATCAGTACGTCAATCATATCGAGCATTTTCAGAACCTTCTGGTTAAGCAAGGAGCGATCATCTCCGGCTACCTCAACGGCAACCGCTTCACCGCCATCAGCTTTTATCAGTGAAACCAGCAACGGGCTGTTGCTATCCCGTATCTGGTGGGGCAAAGGATCATTCTGCCAGGGAATAATCCCCTGGCCGATACTCAGAATTCCGACCCGAGGTCGACGGTGAACCATTAGCTGTTCATAACCAAAAGCCGTCATTACACTTACCAGCCCTGAATCTACCCGGTTCCCAGGCCTGGCCAGAACGGTTCCTCCTTGAATATCCTCGCCTGCGGATTTCATATTGCGACCCGACTTAACCTCTTTGGCAAATGTTACATAACCGGCTTCAACGTTGGCATGCTCATGCGGGATTACTGTCCGGGCAGCTTCCGGCACCAGTCCTCCGGTGACTACCGGGCAGGCTTCTCCTGTTACCAGCATTAAACCCGGAAAAACGTTTTCCTCCAGAAGCCTGAACTTAACCCCCGCAATCCTCTCATCACTAACAGCAAAACCATCTACCGCCGACTGTCGGCAGGGTGGCAGGTCATGCGTGGCGGTGACTATTTCAGCAACGACTCTTCCCTGAGCGCTTAATACCGGCACCCGCTCCCCCTCCAGGGGATTGATTGCTTGAATAAGCTGCGTTTGTGCATCGTTTAATTCAATATCAAACCTCATGCCTTCATCCCCTTGTCAATTACACCGGTGTAGTTTTGCCGAAAGTGCAATTGGGATAGTGGCAGACCAGACAATCCTGGCACAGACCACCATGGCCCATAAGGACAATATCCTCGCGTTCTATACGTTCCCCTGCAAAAATCCGGGGAAGAAGTAAGTCCAGGATGGTAACCTTGTTAAATAATGCCCCCGCTGGAATACCACAAATCGGGACATGGCCCTGGTAGGCCAGCATGAACATTGACCCTGGAAGTACAGGAGCTCCATAGAAAACCACATCTGCCCCGGAGGCTTTTATTGCCATTGGAGTTACATCATCAGGATCAACTGACATTCCGCCAGTTACCAGAATAAGTTCTGCACCCTCATTAACCAGGTAACGAATTTCCTCGGCAATAACGTCAACACTGTCTGGGACAATTACATGTCCTATCATTCTTGCTCCAAATGGTGCGGTTTTTCTGCGCAACAGGCTTCCAAACCCATCTTGAATCCTGCCAGAATAAACCTCTGTCCCCGTAATGACAACCCCGGTCCATAACGATTGAAAAGGTTTTACGGACAGCAGATGCTCTGGAGGCTGGCAGCATATCTTTTCCGCCTCATCAAGCTTGCTGCGATGTACTGTCAACGGAATTGCTTTGACCCCAGCCACTACCTCTCCTTTTTTAACCACCTGGTTATTATGCAGGGTAGCAATAGCTAGGTTTTCAATACGATTGATCATATTCAGGCGATCAACTCGAACCTTGAAAATCCCGTTATACTGAGCAACAAGGTTGACTTTACCCTGATTCGGTTCCTTCCATGCCAATCCTGGTCCGGCGGCATGCCGGGCCAGCCGTAAAGCGGCCTCATCCTCGTGAACATGTTCTGGAGCAGGTTCCCAGACATAAACATGCTCTTTTCCCAACATCCTCAACCTGTTAACGTCACCGGGAGTAATAATATCCCCTCTTCGAAATTCCCGGTTCTTCTTTTTCTCTGGTATGATTCTGGTCATATCATGGCAGATGGTCATTCCCACAGCATCGCCTACGGGCACTTTTCGCATAATCAGGCCTCCTGAAGCTTCTCTACCCTGACCCCGCAGATTTTGTATTCACCGGTTTTAGTTATTGGATCAACAGCGGCGCTGGTAATGGCGTTAGTTGGGCTTTCCGCATAGTGGAATGACATCCAGATAAGTCCAGGTGGCACCCGATCGGTCACCTTGACCTTGGTTGTTATTTCGCCACGCCGCGAAGCAACCCGGACCTTTTCACCGGTCTTTAATCCCATGCGATCTGCATCGTCAGGGTTGATTTCCGCCATTTCTTCCGACCATATGCTTTGAATGCCCGGAGAATACGGGGTAGTAACGTTATAGTGATAAAGGATCCTTCCGGTTGAAAGCAGGAAAGGGTATTCCTCATCCGGCGATTCACCTGGCGGTATGTGATCAATAGCCTGGAACAGGCCCTTGCCGCGGCTGAATGAACCGGAATGCAGATAAGGTGTCCCGGGATGATCAAGATTGGGACAGGGCCACTGCATACCCTTTTCTTCCATACGACTGTAGTTGATGCCAGCCATAGACGGAGTCAGGGAGGCCATTTCATCCCAGATAGCCCGTGGATCAGGGTAATTCATGGCATATCCCATTCGGTTGCTTAATGCCATAATGGTCTGCCAGTTGGTTTGCCCCGGCAGTGGTTCGATGGCCTTGCGCACCCGCTGGACCCGGCGTTCGGTACTGGTGAATGTTCCATCAGTTTCCGCAAAACTGGCGGCCGGCAGCACTACGTCTGCATATTCAGCGGTTTCCGTCAGAAACAGCTCGTGTACCACCAGGAACTCGAGATTTGCCAATCCAGAACGGATATGGTGACTGTTCGGATCGGTCAGCACCGGGTTCTCACCCAGGATGTACATCGCCTTGATCTCTCCATGGTTGGCTTTATCAAACATCTCCGGTATGGTAATGCCCAGTTTGTCTGACAAAGGTACACCCCATGCTTTCTGGAACTTTTCATGAGCACCCGGGTCAGTCACTCTTTGGTATCCGGAGAACACATTGGGAAGGGCTCCCATATCGCAGGCACCCTGAACGTTGTTTTGTCCACGGATGGGATTTACCCCGGTGTGGGGACGTCCAAGGTGACCGGTCAGCATTGCCAGATTGGCGATGCTCATGACGTTGTTAGTACCGCAGATGTGTTCGGTAATTCCCAGTGTATAGAAGGTCATAGCCTTGTCTGTGGTTGCATACAGGCGGGCAACCGCATATAGATCATCGACAGCGATACCAGTCATTTCTGATACCAGCTCAGGGGTGTATTTTTCAACGGTTTCCTTAAGCGCCTCAAAGTTGTCTGTTCTCTCCTCGATAAACGCCTGGTTATGAAGCCCCTCTTTGATGATGATATGCATCAGCCCGTTGAGAAGAGGAATATCGGTACCGGGCTTGACCCTCAGCCAGTAGTCGGCTTCTTCTGCCAGTTCAATGCGCCGTGGGTCAACAACAATCAGCTTGGCGCCCCGGCGAGCGGCCTGTTTCATTTTATAGCCAATTACCGGGTGAGCTTCAGTGGTGTTGGTTCCAATCAACAAGAGCAGTTCGGCTCCTGCGATTTCATTTATGGAGTTGGTCATCGCTCCGCTTCCGAATGAAGTAGCCAGACCGGCTACGGTGGGAGCGTGTCAAGTACGGGCGCAGTGATCAACATTGTTGGTGCCCATAACTGCCCGGGTAAACTTCTGCATCAGGTAATTTTCCTCATTGGTACAACGGGCAGAACTAAGAGCGGCGAAAGCATCAGCCCCATATTTATCTCTGATTTCCGCAAACCGGGCAGCTACCAGATCCAGAGCCTCATCCCAGGTTGCAGGTACAAATTCACCATTCTTTTTGATAAGTGGTGTGGTAAGACGCTTTTCATTATGAACGAAATCCCATCCAAACCGTCCCTTTATACATAATGAGCGGCCATTGACCACGGCATCGTCGCTGGTGGTTACTCCTACCACCCGTCCCTCATGTACGCGCAGATCGAAATTACATCCGGTTCCACAGAAAGGACATGTGGTTCTCACCTTTTCCAACTCCCAGCGTCGTGCGGTTCCCTGCATGGATCTCTCGGTCAGGGCACCGGTGGGGCAAAATGCGACACAGGTCCCACAGAAGGTACAGTCCGATTCCATATAAGGGACATCGCCACAGGTGGTGGCTTTGCGGTCAAATCCCCGGTTGGCGAAATGGAGATTGTCCTTGCCGGGGAGTTCGTTGCAGGCGCGAACGCACAGGCCGCAGAGAATGCACTTGTTCATGTCCCGGACAATAAAGGGGTTGCTGTCATCCAACGGATAGCTGTGCCGTGCTCCTTCGAAAGGACTGCTCTTGACACCATAACGGTAACAGTATTTAGCCAGGCTGCAATCGCCCAGCTTCTCACACGTCATACAATCAAGGGGATGGTCGGCAATCAGCAATTCCAATACGGTTTTTCTGGCTTCAATGACCGCCGGGGTTTCTGTCTTTACTACCATTCCCGGAGTCGCCTGAGTGACGCAGGATGCGACCAGATTGCGCATTCCTTCAATCTCCACCACACAAATGCGGCAAGCCCCGCAGGAGCTCAATTCCTTGTCATAGCAGAATCGTGGTATGTGTATCCCCACCTGCTCGGCCGCATTCAAAACCGTAGTTCCGGATGACACCTCAACCTCCTTTCCGTCAATAGTTAGCTTAATTAGGTCCACTAATCATCACTCCTTTGTTAGAACGCCAAATTTTTCCGCCATCAATAGAAAAAATAAAAAACCAGCTAATTAGCTGGAAGGTGCTCACTCACACATGCATGGTCACCTGGACTGATGATATCCAGGCAGATTACTGCGTGTGATTTATTGCTCCTTTCCAAGCGCGGGAGGCTATCCCGTTTCCAGGGTAACCCATTGGCTCATAACCATAGCCCATAGCCTTAGGTTCACAAGCTCGGAGTATGTTATTACATGGCCGACTTAATTCACTGTTTCAGAATTGCATCACCTCTTTACGATTTATTTTTTATAGCACTGGTAGTTGGCTATCACGTTCATACCTATGTGAGATTTAATCCCCGATAGTTTTGATCGTTAATCTGACTGGTGCGTGCTTAACACATCTTAAAACCAGACAATAGCTTAACGAAATCAAGATACTATTGAAACAGGATTCTCTCATCATGGCTGTAAACGCTGAGTTGACTCCCGCGGGCGAAACCCACCACGGTTATACCCAATTGTTCAGCCAACTGTACCGTGTGCATGGTGGGCGCAGATCGAGACAGGATCAGGGGTAACCTGGCCCGAACGGCCTTGACGAAGATTTCCGAAGCTATCCGCCCGCTCAAAACCAGGCATTTGTCATCCGGTTTTACCTTGTTCAAAAACATATGCCCCAAAATCCGGTCAACCGCATTATGGCGGCCAATGTCTTCGTAGCGTACCAGCATTCCATAACCGTTGCCAGCCAGAGCCGCACTATGCACCCCTCCGGTCAGGTGGAAGGTAGCTGACTGCCTGTCCAATTCAGCTATCCATTCCAGGAGGTCATGAACATTAAACCGGGACTCGTTATTCAGCAAAGCCTGCGGACTTGATGCGGGTATATTGTTTATCCGGGATGTTGTCCGTGTGAACGTTTCAACCCAAACGCACCCATCCTCCTCATCGCACCGGATGGTTTTGATCTCTCCCGGGTCTTGAATCAACCCTTGATTGAACAGATAACCGGTGGCAAGTTCCTTCCAGTTGCCTGGTGAGCAGGTAAGAACCGCTATCTCTTCTTCATCCAAATATATTTTCAGGTTCCTCTCCACCACGATTGAGGTCTGGGATGATGTGGCTGCACCATCCCGGTACAGGATTATTTTGTGCGGCTGGAAAATGCCAGGCAATGCCATTATTCAAGTGCCCCTTTCATGGAGTATTTTTCAACAATTACATCAAAGCAGATCTGTTTTCATCATTTAAAAACATAAAAAGGGCGAGTCGTGAAAAAAAAGACTCGCCCTTTGCAGGTGACTTGAATTCGATTCTCCTTTCCACACTGGGAGGCGCATTCGTTTCCAAACACACCCTAACGGTCCCCAATCCATAGCAATGCCGTAGGATATTGGACTCGGAGAATATGTGATTATTAGAACAAACGCTGACAAAACCTTACAAGCTTAGGTTGTTACTCTGGTGCATTGTATTCTACATATAACGTCATATTCCTCCCGGGAATAATAAATTCTTTTACCGCTTTTTCAACCTTTCCACAGCCGGTTCATGATAAATTACACCACTGCGATATAGATCCATGAGTTGTTCTTCGGTGTAACCCAGAAGGTTAGAGAGCACCTCATCGGTATGCTCTCCCAGCAGTGGTCCGTATCCCCGCAGACAAGAAGGGGTTGCCGACATCTTAATCGCACTGTTGGCAATCTTGATCGGACCCAGAAAAGGCTGTTCAATTTCGACAATCATGTCACGGGCTTTAACATGAGGATCGGTATCAACCAATTCGGGAATTGTGAGTACCCGCTGGCAGGCAACGCCGGCATCCGTCAGCCGCTTTTCTACTTCCTTTACTGAATCCATAGACATAACCCACTCATCAATAACCTGATTAAGCCACGTTGCATTGGAGCAACGGGTACTGACATCCGTAGTTCGAGGGTCATCCATAAGCCAGGCATATTCGTCACCCATAGCTGCAACCAGTGCTGGCCACCGCTGCTCCTCCAGGCAAGCGATGTTTACCCTTCCATCCTTGCCTTCATAAATTCCAAATGGAGCGTAATCTCGATAATACCGACCAAGTGGAGGTGTATTAATTGTCTCGCCAACTGCCTGCGACATGGTGTACCAGGGAAGATAGTTTTCATTAATAGCTAGGAGCGAATCCATCATCGAGATATCGATGTTTTGTCCGCACCCGTGTATCTTTTTGGCATAAAGGGCCCCTAGGACGGCCACGGCAGCATTCATGCCTGCCATTATATCGGCTGCGGATATTGGTGAACCCTGCGGAATTTCATACATACTGCTGACACCTGCGGCCGCCTGAGCAATTATATCGTATCCCGGCCTCTTGCTGTATGGGCCCCAGTGCCCAAAGCAAGATATCGAGCAGTAGATGATGTCTTCTTTAATTTTTTTAACCGAGTCATAACCAAATCCCAGTCGTTCCATAGCTCCGGGGGTATAGTTTTCAACCATCACATCGGCTTTCTTTATTAACCCCGCTATAATCTCCTTGGCCTCCGATTTTTTCAGATCCAGAGATATGCTCTTTTTTCCCCGGTTTACATTAATAGAATAAGAGCTCTGTTCTACACCATTAACTGTCTTATTCAGGAGCAGATGCCTTTCGTTTGCCCCTACTCCATAAGGCTCTACTTTGATCACCGTGGCTCCCATATCAGCAAGCAATCTGGTGGCATGTGGTCCTGACAGAACCCAGGTGAAGTCAAGAATTATCACTCCCTCCAAGCATCCGGGAGGCAAATTATCAAACTGTCCCATTATCCCACTCCCTTATAAATTTAAAGTAACGTTACTCTCCATAACTAATTCTAAACGAAACGCACGGTCTGTAGCGACGTTTGTATTGTTCTAAACTGCTATTTCGCGGTTATATCTGATAAAATAACAAATGTAGTGTCGGCAAGACATTCCGTAATCAGATAAACAAAAACTTAAAGCGAAAGGGACATCTCATGATTATTACTACTACTGGTCAGATATGTGATAACTTTTACCTTTTGGGAAATCCGGGTTATCCGATGTACCTTTTCAATGCACCGCAGCCGGCAATTTTTGACGCCTGTGTAAGCTTTGCCGGTAATATCTATGTTGAGGAAATACGTACTGTTCTCCACAACCGGGAGCCTTCTATACTCTTCCTTACACACGTCCACTGGGACCACTGCGGTGCCACCTCTCACTTGAAGGATGCTTTCCCCTCTATGAAGGTGGCCGCATCAGAACTGGCGACGGGTGTCCTGGAGCGCCCCAATGCCGTAGCCTTGATGAAAAAGCTCAATGATGAAGCCCGTAAAGAAATCCTTTCATTTCCCGGCGTCGATAAAACCAAGATCATCGACGAGCCCTTCCGTCCATTTCAGGTAGATATTGAACTGAAAGACGGCTGCACCTTTGATTTAGGAAACGGTATCATAGTAGAGATACTGGCGACTCCAGGTCATACTCGGGACCATCACAGCTTCTATATGGCCCGGGAAAAAATCCTGATAGCGGGTGAGGCGGCCGGTTTGCTTCTCCAATCCGGTGATGTTGCTACAGAGTTCCTCTCCAGTTACGATGACTATTTGTCATCTCTTGAACGTTTGGCAACTCTTCCTATCGATATATTTTGTCAAGGCCATGGGTTGGTTCTGGTGGGAAGAGAGGAGATTGATGAATTTTTTAGACGCTCCATCGACGAAACAATCAGTTTTAAGGAAAGGGTTTTTGAACTCCTGGACCAGGAGAACGGCTCCCTTGAGCGTGTGATGCAGCGTATAAAAGCGGAAAGATATGATAATATACCGGGGATGAAGCAATCTGAAATACCGTACATGATAAACTTGAAGGCCAAGGTTAACCACCTGGCCGCCAAGAAAGCAGCAATGTAAACCGGGACATTGTGTGCCAATGCACAGTAGAGGCAGAGGAGAAGTATATGAAATTTGTTTCCTGGAATGTCAACGGTCTGCGCGCCAGTATCAATAAAGGTTTTATGGATTTTTTCAGAGCCGAACAGCCGGATATCTGCTGTATTCAAGAAACCAAGATGCAGCCAGGCCAGGCGGATTTTGAACTGGAAGGTTATCACCTTTACTGGAACAGTGCCGATAAGAAGGGTTACTCGGGAACGGCGGTTTTTTCCAGGCCGAAACCGAAATCGGTTATATTCAATCTCGATCAGCCGGGGCATGATCAGGAAGGCCGGGTTATAACTCTTGATTATGATAGTTTTTACCTGGTTACCGCTTATGCTCCCAACTCGCAGCGGGGTCTGGTTCGTCTTAACTACCGGTTGAAATGGCAGGATGATTTTTGTGCCCACCTGAAGCTCCTTGATGCCGAAAAGCCGGTAATTATCTGTGGGGATCTGAATGTGGCCCACCAGGAAATCGATATAAAAAACCCCCGATCCAACCAGAAGAATGCCGGTTTTTCACCAGAGGAACGGCAGAAAATGACCGAGCTGTTGCAAGCGGGTTTTGTTGATACGTTCCGCTATTTACATCCAGACCAGACCGGGGCTTATACCTGGTGGTCCTATATGTTCAATGCGCGGGAAAAGAACGTGGGCTGGCGGATTGACTATTTCCTGGTCTCCGAACGGATAAAGAGTCAGATCAAAACCGCCACGATTTATTCCGATGTTCTGGGCAGTGATCATTGTCCGGTAGGACTAGAAATCTTTTGAACCCCACCGACTCACACTCCTGAAACCGTTGATCTCTCCCCCATCGATTTGCAGCCATAATTACCTGATAAAATTCATATATACTTTTCTTTCGCTTTGGGGTTCCACCACAGAGCCTTCTCCATTGGCAATTAATTTGAGGGTCCAGGCCATGTTCCGGCCAAGGATTCTCATTATTTGTATACCCTCCTCATCCTGCAAGGCCTCCCCCGGCGCGGTGCCGTGGATAACGTTCCAGTAGTTTGAGGTTGGTATTATCATTTCAGCATAGGTGAGATAGTGGTTTAATTGATCAAAAGCAGGCAATCCCCCGGAACGTCTCACTGCAACCACCGCAGCACCTACCTTATGTCTGAACAGCCCGCCATTGTTACTGGCGACGTAGAATGCACGGTCCAAAAAGGCTTTCATAGTTGCTCCGATTGACGAAAAGTGAACCGGCGATCCGAGAATTATGCCATCTGCTTCTACCATTTTTTGAATCCATTGGTTCACCTCATCACTGGTAACACAATTCCCGTCTTTATTTTTCCGGCATTTCCCGCAGGCTAAACACCCTCGAATCACCTTATTCCCCACATGTATGATTTCCGTCTGAATACCTTCCTTTTCAAGCTCTTCCGCCACCATTCTGATAGCATGATAGGTGTTTCCTGTTTTGTTAGGACTGCCGTTAAAAGCTGCTACTCTCATTAATTTTCCTCCTTAAAATTGTTCATTGTTTAGTAATCGATCAATGAGACGCTTGGTGATCTCCCAGTTGTGCTTGTTTTCAAGGTAAATTCTCTTTCCCCGGTTTGTAATCCTGTAGTATTTCCTCCTGCCTCCCTGGCTTTCATCACCCCAGTAAGAATCTATAGCACCTTCCTTTTCCAGTCTCTTCAGACTCGAAAACATGGTGGATTCCTTCAGTTCATACTCACCACCGGTTTTAGCATGTATCAGCTTGGACATCTCATAACCGTATTTATCACCACCCATTAATAGGTTTAGGATAATGGTATCTGTATGTCCTCTTAGCAAATTTGAGGATACATTGTCGACCAAGGTATCACCTCTCAGGCACAATTCAAGGTAATATTACATCGATTATCGTAGTATATCATATTATGCTATATTTCGATACTCGAATTATGTATTCCTGCCTGGCCCCCGCATCTGGCGCAATATGCCGTTGCATTTTAAAACTTCTGAATACCGGACAAATTTTTCCGAGTTTCCTATGCGGTGCAATAATGCGAACATTTGTTTGCGTTTCCCTGCTCCTCTAAGTATAATGGTAATGTATCAGGATCAATATTTCATAGAGGTGAATCCGCATGGATATCCTGACCAAACTTGATATTCTGGCCAATGCCGCTAAATATGATGTTTCATGTTCTTCCAGCGGCGTGTCTCGGAAGAATCAGGGAGGAATCGGCAACAGCAAATCCTTTGGGATCTGTCATACCTGGTCCTCTGATGGCCGCTGCATTTCCTTGCTGAAAATCCTGCTCAGCAATGATTGCATATTTGATTGCCGTTACTGTGTGAACCGTCGTTCGAATGATATTCCCCGGGCAAGTTTTGCTCCCCGCGAACTGGCTGAACTCACCATCCAATTCTATCGCCGTAATTATATCGAAGGACTGTTCCTCAGCGCGGCGGTGGAGAAATCCCCGGATTATACCATGGAAAAAATTATTAAGGTCCTCACCTTGCTCCGACAGGATTATGAGTTCAACGGTTATATTCATGTAAAAGTGATTCCGGGTGCTGATCCAGTTTTGATAGATCAGGCCGGATTTATGGCTGACCGGATGAGCGTCAATATCGAGCAGCCTACCGAACATAGTCTGCGGCTTCTGGCACCACAGAAGTCGCTGCCGTCCATGCTGAATTCCATGCAGCACCTTAGGGACACGATCCAGGTTCACAAGGAGGAGCGCCGGCGCTTTCGACATGCACCGCGTTATGTTCCCGCTGGCCAATCCACCCAGATGATCATTGGGGCAACTCCGGATAGCGATCTGACCATACTCCACACCACCCAGGCTTTATACCAGAAATTCGGCCTGAAACGAGTGTATTTCTCAGCCTATGTACCGGTCAATAATGACTCCAGCCTCCCGGCTCTGGCGACCGCGCCGCCGCTATTGCGGGAACACCGTCTCTATCAATCGGACTGGCTCCTGCGGTTTTACCACTTCAAAGCCGAGGAGATAGTAGATCCGGTACACGCCAACCTGGAAACCGAGATTGATCCCAAAATGTCCTGGGCACTTAGGCACCCGGAATTCTTTCCCGTGGAGGTCAACCGTGCATCCTATGAGGATCTCCTGCGGGTACCCGGAATTGGGCCGAAAGCTGCCCGCCGGATCGTAAGCCAGCGCCGGGTGTCGGCGGTTTCGAGCGACCAGTTGAAGAAATTGGGAGTTGTCTACAAGCGGGCGCAATACTTTGTCACCTGCAAAGGCAGGTACCCGGTTAAGCAGCCTTTTGACCCGGTCGCCATTCGCCACGCCATGGTCCCCAAGCCTCCGGTGACCCAATTAAGCCTTTTTTAGCTTGATTTCAAAATCATAAGGAGATGTCGATGGAATACCTCTATGATGGAAGTTTTGACGGGCTGCTAACCTGCATATACCACCACTATTACTATGAAGCTGCAACCGGCATCTACCGGCAGGATTCATACCAGCCGACCCTGGTGTTTTCCAGCATGGTGGTTGAAACTGAACCGGGCCTGGCAACCCGGGTTTATCAGGCAATTAAAGAGAAAATATCAATCAGCGCTCTGGAAACGGTTTATCGCGTCTATCTTTCTTCATCGCCGGAAAAGGAAAAATATATCCTGGACTACCTCCGTCTGGGCTTTCAGATGGGAGCAAAAATTGACCTTTATCATAGCCATCCCAGAGTATATCCAGTACACCAACTGGAACGAAAGGTTATCGGTGAGGCCCACCGTTTACTGGGTCTGCTGCGTTTCACTGATACCGGCAGTTTTTTGTATGCTGTTTTCTCCCCTGACCACCATGTACTTCCGCTGATGGCCGATCATTTCGCCGATCGTCTTGCGGGTGAACGCTGGATTATTCATGATCGAAAACGGAAACTGGCGATTGTCTATGATGGACTGAACCAAGATAATGATAAATCACCGGTTCATTCCAAATGGTTCATGATCGACTTTCCTTATCACTGGGACAACACCATACAAGAGGACGAACAACACTGGCAGGAGCTTTGGCAGATCTATTTCCAGAAGATCGGTATCGAATCCAGGTATAACCCTCGCCAGCAATCCCGGTGTGTTCCCCTACGTTATCGGCGGTATCTGGTGGAATTCCAACCAGGTGTATAGAACAAATTGTGCTTCTTAAACCGAATAAGCGACATTTTTACTGTGGTGTTATGCCCTAGAATTTGTTGTATATCTGGTAAAGGAATACCGCAGCTTCCGCGCGTGTTGTCTGCAAACGGGGATTCAGTTTATCGTTGGAACCTGCGATTAGACCTTCTCTGACCAGAGTGGCCAGATCTCTCACGGCATAACCGGCAATATCGCCTTTATCACTGAATTTATCCAGGTCTGCAGTATCGCCTGTGACTTTCAGCCCTTTAAATCTCTCCAGAGCCCGCGCGGTCAGAACCATCATGTCCTGACGGGAGATATTATCCCTGGGATTGTAGCGGTTATTTCCACTGCCTGTGGCAATGCCCAGCTTTTTGGCTATTCCAATGGCCTGATAATAATATATGCCCGGCTGTACATCGTCGAAGTTGCCTTCAAATCCGGCCGTCAATCCCAAAGTCTTTATCAGCAGCACCAGGTAGTCAGCTCGGCTGATGTAGGCCGATGGTGAGAAGGCGTTCTGGCCGGTACCATTGATAATGCCTTTTGAGGCCATAACCTCGATTGGTTTTCTCCCCCATTCCACACCGTCCAGATCCTTAAAAGATGCAGTTACATAAGCAACCGCATAACAACTTAAATGGACGATTATGTTATTGTCGTTATAACTAACAACATATATTTTGTTGGTGGCGATATTCACCGCAATTGAGCTGGGCAAGTCTCCGACGGCAACAGAAGCAGTCACGGTATCGTTAGCCCCGTCGATCACCGTTACAGTATCACTGGCCTGGTTTACCACGTAAATTTTATTGGTTGCCGGGTTCACCGTTATTGCTTGCGGTTCATCCCCTACGGCAACAGTTCCTGTGACGGTGTCGGTGGCCCCGTCTATCACCGTTACAGTATCGCTCCCCATATTAGCCACGTAGATTTTGTTGGTAGCCGTGTTTACCGCCAATGCGCAGGGTAACCCTCCGGCGCCAATGGTAGCAGTAACGGCATCGTTAACCCCGTCGATCACCGTCACGTTATTGCTGCCCGAATTGGCTGCATAGATTTTGTTGGTGGTCTGGTTAACCGCCACTGCTCTTGGAGCAGCCCCCGCATTAACAGTAGTGATGTTGTTGCTGCCATCTATTACCGTTATAGTATCGCTGAAAGTATTTGTTACGTAGACTCTGTTGGTATTCGGGTTTACCGCTACCGCACATGGTCCGTTACCAGCATACACCGTGGACGCAACAGTGTCTGTTGTCCCGTCTATGACCGTTACGTCGTTACTGATGAAATTAGTCACATAAATCATGTTGGTTGCCGGGTTTACCGCCACTGCACCAGGACTGTTCCCAGCGTAAACGGCAGACGTGATATTATTGGTGGCCCCATCTATCACCGTTACGTTATTGCTTGTTCGGTTAGTTACGTAAATTTTATTAGTAGCCGGATTTACCGATGCCGCCGAGGGAGTCTCCCCCGCTCCCAGGTGTGCTATGACCGTTTCAGCATCTGCCTGCTCTATCCCGATTGGCAGCAATATAAAAGCGTAGGTAAAAACCAATAACAGGACCAGTAACTGTGACACGCGTCTAAACCAGACCTTACCCAAATCTTTCTCCCCAGTAAATCCGTTTTAATTAAATACGTAATATTATCCTCAGTTGTCTCAGGTCTTGCTTACTTTATCCTGGTAATCGACAAATGACAATAATCTTATACAAACCACTCGTCCGTTTCATATTATTACATAGATACTGATACGGACGAAGACGGAGCTATTCCCCCGCATAGTGACCGACCGCTGTCTGGAGCACCTTGCGGGCAACCGGGCCCGCTACCCTGCTGCCACCGCCCCCGTTTTCCACCACTACCACAAATGCCAGGGGACAGTCCTCACGGTCCAGGTACCCGGCAAACCAGGCATGGGGCTGCTTACCTTCCCCCACTTCTGCGGTACCTGATTTGGCGCAGAGCTGCAGCCCGCTGTAGTTCCCCTCCCCGTAAGTCTCCAGGACATTGTTTCGCATCATGGTTTCCAGTTTGCCAGCAGTTTCTGCAGTGAGGATCCGGTCCCCGCCGCTGATGGAGGCAGCCAGGGATGAAATCAAATTGTTTTTCACGATTCTGGGTTTCATCCTAACCCCGTCATTGGCGATTGCACCAATGTAGGTCAGAAAATTCAACGGATTGGCTGTGTCGCTGTATTGACCAATGCCCGCCCACGCCAGACTCCCTCCTTTGGCACCTGCCAAATTCACCCGCCCAATCCTGGTCTTAATGCCATTTACCGCCAAACTTGAATTAAACCCGGCCTTGTCAGCATATTGCTGCAGCCTTTCAGCCCCCAGTGCCATAGTTATTTGGGCAAAAGCCACATTGCACGATTTGGCTAATGCCTCCTCAAAGCTAACATCCCCGTGGGCTGAAGGACAGGTTACTATTTCCCCGTCAATTACGGTTTTACCATCACAATGGTAAACCTGGGAATCAAGGTTCTCGAGATTTTCAATGGCGGCGGCGGCTGTTACCAGCTTGAATACTGATCCCGGCGTATATGCCGCTGACAGGAAACGATTGAGATAGACTCCCTCATAGCGGTCCGGGTCTTCCTCAATATCTGGGGGATACTGGGGATCAAACGTAGGGGTGCTGACCATGCACAGGATCTCCCCGGTTTTATAGTTGCAAACCCCAACTGTTCCCTTCCGGCCTTTTAATGCGTTGTATGCAACCGCGCACAAATCGGCATCAAGGGTTAAGTTTATGTCGCTGCTAAAATGACTCAGCTTCTGGTTAAAGCGGTAGATCCCTTTGAGCAGGTTCCATCCGGACAGTCTCTCCCGAAAGGCCACCCGAGCACCGGTGACGACATTCCCTTTGGGGTCACCGACTGCGTGCATAAGCGCCATTCTGACAGTTTGATTATCATTGTATCTGGAAACACCATCTGCGGTCTGCAGCAGAATTTTCCCGTTTCTGTCATAGATGGTCCCGGCAGCCTTAAGCTGGCCATTTTCGTACAGGTGCGGGTTAGCGGAGTGCTGCACCCACGATTCGGCCTCTCCGAGATACCTGACAGCAAATATGAATATTCCGGCAACCACTATCAAAGCCAGGACCAAAACCACCAGTGCACGTCTTGTCAGTAGTTTCAAAGCAACCTCCCATTTCTTTAACCATCCGGCCGGGACCGGTTATCGGCTGCCTTAATGAAGGCCAGCAGAGACCAGGACGCGATCATCGACGAACCACCGTTGGATACGAACGGCAGGGTTATCCCGGTCAGGGGAAGCAAGTCCACGGAGCCGAATACGTTCAGTGCGGTCTGCAGCAGGAATATGGTGGCTGTACCAGAGGCGGCAATCGCGTAAAAGGATGATCTGCAGTCTCGCATCAGGGATACGGCGACAATTGAAAAAAAGACTATTATTAAGACCGCAATAACGGCGATTACCAGCCCCCACTCTTCACAAAGAAGCCCGAAAACCAGATCGGTGTCTGCCGCCGGGATATTGACCAGGAACCCGTTTCCCCCACCGACCCCGAGCAGGCCGCCGCTGGCAGCGGCAATCATGGTTCGAGTCTGCTGATACCCCAGGCTATTGGCATACTGCCACACGTTACCCCAGGCTTCAAAACGAGATGCCACATAGGGCATAAAAGTAACGGCAGCTAGGGCCCCCAGTACGGCCGCTGAGGTTATATAAGCTATGGTTCGCAGATCACCGGAGCGCATAAAGGCAATTACCAGAAAGGCCCCGAAAAAGACTACTGCCGTTCCCAGATCGCGATTGATGATCAGCGCACCGACGCAGGTTCCGGCAAACGCTATAAACGCCGTTATGTTCCGTGTAGTAAGCAGCCGGTCCAGGGTAGCTGTCCCTGCCAGGACAAAAGCCACCTTGATCAACTCCATTGGTTGGAAAGTAACGAATCCTAGGTTTATCCAGTTTCTCGCCCCAAAACGGACCTCCCCGAAAACCAGGTTTAATACCAACAAGACGATGGCTCCGGCTGCGAGGACATATTTTAATTTACGGGCCTGCTCCAGATCCCGTAGTACCACCTGGAACGCGAAGAATATTACTATACCTATGATTATCGCAGCCAGTTGTTTATATATTTGATAAGGAACATCGGCTGCTACCACCAGCAGATTGAGCCCACAGAGGAAAAAAGCCAGCATCTCAAGCTCCAGGCACCTCCGGCTGAAGCGCATCGCGATTATATAGTACAGGTATTCTGCGGCGATCAGCGCCAGTACGGCCAACAGTATGTTGGGATTGGCTTCCTCAGCTTTAGAAAGATACAGCTGAAAGGCGCCAAGGATTTGAAAGAGCAGGATCCAGAACAGCGTCTTTCCCGGCGCAATGCCGCTTCCCAACCGGGAAAGCCAGGACCATCGCGGGTTGAGTGGTGATTCGTCATTCCCCGCTTCTGCAGCAAGCAGTCGGAATTCCGCTCCTCCAAGGGAAATGGTGTCACCTACCTCCACCGCCGCATTCTTTTCAATTCTCTGCCCATTTACGCTGACCCCACCCTTGGAATCAAGGTCGGTAATCTTCCAGGTATCTTTCCCATAAGTCAGCACGGCATGACTGCGGGAAATAAACGGAAGGTTAACAACGATATCCGAGAGCTTGCTCCGGCCCAGGGAATTCTCCCAGTGTGTAAGCGGAATCCGTATGCTTCCTGGCACCTCAAGGTAACCCCAAACGGTATCACGCCCTGGGCTTCGTAATAGAGGCAGTACACAGCGCAGGAATACGGTAACGGTTATTACGGGAAAAACCCAGCGTACCAGGAGCGTATAAATGTCCGAGAAATCTATAGTCGCGAGGTTGCCGATCACCAGGGCGATATTGGCCCACCAGGCGGTAATCGATTCCAGCAGCTGCTGCACGCTGGTTAATGCATCACTCATAGCGGTTCCTTCTTACGAAGCAGTACTCATTTCCTTTAGGATACTCCTTACCTTACCAAAACACCAAAACGATAATGCTGAACAGATCTCCAGGAAATGCGGTAAAGCACTGGCCCGGGCTATGTTGGTTTTCTAGCAAGCTCTAACGTTTCAATCTCATTGACGGTAAGGTAATCATCGCCAATGGCGCTGATTTTTGGGGTATCTTTTTGCATCTTTTGACTGCTGTGGTAATATAATGTTTCTGAATCGAAAATTTATCACAGGACGAAAACCCGGGACAACTGTGATACGTCTTGTTTAATATGTTTTTGGATAGGAAGGGTAATAAACATTATTAGCATAACCACCAAACCCCCAATTGTCATGCATCGGCATAATCATAACGGAATGAATTCCGTCTGGACCACTTGGGATGATTGTCCAAACCTTCCGGTTAAGGATTATAAGATAGCTTGTGTTTTGGATGAATTCAGTTATAAGAGCTTTCAATATGAAGCGAATTTTATTCAACTGACCTCGGATGACTGGAAGGAAACCATGCTGCGGGAGAATCCTCATTTCTTATTCGTTGAGTCAGCCTGGAGAGGAAAGGACTTAACATGGCGTAAAATGATCGGCGGGTTAACCGGCAATCGGGACCGTCCCCTGCGGGAATTGACTAATTGGTGTCGGAGTAACAACATACCCACCGTTTTTTGGAATAAAGAAGACCCTTCGAATTTTGATCACTTTATTGAAGCCGCCAAGTTTTTTGATTATGTATTCACCACCGATATTCATTCCATACCTCGCTACCGGGAGATACTAGGCCACGACCGGATTTTTGATTTAATGTTTGCTGCTCAACCCAAGCTGCATAATCCGGTCGATCGAGACCAGGAAAAGATTGGGAAGGTAGCTTTTGCCGGGACCTGGTATAACCAGAAGCATGAAAGCAGGAGAAGTAATCTACAGCTGCTGCTGACGCCGGCTCTGGAATATGATGTGCACATTTATGATCGAATGTATGAAAACAAACACAAAAACTATCTTTTCCCGGATATTTACCAGCACTGCATTAAAGGGTTCGTGACCTACGATGAGATGAACTCTATCTACAAAAAATACCTGGTTTTTTTAAATGTGAATTCAGTCGATGACAGTCAGACCATGTTCTCACGCCGTGTTTTCGAACTATTAGCCTGTGGGACATCGGTAATCAGCAGTTACTCCCCCGGTATCAAAGAACTGTTCCCGGGGGTGGTAAAACTCTGTCATACGGAATCAGATACCAGTCGATACCTGGAGGAATTGTTGGGTGATGATGAATACCGGGATAAACTGGCATTGAAGGGTCAAAGAGAGGTTTTCAGCAAACATACTTATAAACACAGGCTTATCAAGGTGCTGGACAGTATTGGGTTCAAACCCGAAAAAGATGCAAGTCATGGTGTTTCAGTCATCAGCATCTGCCACAGCCAGGACGTGCTTCGGCAGGTATTAACTAATTTCCTGAGTCAGAATCATGCTCATAAAGAACTGATCATTATCCTGCCCACGACCGGTGAACCCCTCGAGGTCAGCTTTTGGGATAACCAAATCCAGACTCGCGAAAACATTCACCTGCTGCAGGTTAGTCTGGAAACCGCCCCTGAAGAAAAGTTTACCCAGGCTCTTAGATTAACCAGCTTTCCATATATATCTTTCTTTAGTGCCAGTGATTATTATGCTCCCAATTTTTTGACGGATTTACTGAATGCTTTTGACTACACCGATGCGGACGCAGTGGGCAAATGTAGCCATTATTCAAGCCTGGGAGATAGGTTGGAACTTTTTCAACCAAAAACAGAGAACCGGTATGTTGATCACCTGTGGAGTTCAGCTATGGTAGTAAAAAGAGAGTTGCTTAACAGTCTTAATCATCAGTGCCGGTCGGGTTTTGAACATAAATATATTACAAATAAGTGTTTTTTGTCTAATGCTAAGCTGTACGCAGCTGACCGGTTTAATTATATCTGTAGACCCGCATCCTTATCAGAGGCAGATATCGAGCAGGTTTGCGTCTGACCAGAATAACCTGCGAGCGGAACTCACAGACGAAATTTGGTGCGGATACCAACACTATTTCCCTTGCATTCGAAAACCAACGTATCTATGGGCTCCTTTTTATCTGGCATCGTAAAATACCACCCTAAAATACGGGGTTCCAGTTGACCTCTCACCTTGGATTTCAGGCCACCGATATGTTTCATGCTGCATCGTGATTCCCTCAAATAACGGGTATGAAATCCGATCCGCAATCAAAATCCGGATCGGTTTGGTACCAGTCCCGGAATGTTAATACCTCAATATCTGAATCCTGGGCAATATAATTTAGCAGCTGATCGTACTTGACTACTTTATTATCGTCAACGCCAAGTATCTCGCATTTAAAAGACCGGTTTCGGGATAGTGACCGGAATAGGGCCCGGGGATCATCTTCGTCGCGAGCTTTTTTGGTATTTCGTCTGATAAATGAAAAACTGTGTAAGAACAGGGTGAGGGTCGGCAAGTTGTTCTCTTTGGCAGACTGAATGACTTTGATCAGCTGATCATAGGAATGCGCATCTATATCAAATTTTGAATTCCGATAACTTCCGTCGCTCTTGGCTATCCTTACTAAGGTAACCGGTACTTCAATTGTCCTGGCATAGAAGCTTACCTTATTAATCGTGAATGCTTCCTTAAGCTGATTGTTTTTATGCTGAAAGTATAGTGATGAGTCAATGGGAATGCCGACCTCGTAAAGTGCGTTCAGCGTATCCTCATTCATGGCATAAGAACCCCCACGATGAGCAACAGGATACTCACCGGTCCATTCATATATTAGATTCTTGCCATACTCCATAATCCGGATTTGCCCTTCCAGGGGATATTTATAGATATAACCTTTGTAGAAATCCAAATGTTTGGCATAGTCGGGATGAGTGTGAAGTTCCACCTCATGACCTCGATCATAAATGGATTGGGCAATGCTCTGCAAAACGCCCGGCTGAAAGTTCTGGTGATTATATACATCCAGGAATACGTTGCTCTTGAATCCATACTGTTCGGTAATATCGAGGATTTTATGAATACCTGGGTTACCGGTAAGCCCCTCCCCGGTAATGAGTCGTGGTACTTCAAAGTAATTGTCTTCAGTGTCTATGGTAATGAAAATGATTAGTTTTTTCGATGCTCCAGGTGACATAATACAACCACCGATCTTTATATCTACTTGGTTCGATTCCGTTTTGGCTGAATGCTAATCCCAGTGGGACTTGTTTAACCTTTTCGCTTTCAGCCAAATCCCGCATACAACTATCAAAAACCGTTTGCAATAATATATTAAAATCCTAAAAAGCTGTGATTGGGCTTGAGGTGGCTGAAAGCCAGGGAGAGGATCCCGTGTTTCTGGAATCCTCTCCCGTTTAATTCGTTCGTATGTATCTGATACTATCCGGCGTACATCTGGGTTATGATGTCCTTGTAATTTTCGGCGATAACCCTTCGCTTGACCTTCATGGTTGGTGTAATCTCATTCCTTTCGACTGTCAGGGGATTGGCCAGCAGGGTGAACTTCTGTATCTGTTCGAAATGCGCCAGATCCTTTGACTGGCCATCAATCCGCTCGCGATAGAATTGTATAATGTTCGGATTCTTAATCAAGTCCTCGTGAGTTTCAAAGGCGATTCCTTTTTCCCGCGCATACTCTTCAAGCGCCGCAAAAGACGGGACCAGGAGTGCGGTAAGGTACTTCTGTTTGTCGCCAATAACTACGATCTGTTCAACATAATAGTCCTGCCCCATTCGGGACTCGATCTTCTGGGGAGCAACATTTTTACCGTTGGCGGTAATGATGATGTCTTTCTTCCGGTCCGTGATTCTAAGGAATCCATCCTCATCAAACTCGCCGATGTCACCAGTCATGAAGTAACCGTCTTCGGTCATTACCTCGGCTGTAGCCTCGGGTTTATTCCAGTATCCCTTCATAACGTTCCCGCCCTTGATAAGGATTTCTCCGTCCGGGGCGATTTTAATGTGATTTCCGGGGATCGGTTTACCCACTGTTCCGAATTTGAATTCCTTCGGGCAGTTGTATGTACCCATGGGACAGGTTTCGGTAAGCCCGTAGCCCTGGGCGATAAAGATGTTCGCGGCAAAGAAGAATTCCTCAATTTCCTTGGCCAGCGGAGCACCACCGGCAGAGAAGAAATTGAGCCTTCCTCCCAGCAGGGCTCTGATGTTTTGCAATACCATTTTATGGGCTATTGAGTGCTTAAGTTTCAATGTCAGCGGAATATGATCACCCCGAATTTCGGCATACCGGTATTTCTTTCCGGTTTCAATCCCCCATGTAAAAACCTTTTTCTTGAACCCCGAAGCTTTCTCAATATTTGCATAGACAGCAGCATACACTTTTTCATATAAACGGGGAACTCCTACCATGTAGGTCGGCCGGATTTCCTGGAAATACTCGACAATCTTATCCGTATCATAACAAAAATACTGGGTTGCACCTTTGGAGTGTATCCAATGACAAGAGGTTTTTTCATAGACGTGACTCAGGGGAAGGAATACCAGTTCAATATCATTTTCAGTCATGGGGAACGCTGGTTCCAGCGCATCCATTTCGACAAAAAAGCTTTCATGAGCGAGCATGGCTCCTTTAGGATCACCAGTTGTTCCTGAGGTATATATGATTGCAGCAATATCATCGGGAGTTATTGAATTGAGTCGTTCCTGAAGCAGTCCCTCTTTATCTGACTTCTTTCCCAATTCATAAAGGTCATCCAGATACATTACATTTTTGCTTTTATCTATGTTTACTGATTTGCTAAATACGATTACATACTGAAGCGTTTCATTGCCGCTGAAAAACTTCATTACATTATCGTATTGAAATTGATCATCAACAAAAATTACGCGAATTCTGGCATCATTTACTATGTATTCGGCCTGTTCCGAGATATTGGTGGCATAGATAGTAACCGTAGAGCACCTGATACTCATAATTGCGTAATCGCAGATGGTCCACTCCGGCCGGTTGCCTGAATAAATGGCCAGGAATTCATTTTCTTTAACGCCCAACTCCAGTAGCCCTTTCGCGGCGTTGTCAATTCGATTACCGAACTCTCTCCACGAGATACCTCTCCATTCATTTCCCTCTTTGTTATACAGTGCATTCTTTTTATCTGAATACTTATCCGCCTGCGCATGAATCATTGAAGCCAAATTTCGAGCCTGCATACTATTCCTCCTTAAAGATTGTTATCATGAGCATTTTGATATCTCAGATGGTGAGAATATCTCTTTCTCGCAAACACCCCTGGGTAATAAGTACGCTCTACCAGTCAGTAAACCAATTGTTATAACCCAACTCACAAGAACTTTGATTCTTTAAGGAGAAAACGAAATCAATAATTCATCTTCGTGCTCTGGTTCAATATGTTGGGATACATACAATAAAATGCAATAATCCCCCCTTGCTCGAATTTGTTGGAAATTTTCTATTTATTATCACTATATATAAGAATAAGATATTTATACCAACCAAACAAGTAAAATGTTCCTTTTTTATATTATGGTGTTAAATTGTTGATAGAATTTCCATTGATGGGACCATACTCCCTTTGACTGGAATGTGGACAGGTTAGACAGGGATTATATCACTGCGTGCACTTGAGCTGCGTTTTTGCGTTATTATTTGGAGATTCGATATGCTTTCAGATTTTGTATGTTTTTACGAGCGGTTTCACTTAGAAGGGAAAATATTCGATCCTTTGAGGTTTATCCCTTTTTAGAAGTCTGCGTGAAATTGAATTTAACAGCATGGTAACCTTTTTGGTTGGAGAAAACGGTTCTGGCAGACATCTTCGATGATGATATACTGCGACTCCAGCCCCTTGAGCTTATGGGTGCCTGTTTCAGGAATTTCCTGCATTTTTACGGGGACGACTTTTGTAAACCAGGGTGATGAAGGCGGGTATAAGGGTTATCAAAATTATCCCTAGTATGATGAAGCTGAAGTTATTCTGAACGAAAGGCATATTCCCAAAATAAAAGCCGCCGGAAAAAAACACCGCTACCCATAGAATCCCTCCCGCCAGATTATACAGAAGAAACCTGCCGTAATTCATCCTGCCAATTCCAGCTACAAAAGGAACAAAGGTGCGCAATACAGGAAGGAATCTGCTGATGACAACGGTTTTACCGCCATGCCTCTCGTAGAAGTCCCTTGTCTTGATCAATTGATCTCTGTTAAAAAAGCGGGTTTCTTCCTTATTAAAAATCCTTGGACCCAAAAACCTGCCAATATGGTAGTTCAACATATTGCCACTAACAGCAGCAACTGCAACAACAACTGCAAACAATATCAGGTTAATATCACCACTGGCTCCCAGTGCCCCAATAACAAACAGCAAGGAATCTCCAGGTAAAAATGGGGTTACGACTAACCCTGTTTCGCAAAATATTGTTAAGAAGATGAGCAGGATTGCCCACTCATTATACCTCTGAATAATTTCGATTACATGCTGGTCCAAATTGATTACAAAATCCGTTGCGGTCAATAAAAATTCCACAATCTGTTTTCCCTTTCCGAATCAGTTGACTTCATTAATATATCACTATTGGCTCTATTTCGACAGTCATTACCCTCATTATAAAGCCCCCACTGTCGAATTAAGAAACATTCTTCAATGTTTGCCAGGGTGTTTAGTCTGATATAAAGTCAGGTTTTTTACCGCTAACCTTCTTCCGTAATTCGGCATTTCAAAAACGCCGCATGACATTTCATCATGCGGCGTTTTATTTCTACTACCTACGACAGTATGGTAACCTCTACCGTTCTCATTCCCCAATCCAATGCTTCTTGACGGCTGTCGAAGAACAGGTCAATCCGATTTCCTTTAATTGCTCCACCCTGATCGGCAGCAATTGCTTCGCCGTACCCTTCCACATAGAGCCTGGTCCCCATGGGGATAACGTTGGGATCCACGGCAACCACCCCTCGCTTCAGGGGCATACCGATATATGATGGTTGTCCATAATACGGGTAATTTGATTCCCATGAGTCATCATAACCAGTTGCAACCATGGTTAGTTTCCTTCCTTCATAGGATTTACCGGTTGACCTATCGTTAGATTCCAGGTTGACTGTTGATTCACTAGTCATCAACCCCAGGGTCTCATAGGTCCTGGGACCGACCAGGCCATCCGGAACCAAACCGGCATCCTGCTGAAAGTCTATAACTGCCTGATTGGTCAAAGGACCAAATATAGCGTCAGCCGGGCCGCACGGATACCCTTTGCTGTTTAAGCTTTTTTGCAGTTCTGCTACTTCTGCACCGGTCGATCCGTATGACAGTATAGATGCCGCCATAACAGTGTTGGCCTGATACAACAGGCCTATAAATAACAGCGATATTACGATGATAGAAATCAATCTGTTTCGCAACATATTCACTACTCCTTTCTAAACTGTTCTTATTTAAGAACAATTCCCTTACCCTTGTGGTTAAACAAGCAGTTTAGTAGGCAGTAACAATGTTGTATTCTACTTGAATCGCTGCCATGGTTCAATTAAAGCTAAGGCTCGCTAACCTGAATAGACTAAGTCTCAGCTTGAAGTCGTCTGGTATGCTGGCACATTCTCTGAAATTCAGGGTCATGGCATATATTGCCGATATAGGAATAATCCTCAGCACAGTGAGTCAGGGTGCAGATTTCGTCGATGTGGCAGGCTTTGCTGCAGGTTATGCCTGCACTGTTGATGCGGTCTTGTGGGGAAACTGGAGTATGAGACCTTCAATGTACGGTTGTGCGGTAATACCGCTGGAAAATCTGTTCTGTTCTGCTATTCTTTCTTTCCCAGTTCTCTGGCCAATTCCTCAATCTCCCTGCGGGCTAAATCATCGCGCCCGGCCAGTGACTCCAGGTGATGCTGCAGTTCATGCAGCACGGTATCGACAATCTCTGCTTCCCATGCTTCGCTCGGCTCACCTTTAAGGATTTCTACGAAGGAGCCATAATAAAACATGATGAAGCATCCCAGGATATCATCCTCAATGTACTCACCCATTATGAGGTAATGACCTTCACGTTTTTTGCCTTTTTGCAAATTGAACCCCCCGGTTAAACGACGGAGGTAGCGGGGAGGTATGCGGTCAACGACTTGATCCAGCATATCTGTGAACTGGTCAAAGGATGGTACTGCCATTCGTCATGTCTCCTTATTACTTAGTATATCCTGGCCCCAAAAGGCATCAGCCCGAGCTGGGCAAATTTAAAATGCTGCAGTCCAAAGGGTATGCCGATAATAGTAACGCAAAATAACAGTCCGATAACCAGATGAGTTATAGCAAACTCCCATCCGAAAACGATCAGCCAGATGATATTCAGCACCAATCCCCCGGCTCCAAAATGACCAAGTTCAATCCTCCTGCCGAATGGCCACAACACGAATCCCGCAATCTTGAAACACTGCGAACCAAACGGTATTCCGACAATGGTTATACACAGAATCACACCCGCAATCATCCACAGGATAAATGCAACGAGCCCACCAAAGATCAGCCAGATAATATTGCCGATCAGGTTCATGACAGAGCCCCCTTCCACATGGGATATATCCCATTCTATTGTTTTGGAATCACCAATGTTCAACAACTAAGAATTCTGTCCTGTACCATCATCCGCTGCCATCACATGAAAAATCAGGTGCTCCAGTTTTTAATTTACCATACCTCATGATCTTTCACTACGTTCACAGGCCCGTTAATATTGGCGTTGGTCCCCGTTCTCTGCCTTTTTTGAATTAACATCTTCCCGGCCCAATCGTCATTGTAACCATTTACCAAGAGGTCAGGAGTGTAACTTATCGAAGATCAATACGTAGTATTCTTTTTCAATTGTGTGAGGTGTTTATGAAGAATCGCAGATTTATTATCATAGGATTCGTTGCGATGCTCCTGGTTGCAGCAGCTGCCTTCAGCCTTAACCCGGGTCAAAAATTAAGCAATGCTAATCCCGTCATTGCATATAAGGTCCTGTTGGATGGCGAGACCTGGTTCTATGTGCAGGACCAGAACAGGCTTGAGGCCTTGCTCGACGATTATAAGAATCAGTATGCCGGGAAGCTCGACAAGGCTACCGTAGTCAAGAGTGTAGATTTCAAACAGAATATAGAAGTTGTTGAAGTCAATGATTATACTGGTGAACTGTATACCTGGCGCGAGGCCCGGGAAGCAATTAACTCTTGCGCCGAAGAGGCATCTCTGATCAAGGTAAAGGGTGGAGATAATCTATGGACAATTTCCCGGGACCTCAATCTCTCGGTTGATGATATCCTGGCATTGAATCCCGGCTTGACTGAGGAAACAGTGATTTATCCCGGGGATACAATAACCATTAAAGCCGAAAAACCCGTACTTGATGTGGTCATTGTGTACGAAACCACAGTGGTGGAAGATGTGCCGTTTGCCACTGAGTTTATCAATGACGCCAATATGTATCAATCTCAAAAAAGAGTCGAGACTCAAGGGGTATTGGGTAAAGAAGAAAAGACATACCAAATCACGGTTGAGAACAATATTGAGGTGGACCGCACAACCCTGAAAACCAAAACCATTTCCGCCCCCGTGGCTGCCAGAGTACGGATCGGTACCAAAAAAGCGGTCTCCCGGAGCGGCAGCAATTATGGTGTTGTCAGCGGCGGACGGTTATCCAGCAATTTTGGCACCAGGGTCCATCCGGTCACCGGGAAGTCAAAATTCCATAAAGGTGTCGATATCGCTGCACCACGCGGAAATCCGGTTTACGCATATGCCAGCGGCACCGTCACCTACGCCGGTTGGGCAAGTGGTTACGGGAACTTTATTGCCATCAGTCATGGCAACGGAATGGTCACCAGGTATGGTCACCTGTCAGCTATAAATGTGAGAGTCGGACAAAAGGTATCAACCAGACAGCGAATCGGAGCAGTTGGTTCAACCGGTGTCAGCACTGGTCCCCATCTCCATTTTGAGGTCCTGATCAACGGCTCATTCAAGAATCCCTTAAACTACCTGTGACAATCTGAGACCAGTGATGCAAGGGGTCAGACCCCTTGCATCACTAAAACTTACCTTCCAGCACTGCAGGTCCAGTCGGACTGCTTACCCCGGGAGTTGATTCCGGGGTCACGATTACCTCATCATATTCCGATAGATCGCCGTCTCTTCCTTCGGCCAGCCATATTCCGTCTGCAATGTTCCGCATCTCCATCCGGAACCTGCTATAAGATGGTGAATCAATAACCCATGCCTTGTAAGTATCATACTCCTCACCAAACGATGAGGGTTCAGGGAGATTGAAGGCAACTACTGCCGCCCATGCCCGGTCCGGCGATTTGACGATAGCGAAGCCAAGAGAATCTGGAGATTGGCTGGTCCCCATCAGTAATGCAAATCTCCAACTCAGGAGCATCTTCCATGGACTTGAATCTGGATTAGGATTGGAGTCGTGTTCACCACGCGGTATACATATTCTGTCACCCGGTTTGATCACGTCGGGATTTTTGATCTGAGGATTTACGGCCAACAACATTTTCAATGGAATCTGTTCTCTCTGAGAGATAGTGTACAGGCTATCTCCAGGTTGGATCGTGTAAAGGAAGCCCTCACATTTTAATGGACTAATGAGGCTCCGGCTATACGTTAAATTGTATTTTGCCAATCTAGCATCCCTCCTTTGACTACCATATTATGCAAATCATAAATACCCTGTTCCCATAGTCAGCAATGGGACATGAGAACATGCCCGCCAAGAAATTGAAAAATCCCTCTGCTGTAAAGAACAGAGGGATATAATTATCTCTAACACAGGTCCCTGAAGAGGGAACCTGTTATTAGGTTTGTAACCGGGCAACTCCTGTACGCCCGACTACTTATCTTGTAGATCCCTTCACGCCGGTCAGACAACCTTCTGTACGCCCCCCCGGCAGGATCTTTAAGATTTACTTTTATACCATTGTACAAAGTATAGCAGGTAAACACAAATCTGTAAACAACAATTATTGTATACTAAGCAGGTGGCGAAACTCGTTTTTTCAGTATACCGTTTTGGCACAGGTTACATCGCTAAAGCGGGCTAGTCTCTTCTCCAGATGACATGTTCTGAATGGAGCCTGGAGCCGGCTCTCATCCATTTTATTAAAAGGTACTTTCTATCATTTTTATCTTGTCGTACAGTTCCTGGTTTACAGGCGTCGGAATACCGTGTTTTTTCCCCAATTCCACCACCGTGCCGGCAAATAACTCCACCTCACAAGGCCGTTTTGCCTCCAGGTCCTGTCTCAAGGATGGTTTACCTTCTGGGTTCAAGGTACTCAATAACCTAAGCCAGTATCTGAGGTCATCTTCGTTCAGGTGAATACCCTCTTTCTCCGACAGGGTCATGACCTCCCTCATGGCCTGGATCATTGTTTCTCTGGCTGGGCCCTCCCTTTGAACCGTTCCATAGTTTCCTTCATATACAGCTACCGCTTGATTCACACCAACATTAAGCATCAGCTTGCCCCATAATCTCCTGTACATATTGGTATCAATCTCATAAGCTATATTCACCCTGTCAAAGAACTCGCCAACCATCTTCACTTTTGATGAGACCACGTCCGGTTCCATGTCTCCAATACATAAAATTCCCATATTAGCATAAGTCATTTTGTTCCCGGTCTTCACCGCGTCCATTCCCTGGGCGACACAGTACAGCATCTTATTCATTCCGAAAGCCCGGCCAATGATGGACTCACTGATAATACCGTTCAATGTAGATAATACAATGCTGTGTTCCCCTACCTGGTTCCATACTGCGTCTATCGCCGCAGCCAGATCATTATACTTGACGGCGAAGATAACCAGATCCGCCGGATTACCGGCCATCTCGGGAGTTACATAGTTAAACCGGCATCGTTCTCCATTACAATACACCTGGTCTCTTTCGTATCTTTGTATTCTGTCCTGATCTGCAATTATTCGCAGATCCTCGAAGGGCATATGTTTTGATAAATGGCTGCCATATAGTATTCCCAATGCCCCTAACCCGATTATCGATACTGTTGATATTCCCACCTTTAGTCCCCTTTCTCACTGGAAAACGTGCATTGATGGACATTACCCCTGTGATTTATTTTTCTTGCACAAACCATTCTGGTTCGTTCCGGCAGCCATAGGCTTCTTCTAATTCATACTGGTGGCGCAAAAACCTGGGATCTGTGAAATGCTTTGCCTGGGTGGGGCATTTTTTGATGCAGGCACAGCACTTGATGCAGATTCCGGTTATTCTGGTGACATCATCATAATCAATTGAACCCATCGGACAGACTTCCGCACATGTCTTGCACTCGATGCAATCATCACCGGTTTCCGGGCTGATCAGCCTGAAGTCTCTAACCGGTTCCCCGTTTTCATCCTTTGGCGCATAGTACTTGCGGTAAGGCCTATTTCCTTTAACCTGAATCCTTTCAAAGGTAATCTGCATGGAAAGCTTCTGGTAAACCTGATCTGCAAATCTATTCACCAGAATCATATCTTTTGCATCAGGACGGTTGGCACCTAAGACCCTGGAGAATGAGTGCTCACCCACAAATGCCCCGGCAGCAATCACTGTAAAGCCATCTGACTCGAGGATATCATTAAGCTCTAATAAGGCATCATCGTAATCCCGGTTCCCGAAAACAACAACTGCAACCACCAGGGCTCCACTGCCATTGATGGTATGCAGATACTTCACCAGAACATTTGGAACCCTCCCTGCGTACACCGGAACTCCGATAATAACCAGATCTTCTCTCGTAAACGTTACGGCCTCTTTGCGGCCACCTGGTAATGTAAAATCATGTTTTTTTATGTTCGCTAACCCGCCGGTATTCTCCGCAATTCTTTGGGCAATTCCATTTACGATTTTTTCAGTTGTACCGGTAGCACTGAAATACAAGGTATTAATCCTGTGATTCATAATTTTAACCTCAATATATTCTAATTGCTTAAACTAATACTATCACAATGTCAACTGCTTTAGGTTGCCGGACCCCCTTCGCCTCATGGCTAGCCTCCATTCCCGCAGTCAGTTGTTAGGTAATTCAAACATTCTATTTCATGCCAGCGTTTTTATACAGCCGATGGAAATGGTGGACTGGACCAACTCCATGGCCCAAGGAAAACCCGTTTTCAATAGTTTCCGTCAAATAGTCCTTAGATCTGCCAATTGCATTCACCAGATCACAACCCTGAGCCAGATGAACCGCGATTGCCGAAGACAGCGTGCACCCGGTTCCATGGGTATTCTTCTTGCTTAGACGGGGAACCGTAAACCAGGTTACTGTCTCACCGTCAAATAAGAGGTCTCTTGCTTCTCCATCCAAATGACCTCCTTTGATCAGGACGCTTCTCGCTCCAAGAAGGCGGATCTCCCTGGCTGCCTCTTCCATCCCACTTTCATCTGTCACCCTGTGTCCAACTAATTCCATAGCTTCCGGCAAATTTGGCGTTACCACCGCAGCTAGAGGTATAAGTTCTTTCTTCAGTGCTTCGATAGCTTCTGGTCTTAGCAGGTTATGGCCGCTTTTTGAAACCATCACCGGATCCACAACAATATTGGCTGCTCCCCAATCCGTCAGGGATTCTGCAATCTGGGCGATTATATCTGCATTCGAGACCATCCCAATCTTGACAGCATCGACCCGTATATCGCAAAAGATAGCATCAATCTGGGCTTTGACCATTTCTCGGCTCATCTCCGCCACCTGGTAAACCGCCTGGGTATTCTGGGCGGTAACAGCTGTTACAACACTCATTCCATATGCACCAAGAGCAGCAAAGGTCTTGAGGTCCGCCTGAATTCCGGCTCCTCCCCCAGAATCGGAACCGGCAATAGTTAAGATATGCTTCACCTGATCACTCCTCGATTATATTGTTTAACTCATTCAGAACATCAGTAAAGGTATCAAAGCGATGAACACTCTTTCCCGCCTTAAGAAAGTGCTGATAGAGTGTGTTTTTAGCAAAAACGATGTCTGCACTCTCGGCTGGACAAAAATCAGAATAACCGTCCCCGATGTATACCGTTGTTTGACCGGGTTTTTTCATCTTCTGCAATAGTTCAAGCTTACAGACACCGCATAAATCACAGCAACTGGAACTATACGGGGTCTCTATGTCGAGTTGGGGTGCAAAGAGTAGCCTGTTCGCAAAATGCGGTAATTCAATGCCTTCGCGCTGTAAGAGATATTCAATGTAAAAGCTGTACCCGTCACTCAGGATTATGACCGGAAAATTTCTCTCCTGGCAGTAGGCCAGGAATGCCGGAAAAATCGGATCAATTTTTACCTTATTGATTAAGCTCAAAAAATCTGCGGGGTCACTGGTCCGAAAAAGTTTAAGTGTCTGGCGGGCGCATTCCACGGTCGGGAGCTCTTTTTTCTCCCATTTCTCGTTAAGCTCCTGCCAACCATCACGGGCAAATGCGGTAACCATCTCCTCACAGACATCAACCGAGGCGATAGTACCATCAAAGTCGATAAAAAAGGCAAAATTCATTTTCTCCATAATTCCCCCAGTCCCCTGGCAGCCTTATAACTGTCTTCCTGGCTCAGAATAGCCGAAATAACGGAGATGCCATCTACACCGGTGGCTTTTACCTGATTCAGGTTGGAGATACCAATACCTCCAATCCCAACCACGGGGATGCTTACAGACTGTTTTATAGCCGCCAGCCCTTTAATGCCAATGGGACTGACCGCATCTTTCTTGCTGCCGGTAGCATACACCGGGCCTGCTCCCAGGTAGTCTGCTCCCATCCTTTCCCCGTACTGGGCCTCTTGCGGGTTGGAAACCGAATAACCCAGGATTTTGCCCGGGCCAATAAGCTGCCGAACAACCTCAAGCGGCAGGTCATCCTGACCAATATGCACTCCATCAGCATCGGCAGCCAATGCGACATCCACACGGTCGTTGACAATCAGCGGTACCCCGAATTCGGCGGCAACTTTCTTCAATTTGCATACGATGGTGTAAAAGTCCCGGGAACTGGCGTCTTTTTCCCGAACCTGCAAGAGGGTTACTCCTCCCTCCAGAGCCCTTCTTACCGATGTGCAGAACTCCTTTTTTCCCACCAGATAACGGTCAGTAATAAGATACAGGCTGTAATCTACACGCATTTGACTCGACCCCGTTTCAGAATCAGGTTTTCATCCACCCGACTGACCCTGTCAATGAGATACATGCGAAATGTTCCAGGGTCGAGCCCGCCCGGTGCCTCTTCAGCCAGCTCGGCTGCAAGGTTCATCGTAACGACAGCAGCGGCGGTTGACAGGAAATGATCATCATTAGCAGCACAGCATGCCGCAACCAGAGCTCCCACCATGCAGCCTGCACCGGTAATCCTGGTCAGCATTTTTGTTCCGTTTTCTACCAGACATACTCTCCGGCCATCGGTGATAATATCTGTCTGACCTGTTGCCGCCACAGTACAACCATATTGCCGGGCTACACTCTGACAGACTTCCAGGCCGCCCTCGCCTTCATCCAGGGAATCGACTCCCCTCACCCTGGCCGCAACACCCGCCAGTGCTTTTATCTCGCCCATGTTGCCTTTTATCACCGAGAACGAGCCGAAGTTTTTCAGCCTGTTTATAAAAGTAATTTTCCTGGTAATCGCTGCACAACCTACGGGATCAATAATAATCGGAACCTCTTTTAAAGTGGCGCCCCTGGCGGCCAAATACATAGCCATTTCCTGTTCTTTAGTAAGTGTACCGGTATTCAGATACAAGGCATTTGCCAGCTGACTGAACTCAAAGGCCTCATCCGTTGCCTCACACATGGCTGGAGATGCTCCAACGGCCAGTAAGACGTTGGCACAGTCATTGACGGTAACATAATTTGTGATGGTATGAACCAGCGGTGTCTTCTGCTTAACTGCTTGCAGGCATTCTGCTAACCGCTTATTCATTGTATCATCCTCCTTTATTACATCTGGCACCCGGCAAGCGGTTTCCTTACCGGCGGTATTTTATCCTTAGGCCGCATCCGGTTGATTCACTGCAGTTATCACCCCTATTTTAGTCAACCTGGGCTGTCATGGGGCAATAACAAAGCCCCTTTCTGTGTTGAAAGAGGCTAATAGTCAATCATTACACTCCCTTCGTCAGCATTACCTGAATCAGGTTATACGGGTTTAGGTTTTAACCTCTCTCAGCCGCATTAAGCAGCACCCCGGGCTTATTTAGTTTAGTATAGTTAAACCCTGATAATAAAAAATGTCAAGAGGTGCTTGAAGGTTTATTGCCGCAGCCCTCCCCATTTCTTCAACGACTTTGGACCTAGACCCACCAAACATACTATAATGATACTGTATTTTCTTTTTTTACTTGTTTTAGCAAATACACATGTTTCGGAGGTTTGATTTTGACAAACAACCATGACTACAATGCCGATCAGATCCAGGTTCTGGAGGGACTGGAGGCAGTTCGCCGGCGGCCGGGAATGTATATCGGTTCAACTGGTCCCCGGGGTCTGCATCACCTGGTTTTTGAGGTGGTGGATAACAGTATCGACGAGGCCATGGCCGGGTACTGCACAGAGATTGCCGTCACCTGTCACTGCGATAATTCGGTAACCGTCGATGACAATGGCCGGGGAATCCCGGTGGATATACATACGGAGACTGGAAGGCCAGCCCTGGAACTTACTCTTACCGTGCTCCATGCAGGCGGTAAGTTCGGAAGCGGCAGCTATACTGTCTCTGGAGGCCTGCACGGGGTCGGGGTTTCTGTAGTGAATGCGCTGTCAGAACGGCTCCAGGTCTGGGTTAAGCGCGATGGCAAAGAACATTTTCAGGAATTCACCCGGGGTGTATCGGTGGCCCCGCTTGCAGTAAAGGGCAAAGCGCGCGGGACTGGAACCCGGATAAGGTTCTGGCCCGATGCGGAAATATTTGAGACCGTAGAGATGGAAAACACCGTCTTGATCCAGAGGCTGAAAGAACTGGCCTATCTGAACCCCAGGCTAAAAATAAGCTTCCATGATGAAAGAAGCGGCCAAGAGCATACATTCCTTCAGGAGGGCGGGATTGTCGATTATGTGAAATCCCTCAACATCAATAAGGATCCCATCCATCATCCCATTTACATCAAAGGCGAACGAAATGGCACCGAGGTCGAGGTGGCGATTCAATATAATGACGGTTATTCAGAAAACCTCTACTCCTTTGCCAATAACATCCGCACTACCGAGGGCGGCACCCATGAAGCCGGAGTCCGGATGGCATTGACCCGATTGGTTAATGATTATGCTCGCAAGGCCAACCTGGTCAAGGATAACGAGCAGAACCTCCTGGGCGAAGATGTGCGGGACGGGTTGACCTGTGTGATCAGTGTCAAGATTCTGGATCCCCAGTTCGAAGGCCAAACCAAAACTAAGCTTGGCAACACCGAGGTCAGGGGTATTGTAGAAACCATTATTGGCGAAAGCCTCGGGGATTATATGGGCGCCAACCCAACAGTGGCGAAGAAAATCGTGGATAAGGCCCTGACCGCATCCCGCTCCCGGATTGCGGCCCGCAAGGCCAAAGAACTGGTCCGCCGCAAAGGGGCCTTGGAGAGTGCATCCCTTCCAGGCAAACTGGCTGATTGCCAGAGTAAAAATCCTGCTGAAAGCGAGCTTTTTATCGTTGAGGGAGATTCTGCAGGTGGTTCGGCCAAACAGGGGCGGGACAGGCGGTTTCAGGCGATACTCCCGTTACGCGGCAAGATCATCAATGCCGAAAAAGCCCGCATCGACAAGCTGCTGTCCAATGAAGAGATCCAGTCCATCATAACCGCTATGGGTACCGGTATCGCAGAAGACTTTGATATAACCCAGGCACGTTACCACAAGCTGATCATCATGACAGATGCTGATGTCGACGGTGCCCATATCCGCATCCTGCTGTTGACCTTCCTTTACCGGCACATGCCGCAACTCATAAAACAAGGCTACGTATATATCGCCCAGCCCCCGTTGTTCAAGCTCCGGGAGGGCAAAAAGGACATCTATCTCTATTCAGATGCAGAACTGAATCATTACCTGAAGACCAACCGGGTTAAACCGGTTATATCCCGCTTCAAAGGATTGGGAGAAATGAACCCGGAGCAGCTGTGGCAGACCACCATGAACCCCGATCTGCGGAGTCTGAAACAGGTTAATATCGAGATGGCCGAGGAAGTGGACTCTCTGTGTACCCTCTTTATGGGTTCGCGTCCCGATGAACGGCGCCGTTTTATAACAGAGAACGCTCGTAAGGCCACCAATATTGATATTTAGTATGAGGAGAGAGACTGTATGAATCTTTTTGAGAATGTGGTCCCTGTCAGTATGGCCGCGGAGATGGAATCTTCATTCATGGATTACGCCATGAGTGTTATCGTGGCCCGGGCTTTGCCTGATGTTCGGGACGGTCTGAAGCCGGTACACCGGCGCATCCTGTACGCCCTGCATGATCTCGGCATCGACTGGGACAAACCCTATCGCAAGTCGGCTTATCTGGTTGGTGAGGTTCTGGGCAAATACCACCCCCATGGCGATAGTTCAGTTTATGATGCGGCGGTGCGTATGGTCCAGGATTTTGCCACCCGTTATCCGCTGATCGACGGTCAGGGCAACTGGGGATCTATCGACGGCGATTCAGCTGCCGCCCTGCGCTACACCGAAATGAGGATGGCCCGCATTGCCAGCGAAATGCTGGTTGATATAGATAAGAACCCGGTCGATTTCATGGATAATTACGATAACACCCGCCAAGAACCAGTGGTCCTTCCCTCACGGATTCCCAACCTGCTGATCAATGGTTCGACCGGCATCGCCGTAGGTATGGCCACCAATATTCCTCCCCATAACCTAACCGAGGTGGCAAATGGCCTGATTCACCTGATTGATCACTCCCAGGCAACGGTACGTGATCTGATGAAATATGTGAAGGGACCCGATTTCCCCACCGGAGGCCTGATCATGGGGGATGAAGGAATTTACAAGGCCTACGAGACCGGACGCGGATCGATAAAGATACGCGCTAAAACGGAGATTGAATCCCTGAAGGGCGGCAAAGAAGCCATAGTGATTAATGAGCTTCCCTACCAGGTCAACAAGGCAAAGCTGATTGAAAGGATTGCGGAACTGGTCAAGGATAAGAATGTATTGGAAGGAATCAGCGACCTGCGTGACGAGTCAGATCGGGACGGGATCCGAGTAGTTATCGAATTAAAACGTGACGCTAATACGCAGCTAATTTTGAATCAGCTATACAAGCATACCCAGATGGAAGATACTTTCGGGATCATTATGCTGGCCCTGGTAAACGGCGAACCCCGGGAGTTAAACCTCAAAGAGATGATGTCCTATTACCTTGATCACCGCAAAGAGGTGATTACCAGGTATACCCGTTATGACCTGGAGCAGGCCGAGAAGCGGCTCCATATTGTAGAGGGGCTCAAGATTGCCCTGGATAATCTGGATGAAGTCATCAGTATTATCCGAAAATCAAAGGATGCCAATAAGGCCCGGGCTAATCTCCGTATGCGTTTTACCCTGTCTGAGCAGCAGGCCCAGGCAATCATGGAGATGCGCCTGCAGAAGCTCACCGGGCTGGAACGTGAGAATCTTGAGGCCGAGCGGCGTCAGCTGAGAGCGGACATCAAACGCTTTAAGGAGATACTGGCGGATGAATTGATGGTTATGGATATTATCAAGGCTGACCTTAAAAACATCAAATCCCGCTACGGCGATCCAAGGCGCACCGGGATTCAATCAAAAGTTGAAGAACCACCGCTTGAGGAAACCGTTCCGGATGAAGAAGTAGTTCTGGCTGTGACCAATGCCGGTTATATAAGGAAACAGTCGGCTTCCTCCCTGATACTTCCCAAACGAAGGGGTACCTTCGGATCCGGATTGGTAGGCAAGCAGGATGGTTTTATCCGCGATGTTATCATAGCCAGTTCTCTGGAATGGCTGTTATTCCTCACCAATCAGGGCCGGGCTTTCAAGACCAGGATCCAAAAGATCAAAGACACCGGTAATCAAGGCCGGGGAATCCACCTTGCCAATGTCATAGGTCTTGCTCCAGGAGAAAGAGTGGTATCCATCACTCCAATACGGGAATTTGATGAAAATCGCTTCGTACTGTTCGCCACCCGCAACGGTATGATCAAGAAGACCCGGCTAACCGAGTTTGATACCAATAGGCAGGAAGCCATTATTGCCATGAGCCTGGATGATAAAGATGAGGTTCTCGAAACCAGGATTACCGATGGCAGTGAAGAAATCATCCTGGCTACTAGCGATGGCATACTGATCAGGTTCCCCGAATCAGAGGTTCGCCCTACCGGAAGGAGCAGCAAGGGTGTGAGAGGCATAGCCCTCTCCAATAATGAGGTTATCGGTATGGCCCTGGTTAAGGAAGGTCCTGAGGTTTTGGTAATCTCCGAGAAAGGGTTTTCGAAACGTACCCCCTTTGACGATTACCCGGCACAATCCCGGGGAGGCAAAGGGGTAAAAACGATGAACACCAATGCCAGGACGGGCAAATTGAGCATAGTGATAATGGTCAAAGAAGAGGATGAATTCGTCCTGCTTACCTCCACCGGGAGAATTCTTCACCAGGAGTCAGCGGTTATACCAGTTCAAGGCCGTGCTACCCAGGGACAGATCATCCAAAATCTCAGCGAAAAGGAAACCATAACGGCGGCTTCCCGTGTAACTAACCAACCCACCTAACCAGGCATGGGGACGGTCGGTTTTCTCTTACACATCAGGTCAGCCGCAGTTCGATCACGTTCTGATCATCGGCTCGCTGGTATTTTACCTGCTCGGCAAAACCTTTAATGAGCATCGCACTCACCTCGTCGAAGCTTTCGCTCTCCAGATGGTTCTCGGCGGGGAAATCGTCTTTGAAAATAATCTCCTTGGAGCCGTCGCTTTCGTTGTAGCGGACGGTAATCGAGATGGTCTCACTTGACGGCCTGCGCCGCATAAGGTTGGTAATGTATTCTTCGCAGATAAGGTTAATCTGGTTGGTCTCTCGTTTGTTCATATCGTATTTTGAGCAGTACTCGGTTACACTTCGCATGATGTCGTAGAAGTCGAGATCCTTCAGATTATACTCGCCACTGAACACCTTGAGTTTATTAATGAATATCCTGGTCTTTTCCCTCTTGGGGTTGTCAAAGATCTCGGCCGGAGTACCCTTTTCATAAATCCCCTGATCATCCATATAGAACACCTGGGTCGCAATACTTCTTGCAAAACTCATCTCATGGGTGACAATGATACAGCTCAAACCGGTTTTAACCAGCTTGCGGATGACAGATAATACCTCGTCAACCATAGTTGGGTCCAGTGCCGAAGTGGGCTCATCAAAGAGGACTACTTCCGGGTGCATTGCCAGGCAGCGGGCAATAGCCACCCTCTGCTTCTGGCCTCCGGAAAGCTGGTCCGGCATATGGTCCGCCCGGTTGGCTATACCCACCATCTCCAGATACTTAATGGCTTCCTGCACCGCCTGCTTCTGCGGGATTTTTAAAACATTCATGGGAGCAAGAATGACGTTTTCCAGAACGGTTTTATGAGAAAAAAGGTTAAATGATTGAAATACCATACCCATTTTCATGCGGATGGCATCAATATTGGCTCCTTTTTTGGTAATCTCGTCCCTGCCAATAAATATCTGTCCCGAGTCGGGCTGCTCCAGCAGATTGATGCAGCGGATCAGGGTACTCTTGCCGCACCCGGAAGGACCGATTATGGCAATCACTTCACCGTCATCAATGTCCACACTGATGTCCTTCAAAATAAGGTTATCTCCGTAACTCTTGTAAAGATTGCGAATGGAAATCATGATTGGCCTACCCTTCCATAAAGTCAGCGCGATGCAGGTGTTTGTCCCGGTCCGCCATCTTAAACAACAGGTTGGCAGTTGCCCCGATTATCAGATAGGCTACCGCGGTAATAATAATCGAAATGTACGGATCCAGTGTTCGGGCAGAAATGATACTGCTGGCCCTGGTCAGGTCATTTATGGCCAAAAAGCCTACCAGGGAGGTTTCCTGCATGGTGATTATCAGCTGATTCTTGTACACCGGCAGGGCGTTTTTGACTGCCTGCGGCAGTACCACCAGTCTGAAGACCATGAACGCTGACATTCCCAGAGTTCTCCCTGCTTCAACCTCGCCTTTGTCTACGGTTTCCAGGGCGGTGTACATGATGTCAGATATGTATGATCCGGTCTTAAGGGCGAAGGCGAATATCGCCAGCAAAACGGTATCAATGTCAGACTTTGAGAATATCATGTAGGCAAACATGATCAAGAGCACCAGAGTTGGCAGCCTGATAAAGAGGTTCTTAATCCAGATAACGGTATTTGCAATCACGTTGTTTTGACTGCGCCGGAGCCGACAGAACAGAGCTCCGATAACGGTTCCCAGGATGAACGTCATTGCCGTCAAGTACAGGGTCATACCGAAACCGTCAATTAGAAATAAATACCGGTCCTCATAAATCAGGTTCAGATAAACAGATTCCTTTATGCTCTGAATTATTCCCTCCACCATTTACTCCTCCTCGTTTATAACCAGGACAATGTCTTTCATGTGAACCGCTTCTGACATAATTATGTTGCCACTCATCTCCAAATCTTTAGCAAATAAAAGGGAGTCCGGACTCAGTATAAGATCAACCATGCCGTTAGCAACCTCAATCAGCATCTGGTTCCAGCTTTTGTCCTCGATAACCAGCTTTGCTCCAATACTGTTGGCAAAGTAAGTAATAATTTCGACATCACAGCCTTCCCATTCGCCGGTAGCAGTGTTTATATAGGAGGTCGGTTCCCAGCCATCAAATGCTGCGACCTTGATCACCCGGTCTGTTGTTACAATGTTTTCGACCTTTTTGGGCTTATAAGGCCCCTCTCCTACTGCCTCCACGCGCCTCAGTATGTCGGCATATTCTTCAGTTTTCCGAAACTCCTTAATGAAATGGTTGAACTCTTCCCGGAGTTCGTTCCGGTCTGCATTAAACATGTAGGCGTACTCTGAAGGTTCTGTAACAGCCGGGCCTATCTCAAACTTCGGCTCTTCCCGGCATGTAAAATATGCATCCTCTCTCTCAGTCGCAATTGCATCCAGCCGGTTAAACCTCAAAGCAAGGTACATATCAGAATAGGTATCGTAGCGGTAGATCTCCATTCCTCGGCTATCTTTGCTCAGAATGTAGTCCGGGCTGTACCCTATCATTACCCCAACCCTCAAACCACTCAGATTATCTGCGGTAACCGGCTTTTTTACATTTTCACTTCCACAGCCGGTCAGGAGTAAACAAGACAGTATTAAGACTGATAGAACCAGCACCAAAAGGCGGTTTTTGTTCATGCGCCGCTCCCAATCTGTATTCTGGTTTATAGATTTTCGCTGTTACGAACCCGTTTGCCTGCAAAAAACAACAAAATTTGCGAGACGAATGTCATAAGAGACAGCAGATCGTGACAAACTTAATATGATATCTTAACTGATGGAGGTTCTTATATGGGGGATTTCTCGGTCAGTGAGCCGGAAGGTCTGAAGACAAGGAAAATGATCTACTGGATTCTGGCTCTTTTAGAGACCTTGTTGGCCTTTCGCTTGTTGCTCAAGCTTTTGGGAGCTAATACAGGAAGCCTGTTCGTATCATTTATCTATTCCGTCTCACAGGCGTTCGTCATGCCATTTACCGGCGTTTTTCGTTCATCTGCCGCTCAAGGTATTGAGACGCAGTCGGTATTGGAGCCTGCTACACTCATCGCCATGATTGTTTACGCCCTGATCGCATATGGAATTATCAAGCTGGTCGAAATTTACCGGCCAGCCTGAACAACCCAACTGGACCAAGCTTGTGAAGCACCTGCGCCTATGCCGGCGAACTCCGGTACCGGGCGCGTTTTTTTATCATATCGTACTTTGTCTATGCCTGAATGGTTCCTTTCATAATACTATCAGGCCCACCAGATACATGCTCCCTAAAAGGTCATGTCCCCATTAAAACCCAAATCGCTGTTCTCTTAATGAAGGAAACATATTTTAATGTTAGGATAAAGGTAAGGATTGCGCCCAAATCCAAAATGGCTATCCTAATAGTAACCTTATTTCGCAAAGGAAGCGATACAGTAAATGGCAAAAACCAAAATACCAAAGACCAATGCCCTGCGCATCCTAGACTCTCACCAAGTTGAATATGAAGTTCGTACCTACGATGCTCCCGATGGTTTCTTGGACGGGGTATCGGTTGCAAAACAGGTGGGGATGGACCCCCGGGAGGTATATAAGACCCTGGTAGTTCAAGGCCTGAACCGTGAGCATTATGTATGCGTTATCCCTGTAGAGTGTGAACTGGACCTGAAAAAAGCAGCCAAACATTTCGGCGAAAAGAAGATTGAAATGATTCCCGCCCGGGATATAACCCCGGTAACAGGATACATAAAGGGCGGTTGTTCCCCCATCGGTATGAAAAAGCTGTATAGAACCGCGATCGCAAACCAGGCGGAAAATATGAATCTGATTACAGTAAGCGCTGGAAAAGTCGGCCTGCAGGTAACTCTCCCGACCAGAGCATTACTGGATATTGTGAAGGCTGATTTCGCTGACCTGACTTAACTTCCTGCCTGCAAACTCAACGTTTCCTCTTCCCCGGCTTTGAACCAAGGTACAAGCCAGATAAAACTGCTATTGGTACTGATTTTAATATACCGGCTGACATGAGAAAGGTTATCGGTTATTCTTTGTACAAAGGGATTATTACCCATATTCCGACACACAGGCCAAATACCATTGCCATATTCCCTAATAGTGTTGAATTGGAGCAAGTTATGAAACTGCGTACTTTTACCATTAAACTCAGTGATCTGGTCAACTGTACCTTTCATGCTTTAAGGCTGGTAAGTCCTGCTATAGCCCGTCATCACAATCAAGTTGCGTACATCAGTCAACGCATCTGTGAAACGATGGAATTAGATGAGGACGATGCATTAACCGTCGCCCTGGCTGCAGCCTTGCATGACATTGGTGCGGTATCTCTTGAGGAAAGTATTCATGACCTGCGTTTCGAAACCGAGTTTATCCACGATCATTCCATCGTGGGAGCGCTCTTCCTGGAGCACTTTGCCCCGTTAAGCAAACTGGCCCCCCTTATCCGCTATCACCACCGGCATTGGCAATCAGCATTACCGGCTGACGGGAAAGAAAGTCAAGTGCCCGATGCCAGTTACATCATTCACCTGGCCGACCGGATTGCCGTAATGATTAATGAGAACGAAGAGGTCTTGCCCCAGCGACACCGGATAATTGATTATGTGAAGACCGGACGGGGAACAGTATTCCATCCTCAATATGTTGACGCATTCCTGGAGTTTTCCGAACCCGAATACTTCTGGCTGGATATTACTTGCCATTCAACCCAGGATGTAAGCTCTCGTTTATTCAAGGGGAAACTAGTGGAACTGGAGGAAGCAGAAGTTCTAAGTTGGACCAGGTTCCTGTCACGGATCGTTGACTTTCGAAGCCCGCTTAATGCCAGGCATTCCAGCGGAGTGGCGGCTTCAGCATCCGCCCTGGCAAAATCAGCACGTTTTTCGGAGCAGGAATGTCACATGATGTTAATGGCTGGTTATCTTCATGATCTGGGTAAATTAAGTGTACCCACCTCAATTCTGGAAAAGAATGGCCCCCTCTCTGAGTATGAACGAGCGGTAATTAACGGGCATACATATTATACCTACCGAATTCTAGAAAACATTGATGAATTAAGCGTTATAAATCGCTGGGCCGCTTTTCACCATGAACGCCTAGATGGTACCGGGTACCCCTTTCGAATATCGGAATCCAGCTTGCCCCTCGGCTCACAGATTATGGCCGTAGCTGACATCTTTACGGCCTTACACGAGGAAAGACCTTACCGCCCTCCCATAGAAAAAGAAAAAAGCCTTGACATTATGTATAAAATGGCTCATAGCGGGGCGATTAACGGAGACCTGGTCCGCCTGCTGGAGAATAATTATGATCAGGTTAATGATTTACGACTGGACAGCCAGCAAAAATCTGGCGAGGAGTATATGGTTATGAATCCGATCTTTGCCAGAAAGGTAAGACGCGGATCAAAGTAGCTTGGTACCATCAGTAACAGCACAGCCTTATCCCAGCCCATAAGTTCGTTTAACATGCCGATATTCGCCGCTGGCGTGCTTTGTCTGGTTTCCCGTCTAAAGGAATACCCCGATGGGGTTCATTGCAGATTCCGGCTTCGCTTTTGGAAGCCAGCCCATTTGTACCGGCACATCATAAAGACGTCCGGGAGCAAACCGTTTCCAGAAATGCCTTAATCCCGGTACGAACACCTTCACTACCGGCATGCCTATGTCGGCCCGGGTCTGATCCAGAAACAGCATCTCCATACCTTTACCCTCCACGATCCTCCGGCAGGTTTCTATATCCTTGAGGAAGTCATCACTGGAAAGATCTTTATATTCACCGGCTTTGCGTTGGGGTATATCCGGATGCGGAAGCAGATAAGGCTGGTTGGCAACCGTTGCCTGCCGCAGCCATGACATGGTAGCGTTGTCATCAATTCTTAGTTTTTCATCTTTGGTGCCTTCCATGTTCAAGACAAACGGCATCATTTGGTTAAGCTCAGTTAAAGCTCGGATAAGAGCCACCCGCGCTTCTAAATGGGCTCCAAACCCCATCACGATACCTTCTTCTTCACTATTGGTTTTTCTTACTAAGGCTGCAAATGCGGGGATACCAAGGTCACTCGTCAGGTCCAAGGCCCAGATTTCCCGGTTTCGCGCATGGTAATAGCTCCGCATCTCTTTGATATACGACTCATTGAAGCTATCCAGATCAACTCCCGGCATATTAAGGCGGTTGTACCACCATAAGGCCACGCTATCGCGCTCCACCAGTTCGAGAAATCCCTGCAATATGGCCTCTTCAATGATGTTGCCGGATGCATTGCCGTTGGAGCATGAAAATACCGTTTTAATCTCGGAATGGCTGTGATAACAAAACGAAGTGGGCAGATACCGATGTTTTTCATAAGTCAATGACCATACCGGAGTCCAGTCCATTTCCTGATCCTCGTCGAATGGCTCGGGCACCCGATTAAATTTTTCTTCCCTGGCGTTGGACATTTCTCGGTTCTGATACTGAGCTTCGCTGAAGTTCATAATTCTGTTCGGATGAATGGCCTTTTCCCCCAGTTCCCGGAAGGTTGCTCTAATCCTTACCTCATCGCCCCGAAACACTCCGGAGTGACGTTCCAGAGCTTCACAAAGAGCACCAGCCCGGGCCTGAACCTCTGTCATGCCCTTTCCGGAGCTTTGAGAACGCAGTCCACGGCGGAGGAAAGCCAGATTCCCATAGGAAACTGCGTTGTTTGGTCCGGAGTGATACACTTTTAAGAACGGATCATCTTCCGCAGCATTTTTAAGGTACTTCACCACTCCGGTGATGGAGGAAACATGATGTCCATGCTTTCGCAGGGTTTGTTCCGGAAGCACCTTCCGGTGTCCCCCGTCAGCGGTAAACAGCTTGGGCGCGGGTTGAAGCAGCGGAGCTTTGCAGGCCGTATTTATTCTATTCGGTACTCCGCATACCGGGCACTGCGGCCTTTTTAGCAGAGTATGGGCTTCTGTTTTCATGGTCAGAGTATCGATACTTATCACCTGCGCTCCCGAAAACAGGCTCTGACCGGTGAGCAGGTGCTTGGCGATTTCCGTAGCCAGCATACTCCACACCAGCTGGCGCGTGGCCGGGAGAGCCGCCGGGAATGCATTCACTGGGGAAGGCAATCCCTGCTTACTGCGGATATGTTCTTCCACGTCCCGATTGATTCTCAGGCGCTGAGCCAGGCATTCCCAGCACCCTGTCTCACCCGGAATAAAGATGGGGCCCAGCCATGGAATGATCCCCCCTGCTTTTACCAGCATCCAGGATTGTTTTTCCCGTAAAAACTTCTTATTAAGTTCGGTCAATTCTGGCTGCAGGTAGTCATCTACCAATACGATGCTAAGGTCTGCGTCAGCTGCAATCGGAACCTGAATATCTCGCATTGCCGATTCCAGTGGGGTGGTGGGATCAGAACCCAGGGAAATCACCAATATCCGGCTGTTTTTCAACTTTTCGGCGGCCATCTTCGGTTCCATCCCCAGGGCAGACCAGAAGGCGAGCTGTTCCTGGGGAATACTATCCTCCGTTGCGGTAATGTAGCCCTTTTTCTCCATAATTCCCAAAGCATAATATATCTCGGCGATAGAAGCCTGCCCTGCTAAGCGATCGATGATTTGGTCAACGTTATGCCTTCCGTCAAGCAACGGTGCCAACAGACAGTAGAGTTTTCCCTGCAGCAGATAGTAGCCGTGTTCGGATAATAGGAATACTGCCTTTTCCTCCTCGATTGTATAAATACCAAAATGCGGTTTGAATTGGGGTCTATCATCCATATTCGGACTCTCCTGTTTACTTCCTCACTCAGCTCGTTCTATTAGCCACCGGTCGACTTCTAAAGCATACGATCACAGCCATACTACCGAACGACACCAGCCGCCCAATTAATTAATCTTCCCACACACAACAGCACACTATTTGACCGCCTGATACCCCGTCTAACTGCTCATCGTATAGCTTACATGTTTTGGCAGGCAACAGAATATATTGCACCTTATCCGTGTTCTCCACTACTTTGAACTCCACGCCCTCAGGTACCTCCAGCCCAGCTTCCTTCATTACCGCTGCCGGATTGGCGATGAAACGCTGTTTGAATGATTCATCGGCCCAGCACTGGGCAATTATTTTCCCCCACTTTTGGTCGTTTCGTTTAATCCCCAATATCACAGTGTTTACGATAACATTGCCTTCCGCCGCCCCCCGACACTCCATCCAACTGCTCATCGGAGAGTTCACCTGGTTTTTCGGGAAGCAGGATATATTGGACCTTATCCGTGTTCTCCGCCACTTTGAACTCCACGCCCTCAGGTACCTCCAGCCCGGCTTCCTTCATTACCGCTGCCGGATCGGCGATAAAACGCTGTTTGAATGCTTCATCCGCCCAGCACTGAGCAATCAGTTTCCCCCACTTTTTGTCCAGTTCATTCGGCTTTTCCACATCATCACTCCCTTTTTCACCCTGAGGTTTATGCCGCTCACACGACTTAATTAAAGCCCCCAAAAAGCGCCATCCTTAAACCCGTTTACTTCCCAGAATATATTCGCCCACTGCGGATTCTTCCAGGCAGTTCAGCCCCGCTGCCCGGCATAACAACTCAGAACTACTACCACCAAGAGCAGTTGATGCCAGGTCCATGGCCGTCGCCACCAGGTACATGGTCTGGTAGAGTACCCCTACGTTTTTCAGAATCAAACTGTAGGCGATTGCTTCATATTTCCAGGAAACACGCTGGAAACGCGCGGTAATATGTATGGAAACCGCGGGCAGTTCATGCAACCCGGCAGCATAAGATGATTCTTTTAATAGTGCTTTCGTTTGTTCAGTAACGCCCGACAGTCTTTCCAGTTCATGGCAATCGGGGGCATAGTGGTATAGACCCGGGTCCACCCCCTCGCATCGGTTGATACATAGATAGATCTCCAGTTCGTAACAGGCACCCGCACTGGGATGTGGGCGCAAGGCGACATCATATAGGTTGCCGGAAGCAGGGTTGGCATGATGCAGACTCCTGACACGGCTCGAGCGGTAGAGGAATTCCCCCAACTGCCTGGCGGTTATAGGTCCATTACAATGTTCCCGGAGAGATTTCCTTTCTTCCAGGACCAGGGTAAAAGGGTAGTCCTGCTCCCGGAGTCTTTCCATATCAGGTATGTATAGCGGAACCCGGTCCTCAGACATTGGTGGCTTATTAGCCGGAAGGGGTTCGATAGAATTACAGAAGCGGTAGGTTCCGCCCCATTGCCGATCATTACGCTCGGTTCGACTATGGGTATGAAACAGGAGGTCATGAAACTCCCATTGCCGCAATAAGTCATTCTGCTCTTCCGGACAGGTACCGGTTGAGTCCACTTTTTCTACCATAGCTGCGTGCAGTACCAGGCTGAGGAATTGTTGTAGTTCATGGGTGGTAAGCCCAGGAACCGCGGTGCAGATTTCTTCAGGACTGCGGCTATCAGCCAGCAGGTATACGACCATCACGGCCCGCCAATGTTTCAGGACAATGCGAGCCCGGGCCAACGGTGATTCCAGCACGTTTTGCCTTCCTTCCCGCCGAGAGTAGGCAAAGCGGGAAATGATATACCGATTGTTCATGTCTGCTGTAGTTCGATTAAAGGGATGATCAGTTGCAAATGGGACGTAGGTAGCCAGGATATCCGCACCAGTCAAAACAGAATAGCAGATAAAACCCAGCTTTATAAGTCTCTGCAGATTGAAGTAGAAACGCGTCAGCCCATCAGGGCCATCAACCTCACAGATGATTTCACTCAAATCTTCTTCAGCCGCTCCGCCTGAGGTCAGGACCTCCATCACCCTGTACATTCCCGGACCGAATCCTTTGAAGGTAACGTACTGAGAAGGACTCTGCAGGTAACAAACTCCCCCATCCCCCTTTTGCAGCTTCAAGTCCTGTCTTAACGTCAAGACATGGCCTTTTTTCATGGCTTCGTTCACCGCTTCACCTCCCCACAAAAATATACGGATCTTTTGCCGATGTAGCTCACGGTTATATTTGAAAAATAATTAATACTCACCGGGTCAGCGGAAACGACAGCCAATCTCGCTAGTCCTGGACAATCCTCTTATCTACCCCCAGGATGTGTTTTTCAATCCAATCCACCACAAATTCAAGAGTATCAATAAGGTACTGCTCCTGATTCTCGTCAAGCTTATTCAAATCGGTTTCATTGATTTTCTGAATGAAATCATCATGCTGTACTTTATGGGACAGAAACCGCCTGTATCCAATACTTTTCATGTAATTCTCTTCAAAGCTGAAATGGTATATCGTATAGTCCTTGAGTTCATCGAATATATTCACGATCTGGTCATACTTGTCTACAAGCAGCTCGTTTTTCAGTACCGAATACGCTCGATTAGCAATCTCAAACAGTTTCCGGTGCTGTTCATCAATAGCCGGTACACCCAGAGCAAACTCGTCTCTCCACTGGATCATTGGTCGTACTCCTTTCATTCATAATGGTGATATTAGTTGACTATTCTCTGCCTCACAGACAATCCCTTTTTATTCGACCTTATTAGAAGATTTTAACCTCTACAGTTCTCATTCCTAAATCAATACCTCTTGACGGCTGTCGAATTCCAGCGCTTCACCCTGATCGGCAGCGATCGCTTCGCCATCCTTACACATAACGACTCGTTCACATGGAATTATGTTCGTGTTAGGATCAACAGCCCGCACTAGATCAGAGGCATACAGATATGATCTTCTACCATAATAGGGCCTGGGCTATTCAATCTGCCTCCCTATTTCTTTCAGCAGGTTGTCATACAGGAGGAGTTCCTCACGGGAAGTGATGTTAAGCTTGGCATAGATGTGCTTGCTGTGGGTTTTAATTGTGTTTATGCTCAGGTGCAGTAACTCACTAATCTCTTTGGCGGTATGACCATCAAGATAGAGATCGAAAACTGCACGCTCTGCCGGGGAGAGTTTTTTCGTGTTACCCAGGAATTCATCAAGAATGGCAAGCGAAAGGTTTTCCTGTCTCGCCTTTTCGTATAGTTCCCGGTTATGTAAGGCGAGGTATTCAATCAGATTATCCAGCTCTGGTATTCTGGTTTTTGAGGCGGTGCTTAGGTCCGTAGATTTGATTATGTCTAATCCTTGGGTAATTGGCTGCAGATATTTCCTGCTCAAAACCAGGGATCCTATTATACCCACAAGAACTAGAATCATTAACCCGCCAATCAGTAACAGGTTCAATCTGGTAATAGATGCCACCACATCCTCTTTGGGAATCATGATGGCTACTATCCATTGTTCATCAGCAAAGGCCGAACCTTTGGGGTATAGACGCACCGGCTTATGAAACCCCAGTAACCTGGGTTGGTTTTCCTCTGTGTAAGAAGTAAAAAAGCCTTTTTCTTCTGATATTTTGAGAGTCCGCCCTCTTATTGAGTTTCTGGCGGAAAAACCGCCGGCGAACATGGACTGGTTAAGTTTAATTGTATCTCCATCGATTGGTGAGAGCATACAGAACAGGCGCGTATAGGTACGATTACTCGGCATGTTGGACAGTTTAAAGAACATCGTGCTAATATCCAAACCGCAAACCCCAAAGACATTATCCTGGGAGTCAATCAAGGGAACTGAACAGAGCATTACTTCCTCGCTGGCATTGGGAAGCCTAACGGGCTCGCTCCAATGGTAGAGACGAGATAATTCCATTTGTTTGTTCGATCGGGCTGCTTCGATGGGATGGTGATAATAGGGAGCCTCACTGACATCAAACTCCATGCTCCACTGTGTATGGAGAGACAGGTTGTTTTTCCGGCTGATTATGGGACTGCCACGGAATACAATGTAGTTCGGGGAAGATGCACTAAGGATATTGGGTTCCATGTTCTTAATATACAGACCGGCCCGGGAGAACTCTGCCTTGTCAAGAGCCGTATTAACCGTTGCATTCAAAATAAAAAAAGCACCACTGGTTTTGGCTTTCTCCAGTATAAATAGTGTGCGATCAAATTCAGCGGCTATGATATCTTCCAGGGCCTCTGGGTGGTCCTGCAGTTCAGATAGATTTATACCCTGGCTTTCAGCGTTTTCCTCAATACTCCGGGACAACTCCTTCGCAAACTCGATGGCATGTATCGAGAGAGCCCCGTACTGCTCGGATATTTCCTGCGAGGCATGAAGCAGTTCGTTTTCCACCAGTTTTTGGCTTTCGGACAGACCGGCCGTAAAAGTTCCTGTAATGAATAAAATTGCGATTACTCCGAGTATTATGGTTATGACCAGGACAATCAAAAACAGGAATAGTCTGAAACCCATGGACATACCATGGGTACCTGTTCGCTGAACCGCTTGTTTTATGGCCTGTATTTTATTAAATCTAACACCTTTCAATGGAAACAGCCTCTTTTATTATTGTGCAGGTCTACGGTAAACTCCGCCTGAATTCATCAAATACCCCTGTTGATACACTCTCATAAGCAGTGGCTGAATCCCTGATTCTAACGAGTTCCTTATACTCAGCTCTTGATTTGGCAACCACTTCCTTTAATTGAGTTTCGTACTGATCCTCTAATTCATCAATTCCCTCAAACAATGGTGGTACGTAAAACGCGTATTCTTGTTGCATTATCCAGTATGTATTTAAAAGGCTCTTGATTGTGGGATCCTTGGTTTTTAATATCTCCTTTGTCAGGCGCTCACCAAATGCTTCTTTCGTTACCGGGAAATATCCGGTAGACGACACAAAGCGCAGGTTGTTTTCAGGACTCGTAAACCACTTCAGGAAAATGCCGGCCAGATACTCTTTCTCTTTGGAAGACTTGATTACGCTCATACCAGCACCTCTCTGAATGGCCACCTTTTCCCCGTTTTCGAACACCGGGTAAGGGAGGATTACCATTTCTATTGGTTCCGTTGTATTGTCTGCATATGTAACCGTTGGAGAAAAAAACGATATACCTGCAGTTGAACCGGTTGAGCAAATAATATCACCTGTCTTGGCAAGATCGGTGGCATATCCGTTGTAAAATGCCATCTGGCCTAATACAGCAGGCGTATAGTAGAAATCCCACACCTTTTTATACTGCGGGTTGTCTAAATTGAATTGACCGTCTTCGATAAACTCGTTACCCAACTGCTGACATCCGATAAGCGACAGGTTAAAGAGTGAATCCGCCATATAGAACATCTTACCGTCATGAGAAACAGCAGGTGTTTGCCTGTCAGTCCATTCATAATAGAGCGCGGCGGTTCGTTTAATGCCTTCAAAAGTCTGTAGATCCTCCAGCCTTGCTCCCGTATCCTTGGCGAATCTATCAAACAAGGTCTTGTTTACAAACAGGACTTCCGTTGACTTTGCAATAGGGAATACATAAAGTTTACCTCCCGCTATACGACCTTCCTGAATGAATTCAGGGATATACGCAGAAAGCTCCTTGGAGGTAAACTGCTGCTCAAGATCCGCCAGCAGTCCCTTCTCGGCTAAAATTAGTGCTGTTTTGGGATAGGCGGTTGTAATATCCGGCATGGCTGGCGCCCCCGGGTCACCATCAGCAGCCATGGTCAGCTTTTCATGGAGTGTTGCACTGCCAGAGATTGAGGTAACGCTAATTATAATACCTTTGTCTGCCCCTACGGTTTCGTTGAACTCATCGACCATTTCGTCCATAGTGTCCTTTAACTGACCGCCATAGTTATGCCAAAGTGTAAGGGTCACTGGCTTTTCAGAACTCACAGTTCCAATGCTTCCGCAGCCAACCAGAACCGGCAGGCTTACTAAAGTTAAAAAGATAAGAATCTTTTTCATGAATATAGAAACTCCCCCTCCTGCTAGCAACACATTCTGGACCTGATCTGCAACCGGAGTGATAAACCGGACCGGTCAAAAACCAAATTCCGCTGTGCCCAGGACAGTTCGGGAACGATTTAATGGATTTTCTGGCTATCACCCTTAGGGTGATTTTTCATTTTTGTGCCATTGATCACCTTTAGAGTGATTACTTACATATCAGAATAGCATATATTGCTTGTAAATGTACTAACCAAGATTTCACAACCAGTTGTACCTTTTTGAATGTGTGATTACTCAGGTTTCAAACTGAACAGGGCCACTTCCTTATTCCTTAGAAAGGGGGCATCGATTTGTATGGCTGGGTTAATCCAGCCATTGTTCCGCCTTGTGCTGTCGCCTAATGGCGAAGTGTAATCTATCCTCGAAGTTTGTATTACCTGGCACATTCAAATAGTTTCTCCCAGGTTTGCTGTGGAATCAATAAAAACAGGAGGTTTATTATGACAGATCCTAACGTTGAAAATCAAACTGCTGCTAGCACCATACCGGCGATTGACCAGGCAGATATTGACAAGAACAAGACAATGGCCGGACTGGCTTACCTTATTTTCTTCCTGCCATTACTGGCCTGCCCCGATTCCCAATACGGCCGCTATCATGCCAACCAGGGATTGGTATTGCTTATCGTGAGCTTTGCGGGCAGCTTCATCCTGTCCATAATACCGATAATCGGGTGGTTATTATTACCGGTATTTGCATTTGTCGTTCTGGTCTTTGCCATCATAGGACTGGTTAATGGATTTGGCGGAAAAGTCAAACCGCTTCCTCTCATCGGCAGATTTACAATTCTGAAATAGTCCATTTGGGAACCGAGAAACGTTCTGCGGGATTCCGAAGGTTAACTCGGAATCCCAATAATTCTTAAAACGGGCAGATTTCTTTAAGAAAGAGGGGATTTAATTGTTTAGAAAAATCGTTGTGATTCTGATTAGTACATTAATTATGCTATCCTTGGTATCATGTGGTGTTAGCGATAAGGTAAATGAAAAGATTTCTGAAGAGGTAACTGAGGGCGTTCTTGACAAGGCTGTCGGTGGTGACGCAGATGTTGAAATCGATGGCGATAAGATGACTATCAAGGGTAAGGACGGTGAATTCACTATTGGAGGTACTGAATGGCCGGATAGTGGAGCGGGTGCTCTTATCCCGAAGTTTAAAAAAGGCACGCTGGTTTCATCAATGAATACCGAAACAGCATGTGTAATTGCCCTGGAAGATGTGGAAAAGCTGGACTTTGAGCGGTATCTTGAAGAGTTGAAAGAGATTGGATTTACCAAAGACCCGGTAGAATTCAATATGGATTCAACCCAGAGTTACACCGCGAGCTCAGATGATTCAAGTAAAATATCGGTAACTTACGACAGCGAATCCACGGGCATGTCTATCTCCTTCGAGGTCGCTCAAGACGAAGCTGATCAGGAATAGCATATCCAGTTAGCTCCTTTTAACAGCAGTTGGCGGGTTAAAGCACTCTTATCATTCCACCTGCCAGCAGCAGCTATCCGTAATTAATTAAGCAGGGGGAGTGCCCCCTGCTTAATGTTTTCTGTATATTTCCGCAGATCTACCTGGCTTCCCGCTTTAATATTCCGGCGATGTCCTCGGTCAGGGCTTCAATTGAGCCGCCACCGATGGCCAGGACCTTAGCATCTCTCCAGAAACGCTCGATTCCGGTATCGACGATGGTCCCCAGACCACCGTGTACTTGAATCGCCTCATTGGCAACATACTCAGCCACCCGGTAGCCCTTTATCTTCAAGGCCCTTCCTTCGCCCAGTATCATCTGACCGGAATCCTTTTTGGCAATGGCAGTATAAACCATGCCGCGCAGGGCTTCGATCTCGATCCACATGTTGACCAGTTTATGGCGTACCACCTCGTATTTATCATACATGGATTTCCCGCCCTGCATCCGTTCCTGGGCAAACTTGAAGGCCTTTTCGTAGCAGGCCTCGGCCATCCCCAGGGCCATTGGCCCGCAAATCATGAACTCATCGGTAGCACTAAAGAAGAAGGGGAGCATTGTTTTCCCTTCCGGTCCTAACATGTTCTCTTTGGGAACCCGGACATTTCTCAGATACACGGAACCGGTACTGGAACCATTCCACCCCATCTTGTTTTCAGCGTTCCCAAATTCCAGGCCAGGAGTTCCATTGGGCACCAGGAACAGGCTATGTGACGGTCTGGGGGCATCCGGGGGTGATGTTACTGCGACCACAATATACAGATCGGCATAATGAATGTTGGTGATAAAGAGTTTAGTCCCATTGATTACCCACTGGTCGCCGTCCAATACTGCACGGGTGGTGAATTCCCCGTAATTGGCTCCACCTGCGGCCTCGGTACCAGCCATGGCCAGGATCAACTCACCTTTGGCTGCAGGAGTCAGGTATTTCTGTTTCTGCTCCGGAGAACCCAAAACATTCAGTATGCCACCGGCCAAAACCGCATGAGCTCCCATCACCACCGCCAGAGTGGGCGCTACCTTGGATATTTCTTCGGTTACCAGGGCCAATGTGGTCCAGTCCCCTCCGAGTCCACCGTATTCCTCGGGAAAAGTGATCCCCAGAAATCCCAGTTCACCGGTTCTCTTAAACAGATGGAGCGGGAATTCATCCTTCTTGTCCAGTTCCAGAGCAACCGGCTTAACTTCCTGCTCCACAAATTCCCGGGCAATATTCCTCATCAGTTCGCGTTCTTCCGTCATATACCACATGTTTAAACCCTCCCCTTTTTTATGGATTACTGCTCATTTCTGATAATTCCATAACTTACCTTCACCTTGAAGTTCCTTGCACTGACGCCGGCTTACGTTCCGGGTCTGACTCTGGTAACACTATTTAATATTTGTTCGAACACCACAATCTCTGTGTGGCTTTTCTGCACTGATAATCTCCATCAGCAAGACCTGCACGTCGACAATGATTTTTTTTTGGTAATTTCACCCCTCTCCAATAACTATTGTTTACATAATTTATCTTATGTCACCAACACCAAAAGACCGGCAAAGTCTATGGCAAGTATTCAACATCATCCGCAAACAAGAAAACCGTCAGACTGTGTGAAAACTCAGTGCGAAAGTATAAATATACGTAAACCCGCAGGGTTCACATATTCGCTGGCTTGCGAGTGAGCGACGTTGTGACGAGCCGTTACATCCCCCAACGAAGTTTTGTCTTACGTCCTAGGCGGGACTATTTCGCCACGGATGGCGAAATACCGACATCCGCGGCATGGACGCCGCGTATGTCGGCTGTTCCGCCTAAAGAAAAACGAGTTGCGGGGATGTAGGCGAGGAACATAGGAGCGAGCCGCAAGATGGCGAATATGCATAGCATGTATAGTAATACGCAACATATCCAGTTTCACACGGTCTGCCGTCCCCTTGTTTGTTAGCCGTGGCGGAGGCTGATGCCGAAGGTGCCCCGGGGATACTCCCACTTGATGATCCCCTTCTTCTGGCACATCACCCGGCAGGTACCGCACTCCAGGCACCCGGCGTAATCGAATGATATATCCCCGTTCTTATCCAGTTTATATAAGACCGCCGGGCAAACATAGAGACATGGCTTGTCGCTGCACTCTCTGCAGATTTTCTTATCTATTACTATATGGGGCTCTTCCTCGTCTACAATGAATTTATTAAGGCTCAGGAGTTGAGCAGCCTCTGCTTTTTCTATCTTCATAACCTAACCCCCTTGAAGCCCAGCTTGATGAGATCCCAGACCGAGATCCCGTGAGATTTCATCTGACCGATTATACCTTTGGCAATCTTCTGCGGTGTCTTTCCATCCACGGTAAAGAGGTCCCCAAAGACCGCATTTGCCAGGGCGGGCATCTTATCATACAACCAACCGGTGCTGAGGACATCAAAGTACCCGTCCACCGCCTTCATGGTTGGCAGCAGTTTTATCACCTCAAGTTCCTTCATATACAAGGGACCTGTCTCCGCCGGGTTCGCGGCATTAATTACAGCCCGGGCCGCTGCGATACCGCTGAGTATTGCCAGGTCGATACCCCTGATGGAGTAACCGGTATTGATCACGAACCCAGCCGCATCACCTACCATCAGGAAGCCTTCCCGATAGAGTTTGGGGGGGAGGCCCCGGAATCCGGCTTCACCAACCAGGTGCCCGCTGTATTCGACAGTCTCACCTCCCGCAATCAGGGGATAAATAGCGGGATGCATCTTGAGATCCTGGAATATCTCATGGATTGATTTTTTATGCTGGGCGGCTTCCCCGGGCATGAAGACACAACCCAGGGAGATGCTCTCTTTATTGGTATACAGAAACCCACCCCCGTGGATTCCTTCTGTACAGCCCAGTATCATACGGGCCGCACCCTCTTCAGGGTTCAACAGGTTGAAGCGTTCTTCTATTGTTTTTGCCGGGAGTTCAATGACTTCTTTAACCCCCACCCCGACGGTGTGAAAATCAATATCCCTTATGAGTCCGGCCTTTTGAGCCATCAGGGAGTTAACCCCGTCAGCCGCTACGACCACATCGGCATACATCTCATCCTCTCCGGCGATAACACCGACGATCCGGCCATCTTTTTCAATGAGTTCGTCCACCCTGATCCCGCAGGCGACCATAGCCCCCATTTCTTCGGCCTTACCAGCCAGCCACTCATCAAACGGCCCTCGTAATACCGTATATGACATGGGGGGGGCTCCGTCCCGGTTGAAGGAAGGATCATGATAATCTATGGTGATACCCCGCTCCCCGCCCAGCATCATAATCTGTTCATGGGTTACCTTTCTCTCCAGGGCGGCTTCCTCAAACAGACCTTCACCCAGCATTTCAAGGGCATAGGTATATAGCCGTCCTCCGGTCACGTTCTTGCTCCCCGGGGTGTCACCACGCTCGATAACCAGAACTTCTTTGCCCTCGCGGGCTAACGTATAGGCACAGGCTGCACCTGCCGGTCCCGCCCCGATCACTATCGCGTCAAATTTCTCCTCTTCGCTCACCAGTCAACCCTCCCTTGTGTTACTAAAGGTGCCTGTGGACCTTTAGCTTCGTTCTCATTTAGTCTATTTCTTCAACGCCTCAGTCAGGAGGGGAACAATTTCATAAAGGTCGCCCACAATACCAAAGTCACTGGTCTTGAAAATGGGGGCCTTTTCATTGTTATTAATGGCTACAATAACCTTGGAATCTCTGATGCCAATGGTATGCTGCACCTGTCCGGAGATCCCGATGGACAGACACAGCTGGGGCTTGATCACTGCACCTGATATCCCGATATACTGCTCAGTGGGCAGCCAGTGTTTCTCCTCGGCAATACCCCGGGTGCAGCCTAACTCGGCATTCAGTGCGGCCGCCAGATCGCGGATCATCTGCATGTCTTGCTCGTTTTCGACCCCCAGACCAACGCAAACCACCCGGTCTGCAACCCCCAGGTCGGCACCCTTTCTAATAATAGGAGCCTGTTCCACCAGAGCTACCCGGTTGTCAGCGGTCACATTAACCGTTTCTATCTCTGAAGCACCTTCGATGGGGGTGAATTTGCCGGCTGCAAACGTAACGACACAAAATCCGGCCAGCACCTCCTTCTGGGTAATAGCCCCACCGTAAATCATTCTCTCCGTAGTTACCTTCCCATCGCCGAAGGCAATGGCAGATGCGTCACTGACCATGCCGCAATCCAGATACCCGGCCACCCTCGCGGCGAGGTCCCGGCCTCTGGCTGTGGCTCCAACCAGGAAAAGTTCAGCTGATTGATCCTTCAGGAAGTTGGCAACCGCAAGGGCATAATTCTCCGGCAGTTGGCTTTCTCCCTGTAATAAATAAACCTTGTCCGCACCGGAGTTCTTCAATTCCCCGGCTGCTTCCTGGCTGAAGGCAATAACCATGGCCTCTCTGCCAGCCGCTTTGACACAGCTGATCAACTCAAGGGCAATGACACTCTTATCGCTGTATACAAATACTCCTGCCATTACAGTACGCCCTCCTTCTTCAGGCTTGCCACCAGTCCGGCTACTTTGGTTGCGGCATCTTCGCCTTCAATTATCTCATTCCGGCGTTCCTGGGCATAAGCCTTGACCTCGGCAACCTGCCGTCGGGCTGCCAGGTCGACCCCCAGATCCCCGGGATTATATTCGGTCACCGGTTTCTTGCCCGCAGCCATAACCGCCTTCAGGCCCGGAATAGTCGGCTGAAAGGCTTCGGGAAGCACGGCAATGACCGCCGGCATATCAAATCTAACCGTCTCCATACAGTCGTCCAGTTTTCTTACTGCTGTAACCGTGTTTCCCTCAATGCTGATCTGGGCGATGGATGTTACCACGGGCAGGTCCAGCAGAGCACCGATACGGGGTGCGGTCTGCCGGGCGTAAGTATCGCTGGCACCTTCGGCACAGATAACCAGGCTGACATCACCCATGGCCTTCACTCCGGCGGCGAGCGCACGGGCTGTAACCGCTCCGTCTGCGGTTTCCGCCTCTTCTGCTTTTACCCAGAACGCCTCCTCCAGACCTCGTGACAGGGCGTCCTTCAAAGACTGCTTGGCCTTGCTGCTGCCGAAGGTCAGGCCAACCGGTTTGTCTTTCGTGACCTCGGCCAACTTGACCGCCGCTTCAATGGCGTTCCGATCATAATCACTGATCTTGCCTTTGGCCTTGCTCATATCAACGGATGAATCCGAATTGATCTTTATATCGGCCTCATCCAGCACCCACTTGTAACACGCCACAATCTTTGCCATACATATCCTCCTAGTATTAATGTTTGCATATCGGCTGCTGAGATCAACCTCCATCCAGTTAACAACTCAACCGGGTTGGTCGATCCCCGGCCAGGTTTCGATGGTCAGCCGCAGCGAAGAGCTATACATGAACAGGCTAACATGCCTTGTTTGCATTATTACATACTTCAAAACGGTGTTTGAAACTTTTTTCTGGTAATTCTGTTTATTTAACAACCCTCGGGAAATCCAAAAGGCCCCATCTTACTTGGCCATTGGAGCGGGTCTCTTCTTCTCCAAGACCATCTGCACCCGGTAGCGGACCTCCTCCTCTTCGTTATCATGAGTACGGATATAGAAATCATCGGCTTCCAGGCCAGCAAAAAACATGTCCATGGCCGTTTCCATCGGCAGCCCGTTGACCAGGAGTTGGGCTCCATAGGCGTACAGTCTCTGATAGCTTTTGGAATCATAATATGGGTCGTTAATATCCTTAATCCTGGCACTGTTGCTGCTCAAACCGGTAGGTACCAATCCCGGGCAAAAGACAAAGGCCTTGATCTTCGACTTCACCGTCTGCAGTTCCACCGCCAGTGATTCAGTAACCGAAACCGCTGCATGTTTGCTCATAGCGTAAGGTGCGATAGCAGTATTGACCTGCAGGCCTGCATTGGAGGCCGTGTTGATGATACAACACTCCTTGTCCTGGGCCATCATCCGGGGAACAAACGCCCTGATTCCATGGACGATCCCCATAACATTTATCTCAAAGACCTTTCTCCACTCCTCAGCGGGAATCTTCCAGATACTCCCCATGGAGTGGACCCCGGCATTGTTGATACAGTAATCTACACCACCGAAGACGACAAAAGTCTGCTCCGCAAATCTTTCCACCGCTTCACCGTCGCGCACATCCAGAACGGTGGTTAACACCTGAACGTTTCTGGCTCTCAGTTCCTCCGCGAAACGGGCAAGGTTCTCGCCATCCATATCAGCCAGCGATAACCGGGCGCCTTTCTCAGCAAAACGGGTGGCCATACCTTTCCCCAGTCCACTGGCAGCGCCGGTAATGCTCACAACTCTTCCTTGATAATCTGCCATAGTCTCCTCCACTGCAATATTTGATCGGCTACTTTAGAAAATGGGCCATGACCGGGGTGTTGTCCTCATTCCCGAACCTGCCATCCAGCAGGTTCGCTCTCCATTTTTTCATATATGAATTGGCGTTGGGATGGGTAAAGATCATGAACTGCCCCTCCTCCAGACCTTTAAAAACGATGTCCACACATTGCTCCACCGGTATCCCGGAGGTAACAAACTTCTTGCTGATATGGTTGGCCTTCTTCTGTGCCGGAGTTTCCTTGAATGCTATACCTTCCTCATCCAGCGCGTAGCGCGGTGAGCGGTTCTGTTCTATATCTCCGAAGTTGGTGGCAACGAAACCCGGGCAGAGACCGTGGAAACGGACCTTGGTCCCCTGTTCCCGCATCTGCAGCTCCAGTGATTCGGTTATCGATAACGCTGCAAACTTGCTGGCCGCATAAGGTTGATTGGTCGAGAAGGAAAAGAACGCCGACACCGAAAGGGTATTAACGACATGACAATCTCTATCCTGCTCAATCATGCGCGGGACAAAGGCCCGGGCAGCATAAACATGAGCCATGGTGTTCACCGCCCATACCCATTCAAAGTCCTTTAAATAAGCCTCGGTTACGTAACCGCTGGCTGAAGCCCCGGCGTTGTTGAAGAGGTAATCCACGCCGCCATAGGTGGCAAATGTCAGATCCGCAAACTCCTGTACATCTTCAACGCTGCTGACATCAAACCGGCGGGCGACAACCTGGGCCCCTTTTTCCTTCAATTCCGCCTCGACCTGCGCCAGGTTGGCCTCATTTATGTCGGCCAAAGACAGTTTGGCCCCGTATTCGCCGAACCTTAAGGCCAGACCTCTCCCGATGCCGCTGGCCGCTCCGGTGATGGCCACGACTTTTCCTGTATAATCAGCCATGAGTCTTGCTCCTTTCCTGGGGTTAACTTATGGACGACCGTTTTTCCAACCGGGCTTAATGCCATAGGTCTCCGCAACAAAGTCACGGTGAACATCTGCGGGCATCTCGGCTATTTCCAGCTGGAGTGAGGAGACCCACATCATACTCACCAGGGATTGGGGGGTAAAACCGATTCCTCCATGCATGATAGCAGCATCATGCAGGTTCTTATTGATGGCCTCGGGAACCCAAACCTTTGACATACAGGCAATCCGGTAGCCTTCATCATACCTCTGTTCGTCCCACAGGCGGATACCATTATAGATCAGGTTGCGGCTGATCTCATTGTTTATGGCCATATTCACCAGGCGGTGGGAGACGGCCTGCAGGTCGGTCATCGGTCTTTCGTAGCGGGTGCGCTGTCTGCTGAAAGCCAGGGTCTTCTGGAATGCCGTATCACCCAGCACGAGGGCAGATAGTGATATGGAAAGGAAGCTGGGACCAAACCAGAACATGCCAAACCCATTATCAACCACCCGGTTGGCTTTGGGAACCCTCACGTTTTTAAGGTTCACGGTACCCCAGTCGGCGTTGCCCGGTACAATCTTACGCTCATTGAAGCCGGTTTCCACCCCTGGCATATCCTTTTCCACCACGTAAACGGTATCGAAGTAGCTGCCCGAGGGCTTGCCGAATACTACTTTTATATCAGCCGCATGCGCATTCGTAACCAGGACCTTGGTACCGTTGATGATAAAATCGTCCCCATCTTCAGTGATCGTTAACCCCCACTCCGGGTAGTTGTTCAAACCGGCCGGGTCGGTCACGGCTCCGCATCCGATTGCCTTTCCTGAAGCCAGGGGAACCAGGTATTTCTGTTTCTGTTCTTCGGTTCCCCAGTAAAGCAGTGGCAGAATCGCCAGGTCATGGGCACCCATAACCATGCTGGCCGGGTTCCCCATCCGGCTCAATTCTTCCAGGATGATAAAGTAGGTTGTAAAATCGTAACCCTGCCCACCATAGGTTTCGGGTACATAGGCTCCGATGTAGCCCTGTGCAGCCGCCAGTTTCCAGCTCTCATACGGGAAGCCGCCCTGTTTGCGGTCAACGGAAGATGCCTTTTTGGTTTCCGGGTCCAGACAGAATTCTCGCACTGAATTCTTAATTAATTGTTGTTCCTCGGTCAAAAAGTAACTCATCAACAGTTCTCCTTTCAATTGGTTTTCATGTTAAGGCGATAGTTTCCTGAGACAGGCATGATCTCTCGCCGGTTGAAACCTGGTCCCTCTCCGGCTAATACCAGCATACTCGATTGCCGGCGGATATAGATAGGTCTCATTTAATTACATGCAATAACCATGCCAACAACTGATGCGTGATTATGCGGGTTCTGAGAATATCCGTAGAACCAGAATGCTACAGTTCGCGCTACACATACCTTGAGAGACTGGATTCTGCCAAGCTTTTGGTTCAGTAGCATACTGCAACACTTTTTCCGGCATACTACATCATCACTTTGCAGATCTCTGATAAAATGGGTTAGGATGGGCATGTCTCTTCAATTATGTTTGCACTATAATAATAGTATAGGTTGATCTCTGTATCCGTAATAATTGTTATTCGATTTTAAGGAGGCATGGATTCACATGCAGACCCCGCTGGAAGTATTCAACCATTATGAATCCTCAATGCTTAAGATAGATGTGGTTACTCGTATTCCGGATCTCTACTTTATTCCCCGGAATGAACTCCAGCAGCGGCTTGATCAACACCAGGACATCATCAATCTCAGCCGGCCGATCATGAATTATTTTTCACCTCACTTTGACAATAAGTACATGCATTTAAACCTGATTGACCCCGATGGATGTATTTTGTACTCACTGGAAGACGACCATGTGGGAGCAGTATGTCCCGGATTTATTTACATCAACAGCAATGCCGCGATTAAAGAGTCATTGCTCCAGGGAACGATTGTCGATCTATATTCCATAGAGGCCAATGAAGGCCTGGTCAGTATGCCAATAGTGACCAGCAATTCCGCGGTATGTTTAACCATAACCAGTATGAAAGGCAGAATCTCCAGTGACTACCTGCGTATGGCCTTTTTTATATACCAGATGTTGCACGCCCAGTACCGGATGATTTCCGAATTCAATAAAGCAGCCGATACCCTGGTTGATCTAAACAGAGAGTCTACCCTGATTGTTAATGAGAATGGTTTCATCACCAGCGCCAATTCCAAATGCATGGAGCTTTTCGGGGTTGACTCCCAGGACATACTAAGGGGTTTGCACGTGAACGAGGTCATTGACGACTATTATAACCTGTATGAGAAGTCAAGTCCCTACCCTGATCAAGACTTCATGGTTTTATCCCGTGACGGGTGGCGGACAGCTGAACTGATTAACCGCAAGGTTGTACGGATGCCGGTTGGCGGAAATCACACGGTCCTCTCCTTTCGATGCCAACCAGGGAAGCAAGGGGACAGTCCCCTTGCTTCCCTGGTTGAACATGAACAGCAGGATGCGTTTCGAGGCATTATCGCCAGCAACCCGGAGATGCGCAGAAATATTACCATTGCCCACCGGGTATCATCATTGCCTTCTACGGTTCTGATCGAAGGAGAAAGCGGAACCGGCAAGGAGTTGATTGCGCAGGGCATTCATCGGGCAAGCGGCAGGAAAGGGCCGTTTGTGGCCATTAACTGCGGTTCCCTCTCCAAAGAACTTCTGCAGAGTGAACTCTTTGGTTATGCCGAAGGTGCTTTTACCGGTGCCAAAAAGGGCGGAAAGACGGGAAAATTCAAACAGGCCGATGGGGGTACAATATTCCTGGACGAGATCGGGGAGATGTCGGAGGAGATGCAGGTCAGCCTGCTCAGATTCATGCAGGACAAGATTGTGATTCCCCTGGCCGACAACAAACCCCAGAAGGTTGATGTAAGGATAATTGCCGCTACCAACAGGAACCTGCGCCGGGAGGTGGAAGCGGGCACCTTCCGGGAGGACCTTTATTACCGGCTGAACGTGGTCAATATAAAGATGCCCCCGCTGCGGGAACGCAAGGAGGATATACCTCTGCTGGCCGACTATATCCTGCAGGATATATGTACCGAATACAGGATTCCGGCTAAGACCTTTAATAAGAATTGTATGAAGAAGCTCACCCAGTACGACTGGCCCGGGAACGTAAGGGAACTGCGAAATGTGATTGAAAGGGCCCTGATAGTCTCCTCCGGTGACAGGATAACGGTTGATGACCTGCTTATTGAAGAAGTGCCGCCGCAGCCAGAAAAGCTGGCGGATATGGAACGGTCCACCATCATAGAACTTCTGGACAGGTGCGAGGGAAACATTTCGGCTACCGCAAAAACTCTGGGTATTGCCCGCACCACACTTTATAGGAAGATGAAAAAACTCGGGATCGAAGTGACCGTCAGGTGATGACTGGCAAATACGGCGGATCGTGCATAAAAGTATGCAGCCATGCCCCGTTAACGAGCCGCAGCACAAATTCCAGTGTGCAGGCTTTCAGCTTAAACCCCTGCATGACAGCCCTTGGGAACTGCTAAATCTTCTTCGACGGTACGGATTCGTTAATGGTTCTGAGATGTTTTTGATATGCCTTCCACCCCGGGCAGATCTTGGTGTGCCAGTACCATAAACGACTGCTGAATTTCCTGGGATTTGCCTCGGCTGACTTACGCCAGGAACAGTCCTCACATGGGAATTTGTCCATATTTTCCCCTCCCTCCCTTAATAAACTAAGTTATTCTTCCAATATCGTTTGTTTTCTCACGATTTCATTTTATTTACGGGCAGTCCATCTCTTGTTTGTTACATCTATGTTTAATTATGGATAATAGTGAGTGCGCTCCGCTAAGCCGCTTGGTTTCTTGTATTGTGGCCAGTGGGATTCCACACCATCTCCTGGCAGCAACCCTCCCATGTCTTCCGGGGGCGAATGCACTTAATTCCTTCGTCCTGCCTATCCAAGAGGTGGAACGTCAGTCATGCTCCTATGCGGGGTCAAATGCCCTAATGGTAAGATTCAACCTCATATAAAGAAATCCTTATTTTACAGCTATTACAGTATTTCCAGCCTTCACCTAATCTGTCCGCTGCGTCATTGCATATTAATCAAACCCAATCCGATTAGAGACACCGCCGCACCCGCCAGTTTATTCCAAGATAGAGCTTCATTATAGAGTAAGGCTCCCACCAATATTAACACTACTGCCAGGAATGCTGGAGGTTTAGTTCTTTTGGTCATCGAAAAGATGCTGAATGAGGACAAAAATTGGGAATTTCCCTTTATTTAACCGTAACCGTAAAACTGACGCCTGGGTTGCCCAGGAATTGTATGTATCCTGTTTTGGGCAACTTGTCAAAAGCTAAAGCACCATATTTAATGCTATCGTAAACTATTGAACCGGAACTGTCATAGGCAATTACCCTACCGCCTTCAGGTACTGTGAATGTCAATTTTCCTTGCGGGATTATATACAATGTGTTGTCCCAATTATGATTGATGGTAAGAAGGCCTTGTTTCAATACTGTAAGCTTATCGACAGGCCTTAAATCATAGTATTCGGTATACAGCCACTCCTCGCCGTTTACTGTTTTGGTACGCAAGGTGTATAAATCACGGCTCATACTTCCCGGTATCTGCAATATCATTTTAGTCGCGGTATCGTTTTGGATACCCATGGAATAGAATGAATTGCCTTGTTTCGCGATCAGAATACCATTTAGAGAAGCATTCTCATATAAAGTAAGACCGTCCATTAATATTATTGCGTCGGGAGCAACATAGGCAGGTAAGAAAAGTTTTCCCAGCCTGGTCTTCCAGGCATTAGATGCAATGGTTATGGGTTCCAATTTCTGTCCAATAGCACATTTGTAGCCCAGACCTTCTTTTATCCCCATAATGTATTTTTTCCCATCAGCCGTTATAAATTTGTAGACCTTTTCTCCGCTCTCATTCACAAATGCTGAGCCATCAAAAAATAGTTTTGCATCGTTTACTTTGTAGCCTGTTCCATTAAAGAATTCAGTAGTAATAGAATCATCTTTATTTACTGTCACACGAAGTACTGTGTTAAATGCACCATAAAATCCGGCATATTGGGTTTTGAAATCCTGAGGCAGGGGCTTATGCTCACTAGCAGTCATTTTCACTGCCTTGGAAACGTTGATGCCCTGAACACGTAAAACGTCTGCTGCAATGTCGCTTAAAATTGAAACTGGGTCGCCGGATAAATCACTAGTTGCGCTAATGGCGCAGACCATGTTGTATTGCGGTATAACATACAATTGTGAATTAAACTGACTGGTTCCTCCGTTTTTGGCCAGCACTCCTTTGCCAAAGTCGTATATGTCAAATTTTTCGGATACAGAGTCCCAACCCAATCCATAAGCTGTTGAAACGTTATCCTCTTGTATGAAGGTTTTACCCTGGGACACTGACATTTCCTTTATACTTTTTTCTGTAAGAACACCCTGCCCGTTGTTTAAAAATATCTGTCCGAACTTGCAGAGATCGGACATATTGGTGGAAATGCCACCAGACCCCATAACATTGGGAAATTCATGGGGCTGAGTTCCCTCTACTGCGTAACTGTCGGGTGCAAAATCCCGATCAGCAAAGCCTGATGAAGCGGCGCCAATGGGAGTGAATATGTTCTTCTGTACAAAATCAGGGTAGGTCTTGCCGCTGACTTTAGCTACCAGCATTTCAGCAAGCATGAAACCGTCATTGCAATACACCGAGAATTTGCCAGGATCAGCTTTTAAACTTGATTTTTCAAATGAATCATAAACTTTTTTATACATCATAGTATCATATTTGTTATTGCTTAATCCGATTGTATAATCTGTACCTGGAATACCTGAAGAATGGTCGAGCAACATCCTGACAGTAATATTCTTGTACCTGTTATCCTCCATTTTAAATTCCGGCAGGTAGTAAATTACAGGATCATCCAGCTTTACCTTTCCCTCGTCCACCAGCTTCATAACTGCCGCAGCACAAAATACTTTGGATACTGAACCTATATTATACAGGGTATCGGTTGTGACAGATTTCTGTTTAGTCCCATCCAGATACCCAACCGCATCGGAAAGCAAAATTTTCCCGTCTTGCATTACTGCATATGATACCGACGTTCCGCCCTTGTCCAATGTATTCTGGAGATTAGTGCGTACTTTCTTTTTCACTGTATCATAATTATATTGTTGCGATGCGTATGCTGTAATAGGCGTTAATACAAATGCAGCCAGGGAAATCCAAAATACCAGATGTTTCATCTTAATCATTAATGCTCATACCTCCTCTATTATTTTTGAAGGAACCCTCGTTCTGGATAACCGAGGAGATTCCTAGGCCTTCCCCTGTAACTCAATATGCTCCAATAGATGCTCCCATTCATCAATAGCAGTCTGCAAATCCTGGTTTATCTGGTTGAATTCTTTGGTGCTGGCACATGCCAGAGCCTCATCACCATAGGTATTCGGATCGGATAGCAGCTTCTCCAGTTCGCTTTTTCTGTTCTCCAGCTGGCCAATCCGGTCTTCGATCTCCTGTAAGCTTCCTGCCAGCTTTTTTCTCCGTTGCTGGGCTTCCTTCTCCAGGGACCTGGCCTCTATACCCGGATCCTTTAGCCTTTTTTCTTTAACCACCTCTGCGGCTATCCTCTGTTTCTCTTCGACCTTTTGCTGGTAGTAGCTGTAGCTGCCCTGGTACCGGTTAATGCGGCCATCTTCAATGGCGATAATCTCATCTGCCACCTGGTCCAGGAAGTAGCGGTCATGAGAAACAATCAACAGGGTGCCGGAGAATTCCGCCAGCATGTCCTCCACCGCCTGGCAGCCATCAATATCCAGGTGATTGGTAGGTTCGTCCAAGACCAGGAAATTTCCTCCCGCCAGCGTCAATTTCAACAAGGCCAGTCGTCCCTGTTCACCTCCGCTCAGATTCCCAACCTTTTTGAATACATCATCACCGGAAAAGAGCATACGGCCCAGGTGGCTGCGAGCCTCCTCCAGGGTGATATCGAAGCTGTAAACCAGCTCGTCCAGGACAGTGCGTGTTAAGTCGGAGCCGGTTCTTTCCTGGGCCAGATATCCGGCTTGTACCCGGCTGCCCTGCTTCACCTCTCCCGAATCCGGTGGCAGAATGCCCAGCAGTATCTTCAACAGGGTGGTCTTTCCGCAGCCATTTGGACCCACCAGGCCTATACGGTCACCCCTGCGGATAACCAGGTTCGATTCCTGGATGATTTCGTTTTCTCCGAAGGATTTGGAGATATTTTGGGCTGTTAATACCACGCTGGCGCTCTCATCATTAAAACGTGATGTGGTGAGAGAGATACTCCGGGTATCCTTTACCGCCTCCAATCTCTCCATCCGTTGCAACTGGGATTGACGCCCCCTGGCCTGTTTGGATTTTACTCCGGCCTTGTATCTCCGGATAAATTCTTCAGTCTTCCGGATGTATTCCTGTTGCCTCTCGTATGCCCGGCTGGCCGCCAGATCATCCTGGGCTTTCAATTTCAGGTAACTCGTATAGTTTCCTGGAAAGGATCGGGTCTCGCCATTCCTCATCTCCACAATGCGGGAAGCCACACGGTCAAGAAATCGCCGGTCATGGGATACCACTAAAACTGAACCGCGATAACCAACAAGGAAGTTTTCCAGCCATTCCACTGATGCAATATCCAGGTGATTGGTAGGCTCATCCAGCAACAGGATATCGGGTTTGATTATCAACAGGCGGGCCAGGTTCAGCCTGGTCTTCTCCCCGCCGCTAAAGCTTGACCAGATCTGGGAATACTGTTCTGTTTTGAATCCCAGGCCAGCCAATACGCGCCTGACATTGGCTTCGCAGGCATAACCATCTGCCCGCTCGTAATCCTCATTGACCTGTGAATACCGCTCCATTATTCGTTCCAGGTTCGTTTCAGCTTTGGCCATCATATTAGTAAGTTCCGCCAGGAGCCGCCGTAGTTCCAGGATTTCATGATATCCGTCCATTACTGCATCCCATGCGGTCATTTCAGGCTCTATATCCGGCAGTTGCTCCATATAACCAATGGACATGTTAGCGGCTGCCGATATCGTCCCGGCATCAGGTGTGACATATCCGGATATACAGCCCAATAAGGTCGACTTGCCACAACCGTTGGGCCCCACCATGCCTACCCGTTCATTTTGATTTACTACAATACTGGCCCCGTTGAGCACCTGTTTTGCTCCAAATGACTTGTATATCCGGTTGGCCTGCAACACAATCATCTCATACACCTTCAAAGCGGGACCCGATCCCGGTCCACAATTCAATTCGTGCCTTTAAAGAAAGACCCGCCATGTGCTGCGGGCCGCTCAGATAAGATTATATCACAGAATCACGGCTGTTAAGGCTTGCGCACGTATTAGGACTCCCTTTGCTAATAAGCGGAAAACTTGTATCATTAGAAAGGTACGGATTATTATCATACTTGCATTCAGGAGCTGCCAGATGCACCAACGAAGCCTTTTGCCAGGCATCCTGCTGATATTCTTGTTCGTTGCCAACCTCGTTCCGGTATGGGCTGATACTCCTGCGGTGAGTTCCGCCTTTCCACAAACCCAGGGGAAAGCGGTTCTGTTAATGGATGCACACTCCGGCAGGGTTCTATATAAGAAAAATGAACACCAGCGTATGTCACCGGCCAGTGTCACCAAGATAATGACCGGCTTGCTGGTAGTGGAAAACGGCGAGCTGAACCGCGTGGTTGAAGTGAGCGAGAAAGCCGCTGCCACCCCTGAAAGCGCAGTCTGGCTTGAGGCAGGCGAGAAACTGACGCGGGGACAACTGCTCTATGCCTTGATGCTAAACTCTGCCAATGACGCATCGGTGGCACTGGCAGAGAGTGTAGCTGGCAGCGAAGAGGCTTTTGTGGACTTGATGAACCTGCGCGCCAGGGAACTGCGCATGAAGGATACACACTTCAGTAACCCGCACGGGCTGGAAGCAGGTGACCATTATACTTCGGCCTATGACCTTGCTCTGGTAAGCCGGGAGGCGATGAAACACGAAACTTTACGCAAGGTGGTTGCCACCAAAACCTATCATATTCCATGGGCCGACAATGATTACCAGCGCCTGCTCATCAACAAAAACCGGCTGCTATGGAGGTACGATGATGCAGTGGGGATCAAAACCGGTTACACCAAACAAGCAGGCAACTGCGCGGTAGGCGCTGCCAAACGAGGCTCATTAACTCTGATCGCCATCTCGCTTAATTCGCCCACGGTATACCCGGACCTGCAGGCTATGTTTGATTATGGTTTTGCCAATTACACCCTTCACACTATCAAAGACGCTGACCAGTTATCCGTTGAAGTGCCGGTATTAAACGGGAAGGTAAAAATGGTCCAGGCTGTACCCAAATTTGCCCTAAAAGTAGCGGCTACAGCCGAGGAGGCATCGCAGACATCGTATACGGTTCATATTGATGATAACCTCACTGCTCCAGTACTTGAAGGGCAGGCGGTAGGGGTTTGCACGATTCATGTGGGTGGCAAAGAGGTAAGCAGTGTCGAACTCGTGGCCAGTACTTCCGCAGCTGAAAAGCCGTCCTTATTCACGCGCTTCAAGGCTGCTGCTCTTACGTTCATAAAGTACACATTAATAACTTTTGTGGTGATTTTTTGTTGTCTTTATATGATAAGAATAGTAAATCTCAGGCGCCGTCGTAAGAAAAGAAGAATGCACAGAGCTTAATCGGTTGTTTAAGCTTTTAAACTCAGCCTAGATGGTTTTTGTAGTTCAACACTTGGGTCCTGAGCCAATTGCACCAGCCATCGACGCCTTCCCCGGTCCGGCAGGATACCGCAAAAATATCCATCTGACGGTTCAGTATCCGTACCCGTTCCTGCAATAATCCCTGGTTAAAATCGGACAGACCGAGGTAGTCGATCTTGTTTATTACCAGGGCATCACAAACCGAAAACATCAGCGGGTACTTCAGGACCTTATCATCACCTTCGGGGACACTGAGAATCATAGCCTTCTTGGTGGCACCGGTGTCAAACTCGGCGGGACATACCAGATTTCCAACATTCTCAATGATGACCAGATCAAGCGAACCAAGGTCCATCGATTCAAGGGCTGTTGCAATCATGGGCGCATCCAGATGGCAGGCACCTCCGGTGCGCAGTTGCACCGCGGGTACTCCCTCCGCCACGATTTTCTCTGAATCGACCAGGGAATCGATATCACCTTCGATAACCCCTATCCGGAATTCATCCTTCAACCGGCGAATGGTTTCAACGATAAGGCTCGTCTTCCCCGACCCGGGCGAGGACATGAGGTTGAGCATAAAGACCTGATTATCCAAGAGGCTCTTTCTAATATCATTGGCCAGATTCTGGTTATCAGAGAGGATCTCTTCCCTGATATCGATTAAACGGATCTTCTCCACCAATTCACCTTCACTTCATTTAAGTCTGCCGCCTTGGCTCATTAAGGAAATACATCTGATTTCTAAACGACTTTCAATTCCTTTACCTGAAACTCACGCCCTGAAACCAGATCCACGTTGTTGGTACCGCATTCTGGACAGGAAAACTTACCCCCGGCCTTTATGTCAACAATGTATTCTTCCCCGCAATCCCCGCAGCGAAAGATCGCCGGGGACCGCTCTATTATGATCTCCGCACCTTCAGCAATCGTACCGCGGCTGAGATAATCAAAGTACCGCTGCAGCCACTCATCAACAATGTCGCTCATCTCGCCGATTTGCAGGGTAATACCGACGACCTGTTTTGCCTTGTTCATTTCAGCATGCCTCAGAACCACCTTCAGCATCCCTTCGGTAACCGCCAGTTCATGCATGTTTGGTTACTCTCTTTACAGTGAAAATCAGTCAGCCAATCACCGGTCTGCACGTTGATATAACAAAACCTGTGCCGATATTATGCGCAATTGTCTTTTCACGCAAACTGGAGTCCTGCTTCACGTGATGAAATGTGATCGATAACCTGGAATCCCATTATTCCTGGTTCAGTCGGGCGAAGGCTTCCAGCTTGCCTTTTTCTTTAAGCACTTTCATGAATAGTTCCTTGCCAGTCGGAATGACCTCCGGAATTGCTGCGCGTTTGTTCATAACCAGAGACTCCGTGGGACAGGTTGAAACACAAAGGCCACAGCCTATGCAGTTCTCTTCGCGCGTTAAGACCTTGTCCTCGTTCTCCTCTAACGCATTCATAGGGCATCGTTCAACACAAAGGTGACAGCCAATGCACTCGTCCGGAGTGTAGCTTACGATATAGGCGGAGGTCGAAATGGCATTGGGGTTCTTGACCTCAGTGATCCCCCGCAGCAGGGTGCAGCAGCAGCTGCAGCAGTTGCAGATCACTCCCGGCTTATCCTGAGAGTTGTTGATGGTATGCACCAGACCCTCATCCTCCGCAAATTTAAGCACTTTCAGGGCTTCCGCTTTGTCTATGAAACGAGCCCGGTCCCGTTCGACCAGGAATCGCGCCATGTCATCAAAGGAGAAACAAACCTCCAGCGGCTTATCGCAGGCACCTTTGCTAACCCGGCAGGCACAGTTGGTCAAGGAAATAACCTGAGCCCGTGAGATCATGTCAGATACGATTTCATAGGGCAGGACCTCCGAGGTCATATTGATGGTTTCCTGAATAGGAATAACCCTCATCTGTGGCGTTGGGGCACCGGCATGGGCGTTGCCCATACCGTCATGGTGGTACTCCTCCCACAGCTTACCGAGTTCTTTGACCTGGGGGGTTCGTTCCGGACGCATGAAGGGAAACTCAAATAACCCTGGAATGGTGGGCAAAAGACTGTACCGGTTCTCGGCTCCCGGCTTCAGTTTGGCGAACACTACGCCCCGGTCAGCCATGCCTTCAAGCATAGACGCGAGCCGGTCCGGTTCGATACCGGTCTTCTGGCTCAGCTTACTGACCGGCTGCAGGACGAAGGTTAAATGAATTGCGACCTCTGCCTCTTCCGGTGAAAAAAGGATGCGCAATATTTTATCGAATGAATCCGCTGCGGGTGCACCGGCCGCGTGTACATCCAGCCGCTCCTGTAACCTTTTATATATATCCATTACGGCACCTCCTTGGGGAAACATCCCTCCAAATTAATTGCATATTTCTATACTCGAACCTGGTTTCCTTCTATTACCGTTCCGTACAATATACAACACCTACCGCACCTGGACCAACATGAGCACCAATCACCGGACCGATGGATAATGCGGAAACCTCTCGGTTGTAAAGGCGGCTGAGGTTTGCGGCAAGCTCCTGCCCCTGCTTTTCATCGTTGATGTGATGTACCAGCAGGTGTTTCAGTCCATAGGCTTTAGCATCCTTTTGCAGTTGGGCGAAGATCTTTTCTATCGCCTTGCGGGTGCCTCTTACCTTGGCAAAGATATCGGTAACTCCGTCATTAACATAGAGAATCGGCCTTATCTGCAGCATCGAACCGATGATGGCGGCAGCTCCCCCAATCCGGCCACCTTTTATCAGGTATTCCAGGGTTGCGGGAACAAAATAGAATCGAACCCTGTTTCTGACATGTTTTGCGGTCTCAATTACCTCTTCCATTGACTTCCCCGCCTGAGCTGCCCGGGCTGCTTCAACCACCTGCAGCCCCAATGCCATGCAGTTTGTTTTGGAGTCCATGACCTCAATGCGGGCTTGGGGATACTCCTCAAGAATGATGTCCCTGGCCGTCAATGCAGATTCACAGGTGCCGCTCATCTGCGCGGAAATAAAAATGCCCAGGACATCATCACCATTGGCGACGATCCGCCGGAAAACGTCACAAACCTGTCCTATGGTAGGTTGCGATGAGGTAGGAATTACATTATCCCGTTCAATCTTCTGGTAAAAATCATCATACTCAACACTGACCTCGTCAAAAGACATGTCCGGGAAGTGAACACTTAGATTTACTACCTGAATATCAAGATCCTTCTTGGTGGTTTCGTCAATGTACGAGGTACTATCGGTAACCAGCTTAACCGCCATATTGCCCTCCCCTATTATATAGTAATCAATGAAACAGACCGGTGAGCCAGGATTCATCTCCCCCCAATAGATAACAGATTTAACGCCTTCCAACCTGATTCAACATCTCCATTGTACGTTAATGCCAATCAACTGGAAAGAACATTAGCTGCCAAAAGAAATAGCACCCATAACCAGGGTGCTATTTAACATGGCCTTTTCTCATATTACTCCACAGGATCGAACATGTTTTTGGGGGCACCACAAACCGGGCATTCATCTGGCGGCTCCGGACCCTCGTGGATATAGCCGCAGCGGCGGCACTTCCACTTGTTTGCCTTGACCTTCGTACCTCGTCCAAGGGCACTGAGAGCGCCCTTGGCCTGAACCCTGGGAGCAATAATGATTGCTCCTACCAAAACCCCGTCTTTGAAAAAGTATTTCTTGAACGAGTCAGCCGCCGGGTCGATGCTGATTACGATGCGGCAGTCCTGCGGATTGTTAACATCGCCCACCGAGAATATCTCCTTATCAAACACTGCCAGCATGGTGGACAGCTTGGGAGGATCGTATTCCAGCCAGTCCCCCGCTGCAGTGCCACCAGCCACTCGTCCCATCTCCACTGCCACGGTCCACAGCCCGGCTGCTACCCCGTTAACTTCAGCAACGTCTCCACAAGCCAGGACATCGCTGGCACTGGTTCTCATACTGCTGTCGACAACTACCCCACGGTTGACGCTGAGACCAGCCGCTTGTGCCAGCGCGACATTGGGTCTCACTCCGGTGGAGAGCAGTACGAAATCGCATAGTATTTCACGCCCATCGGCCAGTTTAACGCCCTTAGCCCGCTCATCTCCCAGTATTTCTGCAGTCGAAGCATTTAGAACCAGTTCAATTCCGGCGCTAACCAGAATCTCTTCCAAATGCCTGGAGGCATCCTGATCCAGCTGGCGTGGCATAAGCCGGGGTGAGTTCTCGATTATTGCCACCTCAAAACCGCCTTCTTTAAGCTCATACGCAGCTTCCAGACCAAGTACTCCGCCACCGATGATAACAACCTTCTTAAGCCCCTGGCTGTATTCTCTGATCATATCAGCATCCCCCAGGCTGCGAAGGGTGAAAACCCCCTCCCTGTCGCTGCCCGGAATTGGGGGGATGAAGCTGTTTGCTCCGGTGGCGAGGACCAGCTTGGTGTACGGCTGCTGAGTTCCATCCGTCAAGGTTATAGTTTTTCGGGCTGGATCGAAAGCCGTGACCTCATTGCCAGTATGAATCTCAATCCGGTTTTCCCTGAACCATGATTCAGGGTGTACAAAAAGCGATTCATCAGCAAGCCTCTCAGTCATACATTCTGCCAGAGCCGTGCGGTAGTACACCGGAAATGGTTCATTGGTATAGATCTTTATCGTTCCGGTGCGGTCCCGCTTCCGTATGGCTTCCGCCGCAGTCAGGGCGGCAATACCGCCCCCGACAATTATATAGGTATCCTGGGTATCGTTTATAAACTCATCTTCCGCCTGCACGCGAACGAAATTATCCCGGCTTACTCCGCAGGCCGGGCACACATTGGGCGGTTCCTCGCCCTGGAATACCTGACCACAGACCAGGCAGCGCCAGCTGGTTTTGCTCTTGGGAGCAAGATAATCATTTAAGCGGCGTCCAAAGTTGACACCCCATTCAAAAGCCTTCTCCAATTGAGCGTCTGAGGGCTTAAAGTTGATCTTCAAGCCTGGCACCACCTGCATTCTGAGTGCCCGCAACCTGCTCTCAATGTTGGGAACGGCTTCCCCGCTCCACCCGTAGGAACCGAAAGCACCAGCCAGCTTGTTACCATGCACCACCGGCGAAAGGCTGTATAGGAGCTTCCAGATGGGAGGCAGTGCATCCCCCACTAAAGTTGGCGATCCAACTAACAAGGCATCGGCAGTCAATACTTCATTTAAAACATCCTCTACCGGTGTGTCCACCAGATCGTAACTCTGAATATCATAGTCGCCCATCATTGACAGACCGCTGATAATCGATTCTGCCATTGATTTGGTGTAACCGTAAGCGGAGACATAGGCGACCAAAACCCGCGGCTTTTCACCGCGCTCCGCCGGTCTGGTCCATTGACGGTAACGGTTGATGAAGCTGTCCAGATCTGAACGCAGAACGGGACCGTGTCCCGGGCAGATAACATCGATTTCCAGTCCTTCAATCTTATCGAGTGCCTTGGCCAGGTATGACTTAAAAGGTCCCATGATCATCTCAAAATAGTACTGGTAGGCATCAGAAAAGTCCTTATCAATAAGGTCATTGAAGATTCGCTCATCACTGTAATGCGAGCCAAAGGAATCACAGGTGAAAAGAACCTTGTCTTCCTGGCAGTACGTATAAATAGAATCAGGCCAGTGCAGGAAGGGAGCATCAACGAAACGCAAGCTCTTATCCCCCAGCGAGATAACGTCCCCGTCTTTTACCTCCATGCCTTTAAATTCGCGGTTGGCGATCTGGGCCAAAAAGGTTAAAGCGATTGGACTTCCCACCACTGTTAATTGCGGCGCCATCTCCAGCAGCTGGGTTACCGCCCCCGTATGGTCGGGTTCAGTATGGTTGAGAATCAGGTAGTCGATCTTAGTAATGTCGGCAACTTCTTTAACCCTCTCCAGGAATTCGGGGAAAAAGCGGTCTTTTACCGCCTCAATTAATGCGGTTTTCTCTGAACCTTTAACCAGATAGGAATTATACGTTGTTCCGTGCTCTGTGGTCATAACGATGTCAAAGACTCTCAGTTCCGGGTTTAAAGCTCCCACCCACCATATTCCATCCTTGATTGGGACTGCCTGTTTCATACGTTTCACCTTCTCCTTCTGAATTTTTTTATGGAAAACCCAAGCAGTATTAACCTACAGGTCTGACAACTCGAAATGACTTCACAGAAATCTTGACCAGGCTATTTATTAGTGAGTAAAAACAAGTGCCAGTTACCAGGTTTTCTGAATTAAAACCAAACGATTTCCCTAATTCGAAGCACCGTTTGTATGACAATATGGGCACAAGCCCTTGAAATAAATATGACTTTCACTGATTTCGAATCCATCAATACTGTCCAATTCCCAGGTATCGGTGTTGAGACGCAGATCGTATATCTTGTCGCAGTTATTGCAGCGGAAATGGCCGTGTACAGATGTATCAGCATCATAACGGGTCTCGTTCTCATCGATGGTAATCATGATCACGATCCCCTTTTCCAAAAACAGCTGCAAGGTGTTGTACACGGTAGTCTTTGACAGAGTGGGTATTGTCTGAACCAGTTCCTGATAAATCATGTCCACACTCGGATGATTCCGGTGTTCAATCAGGTACTGATAGATTTTTATCCGTTGATGTGATGGCTTAATGTCATTCATCACCAGGTGCTGTTGAATCTTCTTAATCATCGTATGACCCTTCTTTTTTATAAATTGTTCATTTTTGTAATCGTTATTAATTTATAATAATTTCTGGCTCATCATTTGTCAACCGGTAATGATTGCTCGACTTTCGCAGTTTACGGAACTCTTGCCCGACCCTAATCACATTTGAGCCGTAAGAGCCTCATGCCGTTCAGGGTAACCAGGAGGGAGCTTCCCATGTCTGCAACTACTGCCAGCCATAGGGTCAACCATCCCGGAATCACCAGGAGGAATATGAATCCCTTTATTAACAGGGCCAGGCTAATGTTCTGTTTGATGATGTTCAGAGTTTTTCGGCTTAACCTGATGGCAAAGGCAAGCTTGGTTAAATCATCAGCCATCAGTGCAATATCCGCAGTTTCCAGGGCAGTGTCGGTGCCAGCAGCCCCCATTGCTATACCTACGGTGGATAATGCCATCGCCGGTGCATCATTGACCCCGTCTCCCACCATCGCCACCTTTCCATATTCAGCAAGCAGCTCTCTGATCAGACTCACTTTATCTCCCGGCAATAAGTTCGCACGGAAATCATCAATACCGGCCTGGGACGCAATGGCTCTGGCGGTATGTTCATTATCACCGGTCAGCATAATAAGATGCTGAATTCCGGTTTCTTTCAGGCTGCTTACTGATGCCCGGGCATTCTCTCGCAGCCCGTCGGCCACAGCTATAATACCCAGTATGCTTTTATTGTCTCCTAGCAACATCACCGTCTTACCCTCACCCTGCAGACGGTTAATGTCTTCCTCCACCAGCTTGAGACCTATTGCCTGCTCAATAAAAAACCTAGGATTGCCTATTTGATAATGCGTTCCCCCGACGACCGCCCACGCACCTTTGCCAGGGACAGCTTCAAAAGCTGATGCAGCCGGTACAACAACCCCTTGTTCTCTTGCGTATTCAACTATCGCCATGGCCAGAGGGTGCTCCGAGCGGCTTTCAATCGCGGCAGCGGTTGACAACAGATCCTTTACCGTGAGTTCACACCGGGAGATAATGTCAGTCACCTTTGGCTTTCCTTCAGTCAGGGTTCCAGTCTTATCAAAAGCGATAACAGCGAGGGAACCGGCTTCTTCCAGATACATACCCCCTTTAAACAGAACCCCGTTTTTGGCGGCGTTGCCTATGGCGGAAACGATGGAAACCGGGGTTGATATAACCAGGGCGCAGGGGCATGCCACCAGCAGAAGCGCCATGGCCTCGTAAAACCACTTTACAAAAGGCTGCTCCAGAACCAGTGGTGGTACAGCAGCAACCAGAGCCGCCAAAAGCATAACCGCCGGCGTATAGTACTTGGCAAACCTGTCGATAAACACCTGGGATGGTGCTCGCTGCCCTTGAGCCTCTTCCACCATATGAATAATCCGGGATATTGTGTTGTCCTCGGCCTTTTGTGTTACTTCAACCTCCAGATAGCCACGTTCATTGATGGTTCCGGCATATATGTCATCACCCGGCCTCTTTTCGACCGGGATAGATTCTCCGGTTATCGGAGCCTGGTTGACGGTGGAATAACCGGCACAAACCCTGCCATCCATCGCAATCCTCTCACCTGGCCGGACGATTATAACATCACCAATGGAAATCTCTTCAATGGGCAGTACAGCCTCCGTTGTTCCACGTCTGACCAGGGCTTCATTTGGCGTTATCTCCATTAACGTCCGGATGGAATTTCTGGTTTTATCAAGCGTATAACCCTGCAGCATATTGCCCAGCGAGAAGAGGAATACTACCGCTGCGGCTTCCTCGAATTCCCCGATAACTGAAGCACCAATCACGGCGACCATCATCAGCAGATTCATATCAAACTCCCGGACATTTATGAGTACCGATATACCGTTTTTGGCAGGCAGGTAGCCCCCCAGCAAAACGCCGGTAAAAAAAAGTCCATTGACAAACATCTCCGGCAATCCCAGGGCATACCTAGCCAGGAGTCCGAAAACCAGCATAATAAATGAGATTATGGTGGGTTTAACATATTGATTGGATTTCCAGAAAGAGATTGGTTCCGGTTGAACACGTCCCCCCTGGATTTCGGTTCCAGCGTACCCCATTTTACTTATAGTTGACAGGACATCATCTGCCGGACCGGTGTAGGTAACAACCATCCTTCCCAGACCAAAATTAACCCTTGCCGTATCCACTCCCGGCAGTTTGGAAACCTGGGCCTCCAGCCGGGCCGCGCAGTCCGCACAATCCATGCCCGTTATGCTGAACACCGTGGTCTTTAAATGCGTGTTCTGCTGTTTTTCATTATCACTTGCCTGGTAGCCTAGTTGCTTTATCCTGTCTACCACCTCATGCATACCGATCCGGCTGGGATTGTATTCGACACTGAGCCTTCCCGAAGGAAAGGCTATGGTTGCGTAAATGATGCCTGGCATCTGCTTAACAGCCTTTTCCACTTTTGCAGCGCAATCCGGGCAATCCATGCCATAGACCGATAATCTGGCTGATAACCTTGATTCAATTTTTTCTGCTGTCTCGGCCACATCCCATCACTCTTTTCCGGTAAAATCTATTCGGTAACATGCTCCAGTCCCTGTGCAAACAACTTCTCAATATGGTCATCAGCCAGGGAATAATATAGAATTTTGCCTTCCCGCCGGAATTTAACCAGTTTCTGAGTTCTCAGGAGTCGCAACTGATGAGATACCGCAGATTCGGAGGCCCCTATTACAGCCGCCAGGTCGCATACGCACAACTCCCTGGTCAAAAGCGAAAACAGGATCTTGACTCTGGTTGGGTCTCCCAGGGCTTTGAACAGCTCTGCCAGTGATGCCGCTACATCTTCACCAAGCAGCACCCGGCGTACTTCTCGCACAGCATCATCGTGTATGCAGTTGATTTCACACCTGTCAAGCTCGTAATCCATACCTGTCCCTCCGTTCGGATAACCATCGCAAAGCGCATTATACATTAATTCATTTGTTATTTTTCTATTTGAACAATTGTTCATATATTAATGATAAATATCCCCCTGAAACCAGTCAAGAGGTTTTGTTTAATGCCGGCAGGCCATTACCTGGCATAATTGAAAAGGTATCTTACATAATTAGTGATGTGTTCCCTCCACAACCTGAATCCCTTTGGACTCTATACTCTTTTTGATTTGATTTCGATAGGGGCACCTGGGGTAATCGCCTTCCAGCATCATACATGATGACAGGTGCACTGCATCCAGGCCGTGGTCCTCAAGTCTTTCCACCAACCGCGATACACGCCTCCCAGGGCAACCCCCGCACGTGAAGAATCCTATTATTTCAGTGTTATCTCCATAACGAGCGAAATGCGAGTGCCGTTCATGGAACGCCCGAAAACAAGCTACTCCCGGACAGACCTCAGAGACAATCTCACACCGCACCACGGCGATTCTGGTTTTACGCTCCCCTGTCTTCGGCCGCTTTTCAACGAATGAGATATGGCGATCCCGACCGGCCCGGACGTCCTCGACAGTGATTTCAGTTTTTCCGCCTTTGCGCGCCTCTTCCTCCACTGCCCTTTTTGCCATACGCCGCACGAACGCCGGCACTTTCTTTAATTCCTCTTCAGCTTCAATAGTCCACCGCATTTTAATCCACTCCCGCCTTCTTGGATTCCAGATACAACTATTTCTGATATTCTTGATGTTCTTTATCCTATTTTAATAGACTTTATTTCCGTAAGCAAGAGGGAAGTAATGAGAGGGAAGCAAGGGGACTGTCCCCTTGCTTCCCTCTTAAAAGGGGCAGGAATGAGCGCCGTTTCCGTCGAAAAATCGAATCAGATGGAATTTGAATACCTTCAATGCCAATCTTCGGGGGTTAACAAGAAAGGTGTGATGTTTTGACTGAAGCGCAAAGCTTAAACAATCCTCCCTCGCCGAAACCACGGAACAACCCTGCTCCACGGCCTTTTTGGGTTATATCAATAGCCGTAGCCGCTTGGATTCTGTTTATAATTGGCGGTTACTACGTTGGCAAACTCTATATTGATCGCTCAATCGAGGCGGTCCAGCAGACCAATGCAGTGAATGTCCAGGCCATGCAAAACCAGTTGGACTCTATGTCCAACGAGATTTATCAGATCCAGCTTGCATTGAGTGATGCAGACCAGACCCTCAGCAATTCTGGCACCACCCAAGAAGCCCTTAATCAGAAGATCGAGGAACTCGATAAACAACTTCAGGCATTGGCCGAAAGCCTGGCAATACTGAAAGAGGCACCATAAATGGGCTGGAAACTATCGTTAGTCATAATACCTTTGTTTCTGCTGGCCCCGTTTTTCGGAATGGCTGCCTCGTTAATCGGGTTTGAGCAAAAGGCGCAGGCCTTGTCGCTCCCTATTCTCGATCTAAACGAGGGCGTGAATTCTGTGGAAGAAAGCCTGTCAGCCCTGCGGCACAACGCAATTATTATGAATGAATTAGTTGCAGAGCAGGAGCGGGAATACCAGGAGCAACAACAGATATTGCAGGAACTGGCCAGACGCAGTCAGGAACATAAGCAGAACTCAGACCAATTGTATGAGGAGCGCATTCTGGCCATGCTTGGCCCGCCGGTGGAAAGTTTTCGTTCAGAGCGGGTTGAGATCAAAGTCTTCAAACTCGATGAGTTAGGATACCGAGGTTACATAGCAAAGGTTAAGCTGTTTGATCCCCGGACGCTAAAGGTGGTTCTGGGCAAGGATACCCTTGGACAGACGGAAACAACCAGCAGTGCAGTTAAACGCACCGGAGCTGTCCTGGGGATTAATGGCGGAGGTTTCTATTCATCGGTTCAGGGTGGGCGCACCCGCGTTATGCCCCTAGGCAACACAGTTATCGACGGGAAATTGGTCAACCACGATTTTAGCCCCTCCAATGGAGATGTTTTCTTTGCCGGGATTAACCGGGACGGCGAGTTGATCGGCGGCAATTTTTACAGCAAAGAAAGCCTCATGAGTCTCAACCCCTTCCAGGGAGTAAGTTTCCTGCCTATCTTAATCAAAGACGGGCAGCCCTTATCGGTGCCAAAAGAATGGGCAACCACCAAACAGCCGCGCACCATAATTGGTGAATATGCCAATGGTGACTTCATTATGATTGTGGTCGATGGGCGCCAGTCAGACTGGAGCTCTGGTGTCACCCTTGAGCGCCTGCAGATCAAGCTTGCAGAGTTAGGGGTTAAGGAAGGATACAACCTTGACGGCGGCGGCTCTAGTACCTTCGTATTTCAGGGCCGGACGCTGAACCGTCCCTCTGATGGTAAACAGCGCCCCGTTGCCACCAATATCGTAATTATGCCGTAGAGCGTCTTGCATCGATGGGAGAATCCGTGGTGTGAAAATTCAGTGCGAGAGCATAAAGATTCGCAGGTATGCAGTAACCACATATTCGGCGGCTTGCGAGTAAGCGATGTTGTGATTAACCGCTACGTCCCCCAATGAAGTTTTTCAGAGTTCAGGGCGGGACTATTTGTCACGGATGGCAAAATACCGGCATCGCGGCCTGGATGCCGTATATGCTGGCTTTCCCGCCCAAAGAAAAAAGAGTTGCGGAGATGTAGGCGCAATCTTTATTCATATCTCAGAGCTTCGATGGGATCCTGTTTGGCGGCGCGGTTGGCAGGATACAGACCGAAGAATACGCCAACGGCTATGGAGAACAGCACGGCCAATAAAACCGTTCCCAAAGATATGACCAGCGGCACTTTCATAGCCATGCATATGATCATCGAAATTGAAATCCCCAGAATCATCCCGATCGAACCACCGGCCAGGCTTAATACTACGGATTCGATCAGGAACTGTTTCATAATATCCTCTCTTCTCGCCCCCATGGCCATTCTTATGCCGATTTCCCTGGTTCTCTCGGTTACAGAAACCATCATAATATTCATAATGCCGATTCCTCCCACCAGGAGGGAGATCCCGGCAATGGCTCCAATTATCATAGTAATAATCGCCAGCACCTTATCAGCAGCCTCCATCTGCTGGGCCATGGTAACATACTGATAGACCTCTGAATCCTTGGCCTGGTGCCGTAACTCCAGTACCCGGATCACCTTCTTCGCTGTGTCCTCCACCAGGTCCTTGCTGACTGCCGTGCCGTGCAATTCGTTGATGTTATCTTCACTGTTGAACAACCGAAAATGCAGCTTTATGGGCATATACACCATTGGGCTTTCCGGTCCAAACATCCCGGAACCGGCCTCAGTGACTCCACATATCAGCACCGACATCTGCCTTACCTTCAGTTTCTGCCCCACCGCTTCCCGGCTGGAGCCGAACATATCTTCGGCCAGTCTCTGGTTTATAACCATAACCCTCCGGCCAACCGCGTTATCGATTGAGTTGAAAAACCGGCCCTCCGCCAATTTTAAATTGCGGACCTCGTCATAATCACCATCTGTGCCATAAACATATGCCGATTCCTTTTTATGCGGACCTTCTACAGCAGTGTAGCCATAGGCTATGGGTACTACGGCCTTGATGCTATCGATCGATTCCCTGATTGCCCGGCAATCCTCCAGGGTAAACCGGTATTTTTCATAGTTGCCATCATCCACAGAACCGATATATACGGCAAAGAGGTTGGTCCCAAAGCTCTCCATTTCGTTCAGGATACGGACCTGTCCCCCCTGTCCGATGGTTACCACCAGTATGACCGACATTACCCCGATAATAATGCCCAGCATGGTGAGAGCGGATCTAAGGCGGTTGGCCCATATGCTTTCCAGAGCCATTTTAATCATTTCCCAAAGTCTCACTGGGTGTCCTCCATCTGTTGCTTCATTGCTTTCAAGGTCTCAGCAGCCTGCATTGGGGTATCAATCATTTCAGACTTAACCAGGCGGCCATCCCGAAAATGAACTACCCGCTGGGCATGGCGGGAGATTTCCAGTTCATGAGTTACCAGTACAATCGTCGCCCCCTGGCGGTTAAGGTCCTGAATTATGGACAGTATCTCCAGTCCCGACCTAGTATCCAGGTTTCCGGTGGGTTCATCAGCCAGGAGGATACTGGGATCATTCACTAGAGCCCGGGCTATGGCAACCCGCTGGCGTTGACCTCCAGAGAGTTCGTTGGGGCGGTGACGGGCATGAGCAGCTAGGCCCACCTTCTCCAGAGCTTCCCAGGCACGCTTTCGTCTCTCCCCGGGATGCACCCCTGAGTAAAACATAGGTACTTCCACATTGCGGAGGGCATCCACGCGCGGCAGGAGATTGAAGGTCTGAAAAACGAAACCGATCTTTTGGTTGCGGATTTTTGCCAGTTCATTCTCATCCAGGGTGCTGATGGGAATCCCTTCCAGATAGTAATCACCCGAGGTGGAACGATCCAGGCAGCCCAGGATGTTCATAAGAGTTGATTTTCCGGAGCCTGATGGTCCCATTATCGCCATAAATTCGCCTTTAGTGACCTCCAAGTCCACTTTGATGAGGGCTTCAACTCTTACAATTCCAGTGTCATATGTCTTAGAAAGCTGCTCAACCTTAATCATTTTGCTCTAACCTTACTGCCATCTTTTAATTCGGGAGGGTGTTCAAGTAAAACCTTATCTCCTTTCTTCAGGCCACTCTTAATCTGGATATTAAAATTGTCATAAATACCGGGCACCACCTTCTGCAGGTGGGCAGTATCATCCCGGACCACATAAACATAAGGTACATCTCCCTTTTCGATAACGGCCTCATAGGGAACTACCAGGGCACGGTTATCAACGTGGGTGGTAATTTCGAGATCCACATTGAATCCAGGGCGGAGCAGAGTCTTTTCCGGCAGAGATACCGTAATCGGCAGATCCGAGCTCTCGGTTTCATTCTTCATCTGATTTATGGCTTCCAGCCCAACCTCAATTATCTGGCCAGTATAATGCTGATCAGCGATAGCGCTCCCGGTAATCACTACACTCTGACCCGTTTTCAACTGGGAAGCATCTGCTTCGTTTATGTCGGCCACAATTTCCAGTTTATCGATACTGCCAACGGTAATTAGAATTGTATTGGGGGTTACCATATCCCCTTCCCGAACCCCAAGAGACAGCACCTTCCCTGACGTGTCGGCCTTTAAACCCTCCTGCCCCATCTGGCTTTCTAATAGCTGTAAACTGGCCCTTGCGCTATCCACTGCTGCTTCCAGTCCCTGCAGGGTTGCTGAGGATCCGGCCCGGATGGCTTCCAACGCTGCCCCGGATTTCCTGAAACGGCTCTCGGCAGCGGTGAATTGCGACTGGATCTCCTGAAGACTCTCCAATGATATGGCTCCCTCCTGATACAGCACCTGGTTGCGTTTGAGCCTGTCCTCCGCCAGCCGGTAACTGGCTTCGGATTCAGCGTATGCGGCCTCCGCATCGATCAATTCCAAACTCTTCTCACTGGTCCGGGCTTTGGCAAGATCGGACTCCGCTTTGGCCAGCGCAGCTCGCGCCTGGGCCAGCCTCTGGGGACCGTCAGGGATATCCATCTCCATCAGCAGTTGCCCCGGCTGAACCTCCTGCCCCATCTTTACATGAACCCTCTTCACGGTGCCGGTCACCTGGCTGTAGATAACCTTCTTGTCGGTAGCCACAACCTTACCGGAGGCCAAAACCGTCTGCACCAGCTTCTGTTGGGTAACAGTGGCGGTTTTTACTGTTACAACGTCCTTACCGCGGACCCGGTATACATTGAGTCCCACTATCAATGCTATCAATAACAAGACACCGGTAATAATCAGATTTCTTTTGGTAAATGATCTTTTAAATACACTTCGATGGTTTGACAAATTACCTTCTCCTCTTCGAACATTGCTGTGAACAGCCGATTACCTGTGAGGTTTTAACCGGAACATCACCTGACTTTTTCACCAGTAACCCATAATATAAGACATTTCATAGCCCGGATTTGTGACGCATCATTCATAATAATTACATGCCCGGAACATTGGCAAACTTTGAACTTAAGAAAGCTACCACTGCTGCGTAAATCAGCCAGGCCGCGAAAACGTAAATACCAGTTTTCAAGGGGTCTTTTTTCATAACCGTAGCACTACCCAAAGAAAGGAGGACCAGACCCCAGATCACGAAGAAATCAACCTTTGATAATAAAGCAAACCAGAAACCTGATTTGATTGAGGAAGGCAAAAACAGCGCCATGCTGGTTTGCACAGCCATAGCGCTGTCAAATCCGATCATCTTGACTAACAGGCTCTTAATGGCACTACCCAGGAATGGCGGCAGCCAGGCGAAGAATGATACTGCATACAACTGTTTAAATGTGGCCTCCCCGACTGTAAACTGCTTAACCACTGCCAGAAGCACCGCCTGTACCAGCCAAATCAGCGGCGGCATCAGTGCTGAACCTACAATAATGCTGACTTTTGTCCCTGTTATCGCCACATTTAGAGCCTCACCGGACATGGCCTGCCCGCTGCTCTCAAGTAATGACTCCGTGTAAGCAATGGTTTCAGGAATAATCAAGCATCCTAGCAGCACATTAATTGCGATAATCACCAACGCCGGCAGCAGTATCCGGGGATCCTCCCCGATGGCCTTAAATGTCGGGACCGGATTTACAATTACGCCCCAGAACCTCGCCCAACCAGTCAGTTTATTTTCCTCCATCACAATTCACTCTCCTCACCCGCCTATATTCGGTACTTATCCTCCGTATTCCTCTGCAATTCGAAGTCGGAAAAAATAAGAAAAACCAACACCTTTCCGAGCGATATGCGAGGAGCATCGCAAGACGGCGAATATCCTCAGTAAGTAAAAAATAGCAAAATATTCACTTTCTGTTTCCCCACGTCTCCCACATAAGTTTGTGCTTTACATGCAAACTAAAGGTATGCCTAAGAAACAGTTTTCAGTTCTGGTGATTGCCGCCACCTACATCGGGACGGTTGTAGGGGCAGGTTTTGCTTCGGGGCAGGAAGTACTGCAGTTTTTCGGTTATTTCGGGCGGGCAGGCCTGGCCGGACTGGCTGTTACTGCGGTCCTGCTTGCAGTCTTCGGGTACATGATTCTGGAGTTGGGAAGGAGGCTTAAAGCCGATTCACACCTGCCGATTATTCGTTTTGCGGGCGGAAGGTGGGTTGGCACCCTGATTGACTGGGTGATTACGGTCTTCCTTTTTGGTGCCGTGGTTACCATGGGTGCAGGAGCCGGAGCAATCTTTGCCGAGCAATTCGGCGTCCCGTTTTTTTGGGGGAGCCTCTTTATGATTGCCTCCACGCTTATAACAGTCTTGCTTGGTATAAGCGGGGTGATTAGATCTATAAGCCTGGTGGTACCTCTTTTGCTCGCGGCCGTATTTGGGGTGGCTATTTATACCATAGCCACTGATTTACCGGCTCTGATGGCCACGCTTCGGAGTTATTCGGAACCGGCTCAGGCACCTGTCCCGTACTGGCCATTGACAGCTATTCTTTATACCTCATATAACCTGGTGCTGGCGGTAGCGATTCTGGCACCGCTGGGAGCCATGGCTGGTCACAGCCGTTTAAAAACCGGTGCGATACTGGGCGGTGTGGGACTTGGAATCGGGGCTACCCTTATCAATTTGGCTATTTTGACCCATATCGGAAGGGCATCTGCCTATGAAGTACCTATGATCCTGGTAGCTGGTACCGTATCCCCCATGGTGCGCATTGCATACACCATCGTGCTGTTGGCTGAGGTATATACGACGGCGGTAGGAAGCCTTTACGGATTCGTAGCTAGATTGAGCAAACTAGGAACCCCAAGGTATAGATATCTTACCATTGGTGCTGGCATACTGGCCTTCGCGCTCTCTCAATTTGGGTTTTCCAATCTGGTAGGTACCCTGTTCCCGGCAGTAGGATTTGCTGGATTGCTGCTGTTAGGCTCCCTGGTGTATGGTTTTGCGCGGGAACATGTTACAAAAACAAAGATTCGTAAACCAGGCCCGGTGCAGCCAAGCCCTTCAATGGTTTTCGAGCTTTCGAAAGAACTGGCTGAACCGCATAAGAAAGAGTGACTTTCAGGCCGGAGCAACATTCCTCATTGAGATTTCTCGAACATTAGAGTACACCGACGCCTCGGGAATCCTATTACATAGCACTTGTTGTTCATACAGTTGCTGTTGCAATCATTCTTGAGACTAGTTCGGATTGTAGCCGCATTCCGGACAGTTGGGTTTTTTGTAGCTTTGTTCAGTAATTGTATATTGGTACCTATGGCCACAGTTCGGACATGTTGCTGTCCCAGTCGCTTGCCCTCCTCCAGACAGTGATAATCCCCCTGTCGCTTGGCCGACTTCTTCGTCCGAGAGCTCCATGACTTTGTTCTTCATTTCGTCCCTCATGTTATCCCTCCTGATAATTATTCGTTTAATGGGCCCCAAAGGCCGGGTGTTTGGATATTCAGCCGTCCAAGCCCCCCCGTCACCTTCGCGGTTTCTTCGTCCGATAGCTCAACCGCTTTGTTTTTGATATCTTCGTCTATGGTTATCACTTCCTGAAATGACTTTCATCTGTTTGTTCTCAGAAGAGGCCCGATGGTTTAAACAAGGGCGAAATCTCAATTCTCGGTAATATGGAAGTTAAGACTACAAACCAAAATAATCGAGAAGAGGGGTTTCACTTGACTTCCATTATATCAGGCCTTGACAAATATTTGCAGAATGACTCTTATTTCACTCAGTTTTTATACGATTCCTATCCCAGGCTGTCTCAAAGCCGCAAAAACTTTTTGCATGGTAAAGGGATTCCCACTGTTTGGGCTTTTTCAATTTTTGTTTGCGCTGGTGTTTACTCATAAAAACTTTTACCGGCATATGGACGTAAATAGTACAGCATTCGGTAAAGACTTGGGTTATCGCGAGCAAATACTATGGTTCTATCATTTCGTGGCTGCACGCAGCGAACTGCACATGTTTATGCACAGCCCGCATCCGGTGCAGGCCTGATCGTCGCGGATTAGTCTGCCGTCACTTATATGCAGGGCGTTGCTTCCGGCGTCACGACAGGCGGTAACACAGCGTCCGCAGGCATTACACGTCTCTTCATCAATACTTGGCCATACCCGGAAGTCACGGTTAAGTAAAGAGTGGTTTACCAGTTTGGGCAAGGCCCGCCCCCTCAATTCCCCAACTTCAGAAAGGCCTTTACTTGTCAGGTATCGGACCAATCCTTCTTTCATACCTTTGATTATCCCATAGCCTCTCAGCATCACCTCAGTACATACCTGAACACTGCTGGCACCCACCAGCATGTATTCCACGGCTTCCCTCCAACTGCTGATGCCGCCCATACCCATGATTGGCAGCCTGGATGCCTGAGCCATTTGCGCCACGCAGCGCAGCCCGATAGGCTTTACTGCTGAACCGGACAGACCTCCAAAAGTAGAAAAACCGTCCACTGCAGGCTGAGGTTCATATGTATCCAGATCAACCGCCGCCAGACATTGTACGGTATTAATAGCCGCCAGACCGTCTGCCCCCCCTTTTTCGGCAGCAAGTGCAATGCGTCCTATGTCAGTAACATTCGGGGAAAGCTTTACAATTACCGGGATGGATGCCACGGTTTTGACCCAGGAGGTAATGAGCGTGGTTAGTTCCTCATCCTGACCTATCGCTGATCCAAGACCTTTTTCCGGCATTCCATGGGGACAGGAAAAATTCAGTTCCAAAGCATCTGCACCAGCTTCCTGAAGGGAAACCGCCATCCTCTTCCATTGTTCCTTCCGCACGTCGGCCATTAGGCTGGCTACCAATACGTTTTCCGGGAAGCATCGCTTAATATCTCTAATCTCATCAAGCCATCCCGAGAGCGTTCTGCAACTGATTAATTCAATGTTTTCCAAACCGAAAATCTTACCATCATTATGCTGCAAAGCCTTTAACCGTGGGGAAACATCACTTATCTCCATACCATCCGGCGGTATGGTTTTGGTTACTGCACCACCCCAACCCAGTGCAAAGGCGCGTTTGATCATTTCAGCATTGGCAGTTGGCGGAGCTGAGGCCAGTAAAAATGGATTGAGTAAATTCAAACCACAAAAATCCGTTGATAAATCGACCTTCCCTTCAGTTCTCACAGGACCACACCCTTTCTTAACAGCAGTTCCTTCCCAGCAGGCTAATCCGCAAAAAATAGGCATAGGCGCAAATGCAAAGCCGGTCGTTTGATGTGGCTTCTTAATTACTTCCTCCCGGTTTATCCGCACTAACCATAAATACGGCATAAGCTTATATTAAGCCCAAGAAGATATGATTTTCATCATAATTCTCAGAGCAAGTTCTCCTATTGGCAAGGAAACATAATAATCTTCGGGTTTAGGCATGCCACTGGCGGCTGAAATGGACAGGTCGGGGTGATAGGATGGAGATGCATGTCAACCTCCTCAATGTCGTAGTTAATAATTGGTATCGTACCATAATTCGTGATCGGCCGACAATGTAATTCCACAAGATTGTTCGGTTTATAATTATGGTTTACGATATAAGTTGATAGAGTCTATTTCAAGCGTTGTAAGAGGTTTACGTGAGTTTTAAAGAGATTGGCAGTAAGATTCAACAGGCACGGGAGGCCAAAGGATATAGCCAGAAACAACTGGCCCGTCAGGTAGGCTGCTCGCAGTCAGCCCTGTCCAATTACGAGAAAGGCAAACGGCGGCTGTACCTCTCTCAGCTTGAGGCCATAGCTCAAGCACTGAACATGCCGATTGATTACTTTATGGAACCCAAAACAGCACCAGCGAACGGCCTGGTTGTCGAGGGCGAGGATAAAGAAATGCTGCGCCTGCTCAATGAAATCTACGCTCTAACGTCGGAGGAACGTCGTGATGTCATGGACTACATAATGTTTATTCGCTGGCGTCGTTATAAGGGGGGGAATCAATGATCAGTCTGGATCTTACCCGAGAACAAAAACGGATCGTCGAAAAAACCCGCGCGTTGGTGCGAGAAGAAATCACACCCAAATCACTGGAGATAGACGCGAATGGTGACGATCAATTTGACTGGTCAATAGCCAATCTATTATCAAAGCATAACCTCTTATGTCCAACCATTCCCAAGGAGTATGGCGGACTGGGTATGAACCACCTGACAACCGCACTCCTGATTGAGGAGATCTCTATGGGCTGTGCCGGAGTGGCCACAGTGATGAATGCCAATATCCATGCTGCCAGCCCCATTGTCCTGGCGGGGACCAAACATCAGAAGGAATCCTTCCTCCCCCTGCTGGCCTCCACCACTCCTGCTTTGGCAGCCTTTGCGCTAACTGAACCGGGGGCAGGTTCGGACGTTGAGTCAATTACCAGCTCGGCGGAGGCTGATGGAGAAGAATACGTGATTACCGGTACCAAGGACTATGTCTTAAATGCCTCGGCGGCCTCTTTCTTTGCCACCTTCGTGTGCATCCCCCCGTTTCATAACCGGGCTTCACTGCGCGCTTTTATTATCCCTGCATCAACACCCGGCCTCTCTCTGGGCCGAGTAAGGAACAAGGTGGGCATCCGGTATGCCAACACCTCCGAAATTTTGCTGGATCGGGTCAGGGTTTCGGCGGATAACATGGTAGGAGGAAACCGGTCGGGAAGCGGGTATCTCTTGCTCACTCAGACGCTTGACCGTGGTCGGGCCCTGGTAGGTGCGGTAGCGGTTGGAATCGCCCAGGCATCTTTCAACCTGGCCCTCAACCATGCGCGCACCAGAATACAGTTTGGTAAGCCTATTATGAAAAACCAGGCTGTTTCCTTCGCATTGGCCGAGATGGCGACCAAGATTGAACTGGCACGTCTGATGACCTGGAAAGCCTGCTGGCTTATTGACCAGGACCAGGATCATACCACTGCTTCCTCCATGGCCAAGTGGTATGCCAGTGAAGCGGCTCTGGAGGTAACCTCCAAGGCGGTTGAAATCCTGGGTGCGGGCGGCTACATGGCCAACACCTATGCTGATAAATACTCCCGTGATGCCCGGGTTCTGGCCACTGTCGAAGGGACCAACAACATACAGAAGGCAATCATCGCTTCGCTGCTTTGAATCAACAAGCTTTTACCCTAGAAACTTAAGGATAACACCAACAGTGAGGTATTTAAAACATTCTCACCTCTTACCACTCATTGATTCGAGGCCTTACCTAAGAGACACCGCTCTTGATTAATATTCGCCAGGTATTACCGGGTCTGTCCCAGCTGCACAATGCTGGTTTTAACGTTGACCACAATCCGTACATCCTCAATGAAGTCATCCCCCTCTATCTGGTTCCTGATTTCGCTACCCCATTTGGCCTTGGCATATTTGGTAATATCAATAAAATCCACGCCAATATCTTCTTGCATTTTTTGAATCAACCGTCGGCAGTCGGAGGCTATGGTCTGAGAAACTGTTTCCTGGATCTCCCGCAGACGGGTTTCGTCAACAAGTTCCGGACTCGAGTGTTCCAACAAACTTCCCTTGAGAGAGATATCTATCCGAAATGTAACTCTGCCGTCCTCGTATCCAGCTTTAACTTTTCTTGTATTGCTCACAACGACGGTACCTTCATCAACCTTCTCACCATCCTGTTCTATCACAAAAGGAATAAACCCGTTACATTTTAAACCCCTTAACAAAACCAGCGACCGGGTGTCTCTAATTCCCACCTTGGCTATAAGTCTTTTCTTATCAAAAATCCCAGTACCGATTATGCGAATGCGCGTCCCCTCATCTTTTATGATTGGTATGATTGGATTCCTGCCTATAGTGGTAGCATTAACCTCGAAATCATGCATAGTAGTGGTGGGGAGGAAAGTTCTGCGCTGCGCACTATTTAGCAAGTCCAGCAAATAAACACCGATCTCAGGGGCAACAGATACTTTTGTTTTAAGCAATTCGTCGCCTCGTCCTTCAACAATCGCCATATACATGGTCCGTTTGATCTGAGCAACCCTTAACAGGCCATCATCTATTCCCAACCCCCTGCGGGCGATATTCTCCCCGTGAAGAATGACCTGAATCTGTCCCAAAACCAGCAGCCCCGGGCTGAAATGGGCGTTTGCATTTCTTGCGTCGGCAGTGGTTTGTACCTCCATACTGTCAATTCTGGTTTGCGCCATCCCGGCCGTGGGGTTTATGATCACTGCAGAAACCACCATTTTCCTGCTTTCCTGGTTGCCCGGTTTAGCCGGCAGATCATAGGAAACAACTATCGGAAGCGTAAGGTCCTCAACGTCATGATAGTCATAACACCCTGTGACGCATACTAATTGCAGACAAAAAAACAGCAACAAGCATTTCCTACCCATATGTGGCCCCCCTTTTACGAAGCCAGCCTATGACCAGCAGAACCGCCGGCAATCCAATCCCTATGACTGGTGATATCAATCCGACAAGGTTCTGGTAGACAATGAAGGACAAAATGTTCTCTGGGAGTATAGACAAGCAGAAAACGACAATTGTTAAGATAAGGGCCAGCGGGCTGTAATACTTCTCTTCTTCCTGATTAAGCACCTGAACCAGGGAAAAGGATGATGCAAAAACAAAATTAATCACCGGCTTTATGCCAAATCCGGTCAACAGAATCAGTACAAACAGGTCACCTCGCTGCAGGACCGGGATTTCCTGGGTCTTGGCTAGGGTTAGCAAAGGCCACATTTCATACTGCAGAGATTCACTGCCAAAGACAAGCAGGCATATGACAGTGATAAACAGATATATCGTCAATACAATTCCGATAGCCGTTTGTCCGGCCTTTATAACTTCTTCCCTTCTCGTTACCATCGGATATACTACCAGCAGAATTCCAATTCCCACGAAAGCAAAGGATGTATCCGCCGCGCCTTCTATTAAATCTAGCGGGTTTGCATCAAAAACCGGCAACATATTCGTAACATCCGCGTTCATTAACGGAATAAGCAGAACCGCCAGCGCTAACAAAAAGATATAGAACATGATTTCATTCAATCGTCCCAGGACTTTTAGCCCCCGTTTCGCGGAATACCAGGCAGTGATGCTGAAGAGGCCTGCAATGATGAACATAGGGGTTTGCGGCAGAATAAATGTAGAAACAATTTCTGTCATCCCGCGGAGGACTACCGCCGCTGCATTCAAAAAGTAGGCAATCACCAATATAGATAACAACGACCCTGTGAACCTGCCCAGCAGCACCTCTAATATCTCGACAATTGTCAATGAAGGAAAAATGCTTCCGAGTTTGGCAATAAGGGATAAAGACAGCAATGGTACGATTGAGCCAATTATTATGGATATCCAGGCATCATGTCCCGATATCGCACTAATTTCACGGGGCAGTGTAAGATATCCAATTCCCAAGGTACAGCCAACAATAACAAATATTAATTGTTTACTGGTTATTAAAAACCGCGGGTTGCTCTTCACGAATCAATTTCCTTTTTAATGATTATTCCCGACGTTTTTTATCTTGAATGGGTACTGATACCGGCCGTTCTTTTTGTTTCTTCAACGGAGAAACAAAAAAAGTATCCTTCAGATCCGCAAACCTGGTAGGCGCCAAAGGCGCCATATTTGGAACTCCAATGCTTTCTAAATCAGCCAGTTGGCCGAGAATAAGAAGCCACCCCAGGATAAATCCAAATAATCCAAATGTTGAAGCGGCGATCATCATCAAGATACGAACAATCCGAACCGATTGAGTAATAGAGTAATTGGGTATTACATAGATACTGAGAGCGGCAATGGCAATTATTATGATTAGGGAAGGACTGGCGAGTTTCGCCATGATCGCAGCCTGGCCCAGAACGATTCCGGTGACTACCCCTATAGTTTGACCCAGCGGAGTAGGAAGACGTAGGCTGGCCTCAATGATAAGTTGAATAAGAAGCTCTATCATTATTGCCTCAAATAATACCGGGAAGGGAACCTCACTGCGAAACCTTTCTACATGTATAAGTAGCCTGTAGGTTATTAGCTCAGGCTGGTAGGCAAACAGGGCAATATAGAGTGATGGCAGGGAAACAGCTATAAAGAAGGCAAAAAACCGTAGCGGCTTTATAAACGCTCCTATAATGTTTCGTTCATAGTAGTCATCCATTGACCGAAAGAATTCAGCAAACAGGGTTGGATAGACTAACATGAACGGTGATTCTCCGGATGCAACCACTATCCGCCCCTCCAACAAACTGGCCGCTGCCATGTCAGCCCGTTCCACAGTCCTCGTAACAGGGAAAACTGAATGCGGTCGATCTTCAATAAGCTGGTTAACCTGCCCTACAGATAAAACTCCGTCGATATTGACAGGTGCAAGCCGTTCCTTGATTTCGGCGACGATTCCCGGATCAGCAATGTCCTTAATATATAGAATGGCTATCTCGGTACGACTGCGTTGTCCCAGAACAAGGCTTTCGACCACCAGATTAGGATCACGTAACTTGCGACGCACCAATGAAATGTTGGTAACAATGTTTTCGGTAAAGCTTTCACGGGGACCCCGTACGGCGTGATCCAGAAGAGGTTCCTGAATTGAGCGGTATTCTCCGCCCCTGGCGTCAATCGCCAAGGCGTCCGGGATGCCATCAAATATCAAGACTGTCATACCGTCAAATATTGAGTGTATCATCGCTGCTGGAGTAGCCACTGTCTTGATCTGCCCAACGGTCAAAACGGAAGTGGTGACTTCCTCCAGAAAACCTCCAGGGTCGCGGATCTCTTGAAATTCCCGGTTCATTAAGGGCAGCAGGATATCCCGATTTAAGGAATGATAATCAGTAATGCCCTCCATGAATATGGCCACGGCTGACAGCTTTTTCTTCCCTCTTAAACTGAATGATCTGCTTTTAACATCCCGATTCGTATCTAAGTACGGCGCAAGCAGTTCCATTTTTTGGGCCAGACTGACTGGGAGTTCAACCGTTTCCAAACCTTTGCCTCCTGAAACCCGGTCCTGGACATATACCCATATAGTTCCTCACAAAGACTAATCTATACGATCACGCGTGCAGACGGCTTGAGCGGGGTACGCCCGTCTTAGGTCCGGCAATTGCATTCTTAAAACTAATCCCCTACTTTGGTCCTATTGACAACAATCAACAAATACATCATATTTACATGTGTTAATTGTCTGATTTTCATAGGATAATGGTCCCGTTTTTCGGCCATTGTTAAGACTATGCGGGGGTGTGAGAACGTGAACGCAACTTTGCAGCGAGGTATTTCATGGCTGAAAACAAAAATTGGATTGGCATCGGATCCGATTGAAGGCATAACGATCGAAGCACCTATGGAAACACTCATTTCCAGGTTGCCCGGTTGGATCATCCAAAACTCCGGCAACAACCGGTGTCTGGTCGTCAAGGAGTTTTGCACCAAAGATGAAGAAAAGGCCCTGGTGGCATTGCTGCCTACCCGGGCCATCGTCTTTCGAAATGTAGACGGCTCACTTATGGATACCGAAATCTTCCCCACCTACCTGCTGAGAGATATGATTCCCCAGGTACAGACTATTGTGTGTTATAACGAAGAATATCGCTGTTATACCTGGGTTTGCGATCAGGCACCTTTATTTGAGCCGGAAATCCTGTCGGAAATAACAGATGCCCTGAGCGCTTTGGCCGCTCAGAAATAATGCCTATTGGCCTTCTTATACTGCTAAGGCAGGTACGTGTTAAGGCTTCGCCTACGGTTCCCGTCGGTGATGATACAGGATGACAATAACCAATCTTTCAATTGTCGACTTGCTATCACTTCCTGGCTTTCACCAGGGCCCCCGCATACGCACCGTCCAGAGTTTGCCACTCCTCATCAGTTAACTGCCCATCGGTATTTCCCAGTACTTCCTTGCCATAAACGTATTCCGGGATAATACTGATGTCTTTGAATCCCACCCGGGCCAGGCAATTCTCGAACTCATCAATCTCTAACGCACCCGCGAAACAACTGACCCAAAGGGCAGCCATATCCCGGAGTGCAGGAGGGATTTCTCGAATTGCAACAATATCGGCAATTGCCAGTCTTCCGCCGGGCTTCAATACCCGGTAAACCTCCCGCATAACAGCTTCCTTGTCTTCTGATAGGTTTATTACACAGTTGGACATTACGACATCAATACAGTCATTAGGCAATGGTATCTCTTCAATGTAACCTTTAAGGAATTCGACGTTTTGAACTCCCATCCGGTCTTTGTTGGCATTTGCCAGTTCCAACATTTCATCGGTCATATCCAAACCGTAAACCTTACCAGTCTTCCCCACATATTGAGAAGCAATCAGGACATCTATTCCCCCGCCACTTCCCAGGTCCAACACCACTTCTCCTTCCTGAAGATTGGCAAATACCAGGGGATTGGCGCAACCCAGTGATGCGTTTACTGCCTGATCGGGCAGTGACGTTATGTCCTGCGAATTGTATATACGGCTGGCACCGGTTACTGAACAGCATGAGTCGCCGCAACCGCAGCTTATTGGCCGTTTGCTTTCATTTACGATCCTGGCAATAAGCCCGTAATGGTCTCTGACATTGTCACGCATACTCAATTTTTTAACCTCCTTCTAACAGCATTTATTGTTTTCCAGCACCTGATTCAGTACTCTTAGACTCTCCAAGACCGTTACCCGGTGCTCCGGTGGAATAGCCAGGTAAATACTATAGTAGTAGTTGTCCATAAGCGAGTTGATCTGCTGAACCATTGCCTGGCCGCTTCTGGTCAGCTTCAAGTTGACGTAGCGCCGGTCTTCAGGATCAGGATCACGCTGCAAGAGCCCCCGACTTACTAACGAATCCACGGTCCTGCTGGTGGTACTCTTGTCAAGGCCCAGCATTGCGGACAACACCTGCAGGGAAACCGTTTCCTCCCTGGCTACCTCCAGAATGGCATGACATTGACTTATGGTAATTCCGCAACAGGATGCCTCACTCTTGTCGACTATCCCCAGCTTTCTAGCCAGGGTACGGATCATCTCTCGTAACTCTTCAGCCTCTCTCATAAGTAACCTCCTTTATTAATTGTATTCTGCAACGGTTGTATTTTGCAACTTTGTTCTGCAGCTAATCATTATTCACCAGACAGTACAATTAACCAAATGATGGCTCAATGCGACAATCTGCTTATTTTGTGGCGGGTTTTGGATTCACCAAACAGCATTGGGATAAGGTAATATCCGGCAACAACTAAAACCGATATATGATGCTCCTTCACATATCCGCAGCCTGGATTCAGTTTTCACGTTCATGGCAAATAATAGTATTGGTTTGAATCGGCATACCTCTTCCTCCCTCCAAAAAACATGCCACAATTATTGATTTCATTGTGATATCATTAAGATACTAAATTAAAATGATGGGGAGAGGAGATAATGGAAGAACGTTCGGCGCTTAAAGTCAATGGATTCATTGGGATTCTGCTTATCCTGCTTCTTTTTTTAACCGCAGGCTGGCTCTGTTTCAACCTGCATTTCGTGGGGGGAGGTATTCTGGTAATTGTCGCATCAGTTCTATGCAGCGGCATATCGATTGTTCAGCCAAATGAAGCCAAGGTGATAACATTTTTTGGCCGCTATGTTGGCTCAATTAAGGATGCGGGCTTGTGGCTTACCATCCCGGTTACCATGCGGAAAAAGGTTTCTTTGAGGGTTCGCAACTTCAACAGCAAGATGCTCAAAGTAAATGATGTTGAAGGTAACCCGGTTGAGATCGCGGCGGTTATTGTATTCAAGGTGGTTGATTCCGCTAAAGCCGTTTTTGATGTTGACGACTACTACACGTTTGTAGAGATCCAGAGTGAAACCGCTCTACGCCATGTTGCCACCAAGTACCCCTACGATAACTTCAAGGAGGAAGGTTATTCCCTGAGAGGCAACGCCGAAGAAGTGGCTGATGAGCTAGCCCGGGAACTGCAGGACCGGTTAAAGGTTGCTGGGGTTGATGTCTTGGAAGCCCGCCTCACTCACTTGGCCTATGCTACCGAGATCGCCGGTGCCATGCTGCAGCGCCAGCAGGCGGCCGCCATTTTAGCAGCGCGCAGAATCATTGTAGAGGGTGCGGTCGGCATGGCCCAGATGGCTATTTCCCAGCTACAGGATGATGGCATAGTAGAATTGGACGAAGAAAGAAAGGTTGCCATGATCAACAACCTCCTGGTAGCTATAGTATCTGATCGCGCGGCTCAACCAGTGATCAATACCGGTAGTCTTTATTAAGCGGGATGTTATCATGGCCAAGAAAAAGAGTTTTCCTCTTAGAATCGATCCTAAACTTTACGAAATCTTGGAACACTGGGCAGCTGATGAGTTTCGCAGTGTAAATTCACAAATTGAGTTCGTCCTTCGCAATGCCGCTTTGAAAGCCGGTCGCCTGCCAAGGGCCAATCCCGGGGATAAGGAGAAGGAGAAAGAAGATTTTCTGCAGGATTAAAATTCGAATCGTATTACATCGTACTAACTTAAAGGCCCCATTTAGGTGGGGCCTTTTTGGTATTATCGGGACATATATTTGCTTTTCGAAATTTCACAATAAATATTATTTAATGTTAAAAGGTATTTTCGGCTGTATTTCGAATATTGTTATTAGCCACAATTTCGGTTATTTTCAGCCTGCTTAATGCGGGTATTAATAAGGGGGGTTTTTATGTACCAGCACGTTGAAGGACTAACCATGAGCCAGGCTTTTTACAAAACTGTAGAGAGTTTTCCCAACCGGGTTGCCCAATTATATAACCCGGCTCTTTATGGAGGTGATAACGACGGACAGTGCTCCTGGCAGGAAGTACGCCAAAGGGTTGAGGAAATCGCCCATGGTATGCTTTCTCTTGGTCTGCAGCAAAACCAGCGCGTAGCTATCATGGCCCCAAACAGTCCTTATTGGACACATACAGATATCGCGGTAATCAATTGCGGCGCCGTCCTCGTAACTATTTACCCCACCCTGTCCGTCAACGAAGCCGCCTACATCGTAAACGATTCGGAGAGCGACTACCTTTTCGTCGGGAACCAGGAGATCCTCGGCCGGATTCTGTCTGGTCTCGATAAAATGCCGGGTCTTAAGAAAATCATTATTATGGATCCATCCTGCCAATCCAGTGACCACCCCCTGGTACTTTCTTTGACCGAACTACGGGAACTGGGCAGAACGAATCATGATAAATACCGGGAAGAGTACGAAAACCGGTGGAAAAGCAATACCCTGGATGACTGGGCAACCATCCTGTACACCTCTGGAACTACCGGTGCGGGTAAAGGCGTGATTCTGACTCATTGGTGCATGTCGTCCCGGGTGGACGGGGCTTTCGAATACTTTAATAATGTCGGTCACCCCTTGAGTGAAGAGGACCGGGTATTGTCCTTTCTCCCTCTCTCTCATATATTCGATCGCTGCTGCTCGCAGTGGGCTGCTATATGGCTGGGAGCCTCTATCGCCTATGCGGATAGTGCTGCAACTCTGATACATGATCTGCCCCATTACAACCCAACCTGGTTCAGCTGCGTTCCCCGTCTCTATGAAAAGATATACATGCAGTTCCAGCAGCAGCTAGCGGAAAGCCGCATCAAGAAAATGCTGTTTGATTGGGCATTGACTGTCGGCGAAAAGGCCCTGGCCTACCGCACCGACGATCACGGTCGGTTCGACATGCGCCCGGAATTTGACTTGCGCTCCAAGCTGCCTTTTGGACTGCGGCTCCAGTATTCCATTGCGGATAAGCTGTTCGCCAAGGTCCGGGCCATCTTTGGCAGCCGGTTCCGGTTTTCTTTCTCAGCCAGTGCCGGAATTGCCCCTGAACTCTTAAGATTCTTCTACATAATGGGGTTGCCGGTTCTCGAGGGCTACGGTTTAACCGAGACCTGCAGCGCTGTATGCTACAATCCGATGTTTGGAGCAAAACCGGGAACCATCGGTCCGGAGGCCAACCGGTCCCGGGCACGGGTAGCCGAGGATGGTGAACTCGAGATATCTGGGGCCGGTATCTTCATTGGTTACCTGAATAAGCCCGAGGAAACCAAAGCCGCCTTTACGCCCGATGGCTGGTTCCGTACCGGAGACCTGGTGGAGGTGGACGAGGATGGCTACTATAAGATTGTGGATCGCAAGAAGGCAATTATATGCCTAGCAACCGGTAAGAATGTGGCTCCGCTCAAGCTTGAAAGCCGCTTTGCCACCAGCCTGGCGGTAGAGCAGGTCTTTGTGATCGGTGATGAACGAACCTATATCTCAGCCCTGATTGTCCCCAGCTTCAACTATTTTATTGATATTTTTGAAAAGCAGAATATTCCCTATGACAAATCCCATGTTAAATTCGCCGAGATAAACGGTGCCCAGCTCTGTGTAGAGGTCGGCATTGACTTCGTATCCCAGCCCATCCTCCAAATGATGGTTGCGGAAGCGGTTGCCGAGGCCAACAAAACTCTGGAGGAATTCGAGACCATCAAACAATACGAGATCATCACCCGCAGATTCACCGAAGAAACCGGTGAATTGACTCCTACTCAAAAGATTAAAAAACGCGTCGTTCTCGAAAACTACCACGACACCATCGAAGCTCTATACCAGCGGCGCAAATAACACCAATAAACTGTATCAAGGGAACGACGGACGTTGTGACACCGAGACTGTGGCGTATTATTATGCATGCTAAGCATATTCGGCGTCTTGCGGCTCGCTCCTATGTTCCTCGCCTACATCCCCGCAACTCGTTTTTCTTTGGGCGGGACAGCCGGCATATGCGGCATCCATGCCGCGATGCCGGTATTTTGCCATCCGTGGCAAAATAGTCCCGCCCTGGACTCAGAAAAACTTCGTTGGGTGATGTAACGGCTCGTCACAACGTCACTCACTCGCAAGCCGCCGAATATGTAGTTCCTGCATACCCGCGAATCTTTAGACTCTCGCACTAAGTTTTCACACAGCCCTACAGTCCTTTGATGCATTTTGCGTTAACTGGGCTGCAGGCCGATTTGCCTTAAGCGCCGGTAGCGCTGTTCAACCAGGTCGGCCGGGTCCCGGCCTGTCAGTTCCCGGAGGTGGAATCCTATCCTCTCCTTCACCACCTGGTAGGTCTTTTCATGGTCCCGGTGGGCACCTTCAAGGGGCTCAGGGATAATCTCGTCAATCACTCCCAGTCTTAACAAATCCGGTGCTGTCATTTTCAGATTCCCGGCAATCTCTTCGGAACGGCTGACATCGTTCAAGAGGATCGAGGCACATCCGTGGGGCGAAATTACCGAATATACGGCATACGACAGCATCAAAACCCGATCCGCCACCCCCATGGCAAGGGCTCCTCCGCTGCCCCCTTCACCGATTACCAGGCTGATAATTGGGGATTGAAGCTGGGACATCTGTACCAGGTCCTGAGATATGGCCCAGGCTTGACCCCGTTCCTCAGCCCCGGTGCCGGGATAGGCTCCCGGAGTATCGATAAAACAGATAAGGGGGCGTTTGAACTTTTCCGCCTGACTCATCAGGCGACAGGCTTTACGATAGCCTTCCGGATGAGACATGCCAAAATTTCGGCGGATGTTCTGATTGGTGTCCTTACCCTTCTGGTGACCAATCACGGTAACCGGAATCCCTTCAAACCAGGCCAGTCCTCCCACCACTGCCGGGTCATCACCATAGCAGCGATCCCCGTGTAATTCAACAAAGTCTTGAAATATTGCATCTATGTAATCCAGAGTAAAAGGCCGGTCCTGGTGGCGGGCAATCTGGTATACCTGCCATGCGGTGAGACTGCGGTACCTCTCCTCCTTAAGCTTACTTACTCTGGTCTCTAAAGCCTCAATTTCCGAGTCCAAATTTAGATTCTTTTGCAAGGCATACTTTCTTAAATCTTCCAGTCTATTCTTCAGCTCCAGGTAATCCTTCTCAAATTCCAGTGGTCGATTATAAGTCACACTTTTCTCCCCTTGTGGAATCGCAACATTTTATACAGAAACCCCTTTAGTTCCTCGCGGTTAACAATCAGGTCAATCATTCCATGGTCCAGCAGGAATTCTGATTTTTGAAAATCTGAAGGCAGCTTCTGCCGTATGGTCTGTTCGATAACCCTGGCCCCGGCAAACCCGATGGTTGCACCTGGTTCTGCCAGCACAATATCACCCAGTGTGGCAAAACTGGCGGTCACTCCGCCTGTTGTGGGGTGAGTTAAGACCGATATATACAGGAGTCCACTATTTGAGAACCGGCTGACAGCGGCGCTGGTCTTGGCCATCTGCATCAGTGAAATCATGCCTTCCTGCATACGGGCCCCACCCGAGGCGGTAAACATAATAACAGGAAGCTTGCACTCTCTGGCGGTTTCAAAGGCCCGGGTTATCTTTTCCCCCACCACCAGGCCCATACTGCCCATCATAAAGCGGCTGTCCATCACCCCGAGCGCCACTTCCTCACCGTATATGGCAGCCCTGCCTGTCACCACGGCCTCATTAAGCCCGGTTTTCTGCCGGGCGCAGTCAAGTTTCTCCACATAGCCCGGAAAACCCAGGATATCACGGGAGGACATACCGGCATCGAACTCGACAAAGCTATCCTCATCGGTTATCAATTGAATCCTTTCCCAGGCTCCCATAGGAAAATGATACCCGCATTCCGGGCAGACCATCAAACGCCGGGCTTCATCTTCAACCGGGGGCAGACTGCCGCAATGGGGACACCTTTCACCTTGCTGCCCCGGGGTATCGGGCTTTGATTCCTGCCGGGGGGGCAAGGTAACGTACTTGGATCTCGACTTGAAACCAAGCTTATCTTTCAGCATCAAAGACACCTGCCTATCAGTTATACCTACCCATTCCTCGGCGGCTCCAGAGCAAACATGAATTCTCCTTCAGCCACCACATTGCCATCAACCGTGGCCCGGCCGTGTGCCTTGCCAAAAAGACCTCTTAGCTTGATGAGTTCCACCTCCAGGTGCAACTGGTCCCCGGGCAGCACCATCCGGCGAAACTTAACCCCGTCGATTCCAGCAAAGTAAGCCACCCGATCTCGGTATTCCTCCAGGCTTAACATGGCACAGGCCCCCACCTGCGCCAGAGCTTCCAATACCAGCACTCCCGGCATAATGGGATTGCCGGGAAAATGGCCCTGAAAGAAGGGTTCATTGGCGGATACATTCTTTATCCCCACGGCTTTCTTTCCAGGCTCCATCTCAATAATCCGGTCGATCAGTAAAAACGGGTAACGATGAGGTATGATATCCTGTATTTCTCTGGTATTTAACATTTCTTCACCTAACCTTTGAACTTCCGGACCACCAAAGCTGCGTTATGTCCGCCAAAACCTAGTGAGTCCGAAACGGCGATGTCAACAATTTGCTGCCTGGATTGATTGGGTACATAGTCCAGGTCACAGGCCGGATCCGGAGTCTGGTAATTGATGGTGGGCGGAATTGTATCGTTTACACAGGCTAGTATCGCAGCCATAAGCTCAATAGCCCCCGCTGCACCCAGCATATGTCCGGTAACCCCTTTGGTAGAACTTATTGCCACCCGGCTCGCATATTCACCCCAAACCCTCTTAATAGCCTGTGTCTCCATGGCATCATTGATTTCGGTGCTGGTACCGTGAGCATTGATATAGTCCACTTCCTGCGGGAGTACCCCAGCATCCTTCAGGGCCATGGCAAAGGCACGGGCCGCACCTTCTCCCCCGGAATCTGGCTGTACCATATGAAAGGCATCGGCAGTCGCACCGTATCCAACAATCTCAGCATATATCCGGGCTCCTCTCTGCAGAGCATGGTCCAGTTCTTCCAACACCAGGACTGCCGAACCTTCCCCCATAACGAAACCATCCCGGTTAAGATCAAACGGTCGACTGGCTGCAGCAGGGTCATCATTGCGAGTAGACATAGCCTTCATGGAACAGAACCCGGAGATACCCAGGGGGGTGATAGAGGCTTCAGCTCCTCCGGTTATCATAGCATCTGCGTCCCCCCGCTGAATAAACCGGTAGGCTTCACCGATGGAATTCGTCCCGGTGGCACATGCAGTAACTGTACAGCCATTAGGTCCCTTGGCCCCTGACATGATCGAAATCTGACCGGATGCCATGTTGGCAATCATCATGGGAATGAGGAACGGGCTTACCGCACCGGCTCCCCGGTTCAACAAAACCTCATGCTGTTGCTCCAGGGTTTCCAGCCCGCCAATACCTGACCCTACCCATACTCCTATCCGAAATGCATTTTCAGGCCGGATAGCCAGCTTTGCATCCTCTAATGCCATACGGGAGGCAGCGCAGGCATACTGCACAAATCGGTCCATGCGGCGAGACTCTTTGCGGTTCATGTAATCAGCGGGATTAAAGTCCAGTACCTGTGCGGCAATCCGGGTCGGATAACCCGAAGCGTCAAACCGCTCAATCGGACGTATACCGCTTTTCCCCTCCACCAGGCTATTCCAGAAGGTGGCAATATCATTTCCCACCGGGCTGATAACGCCCAACCCGGTGACAACCACTCTTCTCTTTTTCATAAAAATCCACCTCTACTTTTCCTGCAGCCGCTTTTCCAGGTACTCAACCACATCCTTGACGGTTTTCAGGTTTTCAGCAGTTGATTCCGGGATCTGCAGGCCAAACTTGTCCTCCAGCTGCATCAGCATCTCCACTATATCCAGGGAATCGGCCTCCAAATCTTCCGCTAAATTGGACTCCAGCTTGATCTCTTCCACAGGAATATCCAGGATTTCATTAATAATCTCCTTTACCCCATTCAATACTGACATTTGGCACTACCTCCTTAAATTTATGGAATGTTGTTTTTGATTTAGCACTGCCCCCGCAAAAATACATCCTCAACGGCTGGCATCGCTAATCTTTTGCATAACCTGTTTTAAGCTACTCGGGTCTTCAACATTACCAAGAAGCTGGTGGCGGGATATTTTTTTGACCAGGCCGGATAATGTCTTTCCAGGCCCGGCCTCAACGAAGTAATCCACCCGGGTAGCCATGTATTCTATTGACTGCTGCCACCTGACCGGGAGGTAAAGCTGCCGGGCCAGTTCTTGCTCAACTTCTTCCCGGTTATACTCACGAGCTGTTACATTGCTGACTACGGGGAAGTTCATCGGTCCCCACTTTATGCTCCTGATTTCATTCCCGAGTATATCAGCGGCTTCTCTCATCAACCCAGAATGTGACGGTACGCTGACGGTGAGGGGAATAAACCTTCCGCCAGCCTCTTTCAGGATATCTCCGGCTTTCAAAACTGCCGCCTTTTCCCCGGAAATAACCATCTGACCCGGGCAATTGTAGTTGGCAATCCCAACCACCCCGGCTGAGCCCGCCTCTCTACAGGCCTCCTCCACCACCTCGGTTCCCAGTCCGAGGACGGCCGCCATCAGGCCCTGGCCCTCAGGAACTGCTTCCTGCATTATCCTGGCGCGCCGGGCCACCAGACGAACAGCGTTTTCAAAATCAATGACCCCGGCTGCCACCAGAGCGCTGTACTCCCCCAGGCTCAAGCCAGCCGCCATTTCCGCCTTGATGCCTATTTCCCTCAACACCTCCCAAACCGCAATGCTGTGGGTCAGAACCGCCGGCTGGGTTATTTCTGTCCTGTCCAGATCGGCCTGTTCACCGGTGAAACAGAGGCTGCTCAGTTTAATACCCAGAGCTTCATCAGCACGGTTGAATATATCCCGGGCGGAAGAGAATTCTTTGACCAGTTCCCGGCCCATCCCTATGTACTGGGCTCCCTGTCCCGGAAAGATTACCGCTAGTCGAGGCATAGATCCACCCCCAATCCATTTCTAAGCAAGGATTCCGCCTCTTGCATGACCCCGGTTACAATTTTATGGGCCGGTTCAACCCGGTTGACCAGACCGGCTACCTGTCCTGCCAGAATGGAACCATTTTCTATATCCCCCCGTAAAGCCGCTTCCGGATACCTTCCTGAGCCCAATTGTTCAAGCTCCGCTGCGCCCATGCCCGCTCTCTCCTGGTCCAAAAAATGACGAACAAAGCGGTTGCGGATAGCTCTCACCGGGTGGAGAGTGGTTGTACCGCAGACCTCGGTATCGCGATCCCTGGCTTTAATCACCTTCTCCTTATAAGCAGGGTGTGCCGGACACTCTTCAGCACAGACAAACCGGGTTCCCATCTGAATCCCATCCGCCCCCAGAGCCAGAGCGGCTACCATTCCACGACCATCAGCAATTCCACCAGCAGCGATTACCGGGATATCCACGGCATCAACTATCATCGGCACCAGGCACATGGTAGTCATTTCCCCTACATGGCCTCCTGATTCCATACCCTCCGCGATAACCGCATCGGCCCCCTGCCGGGCCAGCCGGCGGGCCAGAGCCACTGAGGCGACTACCGGAATTACTTTAATGCCCTGTTCCTTGAAACGCGGCATATACTTGCCGGGGTTGCCGGCACCGGTAGTAACCACCGGTATATTCTCACGTATGACCATCTCAATAATCTCTTCAATATGTGGTGAAACCAGAACCAGATTAACCCCAAACGGCTTACTGGTCACCTGACGGGCCTCGTCGATCTCCTTCTTCAACCACTCCGGCCCTGCGGTACCAGCCCCGATTATTCCCAAACCGCCTGCCTCAGAGACTGCCCCCGCCAGTCTTCCGGTGGCAATCCAGGCCATGGCACCTTGAAGCAGCGGGTACTGAATCTTAAGCATCTCTGTAATCCTGGTTCTAATCATCCCATCACCTCCCCCATCTTACCAGGGCTGACCCCATGGTTAGTCCTGCACCAAACCCGACCATCAGCACTAGTTGACCAGAATGAATTAAGTTATCATCAACTGCTTCTGCCACCGCCAGCGGAATACAGGCTGCGGACATGTTTCCATACCGCTCGATATTGACCAGCATCTTCTCCCACGGGATCTTCATGCGCTTGACTGCAGTCTGCAAAATCCTGAGATTAGCCTGGTGGAAGATAAAGTGATCCACGTCATCAATGCTGATACCCACCGGTTCAAGCACCCGGGTTACGCACTCCGGTATGGTGGTCACCGCAAAGCGATAAACCTCATTCCCTTGCATGCGGATATAATGCAGGTGATCATCAATGGTCTGGTGTGTAGCTGGCATCCGTGAACCTCCGGCCGGTATGTACAACAGTGACTCCCCGGTGCCGTCAGCTCCCAGGTGGGTTGAAAGTACCCCATTGGCTCCAGTGCCTTTGCCCAAAACCATGGCCCCGGCACCGTCTCCGAAAAGAACGCAGGTATTACGGTCGGTATAATCGGTAATCCGGGATAGGGTTTCTGCAGCTACCACCAGAATGTAACGATAATTACCGGCGGTCAGAAAGCGATCCGCGATCGTCAGCGCATAGATAAAACCGGTACATCCAGCCGAGATATCAAAGGCTGCTGCTTTGGAGGCGCCCAGACGAGCCTGCAGCAAACAGGCGGTTGAGGGAAAAACCATATCTGGAGTCACGGTAGCAACAAGGATCAGATCAAGGTCACTGGCTTCAACTCCAGATACTGCAAGTGCTTTTTCCGCTGCGGAAAAGGCCAGATCGGAAGTGGCATAGCCCGGATCACAGATCCGGCGCTCCCGGATTCCGGTTCGGGTTACAATCCATTCGTCACTGGTGTCTACCATTGACTCCAGTTCCTGGTTGGTAAGGATTCGTTCCGGCACGGCATAGCCAGTACCCAGAACCTGAGTTTTTTTGACGCCTTCTGCGTCACTCTGATGGACGGTTGCTATGATATTTCACTCCTTATACCTTCATAAAGGTTGCCTTGTTGGAAGAGATTTATGTCCCTTGTTATTATTCGAAATAGTTCACCGCATGGTGGGCGATTTTGTGCACAATGCTAGGAACACTTTACCGCCGAGTTTCTTTTCACATACTTGATTCACTTTTTTCATCCGGGCGGTTTATCACTGCCTGGGTAAGAATGCCGGTTAATTCCCTGCCATTTTGAGGACTCCCGTTCGAACTGAAAGGGTTTCATTGACCAGTTCCCGCAGCAGGCTATGGACACTCTGAATACGGTCAACCCGGTGAACATTGGCACCACAGAAAGCAAAACCCCTATCAAGATTACCCTCTTTCGCGTTGATCAGAGCATCAGCGATGCAATATGGAGCTTTTTTCGGTTCACAGGGCTTAAGGCAGTTGTACTGGCATCTAACCTTAACCGGATTATCCGCAACCCGTTTTAAAAAGGGACTGCGAACCGCCCGGCCGGGCATTCCCACCGGGCTCTTGATGATCATCACATCATCTGCACCGGCCTCGATATATGCCCTTTTAAAACCTTCAGAGGCATCACATTCACAGGTAGCCACAAACCTTGTACCCATCTGCACCCCGGCGCACCCTAAATCCAGAAAACGCGCTATGTCATGGCCATCCCAGATTCCTCCAGCTGCGATAACCGGAATCCTTTTTCCGTGCTTGTCTTCAAAAACCTGAGCCTCCCGAATAACCTCCGTCACAATATCCTCCAGCCTGTTCTCTTCCAGGTGTTCCAGCTGTTCATAAGAGAATCCAAGGTGTCCGCCTGCCAGAGGACCTTCAACGATTACCGCGTCCGGACAGTATCTGTAACTCCTATCCCACCTGCGAGCAATCAGCTGAAAGGCTTTGGCGGATGATACTATGGGCACGACCGCGGTACTACTGCCCTGCACATATTCAGGCAGGGTAACCGGAAGGCCCGCCCCGGCAATAATTAGATCAATAGACTCATTGACGGCTGTCTGGACCATCTCTTCGTAGTTGTTTATGGCTACCATTATATTTACCCCGATTACCCCGCCACCAGCCAGAGCGCGGGCCCGGCGTATCTCCTTCTGTAGAGCCCTGATATTGGCATCCCGTTTATTTTTTCGGTAATCAGGCTCGTTCATTCCTATTTCTACTGCGGAGATAACCCCTATCGCCCCTTCACGGCTCACCGCTGAGGCCAGACCTGATAATGATATCCCCACCCCCATTCCTCCTTGAATAACCGGGATTTGAGCCGTATGGCGACCTATAGTCAAAGGGCCGAAACTCATAGATTCCTCCTCAGGTGTAGTTATGGGTCACGATTTTTTACATTGTATATAAATCAACTGCACAAAAAAAGAATTGTTAGTAAATTTCGTATATTAAAAATCCGAATCGTTTAGCAGGATTTCGTAACATCTGAGGCGGAAATACTTCAGGAAGATTATGTGAAATCCAAGGGGTTTTCATACCTGCACCGGAATAGCCATGACCATCCGGTAAAACAGCCTCACAATCCTGCGAACAACCGCCATCGGTTCTATAAATGCACCGACATTGCAGGAAAAATACCCCTTCGTCTTGTAATTATGTATTTAATCCAGAAATCGGCAACCGGATATTTAGAAATATAATGAGCATCACAGGATGTCTTGAGGGAGGTTTGTGAGATGATAAACCCGAAGCACATAGAAGAGCTGATTAAGCTTATTAACAGCAGCCCATATTATCAACTGCTTTCAATGGTTATGCAGGACATAGGTATTGGCTATTCCACTATCCATCTCGATCTAGCAACGAAACACCTGTCTCCTTATCAAGCAATCCAGGGCGGCGTATACTCCTCGCTGATAGATGCGGCTGCTTACTGGGCTGTGTATTCAGAATTGGATCCAGAATCAGGACTAATAACTATGGATGTAACGGTTCATAATCTGGCATCCATAAAATCCGGAAAGATGACTGTTAAAGGCAAAAGAATCAAGGTAGGCAGGACCATCTGCCTGGCTGAGGCCACCATCGAAACCCAGGAAGGAAGAATCCTGGCCCAGGGGAGTTCTAAACTCCTGGTCACTCAGGGCCTTCAGACCATCGAACAATTAGCCTCTCTCTCCAATACCACTCTGCCGCCAAAGTTCATACCCGGGCCATAGGTGTTCTTAACAAGGGATACCGGCAACATTAGGTCAAAATGGTATCCGGCGACCTGCCCGGTCCCTCCGGGCTGCCATTAGAATACGTTCATGACTCAATATTAGGGTTGGCACACCATGTGTACCCCCGACCTCGCCAAAAAAAAAGACCCGTCCATAAAAGGGCGGGTCCCAACTTAGGACAATTTTTATTTCAGGCTCTTTCCAGCGGGAGAGTTGGGGAAGAACAAAGGCTCGCCATACTGATCCTTGCCAAAATCCCTGACGATCTGCTGTCCTTCGGCTGATACCAGCCATTCCACAAACTTCCGGGCACCTTCAGCGTTTATGTTGGGAAACTTTTCGGGGTTAACCGGTATTAACGTTATGTAGTTCAGCAGTATTTCGTCATTCTCCACCAGGATCTGGATGTTTTTGATCTTTTCCTTATTTGTTATTAAGGTGGCACGGTCCATCAGTGTATAAGCTTTCTGCTCATCGGTATAGAGAAGGGTCGGTGCATTCCCCAAAGCACCTTTCTCATAGATATGGTACCAATCACCGCTGGGCTTGAGGCCGGCGGCTTCCCATACCTCTTTCTCCTTCACATTGGTACCCGAGTTATCGCCCCGGCTGATAAATAGAGATTTAGCGTCGGCAATCTTCTTCAAAGCTGCCGTTGCTGACTTTTCACCTTTAATCCCGGCGGGGTCGTCTGGCGGACCAACAATCACGAAATCATTGTACATGAAATCAATTCTCTCTGTGCCGTACCCTTCCGCAACAAACTGCTCCTCCAGGGCTTTTGCATGGACTTGAACCAGATCTACACTACCGCTCTTGCCTATCTTCAGGGCTTCACCAGTACCGGCTCCTACATGACGAACAATTATCCCGGTCTTTTCCTGGTAGGCTTTTTCAAGTGCGCCCACAATGCCTGCGTCGATCGGCCCAATGGTACTTGCCCAAAGTACTTGCTGTGCGTCTGAATTCTGGCCTGCCGGTTGACTGCATCCCTGCACCAGCAGCAAACTAAAAAGCATTATTACAGCAATGACAAAACCCAGTCTTTTGTTAGGTCTTTTCACCCGGTCTCACCTGTCCTTTCTATATAAACTTACTAAGCATTACTGTTGTTTACAGTTCCTCAATTCCAACAATTTCTCCATCTTCAAGCAGATATATCTTGTCGCTAATGGCAACAGCCTCGGATCGGCTATGGGTTATCATAACCGTAGTTATTCTCTGCGCACGCAGGATGGTACCAATCTCGTTTATCAACTCCTGACGTATTCCTTTATCCAGATTGGCAAAGGGCTCATCCAGGAATATTACTTCAGGTTCCAGAACCAGCGCCTGAGCCAGGGCTACCCGCTGGGCCTCTCCTCCGGAAAGGGACCGGGCTCTCTGTCTGGCCAGGTGATCGATGCGCAGCTTTTCCAGCCAGGGGCGAACCAGCCTTTCCCGTTCCTTGCGGCCGAGATTGCGGAATTTTAGCCCCGTCTCAACATTCTCCATAACCGTACCACTTAAAAGCATGGGCTTCTGAAAGACCATAGCCATCCGCCGACGCACATCGAGTAAAGACTGCTCCCTTATTTCCCGGCCAAAATACAACACAGTTCCTCTGGTGGGTGACTGCAAGGCCGCTAATATTAACAGCAGACTGCTTTTCCCGGCGCCATTCGGTCCCATTATACTGACTGACTCTTCCCTATTCACAGAAAAAGCCGGGATATCCAGAATGGTTCGGCTTCCCAGTACCAGTTTTAGGTCTTTTACTTCTAATACTCTACTCATAATTAGATCTCCGCTGCTGCAGGCTGGTTAGCAAGGCCGTTATACCGTATGCCAGTATAAGCAGTATAACGCTCAGTGCTATGGCTATGTCGAAATTACCTTTGGATACTTCCATAACCGTGGCCGTTGTAAGCACCCTGGTCTCACCCTTGATGTTACCCCCCACCATCTGCGACGCTCCCACCTCGGAGATGACCCCACCAAAGCCGGCCATTACTGCGGCCAGAAGACCTAATCTAGCTTCCTTGATCAGGCTCCAGAGCAGCTGCCTCCGGTTGGCTCCCAGTGCCAGCAGGTGCAGACGCAGGCGGGGGCTGATCTGCTGCACCGCAGCTAGGGTAAAACTTACTACCAGCGGGCTGGCAATTATCGCCTGGGCGATAATCATCGCCGCCGGGGTATAGATTATACCTAGATTACCAAACGGACCGGAACGCCACAGAAAGATGCTCACCCACAGACCTACCACGACCGGGGGCAATCCCATCCCGAAATTAGCCAGGCTGACCAGGAATGTACGGCCTGGAAACCTGCCTAAGGCTAATAAACATCCCAGAGGTACACCGATTAAGACACTTATCAGAGTAGCCGTTCCCGATACCTTGAGAGTCAACCAGCAGACCTCAATTACCTCCGGGTCCAGATTAATCAAGATTTCAAAGGCCTTAACCAGGCCGTCCCATATCAGCTCCAACTATGATCACTCCAATATCTGCTCGTAACGTCACTATATCGGGCACCTTCAGGTGGTATCAGTTAAGACTGATACCACCCGATCACTTTTCCGGCAACTATTTGCCTAAGTCAGCTTCATTCTTACCTGCATCAGCATAAAACAGCGGTTCTCCATACTTATCTACCCCGAACTGGGAGATTATCTCCTGGGTCTCATCATCCACCATAAACTCAACAAATGCCTTGGCTCCTTCGGGGTTCATCTTAGTGGCAATATCCTCCGAGAATTTTTCGGGGTTAACCTGCATCACATGATAGATATTTAACAGTGATTTTTCACCTTCAACCATTATCTCCAGGGTGAGGTTTTTCTTCTGGGCGAGGTACGTTGCCCGGTCCGTGAGAGTGTAACCCTTGTTCTGCTCTGCAACGGTTAAAGTTTGTCCCATTCCCTGTCCAGTTTCCTGATAGCTGGATCCTACCTCAGGCGTCACCCCGGCAGCAGTCCACAGCTTTTTCTCCATTTTATGCGTTCCTGAATCATCACCGCGTGATACAAACAGACTACCCGTTTCGGCAATCTTCTTCAAGGCTTCGGCAGCAGTGGCAGTTCCCTTAATTCCGGCAGGATCGTTGGCCGGGCCGATTATAACGAAATCATTATGCATAACCAGTTGATAATTGATTCCGATACCGGCATCCACAAGCTTTTTCTCATCAGCAGGTGCGTGCACGAGCAGAACGTCAGCTTCACCCTTTTCACCCATTGTTAAGGCTGCACCAGTTCCGACCGCAATGGTCTTAACCTTATAACCGCTTTGCTCCTCAAATACCGGGAGCAGTTCATCCAGCAGACCGCTGTCCTGCGTACTGGTGGTAGTAGCAAGAATAATATCGGTTTTCTTCTCAACATCGCCACCCGAAGCACAGCCTGCCAGGCTGAACAAGAATACCACCAGAATTGCTAAAGACAAGTACTTTGTTTTCCGAAACACCATTTCTACCTCCTTATATTTTAGTACGAGTTAGAGAAATCCCATTGTAGCCAGGTGACTTTCCAACTCAGGCTCCGGCCTCCCCGTCCATTTACAGATAAAAAGGCCGAGCCCGCATCAAAAAGCAGGCTCGACCCTCTCGATCGATAGACCTGATCACTCTCCTTTCCAAATGCGGGAGGCGCATTAGTTTCCTACTGCACCCTATCGCCCTGGTCTTCATACCTTACGGCTGCAGAAGGTCAGGGTCGGAGAATATTTAATTGTTATTTATGGGTTTCGACAGAAAACCGGGATCTCCTTCCGCAATGGCGTACAAGGATAGGTTCCCTCCCACTTTTTTACGTGAAAATGTCAATTATCTTTGCTTTGCTGGCCCTCGAGTCGAATTCTATCCTTCAGGTCCTGTATCCGGTCTTCCGCTTTACGGTTAAGGGCCGCATTCCCTCCTTTACGATTTATCGCACCCCGAAAATACTTGGCCGCTTCCGCATTGTCACCAACTCTCAAGCTGAGTTCGCCTAAAATCAAGGACAATTGCTGGTCCTGCTCGGCTGAATAATTATGGTTTTGATTAAAATAGGACTCCTTGTAAAGCTCGTACGCCTGTTGAAAAGCAAATGCCATCATCTCTTTATCATCCACATCATCGTATAACCACGCCAGGCGCAGCCAGACCTTGGCCCTTTTGCCCGGGTCCGGTTTTTTATGTAGATCTAAGGTTTGCAGCATAAGGTAGTATGCGAGGAAGACGTCATTTATCTTACGTGGACCAGCCGGATTCAATACTACTTTTGATTTCAATGCCTTCCCTTTTTCCAGCAAGAGCTTTTTATCAATACCAGTTATCTGTTTAAATTCAGAATCAAAGTTGGCGTAATAACAGTGGGGGCAGACCCAGACCAGGTACCAGAGTGGTTCAAACCCAATGTATCTTTTGCGGAAGTCGGGATCAACTGTTTCCAATCTTAACTTTGATGAACGTACAGCTTTTTCGTTAAAGGTGTTTTCGCAGACCGGGCAGGTAACCTCCCGGTCAAGAAGCAGGTTATCATCACACGCAATATCCAACGAATATGCCTTATGACCGGAGGGGAAAAGTGAAATACCGGCAGTCTGCATACCCTGTGGACTATGTGAAGTATTAGTCGTTGATGATACACCTTTTGTTTTGCCGGGCTTTAGCCTGCTCAGTTCTTCGTTCTGGCTCCGCAGCCGGCTGCTTAATCCTTTCATTATCCTGTAGGCAATCTGTGGTTGTTTGGCAATTACCTGTTCAAAGTTGCTTTCATCTATCGTTATAACAATAGTGTCGTCTAACGCCTGGATGGTCGCACTTCGCGGCATTCCTTCCAACAGAGACATCTCGCCGAAGAAATCTCCGGGGCCAAGCTCAGCGATTGTAACAGGGGAGCCATCAGGTGAATCCACCAACACTGCTACCTTTCCCCGAAGAATAATGTACATTTCGCTGCCTTCATCGCCCTTATTAAAAAGCACTTCATCGGCAGTAAATTTCTTGATTCCCCCAAGCCGCGCTAAATGGGCCACATCTACCACTTTACTTCCTCCCTCAGCATTCTATTGTCCTATCGACAACAAAACATAAACCCTACAAAATTATCATCCATACACATATTATTATCAGGCATTCGCCAGTTTTCGGCAATCTGTCCAGTTCATCCTCAAACAAAAACCGCTCAGAGCTACAAGTCCCAAGCGGTCATTACAGAATTCTTAAGTTGTCACATTATTGGCCAACGATACTCGACTTAGATATCCCAGGCAGCCTTCGCACCCTCTTCAGTGGCTTCGATAATCCGCCTGGTTTTAACGGCATCCCCAATAACATAATGGCGAATGCCCTGCTCTTTTAACACCCTGGCGAGTTCGTTAAGGGGCTTCATACCAACCGCCAAAATGACCTGATCAACCTGATTAAGGGTCTGCTCCGCCTGCTCAGTCTTTATAATTACCGAGTTGTTGTCAATACGTGTAACCTCGGCACCGTAGATCTGCTGTGCTGCAGCACCCTTAAGCCGCTTGTGCAGCATATAACCGTGAGAGGTAGCTTTCTTAACCGGCGGTTTCTTAGACTGCTCAACCAGGGTCACACTCTGGCAGCCGTTGGCAACCACGTAATCCGCTGTTTCCATACCTATCAAGCCCGCACCGATAATAACAACATTTTGTCCAACTGCAACTTCTCCATTCAGGACCTTCATTGCACTAACAACACAGGGGAGTTCAATCCCTTCGATAGGAGGAATAATCTCCTGGCCTCCGGTAGCCAGTATAACCACATAGGGTTTTGCGTCAACAATCATTTGTTCGGTCACTTCAGTGCCGGTCTTGATATCAACACCCAGCTTGGCTGCCTTACCTGCAAGCCGATTGATCCACACTCGATAAGGCTCTTTGAAAGGAGCCTGGGAGGCATACCGTATCTGCCCTCCGGTCTCGTTCTGCTTTTCAAACAAAGTCACTTTGTGGCCAAGACGGGCAGCCTCATAAGCCGCTGTCAGACCACCAGGTCCCGCACCAATTACCCATACATTCCGGCTTACTTCCGCCGATTGGGTAGGATAGATAAGTTCCTGCCCGGTCTCGGGATTAATAGCACACCTGATGCTTTTTTGTTCATACATCGCCCGTTCTATACATCCCTGGTTGCATGCCAGACATTGATTGGTATCTTCGAATTTGCCTTTTATTGCGTTCTGCAGGAAATCAGGGTCAGCCAGATGTTGCCGGCCAAAGACGATCAGGTCCGCATCACCGCGCGCAATACATTCATCAGCTATAAATGGATCATTAAATCGTCCTACCCCGATAACCGGGACATTGACTACCTCTTTCATCTTACGAGCCAGGCCTACATTGAACCCGGGTTGGTATTCAATTGGAGCCTGGGTTATGCCCGCCGGACTCCCATGGGTCCCAAATGAAGCATGAATAATATCACAGCCACTTTTCACCAGCTCAGGAGCGACTTTCTGCATATCCGCAGCGGTGAAACCGTTCTTGATCTCCTCTTCGACGGATAACCGGATCGATATAGGATAATCATCCCCCACCTGCCGCCGTACCTCTCGCAGAACCTCAATAACAAAACGTGCTCGCTGGAGCATATCCCCGCCATACTCATCAGTTCTCTGATTCGAATAGGTTGATAGGAATTGATGCAGCAGGAAACCATGGGCCGAATGCAACTCTACCGCATCATATCCGGCTTCACGAGCCCGGACGGCTGCTGCTCCGAAAGCCTTGATGATTTCGTGGATATCATCAAGGGTCATTTCACGGGGGTTTCCCCCATAAACCAAACTCGGGATAGCCGATGGCGCAATAGCCTCTCCAATACGCAGGTTATACATACTCTCGCGTCCCGCATGGTGAAGTTGGACAGCTATTTTGGTACCCTGGGCATGTACAGCGTCAACAATCTTTTTTAATCCGGGAATTTGGTCATCTTTATAAATCCCCAATTGGGAGGGCAAAGCGCGTCCATTAGGATGTACCGCAGTGAACTCTTGAATAAATAACCCCGCGCCACTTTTCACTCGGCGTTTTGCATAAGCCAGGTAAGCATCGGTAGCCATACCTTCTTCGTTGCTAAGAAATGTACCCATAGGCGGAACAACGACACGGTTGGCAAGTTCCATGGATCTTATCTTGATGGGCTGCATCAAATGTTCAAGGGTGCTCATAATTACCTCCTTATCGTAATGACTACTAAATATATTAGCTGGTGTAGCAATAAAGAAAATCTTATTTCAATTATTACACATTAGAGGTCGTTTGGGGGATGGAAATGGAATAGGGGGAACAGGGTCGCTGTCCTAAGTCTGCCGTGGGCGTTATCGCCGGCAAGAAAAGCTTACTCCCTGAGCAATTCTATTCAGGGAGTTTCTCCAAATTTTATTGAATCTTCTATAAGCATTGTGCGGATTGGCGTATTACGCAAGAATCTCAAATATGCTTATGACGCCCATTTTACTTCATTTGCTTTTTTGCCTTTCCTAAAGCATCAGCCTTTTTCATAGCTTCGGCAATCATCTGCGGATTAAAAGAATAGGGTTCATGATACATAAGGCTTCCTTCTTCACAGCAATTGTTCGCTACTGCCATTATTTGCTCCTCCGTGATGTCGCCGACTCCGAGATCCTCAAAGCACACTGGAAGACCTACATCCATAAAAAATTCATAGACTTCGTCCATTAGGTTAAACTCATCATATAGCTGTAAGCCAGTGATTACCCCAAAGGCAACCTTTTCCCCATGATACAGGGAGTGAGTTTCGGAAAGTACGGTAAGTCCATTATGTACGGAATGGGCTGATCCGACACCGCAGCTTTCAAAACCGATACCTGAAAGCAGGATATTGGCTTCAATGATAGCTTCCACAGCTTCTGATACAATTCCATTTCGCAAATCACAAGCAGCCTGTCGTCCACATTTAAAGATTGTATCCATACATAGTCTGGCAATGGACAGTGCTGTTATTGTGCGCAAACCTCCGCACTCGTTCAAGGAGCCACTGCGGTGACAGGAATTGGCCTCAAAAAATGTTGCCAGTCCATCTCCCATGCCGGAAATCAAGAATCGAGCCGGAGCCTTTGCAATAATATTTGTGTCTACAAGAACCACATCAGGATTATGTTTCTGATAATAAACATATTCAAAAACACCCGCCTCTGAATATACCACCGCGCAACCGGAGCATGGAGCGTCAGTGGATGCGATAGTAGGTGCGATGACAACAGGAAGATTTAGCTTGTCAGCTGCAATTTTACAGCAGTCAATAACCTTGCCGCCTCCGACGGCAGCTATGGCAGTTGCATTATATGTTTTTGCCAAATCTACTACTCTGTTGATTTCCTTTTCACTACATTCACCGTTGAACCGTTCAACCTTACCCTCTCTGACGATGATGCCCCGAGCAGTCTCAACCATTGATTTGGTCGATAATACTAAGGGTCTGTCACCGAATCTTGCCATTTCCGCAGGGAGTTGTTCAATAGCTCCATTCCCTTGTATGTATTTGCTTGGGAAAAGCATTGTCTGCATTACCTTTTGATTCACGTTTTCACACTCCTCTTTCAAACCGTTTGCGATATCAGACTTGTTTCTCTTTTTGGAGCAAACTTCCTTCATCTTTAGACAAGAAATAACAAACTCCCTGAGCTACATTACTCAAGGAGTTTAAATTTATATCCTGGCGGCCAGGCGGGAGCCGAATCTCTCCCAAGGATCCAAGGAGATTTGTGCTTCCCGCTTGGTTCGACGTGGAGCGTTCAGGCGGGAGCCGAATCTCGTTCCAGGGATTCAAGGAGATTCGTGCTTCCCGCTTGGTTCGACGTGGAGCGTCGAACTTCCTTATTTCTTAATTCCGAGAGAGTAGGTCGCCTATCGCGGACAAGAAAGACTAACGCCCCTGAGCTATACAACTCAAGGGCGTTAAATTTAATTCCTGGCGGCGGAAGCAGGGAGCCGAATCCGACGTTAGGAGGATTCGTGCGAGTCGCTTTGCTCGACGTGGAGCGTCGAGCTTCCTTAATTAAGAGAGAGTAGGTCGCTAAATCAATTGCATGAAATATTAAACTCCTTGAACCTATCAAAGCTCAAGGAGTTTAAATTTATATCCTGGCGGCCAGGCGGGAGCCGAATCTCGTTCCAGGAATTCAAGGAGATTCGTGCTTCCCGCTTGGTTCGACGTGGAGCGTTGAACTTCATTATTTCTTAATTATGAGAGAGTAGGTCGCCGTTAGAAGTACAAGAAAGCTCAAATCCTCAAGTTCGATTTGAACCCGAGGATTTGATATTATATCCTGGCGGCCAGGCGGGAGCCGAATCTCCCCCAAGCAATCAAGGAGATTCGTGCTTCCCGCTTGCTTATGCGCGGCAGCGCATAAGTTCCTTAATTTCCAGAGAGTAGGTCGCTAAATCAATTGCATGAAATATTAAACTCCTTGAACCTATCAAAGCTCAAGGAGTTTAAATTTATATCCTGGCGGCCAGGCGGGAGCCGAATCTCGTTCCAGGGATTCAAGGAGATTCGTGCTTCCCGCTTGGTTCGACGTGGAGCGTCGAACTTCCTTAATTATGAGAGAGTAGGTCGCCGTTAGAAGTACAAGAAAGCTCAAATCCTCAGGTTCGATTTGAACCCGAGGATTTGATATTAGATCCTGGCGGCGACCTACTCTCCCACGAATGCAGTACCATCGGCGCTGGAGGACTTAACTTCCGTGTTCGGGATGGGAACGGGTGTGGCCCCTCCGCCATTACCACCAGGAAATCTTATTACTTTATGTTACCTGTGA